>Ga0180217_1000164_pt1 | contig 137938 bp, 128 predicted proteins | sample eDN3rd37CBELigOP_FD_128521 | JGI IMG/M metagenome (GOLD analysis project Ga0180217, IMG submission 128521) | Enriched Organic Plus compost microbial communities from Emeryville, California, USA - eDNA 3rd pass 37_C BE-Lig OP (version 2) (version 2) ... | reverse complement strand
TACTTACCTTTTTAACCTTATAATAATAAAAATATGAATGGAATAATTTACTCAGGGTACAATCAAATAACGGATAAAAGATATATAGGAGCTACTACTGGCGATTTGGACAAAAGGATACGTGAACACTTAGATACGGGAGTTTCAAATAACAGTACATTTTTTACCAGTGAACTATTACTATATGGACTTGAAAAGTATTTATTTGAAGTAATTGACACCGCAGAAACAACAGATGAATTAGCCCAAAAAGAAATCTACTACATAAATAAATATAATACATTTCACGACGGTTACAATTCAGATAGAGGTGGTGGTTTCAAAAAAACAATTTATCAATTTGAGTTTGACAACCCCGAGCCGATAGCCACTTATCAATCATTAGAAGAAGCAGGGAACTCAGTCAACGCTTCACCTAAAACGATAAGTAACGCCTGTTTAGGAACACTAAAGTCAGCCAAAGGTTATCTGTGGTCGTACATACCCGAGTGCCCTACAATCGAAGATAAACGCTGTAAAACCGTATATCATTATACACTACAAGGTTTTCTTATAAACACCTTTAATTCGGCAAGAGAAGCCTCAAGAGAGCTAGATATACCACTTTCTTGTATTACAAGGTGTTGCCGTGGTGAACGTAAGCAAACCCACGGTTACAGGTTCAGTTACTAACATTTAATCCCCTTCGGGGGATTTTTTTGTTATGTAATGGACAAAAAAGACGAATTTAAGCATTTGTAGCCATTTGTAAATATAAATAGTTTCGTATATTTGGGTGTTGTGCGTAATTTGAGAAAAAATCGAAAAAATGAAAGTAAATACTGAACTTGAAAACTGTCTTACAAACAATGATATAGAATTCCATTGTTTAATGGATATTGACAACTTCAGTTTATATAATTTAAGGCACAGCTTTGAGAAAGGAAATAATGTTCTGACTCGAATTTCTGAAATAGCCAAAGAGATTTTAATTCCTGAACATTGGATTCACTTAGGAAGTGATGAATACTACTTTTCTGCAACTCGAGATTGGTCACAAAAAGAAAGTGCTATTTTCAAGTTTATGCAAGCAATCAAATGCGATTTAGACATTACTGTGTCAATTGGAATTATGACTAGTGATAAAAATATATTACCGAGTGAGATATTTAGCATTCTAAGAAACAATGTTATCAATGCTAAAATAAACGGAAAAAATAGCATCTACAGCTTATGAGATACGCATTAATTGACAACTCAACATTAACAGGAATACAGCGTTTATTAGGAGAAATACCTGTAAAAAATACGTTCATTATTGATAATGACATTATTGCTTTTGAAAATTACATTCAAACAATTCTTTTTTATGACGAAATAATATGTATTGATGACTACAAAAGCAAATATCGAGAAAACAGAAAACAATATTTTCCAAAAATAAGATTTATCTCTAAGGACTTGTTTGATTACGAGTCATTCGTAAATACCGCAAATAAAGTAACTGAGAATATTACTTTAGAAATCAGAGGTGGAAAAATTACAGATAACGATTTCAAAGATTATCTTGATAGATTACATATGACATTTCAATTTACTTGGGATATGTCATCAAGTAAGTTTTTTTTAACTCAAAAAATGCTACTTGGTAATACAATTTTAGACAAAGAAAGATTTAGTGTTTTGCACTCTCTTTTATTTAAAGAGAATAATGAACAATATGAGGTATCTGCGTCTTTGAAGAATAAATCACCAAAACTATTTGACCATAGAGGGAATGAAATCACATTTAACAAAGATAATGGTAAAATAACAAGTTCTGCCGGAGAAGATGGCTTATCACCTCAATTCCAAGCTTTAGTAGCTAGTTTAAATTGGATTTCCCAACGAACATCTTTTTATGTTTTGGCAGCTGACTACCTTTATGCCGATTTATTTATTCAACCTCTAAGACAATCATTTTTACAAAACATAATTAAAAGAACCTATCCTTCATATAACTTAGGAGTGTTTAATGACTTTAGAAATTCAATTAATAATCAAACTGAGGATACTCTAAAAAATGTATTATCTACTTCTAATAACTTTGGTTTATCTTTTGACATTCCGTTATTCTCAGCATATTTTGCAAAACAAACTGGTGACTCTAAAAAAATTATTGAGGCTGCTTATAATGTAAGGGAAAAGAAGCACTTTGTTGAAGCCAGAAATAAACTTCGAGAATTAAATCTAATGTTAGATAATGATAAAAGGTCCAAGTTTTTACGTGAAATAAACTTGCTGAGTACGGATTTAAATAAATCTTTTAAAAGTATAGAAAGTAAATATGGATTAGGAGAAAAACAAGGAATAGGGTTTAGCCAACTTAAATTTCTATTTAGTTTTATCCCATTAATTAAAGACGTAAAACTACCGAAGGAAATAGACTTTAGAATTAAAGAACTAGAGTTTATGAAGCACGTTGTTCCTAAAAAAGGATTTAATGCTGTCTATCGTAATGTTATTGAAGATTTGTTTAAATTTGATAACATTGGAAAATACAAAGATATTCTTCTAGGGAACGTAAGTTATGATAAACAGGCAAGTGCGTACGAAATAAAAACAGAAGACCCAAAATATGCGAGAGCAAGTTCGTATTGGAAAAAACCTATGTAAAAAACCTACGCACAACAATGGTAACTGTTGTGCTTATTAAATCGCCAAAAGCCAATTTTATTGGCTTTTTGTTTAAATTAGCAAATAGAAATTGGCTTTGGCTTAGTTTCGGTCTGAATTGAACTTTCGCTCAATTCAAGCCCGCACTTGCGCCAAGCCTCAAAACGTTATAGGCAACCGTAGGACATGACAACACGACAACAACAGAACAATGATTGATAAAAGAACAATAAAAAAACAACACTCAGAAATTGACGAGAAACTGAAAAGCCTTTCAGACACAGAAATTATGCTCGAATTTTCAAGACTGCTGACTTCAATTTATCCTCATTTAGTGAAAACACAAAATCATTGTTACGACCCATTTGACGACATTTCCGAAAGTTTATATTTCAACTTTGTTCACTCGACTTTCTCAGGTAAATATGGATGTGTAATAGACAGACAAGAAACTCAGAAGTATGGTTTTTCACTTCATTGTTACAGACATATAAACCACATTTCAATTATTCCCAAAAACTTTCCATTTACTTGCGACAGTTCACAAGGACAATTGACATTCAAAGACAAGCAAGAACTTGAAGACAAAGAATTTGTTTTCATTCAGTTTGGTGACAAGCATAATTATCTATCGGGCGACAGCGACCAAGTTGACATTGATACTGTAAATTTCGACTTTGTCAATTTTGTAATCGTGGACAGAAAATCAGGATTAAATTTTCGCAACCTAGACAGTTTATGGATAGACAAAAATCTTGTTGACTTTGAACTTGTTTTAGAAGATTTCGACAAAGCAGAACACGAATTTTATAAAGCGGACACTTATGCAGACTGAAAGAACGGCAGCCTATAACAGGCGTTTGGCTCAATGACGGGTGATGTATGTACTGAAAAGTACATCAGGGAACTTGCTGGACAAGACATTTTAAACCTGCTGAAAGTCAATGATGAAATCAATATTGACAATCATTTCAATGCTATTCGTAAAGTAGTTGAAGACCTTTTTATATCATTCAATAAATTCAATTTGCTTCCTTCTGAATTTGTTACTCCAGGAGTTGCTCTGAATGAAAGCAGTAAGTTTTTGGTGGGAAAAAGTTCTGATGGTTCTCTTTTTACTGAAAAAGGATATCAGCATTTAGAAGAGACGCATCTACCGAAACAAATAGCTTACTACTTGCGAAGTATTTTGTCAGTGACTCAAGCTGGCTCGCATAGGTCAGAAATTGACTTGCATGTAAAGACAATCAAAACTCCATTTCTTCTAAAAAGTGTCTTTTTCCAACTATTGGATGTGCTTACATGGTTTAAAATGTATATTGATTCCACTCCCAAAACGGAAAACTGGATAAAGATAGAGCCAGTAACTGAAGAGGCTGAACCAGCGTCTGAACTCATTCACGGCAAAGTTATCAATATAAATCCCCAAAAAGGTTTTGCATTTTTCAAGCCTGACACCATAGGTGATAATATTTTCATCCCACCACATTTGGTTATAAAACATTCTCTTATTGAAGGAAAGCCCATACAAGCAGAAATTGAAGAATATGTCTATAACCGAATAAACGAATTAAGGAATAGGGTTAAAAATATCATAACTGAATAATTATGAAACGTATAACTAACTCAGTTTCTAAAAAAACTCTTTACTTTACTGATAATCCTCAATTTTCCTTATCTTTAACATCTAAATAAAAATACCTTATGAGCGCATTTGAACAGACCTTTAAAAATATAGACGACATACTCCACAAAGATGCTGGATGTGGTAGTGAATTGGATTATATCGAACAAACTTCATGGATTTTGTTCCTCAAGTATTTGGATGACTTGGAGAAAGACCGTGCTACAGCAGCTGAACTCACAGGTAAGGATTATACGCCTATAATCAACCACGAATATCAATGGAGCGTTTGGGCAGTTCCGAAATTAGCCGATGGTAAAATAGACTATAATGCCCTTACAGGCGATGACCTATTGGATTTTGTAAACAATAAACTCTTTCCGTACCTCAAACAATTTAAGTTGAGTGCCGAAAGTGCCGATACAATTGAATATAAAATTGGTGAAATTTTCAGCGAACTGAAAAACCGTTTACAAAGTGGCTACAATTTGCGTGAAGTGATTAACCTCATTGACGAATTACGTTTCCGAACCCACGCAGAAAAGCACGAAATGAGCCACCTTTACGAAGATAAAATTAAAAATATGGGAAATGCCGGACGAAATGGTGGTGAATATTACACACCACGTCCACTGATTACAACGATTGTAAAAGTCGTTGACCCTAAGATTGGCGAAACGGTTTATGATGGAGCATCAGGTAGTGCAGGATTCTTATGTGAGGCTTTTGCTTATATGAACAAACCTGGACTCTCTTCCAAAGATTGGGAAACTCTACAAAAACGAACTTTCTACGGAAAAGAGAAAAAGTCTTTGGCGTATATCATAGGTACGATGAATATGATTTTGCACGGCGTGGAAGCTCCCAACATCGTCCATACCAATACACTTGCAGAAAACATAGCCGACATACAAGAAAAAGACCGCTATGATGTGGTGCTTGCCAATCCACCCTTTGGAGGAAAAGAACGTGCAGAAGTGCAACAGAACTTTCCCATCAAAACAGGTGAAACCGCATCGCTATTTTTGCAACATTTCATTAAAATATTGAGAGCAGGCGGAAGAGCGGGTATTGTTATCAAAAACACATTTTTGAGCAATACAGATAATGCCAGCATTGCTTTACGGAAAGAACTTCTACAAAACTGCAACCTGCACACAGTTTTGGATTTACCCGGCGGAACCTTTACGGGAGCAGGTGTGAAAACCGTGGTGTTGTTTTTTGAAAAAGGGAAGCCTACTCAAAAAACTTGGTTTTACCAATTGAATCTTGACCGAAATTTGGGCAAGACCAACCCACTGAACGAAAAAGATTTGGCGGAGTTTGTGGAATTGCAAAAAACCTTTGCCGATAGTGAAAACTCGTGGACGGTAAACATAAATGACATAGACCAAAACACTTTTGATTTGAGCGTAAAGAACCCCAATACGCCCGAAGCACCGCCTTTGCGTAAACCACAAGAAATTTTGGAAGAGATGAAGGCATTGGACAAAGAAAGTGCTGAATTGTTAAACTCAATTTCGGAATTAATATGAAGGAAGGTTGGGAAATAAAACCGCTCGGTGAAATAGTTGATATCCTCGACAGTAAGAGAAAACCAATTACCAAGAGAGATAGAATTTCAGGGGAGTATCCTTACTATGGAGCAACGGGAATATTAGATTATGTCCATGAATATATTTTTTCAGAGAAATTGATTCTGATTGGTGAAGATGGGGCAAAATGGGATTCAGGCGATAGATCTGCATTTATAGCAGATGGCAAGTATTGGGTAAACAACCACGCTCATGTAATACGACCTAATCGAGATATTCTGATTGATGAGTTTCTCACCTATTTCTTGAATTTTTCAGATTTAACACCTTTCGTTTCAGGCATGACTGTTCCGAAACTCAATCAAAAGAACTTACGGAATATTCCAATCCCCCTCCCTCCTCTCCCTGAACAACAACGCATTGTTGCAATTTTAGATGAGACATTTTCGGCTATTGATAAAGCAAAAGCCAATGCCGAACAAAACCTCAAAAACGCCAAAGAACTTTTTGAAAGCTATTTGCAGGGGGTGTTTGAGAAGAAGGGTGATGACTGGAAAAAATATAAATTAGGTGATGTTTGTGGATTTGTCAGAGGACCATTTGGCGGAAGTTTGAAGAAGAATATATTCAAACCAGATGGTTTTGCTGTATACGAACAACAGCATGCAATCTATGACCAGTTTGATACTATCAGATATTTTATCGATGAAAAAAAGTTCAATGAAATGAAACGTTTTGAACTTAATTCAGGGGACTTAATAATGAGTTGTTCGGGAACAATAGGAAAAATAGCAATCGTTCCTGAAAAGATAAAAAGAGGAATTATCAATCAAGCATTACTTAAATTAAGTCCTTCCCAAAAGGTTTCTAATGTGTTTTTAAAATTATGGATGCAAAGTGAGAGTTTCCAAAATAGTTTGAAAGAATACGCAGGCGGTGCTGCTATCCAAAATGTAGCTTCAGTAGCCATTCTTAAGAACATTGAAATTCCCTTACCTGATATTACTGATCAGCAAACCATCGTCCGCCAATTAGATGCCTTGCGAGCAGAGACCCAAAAGTTGGAAGCGGTGTATCAAAAGAAAATAGAAGATTTGGAGGAATTGAAAAAGAGTATTTTGCAGAAGGCGTTTGCGGGGGAGTTGAAAAAATAAAAACAACCACCTAAAACTATAATTAAATGGAACATGAATCTAAAAATGTTATGTATGAACATTCTGCTGCAAAAGTGCGACTTTTACGAGAGTATATAGCGGCATACCTTGGGATTTTGGCAAATACAAAATGGATAGAAGAAGTTTATATTTATGATTTATTCTGTGGGCCGGGAATTTATGAAAATGGAGGTGAAGGAAGTCCTGTCGTTTTTTTGAATGAAATCATTAAAGCGCATACAACTGTTGCAACCCCACGTAATAATTTCACCAAATTCAAATGCTTATTTAACGATTTAGATAAAGGAAGAATTGAAAAACTCAAACATAACCTATCAACGAGAAAAGTAGAAATTACTAATTGTGGTGAAATAATCTATAGAACTGAAGATTATAAAAATATTCTAGAAGAAATCTCAGCTCAAATAAGACTTTTTAAGAATGAAAGAGGTTTTGTATTTATTGATCCGTATGGATATAGTGAGGTTTCTTTAAATGATATAAGAACATTGACCAGTAATAAGAAAACTGAAGTTTTATTGTTTATGCCAACCCATCATATGTATAGGTTTAAGGATAATGGAACACCCGAATGCTTAGTCCGCTTTATGGAAGATTTGGACATTTCTGAAAAAATTAAAGGAGTTAGTGGTCTTGAGTTTATTGAAATGGTAATGAATGGTTTTCAGGAGAAGTTGGGCACTGAACTGTATGTAGACTCATTTGTAATAAAAAGAGATTTAAATCAGTTTTATTGTCTATTCTTTTTCACTTCAAATACTTTAGGTTATTTAAAAATGTTAGAAGCAAAATGGAAAATAGACAAAGAAGATGGAAGAGGGTGGCAAGGTATCCAAACTCATAATTTATTTAGTCAATCTAACGAAACTGCCAATACTGATAAGTTGCAAAAAATAATTACTAATTATTTACAAACAGGACCCAAAACAAGTGGAGAACTGTTTGAACTAGTTATTCGTAATAGGTTTTTACCGAAACATGGAACTGAAGTTTTAAAGTCTATGCAGGATAGTTTAGAAGTTACAAATGAAGCAGGAAATAAAGCAACTAAAGGTGCGTTTTATATAAGTTATGATAACTACAAAAAGAATCCCAATAAGGCAACTATAAAACTATTATAATGGCACAATCAAGCATAGAATGGACTGAAATGACTTGGAATCCCACTACGGGTTGTGATAAACTTTCTGCTGGCTGTAAGTTCTGTTACGCAGAAGTGATGGCAAGACGATTGAAAGCAATGGGCGTTGAGAAATATGCCAAAGAGTTTGAATTAGCTATTCACGAAGATGAGTTAAAAACCCCTTACACTTGGAAAAAGTCCAGAATGGTATTTGTGAATTCAATGAGTGATCTGTTTCACAAAGATGTTCCGATAGAATTCATTCAGAAAGTATTCAGGGTAATGAAAGAAAATCCACAGCACGTTTTTCAAATTCTCACAAAACGCGCAGATGTTCTTTTGTATTACGATAAAGAAGGATTATTGGATTGGACTCATAATATTTGGATGGGCGTTTCAGTAGAAAACAAAACATTTATGAATCGCATAGATTTGTTACGTCAAACAAAAGCAAGAACAAAATTTTTAAGTTGCGAACCACTCATCGGTCCTTTACCAGATATGAATTTAAATGGAATTGACTGGGTAATTGTGGGTGGTGAGAGCGGTCGAAAACCGCGCCCTATGAAAAAAGAATGGGTCATTGATATTAAAGAGCAATGTCAAAATTCAGATGTAGCCTTCTTCTTCAAACAATGGGGAGGGACAAACAAAAAGAAAACAGGCAACCTGCTTAACGGCAGAAAATATTTAGAAATGCCAGAAATAATAGAAACAGAATGAACGAAGCAGAAACAAGAGCAGAACTTATAGACCCCAAGCTAAGGGCTTGTGGTTGGGGCGTTGTGGAAGGCTCTAAAGTCCTTCGTGAATACAACATAACCGCAGGTAAAATTCAAACAGGCGGTGGCAGAGGCAGACGTGAAATTGCCGATTATGTGTTGGTTTACAAAGACATTAAGTTGGCTGTAATAGAAGCCAAAAGTGATGAATTGGAAGTTGGCGAAGGTGTAATGCAAGCTAAAAAGTATGCGGAAAAACTCCAATTAGACACAACTTACAGCACCAACGGAAAAGAGATTTACCAAATCTGTATGAAAACAGGTGAGGAAGGCTTGGTTTCAGATTTTTTAAGCCCTGAAGAACTTTGGAACAAAACATTTGCAGAACAAAACGAATGGAGAGAAAAGTTTGCCAATGTTCCGTTTGAAGATAAAGGTGGTGCATGGCAGTTGCGCTACTATCAAGAAATAGCCGTAAAAAACACTTTGGAAGCATTGGCAAGTGGAAAAGACCGCATTTTGCTTACCCTGGCTACTGGAACGGGTAAAACCGCCATTGCCTTTCAAATTGCATGGAAACTGTTTCAAACCCGTTGGACGGTTCAACAAGCCCACCGCCCCAACGAACCAGCCAGAAGACCGAGAATATTATTTTTAGCCGATAGAAACATATTAGCTGACCAAGCTTTCAATTCTTTTTCAGCATTTCCCGAAGATGCTTTGGTGAGAATTAAGCCGAATGAGATAAAGAAAAAAGGTAGAGTACCCACCAATGGGAGTATTTTCTTTACCATTTTTCAAACTTTTATGAGTGGCACGGATGCAGAGGGAAAACCTGCACCCTACTTTGGAGATTACCCAGAAGATTATTTCGATTTCATCATCATTGACGAGTGTCACAGAGGCGGAGCAAATGACGAAAGCAATTGGCGTGGAATTTTAGAGTATTTCAGTCCTGCTGTACAACTCGGATTGACCGCTACACCAAAACGAGATGATAATGCAGATACTTACAAATATTTTGGTGAACCTGTTTACATCTATTCACTAAAAGAAGGAATTAATGATGGTTTCTTAACGCCATTCAAAGTAAAACGCATTAAAACAACTTTGGATGATTACCGCTATACATCAGACGATACTATTGTGGAAGGCGAAATTGAAGAAGGCAAGTTGTATGAAGAAAAAGACTTTAACCGCACGATTGAAATTGTAGAGCGTGAAGCTAGACGAGTAAATATCTTTTTAGAGGAAGCTAATCAAAATCAAAAGGCTATTATTTTTTGTGCTAATCAAGCACATGCTGCATTGGTGAGAGACTTGGTCAATCAGAATGCCAAAAACAAAGACCCTTTTTATTGTGTTCGTGTTACTGCCAATGATGGTGAAGAAGGCGAAAGAATGCTTAGAGAATTTCAAGACAATGAAAAAACAATTCCGACTATTTTAACCACTTCACAAAAGCTTTCTACTGGAGTAGATGCAAGGAATATTCGCAATATCGTATTGCTTCGTCCAGTAAACTCCATGATTGAGTTTAAACAAATTGTTGGTCGTGGCACTCGCCTATTTGACGGCAAAGAGTTTTTCACCATTTATGATTTTGTAGATGCTTACAAGCACTTTTCAGACCCTGAATGGGACGGAGAACCATTGGAACCAGAACCGAGAGAACCGAAACCTTATCCACCAGCAGAACCAAAAGAACCGCCAACAGCTTCAGAACCTGACGAGCCAAGACCCAAAAAGCAAAAAGTTAAGATCAAATTAAGAGACGGAAAAGAAAGAGAGATTCAACATACTGTACAAACTTCGTTTTGGAGTGCGGACGGCAAGCCTGTTTCGGCAGAAGAGTTTTTAAACAATCTGTTTGGTGAATTGCCAAAGCTTTTTAAAGATGAAGAAGAATTGCGCAAACTCTGGAGTAACCCTATAACCCGAAGAACCTTATTAGAAAAACTTGAGGAGGTAGGTTTTCCGAAATCAGATTTGGTTACTTTACAGAAGCTGGTTAATATGGAAAATAGTGACTTATATGACGTTTTGGAATATGTCTTTAACGGTGATTATATTGCAATGACAAGAGAGTCTAGAGCTAAAGCGGCTGAAGCTACTATTTTTGCTTTAATCAACGAAAAGCAAAAGGAGTTTATCTCGTTCGTTTTGAGTAAATACATTGAAACAGGTGTTGACGAACTTGACCAAGAAAAGTTACCAATACTACTACAAAATAAGTATCAAACATTGCAGGATGCCAAAAGTGTTTTAGGGCAAATACCTGATATACGTAAGCTATTCATTGAATTTCAAGGACATCTTTACAAACAGACATCAGCGTAATAACAAGACCGTTGTCACTGCTCCAGTTAGCAATCAAATTAATTAATGTAAAAGCCTAAATATCTGGTCACCCATAGTCACTACTAAACCTTATAATTTATCAAGGTTTATAGGCAAAAATAGTATCCATTAAAGTTATCCTTATAAAAAGTAAAAACTTTCTTATATTTGTACTAGGCGTAACAATCGGTTACACTCCGATAATGACAAGTTGTAAAGTAAACAAAATCAAAGATATACCATTCTGGTTCGAGCCCAAGAGGGGGAGCAAAAATCCTAATCAGCAATGGTTAGGATTTTTTGTTTTTAGCTAAATTGTTAAAAATCAACAGGTTGTTTAAATCAAAAATATTCTGGTTGAAGTCGAAAATTAAGCATATCACATAAAATAGCACTTTCGAGGTGTCCTTTTCGGTGACACCCTGAATGCTTACACAAGCTGATATTTATTCTCGGTTTTTGAAATTTCGCTTTTTAAGGCAGGTTTTAATTTGAATATCAAAATGTAAAATCCGATAAAATGAAACAAACAAAATGCAGTCAAAAAGTGTAAATAAGCTAAAGACATTACGTCGCTATCTGTGTCGAGAAAAAACTGGATATGTACAGGAACAAAACCTATTGTGGGCATAGAATAAGCTTGGCTTGCAACAGACTGAATCAACCAGCTTCTTTGTGTTTGCTTTTGTTGTTTTTTCAGTTGGTAGATAAACCGGAAACCGTCAACGATCATATAAATAAAGCCTATCAGTAACAGCACATACAAAACAATCTCGCTCCATGGCTGAAAACTTTTCAGAAAATTATACAAGATAAAATACAGGCAAACAGTTAGGATTATCTTCGGAATGGAAACAAACTGTACGATTTCTTTCCACATTTTTTTATTGTAATATTTATGTAGTTCATTCTGCTTTTGTTCTACTAATCCCGTAAAACCGAATACACCAAACTTTTTAAACTCTTTTTCCAAAGCATATTCAAACGAAATTGTCGGATTTTCGTTCCATTGGTGCTCAATCGCATTTGCCAGATGGTCAACCAATTCTACCTGAACATCGTAATGTTCTACATAATGTTTCTTCGTAAAATCGAATAATTGGGTTATCTGTTGTTCGGTTAATTTTTTCATATCGTTTGAAATCTTTTTTCCGTTTCGATTATTTCTTTTTTCAACAGGGGAATGATTTTGGTGAATAATATCAAGCAAAATAACAGATATACACCGGTAAAAACGGTTTCTAAAATAATATCAAAAAGATTTCTGTCAGGTCTATTTGCACCAAAGGTCACAAAGGCAATCATCACGATGGGAAGACTGTAAAAATAGTTGGAAACGCTGTTAATCAACCATTTTTTGTGCTTTTTTCTCAAGGTGCGGTACTGTAAATACCAGAAAAGAGCCGCTGCAACCATTAATAGAATTTCTAACCCAAATAAAGTGTCATTATGTACTGTATCTGGATCCGAAAACACTAAAAACAAGCCATAAAAGAATGCACCCGACAATACAATTCTGGGAACCGTGAAAAAGTTGATAAACTCTTTTTTGATGATTTGCCAATAATGATTTTGCAACGCCGCTTGTTTTTGCTCGACCAAACCGCTGAAACCAAACACGCCAAACTTTTTAAACTCTTTTTCCAAAGCATCTTCAAACGAAATGTTTGGATTTGCTTTCCATTGATCTTCAATAGCATTTGCCAAATGATCGACCAGTTCTACTTGCACATCATAATGTTCTACCAGATGTTTTTTGGTAAAAGCAAACAGTTGTTCGATATGTTCGTTGGTTAAGCGACGTTCCATTTTTGTGTTTTTTTTACCATCGACAAGTGCCGGAAATAGTTACAATATTTTATAATAAACAAAAAATAAAAAGCATTTATAAAGGTCAAAGATAATAACCATATATTGAACGTTGCCCAATATCTAAGCTCTTGACTTGATAGGGTAACAAACGAAAGGAGTAATAATGGAACTAAATTTCTTTTGTTTGCAAATTGGGCAATTTCTCCATAAACCGTTGTGTATTTATCTGTTTCATATTTTCTCAACACATATTGATTGCCAAAAACAGCGGTGGTTACAAGCATAATCTTATAAACAAAAACAGTGCGGTTTAGCGTTTCGAGCGTTATGAAGTCTTTAAGTAAATAAATTACCACAGGAAAAAACAAAACAGCCAATACGTAATACATCAAATCTGTACGAAGTGATTTCTGCATTTTTTGTTTATAAAATGCCGGTATTTTTATTTTTCCGTAAAAGTGTATGCCGTTCCATTCCGTATCTTTCAATCGGGAATCCCATTGAGTAAAAACCCGTTCAAATGCAGTTTCAAAAGGCTCGTTTTCTTCCCGATTTTCAATCTCTGAGGCAATATGGTCGATAATTTCGTGCTTTGCATCATCGTAGTAAAACTCATAATCATTATACAATTTGAGTTCTATTTGTTGTATTTGTTCTGTTGTCAGTTTCATTACATCACTTTTAAAAGTTGGTTTTCAATTTTGATATGTTTTTTCATAACCCATGCTTTGCCAATCATCACGAAAGAAATATAAATGAGCGGAAAAAGAGAGATTTTGGCATATCTTTCGTTGATGAAGAATAAAACAAAAAAGAGTAACATGGCTAATGTCTGACCGTAGATTTTATAGAGTGCATAACCACCCATTGTTGTTTTGGTTTTGTTTGAAAATTTGCGATATACTAAAAATAGCGTGCAACCTAAACCCGTGAGAATTATAGGCACGGTGATCGAATAAACAGGAAAATCCCGTTCAAGCAACAGAGTAAAAAAGTACACGTAAACAGCCGAAATCGGAATGGCGAGATACAATAATTTCAAATCCAGTTTTTTCCATAACTGACAAACAATGTATGGAACATTATCGTACCAACTCCACGATTTAGGCAAAATTAACGGATTCCAGCGTGTCATTACTTTAACAAATGCCTGTTCAAAAGAGTACACATTCGTTTCGAGTTCCTGCTCAATTTCTGTGGCGATATGGTCAACCAATTCAATGCGGACATCATCGAAATCCTTAAAGTTGCATTTTTCGTTTAAGGCAGTTTCTATGATTTGTATTTGTTCTGTTGTTAACTTCATCTTATGGATTTAAACTTTTTTTCGTTTTTGTTCTTGTAATAAAAAAATAGGTAATACATCATTAAAGCTACTGAAGAAGCTGCAGAAATGAATACCACAGACCATTCGTTATTTAACTTTTTTACCAATGGAATGATGAAATAAAGGTACAAAGTCAGGATTGTAGAAGAGGCAAACAATACCCGTACCGTTTGTAGTGATTTATTTTTCGATTTAAAAAAATAGAATCCATAAATAAAAAATGAAAAAAAAGAAATAGACATTGGCAACATAAATGTTTCCTGAATTAAAACATCTTTAGAATCAAAAGGTAATAATGAATAAAGGACATAAAACGCTATCCAAAATATAACAAACATCGGATTTATAAAAACGTCTTTTAAACCAAGTTTAGAACTAATAAATCGTAGTAATATCGTTTTTTTCTGCTCTTTCAGATACGTTTCCTGCTCTGCAAAAACCAAATCTGCGGCTTGTTGAAAATTTGAATGTTCTTTTGTTTCAATCAAACATAGCAAATGGTCTAAAACCTCAGTGCGAACATCAATAAAACGAAACCCATAATCAATCAGCCGTTGGTCTGTCTGTTGAATTTGCTCATCTGTCAGTTTCATCAAAATGCAGTTTTAAAGTTAGGATTTACAATCGTTTGCATGTTGCGGATAAAGTTCTCCAACTCTTCCAGGCGTGACGCTGTTTCTTTCACACCGTTTTCCGTCAGCTTGTAATATTTGCGAATACGTCCATCCACTCGATCCATTTCTACATCCAAAAAACCTTCGGCTTCCATTTTGTGCAGTGCCGGATACAACGCACCTTCGGTAATATTCATTTCGCCTTGCGTGATTTCTTTCACTTTCTGTGTGATTTCGTAGCCGTACATTTTTCCGTTTTGCTCCAGAAGTTTCATAATAATCGTATTCAAACTTCCTTTATACAGTTGTTGTTGCTTTTTCATTTCCTGATTTATATACTTATGAGTTTTAGGTATGCAAATATACCTAAAATTCTTATACATAAAAATATTAGGCATTGTTTTTTTAATTTTTCAATCACGATGACCGGACTTTAAAAACTCAAAAAAATATTTGGACGTTAACAAAATTTTATTATATTTGTCAAAGAAGGATATTTAGTTGTTTTTTATTAATTTAGATTGCTTCTCAACGAAAAGATAATGTCTTGCGTTGTTGAAGAGAGAGTTGCCGTTTTGTGCAACTCTTTTTTTGTTAAAAACTGTAACAAAGGCGTTCGGGTCGCTACTTATGTACTGTAAAATAACAAGCAGTTTATGTTTCAACGATTTTTATACCTGAGAAAAAAAGAGTTTTTAAGGAATCCGCAGTTTGTCGGAAACCTGTTGGTTACTATTTTAATGGCGGTTAATTACTTTTTCTTTTCCCTGATGTTCCTGATAGCAGGAATTGTTTTACCGATGGTTATTACTGAAGATAGTGAAAACAATCCGTTCACGCAATTTGGCAGTACAATAGAAACAATCTGTGCTTATTTGCTGTTTTATTTTCTGTTTGATTTGGTATTGCGGTACTTTTTTCAAAAGTTTAATTACTTGAATATAAAGCCTTTGTTATTGACCAATATCCCGAAACGAAAAATAGTCGGGCAAATGCTCACCCAAAGCATGTTCTCGGTTTACGCACTATTTTCTTATTTGTTCTTTATTCCGTTTTTTGTTGTTTTGTTGATTGATCAACCACAAAAAATAGCGGTTTTGTCATTGGCAATTGCATGCTTACTTTTGGCTCAGGTCAATAACTTCATCAATCTGTTTGTCAATAAAAACAACACGGTTTTTGCCATAATCGTTGTTATCTTAGCATTAGGTATCGCGGCAAATTATTTTGACCTAATCAATATTTTGGAAGTTTCGCGAGCAATTTTTTACCCTTTTTATCAATATCCAGGATTGTCACTAATCTTTGTGCCGATAGTAATTTTGTTGTATCGTGCCGCCCAAAAAATGATACTGAGCAATCTGTATTTGGATAAAGGTGTGATTGCCCAAACCGAAAAAGTGAATAATCTCAATGTTTCCTGGCTGAACAGATATGGAAAAATCGGTACTTTCCTACAATTAGATGTAAAAATGCTTACCCGGAACAAACGCTCAAAATCCACTATGCTTGCCAGCTTTTTGTTTGTATTCTATGGGTTACTTTTCTTTACAGGATTTTCTACGTTTGGCGATTCCGGAGGAATGAAGATGTTCGCCGCGATATTTGTCAGCGGAGGTTTTGTTTTTTCATTCGGAAACTATATTCCGAGCTGGGATTCAGCTTATTATCCATTAATGATGACCCAAAATGTTACCTACAAAGATTATTTACAGGCAAAATGGTGGCTGATGGTTATTGCTACCATAGCGTGTACGCTGATAGGTGCTTTCTACATTTATTTTGGCTGGGAAATTTATCTGATGGTCGTTTCCGCAGCGATTTTTAACATCGGCGTGAACAGTTATCTGGTCATGCTGAGTGGAGCTTATATCAAAACACCGATTGACCTCACGACCAACAAAAACCTGATGGGCGATAAATCTGCATTTAATGTTCGGAGTTTGTTGCTGGCGTTGCCTAAAATGCTCGTGCCAATGGTTTTATACGGTATAGGGGCAATTCTGTACACCTCGTGGTTTGGTAGCTTGTTGGTGGCATTAGCAGGAATAATCGGGTTTGCATTCAAAGATTATTTCTTTAATCAAATCCAGAAAGTATATCAAAAAGAAAAATATTCAACTTTACAAGCATATAAAAGAAAATAATTATGATTCATATCGAAAATCTATCCAAAAGATACGGGCAAAATGTAGTGTTGCATATTGACGGTCTCGAAATTGCCGAAGGCGAAAGTTTTGGTTTGGTCGGTAACAACGGAGCCGGGAAAACAACTTTGTTCAGTTTGTTGCTGGATTTAATTCAGCCCACAACCGGACACGTGACCAGCAACGGTATCAATGTCAGCCAGTCAGAAGATTGGAAACATTTCACATCAGCTTTCTTGGACGAAAGCTTTTTGATTGGTTACCTCACACCAACTGAATATTTTAAATTCATTGCAGATTTGAGAGGCGTTTCGCCAACTGATTTGGAGGTGTTTTTACAACCGTTTGCACCGTTTTTTAATGATGAAATTTTAGATAACAGCAAATATATCAGGGACTTATCAAAAGGAAACCAGAAAAAAGTTGGTATTGCCGGGGCTTTTATTGGCAGCCCGAAAGTAGTGATTCTGGACGAGCCGTTTGCTAATCTCGACCCGACAACACAAATCCGTTTGAAAAATTTACTGAAGGATTTAGCTAAACAAAAGAATACAACAATGCTCATTTCCAGCCACGATTTGCAACATACCGTTGAGGTCAGCAACCGGATTGTAGCTTTGCAGAAAGGGCAGGTGGTCAAAGATATTCAAACCGATGAAAACACCATGAGCGAACTGGAAAACCTGTTTGCCGTATAATTATTTTTTGAATTAGGAAGAGAAAGGGGCTGTCTAAACGAATATTTTGGACAACCTCTTTTTCTGTTTTTGAAGCCTAAGAACCTGTTTAAAATACAAATTTAAACAGGCTCTAAGATGTAAAATCCACAAATTAGTTCATGTATTTCATGATAATCTGCTGAAATTTCATGTTGTGTTTTTCGCCGGCTTTCATCGACTCGGAAGTGATTTCAGGAGTTACTTCACTCATTTTCTTTCCGACAGGCGATTCATAAAATTTTAATATTTCTTTAACCTCATCGTGCGTGAATTTTTTCATATATAAGTCAGCTACATCACTATTGATTTCGCCAAAAACAGCTTGTACGTCTTTTTTCAGGTCAGCTCTTTTTTCTTCTGCGACCATCGGTAAAATCTGATTTTTGATTAATTCTTCCTGAGAAGCATTCGCGCCGGAAACTTCCATCATTTTCAATACATCTTGCTTAAAGTCGTTGGTTTGTGCAAAACCAAAAGCAGTAACGCTCAAAAAAGCGACTGTAAAAACTAATTTTTTCATTCTAATCGATTTTAAATTTTCGACCAAGATAGTAAAAAAGTCTGATTTCTTGGCGAATTCATGTTTTAATGTGTGTTAATTTGTGCTTGTTTAAAGCTTAAAGTTTTTTCGTTTCAGGTTTTTATTACTGCAACCAAAGTCGGAATTTCACGTTCGAAATTTCGAATTATTCAATTGTTTTTCCAGTTTTCAATACCCAATTTAACTTTAAACAATCATATTAAATAATAATTAACGTTTTTCGGACAATCATTCCGTAAATTTGAAAACAAAAACATGATTGATATATTTAAGCGTTATCGCTGGTTTTTCCTGGTTTTATCTTTGATTAGTGCGGTGGTTTTGACACTTTTTTACAACGCACTCAAACCTGTCAAACAACTACCGGTTTATACGCCGGCAATGGTTAATCCGGAGTTGGTAGATACGCTTATTCAATATCAGAACAACAAATTCAGGCATAAAATAGCTGATTTTTCTTTCCAAAATCAAAATAACAAAACGATTACGCAAGATGATTATAAAGATGTGATTTATGTGGCGGATTTCTTTTTCACTACCTGCCCGACCATTTGTCCGATTATGACCGATAACATGGCTTGGTTACAGGAACAAATTAAAGATATGGACGATGTGAAGTTGCTTTCTTTTTCTGTTACACCAGATATTGACACGCCCGAAGTCCTGAGAAAATATGCCGATGAAAAAGGGGTAATTGATGAAAAATGGAATTTGGTTACCGGCGATAAAAAAGATATTTATTATCTGGCTCGTCAGTCTTTTTTGGCGGTTAAAACAGGAAGTCCGGACGAATTATATGATATGGTTCATACCGAAAATTTTGTTCTGGTTGATAAAAAAGGACGAATCAGAGGCTTTTATGATGGTACATTACTAGATGAAAATCAAGACGATGCCAAAAATGTAAAACAACTTTTGGAAGATATTCAATGGCTTAGAAATAACTAATCAACTTTTTTGATATACCGACAAATCCACTTTAAGTTATCAAACAACAACTTCCGCCTCAAACAATTCCGAAAAATATTTGATGATTTTCTTTTCTACTTCGAGTTCATCTACTTTTCGGTTGAGTTCGGCGTGCATAGAGGTTACGCCTTTTCCGCGAATACCGCATGGAATAATATTATCGAAATATCCCAAATCAGCATTGACATTGAGGGCAAACCCATGCATGGTTACCCAGCGTGATGCCCGGACGCCCATAGCACAAATTTTTCGGGCAAACGGCGTCCCGACGTCGAGCCAGACACCTGTTTCGCCTTCACTTCGTACGCCTTCGATGCCATAATCAGCCAAAACTTTAATGATGGTCTCTTCAAGCAAACGTAAATATTTATGAATATCGGTAAAGAAATTGTCCAAATCCAAAATCGGATAACCGACAATCTGCCCGGGACCGTGATAAGTAATATCGCCTCCACGGTTGATTTTATAAAATGTAGCGTTTTTTTCTTCTAACTGTTTCTCATTCAGCAGTAAATTACTCATATCCCCGCTTTTTCCCAAGGTATAGACATGCGGGTGCTCTACAAACAACAGGTAGTTTGGTGTTGCTTTAGGCGTGTCATTATCTCTGTTTGCTGATTTTATATCTACAATGCTTTTAAACAGTCCTTCCTGAAAATCCCAGGTTTCTTTATAATCTTTGGTGCCTAAGTCGATGAGTTGTACTTGCTTGTTCATAGATTTAATTTTGGTATTTTGGATTGTTCAATATAATTAATGCCGCGATCACTCCCGGAATCCACCCGGCAATCGTCAGCAGAACAACGATTACAACAGAGCCGCAACCTTTGTCAATCACTGCCAAAGGCGGAAAAATAATAGACAATATTACCCTCCAAATACTCATTAGATGAATTTTTCTTCAAATTTCGGGATTTTAAACCGATTTTTCAGCATAATTATCCGCAAAAGTTAGCCAATAGTTTTGTTATATTTGCACATTAAATTTAATTACAATCATTATGCAATTGTCAGAACAAGAAATCATCAGAAGAGAGAAGTTGAACAAACTCCAGGCGATGGGTATTAATCCGTACCCTGCCGAGTTGTATCCGGTTAACCACACTTCCAAACAGATAAAGAATGATTTCAAGGAAGGCAAGCAAGTGATTGTTGCCGGACGGTTGATGTCTGCACGCGTGCAGGGAAAAGCCTCTTTTGCCGAGTTACAGGACAGCGAAGGTAGAGTGCAATTATACATTAACAGAGATGAAATTTGTCCGGGCGAAGACAAAACTTTGTATAACGAAGTTTTCAAAAAACTTATTGACTTAGGAGATTTTATCGGGGTGGAAGGCGAATTGTTTACCACGCAGGTCGGCGAAAAAACTTTGCGTGCAAAGAATCTGGTTTTGCTGAGTAAAAGTTTAAGACCGTTGCCATTACCAAAAACCGATGCCGACGGAAAAGTATTTGACGCTTTTACCGATCCGGAATTGCGTTACCGCATGCGTTATGTGGATTTGGTTGTGAACCCGAAAAATAAAGATATTTTTATCAAACGTACCAAGTTGTTTCAGGCGATGCGTGAGTTTTTTAATCAGGCAGGATATATTGAGGTAGAAACACCTATTTTGCAATCTATTCCGGGCGGGGCGGCAGCACGTCCGTTTGTTACACATCACAATGCCTTGGATATTCCATTGTATTTAAGAATTGCGAATGAATTGTATCTGAAAAGATTAATTGTAGGTGGTTTTGACGGTGTTTATGAATTTTCTAAAAACTTCCGTAACGAGGGAATGGATAGAACGCACAATCCGGAATTTACGGCAATGGAAATTTATGTAGCTTATAAAGATTACAACTGGATGATGGATTTTACCGAACGGTTGCTGGAAAGCTGTGCGGTTGCGGTAAACGGTACTACAACAAGCACTTTCGGTAAACATGAGATCAACTGGAAAGCACCATATCCGAGAGTTTCTATGCGTGAAGCGATTCTTAAATATACCGGTTTTGATATCGAAGGAAAATCGGAAGAGGCAATCAGAAAAGCCGCTGTTGAGATGGGAATCGATGTGAACGAAACTATGGGTAAAGGCAAGCTGATTGACGAAATTTTCGGGGAAAAATGTGAACCGAATTTTATTCAGCCGACTTTCATCACGGATTATCCCGTTGAGATGTCACCATTAACGAAAAAACACCGAAATAATCCGGAACTAACCGAACGATTTGAGCTGATGGTTTGCGGTAAAGAAATTGCAAATGCTTATTCTGAGCTGAACGACCCAATCGACCAAAGAGAACGTTTTGAGGAACAATTAAAACTATCCGAAAAAGGCGATGACGAGGCCATGTTTATTGACCAGGACTTTCTGCGTGCACTGGAATTCGGTATGCCGCCAACATCAGGTTTAGGTATCGGAATGGACAGGTTAACCATGTTTTTAACCAACAATGAATCTATTCAGGAAGTATTATTTTTCCCACAGATGAAACCGGAAAAACAACTACCGAAAATTTCAGATGACGCCCAAGCCGTTTTTAATTTACTTCAATCTTTAGGAAATACGACTTTAGATAACCTGAAAAGTGAATCGGGATTGTCTAACAAAAAATGGGACAAAGCGATTAAAGATTTGACCAGCAATAAGTTGGCGAAGGTAGAAAAAACCGACGATGGATTGATGGTGGAAGCTATATAAGCATAGTTTAGGTATTTTACTGAAATTATATCGGGAAGAAAGTTAACTATAACTCTCTTCCCGATATGTTTTTGGGACTTTATGAAATAAGATTCGGCTTATTTAAAAATTATCACACATTTTTAAATAAGGATTTTTTTATTTAATTTAGCTTATCGTATTTTAAATAAGCCATAGCCTTATTTAAAATACTCATATAAATTCAATTCCAATGAAAGATTTCAAAGCAGGGACCTATATTAACCAAGGATATTACAAAAGCTTTCAGCCTACCGAACTGAACAAGCCATGGTTATTGGACGATATGGAGATACAACAATTGCTGTCCCAAGCCGACCGACAGATGGGGCGTTTGGATATGTATTCCGAATATATCCCCAATATCGACTTGTTCATCAGTATGCACGTAGCCAAGGAAGCTACACAGAGTAGCAAGATTGAAGGTACACAAACTAATATAGAAGATGCTTTTTTGGATAAAGAAGATCTAGGAGTTGAGCGAAGAGACGATTGGGTAGAAGTCCATAATTATATAGAGGCGATGAACAAAGCCATTCAGAAACTCCACGATTTACCTTTTTCATCTCGGTTGATCCGTGATACACATCGTATATTATTGCAAAGTGTCCGTGGAGAACATAAATTGCCTGGCGAATTCCGTACCAGTCAAAATTGGATAGGTGGTGCCAGTATAAATGACGCTACTTTTATACCACCTGTACATACTTCTGTGCCGGAATTGATGAATGATCTGGAAAAATTTGCTCATAACAATGAATACTTTTTTCCTGATTTGTTAAAGATTGCATTGATACATTACCAGTTTGAAACCATTCACCCTTTTTTAGATGGAAATGGTCGTGTAGGGCGTTTATTGATTACGCTTTATTTAGTCGATAAGGGAATTCTTAAAAAACCTATTTTATATTTATCGGATTTTTTTGAACGCAACCGAGGACTATATTACGATAATTTGATGCGTGTTCGTACGCATAGCGATATGAAACAGTGGTTGAAGTTTTTTTTGGTAGGCATCATAGAAACAGCGAAAAGTGGGGTTGCTACATTCGATGCCATATTAAAATTGAAAAAGGAAAAAGAAGAATTAATACAAAAGAACAGCACACGAAGCCACCATTTACTCAATATTTTAGAACATTTATATCAACGTCCCATCATCAATGCCCAACAGGTAGTAGCATTTACAGGCGTATCAATGCCAACTGCCTACAAAATTATTGATGAAATGGAACAATATGATATATTAAAAGAAATGACGGGCGGTAAAAGAGGGCAAATATTTATGTTCGAACCTTATATTAAATTATTCTAATGGTAGTTATGAGACAAACGGTAGATTCAATAGGCAAATAAAACAAAACTTAAAAAAAATCAGTACCTTTATACTTCATTAGCAAATACAGCACTCATGAGAAAAGAATCAGATTTGTTAGGAGAATTAGACGTACCTGAAAAAGCTTATTACGGAGTACAGACACAACGAGCCATAAACAATTTTAATATATCAACACACAAACTGTCGCAGTTCCCTTTGTTTGTCAAATCACTGGGCGTAGTCAAGTTGGGTGCAGCACAAGCCAATCACGAACTGGGATTGTTACCCACAGAAATTTTCAATTTTATTGCTATTGCATCGCAGGAGCTTATAGACGGCAAACACACGGAAGAATTTCCTATTGATATGATGCAGGGCGGAGCCGGTACATCTGTGAATATGGCAGCCAACGAAGTGATTGCTAATATTGCCCTCGAAAAAATGGGTAAGAGCAGGGGAGCGTATAAATATTGCTCGCCTAATGACCATGTGAATCAATCTCAATCTACGAATGATGCTTATCCCACAGCGTTGAAACTAACCCTTTTTGAGCAAAACAAAATTCTGATTGATGCGTTGGAAAAACTCTATTTTGCCTTTGATAAAAAAGCAGAGGAATTCCGAATGGTTATTAAAATGGGACGCACGCAGCTACAAGACGCTGTGCCGATGACCTTAGGGCAAGAGTTTGAAGCCTTTGCTTATATGCTTAAAAAAGAAGTTAAAAACCTTCAGGAAGTGAGTTTCCGTCTTTTGGAAGTGAATATGGGAGCCACAGCTATCGGAACCGGATTGAATGCCCCGAAAGGCTATGCTGAATTATGTATCGAGAAAATTGCACAAATTACCGGAGAGCCGGTTACTTTAGCAGAAAACCTGGTGGAAGCTACTTCAGACACCAGCGTTTTTGTAGAATATTCTTCAGCGTTAAAAAAATTAGCCTTAAAACTATCCAAAATAAGTAACGATTTGCGATTGCTGAGCTCAGGGCCAAGAGCCGGGCTATACGAAATTAATTTACCACCGATGCAGCCCGGGTCTTCTATCATGCCGGGAAAAGTAAATCCTGTGATTCCGGAAGTGGTCAACCAGATTTGTTTTAAAGTAATGGGTAATGATTTAACGGTGGCGATGGCATCGGAGGCGGGGCAGTTGCAGTTGAACGTAATGGAGCCTGTAATTGCGTTGTCTATTATGGAATCAATTAAATATCTGACCAACGGTATGCTGACGCTGAGAGAAAAATGCGTGGACGGTATCACGGCAAATGCGGAGCATCTGGAAAAAGAAGTCAGAAACAGTATCGGAATTGTAACGGCTCTTAATCCATATATTGGTTACAAAGCAAGTACTTTTATTGCTAAAAAAGCCTTAGAAACAGGCAGAAGTGTTTACGAGCTTGTGTTGGAAGAAAACTTGCTGACCAAAGAACAACTGGACGATTATCTTAATCCGGCTAATATGACCGCTTCGAGATAACCGATTGAAAATCAGAAAAAATCAAAATTTGAAACAAACGATAAAAACCTGCGGCTATCCGAAAGCTGAAAAACTGAAAAAGAAAAAACATATCGATTTGCTGTTTTCAGAAGGAAAATCGGTATCCAAATATCCTCTGCGATTGGTTTTTGCTCCTGTTTCTGATGCAGAAAGCTCTTTTCAGACAGGCGTTTCGGTGTCGAAAAGGTATTTCAAAAAAGCAGTGGACAGAAACCGTTTCAAACGCTTGTTGAGAGAGGCTTACCGGCTGAATAAAACACTTTTGCCAACTGACCTCAATCAGCCCTACGCACTCATGTTTCTATATCAAACCAAAGACAAATTGACTTTTGCCGAAATTCAGGAAAAAATGGTGCAGTTAATGGAAAAGTTTTCAGAAGAGGTAAGGAGCGTGTGAGAGAAAGTCACAAAACATACAAATATATTCGTTACCTAACATATAGCTTTAAATAAAATTAACCTTACCGCTCTTTTTATCACATAGTCTTAAACAATAGCTAACACCTTATTTACATACACTTGTTTCCTTTGCCGAAGTTTTAAACAAGTAAGTATGAGAATTTTTTTATCAATGATTGTGCTATTATTTTCGGGCGGTCTTTTCGCTCAAAGCACATTGACGGTTAAAGGGCAAGTGATTGATTTTGCAACCGGTGAACCGTTGTCTTACGCGACTGTGATAGTTGCAGAACAGGAGATCGGTGTGGAAACCGAAGAGGACGGAAGTTTTACATTAACCTTGAAAAAAATACCTGCTCAGCTGGATATAGAATATCTGGGCTACGGCACGGTGTCCGAAACCATAACGGAATTATCCGATGAATTGCTGTTTGAGCTTTTCCCGGAAGATAACGATTTGGAAGATTTGGTTATTACCGTGTCGAGCAACAAAACCGACGAAAGTGTTTTATTAAACGAACAACGAAAATCGTTGGAAATAAAACAACAAATTGGTGCACAGGAGCTTTCGCGAAAAGGCGTGAGCGACGTTGCTTCGGCTGTTGCTAAAACGTCAGGAATTTCTAAGCAGGAAGGAAGCAATAATGTATATGTACGTGGTTTGGGCGATCGTTACAATTCCACCACTTTAAACGGATTACCTGTTCCGTCCAACGACCCGGAAAAAAAGAATGTAAACCTGGAGCTTTTTTCAACGGGTATTGTAGAATATATTTCCATTGACAAAACTTTTAGTGCAAGAAACACTGGAGATTTTGGTGGTGCAAATATCGATATTCTTTCCAAAGATTTTCAGGACGACAGTTTGCTTGAAATCGAATTGGGTACAAAAATCAACACCAATGCCACCAGCAAAGGAAGTGAGTTTTTATTACCTCAGGGACCGAGTTCAATGGGATATGCTTCTTATGGCGTTCCGGCAAATCCGCTGACAAATTACAGTTTTGAAAACAGCTTAAACCCGAAACATGTCGGGCAGGTTGGTGGAAATTTTGGTCTGAAAGCAGGAAAATCATTCGACATCGGGCAGGAAGGAAGATTGAATTTATTTGCTACAGCCAATTTTGACAACGGCTTCCAGTTCAGAGAAGGTCTGAATCAAAGTTTGAATGCCCAAGGGTCAAAATTAAAATCTTTCCGTCAGGAAAAATTTTCGCATACAACCAATACAACAGGGATGTTTAACGCGAATTATCATATCAACAACAATCACAAGCTGGCTTACAACCTTTTGTACGTGAACTCATCTGATTTATCAAGAGATACTTACACCGGATATGACCGTGATTTTGAAGGTACACACGATGACCATATTGTTCAAAGAGGAACATTTATTCAAAATACCGTTTTAATCAACCAGCTTTTAGGTTCACACAAACTGAATGAAAAATTAGGATTGGACTGGGCGGTTGCTTACAACACGATTGAAAGTGAAATGCCGGACAGAACGCAGAATAAATTGTACCACTGGAGCGATACCGATACTTATCGCCTGGCACAAAACACTATTACAGACAATCATCGTTATTTCCAACATCTGCAAGAAGATGAAATCGCAGCGAACTTAGCTTTGAATTACAAATTGGGCGTTGATGAATTTGGTAATGCCAAGGGAAAATTGAGCTTAGGATATAACGGAAGAATGAAACAAAGAGATTTTGAGGCGATTCAGTTCAATTTCCGTATTTCGGGTAATGCACTTCAAACAGTTGTAAATCCGAATAATTTGGATTCTTTTTTCAATGCAGAAAATTTCAGCAACGGATTGTTCCGTACAGAATCTTTTGCAGGTATGACACCGCAGACTTATTCGGGAGAACAAAACATTCACGCCGGATTCGCCAATCTGGAATACCGTTTGTCGGAAAAACTAAGCACTGTTGTCGGTCTGCGGTTTGAAAGAATCGACCAAACCGTAAACTGGCGTACGCAATTAGACGCAGCCGGTGGTTCAAATACTTTTGAAAGAAATGAGTTTTTGCCAACTTTGTCATTGAAATACGAACTTGATCCAATTCAGAATTTACGTTTCGCAGCCAGCAAAACCTACACTTTGCCGCAATTCAAAGAACGTGCTTTGTTTATCTATGAAGACGTAACGGAAATCAAAGTGGGTAATCCTTATTTATATCCGTCGCAAAATTACAATGTTGATTTAAAATGGGAAATGTTCCCGATGAACGATGAGGTCATTTCAGTTACCGCTTTCGGTAAATACATTATCGACCCGATTAACGAAATCACGATGGCGTCTTCGACCAACGATATTACGTGGGTAAACATTGGCGACAAAGGATATGCTTACGGAGCTGAATTTGAAATCAAGAAAAGAATTGCTGATTTTGGCGGCGATTATGAGAACAAGCTTGTTGCCGGATTAAATGTATCTTACATGAAAACCGACCAAAAAATTGACAGAGAAAAAATACAACGTGAAACAAACGGATTAATTAATACCAATTTCACAGACGAACGTTCATCGTTTACCGGAGCTTCCGATTTGCTGATTAATGCAGATGTTTCCTATACCAAAGAATGGAGCGAAGACCGCGGCATGACAGCTACTTTAGCCTACGCACATTATTCCGACCGCTTATACGCTCTGGGTGTAGAGCAAAAAGGAAACTTGGTAGATAAAGGAATGGGCACGCTGGATTTTGTTTTGAAAACTAAAATTCATAAAAATATCGCAATTGATTTCACAGCACGAAACCTGCTTAATCCGGAATTCAGACGAGTACAGCAAAACGCTTCAGGCGATATAGACGCTATCAAATACAAAAGAGGAATGTTCATTGGACTTGGTGCGAAATATACATTTTGATGGGTTTAATGTTGAAAAGTTTAATGTTGTAACTTTTCAACTTTAAAACTTTCCAACTTTCATCAACCCGTAACAATTTCATTACACTTGCTTAATATCGCTTAAATAATTTATAATCAAATTTGTACAAACATTAATCAAAATTAGAAAAACAATGAAAAAGCCAATTTTAAGACTATTTAGTTTAGCTTTATTATCTTTCACTTTTGCAACAACAACAGTTTCTTGTTCAAGTGATGACAACACACCGGAAGAACAAAACCCTGGAGATTTTGTCGTGGACAGAAATGACCTTAAAGGCGAAATCAAAAGTGGAGAACACGTTACCCTGTCAGACGGAACATACAAATTAACCGGAAAATTAGTTGTAGCCAACGGTGGAAAATTAACCATCAAAGCCGGAGTAAAAATTGAGGCTACAAGTCTTTCTTCAGACAACGATTTTAACGCAGTTCGTTATATTGCAGTAGGGCAAGGAGGTCAAATCTTCGTAGAAGGTACTTCATCTAATCCTGTGGTAATGACGGCAGAGCAACATACTCCTGGTTCTTGGGGAGGGTTGGTACTTTGCGGAAAGGCACCTATCAACAAGGGGACAACAGCTACTGCTGAGGTTTCTGAATTAACTTATGGAGGAACAGATGTAACCGATAATTCAGGTTCTATCAAATATTTGAGAATTGAATATTCAGGATATGCTTACAACGCAGACAAAGAATTCAACGGACTTTCTATGTTTGGTGTTGGTAATGGAACAACTATTGATTATGTGCAAGTTCACGAAGGTTCAGACGACGGTTTTGAGTGGTTCGGAGGTACAGTAGATGCTTCTCACTTAATCGTTACCAACTACGCATCTGAAGTAGGTGATGATTTATTTGACTGGACAGAAGGCTGGAACGGAACCGGAGAAAACTGGTACGGAATCAGAACCAACGACGGAAACAGAGGTATCGAGGCAGACAATAACTCAAACAACGAAGCTGCTACGCCAATTTCTAATCCTACTATCAAAAATTTAACATTGATTGGTAATAATGGCGGAGGAGAAAACCATGCTATCAAACTGAGAGTGGGAACAAAAGCACAATTCGACAATGTAGTGTTGAAAAACTGGGGAACTGGTTTCGACGTTCAGGCTGCACCGGATTTATCAGCAGGTTATGTTGGTATGGAACTGAAAGCTACGAATGTTAAATTTGAAAACGTAACTACGCCTGCCAATGCAACAGCCGAAGGTATTTATACCGAAAACGAAACAGCAACCGGAGCAGGAAACGGAACAGCAACCCCATCTTGGGCACAAGGCTGGTCTATAGGTTTGTAAGAATACAATCATAAAATAACCCTAAAATTACCTGTCACGATTGACAGGTAATTTTTTTGGCATTACTTTTGAAATATATTTTGTATATTTACCTACAATTTATTTACTATGAAGCAAAAGTATCTCTTTATAATTATCCTGTTTTTGACGATAAACCTAAGCGGATTTGCTCAAAATCAACCAAAAGATAACCAAAAAGACAATCAGATTGAAGGGTTGCAAATTTATCCTAATCCGGTTACCGACAAGCAGGTTGTGGTTTCCACATCGTCAAATAGCACAAAGCAGATTGAATTGTTCGATTTGCTCGGCAAAAAAGTGTATGCCACACAATCCGACGCAGAACGGGTGGTTTTACAGCTCGAAGACTTGAAACCAGGCATTTATTTGATTAGAGTTACAGAGAAAAAACAAACTGTAACCCGCAAATTGGTGCTTAAATAGTTAACGATTTCTTGATATTAGAAGAAAATAAATAAAGAGAATATTTGTAACTTTGCAGAGCAAAATTAAAACAAAAATATTATGAAAAAATTTTACACAGCAATCGCCATTGTAGCTATGGCATTTACCGTACAGGCACAAACACCTCTAAACGAGAACGGTAGTTTGGAAACCTGGACAGATGGAACAACTTCTCCGGACGGATGGTTTTTTAATAATGGTTTGCTAAGTAGCGGAGCTATCGAAAGAGTTGAAGGCGATGCACAAGACGGAGATATATCTGTAAAAATCCAATCTCCTGATACAGGTAATAATCAAGCTGGTTTAGCTGATATTGAAGTTGAAGCGGGAGAAACTTACACAGTTTCTTTTTGGTATAAGACAGAAGGAGATATTAAATTTAGATTTTGGGGACAATGGAGAGATGATAGTGCCGCTATACAACTTCCTGAAGGAGAGGTAAATGAATTCCTTCCGACAGGTTATATAGAAACAGCAGCAACAGAATGGGCAAGTATGACTATTACTGCGGTGGCTCCTGAAGGGTCTACAAAAATACGACCTTCTTTCAGAAACTACAACGGAGGAAGTGATTTGTATATTGACAATGTTGTGTTTCACGTTGGAGAACCAACTTCTACACAAAAGAATAGCATCGAGGGGTTGAGCATTTATCCAAACCCTGCGTCTGATGTGGTAAACGTAATTTCGAACAGCTTGTCTAACAAGGGTATTGTTATCACAGATTTGTTAGGAAAAACAGTTTTGAAAGCAAACGTAAGCCAGTCAGTAAACATTTCATCGCTTAAATCAGGTGTTTACATGATGCAAATCACACAAGACGGAAAATCTGCTACAAGAAAATTAGTAGTAAAATAATCAATGATTATTCAAAATATAAAAGCAACTTCATACGGAGTTGCTTTTTTTTGTAACCTGTTTTTCGGGTCAATTGTTCTGGAAGTGAATATTTGTACATCTGTGGTAAAAAAAATAAAAACATAACAAACTCTCAGAAAAAATTTATATATTTGATTCTGTTGAAATTAAAAAATAGAAATTATGAAGAAAATATTGTTTTTAGCCATGTTTGCTGCACTTGGTTTGCAGGCAGAAGCTCAGATTAATAATTTGACTATTGAAGAAGTAAAAAGAAACACTGATAAATTTTCTGAATTTGTTGAACAAGATATGAATTTGTTGAAACAACATGTGGATAACATTCCGCAAGCTAATTTGGTAGAAGCACGAAATCTGTTGAGAGTAAAATATGATAAATTAGCCTCAACGAATGCGGATATTCCCAGAGAAAAAGTAGAGCAATTTTGCCATTCGCTTACAGAAAGGTTTAGAGTGTTACTCGGCGAAGAGTTTGAAAAAGTAGCCAAAGACCCGAAAGTTATCAGACAGCTCAACGGATTGAGCTTGTTTGTCAGACATCAGAATTAACGCAACACATTTAGTTAAAAAGAGAGTGGTTGAAAAGCACTCTCTTTTTTTATTGCCTGTCTAATTCTTCCTGAACATTTTCCCAATCTGTCATCGCCTGTTCCAATTCATTTTTTTGTTTTTCATATTTTGAAAACCATTGGGAGTCATTCATCAGCGTTTCATAGTTTTGAGCCAGCTCTTTATCTGATTTTTCTATTTTTTTCTCCAAATCACTGATTTGAGTTTCCAGCTTTGAAAGTTTATTTTGTAAAGATTTTAGTGCTTTCTGCTGCTCATAACTCATTTTCGCTTTTTTCTCGTCAGTTGGTTGTTCCTTGAGTTTTTGTCTGTTTTTCTGTTCAGATTCAAAAGCTCGCATATCAGCCATTTTTCGCTCCTCAAGGAAATAGTTAATATCACCCAGATATTCTTTAATGGTTCGGTTTTTAAACTCATATACCTTGTCGGTCAGCCCTTCCAGAAAATCCCGGTCGTGCGAAACAATCACAAGCGTTCCTTCAAACTTTTTCAGGGCTTTTTTCAATACGTTTTTCGATGCGATATCCAGGTGGTTGGTTGGCTCGTCCATCAGCAAAACATTGATGGGTTTGAGCAACATTAGGCACAATGCCAATCGGTTTCGTTCGCCTCCCGAAAGCACTTTTACTTTTTTCTCTACATCATCGCCTCTGAACAAGAATGCTCCTAACATATCCCGCACTTTTGCCCGGTTAGAATCGTCTGCGGCATCAATCATTGTATCCACAATCGTTTTTTCGCCATCGAGGTAATCTGCCTGATTTTGGGCAAAATAACCTATCTGTACGTTGTGTCCCGGTTTGATAGTTCCTTGGTAATCAAATTCGTTGAGAACACCTTTTATCAACGTAGATTTTCCTTCGCCGTTTTGCCCCACAAAAGCCACTTTGTCACCTCGTTCGATATTCAGGTTGAGGTTTTGCAGAATAATTTTATCATCGAAAGCCTTGGTAAAATTTTCTATTTCCAATACCACTTTTCCGGGATTAACCGAAATAGGGAATGAGATGTTCATCACCGCATTGTCTTCTTCGTCCACCTCAATTCGCTCGATTTTATCCAGTTTTTTGATTAATGACTGTGCCATTGATGCTTTGTTGGCTTTCGCCCGAAATTTATTGATAAGCTTTTCGGTGTCCTCTATCATTTTTGCTTGGTTTTTTTGTGCTGCCAGCTGATTGGTCCTCACTTCCTCGCGGAGCACGAGATATTGTGAATAAGGCTTATTGTAATCATAGATTTTTCCCAAAGAAATCTCAATGGTTCTATTGGTTACATTGTCCAGAAATGTTTTGTCGTGGGATACCAAAACAACCGCTCCGGGAAAATTATTCAGGAAATCTTCCAGCCACAAAATACTTTCAATATCGAGGTGGTTCGTCGGTTCGTCCAGTAGCAACACATCGTTGTTCTGAAGTAATAATTTTGCCAGTTCGATACGCATTCGCCAACCTCCCGAAAAAGTTTCGGTGTACCGGTCAAAATCTTCGGGTTTGAAGCCCAGACCTAACAAAACTTTTTCGGCTTGTCCCTGGTAGTTGTATCCACCCAGAATATCATATTGATGGGTAAGTTCGCTGAGCTTTTCAATCAAATCATTGTAAGATTCCGATTCGTAATCCGTGCGGGTTGCCAGTTCATTGTTGATTTTATCGAGCTGTGATTCAATAGATTTTATTTCTGTAAATGCCTGATAGCTTTCTTCCAAAACGGTTTTTCCGGATTCAAAATCCAAATCCTGCTTTAGGAAACCGATTCGCAGATTTTTTTCGGTTGCAATGCTTCCGCCGTCCGGGGAGATTTCTCCGGACAAAACTTTGAGCATAGTTGATTTTCCGGCACCGTTTTTTCCGATTAAGCCGACTCTGTCTCCGGCGTTCAAACGAAATGTAATTCCTTCAAAAAGGTTTTCTCCGGAAAATGAAACCGTCAGATTATGTATGTTTAGCATGGCTGATTATATTAAATTTTGTTTTTTATAATATCTGTTGATGTCGATTTCTTTAGGTAAATCTGTGTTGTTTTCGAGATGATTAAACAGTTGTTCTGCCAAATAAGGTCCGAGTAATACACCTCGTGTTCCCAATCCGTTGAGCAAATGTATATTTTGGTGTTTGTAATGTGTTCCGACAAGCGGTCTTCTGTCCCGGACGGTAGGACGAATACCGGCTTTGTGTTCCACAATGTCAAACGGAAGATTTGTCAGTTCTTTCAGATCGCTCAGCAGCTGATTTTTTCCTTCTTCGGTGGTTTTGTCATCTTTATCTTCCCAATCGTAGGTTGCTCCCACGCGATACAAATCATTACCAATGGGAAGTACAAAAATATTCGATTTAAGAATAACGTCTGATTTTAAATCCGGAATACGAACAGTCAGCACTTCGCCTTTTGTTCCGTCAAGAGGTAGTTGATTAAAATAAGGATTATTGTGCATCGAAAAGCCTTCGGCAAAAATGATTTTCGCGGCTGTGATGTCTTTATAAACAATTTTATTGTTTTCTGTTTGCAGAAGAGTATAATCAAACGATTCTGTTTGCAGCTGATTGTTGTTGGCTAAATGATGATGAAAGACACGAACAAACTGTTGCGTATCTAAATAGCCGGATTGGTGTACTTCTCCGTAACCTAATGGTGCATCAATCCCATTAATATTTTCATAGATAATTTTATCTGTGAGAAACTCTCGTAGAGTGGCGTTATCACAAGCAGTAAACCAATTGTTTTGTTCCTCGACATTGGCAAATTTCCTGTATAATGGTACGTAATGAAAAAACTTGCTTTTGAGGACTTCTTCCTGTTTTGTATAGAAATGATTGGCGAGGTTCATTTGGTAATCGGCGTTCCAAATGGCGGTAAATCTTTTTAGTATAATCGGATTAAATAACCCGACGGCGACTAATGAAGATTTACTGTTTTCAATGGAATCAATCAGTATGAACGATTTATTGTTTTGGCGGCAATACGCAGCAAAACACAATCCGGCCAAACCTCCTCCGACAATGATATAATCTGTTTTCATAAATAAAAAAACTCTTACAAAGGTAAGAGTTTTCTATAGTTTTAAAGTGATTTATGTTTTAGTTTGACCACAAATCATCTTCCATGTTACGAATGTTTTCTTTGATACGCTCTGCCTCCATCAATTGGAACCATGCATTTTCGCCGACTTGCTCTGAGATTGTGATATCCTGAATATTCTCTACTTTATAGATAGTCCCGGAAAATCTTCGTGCGTTGAACAAGTAGTCAAAGTTTATTTTCTTACGTGGATTTTTCTCGTTGAAAGCGTAGTTACTGAACAATACGTTTCTCACGTTTGGATCTGGATAGAAAATCCAAAACAGTTCGATGGCTTGCCATTCTTCTTTAGCATATCGTTTGGTGTTGATGTCATAAACGACAGGGGCAATACCGAGAATTCTGTATTTTAACTCTCCTGCATTTCTGTCAAAATACCATACTCCTTTAATATGATATTCTACCACATCTGTTGGTTCTAAAGTATATTCGACAATAAATTGAGGGTCAATTTGTTCACCGAACAATAATTGATCAAAGCCCTCAGGCATTGTATCCTTCCGGGTAAACTTATCTTTTAATTGCTCAAAATTAAGTTTAACCTTGAAATCATCTGATTCATAGATTTCCGTAATATCTTTAGATTTTACTGCGTCTAACAAAACTTTAAAAAGAGGTTTTCTCTCTTCTGTTTCTCTTTCCGGATAGTAATAAATCAAGTTTGCTCTTTCGTCCAACGGAATAGTTTCCCATACCATTTTTGAAAACAAAATATCGTTTTCGTTGATGTGCGGGTAAGGTATTGGTCCATCGGCTTCAGCCATAATATCTTCGATACCTTTGTCTGTGATTTCGTCAGGCGATTTTGCGTTCAGCAGGTAGTTCTGAGCCATTACGCCAAAACTGCTTACTAAAAACAAAGCACTAAGAAAAAATTTATTTAATCTCATAATCTATACTTTTATTATTGAATGGTATAAGTTGCATCTGCTGCATCTTTAGTTCTCATGTCAACACCAGAAATTCTTGTTTTAATACCGGTTATTCTAACAATATCCCCTGATTTTAACTGATCTGCTTTTCTTTTTGCGGATTCAGACAAGCTGGTACTTCCTTTAACTACTTCCGAACCTAATCCTCTCGGGAATATAATAGTATATTCTGTAACCTGTAATGATACATCAAATTCAAAATCATCAAATTTGGCACCAATAGTTGATATCTTTAAGTTATTAATAGGACCTTGAGCAGCTTCTGTACCTCTGATTGTTCCAAATGGTCTTGGTACAGGCTTAACTCTGAAAGTTTGTTGGTCACTGGTAGATGTACCATCAGGTAATGTAGCTTTGGCTGTAATAACAACTTCTCTGGTTGCCGATGGGGTCAAAATGTATTTACCATCACCTGTTTTTCTCAGACTACCGCTTGATGTCGTAACAGTTACTTTGTCACTTGGTACTCCTGCAAATGACGCAGATATTGGGTTATCTAATCCCATATACACCACATTCATTCTGTCTGCTGCGATTGTCGCTGAGTTTGGTCTTGGTACAACCACATAGTTAGAGTTAAGAATGTCCACTTTAACAGGTTCTCCTTCTTCTAAGAAAGTAAAATGTCCTGAAAATTTATGTTCTCCAACTCTTCCTGCTCTGGTATTAATTTGTACTTGCCCGTCTTTGAAAGCATTAGCGTTAGATAAGTTTACTTTAGCTCCGTTTACCACTACTTCAGTAGGAACAGTAGCTTTATCATATCGACCTAAGACAACTTTTCCTGTGATAGTTTCCCCTTCAAAGTATACTGATTTATCTGTGAATACCATTGCCTGGTAGTTACGCATAGATGCAGCTTCTCTTAATGTGTTTCCTAAGAAAATGTTGTAGGCATCTTGTTCAACCTGACGAATATCATTTTGCATAGCTGATAGTTTAGCCATGGCAGATACTGCTGGTAAACCTTTGTAGTGATAATCTAAGTACTCTCGTTCTAATCCATCAGAACCCTTAACTTTATCAGTACTGAATCTGTCATCTAATTTTTCTCTCAAAAAGTTGTAGCTTACATCAGTTCCCAAAATCTCTTTAAAAGAATCTCTGAAACTGTTGATTTTAGTTACAATTTCTTCTCCTTTTTCAGAGTATTTATCTTTTACGAACCAGCCGTAATCAATAACCTCAGATTTATCCATTTGCTCATAAGGCAAATGCCCGTTTTCATCTCTGTTTTTTTCAAAAGGTTCAGTAACTGAAACCTTTAATGTTTCGAGATAAGCGTTAAATTCATTAGATAAAGCACTGATTTGTTGAGCTTTTTGATAAGGCTCTGAATATCGTAAGGCTTCATCTTCTGCTTTTATTGACAGCTGTCCTAACAAATTTTCATTTTGTGCTTCAGCATATTTATTGGATTCAACAAATTTATCGTTCATCATAGCAAAGGCGGTCAATGCTTCCCTTGACATATTTAGTGCCATCATCGCGATAAACACCAGATACATCAGGTTAATCATTTTTTGCCTTGCTGTTAATTTTCCTCCAGCCATAGTTTAGTTTAAGTTTATATTATTAAAGAGCTGTTTTTCCCATAGCTGTTAGCATACCACCATACACTGCATTCAATGTAGATAGGTTGGCACCTAAGACTTGCATTTGCTCTTTCAATTTCAAATTGTTTTCTGCTACTTCTCTGTTGATATCTGCATTTTTGGTAGCACTGTCTAACTGAGATTTGTACATTTCATTCAACGACGCTAATTGTGCAGCTGCCGTACTCATTTCTTCAGCATATTTGTTAGAAGATGCTACTGCGTCAACTGTAGGTGCAATTCCTTTTGCTGCAGCCTCGAAGTTTTGAATGCTGTTTCTAAGGCTTTCCATCAACTGTCCGTCGATTTTAGCTTCTTTTAATATGTTGTCTAATTTGTCAGAAAGCATTTCTCTTTCCGGTGCAGGTGCAACACCTCCGCCACCAACAAAACCAGAAGCATTATAGTTTCCGCCTGCATATTTACCTCCTTCGGCTCCTCCGCTAACTGTTGTTACGGCACCTCCTCCTGAATATCCACCAGCAGCAACTTGCATTTGTCTTGGTTCGCCTCCTTTTAGCTCAGGGTATACTCTCGACCAGTCAAATTCATCATCTACAGGTTCAAAGGCAGAGATAGCGAAGATGATTGCCTCTACTACTAACCCTACTGTAAGCATGTTGTTTCCATTAAACGGACCCCACTCCATGTGAGTAATCTTAAACAATGCTCCTAAAATTACCACAGAAGCTCCCATTCCGTAGCAAAAGTTCATTACTTTTTTTGGTATTGCCATAATTCAAATGTGTATTTAATGTTTGGAATTTAATTTTACTGTTTTATTGTTATCTGCCACTTCTTCCGCTTGTCGGAATATTTCTTTCGTCAACTGCTGGTCCTGCTGCTTTGAATGCTGTTCTGAAACCGATGTATGATCTTGCAGAGTCTTTGTCTTCTTTGTCACGTGTTGCAACTTGCAGGAAGTATGAAGGGTCTCTCCATGAGCCTCCGCGAACCACTCTCAATGGGTTGGCGTCTGCGGCAACTGCTTTTGCAGAAAAACTTGAGTTGGTTACATAAGCTCCTTGTACATAGGCGTCGGCAGTCCATTCAGCTACGTTACCTGACATATTATACAGGTTATACCCGTTAGGTGCGTATGATCTTGCCTCTGCGGTAAACATTGCTCCGTCAGCAGCATAATCTCCTCGGTCTGTTTTGAAGTTAGCCAGGAAACATGCTTTTTCGTCAACCACATTAGGACCTCCCCATGGATACATTCCTCTTTCGATACCGCCTCGGGCTGCATATTCCCATTCTTGCTCTGTAGGCAAACGGTATTCTTCAAAGTTATAGTTTCCTCTTCTTGATTTCAGATAAGCATTTTTGTACAACGTTCTCCACGCTGTGAAAGCTTCTGCCTGAACCTGAGTAACTCCGACTACAGGATACTCTCCATAAGCCTCGTGCCAGAAATACTGATCAACCATCGGGTTGGTATAACTACCAGCCATTTCTTTTGCCCAAACAGTCGTGTCCGGATAGATACTTACTATTTTTGTTTTCAGGTATTTTGACCTTCTGTCTCTTGCACTTGTCGTGTTATCCTTAAGGTTGGCTTCTCTGTCGAAGTAAGAATACTTAAACTGTAGCTTTGCCACATCGAACACAGTTAACCCAAGCATGTTCTGGTCTGCCGGAATGTATAAACTGTCCATAACTTCTACATAGTATTCGTCAGGATAACGACGCGTGTCGGTAATCAATCTGATTTTTTTGTTTAATCTTCGTCCAGCATATTCGTCTTCGTCCATTGCCATACTGTAATAGTTGTCGTACATGTAACGATCATAGGCAGATTGGTTCTGATTCAATGTCGGATCTTCTTCAGGTAAGAAGGCAAACTCACCGATTCCTCCGGCTGCAGGCTCCATACCCATTTCGTCAGCCATGATGGCTAGGCGAGTTCTGATAATAGAGTCCTTAACGTGTTCAACGAACTTACGGTACTGGTTATTCGTAACCTCCGTTTCATCCATATAGAATGAACCTACCGTAACTTGTTTCGGTGGAGCATCTTCGGCACCTAAAAAATCTTCATGCGTTTTACCCATAGTAAAGGTTCCACCCGGAATGTAAGACATTCCCTGAGGCTTCTCTGTGACCCAACGTTTTCCTTGAACTCCGTCTAGTAGCTCACCTCTATCTCCAGAACCGCAACTGAACAACAATGACGCAACTGCTGCAAGTGTAATGAACTTCTTCATATATTATTTGAGGTTTATTTAATTTTTATAAAGCGTAAACCTATTTATTTATTTTGAATTATACAAAAAAAAATGAAAAATTTTTTAGTTTTTATTTAACATTACCTTTTTGTAACAGGTTTGGCTTAGGTTTCTTTTTGGTTAATTCTCCACCATATCTCGGGTATTTCTCGAGATAAAGCTCTCTGATAATCAGCATGATGGCATGGATATAGCTTCTCTTTATTTTGGTAATCCTGACCGGCTATCCACCATCTTTCCGACAAATTACTTTTATAGAAAATTAATTCCTGTTCTTCCAGCGGAACTACATATTTATAATAATCTTCCTTGCTTGAAAAAGGATATTCATACAATCGGTAATTAAATCCTTCGATAAAGTACCAAATTATTTGCGACAATAACAAATGATTTTCGTCTTTTTTGTGCATGTTAAAAATCCCGAAGGATTTTAACTGGTCGCTGTATCCGGCGTAACGGGCTAAAGCACAGATTTCTCTGCCGTCGAATCCGTTGGGTTGCCGGGTTGCATTTCCTGTCAAAGCTCCTTGTACTGCCTGCATATCCAAACTGACGATGTCGGCATTTCGCATTACAGGTTCGGCAACTTTGATGTTTTGCACGACTTCTCCCAAGCGATAAGCGTCAAACTGCATGCGGTTAATCAGGTCAATTTCTTCCTGAGAATTAAAATAGGTCTGATAACCAAGATTAGCGTAATTAATCAGATTATTGGGTTCTTCCAGTATAATACGTGCCACAAACGACTCAGATAGATTGTCGTAATCGGAAACAACGTCGATTTTGCTGTCGATAGTTACTAGCGAAACCTGTTGTTCCAGTTCGTCGAATGCCCTGTATATCCCATAAGTCGTGTCTTGTGATGCTCCTATAAATATAGGTAGGATATTGCGTTTTATTAACGAGGCGGAAATTTTCTTTATCAGATAATAGGTGTCGTCGGCAGTATCTCCGGCGAGAATATGCCCCAAATCCACCATAGATTTTGACCAGTTGCCGGGATATAAAGCGTAAAATTCCCTGCGGATTGCATCAAAATCCGGGTTGGGATAATTTTTATCCGGATTATCAACCGATATAATAGCAATGTCTTTATTGTCTATATCCGGAAAATGTCCGGCTGTGTGAAAAGCCGTTTGTCCTCCGATAGAAAACGATGATTTCTGCCGGATTTCGTCAATCAATGTCTGGCTTAACGGTTGTAGAAACTCAAAATCCATCATGGTTATTTTTTCTTGGCTTTAGCTTTTGTTTTTTTCGCACCGCCTTTCTCCTTTATAATCGCTTTGACTTGTTCCAATGTCAGTGATTGAGCATCAACATCTTTGCTCAGCTCAATTTTTTTCTTGCTGTCATATATAATATTGGAGCGTCCCCAACGGGCTTTTTCCACTCTGATGCCTTCTTCTTCCCAGTTGTGAATAACTTTTTCACGCTCTTTCTGCAATTTCTCCTCTATTAAGGTGTTGATGTCTGCCTGAGAAAGATTATCAAAATCATATTTTTTATTGACATTGATAAAAATGTTGTTCCATTTAATATAAGGACCAAATCTTCCTACACCCTTTTGTACCGGTTTGCTGTCGTAGGTTGCAATTGGTGCGTCGGCACGCTCTCTTTCTTCAATCAGTTCGATAGCCTGGTTCAAAGTGGTGTCGAGAGGATCTTGTCCTTTCGGTAAAGAAATGAACTTCTTACCATATTTAACGTAAGGACCAAATCTTCCTACATTGGTTTCGATTTGTTCTCCTTTATATTCTCCTAATTGTTTAGGTAGTAAAAATAAATCTAAAGCCTCTTCCAGTGTAATTGTGCCGATATTCTGATTCGGATTCAGGCTGGCAAACTGTTTTTCCTCGTCGTCGGGAGCTCCAATCTGAGCCATCGGTCCGAATCTTCCCAAACGTACCGATACCGGTTTGCCTGATTTTGGGTCGGTACCTAAGATACGTTCACCGGATTCTCGGTCTGCATTTTTCTCTACATCTTGTACTACCGGACTGAAATGAGAATAAAAACTATTCATCATATCTGTCCAGTCCTGGTTACCTGCAGCGATTTCGTCAAAATCTTCTTCTACTTTGGCGGTAAAATTGTAGTCCATAATAGAAGCAAAGTTTTTCACTAAGAAATCCGTTACGATAATCCCGATATCGGTCGGTACCATTTTTCCTTTGCTCGCCCCGACCTTTTCGGTCTGTGTTTGCGTTTTTATTGCATCATTTTTCAGGCTGATGATTTTATAAGCACGTTCTTCCCCTTCATTTGTTCCTTTTTCTACATAATTACGAGCGATAACTGTTGAAATAGTCGGTGCATAAGTCGATGGACGACCGATACCCAATTCTTCAAGTTTTTTTACCAAAGAGGCTTCGGTGTATCTTGCCGGCGGACGACTGAATTTTTGTGTTGCGGTAATGTCTTTGGCTTCCAGTTTTTCGTTTACTTTCATTGCCGGAAGCATTCCTTCTTGTTCTTCATCTTCTTCGTCATTTCCTTCGAGATATACTTTCAGAAAACCATCAAATAAAAGCACTTCGCCCGAAGCAGTAAATTTCTCTGAATGTTTATTCGCCAGGATAGACACTTGCGTTCTCTCCAGTTGAGCGTCACTCATCTGGGAAGCGATTGTTCTTTTCCAAATCAGTTCGTACAATCGGCTTTCGTCCCGGTCTAAACTCACAGAATGAAGAGACATATCCGTGGGTCTGATGGCCTCGTGAGCCTCTTGTGCTCCTTTGGCTTTGGTCACATAGCTACGAGGTTTGCTGTATTTTTCGCCGTATTGTGACAGGATTTCTGCCTGAGCCGCCTGTGTTGCCTCCTGAGAGAGGTTTACGCTGTCGGTTCTCATGTAAGTAATCAATCCGTTTTCGTACAAACGCTGTGCAACACGCATGGTTTTTCCTACCGGAAAATAGAGTTTTCTTGCTGCTTCCTGCTGTAATGTGGAAGTCGTAAATGGTGCTGCCGGCGATTTTTTTCCGGGTTTGGTTTCGAGTCCCGAAACTTTGAATTCAGCACCTATATTGGCTTGCAAAAATTGTTCCGCTGTTTTTTCTGAACCGAATTTTTTATCCAGTTTCGCTTTAACTGTTTTTCCGTCTAATGTTGTGAAAACAGCCGTTACGCTGTAAAATGTTTCTGCATCAAAATTGATGATTTCTTTTTCTCTTTCAACAATCAATCTCACAGCAACCGATTGAACACGACCTGCTGATAAGCCTCCTTTTACCTTCTTCCAAAGTATAGGCGAAAGTTCGTAACCAACTAATCTGTCCAATACGCGGCGGGCTTGTTGTGCATTGACCAGGTTGTAGTCAATATCCCGAGGATTTTCAATGGCTTTTTTTATGGCTGATTTGGTAATTTCATGAAAAACAATTCGTTTGGTGTTTTCCGGTTTCAACCCTAATTCTTCATACAAATGCCACGCAATAGCTTCCCCTTCGCGGTCTTCATCAGAGGCCAACCAAACCACATTGGCTTTTTTTGCCAGGTCTTTTAATTTTTTTACAACAGATTTTTTATCGGGCGAAACCTCATATTTGGGTTTGAAATTATTGGAAATATCTACCCCGATTTCCTTCGATGGCAAATCGGAAATATGACCAAAACTCGATTCAACCTGATAGTCTGCACCTAAAAATTTTTCTATGGTTTTTGCCTTAGCAGGTGACTCAACGATGACTAAATTTTTTGACATGAAATTAGTTTTAGAAAGGCAAAAATAGTTTTTTTTTATTAGTCAAGCAGTATTTTGCTAAAAAACCATTCATTATATGTATTCTAAAAACCTGCCAAAATGGCATTGAAAAAGAAATTATATTATACCTTTGCATATTGCAAGATAAGCATTTAGTTGAAAGGATTATGGAAAAAGTAATTGAAGAAAACAAACAGGGAACCAGTTTGGTTTTAGAACAAAAAGAAAGCAATACTAAAAAGCTGTTTATAGAAAGTTATGGCTGTCAGATGAATTTTTCTGACAGTGAAATCGTGGCGTCTATTCTGGCAAACGAAGGTTATAACACCACTCAAAATCTGGAAGAGGCAGATTTGGTTTTGGTCAATACGTGTTCGATTCGGGATAAAGCAGAACAAACTGTCAGAAACCGTTTAGAACAATATAATGCCGTAAAGAAAATCAACCCGTCAATGAAAGTCGGGGTTTTGGGCTGTATGGCAGAGCGTTTGAAAAACAAGTTTCTGGAAGAAGAAAAAATTGTGGATATGGTCGTGGGACCAGATGCCTACAAAGATTTGCCTAACCTGCTCAGAGATATTGATGAAGGGCGTGATGCCATTAACGTAATTCTCTCTAAAGAAGAAACTTACGGCGATATTTCGCCTGTGCGTCTGAACAGCAACGGCGTGACGGCTTTTGTTTCCATTACCCGCGGTTGTGACAATATGTGTACATTCTGCGTAGTTCCGTTTACGCGAGGACGTGAACGTTCGCGTGACCCGCAGAGTATCATCAAAGAAATTAAGGAACTTCACGAAAGAGGGTTTAAAGAAATTACCCTTCTCGGGCAAAATGTCGATTCTTATTTATGGTATGGAGGCGGACTTAAAAAGGATTTCGAGAAAGCCACCGAAATGCAAAAAGCCACTGCGGTAGATTTCGCCCAGTTATTAGATATGTGTGCAACGGCGTTTCCGAAAATGCGTTTCCGTTTTTCAACGTCCAATCCGCAGGATATGCACGAAGAGGTTATGCACGTTATTGCCAAGCATCACAATGTTTGTAAATATATCCACTTACCTGTGCAGAGTGGTAGCACGAGAATTCTCAAAGAAATGAACCGCCAGCATACTCGCGAAGAATACATGGCGTTGGTAGATAAGATCAAAGCTATTATTCCGGATATTGCCTTGTCGCAGGATATCATTGCCGGATTTCCGACCGAAACCGAAGAAGACCATAAGGATACTTTATCGTTGCTGGAATATGTAAAATATGATTTCGGATATATGTTTATCTATTCCGAAAGACCGGGAACACTGGCAGCGAGAAAGCTCAAAGATGATGTGCCGGAAGAAGTGAAAAAACGACGTTTGCAGGAAATCATCGACCTGCAACAGAAAATGGGACTCGAACGCACAAAAAGTTATGTCGGAAAAACCGTTGAAGTGCTGATTGAGAAAGAATCTAAACGTTCTGACCAACATTGGGCAGGAAGAAACTCACAAAACACAACCGTTGTTTTCCCGAAAGGAAATTACCAAGCCGGCGATTTTGTGATGGTGAAAATCAACGATTGTACTTCAACTACTTTGATTGGCGAAGCGGTGGGGTATAGTGAGATGCAGAGTTAATTTTTTATTGACAACATCAAAGAATTATATTAGAAAAAAGAAAATGAAAAAAATTGCCTTACCTATATTAATGTTGCTATTGATATCCTGTTCTACAAAAACAACAGATTTAATTATTGTATCAAACTCTGATGTTGAATTAAATAAGGTAAATGACGTTACAATTACAAGAATGCAAAAAGGAAACAATCAAGCAAATGACTCGGGTGTTGAATATTTGAATTACAGTCTGTATTTAACTGACAATGAAAAAGACGTTCCTTTAAAAATTGCAAAAGGTAAAACAAATGCCAATTGCAAAAGCTATGCGATAAACATCCAAAAAGGGAGTGAATTGAAAAATACGTTCAACAGAAATATCTTGTTTAAGAAAGAAGAAAAAGATATTTTCGTATATATTGATTGTATTTCAGAGGTGTATCAATTTTCTTATGAGAACGAGCAAAATATGAAGGTTAAATTGATTATTGAGGATAAGGTTTTTCCAAAAGTAAAAGATAGTGTAGTCTTTAACCTTAAAATTTAATTGTCATCTAAATTGTTTAATCATTCAGTCGTTTTTTATTACAGTTTGAAATCTTAAACTTTAAACAAAGAAAACTAAAAAATCAATGACAGAGACCAACCGCACATATCCTACAGAGAAGTAGCAGATAAACCACTCTGCGTCACAGGCGCATTTTAATGCGTTAAAAGAAAAGAATATTATAGTGCGAGAAGGTGGTACAAGAGGGTATTGGAAGATTTTGATTTGAAAAACTTTATATAAAAATAAAGTATAAAAGCTCCTCTTTTGGAGAAATATAGAGCGTAATATGGAAAACATACAATCAATAAAACAACGATTCGAGATAATAGGTAACGACCCGAAGCTGAACCGTGCTATTGAGAAAGCGATACAGGTAGCACCAACGGATATTTCGGTTTTGGTAACCGGCGAAAGCGGTGTCGGAAAAGAAAGTATTCCGAAGATTATTCACGCACTCTCGCATCGCAAACACGGAAAGTATATTGCGGTAAACTGTGGTGCTATTCCCGAAGGAACGATTGATTCGGAGCTTTTCGGACACGAAAAAGGAGCTTTTACCGGAGCAGTAAACACCCGTGAAGGTTATTTTGAAGTTGCCAGCGGAGGAACGATTTTTTTAGACGAAGTGGGAGAGCTGCCATTGACCACACAGGTACGTTTGTTGCGTGTGTTGGAAAACGGCGAATTCATCAAAGTAGGTTCGTCAAAAGTGCAGAAAACCGATGTACGGATTGTGGCCGCAACCAACGTCAAAATGTTTGAAGCTATTGAAAAAGGCAAGTTCCGTGAAGATTTGTATTATCGTTTGAGCACTGTCGAAATCAATCTGCCACCTTTGCGAGAGCGTGGTAATGATATTCATTTATTGTTCCGTAAGTTTTCGGCGGATTTCGCCTCTAAATATAAAATGCCTGCTATACGGCTGTCTGATGATGCTGCGGGTTATCTCACGCAATATCGCTGGGACGGAAATATCCGGCAGCTTCGTAATGTTGCCGAGCAAATATCGGTTATGGAAAGCAACCGCGAAATTGATTTGCGTACGTTAAAAAGTTATCTGCCCAACAGAGATGAGCAATTACCGTCGTTGGTTAACCGGAAAGCAGAAAGTGATTTCAGTTCTGAACGGGAAATTTTGTACAAATTTCTCTTTGACATGAAAGGCGATTTGAATGATTTGAAAAAACTTACTCTGGAATTGCTCAAAAACAACGACAGCCAGCAGGTGCAGGAAAACAATAAATCATTGATTAAAAAAATATACGGTCAGCCTGAAAATGATTTTAACAGCGAAATTCCGGCGTTACCTTCCGCAAGTTCGCCAACCAATACCAATAATGATTTTGTGCATACACCCTCTCACGACGACGATGAAAGTGATTATGTTATCGCAGAAACCGTAGAAGAGGAAGAAGACGAAACGCTCAGATTAGACCAAAAAGAAATTGAGTTGATAAAAAAAGCACTGGCACGAAACAACGGCAAACGAAAAGCTGCTGCTGATGAATTGGGAATTTCTGAACGAACGCTTTACCGAAAGATTAAGCAATATGATTTGTGATGTAGTTGATTAGTAAATAGGCAAAAGTTAAATAGTCCATTGAGTGAATAAGATAAGAATTAGAAAATATCATATTAGTGATAAACCGGAATTAATGGAAATTTTGCAAATGAATACACCCCAATATTTTGCCAAAACCGAAATCAAAGATTTTGACCATTATCTGGATAGTGCAATCGAACAATATTTTGTGATAGAAATAAATGATAAAATCGTTGGTTCGGGCGGAATTAATTTTGAGAAAACATCTAAAACAGGAAAGCTCAGCTGGGATATTATTAATCCGGATTTTCAAGGAAAGGGATTAGGAACAGATTTACTCAAGCACAGAATAGCATTGCTGCAATCTATGCCCGATGTTGAAAAAATCACTGTAAGGACTTCCCAGTTCGCCTTTCAGTTTTATGAGAAAAACGGTTTTGTTCTGGAAGAAACACAAAAAGATTTTTGGGCAAAAGGATTTGATATGTATAAAATGATTTATAAATAAAAGCAATAATGAAAAAACATACAACATACAATATACAGTATACAATAATACTGTTTCTCGTGCTAATGCTGACAAGCTGCGGAATATACAATTTCACAGGGACAGGAAAAATTGATGCGGAAACTTTTCAGGTAAATTATTTCCTGAATAACGCCGAGTTGGTCGAACCGGGTATCGAACGTACGTTTACCAACGAATTGCAGGATTTGATTCAGAATCAAACCAGTCTGAGCCTGACCAATTCCAATGCCGATTTGGTTTACGAAGGCGAAATTACCGAGTTTCGTATTTCGCCAATGACAGCAACGGCTCAGCAAACCGCCGCCCAAAACCGCTTGTATATTTCAATCAACGTGAGATTTACCAATCGCCGAAACCCGGAAGATGATTTTGAACGCAGGTTTTCCCACTTTTATGATTATCCTGCCAATGACCAGCTGACCGGAGCGTTGCTCAACACTGCTGTTGAAGAAATTTACGAACGAATCACACAAGATGTTTTCAATGCGTCTTTGGCAAAATGGTAATTTAGATATGGATATTACACAAGTTTATAAACAAAAAATACAATTTCCGGAAAGTATCGGTAGCGATGATTTGGGTTGGTTGCAGCAAATAGTCGCCACATATCCTTACCTGCAATCGGCTCATGCATTGTTGCTCAAAGCCTTGTGTCAGCAGGAAGATGCCCGTTATAACGCCGGGCTGAAAACCACCGCCGCATACACCACCGACCGCGATTTACTTTTTGATTTTATCATTTCGGAAGAGTTTAATTCCTATCAACCGATTGATATTGATACAATTGATGTATTCGATGTGGAAGAAATCAGTCATCACGAATCAGCGGTGTCAAATAATATTCAACCAGCATATATTCAGCCGGAAGAAGAAAATAACTTGGAAAATGAACATCTGGAAGAAAAACTCGAAATCGGAAAACCATTAAAATTCGACGCTTCCGAAAAAATGTCATTTACCGAATGGTTGCAACTCACTAAAACCGAACCACTGTCAAAACTTCCTCAGTCCACACAAAAAGAAACTTCCGGAGAAGACACCGGATTGACAAAAAAATTAGACATCATCGACCGCTTTATTGAGAATAATCCTAAAATCACACCGGTTAAAACCAGTAGTAATCCACCGTCGGTAGAACAGAAATCAGATGAATCGCCGTCTGCTTTAATGACCGAAACATTGGCTCGAATTTACCTCGAACAAAGAAAATATCAGAAAGCAATACAAGCTTATGAAATTTTAATTTTGAAATATCCGGAAAAAAGTAGTTTCTTTGCAGAGCGAATTGAAGACATTAAAAAATTACAACAACATAATTCATAAACAATGAGCACATTTACAATTCTATTAGTATTAATTACCATCGTTTCTATACTGTTGGTTGCCGTAATCATGATTCAAAATCCGAAAGGAGGGGGCTTGGATTCTTCTCTTGGCGGAGGCGGAGGGAGCATCGGCGGCGTTCAGAACACCAATAAATTTCTGGATAAAAGCACCTGGACATTAGGAGCTATTCTGATTATCTTGATTTTATTATCAGGGGTTAGTTTCAATGCCGGTTTGGGTAATGAGTCCAAGATTTACGACGAAAACGCAACAACGCCAGCACCTGTAGAAAACAGCCTTTTGCCTAATGCAGGACAGCAGCAGCAAGCACCGGAAACACAAACAGAAAACGAAACACAGGAATAAGTTTTTTGACGACATAGACCAAAAAGCCGGTGCAATATTGTGCCGGCTTTTTATGTTGACTAAAGCTTTTCCCTATGCTAAAAATAAATTCTTACCTTTATCTGACAAAATTATCTCATGGCAAAACTAAAAACCGCTTTTTTCTGTTCGTCTTGCGGAGCTCAGTATGCGAAATGGCTGGGGCAGTGTCCCGCCTGCAAACAGTGGAATACTTTGGTGGAAGAAGTGCTTCAGAAACCAGAAAAATCGGGTTGGAAAAGCCCGGAAAGCAGTCTTTCCAAAAGAGTTTCCAAGCCTTTGTTGATTAATGAAATCGATACGCATCAGGAAGTGCGTATGAATACTTTAGACAACGAACTCAATCGTGTTCTGGGAGGCGGAATCGTGCCGGGTTCGGTGGTTTTGCTGGGCGGCGAACCGGGAATAGGGAAAAGCACATTGCTTTTGCAATTATCCTTACAGTTGCCCTACAAAGTACTGTATGTTTCGGGCGAAGAAAGCCAGAAACAGATAAAAATGCGTGCCGAACGTATTAATCCGAATAACAATTCTTGTTATATTCTGACAGAAACTAACACGCAAAATATTTTCAGGCAAGTCGAACAAACCGAGCCGGATATTGTCATTATTGATTCCATACAAACTTTACACACCGATTATGTAGAATCATCTGCCGGAAGTGTTTCGCAAATTAAAGAATGCACCGCCGAACTGATAAAATTTGCTAAAGAAACTACCACGCCTGTTATCCTCATTGGGCATATTACCAAAGACGGAAACATTGCCGGACCAAAGATTCTGGAACACATGGTAGATACTGTTTTGCAGTTTGAAGGCGACCGCAACCACGTTTACAGAATTTTACGTGCATTGAAAAACCGTTTTGGTTCTACTGCCGAATTAGGCATATACGAAATGCAGGGAAGTGGACTCAGAGAAGTAAACAATCCGTCGGAAATACTGTTGTCGCATCGTGAAGAAGAACTTTCGGGAACAGCAATTGCTTGTACGATTGAAGGAATGCGTCCGATTATGGTTGAAATTCAGGCGTTGGTTAGTACGGCAGTTTACGGAACACCGCAACGAAGTGCTACGGGGTATAACGCGAAAAGACTCAACATGGTACTGGCAGTACTGGAAAAACGAGCTGGATTCCGGTTGGGTGCAAAAGATGTTTTCCTGAATATAACCGGCGGAATTACCGTTGATGATACCGCAATTGATTTGGCGGTTGTTGCTGCGATTTTGTCTTCCAACGAAGATTTACCGATTCTGAAAGATTGTTGCTTTGCCGGCGAAGTAGGATTGTCGGGCGAAATCCGTCCGATTAACCGGGTTGACCAACGCATACAAGAAGCAGAAAAATTAGGCTTTGCCAAAATATTTTTATCCAAATATAACAAAATCAGCTATCAGGCTAAAGCTATCGACGTTTGCTTGGTAAGTAAAATCGAAGATGTTGTAGGCGAATTGTTTGGGTAGTTGTAACATAATGAAAACAATAAATATCATGAATAAAAATTTGATTAACCTTGCCAAATTTGTTTTTCTAATTACAATAATTATAGCATGTATTTCTTGTAATTCAAAAAAGACTGAAAAGGATGAATATACCGAAAACATTGTTTTAGACGTCAAAGCTGATGCATTTGAATATAAAGTTTACGAAAACCATGCAAAGGTAAATTCAGATAATATTGACCAATGTGAAAAGTTTTTTGAATTCAAAAGTGATGCCGAAGGATTTGAAATTTACGGTGCAGACATAGCGGATTTATATGCAACCTTTTCTAAAGTAAGCAGGAATAATGTGGATTTAAAAAACAAGAAAGCCGTTTTTTACACTGTAATTTATAAGGGTAAACAAAGTGATTCAGTAAAAAAAGAAATTTTGAATTATTTGTTAGATAAAAGGAATCTTCAGGTAGCAGAACAATTTTTAGAAGTAAACGCTTTAAATATTACTGTACGAAACTCAGACAAAATAGCAAAATATATCAGAAAAGACGACTCAAAAGAAAATAGCACAACGGTGATAACAGACGATAATTATGAACTTACAAATACTAACCTGAAGACCTTGGCAGTTGTATTAAATGACTTATATCCTAACACGTTTTTTTATAAAGGAAATGAAGAAACAAAATATGATTTCAAAATTCCGTTAGGACGAGATGTAAATGCTATAATTGATTATATAGAAGAAACCTATGGAATTGAAAGTAGTCCTTCAGTGGAAAATATAACGTCCTATGCAATAATAAACAAGTAGAGATTGCCCTTGTTAAAAAAACCTGCAAAGTACATATTCTGCAGGTTTTTTTGTATATTTATAAATGCAAATCTTGGTTTTTATCAGATTTTACCTGATAGCCAAATCTGATTTTTTCTGAACTGTTGGATTTTAAGTTTATTTTCCACGATAGTTTTCCGGTTTCTTCGTCAAAATCAGCTCCTTTTTTGTCGGTCAGAGAAATTTCGATGTCTTTGTTTTTGCTCACCGGCACCTGGTCTTCCACAAGCAATTCAATATTTTCCTTTTTGTTGTTTCGGACAGTAATTTCGTAGGTAAAATTCTGTTCTTTTTTAGAAGACAACATTTTTGTTCCCGATTTGTCTGAAACCACTTTTTTGTCCACCGAAATATTTGGGTCTTTGCCTAAGCTCAGCTGTAATTCGTCTTTGTATGAGTTCGGATTAATGTAGGTTTTTCCGACATACATTCCGTCAAATACCACGTTGGCTTGTCCCGAAAGCATATTATACTGACTGTAATCTTTGATTTTTGCCACAAGATATACGTTGTTGTCTAATTTCGGAATGGTCAGATAAGTGTAGGTTGCCGGCACGCTTACTTCCTTCAATGACACGCTGTGCTGTTTGCCGTTACTCAAAATGGTGTATGGAATGTCAATATCAAAAGTTACATTGAATTGAGATTCATTGATTTGGGTGTAGTCGCTTATTGTGGCATAATCTGCTAATTTACCAGAAGTAGTTTCGTCATCGAAATCTTCTTGCACTGTCTTCATAGATGCCATTTCCAATGCCATAGTTGCATTTGCTTTATTACGCATATTAGCGGACTTTTCTATATAATCCACAAACCAAGTATTTAATTCCGGAGCAATAGTGTTTTGATTTGCCTGACCGCTGGTTAAAGACAATTTTACGTTCTTCCAGTCAATACCTGTGTTTTGCACCACTTCGGCTTTGTAAAGCATTTGAATAGGAGCATTGATTTTGTCAATACGCATTTCGTAAGCCGGTTGCCACGTCGCTTGATTGGTCAGATAGGAAATTTCTAACGGAATACTTCCTGACTGATTGCTCATCACATTAACAATCAGTTTTCCCTGACTTGTTTTTTCTGCAGAGGTTTCGTTAAAGGTTAGTTTTCCCTTTAAAATCATGAGTTCTTCCTTTAGCTCTTTACTTTGTTTTTCTAAAGCATCAATAGCGTTGCTTAATTCTATTTTCTTGCTTTTATAGAAATCTACCAATTTAGCCAATTCGGTCACTGAAAAGTTTTGTGTTTTTTCCAGAGACTGATTTTCATCTAGGATTTCCAAACTTCCTTGCTCAGCAGATAATTTATTCGATACAGCTTTTAACTCGGCTTCTTTTTTTTCGATTTCCTCTTTTACGGGTTTAATCAAAGGCGAATCCTGATTGTTGTCGTATTCTTCGACATACGCATTGGTAAATTGAACAGACATTACCGTAACGTGTTTCGGAACACGAATCTGAACGGTGCTTTCGTTGAGGTAATTCGCCACATTCGTTATCACGATTTCGGAAGTTCCTGCAGGAACCTGTGCGGTGGTTTTGTGTTTTAATTCTGCCGAATTATTATACACCCTTGCCGATTCTATTTTCGCCTGCGTAAAAACAGGTTTTTGGGCAAAGGCATTGATGCTAAAAACAACTGCCGATGCGAGTAAGATATTTTTCATGTTTTTGCTTTTTGAGGTAAATTTACTCAAAAACAAAACAATAACAAGTTTTATCTGTTTTTCATTTTTCGTTTTTTGGAACAACTCTTAACACACTATGTGGTACTTTTATCATACTTTTGTATTTAAAATAATGTTAATACAGCTATGAGAAAAATTTTATTTTTATTGTTTGTGACTGGTAGTTTCTGGAGTTGTAAACAAGCCGACAATGGACGTGTTGAAGAAAAAAAGTATGCACTGAAATCGCAAATTTGCCGTGGAGATGATTGCTCCAAAGTAGAAATCGAAATTCCGTATTTTTCGGGAGACAAAAAATCGTTCACAGTTATTAATGACGAAATTTTACAACAGGTTTCTTCGCTGATTTCCTTTGCTGAAACAGGTGAACAATTTGAAAATTATGAGGAATTGATGCAGAATTTCATTCAGTCGTATGAAAAAATCAAAACCGATTTCCCGAACGAACCGATTCCGTGGGAAGCAAAAATAGATGTCGATGCCGAACGATTGAGTAAGCAACTGGTAAATGTCACCTACGATTTTTACACTTTTACGGGCGGTGCACACGGCAATTACGGCAAGATTTCACAGTTTTACGATATGGAAACCGGAAAAACAGTACCGGTGAAACAACTTTTTGTGAATTATTCAGGATTTGAAAAAATGGTAAAAGATAAGTTTTACGCTATATATAAACTGAATGAAGGCGATTCGCTGGAAGAAAAAGGATTTATGTTTGAAGACAATCGTTTTTACCTGGCAGATAATATCATGATTTCAGATGACGATGTGGAAGTCTATTATAATCCGTATGAAATTGCCCCTTATGCCAACGGTGCAACGGAATTAAAGTTTACATTTGACGAAGTAAAACCTTATCTGAACCCCGTGTATTTTAAAAATTAACCTATTTTGAGTATATATAAAAATCTGTTTAAAACCACTTTAATCTACGGAATAGCCACGGTTGTTCCGCGTATGATAGGGTTCATTATGGCTCCGTATCATATGAAGTGGTTGCCAAGGAATGCCTATGCAGATTATACACTCATTTTTTCGTGGTTGATGTTTTTCAACGTGGTTTTGTCGTTTGGAATGGAAACGGCTTTTTTCCGATTTTACAACAAACATAAAAACAAAAAAGAGGTTATCAACAACACCATTTTATTTTTGATGATGATTTGTGCGGTTTTTATAGGTTTGGTATATGTTTTCAAAAATTATATCGATGCCTATTTTGGTATTCCGCCCGTTATTGTAGATTTTCTTATCTGGATTTTGGTGCTGGACGCTTTGGTCATCATTCCGTTTGCGATATTGCGTGCAGAACAAACACCGATAAAATACAGTGCTATTAAGATTGCCAATGTGCTGATTAATGCCGGATTGACAGTGGTTTTGCTGTATTTGATTCCGATCTATTTACAAAATCATTCCGAGAGTTCGCTGAATCGTTTTTTTATTCCGAATTTTGAAGTCGGTTACTTGTTTATTGCCAATCTTGTGGCGAGTTTGACCACGCTTTTATTATTGTCAAAGCATTACCTGCGACTGAAATGGTCTTTTAACAAAAAGTTGCTCAACGAAATGCTGGTGTACAGTTTTCCGGTAATGATTGCCGGACTCGCATTTGTGGTCAATGAAACTTTTGACAAAGTCTTGTTAGATATATTATTGCCCGAAGATTACAAAAGTTTAGGCTTGGCAAGTTACGGAGCCATTTACAAAATCGGTGTTTTTATGGTTTTGTTCCGTATGGCTTATTCATTGGGAATTGAGCCGTTCTTCTTTAGTTATGCCAAAAACGATGATGCCCCGATAAAATATGCAGCGGTTACCAAATATTTTGTTATTTTCGGAAGCCTGGCAATGTTGGTTATTGTCATTTTTGCCGATTTGATTAAACGATTCTATATACCCGAAAAAGAATATTGGCATGCGATGGAAATAGTTCCTTATATTATTCTTGCCAATCTGATGCTGGGGATTTACACCAATTTATCAGTTTGGTACAAATTGCAGGACAAAACCAAAATCGGAGCATATATTTCGGTCTTTGGTGCAATACTTACCTTGCTTTTGAATTATTTACTCATTCCAAAAATCGGTTTGATTGGTTCTGCCATCGCCACTTTGGCTGTCTATGTTTCAATGATGTTGATTTCTTATGTTTTAGGACAAAAATCCTATCCGATACCTTACGACAAAAAAGCAATTTCCTTATATCTGGGAGGGTCTGTGCTGTTCTCGTTTGTCTATTTTTACAATTTCAGGGAAAATTATTTCATCGGAACGGCATTCATTCTTATATTCGTGGGATTGATTTATTACAACGAAAAAACATTTATCAACCGAATTATAAAATCAGTAGTTAAAAGATGAAAATAAACATTATTAACAAATCACAACACGCATTGCCAAGCTATGAAACCTTTGCATCGGCAGGAATGGATTTACGTGCCAATTTATCAGAACCTGTTATAATAGAACCGATGGAACGTGCTTTGATTCCAACCGGATTGTTTATGGAAATTCCCGTGGGATACGAAGCACAAGTGCGTCCACGAAGCGGACTGGCATTGAAAAAAGGAATTACCTGCCTGAACTCTCCCGGAACCATTGATGCAGATTATCGTGGCGAAATTGGCGTGATTCTTGCTAATCTTTCTAAAGAAACATTTGTTGTAGAAAATGGCGAACGTATCGCTCAAATGGTTATTGCAAAACACGAACGTGCCGAATGGGTTGAAGTAGAAGAACTTTCTACAACAGAACGCGGTGATGGCGGGTTTGGAAGTACCGGAGTGAAATAAACGTTTATCCTGCAAGGTTTTTAAAACCTTGTAGGATTTTGAGATAATAATCATAATAAAATTACCAAATTATGTTTTCAGGTATAATAAAAAAAATCTATTTACTTTTTTTATTGGTTTCTGCACTAAGTTTTTCACAAAACAAAACGGCTGCTGAAGAAATGGTTAATAAAGGTGTTTATCTCCACGATGAAGGAAAATATACCGAAGCTTTAGCAAAATATGAAGAAGCTCTAAATCTGGACAAAAACAACATTATGGCTCTTTCGGAAAAGGCAATGACATTGGAAGCTTTAAAGAAATATGAAAAAGCCATAGAAGTTTGTAAACTTATTCTAAAATTATATCCGAAAGAAAATAACGAAACCGTTTATATAACTTATGGAAATGCTTTAGATCATTCAAACAATCCAGATAAGGCGATAAAAATTTATGACAAAGGGTTGAAATTATATCCGAATTATTACCAACTTTATTTCAACAAAGGAATAGCTTTAGCCAATCAAAAAAAATATGATGAAGCGGTTCAGTCGTTTCAAATTTCAGCAAAATTAAACCCTAATCATCTTGGGTCATTTAATGCTTTGGCAATTCTTACAAGACACAATAGAATTCCTTCTATTTTAGCATCTTGTAGGTTTTTGGCAATAAACAATAAATCATCTAATGCTAAGATAAATTTTGATGGAATCATTAATCTAATGAGTCAAGGGATTTCTCAAAATAAGGACAACTCTGTTTCAATTTCAATTAACTCTGCACTAACAGAGCAAAATAAAAAAGGAGCAGAAGATGATTTCTCTTCTATTGATTTGGTATTAACACTTGCCTCAGCATTGGATTACGAGGAGGAAAACCAAAACAAAACAGAAGTAGAACAATTCATTAGAAAGTTTGAAACAATCTGTAAAACTATGGACGAATTAAAAGAAGATAAAAAAGGTTATTATTGGGACTTTTTGGTTCCTTATTTTATAGAAATGAAAAAAATAATCTAATCGAACCTTTTGCAAACATTGTATTTTTATCCGTACAAGACAAGAACGCAGTTCAATATAGTGAACAATATCCAAATAGAATTGAAGAATTTTATGATTGGTCGATTAGTTATAACTGGAAATAAATTTATAAAAAAATAGATTAAAAATGAAAATAATAGTACCAATGGCAGGTCGTGGCTCACGCTTACGTCCACATACATTAACCACACCAAAACCCTTAATCCCGATTGCAGGCAAACCCATTGTACACCGTTTGGTGGAAGATATTGCCAAAGTAATCAACCAACCAATTGATGAAATCGCTTTTATCATTCACGAGAGTTTTGGCAAAGACGTTGAAAAAGATTTAGTTGCCATTGCCGAAAAATTAGGCTCAAAAGGAACCATTTATTACCAAAACGAAGCTTTAGGAACGGCTCACGCCATTTTGTGTGCCAAAGAAAGTATGCAAGGTCCCATCGTGGTGGCGTATGCCGATACTTTGTTCCGTGCAGATTTTTCACTTGATGCTACTGCCGATTCTGTGATTTGGGTAAAAGCGGTGGAAGACCCAAGTGCTTTTGGAGTGGTTCAGTTAAACGATAAAAACGAAATCGTTGATTTTGTTGAAAAACCCAAAGAATTTGTTTCAGATTTAGCGATTATCGGGATTTATTTCTTTAAATCGGCTGAAAATCTACGCAGTGAATTAGAATATTTAATAGACAACAACATTGAAAAAGGAGGTGAATACCAATTAACGGATGCTTTGGAAAATATGAAGCAGAAAGGTTTGCGTTTTGTTCCCGGAAAAGTAGATGAATGGATGGATTGCGGAAATAAAAACGTTACTGTTGATACCAATAATCGCATGCTGAATTTCCTGCATAATGATGAAGAAAATATGGTTTCATCAACAGTCGTTATAGAAAATTCAACGATTGTTCCGCCTTGTTATATCGGGGAAAATGTAGTACTGAAAAACGCAACTGTTGGTCCGAATGTATCTTTAGGAAACAATACCAAAGTAGAAAATGCAACGATAAAAAACAGCCTGATACAAACCAATGCAGAAATTAAAAATGCCGAACTGGATAACGCAATGATTGGCAATTATGCAAAATTCAATGGTAAGTTTACCAACATCAGCATTGGCGATTACAGTGTGTTAGAATAATCGATTATATATGAGAGCATTAATAGGAATATTGCTGTTGTTACTTTTGTTGGTTTCCTGCAAATCGGGACAATTGAAAACGACCAAAGATGCAGATGATTCAATTAAAGTTGCCGACACCCGTTTGAACAAAAGACTGAATGCGGTAGACATTCTGGACAATCACCTATCGGTTGAGTCTGATTTTGAAACCTTGCGTATCATAGGCGATGCGGCGTACAGCGGCTTCTCAATGGGCGTGCAAACCGATATTCGTATTGAGCGTGGTAAGCAAATTCTTATTATCATCAAAAAATTAGGGTTTACAGGAGCTAAAGTTTACATCACACCAGAGCGAGTTTCCTATTACGAAAGTATGACTAATACTTATTATGACGGTGATTTTACTTTAATAAGCAATTTGCTCGGCGTTGAGTTGGATTATGAAAAAGTTGAAAATCTTTTATTGGGTAAAGCCTTATATGATCAACGACAAGAAATCACCAGCAAAGATATTGAAGAAAATCTATATCGTGTTTTAACGCAGTTAGTTACACAAAATGATTTGGTGGAATTACAATACTGGATAGATGGTAGCTGGAATCTGCACAAAGAAAAATTATCGCTGGATAATTCATCTAATGAATTGGAAATCAATTATAAAAACCACAAACAATCGGAGGGAATTGTTTTGCCTGAGCAAATTCATATTTTTGCTACTAACGCAAAACAGACGGTAGATCTCAAATTGAATTATTCCAAAATCAGCAAAAACATCGACCTGAATTTCGTTTACGAAATACCCAAAAATGCTAAAGAAATTCGGTTTTAGACATAATAAAAGAGGCGGGAAACCGCCTCTTTCTTCTTCTTTTTCAGGTAGTTTATCTGCTACAATCAGCTGTCCACGTTTCGCCATCTACGACATATAATATTTTTAAATCGCTTTCGTTGATGCGAATATAACTCAGCTCGCTCCCGCCAATATTGATGTAGTAATTATCATCTTCTTCTTCAAATTCAATTCCGTTAATGTTTGGAATTCCATCAGAAAAGGCAAAATTATATTTGTCTCCCACTTTAACAACAGTCACTTTCCCATCATCAGAAGATTTATTTTCTGAGTCTGACGTATAAGAAATCGATCCGTTATATGTTCCTACAAACAAATCATTATCTGCCGGGTCGTCATCTTTGCTACATGCAGTTACTACAAATAATAACAAAACACCAGTACCTAAAAATTTTAATACATTTTTCATATTGATATAAATTTATTGATTTGTAAGATGTAATTCAAAAATCAATCCGATTGCTATTATTTTACAATATATTAACAATAAGAATGGCTGTTTGGGGAAGTTTTAGTATAAATGACCCTTTTGTGTGATTGCGATAATGTGTAAGTTATCCACAAATTGAGTAAAACTCAAGTTTTTTTCGTATTTATGCATACAAATTGAAAAATATGACCGCCAACCGTTCACTTATACCAAAAATTATTGCCTTTGATGCAGATGATACACTTTGGGACAACGAACCTTATTTTGAAGAAGCCGAGCAGCGATTCATTACTTTAATGGGCGATTTTTTGTCCAAACAAAGTATTTCCCAAAAGCTGTATGACACTCAGATTAAGAATTTACCTTTATACGGATATGGCATCAAAGGATATGTGTTGTCGATGATAGAATCTGCCAATGAAATCGCTAACGGATATTTGTCTAACGAATTGTACGATAGTATTTTATCTATAGGTAAAGATATGCTTCACCAACCGGTGAATTTGCTGGACGGTGTTGAAGAGGCTTTATCGTTGGTAGCAAAATACTTTCCGGTTATTGTCGCAACGAAAGGCGATTTGAAAGACCAGCACCGAAAATTGCACGATTCCGGTATCGGACAACTTTTTCATCATATTGAGGTAATGATTGACAAAAATCAGCTCGATTACCAAAAGATGCTGAAAAGGCTCGAAATAGATTTTTCTGATTTCCTAATGGTAGGTAACTCATTGAAATCAGATGTGCTACCGGTTATCGAGCTGGGCGGCTCGGCAGTGCATATTCCTTACCATACTACCTGGGCACACGAACGGATTAACTACGAAATCGAACATACCAATTTTTACACTTTACAAAGCATAACCGATTTGCCAAAATTGTTGAATTTGATATAAAACCAAACAAAAAAGACTCTTTTCCTATTCATTTTCCGATTTGTTGAAATCGGATTGACAATTATCAACAGGCTTATCAACAAGAAATAACTTGTGTTCATTTGCACAAACAAATATCAATACTCTATAAACAGCGGTTTTATTTCTGATTCTTTATCTGAACAAATTTCCGAATTGTTGATAACTCAAAATTTATCAACAAAGTGGTAAGATGTGGTAAAAAGTGGTAATTATTTTTTAATTTTGTTCATGTACTGAGCAAGAGTAGAAAATGAAAGCCATTATAGGAACATATGAATGTAAAGTAGATGCTAAAGGGCGTCTGATGATTCCGTCCGGAATGAAGAAACAACTTCCGGCTGCGGAAGATGGCTTTGTACTCAAACGTTCCGTGTTTGAAAAATGCCTTGAGCTTTGGCCGATGGCAGAATGGCAGATTATGATGGGGAAAATCAATCAGCTCAATCGGTTCAACAAAAAGAACGATTTGTTCGTACGTAAATTTATGGCAGGCGTGAAGTTGGTCGATATTGACGACAACGGACGTTTGCTGGTTGCTAAAGATTTGATGGCTTTTGCCGGCATACAAAAAGAAATTGTTTTGTCTTCCAAGATAAATATCATCGAAATTTGGGATAAAGAGTTGTATGAAAACTTATTGTCTGATGAAGATATTGATTTTGCCGATTTGGCTCAGGAAGTAATGGGAAAAGATACAGCTGATGACAACAACTAATTACCACCAACCGGTATTGCTCAAAGAATCCGTAGATGGACTGAATATCCGTCCCGACGGCATTTATGTGGACGTAACCTTTGGCGGTGGCGGTCATTCGAGAGAAATATTAAGCCGGTTAAACGAAAAAGGAAAACTCTTTGCTTTTGATCAGGACGAAGATGCCAAGCAAAATGTGATTGATGATGAACGATTTACGTTAATTGACCAGAATTTTAGATACCTTAAAAGATACCTGCGGTTTTACGGCGTGAAACAAGTTGACGGCATTCTGGCGGATTTGGGCGTCTCATCTCACCAATTTGATGTGCCTGAGCGTGGTTTTTCTACCCGTTTTGATGCCGAACTGGACATGCGGATGAACCAAAATGCAGGATTGTCGGCACGAAATGTTATTAATGATTATACCGAACAGGATTTATTCCGGTTATTTAAAATATATGGCGAGCTTCATCAGGCAAAGGGCATGGCGAGTGCTATTGTAAACTATCGGACACAATCGCCGATAACCGACAGCTCACAGCTCAAAGAAGCATTGGACAAGTTTTTGCCGGCTCACAGAAACCACAAAATTCTGGCGCAGATTTATCAGGCAATCCGCATTGAAGTTAATCAGGAAATAGAAGCCTTAAAAGAATTTCTGTCCCAAACTCCTGAAGTGTTGAAACCGTCCGGACGATTGAGTGTGATTTCCTATCATTCGCTGGAAGACAGGCTGGTCAAACGTTTTATGCGAAACGGAATGTTTGAAGGCGAACCCGAAAGAGACATGTTCGGTAGGTTTGAAGTGCCGTTCAAAAAAATAGGCAAACATATTGAACCGACTTCCGAAGAAATAGCGACAAATAACAGGGCAAGAAGTGCCAAGCTGAGAATAGCTGAAAAAAAGTAATATGAGTTTTTACGATGTCATAAAAGCAAAATATCTAGTTGATGAACAGTCATCAAGAAACTGGCTGTTTATCATCTACGTGGTATTTTGGGTGCTGATGCTCATTGCCAATAACCATGTGTTTGAACAAAAAATCATTAACCTCAAAAACCTGACGGAAGAGGTCAAAGAATACCGGACTGAATATGTAGAGCGACGTTCGGAACTGATGTTGATGAAACTCGAATCGAGTGTAGAGAAAAAAATGGAGCCGGAAGGAATTTTTATTCCCGATGCACCGCCTGTGAAAATCAAAGTGAAAAAAGAAGAAACAAAACCGTGGTATAAGAAACTATGGCAATAAAAAGAGGAGATAACAGCACAAGAATATTGCTCATCTATGGAGGTATGATGCTGGTTGCCGTATTGATTCTGGCAAAGCTCAGCTACATTCAGTTCAAGGAAGGGGAAACCTGGCGTGCCAAAGCAGATAGTTTGACTGTGAGAATGGAAAAAATCCCGGCAAACAGAGGAAATATTTATTCCTCAGACGGTAGTTTGTTGGCAACATCTATTCCGAAATATACTATTTTCTTTGACCCTTATGCTGCCAAAGCAGAAGATTTCGAGCAAAATATTCACGCTTTGTCTGATTCATTGAGCCGGTTTGTAGGAAAAAGAAGTGTAGGGCAGTGGGAGTCCTATTTCCGGAAATCCAGAGCCAGCAAAAAAAGATATCTGCCGATAGCCAATAAGCTCAGCTATATCGAATATATGAAACTGAAACAATTTCCGCTGTTTAATCTCGGCAAAAACAAAGGCGGATTAATTGTAGAACAACAATATGTGAGAGAATATCCGATTGGAATGATTGCCAACCGAACTATTGGTTATGAACGGGAAAATGAAGACGGAACCATTACAAGAAAAGGAATTGAAGCGGCATTTACCGAATATTTAACCGGAAAAGAAGGAGCAAGGACAGTACAAAAAATGTCGAAAGGATTGTGGAAACCGATCAGTGATGAAAATGATGTGGATCCTGTGGACGGATATGATGTTATCACAACCATAGATGTTTTTATTCAGGACATTGCTCATCATGCTTTGCTGGACGTTTTACAGCAATATGAAGCCGACCATGGAACAGTAATTGTTATGGAAACCCAAACCGGGCATATTAAAGCAATTTCCAATCTGGGCAGAACATCGTCCGGAGATTATATCGAAACGATTAATTACGCCATATTAGAACGCCACGACCCTGGATCGACTTTCAAGTTAGCGTCGTATCTGGCTTTGTTGGACGATAAAAAATGCGACACGGCTACTATTATTGACACAAAAAACGGAGTGGTCACTTTTTCTAATCGCCGGGTAACAGATTCCAATCGCCGGGGATATGGGAAAATATCACTCGCCCGAGGGTTTGAAGTTTCGTCCAATACAGTGGTTACACAAGCTGTAAATGAGGCTTATAAAAGCAATCCGGAGCAGTTCATTAATAAACTGGAATCGTTTGGGTTCAATGATACTTTAGGGATTCAGCTCAGAGGCGAACCCAAATCATATATTCCGCGTCCGGGCGACCGAAATTGGAGTAAAATTGCTTTGCCGTGGATGGCGTATGGTTATGGAATACTGGTGTCTCCCCTGCAAATGCTTACATTATATAATGCGGTGGCGAACGACGGAGTAATGGTCAAACCACAATTTGTGAAAGAAGTGAGAGATGTTGACCATTCAATTAAAATGTATGAAACCGAAGTAATCAATCCGCAAATTGCCCGTCCGGAGGTAATCCGGCAGATGCAGGATATTCTCAAAAACGTAGTGAAAAGAGGTACAGGTAAAAAATTATATTCGCCCGATTTTCCGATAGCCGGAAAAACAGGAACGGCTCAGATGAATTATGGCGGCAGAGAAGGCGGAATGTATTATGCCTCATCATTTGCCGGATATTTTCCTGCCGATAATCCGAAATATTCTTGTATTGTGGTAGTTCATAAACCTACAAAAGGAAGTTATTACGGAGCAGATGTTGCCGGACCGGTGTTCAAGCGTCTGGCACAGAAAATTTACACCGACAATCCATCGTTGAATCAGGTCGAAGATGTAAATCAACCGCTTGAAAAAGTAACCCGGGATTATGAATCTTATTATACAAAAGTCCGGCATAATGGAACCCAGATGCCGGACGTACGAGGATTGCCTGCAATGGACGCCGTTCCTATTCTGGAAAACCTCGGATTAAAAGTTCACATCAACGGATTAGGAAAAGTTAAGCACCAGTCTGTCCAGGCAGGAGAGCAAATTAAAAAGAATCAGGTCATTATATTAGAATTAGGTTGAAACAGTTAAAAGACATATTATACAAAGTATCCATTGAGGCAGTCAAAGGTTCAACTTATGTTGAGGTTGCCGATTTAATACTGGATTCCCGAAACGCAAAATCGGGCAGTCTTTTCGTGGCATTAAAAGGTGTGCAGGTTGATGGGCATCAATATATTGACAAAGCCGTCGAGAAAGGAGCATCGGTTGTAATTTGTGAAAAATTACCAGAAGAAATTACCGAAGGAGTGACTTACATTGAAGTAAACGATTCACACAAAGCACTGGCTTTGATGGCTGATAATTTTTACGACCACCCGTCTGAAAAGCTTAAGCTGATTGGTGTAACCGGAACAAACGGCAAAACCACCACAGCTACTTTATCGCATCAGTTGTTTACACAGTTGGGCTACAACGTGGGGCTGATTTCTACTGTAAAAATATTGATAGGAAAAAAAGAATTTACCGCTACACACACCACGCCCGACGCGATAACCATCAACCGTTATCTGCATCAAATGGTGGAAGAAGGCTGCGAATTTTGTTTCATGGAAGTGAGTTCGCACGGTATTGAGCAAAAACGGACAGAAGGGCTAACATTTAGTGGCGGAATTTTTACCAACTTGTCGCACGACCATTTGGATTATCACAAAACATTTGCCGCATATCGTGATGTTAAAAAGAAATTTTTTGACCAGTTGCCCAAAGATGCTTTTGCCCTGACCAATGCTGATGACAAAAATGGTATGTTCATGTTGCAGAATACACCAGCCAGAAAAAGGACATATGCTTTGAGTAATATTGCCGATTATCAGGTTAAAATTCTGGAAAGACAGTTAGGCGGTATGTTGCTGACTATTAATCAGAAAGAAATTTGGGTAAAGCTGATAGGTACGTTTAATGCCTCGAATATTTTGGCGATATATGCAACAGCTATAGAACTAGGCATGGACGAAACCGAAGTTTTACTGCAATTGAGCACTTTAGAAAGTGTGTCGGGAAGATTCGAGTATATAGTTTCTCCGAATGAGCTAACGGTTATTGTGGATTATGCCCACACACCCGATGCATTGGAGAATGTATTGAAAACCATTGAAGATATCCGAACCAGAAACGAACAAGTTATTACCGTGGTCGGCTGTGGCGGTGACAGAGACAAAACCAAACGTCCGTTGATGGGGAAAATTGCCGCAGAAATGAGTGATCAGGTAATTTTCACGTCAGATAATCCAAGATTTGAAGACCCTCATCAGATTTTGAATGATATTGAAGCCGGTGTGGAAGCCCAGCATACGAGAAAAACGATTACCATCGAAGACCGTCGGCAGGCGATTAAAGCCGCTATCAAAATGGCAAACCGGAATGATATTATTCTCATCGCAGGAAAAGGACACGAAACCTATCAGGACATAAATGGTGTAAAACACGATTTTGATGATATGCAAATCGCAAAAGAAATAATAGAGTTGCTGAAGAAATAATTGCTTAACGGTTGTCATTCCGATGAAAGAGGAATCTCCCGAACTTTAAACAAAAAAATATGATATATTACTTTTTAGAATATTTAGATAAAACTTTCGATTTACCGGGAACGGGATTATATCAATATATCACGTTTCGTTCGGGAATCGCATTGATATTATCATTGCTGATATCGACGATATTCGGTAAACGGATTATCAGCTATATCCGCAGAAAGCAAATAGGTGAAACCGTTAGAGAACTCGGACTCGAAGGGCAAAATCAAAAAGCAGGTACACCAACAATGGGTGGAATTATCATCATTCTGGCAACACTCATTCCGGTTTTGCTATTTGCGAGAATCGACAATGTGTATATCTGGTTACTTATTCTTACAACGATATGGATGGGAACAATTGGTTTTCTTGACGATTATATCAAAGTATTCAAAAAAGACAAGGAAGGGCTCAAAGGAAAATTTAAGGTGTTTGGACAGATAGGATTGGGAATCATCGTTGGTAGTATTCTGTATTTCCACCCCGATGTGACCGTCCGCGAAGCACCAAGCAATATGATGGACACCGAAATGGCGGCACAATTTGATGTGAAATCCACCGCGACAACAATACCATTTTTCAAAAACAACGAGTTTGATTATGGTCAGCTTATTTCATGGATGGGCGACGGTTATCAGGATTATGTCTGGTTGATATTCATTCCGGTGGTTATTTTCATCATCACAGCGATTTCCAACGGAGCCAATCTTACAGACGGAATTGATGGTTTGGCAGCGGGTACATCTGCCATAAATGTGGTGGTGTTGGGTGTATTCGCATTTGTGTCGGGGAATATTATTTTTTCTAATTACCTGAATATTATGTATATACCCTATTCCGGAGAAATGACGATTTTCATTGCGGCTTTCGCTGGGGCATTGGTCGGATTTCTTTGGTATAATGCCTATCCGGCCCAGGTTTTTATGGGCGATACGGGTAGTTTAACCATTGGCGGAATCATTGCGGTATTGGCGATTTCTGTGCGAAAAGAATTGTTGTTACCGGTTTTGTGTGGCGTTTTCCTGATAGAAAATTTATCGGTGGTCATGCAGGTAAGTTATTTCAAATATACCAAGCGGAAATATGGCGAAGGCAGACGGATTTTTCTGATGTCGCCCTTACATCATCATTTTCAGAAAGGAGGCTATCACGAAAGTAAGATTGTAACCCGGTTCTGGATTGTTGCTATATTTTTGGCAGTATTTTGTGTCATATCATTAAAATTGAGATAGATGAAAAAGCTGGTTATTCTTGGCGGAGGAGAAAGCGGTGTGGGAACAGCTATTCTAGCGGCTCAACAAGGTTTTGATGTGTTTGTTTCCGATTACGGAGCAATTGGTGAAGACTATCAGCGATTATTGACACAAAACCATATCGAATGGGAAGAAAAACAACATACGTTAGCTAAGATATTACAAGCCGATTTGGTGGTAAAATCGCCGGGAATCCCGAATGAAGTCAATGTTGTAAAGAAAATCAGGGAGCAGGAAATCGACATTATTTCCGAAATAGAATTTGCCTTTCGATACAACACTCAGCCGACAATTGGCATTACCGGAAGTAATGGAAAAACCACCACGACTATGTGGATTGAACATATTTTGAAAAACGGGGGATTAAATGTTGCGGCAGCCGGAAACATCGGCGACAGTTACGCCGGGCAAGTGGCAAAAACTCCTGATAAGTTGTATGTGTTGGAGCTGAGTAGTTTTCAGTTGGACGATATCAGGGATTATGCCCCGCATATTGCAGTGATTACCAATATCACGCCTGACCATTTGGACAGATACAATCATCAGTTTGAGAATTATGTAAATGCAAAATTCAATATTACAAAAAATCAGTCCGATAAGGATTATTTGATATACGATGCCGACGATTCAGTGATTACAGACTGGCTGGATAAGCATCAAACCAAGGCGAATTTACTGCCTTTTTCAACAAAAAAAATATTAACTAAAGGAGCATATATTAAAGATAACACAATCACAACTATGATTAATAACCAGGAGCAAACGATTATTGCCACAGACGAAATAGCTGTCGGAGGAAAACACAACCAGAAAAATGCTATGGCGGCCAGCTTGGCGGCACAGCTGATGCGTGTGAGAAACAAAACCATTCGCGAAAGTTTATCGAATTTCAGCGGAGCACCGCATCGTCTGGAAAAAGTAGCTCGTATCAGGAAAGTACAGTATATCAATGATTCAAAAGCGACCAATGTGAACGCGACCTATTTTGCGTTGGAAAGTGTGAATGCACCGGTTATCTGGATTGCTGGAGGCGTGGATAAAGGAAATGATTATGATGAGCTGCTACCGTTTGTAAACGAAAAGGTTAAAGCCATCATTTGCCTCGGAATCGACAATGAAAAGCTCAAAAACACTTTCGGCAGAATTGTTGATGTGATACTCGAAACCACTTCAATGGACGAAGCGGTAAAAATAGCAAGTAAGATTGCCGAAGAAGGCGACCAGGTATTGTTGTCGCCGGCATGTGCGAGTTTTGATCTGTTTGAAAATTATCAGGACAGAGGAAACCAGTTTAAGCAGGCTGTTAGTAATTTGTAAATAACAAATAGGCGGATAGGCAAATCTGCAAATCTGCAAATTCGCGAATAGGCGATCAGCAAATAAACAAAGAATATGAAAAAGATTTTATCAGGATTTCAGGGAGATAAAGCAATTTGGGCGTTTGTAATTTTACTCGCCATCATCTCTTTTATGCCTGTGTTCAGTGCCAGTACCAATTTGGTTCACGTAGTCGGAACAGGAACTATCGTGGGTATTTTGGTCAAACACTTTTTTCATATTTTTATCGGAATTTTGATTATTTACATCATTCATCGCATACCGTTTGAACGCTTCAAATACGTTGCACCATTGCTGTGGATTATCGCCAGTATATTGCTGATTATTACAGCGATGCAAGGTGTCACGATTGCCGGAGCCAATGCCAGCCGATGGATAAAAGTACCGCTGATTAATCTTAGCTTTCAGCCTTCGTCGATAGGGTGGATAGCCATTATTGCTTATTTATCGTGGTTTTTGTGGCGGTATGAAGACGAATATTACAGTTTCAAAAAATCGTTGCTCTACGTTTGGTTGCCCGTTTTTGCTATTGTAGTTCCTATTGCTCCGTCGAATTTATCCACGGCAGCACTGATATTTGCCTCTTGTTGCATGCTGTTGTTTGTGGGTAAATATCCGTTAAAATATTTGGGAAAAATGTTGGCAATCTGTGCCTTGTTGGGAACATTGTTTTTCTTTGCTGCAAAGGCTTTTCCGGACACGATGCCATCAAGATTCAGTACATGGACTGCCCGTATCGAACGTTTTGGCTCTGATGATAAAGATGTGGACAGATACCAGATTGATAACGCCAAAATAGCTATTGCCAAAGGCGAAATATTTGGCGTAGGTCCAGGAAAAAGCGTACAGAAAAACTTTTTGCCACAATCATCATCAGATTTTATTTATGCAATTATTGTCGAAGAATTCGGGTTGATTGGCGGACTGACCGTATTGTTTTTTTATGTGCTGTTGCTGTTCCGGTTTCTGGTCGTCTCGATGAAAGCTCCCAATTCGTTTGGGAAATATCTGGTGTTTGGATTAGGTTTTTCCATTATTTTTCAGGCACTGATTAATATGGGTGTCGCCGTAGAAATATTTCCGACTACAGGGCAGCCGTTACCATTAATCAGTAGCGGAGGAACCTCTATTTGGATGACTTGCGTATCTATCGGGATTATTCTGAGTGTATCCAGAAAAGAAGAACAAGTTAAACAACAACTGAAAGAAAGTGAGAAAAAACAAGAAGCTTTCAGAGAATTATTGGCTCAACAGGAAGATGAAAAAACAGAAGATGAAGATATAGCCGTTAAGGCATTGAAGAATTTATAGTTGTCGTTTAAAACAAAAAAATAAATGCTGCAATAACAGCAAATAAAGATATATGAAGCCAAGATTTATCATATCAGGAGGAGGAACAGGAGGACATATTTATCCTGCGATTGCGATTGCGAATGAATTAAAGTTAAGGTTTCCTGATTGTGAAATCCTGTTTGTGGGAGCAAAAGACAAAATGGAAATGCAGAAAGTTCCCCAAGCTGGTTATAATATTGAAAGTCTTTGGATTAGCGGAATTCAACGAAAACTGACTTTAGAAAACCTGAAATTTCCATTTAAATTTTTATCGAGCTTACTAAAATCACGAAAAATCATTAAAAAATTTAATCCCGATGTGGTTATCGGAACCGGAGGTTTTGCCAGTGGTTCGGTTGTGCAGGTAGCACAAAGCATGAAAATTCCAACTTTGATTCAGGAGCAGAATTCCTATCCGGGAATAACCAATAAGGTTTTGTCGAAAAAAGCGAAAACAATTTGTGTGGCTTATGATGGATTGGATAAGTTTTTCCCGAAAGAAAAAATTGTTTTTACGGGAAATCCTGTTCGCCAGGATTTGCTGAATGTGGAAGAAAACAGACCAGATGCAATAAAGCATTTTGATTTAGATCCGAATAAAAGAACATTATTAGTGTTGGGCGGGAGCTTGGGAGCAAGAAGAATCAACCAACTGATTGAAAAAGAATTAGATTTTATCGTAAACCAAGATGTCCAGATTATCTGGCAATGCGGAAAGTTTTATTACGAAGAATATAAAAAATACGATTCTGACACCCAACACCCAACACCCAACATCCAAGTTTTGTCATTTATTGACCGAATGGATTTGGTATATGCAGCTGCTGATATAATTATTTCGAGAGCCGGTGCATCGTCCGTTTCGGAGCTGTCGATTGTCGGAAAACCGACGATTTTTATTCCTTCTCCAAATGTAGCAGAAGACCACCAAACCAAAAATGCAAAAGCTATTTCCGACAAAAACGGAGCTGTTTTAATAAAAGAATCGGATTTGGATATCCGTTTTCAAGACGTGTTTTCGGAAATAGTCCAAAACGAAAATTTACAAAAAGAATTAAGCGAGAATATAAAAGAATTAGCCAAGCCAAATGCCACAAAGGATATTGTTGATGAGATTGTGAAGCTATTATAAATTTTGAATTATAAATGAATAGTGTTGTTTAATTTAAAATTCATCCTTCAAAAATTAAAATAAAATATAAGTGAACGAATTTAAAAACATATTTTTCATCGGAATCGGAGGCATTGGAATGAGTGCTTTGGCGCGTTATTTCCATTCTGTTGGGAAAATTGTTTATGGATATGACAAGACCAGTACAAAACTCACTCGCGAGCTGGAAAGTTTAGGTATGTCTGTTCATTATACCGATGATTTGGACAATATTCCTAAAGAAATTGCCAAAGAAAACACATTGGTTGTGGTTACCCCTGCCATTCCTAAATCACATTCGGAATGGAATTATTTTTTGGATAATGGTTTTGAGATAAAAAAGCGTTCGGAAGTTTTGGGATTGATTACCAAAGATACCTATTGTTTTGCAGTGGCAGGAACGCACGGAAAAACCACAACTACCGCGATTTTGGGGCATATTCTACATCAAAGTGGAGTTGATGTAACTGCTTTCGTGGGTGGAATTGTTGAGAATTACCACTCCAATCTGATAGGAAACGGAAAAACGGTCACGGTTGTCGAGGCAGACGAATTTGACCGTTCGTTTTTGAAATTATATCCCGATATGGCTTGTGTAACCTCAATGGACGCAGACCATTTGGATATTTACGGGGATAGTTCACACATTGAGGACTCGTTTCGGGAATTTGCCAACAAAATTCAGGATAAAACCAAGCTGTTCGCACCTACGGATTTAAGCCTGAATGCAACCAAAATCGGCTTTTCGCAAAGCGACTCGTTCCAAGCCGAAAACATACGCATCGAAAACGGAGCCTATGTTTTTGATGTACACACCGCAGAAGACACGATAAAGAATATTCGTTTTCATCTGTTCGGAAAACACAATTTGAGTAATGCTTTGATGGCACTTTCTATGGCAAAAACCTACGGAATTTCTGATGAAAATATCCGTAAGGCATTGGAGAGTTTCAAAGGAATTGAAAGGCGTTTTTCGTACAAAATAAAAACAGATAATTTGGTTTTGATAGATGATTACGCACACCACCCGACCGAGATAAATGCAGTATATAAGGCAGTCAAAGAGCTGTATCCAACCCGAAAAAATTTAGTGATTTTTCAACCACATTTATTCAGCAGAACGAGGGATTTTTTGGAGGGCTTTGCGGAGAGTTTATCACAATTTGACGAGGTAATTTTATTGGATATTTACCCCGCTCGAGAGTTGCCCATAGAAGGAATTACATCAGGATTATTGCTGGAAAAAATAAATAATCCGAATAAAAAATTAGTATCTAAACAAGAATTGGAAAATGAGGTTTTAACTTCTAATGCTCAGGTTATTGCAATGGTAGGAGCAGGAGATATTGGAGAAATGGTTGTGCCTCTTGCTGAGGATTTACAAATTCGCAAAGTCACAAACTCACAGTCTTCCAAAGAAACGAAGTCTTAAATGTTAAATTAAACTGACGAAACGAATAAATAAACGGTTCAACAAAAATGAAAAAAATAAATGGTTTTGACGTAGGATTATTGCTGGTGTTAGTCAGTCTGGTGATGCTGTTTCGTTTTGCCAATGCAAGCAACAGCCAGCAGGAAATACGTGATGTCAAAGTTAAATTCGTAGGAAATGAAAATCATTTTCTGACACAGGAGATGGTTAATAACTTGTTGAAACAAAATTTTTCAAACCCTTCCGTAATTGCGAGAGAAGCCTTAGATTTGAGGGATTGGGAGCAAAAATTAGATATTAACAAATGGATAGCCCGTTCAGAGGTTTATGTTGATATCTCAGGTAATTTACATGCGGAAGTTGAGCAGAAAAAGGCACTAGCAAGAGTCATCAACAACGGAATGTCTTATTACATTAGTACGGAAGGAGATACCATGCCATTGTCTGCCGGGTTCAGTGCGAGAGTGCCGTTGGTAAGCGGAGTTTTGAATGAGAAAAACCAGCAGAAGTTTGTGGAGGTACTGAAAAAGATAACCGAAGATGATTTTATGAAAGAAATGATTACAGGAATCCGCATTAATCCTGACCAAACATTGAATCTGACGTCACGGGCACATGATGCCGATATCGAATTCGGACACATGAAAGAAATTGACAGAAAATTGACCAATTATAAGATTTTTATGCATTATGCCGAAAATGATACGATAATGCAAAATTATAAGAACATTAATTTGAGATTTACAGAACAAGTTATTTGCACAAAACAATAAGCTATGGGTGAAGAAAAATTGGCAGTAGGACTCGACATCGGAACGACAAAAATTGTTGCGATGGTAGGCAGACGCAATGAATACGGAAAGTTGGAAATTGTTGGTTTGGGTAACGCCAAAAGTCTGGGGGTGAAAAGAGGTGTGGTAAACAATATCACGCAAACTATTCAGTCTATTCAGAACGCGGTTGCACTTGCCAAAAACGAATGTGGTTACAACATCAAGGGAGTGGTTGTCGGTATTGCCGGACAGCACATTCGTAGTATCCAGCACCACGAATATATCAGCCGGGAGAATCCCGATGCAGTTATTTCACAAGACGATATTGACAAGCTTATTGAGCAGGTGCAAAAACTAACGATGTTACCCGGAGAAGAAATTATACATGTTTTGCCTCAGGAATTTAAGATTGATGATGAAGCAGGTATCAGAGAGCCAATCGGTATGTATGGCAGAAGACTCGAAGCCGACTTCCACGTGGTGGTTGGTCAATCGTCATCTATCAGAAATGCCGGAAGATGCGTGAAAGAAGCCGGATTGGAATTAGCCGGACTAACGCTGGAGCCATTAGCGTCTGCTGATGCGGTTTTAAGCGATGAGGAAAAAGAGGCCGGTGTAGCATTGGTCGATATTGGTGGCGGAACGACAGATTTGGCGATTTTCAAAGACGGAATCATTCGTCACACAGCCGTTGTGCCGTTTGGTGGAAATATCATTACTGAAGATATCAAAGAGGGCTGTTCTATCATTGAAAAACAGGCAGAATTGCTCAAAGTGAAGTTTGGCTCAGCATGGCCAGGCGAAAACCGGGAGAACGAAATTGTTTCCATTCCGGGATTAAGAGGACAGGAACCGAAAGAAATTTCTCTGAAAAACCTGTCAAAGATTATTCACGCTCGGGTGGTGGAAATCATTGAAATGATTTTTGCGGAAATCAAAGCCTACGGTTATGATAATCCACGAAAAAAACTCATTGCCGGAATCGTTCTTACGGGCGGTGGCTCGGAGCTGAAACATATTAAACAGCTCGTGGAATACATTACCGGAATCGACACTCGTATTGGGAAACCAAGCGAACATATTGCCGGCGAATCAGCGGAACTGGTAGCCCGACCACTATATGCAACCGCAGTCGGACTGACGATGGAAAGCGAACTGAACAATTCGAGAAGCCGTATTTATGTGCAGGAACATCAGGACGAAATCAGACTGAAAGAAAGATATCAGGAACCTGTTCAGTCAATCAGACAAGAAACAAAACAAGAAGAAACCGCTCAACATATTGTGGAAGAAGATATTGATACACAAGAAGAACAACAATCTTCTGCCGAAAGAATCAAACAGAAGTTTTTCGGAGGTTTCTTAGCCAGATTTAAAGAATTTATAGACAAATCAGAATAAAAAAATGCTTGTAGGTATGGAAAATACATTTGACAATATCACTTTCGATTTACCCAAAAACCAATCTAACGTGATTAAGGTAATCGGAGTAGGAGGTGGAGGAAGCAACGCTATCAACCACATGTTTAATCAGGGAATTCAGGGTGTGGATTTCATCGTTTGTAATACAGATGCTCAGGCTTTGCAAAACAGTCCGGTACCAATCAAAATTCAGTTGGGTGTGAGCCTGACTGAAGGTTTGGGAGCAGGAGCGAATCCTGAAATCGGACAGCAATCGGCATTGGAAAGCATCGACGAAATTGAAAAATTGCTGGATAACAACACCAAAATGGTTTTTATCACTGCAGGAATGGGTGGCGGAACCGGAACCGGAGCCGCACCGGTAATTGCTCAGCTGGCAAAAGAAAGAGATATTCTGACAGTCGGAATTGTCACAATTCCTTTTCAGTTTGAAGGAAAAGTACGTCAGCAACAGGCAGCCAAAGGTGTGGATAAGCTGAGAAAAGTAGTTGATTCCTTAATCGTTATCAATAACAATAAGCTGAGAGAAGTTTATGGAAACCTTGGCTTGAAGGCAGGATTCTCAAAAGCCGATGAAGTATTGGCAACAGCTTCACGCGGAATTGCTGAAGTAATCACGAAACACTACACACAGAATATCGATTTGAAAGATGCCAAAACTGTTTTGTCTGACAGCGGTACGGCAATCATGGGTTCTGCGGCGGCAGAAGGCGAAGACAGAGCCAAACAGGCAATTATTTCCGCTTTAGATTCGCCATTGCTGAATGACAATAAAATCAGCGGAGCGAAAAATGTGTTGTTGTTGATTGTTTCCGGCGATAATGAAATCACGATTGATGAAATCGGAGAAATCAATGATTATATCCAGACAGAGGCCGGGCACAGTGCCAATATCATCATGGGAGTAGGCGAAGACCCGCAGTTGGGTGACGCCATTTCTGTGACTATTATTGCGACCGGATTTAACATCGAACAACAAAAGGAAATCGTTAATTCGTCTGAGCCGAATAAAATCATTCATGTTTTGGACGAAAACCAATCCGTAACGGCAGATTTAACCAAAGCAGAACAGCCTAAATTATTAGACCCAGAAAAGCCGTTGACCAATGAAAAACCGGCAGAATCAATTACTACGGGCGGATTGTTCGGAATGCCGAATACCGGCTATTCTAATGATACAGAAAAAAAAACGATAAACCAAGTTGAGGTTCAACCGGTCAATCCGGTAGTGAAAAATGAAACTACGGTAAAAATTGAAAAAATCGTTAAAAACGATGTTCGTGATATAGAGGTTGTTGATGCAGAGTTTATTATCGTGAAACCAACATTTACGCCTGAAGATCAGTTGCCGAAAACACCTGAAAATCCGGAACCGCAAATAACACAAAATTTTGTTCAGGAACCTGAATTGACCGTTGAAGAAGAATTTCCGCAACAACCGGAAACACAGCATGACGGACAGGAAAAAATCGTTTATTCGCTGGAAGATTATATGGAAGTAGAGCAGCAGCTTTCGCAACCGGCACCAAAAGAAAAAGAACCGGAGCAGCAGGAAGAAATCTTGAATTTTACCTTGAGAACAGAAGAAACGAACAATCAGCCGGTAGAAAAACCTGTTATCACGGAAGAAAAAAAAATGATTGTTGAGCAGGAAATTTCACCTGTTGATGCATCAATCAATGATATTCTGCGTCAGAGAGCTGAAGAGCGTAAACGGAAAATGAAGGAGTTTAATTATAAATTCAACAATGCCGCACAGTCGTTCAATGAGTTGGAAAAAGAACCTGCCTACAAGCGTATGGGAGTGAATCTGAAAGAGGTGCAGGATAGTAGCCAGGTGTCGAGAACTTCGGTGAGCGTTGACCAGAATGACGATTTGCAATTGCGTTCCAACAACTCTTTTTTGCATGATAATGTAGATTAATCAGCGTAAAATTTTTATAACCCGAAAGTGAATCATTTTCGGGTTTTTTGTATATTTGCCACTCGAAAAATAGCCTTATGAGCTTACAAACTCAAATTACAGAAGCCTTAAAAACGGCAATGAAAAGCAAAGATCAGATAGCTCTGGAAGCTTTGAGAGCAATAAAATCTGAATTATTGCTGGTACAAACGTCTGGTAGCGATTCATCGATTTCAGAACAAGATGAAGTGAAGATATTGCAAAAGCTGGTTAAGCAACGCAAAGAAAGTGCAGATGTTTTTACTGCACAAAACCGCTTAGACCTGGCAGAGCCGGAGTTGGCACAAATCAAAGTAATAGAGCAGTTTTTGCCCGAGCAGATGAGTGAGGAAGAAGTGGAGAAAATCATTGCTCAAATTGTGGAAGGAGGCAGTTTTTCGGGAATGCAGGATATGGGAAAAGTAATGGGGCTGGCAAATGCTAAATTAGCCGGAGCCGCAGACGGAAAAACCATATCAGCTGTTGTGAAAAAACTATTAACAACATAAATATTAAGGTCGGCCCAGTAGTTCAACTGGATAGAATATCAGATTTCGGCTCTGAGGGTTGGGGGTTCGAATCCTCCCTGGGTCACAAAATAAAAACGCAACTATCTAATATATCGATAGTTGTGTTTTTCGTTTATTTTAATTTGTAGGGTTTCTGTACGAATGTTTAGAGCCGATAAACATTTTTAGAATATAAATTTAAACAGGCTCTTATATAAAAACATAAACATATCACTTCTTTTTCACGCTGCCTGACGACGAAGTATCTTTGTCAATCGTTTCGGGTTGGTTGTAATAGTAAATATCTGCCGCTGAAGATGCTTTAGCCTTTAGTGAAATAACCGGGTGCACCAATATTTTTGAACTGCTCGATGCCGAAACGGCGGAATTATCCGCAATAAGCTCTTTGGCGTCGATAGTCGCTGTTGATGAGGTTTTGGCAGATAAATTCATTGCTTTTCCTTTTAGTTTGATGTCGGAACTGCTGCCGGCAATCAGGTTGATTTTGTCTGATTGGATATATTTGATGTCAATATCAGCCGTTGACGAGCTTTCGGCAAAGAAAGATTTCGTGAAAACTTTATCCATTTCAATATCTGAACTGCTTGATGCAGATAAATCGATTTTATCCGATTCAATATGGTTGATTTCAATTCCTGCGGTTGACGAGCTCTGGATTTCACAGGCTGCGGTATAGATATCTTCGATTTTGATATCAGACGAGCTACCTGCTTCCATCACCACGGATTTGGCACTCACTTCTGCCAAAACCATATCGGCTACACTGCTTGTTCTTAACACCAAATCTTCGGATTTTATCGGTTTATCGGTTTTAATTTCAGATGATGCCGACGCTCGTAATTCTGAAATATCGGGCATTTTTACATAAACTTTCGCCTCTTTGATGTTTTTTACGGAAACATTGTCAAAATGAATTTTCAGTGTGCCACCGTGAACTTCTGTAAGAATATATGGAATAATGTTGTCATCAGCTTCCACGATGATTTCGTAGTCCGGTGCTTGTTCCAATTCTACTTTAAGAATGCTCGATACATCAATTTTGTCAAAGTTTTTATGGGTTTTCCTTTGCTCGGTAATCACATTTCCATTTCCTTCGATTAGTGTCAAACCATCGGAGATGATGGTAGTAGTGTTGAGACAGCCTACGAAAAGTAAACTGATAATAAAAATCAAACTGATTTTTGTGATTTGGATAGTTTGTGTCATCACTGAAATGTTTAGGATATCTGATGGGTTGCTTTCTTTTAATCAAAACCTTCCGGATTTTAAAAATCCGGAAGGTTGGAAAAGGTAATTAGTTTTTGATATTTTTTATTCCCATATTATATAAGGTAAACGCTTGTATGTCGGCATTTTCGCTAATTGTTTGTTCAACCGATTTACCAGCACCGTGCCCTGCATCAACATCAATACGGATTAACATCGGGCGGGTTCCTTTGTATTTGTCTTGCAATTCAGCGGCAAATTTAAAGCTGTGTGCAGGAACAACGCGGTCGTCGTGGTCGGCAGTAGTAATCAACGTAGCCGGATATTCCGTATTTTCCTTTACATTATGCACCGGAGAATAAGCCTTCAGGTAATCAAACATTTCTTTGGAATCTTCAGCAGTTCCGTAATCGTATGCCCAGCCAGCTCCGGCAGTGAATGTGTGGTATCGAAGCATGTCCAAAACGCCCACAGCAGGCAACGCCACACGGAACAAATCCGGACGCTGAGTCATGCACGCACCAACAAGCAAACCGCCGTTTGAACCTCCTCTGATTGCCAGATAATCTGACGAAGTATAGTTTTCTTTGATAAGAAATTCCGCTGCAGCGATGAAATCATCAAAAACGTTTTGCTTTTTCATCTGTGTTCCGGCAATATGCCAGTCTTTACCATATTCGCCACCACCTCTGAGGTTGGCAACGGCATAGATACCTCCGTTTTCCATCCAAACGGCATTGGGAACACTGAAACTTGGTGTCAGACTGATGTTGAAACCACCGTAACCGTATAGTATCGTAGGGTTTTGACCATTGAGCTTTGTTCCTTTTTTATAAGTAATCATCATCGGAACTTTTGTACCGTCTTTTGAGGTATAGAAAACTTGTTTGGATTCGTAATCGTCCGGATTAAAATCAATTTTTGGTTTCTGGTATTCTTCAGATTTTCCGGAAGCTAAATCCAGCTTGAATATCGTAGTTGGTGTAACGTAGTTGGTAAAGCTGTAATATAATTCCGTGGCATCAGATTTGTCGCCGAATCCGGAAGCTGTTCCCAATCCCGGCAATTCAATTTCTCTGATTTCTTTTCCGTCATAATCATATTGCTTAACGACAGAAAGGGCGTCTTTCATGTAATTGGCAAATAAATATTCGCCTGCTTTAGAGAAACTTACCGTATTTTCTGTTTCCGCAATCACATCTTTCCAGTTGCTCATAGCCGGATTGGCGGCATCGGTAACAACCAACCGTTGGTTGGGAGCGTTCAGGTCGGTAATGATAAATAATTTTCCGTCTTTGGCGTCCAAAACGGTATGTGAATTATCCATATTGTTTACGATATTCCGGATTGCCGAACCATCAGAAAGATTTTGGATATAAAGCTCATTGCCATAAGTGGCATTGGCGGCAGTAATTATCAGATAGTTCTGGTCGTCAGTTACATATCCGCCGATGTAGCGGCGTTTTATATCGCCTCCGAATATCACTTTATCTTCTTTTTGAGGCGTGTTCAGTACATGGTAATATAATTTGTGCTGGTCTGTTTTAGAAGACAATTCACTGCCTTCTGGCTTGTCATAGCTTGAGTAGTAAAAACCTTCGTTTTTGTACCACGAAAGTCCGCTGAATTTAACATCTACCAAGGTGTCGCCGACAATCGATTTGTCTTTTGCATTGAGTACAATAACTTTTCTCCAGTCGCTTCCGCCCTCTGAAATCGCATAAGCAACGAGGCTTCCGTCATCGGAAAAAGAAAGGTCGGCAAGAGAAGTTGTTCCTTTTTCCGAAAAAGTATTCGGGTCTAAGAAAACTTCTTCTTTTCCGTCTTTATCTTTCCGGTACAAGACAGATTGGTTTTGCAAACCGTCGTTTTTGAAAAAGTAAGTATATTCTCCTTCAACAAACGGGGCTCCGATTTTTTCATAATTCCATTTACTTTCGAGTTGTTTTTTCAGCTTGTCCAGATACGGAATCTGGGCTAAATAACCAAAAGTAGTTTCATTTTGGGCCGTAACCCATTTTCCGGTTTCTTCCGACCGGTCGTTTTCCAGCCAATGATAAGGGTCAGCGACTTCCTCTCCGAAATAAGTGAATACTGTGCTGTCTTTCTTTGTTTCAGGGTATTCTAATCTTTCCACCAAGTCTTGCGAATTGTTTTTTTTGTTACACGATATAATCAGCGATGCTAACAATATGCCACTAACTAATTTTTTCATATTTACTATTTTTTTAAACATTTTGAACAAATATAAGAAAAGACCACCAATGATGGTAGTCTTTTTTGTATAGATTGTTTGCGATGATTTTATTCTTCCTCGGCAACTATCTCTATTGTTTGTCTGAGAATAGACAGGTTGTCGTTAAAATCTCTTGCTTTCACATCAATAATATATGTGCCGGGGGTTGTAGGAGCATTGTCAACTTCTTCCGGAATAGTGATTTTGTGAATAATAGGAAATTCAGTAACAAAGCCACCGATAGGCACTTCTCTTTCATCTTCAAAACTGTTAGGATCACTTATTTCGCTATATATTTCATATTTATATACAGCGATACCGTCTGGGTCTTTGAATTTTAAGTGTAACTCCATCACGTCACCCAAAGCAAAAACCTCTCCATCTTCTGGCGTAACAATTTCTATCTGAGGACCGGTAGTGTCCTTTTCATCTGTAATACAAGATGTAAAAGTTATGCTGGAAATTAAAACAAATGCGATTGTTGATAATACTTTTTTCATAATGCTATAATTAGTAAATCAAAGATAGTTGTTCTGGGTTAGAAAACAATCACAATAATTGTTTTTTAACATCAAGCTTATTTTTTGCTGACCAGTCCGATAGTTTTTTTGATTAAGGAAACAATCAGAAAAGCAATAGTACCCATGACCAAAGCAAAAATAATCTGTCTGACGATCGCCGGAAGATTATTTAACAGATGATGAAAATAATCTACCTGATGAGAAAATATCTCGCCGGAAACCAGCAACAAAGCCACCGTTCCGATTACCCCGAGAGCCTTGATAACAACCGGAAGAAGTTTTATCAACGCATTTCCGGTTTTGGCGACCAAACCTGTGTTGTTGGATTTTTCAACCAGTTTTAGCCCGAAATCGTCCATTCTGACAATCAAAGCCACCAAACCATATACCCCGATTGTAGCGATAATTGCCACGACCGATACCGTTACGATTTGTACCGACAAGTCGGCATCTGCTACTGTGCTCAGAGCGATAATCACAATTTCTACCGAAAGGATAAAATCGGTAATAATTGCTGATTTTATTTTTTCCTTTTCGCTGACCACAGTTAACGGTTCAGTCGAAGTTGTTTCTTCCTGATGTTTTTGCTCATGCTTCCGATGAAAGAAATACCAGATAATTTTTTCCACACCTTCATATGCCAGATACAATCCTCCGGCAATCAGCACATATTTAATCAGGTCGGGCAGGTAATAGTTAAGAAGAAAAATAACAGGCAGAATAATCAGTTTATTCACAAAAGAACCTTTGGTAATCGCCCAAAGCACGGGCAATTCTCTCGAAGCGGAAAAACCGGTTGCTTTTTCGGCATTCACAGCCAAATCATCGCCCAATATTCCGGCAGTTTTCTTTGTTGCCACCTTGCTTGCCAACGCCACATCGTCCATGAGCATAGCAATATCGTCTAAAATTGCAAAAAAACCTGAAGCCATTTTTTCTGTTGTTTATCTGTCAAAAATAAACTTTTTTTGGATTAATTATTTCATTCCTGCTATATTTCGTAATTTTAAAAACAAAAAACATGCATACGATAAGTCTTCAGCAAGCATTTGAAAAAACAGAAGAAATGCAACAATCTTTTGTCTGGTGGAAATCTTTACCATTGACAGAAAGAATTGCCGGTGTAAAGAAAATCAGACAGAATTTACTCGATAATTTGGAGCAATACGCCAAAGCTATCACAGAAGATATGCACAAACCTATCGCCCAAAGCAAAGCCGAAGTGAAAAAGTGTGCTTATTTGTGTGAATATTACACAGAACATTCAGCAGATTTTCTCCAACCTCAACCGATTGCAAGTCAGTGGAGTAAAAGCTATATCACTTATGAGCCTTTGGGCGTTTTGTTGGGTGTAATGCCATGGAATTATCCGTTTTGGCAGGTGTTTCGATTTGTGATTCCCAATCTGATTCTCGGCAACACATTTGTGCTCAAACATGCGTCCAACGTGCCGTTGAGTGCAAAGCTGCTGGAGGAAGCAGTAAATGTCGCTTGTGATGATTACCCGGTTTACCTAAATTTATTCTTGCCCGGGAAAGAGGTAAGCGAGGTTATCGCCCACCCGGCAGTGAAAGCAGTATCGCTGACCGGAAGCGAGGCTGCCGGACGTTCGGTGGCGGAAACTGCCGGAAAATATCTCAAGAAATGTGTGCTCGAACTCGGCGGCAGCAATGCTCTTATTGTTTTTAACGATGCTGATTTAGACAAAACTATAGACAAAGCCGTTCAGGCACGTATGCAAAATGCCGGACAAAGTTGCATTGCCGCCAAGCGTATTTTGGTTCATCGATCCATATATGATGAATTTCTAAAACGATATGTAGATAAGGTAAAACAGCTCAAAACTGGCGATAAATGGGACGAAACCACGCAGATAGGAGCCATGGCAAGAGAAGATTTGGCGATTGAACTTGACAATCAAATTCAGAAAAGTGTGGCGATGGGAGCGAAAGTTTGTATAGGCGGACACCGGAAAGATGCCTTCTTTGAACCCACCGTTCTGACTGATGTTACTGCTGATATGCCGGTCTTCACAGAAGAAACCTTTGGGCCGGTGGCGGTGCTGATGCCGTTTGATACCGATGACGAAGCCGTGGAATTGAGCAATCAGTCGTCGTTTGGTTTGGGTGTTTCGCTGTTTACGACAGATGTGCAGAAAGCCGAAAACATGGCAAAACGATTTGATGAAGGCTCTGTGTATATCAACGAAATGACTATCAGCGACCCTGCCGTACCGTTTGGTGGGATTAAAAATTCGGGTTACGGACGCGAATTGTCACAATTTGCCATGTATGAATTTGCTAATATTAAGCCGGTTGTAGTGAAGTGATTGTGTTAATATAAGATTTTTTTAAGACCCGATATTTGTTTTTGGCACGACTGTTGTTTTGTGCTAAATATAACCTATAAAAATAGAATAAAAATGAAAAAATTAGTTTTAATGTTGGCTATCGCGTTAGGAACAACGGCGGTTGCACAAGAAAAGAAAATGGACAGAAAAATGATGTCCCCGGAAGCGAAGGTAGAAAAAATGGCAAAAGAATTGGATTTAACCGCCGAACAGCAAGTCAAAATCAAAGAGATTTATGCAAAGAAAAAAGAAACTATGAAAGCACATAAGTTGGATAGACGGTTGGACAAAAAAGAAGTTGACCAAAAAGTGGACAAAGCCAAAATGAAAGAAGTCTTTGCAAAAAGAAAAGAAGACAGAGAACAATTTGATAAAGAGATTAAAAGTATATTGACTCCTGAGCAAATCGAAAAATATGATGCCAAAAAGAAAAAAATGATGGAAAAAAGAAGTGAGCGATTTGGCAAAAAAGCAAAAATGAAAGAAACTAAGTAAAATTAGATTCCATTTGAATTAGTTAAAATTTTTATCTTTGACCACAAATTTATCCGTTAATTCGGTGTAATTTGTGGTCAAAATATTTACACAAAATATGAAAAGAATCCAGAGAATATTGATTTTTCCATTCGTAATACTGGTTCGGTTTTATCAAATTGTTATTTCTCCACTTACACCTTCTTCATGCCGTTTCACACCAACTTGTTCACATTATATGCTTGAGGCCTTGAAAAAACATGGTGTTTTCAAAGGATTGTATCTCGGCATTCGCCGCATACTGAAATGCCACCCATGGGGCAAAAGCGGATACGACCCCGTACCTTGATTATTCAAATTAATTTGTACATTTACCAAAAAATTAAACCACATAGACATATAGTTTTTATATCTGTATATCAAAGCTGTTTTTAAAATTAAATTATGTGGTAAAAACTAAAAATATATTTTATGACAACCGCTTTGTCCTTTACCTGGAATCCATCTTATGGAATCGATTTAGGTTTTTTTACCCTAAGATATTACAGTCTGATGTTTGTAGTCGCATTTGGTCTTGGCTGGTATATTACCAAAAAGATTTTCGACCGTGAAGGCGAATCGCAGGACAATCTCGACAAACTGTTTATTTATACCATTTTTGCAACTTTGCTTGGGGCAAGATTAGGCGATGTTTTCTTTTACAGCTGGGATTATTACAAAGATCATTTGCTGGAAATTTTGTTGCCGATTCGGTTTTCGCCCGAATTTGAAATCGTAGGTTTTACCGGGTTGGCAAGTCATGGAGCAGCGATAGGAATTATCCTCGCCATGATTTATTATAACAGAAGAGTGATTCCGCACCGACCTTTTCTCTGGATTTTTGACCGCATTGTTCTCGCTATTACTATTGGCGGAATGTTTGTGCGGTTCGGGAACTTTTTCAATTCTGAAATCTACGGACATGTTACCAGCCCGAATAATCCATTCGGAATAAAATTCATTCGCGAAAGTGAGTTTTGGGTAGGCAAAAGCGTAACCAGATTAACCGGTATTACCGACGAAAACGAGGCATTCAAAGCGATTGCTACCGACCCGCAATACAGCCATATTCTTGATGCAATTCCTTTCAGACACCCGACACAGTTGTATGAAGCAGCCGGGTATTTTCTTTTGTTTTGGGTATTGTACTTTTTATATTGGAAAACAGATGCCCGCAATTATCTAGGCAAAATCTTCGGAATATTTCTGGTGTTGTTATGGAGCATTCGTTTTGCTGTTGAGTTTGTCAAAGAAAGTCAGGGCGGATTTGAAAGTGCTTTGGGTATTTTCTCTACCGGGCAATGGCTGAGTATTCCGTTTATTATTATCGGAATTTATCTGTGGGCAACCGCCAAAAACAGACCTTATCAGGGGTAAAGTTTTTTTGTGGCTGTGACTGAGACTGAAAACTAATAGCTCTTTGCCCTTAGCCAATCGGTTTTTTATCAAAACTGTAACATTTTCTGTATATTTACTACTTATTGGTTAAAATAAAAACAGAAAATCATGAGCTTACAAATTTCCGGATTAACAAAAACCTACAAAAACGGCGTAAAAGCCTTAGACAATATCGATTTGAATATCGGCAACGGAATGTTCGGACTGCTTGGCCCTAACGGTGCGGGAAAATCATCTTTGATGAGAACAATCGCTACTTTGCAAAAGCCCGACAATGGTAACATTCAGTTTGAAGATATCAGCGTGTTGAAAGACAAAATGGCTTTGCGAAAAGTGTTGGGTTATTTGCCACAGGAATTTGGTGTATATCCGAATATGTCTGCAGAAACTTTGTTGGATTATTTCGCTCAGTTAAAAGGTATTACCAGTAAAAACGAACGCAAAAAAATGGTTGATTACGTTTTGGAAATCACTAATTTGTCCAGCGTAAAATCCAAAAGTGTAAGCGGGTATTCGGGCGGAATGAAACAGCGTTTCGGAATTGCTCAGCTATTGCTTAACAAACCAAGATTGATTATCGTAGATGAGCCTACAGCTGGATTAGACCCTGCTGAACGTCATCGTTTTTTGAATATACTGCGTGAAATCGGGACGGAGCACACCGTTATTTTTTCTACACACATTGTTGATGATGTGAGAGAGCTGTGTAACAATATCGCTATCATGAACGGTGGGAGAATTCTGTATCAAGGCACACCCGAAGAAGCCCGAAAAGGTCTCGAAGGAAAAATCTGGATGCGGATTATCGAAAGAAGTGATTTAGATGAGTTTTCGCAAAAATTTAATATCATTTCTTCCAATTTTAATCCTGATAATACGCTGAACATTCGCGTGTTTAGTGAAGAAAATCCACATGAATCATTTGTTCCTGCAACACCTCAGCTCGAAGATGTATATTTTGTAACCCTTAAATCTGACCAATAATGTTTAAAACAATATTTGCCTTTGAGACCAAACGGTGGTTTAAGGATTACAAGTTTTACTTGTATTTTATCATATTTTTCGGGCTGTCGTTCCTGACGATGGCAACATCTGTTGGGTATTTTGACGCTTTGTCGGCAACCACCGCTTCGAATCTGAAAATGAATTCGCCAATGATGATTAATGCGTTTATCGGTCAGATTTCGCAATTCATCAATTTCATTATTCCGACGGTCATCGGTGCGACAATTTACCGGGATTTCAAATACAACACCCACTCCTATCTGTATTCTTATCCGTTTGGAAAAGCGGATTATATTCTTGGTAAATTCTTTAGCGGATTTGTGGCTACGATACTGATTACTTTCAGTGTCGGGCTGGCTTTTCTGATAGCGACTTTGTTGCCGTTTGCCAATGCAGAATTGTTAGGGCCGGTCAATTTGTGGGCTTATTTTCAGTCTTATGTTATTTTCGTTATTCCGAATATCTTTTTTATCGGAAGTCTGATATTTCTGTTGGTTACGCTTTCCCGAAATGTTTCTACCGGATTGATTCTGGTTATATTGCTTTTTATCGCAAATATTATCATTGCTGTAGCTACACAAAATATCGAAGACCGATACTATGTAGCTTTGTTTGAACCTACCGGAGCAGAAGCCTTGTCGTATATTACAAAATACTGGACGGTGGACGAACAGAACAATCTTTCTATTCCGTTTTCGGGTGTGATTTTGTACAACCGATTAATTTGGATTGGAGCAGGAATCTTGTTATTGGGCTTGTTATATTTCTTGTTTTCATTCAATTACCAAACATTTAGCCTGAAACGAAAAAGCAAAAAAAGTGCAAGGCTAACTAAGAATAATTTTGGTAGTATCTTCAGGCTGAATCTTCCGCAGGTAACGTTAAAATATGATTTTGCTGAGCGTTTTAAAACAGCTTTGCGTATGTCACGCATGGAGTTCGGGTTCATTATCCGCAACTGGATTTTCCTGGTTTTTCTGTTGATATTGCTTATGTTTATCGGAATTACCGGTGCTTTCCTGGGGAATATGTATGGTACCACGACCTATCCGGTAACCTGGCGAATAATTTCTTCTGTCGGTGGTAGCATTACAACTTTCAGTATGTTATTGGTCTATCTGTTTGCCGGAATATTAATTCAGCAATCGGCAACAAGCAGAATGAACCTTTTGGTAGATTCTTCCCCGATTCCGAACTGGACTTTGCTTTTATCTAAGTTTATTGCTTTGGTTAAAATGGTTTTGCTGATTTATGTTATCGGAATTATTGGCTGTATTGTCGTGCAGGCAAGCTATGGCTACTATAATTTTGAAATCGGGCAATATTTACAGGAATTCTTCATTTACAAGCTTCCGGGAGCGATAATTATGATTATTTTCTCATTATTTATCCAGAATTTCTTTAAGAATTTCATCGTTGGATTTTTTATAATTTTGCTGGCATTGATGATTCCTGACGGATTAAATGCTTTAGGTATTGAATTAAATATTTTCCATTTCAATTCAGGTCCGGGGGTGATGTATTCCGATATGAACGGATATGGTTCTGTCAGAAGTTTCTTCTATTACAAACTCTATTGGTTACTGTTCTGCGGAATTTTATACGGACTTACTTTACTGTTCTGGCGACGTGGAATTTTGAGCGGCGTGAAAGAACGGTTGAAATTAGTCAGAAAACGTTTTACCGCACCGATTGCCGTTCCGATGATTGTGCTGGCAATTACATTCGTTGGTTTGGGATATGGGTTGTATTATCAGCAAACCCAATTGACGCCTTATTTCAAAAGCAAAGAATGGGAGCAAATGCGAGCAGATTATGAGAAAACATACAAAAAGTATGAAAAATATGCCCAGCCGCGTATCGTCGATGTGTATGTCGATATGAATATTTTCCCGAAAGAAAGAAATTACAATGCCAAGGCGAAATTTACTTTAGTCAACAAATCAGATACTGTGATAGATACGATTTATCTCGACCATAGCAGAACCCTGAAATCTATTGTATTTGATCGAGCGAACGAAAAAGTTTTATCCGACACGATATTCAATGTTCGTTTGTACCGATTGACAGAACCACTTTTGCCGGGCGATACTATCAAAGCAGAGATTGAAGTGGCGAATTTGCCAAACACATGGCTCAGAGACCGTTCGCCGATTATTGAAAACGGGACATTTATCAACAATTTCTCGCTTTTCCCTACATTCGGGTACAACGAAGGTTCGGAAATCAGTCATAATGATGTGAGAGAGAAATACGGTTTGCCACCAAAAGAACGTATGGCAGACCCAACCGACCCGGAAGCTGTGAAAAACACCTATATTTCAAAAGACGCCGATTGGATTACCTTTGAAACGGTGGTCAGTACTTCGGAAGACCAAATTGCGATTGCACCAGGTTATCTACAAGCTGATTGGGTAGAAAACGGCAGAAGATATTTCCATTACAAAATGGATCGGAAAATGCTGAATTTCTACGCTTATAATTCGGCTCGATTTGAGGTAAAACAAGAGAAACACAACGGCGTGAATCTCGAAATCTATTACCACAAAGGACATGAGTACAATCTCGAACGTATGATGGAAGCCTTGAAACAATCTCTAGATTATTATTCAGAAAGTTATAGTCCTTATCAGTTTGAACAGGCACGCATTATCGAGTTTCCGAGAATCAACGGTACATTTGCCCAAGCATTTGCCAACACCATGCCTTTTTCGGAAGGAATTGGGTTTATTGCCAAAGTCGATGACGAAAATCCGAATGCAGTAGATTATCCGTTCTCAGTAACTTCACACGAGATGGCACACCAATGGTGGGCACATCAGGTTATTGGTGCCAATGTGAAAGGAGCTACGCTGATGTCGGAATCGATGTCGGAATACAGCTCGCTGAAAGTGTTGGAAAACCGCTACGGAAAATCACAAATGCACAAGTTTCTCAAAGATGCTTTGGACAACTACCTCAGCGGAAGAACTTATGAATGGAAAACGGAAAACCCGTTGATGTACAACGAAAATCAGCAATATATCCATTACAACAAAGGTTCGCTAGTGTTGTATGCGTTTAGTGACCTTTTGGGCGAAGCCCAGTTTAATGAAATCATACAAGGTTATATTGAGGGAGTGGCTTTTCAGGACGCACCTTATACCACATCGCTTGAGTTTGTTGAGTACCTCAGAAAAGGAACACCAGACAGTCTGCAATATTTTATTACCGATATGTTTGAAACCATTACGTTGTACGATAATAAAGTAATCGAAACGAAGGTAACCGAACTGGCAGACGGAAAATATCAGGTTGATATTGAATTTAACGTTGCCAAATACCGCTCTACACCAGAGGGCGAAAGCGTTTACAAAGATGAAAACGGTCACTACATGAGTTTTGGTGAAGGTAAAGACAAAATAGAATCTTTGCCGTTGAAAGATTATATTGAAATCGGAATATTTGGCGAGAAAACCAAAAAAGGTAAATATGAACAAGACAATGAGATTTACCTCAAAAAGTATTATATCGACCAGATTAATAACAAAGTTTCTATAACCGTCAACGAAAAACCTGTTGAGGTCGGCGTTGACCCTTATAACAAACTGATTGATATTGACTCCAACGACAATCGTAAAAAGCCGTAAGCTATGCGATAGCTGTAAACAACCAAAAACCGGACAGAACTGCCCGGTTTTTGTTTTTACATATAACTCAAAGAAATAAAAAGTAACCTGAACATCATTTCAGGTTACTTTTTGAGTGTTAGTGAAGTTTTATTTAACGACAATTTTCACGTTATACAATTTGTTGGAGTGAATACGCAAAATGTATGTTCCTGCCGGTAAATTTTGATTAATCAAACTAAAATTATAGTCGTTTATGTTTTTGCTGCTATAAAACAAGTTTCCGGTTATATCAAACATATCAATTTGAGAAATCGGATATTTTGATTTAATAAATGTTTGTTCGTCACGGTTCACCGGATTCGGATACACCGTTATTCCGGCAGAAGAGCTAAAGTCATCGCTTCCGGCTGATGGGTCAATTACTTCAAATTCCACACGGTTAGAGACCTCGTTGTACGAGTCGTTGGTAAACATTACAATAAAGTAATTTCCTGTTTCGTTTGGCATATTTTCATTCGAAATTTCGACAGAACCGTCTGTTTGTCCTTCAAAATAAGTATAGCTAACTAACTCATCTACATTCGGGTCATCACCTTCGTGATAGATTCCAAGCCAGTCTTTTGGAATTCCAGGAGCATCACTCCATGTAGCAATGATGTTTTCGTTCAGGTTGTATATCGTTTGGTCTGTTACCAGATTTGTAATCAGTTCACCTACCTGAAAAAAAACTTTTTCTCCGATAATGTGATACCCTCCTTCGAGGAAATAGGCAACAAAATAATAACCGTCTGTCAGTTCATTAAAATCAATGATTCCGTCTGCTGTTGAAACATATTGCCATAATGTGGCTGTTTCTTCGCCTGGGGTATGGCTTACCTTATAAATACCAATCCAGTCGTTTGCGAGCTGGGGTCCGTTTGAAAAAGTAACAGTTACTGTACTTCCGGAAGGGTAGATTTCTTGATCCGTGGTTAAAGAAACTTCCGGACCTACATAGAAGTATTGTCTTTCGGTAAGTTCGGTGTAGCCGTCATTCTCAAAAAACGTGGCATAATAAAGTCCTTTATCCGGAAGTCCATCAAAAGTTATGGTTCCGTTTGTCTCGCCGTTCACATACGCCCAATCTTGAGATGGAGAAGCCGAACCTGGAGTTTGAGTGTGTTTGTATAAACCAATCCAGTCGGATTGATTTCCGGGTCCCCCTGTGAAATCTACGCTGATAGGGGTGTTTTGAGCAAATTCTGTTTCTTCTAAATAAATCTCGGCATCAATAAAATTACTGTTGATAATATTAAACGATTTTACCTCGCTCCATTCGCTCCAGCTTAGGTTTCTGTCACGTTGCCGGTATTTTACGTAATACATCCCGTTCGGAATTTCGTTTTCGCCTAATGTCAATGTTGTGATATCTACACCAGCATTTAAATCGGCTGACTCATCTATGCGAAGACCCATATCGGTTTCTAAAGGGCCGAATAAATTTTCATAATCTCTGTAAACAGAACGCTCTATAATAGAAAAATCACTTGTTCGCCCAATCAAAAATTCTGTAGAGTTTAGTAGCTCATCCGAAGAAGTACTGTAAGGTGTTGTTTCTAACGTTAGTGGAAGCTCGGTGTCTTGCCCGTTTAAATCATTAGTAATTGAAGGAGTATCAGGAGAAACTATCCCATTTTTCTTATAAAATTTATCAATGAGAGCATTGTCTTTCCATTCATAAACACTGCCCATCGAATACGTTTCTACATCAAAAACACCATTATTTACATCTACATCGATGATCTGATATGCCCAGTTAGGAATGGTTTTTTGAACATCTTCATAATCTTCTTCCACAGCCATGCCCCAGTATTGATCCCAAGCAACGCCCCCCGAAATAATTTGATAGGTAGGGGTATTTTTTAGTTGTCCGCGATGATACAGATGGTGGTGTGCACCAATGTGCAAAATATGTTTTGGAGAGGATGTCAAATGAGGCATTACCGTATTGCGAACCCAAGAAGAAATATCACCGATGTATTGTTCTGCCTGATAAGGGCGATGTCCTAAAGAAACAATCCAATCTACTGTTTCGTCTGTATTTGCTGCATTGAGCACTTGGATTACCCAATTGAGTTGCTCAGCACCGGTATGTTCTGTGTCTAATGCAATGAATAATACGTTTCCTACCTGGTTGGCATAATAATCTTCTACTCCCGAAGATATTCCTTGATAAGACATTTCATCCAAAACAAAATGGTCATAATATGCCTGCATACCCAATGTTCCGTAGGTTTCATGGTTACCAACCAATGTCTGGATAGGTAGTAAACCTGATAATACTTGGTTTTTTTTCATGTGTACATGTTCATAGTGGTCTAAAGTACCGACATCGACCTGATCACCTACCATTACAGTTAATGTGATATTATCGGAAGGATCTAAATTATCTCCCCATTTGTATTCAATGTTTCTTTTGGCTTGGTTAACTATCGTATCAAAGCGGGGTAAATTTCGCATTTGGTTATCACCTAATACCAAAAACCGAAGGTGCCCGTCAGAAGTTGCTGCCTGCCCTGGTAATGGCATTGTTTTGAAAGACAGTACTTCAGATGTTTCGTTTCCTGTTTTTGCCTTGTAGTAATATTTGGTATTGGGCTGTAAACCAGTAAGCTTGGCACTATGGTAATAATAGTTATTATCATATCCCACATCGGATAAGATAACGTTTGAGCCATTAACTGTTTGGGTCAAATTTGTAGGAGATGAGCCATATTCAACAATAGTTTCTGGATTGTCCGAAGTTTTCCAGTTTACATAAATAGAGTGCGGTGTTGCAGCCTGCAGATAAGGATTAATGTTTTGAGACCACACTTGTAATCCTAAAATACAAACGAGAACAGATAAAATTTTATTCATAAAATATAAAAATTAATTAGTTCAGCAAACTTAGTAGGTGTGTGTTAAGATTCTCTTAGCAGAAAATAAAGATTGATTTATGTTATTGTTAGGATATTTGTAGAATTAGTTGTGTTGCACAATAAAAAAGACTTTCAGAGTTAAACTGAAAGTCTTTTTATTATTGCTATGTTTGTGCTTAATTTTAACTTATACTGCTAATTTACAAGGAACTGTGTTTATCGCAAATATAGTACAAGTGTTCTCAGACGAATCTCTTAATTATTGTTGATTAGCAATAGCCTCCTTGATTTTTTCCTCTAATTCCTCTTGTAATTCAGGATTGTCTTTTAACAATGCTTTGACGGCATCTCTACCTTGTCCGAGCTTAGTATCGCCATAGCTGAACCATGAACCCGATTTTTTTACAATGTCAAAATCAACGGCTAAATCCAGTACTTCGCCCGATTTTGAAATCCCTTCGCCATACATGATGTCAAATTCTGCTGTACGGAAAGGTGGTGCAACCTTGTTTTTGATAACTTTCACTTTTGTTTTGTTACCAATTACGTTTTCGCCGTCTTTGATTTGTGTTGATTTACGGATATCCAATCGCACCGAAGCGTAAAATTTAAGTGCGTTACCACCCGTCGTAGTTTCCGGATTTCCGAACATTACACCAATTTTTTCTCTCAACTGGTTGATAAAGAAAACGGTACAGTTTGTTTTGCTAATGGTTGAGGTCAATTTTCTCAATGCTTGCGACATCAATCGAGCATGTAATCCCATTTTAGAATCGCCCATTTCGCCTTCGATTTCACTTTTTGGTGTCAAAGCTGCTACTGAGTCAATTACCACCATATCAATCGCTCCGGAACGAATCAGGTTTTCAGTAATTTCCAATGCCTGCTCTCCGTTGTCGGGTTGAGAGATAATCAAATTGTCGATATCTACACCCAATTTTTCGGCATAAAAACGATCAAAAGCATGTTCGGCATCAATGAACGCGGCTATTCCGCCAGCCTTTTGTGCCTCAGCGATAGCGTGAAGTGTAAGCGTGGTTTTACCCGAAGATTCCGGTCCGTATATTTCTATAATCCGACCTCTCGGATAACCGAAAACACCCAAAGCCAAATCGAGCCCTAACGAACCCGAAGGAATGGCTTCAACTTCTTCCACAGCACTGTCGCCTAATTTCATGACGGTTCCTTTGCCGTAGGTTTTGTCTAATTTATCTAACGTAAGCTGTAAAGCTTTTAGTTTTGCTTCTTTTTCTGAACTCATTTGTATATAATTTGTCTTGTAAAATTAATTATTTTTTTGGAATTGACAAGGTAATTTGAGAAAGCATTAATATGCCTTTTTGTCACCCGATAAAGCATTTTTTATGGTAAGGAAAATAATTTTCAAATCCAGCAGTAATGACCAGTTTTCAATGTAAAACAAATCGTATTTGATGCGGTTAATGATATCTCTTTTACATTCGATTTCACCTCTGTATCCGTGTGTTTGTGCCATTCCTGTGATGCCGGGCTTAACGAAGTGCCGTACTTTGTAACGGTCAATATCTCCGGCATATTGGTTGGTAAACGTCAGCATATGAGGTCGCGGACCACAAACCGACATATCACCCAGCAATACATTGAAAAACTGAGGCATTTCATCGATGCTGGTCTTACGTAAAAATTTTCCGAAACGGGTAATTCTTGTATCGTTTTTTTGTGCTTGAAGAACATCTGCATCTTCGTTTACCACCATCGAACGGAATTTGTAACATTCAAATTCTTCAAAATACAAGCCGTTTCTTTTTTGCTTAAAGAATACCGGACCTTTCGATTCCAGTTTGATGATAATGGCAACGATAGGAAACAGCCACGACATCACGAAAATGATAATTATCAATGAAAATAAAATATCGAACGAACGCTTGATGAACTTGTTTGGATATAATTCCAAAGGTGTCCGGTGCTCGGGAATAACAGGAATATATCCGTAATATTCTACTTTCGCCGGATTGGATAATATTTCTTTTTTGGAAGGAATATATTTGAGGTTGATAAAATTGTTGTCGCAGAATAAAATCGCCTCATGAATTTGCCCGGAACTTGTATCTTTAAGAGAAAGATATATTTCATCAGGTTTCAGTTCTTTGATGTGTTGTTGAAGATTTTCATAATCATCAGGATATTCTATCTGGTCGATAAGGTTATAACCATACTCTTTTTGGTTATTGAACAATGCCGCCAGTTCGTTCGAAAGGCGGTCTTTGCCGATGATAATTACATTTCGTCTGTTTCCTTTGAAACGCTTCCGGAATACTTTTAAACTCAGGAAGATACCGTATTTAACCAATCCGATGCTGACCATTGAACAGAACAGAAACCAGAGGGTTTGTTTTTGAGGAATGTCGTCCGAAAATATGCCCAGATAAGCAAAAACAAACAAGCCCAATAATAGGAACTGAACGAAGATTTTACGGGCAATTTGTATGAGCTTGGTATAGCGGTAAACTTCGTAATAACGGCTGTAAACAGAAATGATTATCCATGCCAATGCTGTAGGAAGAATCAAAAGCAGGATATTGCTGCTGTGGTCGGACAAAAAATAATTTACCCAAAATAATAGCAACAAAATATCCAGCCCGATAGTAATCGGACGCAAGTATTTTGAATACCGTCCTACAGATTTCTTAACCATTTATTGATTGTATTTTGAAAAATCTTTGTGCAAACCATCTTTGAGCTCGTTTTCTGACAAAGAGCGAAAATAGTCAAACGTTTTTCTCATGCCTTCTTCTCTGGAAACTTTCGGTTGCCAATTTAATACTTTTTTTGCCAGACTGATATCCGGACAACGTTGTAACGGGTCATTTTCCGGCAATTCTTTGTGAATTACAGGTACATTTTTCTGCGTCAGCTTAAGCACCTCCCCAGCAAAATATTTAATGGATATTTCTTCCGGATTACCGATGTTTACTGGCATTGTATAGTCAGACAATAATAATTTGTATATACCTTCAATCTGGTCATCAATATAACAAAAAGACCGTGTTTGACTTCCGTCGCCAAAAACCGTCAGCGGTTCTCCACGCAAAGCCTGCCCGAAAAAAGCCGGGATTACACGCCCGTCATTAACCCGCATACGTGGACCATAAGTATTAAAAATCCGTACAATCCTTGTTTCCAGTCCATGCACCCGATGATATGCCATGGTCAGTGATTCCTGAAAGCGTTTCGCTTCGTCATAAACTCCTCTTGGACCAATTGTGCTTACATTGCCATAATATTCCTCCGACTGCGGGTGTACCAGAGGGTCGCCATACACTTCAGAGGTCGAGGCAATTAATATCCGAGCATTTTTTGCCTTTGCCAACCCTAATAAATTGTGTGTTCCCAAAGACCCTACTTTCAGGGTTTGAATCGGGATTTTCAGGTAATCAACAGGACTCGCTGGCGAAGCAAAATGCAGAATATAGTCCAAATCGTCAGGTACATACACAAATTTGGATACATCGTGATGATAAAAATCAAAATGTTCCAGATGAAATAAATGTTCAATATTTTTTATGTTTCCGGTAATCAGATTATCCATACCGATGACTTTAAATCCTTCGGCAATAAATCTATCGCATAAATGTGACCCCAAAAAACCCGCTGCTCCTGTGATGAGAACTGTTTTCATGTAAGCAAATTAATAAAGCAAAGTTAGCTAATTTTAAGAGATTTTCCGGCGATAATCAAAAATAATGTATTGAGGTTACTTTAATAAATTGTCACATTGAATTTTAAACAAGCTCTTAAAGATCACTTTTTTTTTATAATGTTGTATATTTGCATTTAACAAACATTACAATTCTTGAATGGAAAGAATTCTAAAAGAAGAAGGAAAATACCGCTATGTGGAAATCGGGGAAGGTACTCCGATTGTGATTTTGCACGGGTTGATGGGAGGTTTGAGTAATTTTGACGGTGTGGCAGACTATTTTCCGAAGAAAGGTTACAAGGTGATTATGCCTGAGTTACCGATATATGCATATAGCTTACTAAAAACAAATGTGAAAGCATTTGCAAAGTTTGTTTATAATTTTGTTCAATACAAAGGGTACGATAAGGTCATTCTTTTAGGAAACTCGCTTGGCGGGCATATAGCTCTTGTGACGGCAAAGCTCTATCCAGAAATTACCAAAGCGTTGATCCTTACCGGAAGCTCCGGGCTTTATGAAAAAGCCATGGGCGATTCGTATCCGCGACGGGGTGATTATGAATTCATCAAAAAGAAAGCTCAGGACGTGTTTTATGACCCGGAAGTCGCGACACCCGAAATCGTAGATGATGTATTTGCGACGGTGAACGACCGTATGAAACTTATCAAAACCTTGACGATTGCCAAAAGTGCGATTCGACATAATATGGCAAAAGACTTGCCTAAAATGAAAATGCCGGTTTGTCTTATCTGGGGGAAAAACGACAATGTAACTCCACCGGATGTTGCCGAAGAATTTTATGCATTATTACCAGATTCAGATTTGTACTGGATAGACCGATGCGGACATGCCGCCATGATGGAACACCCAGACGAATTCAACCAGATTATGGACGAATGGCTGACTAAACGAAACCTCTAAGATATGCAGATTAAGCAAGCAGAATTCGTGGTAAGTAATTCAGACGTGGCAAAATGCCCGAAAGAATTATTGCCGGAATATGCCTTTATCGGACGGTCAAATGTAGGCAAAAGCTCATTGATTAATATGCTGACCGGACAAAATAAACTGGCAAAAACATCGTCAAAACCGGGAAAAACGCAGTTAATTAATCATTTTAAAATTAATCAAAACTGGTTTTTGGTGGATTTGCCCGGGTATGGTTATGCCAAAGTTTCAAAGCAATCCAAGCAAAAATTCCAGCAATTTATTACTGATTATTTTGAGCAGAGAGAACAACTTATTTCTGCTTTTGTTCTGGTCGATGTGCGGCACGAACCGCAAAAAATAGACCTTGATTTTTTTGCTTATCTGGGAGAAAATAGCATTCCGTTTGCGATTGTTTTTACCAAAGCGGACAAGTTGAGTAAATCTAACATCAATAGAAATGTAGCTCTTTACCAGAAAAAGCTACTCGCTGATGTTTGGGAAGAAATGCCGCCTTACTTTGTTACGTCTTCCGAAAGCGGTTTGGGAAAAGACAATTTGCTCGAATATATCGAGCAAATTAATCAAACTTTGAGATAATGAGCGAATGGGGGAGTTGGGCAAGAGCCAAGAGTGAAAAACCAAGTTTTCAGTTGTAACTAATTTTAAACCTGAAACAAAAGAAACTTCATTATTTGTCAATCAACTCATTAATCGGCACACCTAACAGCTTTATTTATACAATCCCATTTTGTCGGCAAAGTGATTGCAGTAATCTCTTAAATCATTCGCCATATTGGTTTCGTTGGTGGCACGCTCGAAAGTGTCTGCCATTGCCGTTAATGTCTGGTGGAAGAACTGTTTCATTTCGTCCATCGGCATATCCTTTGTCCACAAATCAATGCGTAAGGTTTCCTGCGATTTATGGTCCCATATAGATAGCAGCATTGCTTTGGCGGTTTCGTTGTTTATACCGCCGTCTGTCGCTGTCCATCTCAGGATTTCCGGTACTTTGTTTTCGTCTAATTCAACGTTGATTCTGATTTCTGATTGATGTGATTTGTTCATTTATTTAGTAGGTTTGTAATTAGATTTGTCAAAAATTTCCTGATAGTCAGTCACGGATAATTCCTGCAAAGTTACAGGATTTTTTTTCATATAATTCCTAACGATTTGCCAACCTATATACACGCCGACTTTTCCTGGAGATTCCTGATCCAAATCTAAATAAAACTTAGAAAAAGGAGCTTGCTGAATGAACCGTGTATATAGTTTCGGGTCGGTATCGTAAAGGATTTTTTTAGACACAAAATATTCCCAGATTTGTTTTTCATTGGCTTTGCACCAATCTAATTGTTCGGGTGTGTAACCGATTTTCAGGTGGTCGCCTTTGCCTGGAATGAGCAAATCCATGCCGTAAAGTATTTTTCCGGCATCAATAATTTGGGATAAGAAAATACGGTCATTGGCTTGTTTGATATGTTGCCGCAAAAAATTATCTGCCAAATCAACAGTGATTTTCTCGGGTTCAAAATCAATCCGGACATATTGGTCAAAAACCTGGTAAAAACGATGGTCTTTGCCTAAATAATTATCCAGTGCGATAAAACTGACAGAATCGGTATAAATTGCCCGGTATGGCACGTCCACTTCGTTGATTAAAGTAATTACTTTCTCCGGATTTTGCTCCGGATAATAGTGTTTAATGTGCTGAAAGAGTGATTTCAATTCACTTTCGAGCTTTTTCGTATCAGAAAAATGTTTGTTTACTTCTTCGTTAAGTTCAATAAACAAAGAATCCGTTTGTTTGTTCTGCCAATAATTTATCGGAACATTTTCCGGAAACAGATAAGGAAATTCATTTTGCAGTTCAGTCAAATTTTCCGATTCCATAAAAGCCCGGTCAAATCGGATCAATTCAACGTTTTGCGGGATTTTCGCGATTTCTTTTTCTATCGAAGATGACTGGTTACAAGAACAAACCAAAAAACTCAGTGAGCAAATCAGAAATATTTTTTTCATAACTCTATAATTCAGCTTAAATTTATGCTTTCAAAAATACTCAAAATAATATGAAATCAAATCTCAAAGTACCCGAAACTATTGACTATATTGTAAACTGGCTGAGAGAATATGCTCAAAATGCAGGTGTAAAAGGTTTTGTTGTCGGAATTTCGGGCGGTATCGACTCGGCATTGACTTCTACTTTGTGTGCCGAAACCGGTTTGCCAACCCTGTGTGTGGAAATGCCGATTCATCAGGCAGAAAGCCAAGTCAGTAGAGGAAAAGAACAGATTGATTTCTTACAATCTCGCTATGAAAATGTCAGTCGTGTTGAGGCCGACTTAACACATACTTATGAAACCATGATTTATGCCTTGCCTGTGATTGCCGATGCGACAAGATTGCAACTCACACAAGCCAATACCCGGGCGAGACTGAGAATGACTACCTTGTATTATTTTGCCGGAATACATCAGTTGCTGGTGGCAGGAACCGGAAATAAAGTAGAAGATTTTGGCGTAGGTTTTTATACAAAATATGGCGATGGTGGAGTAGATGTCAGCCCGATTGCCGATTTGATGAAATCGGAAGTAAGAACTTTGGCGGCTTATCTCAAAGTACCGGAAAGCATACTAAACGCTGAGCCTACCGACGGATTATTTGGCGATGACCGAACAGACGAAGACCAGCTTGGAGCCAGTTATGATGAGTTGGAAAAAGCCATGCTTGCCGATGAAGCCGGAAAAACTGAAACAGATTTTACAGGCAGAGATTTAGAAGTTTTTACCATTTACAAAAGACTCAACCGGATTAACCAGCACAAAATGAATCCGATACCAGTGTGTGTGATTCCGGAAGAATTGATGCTCTAAGTTAAAAAGAAAAAATTGCTCCGGCATTGACAAATCCGGATAAAGTTCTCATAATCACTTCTTGCGTGTAATAAGGCGTTATAATCAAGTTGTTTTTGGTATTGTCATCTCGTATATTCAACATATTTTGTGCATTCAAATAAAACTGTATGTTTTTACTAAAATTGTATTGTGCTCGGAAACCTAAGTCGAAAATGTTATTTGATTTATTATCGAAAAAAGTCTGTTGGTTAATTGTTTGCTCTGACTGGCTTAAAACATTAAATGTAGAAATAAATTCGAGCCGTTCGTTTTCTTTAAATTTATGAGCAAGATTGAGTGTATAATTGGTCAATCGGCGGGATTGTACATCGTCTTGAGCAAACAAAAAAGAAGGTAAATTCTGTCTTGATACCGAGCTACCTACTTTCGGAAGTTGTTCGCGAACCATATTTTTACCATTCATATTCCGAATATCCAGATAATCTTTGACAGACAGCACACTGATATAGTAGCTAAAGGAGGTTATAACATCAGTATCAAAACCTTGATAGCACTCTACCCAGCTTGTCGGCAATCATTTTAATGGTCTTGGTGTGTTCTGTGATTTCTTCCAGAATTTCTGTAGATTCTTCCGGTTGCTTTTTCTGTATCAAATCATTTTTCTGCTGGTTGATATAATCATTAATCAGATACCACCGCAGGGTGTAGATGTTTTCGGTAACATATTGCGATAGCGTGTCGGTCTTGGCTTTGACAAAAATATTTTTCCCTTCCCAGTTGTCAAGTTTATATTTTTCATCGTCCATAACAATCGACGTAATTACCTCCGACATTTCGGGCGACAAAGTAGGTAAATAACTTTCCAAACTCCAATAATCGTGCTGCTGATAAAAGGCAATAATATGCTGGTAAATATCTCTGAACAGCTCATTGGTAAATTCCATTTCGTCCTGGTGCAGACTCAGATAAACCTGTTCGATAATTTTTCGTTTTACCCGCTGAATAACTTCATCGATTTTTTCATCTTCTTCATTGGCAATCAAGACGACTTCTTCAAAATATTCTTCATAATTGCCATAGAGCAATAAAATTTCAATAATTCGTTGTTCCAGCAATTCTTTGATATTGACTTGTGTCTTCTTTACTTCGGACGGTTCTGTCGATTTGATAACCTCCAGACTTTTCTGCTGTTGATTGTGTCTTTTGTTGGCTTCCTGCAGTTGTTTTTTGCCGATTTGTGCGAGCGTACTGAACAAAACTTCCTCCGAAATATCCATGATTCTGGCACATTCCTGCACATAGATTTCTTGCTGAATTCGATCCGGAATTTTGGAAATACTACCGACCATATCACGGATAACATTCGCTTTTTCAATCGGGTCGTTTTTCGTTTCCTGCATCAACAGGTTGGCTTTGAAACGGATAAAATCTACCGCTTCATTTTGCAGAAATTCTTGCAGTTCACTCACAGGCAGTTTTCTCGCAAGGCTGTCAGGGTCTTCTCCTTCCGGCAAGGCACATACCCGCACGTTCATGCCGGTTTCGAGAATGAGGTCGATACCTCGCATAGAGGCCCGCATTCCGGCTGCATCGCCATCAAACAGTACGGTAACATTTTGTGTCAGTCGTTGAATCAGCCTGATTTGGTCGGGTGTTAAAGCAGTTCCGGACGAGGCAACCACGTTTTCAATACCTGCCTGGTGCATCTGGATAACGTCGGTGTAACCTTCAACGAGAATACAGTTGTCTTCTTTGGCAATGGCTTGTTTGGCGTGATAAATACCATAGAGGATTTTGCTTTTGTGGTAGATATCGCTTTCGGGCGAATTGAGGTATTTCGCCATTTTTTTGTCATTGCCCAAAATACGTCCGCCAAAACCTAACACGCGCCCCGACAAACTCTGTATCGGGAACATTACCCGACCTTTGAAACGGTCGAATTTTTTATCTTCCTTAACGACGGTCAGTCCTGTTTTTTCCAGATAATCGAGGTTGTAACCTTTGCTGAGGGCTTCTTCTGTAAAGGCGTCCCAACGGTCAGGGGAATAACCCAAACCGAATTTTTCAATCGTGTTTTTACTAAATCCTCTTTCTTTGAAATAGCTCAATCCGACAGCCTGACCCTCATCGGTTTTCCAAAGAATTTCTTCAAAATATTTTTTGGCAAATTCAGAAACAAGAAACAAACTTTCCTTTTCGTTGATGAGTTGTTTGTCTTCATCAGTCTGTTCGGTTTCTTCGATTTCGATATTGTATTTTTTGGCGAGATAACGCAGGGCTTCCGGATAGGTAAAATGCTCGTGTTCCATCAGAAAAGAAATCGCATTTCCGCCTTTGCCCGAACTGAAATCTTTCCAGATTTGCTTGGCGGGAGACACCATAAACGACGGTGTTTTTTCGCTGCTGAACGGGCTCAACCCTTTGTAATTACTCCCTGATTTTTTTAATGATACAAAATCACCGATAACCTCCTCTACGCGAGTGGCATCAAAAATAGCGTCTATGGTGTTTTTGGATATCATAGTGCAAATATAGAGATTAGAAGAAAGAGAAAAGAAGAAAGAAGAAAGAAAATAGAAGAAAGAGAAAAGAAGAAAGAGAAAAGAAGAAAGAGAAAAGAAGAAAGAGAAAAGAAGAAAGAGGAAAGAAGAAGCACTGCATTGTAAAAAATCATTGCTGGATTATAAAAAGTTATAATTAATCGTCACTTCGAGTGAAATTTCTGTAACGCAGTGAGAGGAATTTTGTATCGAGAAGTCTTTGCTTATGGTTGTTGATGCAATTTTTCTTAGAGAATAGATGAAAGAAGAAACCCTGCAATGTACAAAATCATTGCAGGGTTATATAAAGTTATAATTGGTTATATTTGTTAAAATCTATAACCGATTCGGGCGTGTAGGTTTACAGCCACATCTCCTTCATCATAACCATAATTATAAAAATTATGTTCATAACCCAAGCCAAAACCTAATTCGTAATTGAAATTGCTGTTGCTGATATTTCTGCGCATACCCCAAGTAGGTACAATGCTAAATTGACTTGCAACAGAAGTATTATTTCTGTTAGAAATTGTAAACCAATCAGGTGTGTAGGTAGTTTTCAGGGAAATAAAATTAGCGGCATTGGCTGTTGTATTCTTCTGTTTCTCGGCTCTTTTACTAAGGTTGTAATAATATCGTGGTTCGACAGTGATTTCGGGGGCAAAAATATATTTGGCATTTTCAGAGAAAGGGTTACTTATAAAACCTGAAGCATCTAACCCAACTTCTGTACGCAAGGCAAATTGGTCTGCCAATCGGGCTTCGTGATGCACCCACGCACCTAAAAACCCAACTTGTACACCAAAAACAGATTTTTCAACGCTTTCTTGTGCCTGTGTAGATAAGCCGAAAGTAAAAAATAGGGTTATTAATGAAATTCTCTTTATCATAGTAGATGTTAAATGAATATTCTTTTCGACTTACCTCAAATCAATCATCAAACCTAAGCTCCAGTATTTCTGGTCTGTCGGGTTGTTTTTGAAAACAGGTTGCAAGTCGTATTTGGCATATAGTTTAAGGTTGGTGTAACCCACATAAGCCATCACGCCGTAATTGAAATCATTCACATTCCATTTACCGTGTTCTTTAATCGTATATTTATATCCGTCTTCTTTGTAGCGGATAAATTGTTTAGAGTTGATGTTGTAGCCCACATAACCTCCGATACCGAAATTGATTCCCGGATTGGTTTTAAATCTGCGGTTGGCGTGGTTATAGGTTTTGGTACTGAAATCAAAATCCAAAGCGATTGGGATATTGATGTATGAATTTCTGAAATAAGTACCGTTTCTTTTCATATCTGCAATTCCGGAATCGGCTAATACCGTTTCTCCGTTACCGTTATCAACCAAAATGTTGTTTTGGGTAGGTGTAATCGAGTTGTAGCTGAAAGAGATTCCGTAACGAAGTCCCAACAGATTTTTATCCTCGTTGAAAGGACGTCTGAAAGCTAATCCCCATTCGAAAAAAGAGGAACGAAGGTAACCGAAATCAGAATTGGCGAAAGCCCCATCGTTAGAAACGTTCCCGAAACCACCTGCAATAAACGGAAACGATTGTGTACGGTATTTTACCACGGTATCTTGTTCTGTTGGTTCGAAGAATGAAAAATCGAAATCATAGTCCGCTTCTGCCTCTGCTTCCACTGGTGCTACCTCTATTTCCACAGGAGCTTCTTCTTTAATGACTTCCTCTTCAACCTGAGCGTAAGTCGCTGTTAGTGTGCCTAAAAGTAAGGCTAAAGTAATTCTTAGTTTCATAATGATTATATTTATTGTTATATGTGTGATAGCTACTGTTTTTGTTACAGTTTTTTTAATTTTTTACTACATATCTGATATTAAAAGAAGTGCTTTCCGCGTCTGAAACGCATTGATATCTGATGATTCCTTCCGGTGTCAGCTCAATAATTTTAATCGCCTCGGCATCATACCACGTAATCTGGTATTCCAAATCGGTTGGTTTGATATTTATACTCGAACTCTGCCCCGAACTGCTGATTACCGAGCTGCCGTAATATTTCTGGTAATAATCAAAAAGGTTAAATTCAGCAATATCCTCAGCGTACTTTGGCATTTCAATCCGAACATTCGGAACAAGTATAAAATTGGTATTTCTCAACCGGTCTTTTCGCATCACTTCCTCATTCGAAGCGTTGAGTTTTTCTTCTATCCATTCTTTATAGCTGCCTGTATATCCGTTTTCTTTGTCAGCTTCATAGGCTTTTTCGCCCTCGGTGCCGATAACAGATTCCACCCATTCGGTAAATGTACCATAAAAACCGTTCCGCAAAGCTCTTTCATACGGCGAATAACCGTCGGCAGAACTGAGTTCGTCCACCCATTTCATAACGATAGAAGTGGTTTTTTCCCGCTCTTCGATTTCTGGTGTAACGTTAGACCCCCACAGCGAGCGTTTCCACTCATCTTCTGTTCCTTCAAAGCCCTTTTTGACCGCTTCGTCATACGGATTAACTTTCTTTTCTTCTATCGACCATTCAATCCACTCGGTTACTGTTCCTTCAAAACCGTCAGCAACAGCTTGTTCATAAGCATTTTTAGGCTTGTCGTCTTTTTTTGTTTCAGTTTTTATTCCTGAGCTGATTTGCTCAATATTCAGTTCTTCACCTGTCAGTACTTCAATCGGGAGTTCTTTTTCGGTTTTCTTGTCTGTCTTCAGCTCAAAAGGTTTAACCGTTTTGACGGTTGTTTCTTTGATGTCAATTACGTCTAATATTGGGCTTTTAACAACGGTATCTGTAACAGTTGCCGGAACGGAAGAAACGATATCCTGTATCTCAACTTCTGTTGATACCGGTTGCGGAATGTGGCTTTCAATCAGTTGGTTTGCCTGTGCCATCAGTTTTTTCCGGTCTTTGGACTGATAAGTCTTCTGGTCAATAAAATTTGATGATATCGCCAGTATCGGATAGGTATAAACAACGTCCAGAGAATCTTTTATTTTCAAAACGGTGTTGTCAATATCTTTGATTTCAAAAAGTAAAGGGGTGTCTAAATCTTTGATAAAAACTTCTTCGGAATTAACCACTTCATACCAATGGTCATCTACCCACAGATAATAATTGCTGTTGAGTTTTTCGGCTGGGGAAACATGGACGTTATAGCCAAAATCCTGAGCTGGATTTTTCGGTTTTTCGGTTTTGCTCTGAATATACAAAGGCGGTACTTCAGCAAAAGTGGTTTTCTGCTGAGCCGTTGCATAATGGATTGTTATGCAGAACAAAAGTAATCTGAACAAATGTGTTTTCATAGATGATAATGAATTATCAAGGTGCAAATTTAAAATAAAATAGTGGTTTTAATTGATAATTACTGAATAATGAAATAATTTTACCGAAAACTTTGATTTTATGAGCGAGCAAGGGCATATCCGGCTACATATTAAAAACCATACCGCTTTCGTGAGTTTCTATCATTCGGCGAGCAATTCTTTTCCTGGGCATTTGCTGGCTGAATTAACACAAACGATTGACAGTCTGAATGATAACAAAGATGTAAACCTTATTGTTTTGCAGAGTGAAGGCGAACGTGCTTTCTGTGCAGGAGCTTCTTTTGACGAATTATTGCAGGTAGATAATGAACAAACCGGCGAAAAGTTTTTCAGTGGTTTTGCTAACGTGATTAATGCCATGCGTAAATCATCAAAAATCATTATCGGTCGTGTGCAAGGCAAAGCAGTTGGTGGAGGAGTAGGTTTGGTGTCGGCTTGTGATTATGTTTTCGCTGTCGAATCGGCATCAGTGAAATTGTCTGAGCTGGCGATTGGCATCGGACCATTTGTGATTGAACCTGCCGTAAGCCGGAAAATCGGTGTGCCGGCAATGAGCGAGATGACACTTGAAGCCGAAACCTGGAAAACCGCCCAATGGGCGAAAGACAATAAGCTTTTCACTCAGCTTTTCACGTCAATTTCTGAAATGGACGAAGCCCTCAACGCTTTTTGCGACAGATTATCGGCATACAATCCGGAGGCATTGCACGAAATGAAAAAAGCCATGTGGCAAGGAACCGACCATTGGGACGATTTGCTTATCGAAAGAGCAAAAATATCAGGCAGATTGGTCTTGTCTGATTTTACCCGTAACGCTTTGTCCAAGTTTAAACAAAAATAACCGAAACATTTATGAGCTATATAAGAATCACCAAACAGTTTAATTTTGAAACCGGTCACGCTTTGTACGGTTACGATGGCAAATGCCGGAATGTGCACGGACATAGCTACAAATTGTCGGTAACAGTAATCGGGAAGCCTATCGAAGATGCTAATCATGTAAAATATGGCATGGTCATTGATTTTTCCGATTTGAAAAAAATCGTGCAGGAAGAAATCGTGTTGAAATTTGACCATGCGACTGTTTTTAATCAAAATACCCCGCATATTGAACTGGCAAAAGAACTAGAAGACCGAGGACACCATGTGATTTTGGTCGATTATCAACCTACCAGCGAAAATATGGTTATTGATTTTGCTGAACGTATCAAAAGTCGCTTGCCTGAAAATATCGGGCTGTTTTCTTTGCGTTTGCAGGAAACAGAGAGTTCTTATGCCGAATGGTTTCAATCAGATAATGAATAAATGATAACAATTAATTTTCCAGAGGATAAATCGGCTTTTTTCGCCTCCGACCAGCATTTTGGTGCTCCCGACATCGCTTCCAGCGTGCCTCGGGAAAAGCGTTTTTTGCTATGGCTGGAAACCATTGAGCCTGAAGCCGGTGCTTTATTTCTTTTGGGAGATTTATTTGATTTTTGGTTTGAATATCAGACTGTTGTGCCAAAAGGTTTTGTGCGTATTTTGGGTAAATTAGCTCAAATGAAAGACAATGGATTGCCAATATATTTCTTCGTAGGCAATCACGATTTGTGGATGTCCGATTATTTTGAGAAAGAATTAGGCATACCGGTTTTTCATCGTCCGCAGCAATTTACTATCAACGGAACCAAGCTTTTTATCGGGCATGGCGATGGTTTGGGACCAGGCGACAAAGGCTACAAACGAATGAAAAAAGTATTTACTAATCCTTTTTCCAAATGGCTGTTCAGGTGGTTGCACCCCGATGTTGGTGTTAAGCTGGCTCAGTATCTTTCCACCAAAAATAAGTTGATTTCGGGTGATGAAGATGCTAAATTTCTGGGCGAGGAAAACGAATGGCTGGTACAATATGTTAAACGGAAGCACCCCGAAGTCCGATGTCAATATTACATTTTCGGACACCGACACCTGCCGATGATTATTCATTTGCCTGACAATGCACAATATATTAATCTGGGAGATTGGATTAGCTATTTTACTTTTGGTAAGTTTTATCAAACAAACTTTTCATTATTTTCGTTTTCGGAGGAAGGGTCCGTTCGTCGTTTTCGTCCAATATCCAATCGTGATGACTAAAATGACACCATTTTTCAGCAGCTAAATCCACTTCAGAGTCAATCAGTCTTTTTGATTTCTTTGAGTTGATAGAAACCTGACTTCTGTAAACGTAAACTTCAACATCAGCTCCTTTTTCGGCGTAATATTCTTTAATGAATTGAGCCATTTGCCAAATCATATCGGGCGTATTCAGGCGTCGGCGTTGTTTTCTGTTGAGTAATTCGGAATTGTCAAAAAAACTGGTTTCGCCGGTGTTTTTATCCACCACTTTGAAACGAGCTTCGCCAGAGCGTGAACGCAACATCATTCGCCAGCTCAGGCGGTGTCCTTCCTCATTCCATAACACATCTCCTTTGAAAAAATGATGTCGCCAGGGCAAAGCAAATTGTATAATCATATACGGGAGCATGAACCCAAAAAAAGTTTTCCGGTATGGGTTGTAATTTATTTCCGACAACTCGTCAGTCAAGGCAGGTTTTCTGCGGAAAAAGAATTTTCTGATTTGGTCGGGAGGAAAAAAGAAAATGCTGAAAGCTAAGGCAAAATACGGAAACACGCCGATTTTTAGTGTGATAGAATTGAAAATGTGAAAAATTAACGAAGCGATAATTGCAATCCAGCGTGTTCTTCGCCACAAAAGAGCCGGAATAATCAATCCATCAAAGGCAATACCGGTATAGGCGATAAACAAATGAAAGTTTTCCGATTTGAACATAGGTTTAACTATCTCCGGAACATTCATATTCCGGAACATAATTGCGGTAACAGAGCCGTCCAACCAGCCTGGATAAAACTTGGCAATAGTCGCAAAAATATAGACACAACTGACCTGAAAGATAAATAAAAACCGTATCCATGCCGGCATGGCATAAGTTCTTTTTTCCGGTTTGTTTTTTATGTCAAAAGCGGCATATTTGTTGGCAGGCAAAAAGCACATCAGCAGGCAAATCAACAACATTAAATAATAATGGTTGTTGTAGGACGTTTTTTGCATAAAATAAACACAAGCCCACAAAACAGTCAGTGAAATAATACTATAACGGTATTTGTAACCGAGCATAACGCCGATTGAAGCAACAGCCATCAGTCCGAAATGAACATACATATATGGTCCCATCAGGTAATGCAACCATTCAAAACCGATAAAAGTGAAATTTACTTTTGGCTCAACGGTATTGGTTCTTGCCCAGCCGGTAAGTAATGCTCCGACGCTTTCGAAAATGAAAACCAAGCCGAAGAAAATTCGGAACAGAATCAGTTGTGCGTTGTCGATAGGACGAAAAATTTTATTTAGCCACATGTTGGATATAATTTTTGGTGTATAATAAATCCTGGTTCAAAGCATTTTTCAGACTGTCTAAAGAATCAAAAGTTTCTTCCTCACGAATTTTATTTGCCATAAAAACAGTCAGATTCTGTCCATACAAATCCTCATTGAAATCCAGGTAATTGACTTCTATGGTTTGTGGGTTATCGCCTAAGGTTGGGTTAGTGCCAATGCTCATCATTCCCCACACTTTGTTGTTGTTGATATAGGAATAAACTACATAAATTCCGTTGCCGGGAATAAGTTTGTACGTTTCGTCTATCTCAAAATTGGCAGTAGGAAAACCGATGGTTCTGCCTACTTTTTTACCATGAACAACCGTGCCCGAGAAAAAATAATCATAGCCGAGATATTCCTTTGCTGTATGAACTTCGCCTTTTTCCAGTGCGGTTCGTATTTTGGTGGAACTAACAGAAATTTCGTCAACCATCTGTGCAGAAATTTTTTCTACGTCAAAGCCATATTTTTCGCCGAATCGGACTAAATCATTAAAATCTGCCGAACGGTTTTTGCCAAATCGATGGTCGTACCCGATGATGATTTTTTTTGTTTTCAGCTTATCCACCAATATCCGTTTTACGAAATCTTCTGCGTCCATCTGTGAAAAATCCATACTAAAAGGATGAATAACCAAATGATTGATGCCGGTTTTTTTCAGCAACATACTTTTTTCTTCAATGGTGTTGAGCAGTTTTGGTGCATTGTCTGGCGTAAGAACCATTCTCGGGTGCGGAAAAAAAGTAAGTACCAAACTATCCAGATTATTGTCGTTGGCTGTTTCTGTCAACCGGTTCAAAATGGATTGATGTCCGCGATGGACACCATCAAACATGCCCAGCGTTACTACATTTTCTTTACTGTTGTGAAATTGGTCTATGGATAAATATTTTCTCAAAACAAATGTCTTTGCCTGCAAAGGTACGAGTAACAAAATTACTTTTAAAATCATATTATTGAATTTTAAGATATGAATTTTATATTTTTTTATATATTTACGGAATAAATATTAAAAAACATTGTTACAGCATGAGAATACAAAGACTCTTTTTTTGGTTTTGCTTGTTACTTTTTGGTTATCAGGCATCAGCACAAGACGCAGGATGGAAATTGCTGCAAAGCGAACGGGAACTTTCCGGTAAGGAATTGTTTGAACGCAGCGATGCCCCGTCAGAATACCAGATGTATCAGACTGATTATCACCAGTTGGTGTTACAATTGGAACAGGCTCCAGATGAGAAATATATTTCCTCTCCGGAACAGGGAATTCAGGTTAGTTTACCTTCAATAGACGGAGGAATTTCGAATTTCTACGTTTTTTATTCTGCTATTTCGGAAGAAGAAAAAGAAAACGGTTATATGCACACTCGCAGTTATAAAGGAATTGATGTAAAGAATCCAGGAAATATTATCCATTTGGTTGCCGGAGATTATTTCGGATTAAGCCTGATGGGATATAATATGGAAGGTCAGATGTATTTCGTTAAGGCTTTGACCAAAGATTTGAATACCTATATGACTTACCATTATGAAGATATAACAGGTCGCCATTTCGAGTGTGGGGTAACTTCGGATATGCTTTCTTCGGGAATGGATATGCAAATTCAATCAGAAGGCGATTTGATTCAGCCTTTAATGAGTGACAGCAAATTCAGAACGTTTCGTTTGGCTTTGGCCTGTACACCTGAGTATGCAGCATATCACGTGACACAAGCAGGTGTTGAAGATGGAACCGATGCACAAAAGAAGCAAGCAGTTCGAAATGCTTTCAATAATGCAGTAAGTATGCTCAACGGTGTATTGGAGAGAGATATGTCTTTAAGATTGGTCTTGGTTGCTAATACTAATAACTTAATTTATTTAGAAGGAGGAGGCTATACTGATAGTGATACCAACCAAATGATTGGTCAAAACCAAACCAATGTAGATAATGTAATACAAAATGCAAATTACGATATCGGTCACGTGTTCGGATTCGAATCCGGAGGGGGGCTAGCCTCATTGGCATCTATCTGTGTGCAAGGACAGAAAGCAAGAGGAGCTTCAGGGACAGAGCAACCTGAGGGAGCAGGTTTTGTAATTACTATTGTAGCTCATGAAATAGGACACCAATTAGGAGCAACACATACCTTTAGTGTTAATGAAGAAGTTGAGGAAGAAGAGGAAGGCAGTGGGAACGGAGGTTCTTGTGTTGGAAATATGGAAACAGACGCTCCTACTCAGGTAGAAGTAGGTAGTGGTGTTACCATTATGGCATATACAGGGTTATGTGCACCATTTGATTATGAACTTATGGAATACCCATTTTATCATTATGTGAGTTTAGCACAAATGAGCTCAGTAGTTGGGGCAACTGATTGTGGAGAATCTGTGAATTCAGGAAATCCGGCACCGAATATTGCTCCGATTTTACCAAAAAGAATACCACATTCCACACCATTCGTTTTAACAGCTGAGGCAACTGATGCAAATAACCCAACTACACTTACCTATAGCTGGGAGCAAATCGACCCGGCATTGGTAGGAAATAATTTAGCAGTACAACCGCCGGTTGCTACAAGCGAAACGGGACCAAACTTCAGATTGTATAATTTCACAGGAAGAAACTACCGTTCATTCCCTTCTGAAACCGTAGTAATGGAGGGTTCTACGATTGAAGCTGCCGGAGTAGTAGGTTCGGAATGGGAAGTGTTGTCTAATCTACCAAACAGAATATATAATTTTGGTGTAGTTGTGAGAGATAATAACGTGATGAATGGAGGTCAAACGAAAAACTCACTCCCTGCCGTAGTTGAAACCAGAGATGCAGGACCATTCGTGATTACTTATCCGGATAATATCCCGGAAACAGGGCAAGTTGCCTGGTATGCCAACCAACCTGAAACCATTACCTGGGACGTAGCAGGAACAGATGCTAACGAAATCAATACTGCTTATGTGAAAATCAGTTATACAATCAATAATGGTTCAACGTGGACTGCTTTTGAAGGTAATGCCAACCCGAATATTCCCGGAGCGTTTGCTAACACAGGTTCGGCACAGATTATGACACCGGAACTGGATAACACAACAAGTGCATTCAGAATAAAAATTGAGGCTGTTGGAAATATTTTCTATACGGTATCAAAAAGAATCAGAATGTATGGTAAAAATGTTGCTGCTGAAGAGTTTGAACTGGCTGATTTCAAATTGTATCCTAATCCGACAAGCGACAAAATCACTGTAAGCTTTACATCAGAAACCATGCAAGATGTGGCGTTTAAACTATACGATTACACTGGTAGAGAAATCCAGTCACAATCAGTAGAAAACAAAGGACAAGTAGAAGCTACCGTTGATTTAAGCCAATTGGCAACAGGTGTATATTTGTTGAACATCAAAGACGGTTCTCACACGATGACTAAGCAAGTAGTAAAGAAATAATTATAGTTATTCAAAATTAAGTAAATCCGGACTGAAAAATATTTTCAGTCCGGATTTTTTTTGTCATTCCGATAAACGAATCTTTGATAATCAATATCTTGAAATTGCTTTGCCAATTTGAGAGCTCAGGTCATCACTCCATTTAGCTTCGCTGAACCACTTTGTTAGGTTTCATTTCACTCTGAATGACACTTTTCGGCACCTTCTTTTTATATAATCAAAAAAAATCCTGTTTCGTAACTGAAACAGGATTTTATGTTATTAATCACTTGGTAAATTACTCAATATAATTTTTCGCAGCTGTTAAAGCAGCTGTTATTCCGTCTGGGTTTTTACCTCCGGCAGTAGCAAAAAACACTTGTCCGCCACCACCGCCTTGAATATGTTTGCCTAATTCGCGAACAATTTGTCCGGCATTCAGATTTTTGTCAATAGTTAAGGGTTTGGAAATGTAGCAAGTAAGTGTCGGTTTACCATTATTGACAGAGCCTAACAGAATAAAGAAATTATCTGCTGTATTGCCAATTTCATACACCAAATCTTTTACGCTGTTGGCGTCCAAATCAACCTGTTTTGCTAAGAATTGTACACCATTAACAGTGCTGATTTCACTCAATAATTCAGACTTTAATGCTTTTACTTTGTCCTTCAGCAAACCTTCAATCTGTTTTTTGAGTTGCTCGTTTTCGCTATGCAGATGCTCAATAGCTTTGAAACTGTCCTGAGGATTTTTCAGTAAAAGTTTAATTTCAGCCAGAGTATCTTCTTGTTTTTTATAGAAATCTCTTACTGCATCGCCCGAAATCGCTTCGATTCTTCGTACTCCGGCTGCAACAGCTCCTTCCGAAATAATCTTGAACGCCCAAATATCAGCCGTGTTGCTCACGTGGATTCCACCACACAATTCCATAGATTTTCCAAATTTAATAGCACGAACATCATCGCCATATTTTTCGCCGAACAAAGCAATTGCTCCTTCATCGATGGCCTGCTGGTAAGGGATATTTCTTCGTTCAACCAAAGGCAGTTTGTCTGCAATTCTTTGATTGACAAATGTTTCTATTTGTCCGATTTCATCATCGGTTAATTTGGCAAAATGAGAAAAGTCAAATCGCAAGTAATCCGGCGAAACCAACGAACCTTTTTGCTCAACATGTGTGCCCAAAATCGCTCTCAATGCCTGATGTAGCAAGTGCGTGGCTGAATGGTTTTTGGCAGCTGCATTCCGCAATGTCACATTAACTTTTGCGGTAAAACTTCCCTGAACGCTTTCCGGAAGTTTTTTAGTAATATGCAAGATAAGGTTGTTCTCTTTTTTGGTATCAATAATATCAATATTTTCGTTGGCAGAAACCAAAACCCCTTTGTCGCCAACTTGTCCTCCACCTTCCGGATAAAAAGGCGTATGGTCTAAAACGATTTGATAAAAAATTCCATCTTTTTTGGAAGAAACTTTCCTCCAGCGGGTAATTTTCACTTCGTTTTCGGTTTGGTCGTAACCTTCAAATGTTTCGATATTACCATCGATAAGAATTTGCCAGTCGTCTGTAGCAACTTCCGATGCGGCTCTTGAGCGGTTTTTCTGTACCTGCATGGCTTTTTCAAAACCATCTTCATCGAGGTTAAAACCGTTTTCTCTCAAAATCAAAGCGGTTAAATCAACCGGGAAACCGAAAGTGTCGTATAATTCAAATGCTTTTTCGCCTGCAAAATTTTTGGAAGTACTTTTCTTTATTTCTTCATCAAGCAGATGTAAGCCTTGCTCAAGCGTACGCAAAAAGGCGGTTTCTTCTTCCTTGATTACGTTGGTAACCAAACCTTGCTGAGTAATGATTTCCGGAAAGAATTCGCCCATTTCTTTGGATAAAACCGCTACCAATTGATGGATAAACGGTTCTTTGAGGTTAAGGAACGTAAATCCGTAGCGGATAGCACGACGCAAAATCCGTCTGATGACGTATCCCGCACCGTTGTTGGACGGCAACTGACCGTCGGCGATGGCAAATGCTACCGCACGAACATGGTCAACGATTACCCGAATGGCAATGTTTATTTTGTTTTGTTTTTCACTGATGTTTTTTATATCATTTTTGGTGTATTTATAACCCGAAAGTTCTTCCACTTTCGCAATAAGCGGTGTGAAAACATCGGTATCATAATTGGACGTCACGCCTTGAATTGCCATACACAAACGTTCGAATCCCATCCCGGTATCGACGTGTTTTTCCGGAAGTTTTTCCAAATCTCCATCGGCTTTTCGATTGAATTCCATGAATACATTATTCCAGATTTCAACAACCTGGGGGTGGTCGGCATTAACAAGTGAACGACCAGGGATTTCGGCTCTTTCGCTGTCGGGACGTAAATCTACATGAATTTCAGAACATGGTCCACAAGGTCCCTGGTCGCCCATCTCCCAAAAATTATCTTTTTTGTTTCCGTGAATGATGCGGTCTTCGCTCACATATTGTTTCCAGATATCAAATGATTCTTGGTCAAATGGAACGTTTTCGCTTTCATTTCCTTCAAAAACAGATACATATAACCGGTCTTTATCGATTTTCAATACCTCAGTCAGATATTCCCAAGCCCAGGCGATTGCTTCTTTTTTGAAATAATCTCCGAAAGACCAGTTGCCCAGCATCTCGAACATGGTGTGATGATAGGTGTCAAAACCTACATCTTCCAAATCGTTATGCTTGCCCGACACACGCAGACATTTTTGGGTATCGGCAATACGTTTGCTTTTCGGCACGGCATTACCTAAAAAATATTCCTTGAACTGTGCCATTCCCGAGTTGTTAAACATCAATGTCGGGTCGTTTTTCAAAACAATCGGTGCAGATGGAACAATTAAATGGTCTTTGCTTTTGAAAAAATCTAAAAAGCTTCTTCGGATATCTTTGGATTGCATAGTTTTAACAAAATTTGATACAACCGACAAAAATACAATATTTTATCTGAAGAAAAAGGAACAAATAATCTGTTTATTCCTTTTTCGTATAGCTTACAGCAATTCCAGTACAAGTGCTACGTTCAGAATATTTTGGTCGGCAAATGACCTTTTAAATATCGGGTTGAGGTTGTATGTACCCCGAAGGCTGAAGTTTTTGTTTTAAACAATAATGAAAATCTACGATGAAACAATAAAAAAATCAATGTAGGGTTGTTTCAAAAAGACAGAAATAATTCTATCTTTGAGAATATCCTTATATTTGTAGAAATAATTCAAAAATGGCAGAACAAATCCAACCTTATAAAGATTCCAAATTAGGTAAAAAACAACAGGTCGAACAAATGTTTGATACTATTTCGGGGAATTACGATAACCTGAACCGTATGATTTCGTTGGGGACAGATCAAGGTTGGAGACGTCATGTGTTGAAATTGGTTTCTGATACCAATCCGGAATCTATTTTGGATATTGCCACCGGTACGGGAGATTTGGCAATTTTGTTGTCGAAATCTGATGCTGAACGTATCGTCGGGCTGGATTTATCAGCCGGAATGCTTGAAGTAGGCAAGGAGAAAGTAAAAGTTTTGGGTTTGCAGAATAGAATAGAAATGATTCAGGGCGATTCGGAAAACCTGCCTTTTGAAGACAATTCTTTTGACGCAATTACCGTAGCGTTCGGTGTGCGGAATTTTGAAAATCTAGAAAAAGGATTAGATGAAATTTTACGTGTATTGAAACCTAACGGGATTTTTGTGATTCTGGAAACTTCTGTTCCGACCAGATTTCCTTTTAAACAAGGGTATAATTTTTATATGAAAACCTTTATGCCGTTAATGGGAAAACTCTTTTCCAAAGACCGTAAAGCCTATACATATTTATCCGAATCGGCAAAAAATTTTCCTTTTGGGGAGGAATTGAACAATATTTTGCGTAAAATTGGGTTTTCTAATGTGAAACACTTGCCGCAAACCATGGGCGTGGCAACAATATATACCGCATCAAAACAATGAAAAAAATACTGATTATTGTCGTTTTTCTGCTGATTTCCGCATCGGGTTCGGCACAATGGATTTTCGGAAAAAATCCTTACCGGAACCAACAATCGTGGGACGAGCAGCGTATTCACTGGGGTTATACCATCGGATTGAATACCTATGATTTTAAATTTAAATACAACGAAGATTATCTGAAAAACCGAGGTAGCCAGGAAATCCTGACCGAAACCAGTTTTGGTTTTGCTGTCGGATTGGTCGGAAATCTGAGAATCATGGAATCGCTTGACCTTCGTTTTGAACCGAATCTCGAATACAACAAACGCGATTTGATTTTTCCTCATATCATTGACCCGGGAAAAGCCAGAAGAGAAGTCAGCACGACTTATCTGCATTTTCCGTTGTTGCTCAAATATTCCGCAGTGAGAACCGGGAATATCAGACCGTTTATTATGGGTGGTTTTTCTCAGAATATTAACCTGAGCAGTAATGAGAATTCTAAAGAAGATAACTATGAGGGAACTTTCCGAATGAAACGGCTCACACACAATTATGAGCTGGGTGTCGGAATAGATTTCTATTTCCCACACTTTAAACTATCGACTTCTTTGCGTGGCTCATTCGGAATGCAGGACGAATTAATCAGGGATTACAACGAAAACAGTCCATGGACAGGATATATCGAATCTATGAAAACCAGAGCGGTGTTTATCAACTTTACTTTTCATTAGGTCATAGAATAATACGATAAAAAAAACTTTCTGATTCCAGAAAGTTTTTTTGTTTATTTAACCAAAGCAGGATTTACCCATTTGAAAACATGTGATTCTTCGCTCACTTTCATTCTGTCTGCCAGGCGGGTTAATCTGTCTGGTAATTTCATCAAATAATCACGAGCTTTTTCCGCTTCATCGGTCAGGTTGTCAATTTTATCAATCTGCCAGCGGTTGATTAGTTTATTGAGAATATCTACATAATCCATCGAAGTGTAAACTCCGATTCGCTGTGCAGATTCTGAAAACTGATGAAACGCCTCACCGATTTTTCCGCCCGATTCCCGGACTAAATTGGCAGGCATGGTAATTTTTCTTTTCATCATGTAATGGAAAGCTTTCATCATTTCAGACGGGTCAACCTGGAAAATTCTGTCCACGAATTCCGAATAAGCATGATGATGTCTCATCTCATCGCCGGCAACCAGTTTACACATTCTGGACAACTTATGATTGCCGTATTGTTTTGCCAGTTGAGCTACTCTGTTATGGGAAATATAAGTTGCCAGCTCCTGGAAACTGGTAAACACGAAATTTTTATAAGGGTCTCTGTCCGTACCCGGGTCAAAACCATCATTGAGCAGGTGGTGGGTAGATATTTCTACTTCTTTCATGTTCACTCTGCCAGACAGATACAAGTATTTATTTAGCAAATCTCCATGTCGGTTTTCTTCTCCTGTCCAATGTCTTATCCAGTTTGCCCAGCCATTGCCTGGGTCTTCTTCTCCGGCTTTCTGGTTCACGCCTTCAACATCCATCAGCCATGATTCGTAGGTAGGCAAGGCTTCTTCGGTAATGGTGTCGCCAACCAAAACCACCCAGAAATCATAAGGCAATTCTTTTGCCAGCTCTCTCAGTTCTTTTATTTCTTCCAGAAATTCTTCGTTCTCTGAATCGGGTAGTAAGTCTGACGGCTGCCAGATTTTTTCCACCGGAATCAGATATTTCTGGACAAAATCATTGATGTTTTTTTCCAGAAACTGCATTACTTCCAGACGTACATTTTTTATTGACATAACAATTGTTTTTTGCCTTATTGCTAAGGCTTGTTTTACTTTATTTCTGACAGAATTGCGGTATGTGTTTTCTCAAAAATTTCCTCAAAACTGTACTCGCTTATTTTCATTGCCGGGTGAATATACATTGACAAACTGGCTCCTAACCCCAACGGAAACATTCCGTATCGGAATATTTTCCACGAATTGTTGATGGTTACAGGTACAATATAAGCATTTGGTGCATATTTACAAAGAATTCTCAGTCCGTTTTCTGAAAATTTTTTCGGCTTACCCGTTCGAGAACGGGTGCCTTCGGGATAGATTACTGCACTTCGATTATGCTTTTCTATATATTGTCCTAATTTTTTTATGGCTACCAGAGCTTGTTTTGAATCCTTCCGGTCTATCAACACTGAGCCACCATGCCTTAAATTGAACGATACACTTGGGATTCCTTTTCCCAGTTCTTTTTTGCTGACGAATTTTGGGTGTTTTTTTCTGAGATACCATATTTTCATCGCTATGTCGTACATACTCTGATGATTGGATACAAATATCACAGGCACGTCTTCCGGAATCGTTGATATGTGTTGTGTCTGATAAGTTGCTCCTAACAGATTACCGCAACGCAACAAAAACCAGTTAAGTATATCCACACTTTTTTTGTGTGCCCGGTAACCAAACCAATTCAGGCAAACCCATTGTATCGGGTGAAAAATCAATAAGCTCAACCCGAAAAAAATGTAAAATATAACGGTTATCGGATAGGATAATATCTTTACCACGCTTGTCTTTTTTCAAATATAAACAAAAACCACCTTAAATTTCGGTGGTTTTCTTACTTTTTTCAACCTTTTTTCTTGCTTAGCAATATTCGTTGTATGCCGCTTTCAGGTTTTCAGAGATGATTTCAGCCGGGTGTCCTTCGATGTGGTGTCTTTCCAACATATGCACCAATTCGCCGTCTTTGAACAATGCCATAGATGGTGATGATGGCGGAAACGGAAACATTTTTTCCCGTGCTGCATCAACAGCTTCTCTGTCCACACCTGCAAATGCAGTAACGATATGGTCAGGTTTTTTAGCATTTTCCAAACTCATTTTTGCTCCCGGACGGGCGTTGCGTGCTGCACAACCACAAACCGAATTGATAACCACCAAGGTTGTTCCCTGTTGTGACAATGCACTTTCTACATCTTCTGTTGTATATAATTCTTTAAAACCAGCCGAAACTAATTCTTCTTTCATTGGTTTTACAATCTCTTCTGGATACATAGTCTAATTATTTTAATTCCACAAATTTACAAAAAAACTTTAATTTACAGACTTAATAGTTTCTTAAAAATCACTTCTTTTTCGGTTTCTTTTTCATTTTGTTCAGCCAGATGAAAATACCGGTTACAGGTAGCGAAGTGGCTATCAGGCAAGAGATAAAGTACAGCCATTTTGAGAAAGTGCCGTAAATAGTTCCCATATGAATGGCTTTGATTTGCCGGGCAATTTTTTCGCCGAAACGATAATCGTCAAACAGTTTTTTTTCGGTTATTTCGCCTGTTTCCGCATGAATGCTGATTTGGTCGTATGCCGTAGCATTAAAACGGTTTTCGTTATATTTTGTGACAGAATAAACACCATCTTTTTCCGGTGAACCAATCGAAACCCGTCCCTGATACGGCAATTCTTTCTGTGCGATTTGTAACGCTTTTTCGTACGAAATCACGATGTTCGGTTTTGTGTTTTCTTCTTTCTTTTTTTTGTTTGATTTTTCCGGTGATTCTCCGTTTTTCAGCGATGATGGTGCCGGATATTTCCCCACTTGGGCGTCGAGTGTGACCGATAGGAATTTTTTATACCAATCAAACGACCAGAACAAACCGGAAAATGCCATTATCAGCAATAAAATCAAGCTATAAAAGCTCAAAGTGACGTGCAGGTCGTGGTTGATTCTTTTCCAGTTGGCTTTCCATTTTATTTTCAGTCCGGGTTTAAAACTTTTAAAACCCTTGATTTTTTTCGGAAACCATAAGATGAATCCTGAAAAACACAGTACAATGAATATAATCGTGGCAATTCCGACAATGGGTCTGCCGATTTCTGTATCGAGCATCAGCCAGCGGTGCAGTTTGAACATTGTCATGAAAAACTCGGAAGCTACACCTTTCGTTCCGCCTTTGATTTCGCCGGTATAAGGGTCAACTAAAAAAGTTTCGCCCCGGCGGTTTTCCGGATTGGTGCTTACGTTTATCTCATAAGTCCGGTTTTCGTCATTGGTAAATGTGACCCGGTTGATTGTGCCTTTCGTTTCGTTAGCCGTAATCTGAGCCAATTCGTCGATAGTCAGTTTTTGGTCTAAAACATTTTCTACTTGATATTTATCAGGCTCTAACCATTCTTCAATCTCTGTTTTGAATACATAAACCGTTCCGGTAAAGCAAACAACAAACAGCACCAGAGAACTCGCCACACCCAGCCAAAGATGGAGGTCGTTCATGAACTTTCTGAATCCGTACTTTTTCTGTTTCTTGGCAGACATTTTATTTATTTAGATTAATTTAAAAGAGCAAATATAAAGCAAACATTGATATCTTCAAATTAAATTATTTAGATTCGTTAAAATTTAGTATATTCGTGGCAAAACCTAAATAATCTTACTTCAATGAAAAAAAATGTTTTAATCATTCTGACGTTAGTTGGTGTAAGCCTTGTTTCATGTGATAACAAAAAAAAGCAGAGTAATCCCCTGCTTGCCGAATGGAACACGCCTTATCAGATGCCTCCGTTTGACCAAATCAAAAATGAGCATTATCAGCCGGCAATTAAAGAAGCTATTGAGAAACAACAAGAAGAAATCAAAGCCATTGCAGAAAATGCCGATACACCTGATTTTGCCAACACTATAGAAGCATTGGAAAATTCCGGAAAAGATTTAAAACGCATCACGCGGGTGTTTTATAATGTGAAAAATGCTAATGGTGATGAAGATCTACAAAAAATCGCAGAAGAATTAGCACCGGTTTTATCCAAAAATTCAGATGATATTTTCCTGAATGAGAAATTATTTGCCAGAATCAAATCGGTAAACGAAAACGGAGAAATAACCAGTCAGCTTAATCCGGAACAAAAACAATTATTGAAAAAAACCTACACATCATTTGTGCGGAATGGAGCTAATTTGCCGGAAGAAAAAAAGGAAAGATTAAGAAAAATCAACAGTGAAATCGCCTTGCTGACACTAAAATTTGGTAACAACGTACTCAACGAAACCAATAATTACACCTTGGTTGTTGCCGACGAAAGCCGGTTGGCAGGATTACCGACCCCGCTGATTGAAACTGCTGCCAAAGAGGCAGAAAACAGAGGTCAGAAAGGCAAATGGGTGTTTACGTTGAATAACTCATCTGTGATGCCGTTTCTGCAATATGCCGAAGACCGTGAACTGCGTCAGGAAATTTGGAACGCTTATCAGTTGCGAGGTAATAACGATAATGCCTACGACAACAAAGAATCTTTATTGAAAATTGCCAATCTTCGGTTGGAAAAAGCAAACATTCTGGGGTATAAGTCGCACGCGGCTTATGTGTTGGAAGAAAGTATGTCAAAAACACCTGAAGGAGCGATGGATTTGCTGAATCAGCTTTGGCAGCCGGCTTTGCAAAAAGCTAAAAACGAAGCGGCAGATATCCAAAAACTAATGCAACAAGACGGTATTCAGGGTAATGTTACACCGGCAGACTGGCGGTATTACTCAGAAAAAATCCGTCAGCAGCGATATGATTTTGATGAAAACCAGATGCAGGCATATTTCAGTCTGGAAAACACCAGAGAAGGAATTTTTATGGTTACCGAGAAATTATATGGATTAAAATTTGAACAACTCAATGATGTTCCGGTCTATCATGAAGATGTAACTGCCTGGAAAGTGACTGAAAAAGACGGTACGGAAATCGGCGTTCTTCTGATGGATATGCACCCGAGAGCAACCAAAAACGGTGGTGCATGGATGACTTCCTACCGACCGCAAAGTACCGTGAACGGGGAAAGAATCAAACCAATTATTTCGATAGTGTGTAATTTCACACAGCCGACAGATTCCACACCGGCTTTGCTGACATTCGATGAAGTAACCACATTTTTCCATGAATTCGGACATGCCTTACACGGGTTATTGTCTGATGTACAATACGAAAGCCTGGCAGGAACAAGTGTTCCGAGAGATTTTGTAGAACTGCCTTCGCAGATTATGGAAAACTGGGCAGAAGAGCCAGAAGTGCTGAAAATGTTTGCCAAACATTACCAGACTGGCGAAACCATTCCGGATGAAATGATTGAAAAAATGAAAGCAACCGGAACGTTTAATCAAGGATTTGCCACTACCGAATATCTGGCAGCGTCTATTCTCGACATGATGTATCACGCCATCGAAGAACCGCTTGAAGGCGATGTGGTTTCGTATGAAATCAACAGTATGAAAGAAGCCGGGCTGACAGATGCTATCATTCCGAGATACCGAAGCACTTATTTCAATCATGTTTTTTCAGGTGGATATTCGGCAGGATATTACAGCTATATCTGGTCTGAGGTTTTAGACAGCGATGCTTTCGAAGCTTTTAAATCAACCTCGTTATTTGACCCGGAAAATGCAGCATCGTTCCGAAAAAATGTTTTGGAAAGAGGTGGCACGCAAGACCCGGAAGAACTCTATGTAAATTTCAGAGGAAAAAAACCAAGCATAGAACCGTTGCTTAAAAAACGAGGATTGGATATTGAAATTAAAGATAAACAACCCGAAATTAACCTTAAAAAATTATAGATTATGGAAAATGCAGCCTATTCTTACGAAACATTAAGCGAAGCCGTCAATGACTTGCAAAAAAGAGGTTATACAACCGATTTTCTGATAAGCGAAGAAAAAGATTGTTTCTTATGTATGCAGGGAACGCTGGAGTTGTCGCCTGACGAGTTTTGCATTGACGAAGTGTACCGATTTGAAGGAATGACCGACCCGGGCGATGAAAGTATTTTGTATGCTGTTTCTTCAGATAAACACAATCTCAAAGGATTAATTATTAACAGTTACGGAGCCGATTTCGGTTATCGTGCGTCTCAGCTAGTTAAAAAATTGAGAAAAAAAGGAAAGTAAATAAAAATTTAGTTTTTTTGATTTTCAGACCTTCCGGATTAAAAAAGCCGGAAGGTCATCGTGAAACAGAACAGCTCTTTTGTGCATTAAAAAATATTTTTGAAAAAATAAAAATTGTATCTTCGTTTAAATAAACAAAAATTCATGCAGATTGATTTGCCCGAGAAAAGGTATTACAGCATTGGAGAAGTCGCCAAAGCGTTTGAGGTAAATACTTCGCTTATTCGTTTTTGGGAGAAGGAATTTGATGTGCTTAAGCCTCGCAAAAATGCTAAGGGAAATCGCATGTTTACACCCGAAGATATTAAAAATCTGCAACTGATTTTTCATTTGGTCAAAGAAAAAGGCTATACGCTCGACGGAGCTAAGGAATATCTGAAACAAGCGAAAAAGAAACCGCTGAACACTACAGATATTATCCTTAAATTAGAAAATATAAAAAAAGAACTGATTAATATTAAAAACAACTTATAAAATTAAAGTATGAAAAAGTGGATTATTATTTTGTTGGTTATCATTGGACTGGGGTCATTGTCAGGCTGTTCGTATAACACATTGGTAAATCTGGACGAAAATGTAAACCAATCATGGGCAAATGTAGAAACTGCCTACCAACGCCGTGCCGATTTGATACCGAATCTGGTCAAAACCGTTGAAGGAGCTGCCGATTTTGAACGTTCGACTTTGGAGGCCGTGATTAATGCACGAGCCAAAGCCACATCTATCCAAATTGACCCGTCGAATGTTACGCCGGAACAGTTTGCACAATTTCAGGAAGCACAAGGCGAAGTAAGTAGTGCTTTGAGTCGATTGTTGGTAACAGTTGAGCGTTATCCGGAATTAAAAACTAATCAGAATTTTCTGAAATTGCAGGACGAATTAGCCAGCACAGAAAACCAGATTTTAACGGCACGTACGAGATTTAATGAAGCAGTACAAGGCTATAACGGAAAAGTAAGACGTTTCCCGAGTAATATTACTGCCAAGCTCTTCGGATTTGACCAAAAACCATATTTTGAGGCCAAAGAAGGTGCAGAAAATGCTCCGGAAGTAGAGTTTAATTTTTAAAATGTAACGGATTATGCCCATGTCACTAACCGAAGATTTCCTTACCGACGACGAAGAACAAGCCGTGGTGGAAGCTATCCGGCAAGCCGAAGACCTGACCTCGGGCGAAATTCGTGTACATCTGGAAGCTCACACCGACTTGCTGCCTTTGGAGCGGGCAAAAGAAGTGTTTGAACAGCTGGATATGCACAAAACCGAAGCCCGAAATGGGGTGCTGTTTTATGTTGGCGTGGCAGACCACAGCTTTGTGGTACTGGGCGATGAAGGTATCAACCGTGTGGTGGCAGGCGATTTTTGGGAATATACCAAAGATTTGGTCATTACACATTTTAAACAAAAACAATATAAAAAAGGACTGATTGCCGGAGTTTTGAATGCCGGCGAACAGCTCAAAAAATATTTTCCGGTATCGAAAAACGATATAGACGAACTACCCAACGAAATTTCTAAATCATAAATGCGTTTTTACAAACATTTTGTTTTTTCGGTTATTATATTGTTGGCATTTGCTCACTCAGCATTTGCCCAGTTTGATATCCCGAAACTTCCACCAAAAGCCCAGCAGAGCAGTGTATATGATTATGCTCAGTTGCTTTCGGGTGAACAAAAACGCAGTTTGGAGCAAAAATTACTCAATTATGCCGACAGCACTTCGACACAGATTGTTATTGCGATAGTACCGACTATTAAAGGGGAAAATATCGGAACACTCACGCCCAAGTGGGGGCACGAATGGGGCATAGGACAAGAAAAAGAAGATAACGGCGTGTTTATCTTATTGGCATTGCAGGAACGGGAAATTTGGATATCGCCTGGTTATGGCTTGGAACATATCCTTACTGCCGGAATTAATGGCGAAATTATTCGTAACGATATCCTTCCGTACTTCAGAAAGGGTGATTATTACGGTGGTTTGCAATCCGGTACAGACGCTTTGATAGAGTTGTTTGCCGGGACTTACCAAAACAATCAAACCTATGCTCAGGAAGACTTTGGCTGGGGCTCATTTTTTATCCTTTTGATTTTTGTTATCGTTTTTCTGGTTGTCATGAGTAAGTTAGGAAAAGGTGGAGGAAAAGGTGGCGGTTATCGCAGAGATTGGGGCGGTCCGATAATCCTTTCCGGAGGTGGACGCAGCTCGTGGAGTGGCGGAAGTAGTTGGGGCGGTGGTGGCTTTGGAGGAGGTTTCGGAGGCGGAGGCTTTTCCGGAGGCGGAGCTGGCGGAAGCTGGTAAAGGTAATTAGACAGACAATTAGTGAATGGGATAATAGGAGTAATTAATGTGTAATAAAGATTCTCTGTCAATAATAAACCTTACAATTTGACAGAAAAAATCCCGGAGAAAAGAAATCTTTTTCCCCGGGATTTTTTTATGTTTTTTATGATTGATATTTATCTCAATAATCTAAAAATTCGCTTTAAACTGTTCCAGAAAGCGGATATCATTTTCATAAAACATTCTGATATCCCCGATTTGGTATAGTAACATCGCCATGCGTTCGATACCCATTCCAAAAGCAAATCCGGAGTATTTGGTGGCATCAATTCCGTTGGCGGTCAGAACATTCGGGTCAACCATTCCGCAGCCCATGATTTCCAACCAACCGGTTCCTTTTGTAATACGGTAATCGGTTTCTGTTTTCAATCCCCAATATACATCAACTTCTGCACTCGGCTCGGTAAACGGGAAATAAGACGGTCTGAGACGTATTTCCGATTTGCCGAACATCTCTTTGGTAAAGTGCAACAAGGTTTGTTTCAGATCGGCAAAAGACACTTCTTTGTCGATATATAAACCTTCCACCTGATGAAAAATACAGTGTGAACGAGCCGAAATAGCTTCATTTCTGAACACGCGTCCGGGCGAAATCGTTCGTATCGGCGGTTGGTTGTTTTCCATATATCTCGACTGCACCGATGAGGTGTGCGTACGCAACAAGTGCTGAGGATTCATTTCCACAAAAAAGGTGTCCTGCATATCTCTTGCCGGGTGGTGTTCCGGAAAGTTGAGTGCTTCGAAGTTATGCCAATCGTCTTCAATTTCTGGTCCCTCGGAAACATTAAATCCGATACCGGAAAATATATCAATAACTTGGTTTTTGACCAAGGTAATAGGGTGGTGGCTGCCGATATTTACCGGAAAGCCAGGACGAGTCAAATCATCATGCAGGTTTGATACAGATTCTTTTTCCTCTAAAAAATCCTGAATGGTCTTAATTTTTTCTTCTACGGTGTTTTTCAACGTATTGACAACTTGTCCGTAGGCTTTTTTATGTTCGTTAGGCACACTTTTGAATTCAGCAAACAGCTCGTTCAAAATACCTTTTTTAGATAAAAATTTGATGCGGTATGCTTCTAAGGCTTCCTTGCTTTCGGCAGAGAAAGCCTTGGCTTCTTCTATCAGTTTTTCTATTCGTTCAGTCATCTGTTGGTCGTGTAATTGGGAGGCAAATTTACAGTTTTTTGTCGAAACAAACTGCTTTCGGTCAGACTTTAATATATCCGCTTTCGATGAAATAATGAACAATCGCTTCTTTCATTAACACAGATTGTTCGCCGGCTTTGAGCGGCGGAAGTTCTTCTTTCACAGTATAGTGTGGCCAGCCATCATCGTCGAAATGAGAAAATTCGTAGTAGCCATAAGGCTCAAGTAACCGGCAGATAGCAATATGCATCAGATTGACTTTGTCGTCTTTCTTGAATTTCTTTTTGAAATTTCCGAGTTCTTGTACTCCGATGAGGTATATAATTCCTTCGAGGTCAATGATTTCTCCGTCGCCGAATTGTTGCGATATCTTTTGACTGACCATTTCCCATTGTTCTTTTAACTTCTCGTCTCTTGCCATTATTGTTGTGTTCAAGGTACAAAGATAGTCGATTTTTAAAAATATTTTTTTGCCGTGATATGAATTATTTTTTTCAGATATTTACGCACATGAATATTCTCGATGTTTTTATTGGTTTATATCTCGCATGGAATCTCTATCAGGGATTTAGCAGAGGTTTTGTCGCATCGGTGGCGTCTTTGCTCGGATTGATTGCCGGGCTGTACTGCTCACTTCGGTTTTCGGATTGGGTGGGTAGTCAATTATTCAGTCATTCTGAAATAGATGAAGGAATGATAGTTTTGCTGTCGTTTGTGATTACCTTTGTTAGTGTGTTGGTAGCGGTTTATTTCATCGGGAAATTTACCACCAGATTAATCAAAACGCTACATTTAGGATTGTTGAATAAAATTGCCGGAGCTTTGTTCAGCGGACTGAAATCGATATTAATTATGAGCGTATTGTTTGGCTTTTTCCGGAATATTAACCATAATAATTGGATTGTGCCCGAAGAAAAAATGAATGAATCAATATTGTATAGTACCGTTAATAATCTGGCAGAGTGGGTTTTTCCAAGATTGACCGTTTTTTATCATGCTTTTCTGGAGGAATATTTGCCAGATTCTGAGGAGTCAGCGAATTAGGAAATAAAAACCGCAAAGTTCACAAAGGAAAATTCCATTACACGGAAAATCAAACTAAAATAAATCAGTTGTCAGTCTTGTCAAGTTGATGAAGGAAGTACCTCAGTGCCCAATCACTCATAAAAATTAATCGACTTGATAATCGCTTCTAATTCAAGTAATTGATTCCTTTTGTTTTGGAAAGAATTGTTCACAAATCCGTCCAGAAATAAATATCTTCCGTAATAATCATCTTTAATAACCAGCGAAATAAAAGGACCGGTCATGAAATCGTTTTCCATAGCCCATTTACCCCTGATTTCTACCGCGGGTAATTTCTTCTGATTTCTCATATACACCACCGGAACGAAGTTATAATCGGTATAAATGTACGAATCGGGTTGGTTGCCGTAGATATATTGCTCAATAATCAAATCCCGCATTTCAAGGATTTCATCAATATTATGGTTGATTTCCACATGATTTTCAGGAATAGCAACTTCATAAATCAGCAAGTTGACATCGCCCGAGTGTAAATCCTTCTGAAACCAGACAATTTCATTTTTGATATTTTCTTTAATCTGGTAGGTTTCCGGTACTTTGATGGTCATGGCAAACCATTCTTTGACCGAATCAATCGCTTGTAGCGGATTTTTGGCGATAAAAAGCTGCTGTTCGTTCAGTTCCGTCTGTTTAAAAGTTTTGATAATAGAATCCGCCTGAGAAATAAACGCTTTGGTCATTTCTTCCGGATTTTTTTCCCGGATAAAAAAGAAATTTTGCGGAGTGGCATACAGACTTTTTTTCAGCACAAACTGATGTGATTCATTTTCCGAAAGCAAAATGATATTCCGCGACATTTTCGCCCGGTGTCCGAAGTTTTTCGGAGAATATTGTGCCAAATCAAAAATAGGTTCCGGAGCAGAAATTTCCGCAATAGGAGCAGCAAGCACCTTCCGGATACTGTCGCCGGCAGCTCCGTTCCACAAGCTGTCTTCAATCACAATTGTGACCTCGTTTATCGCACCGGAAGACGGGTCTATCTTACCGATTTGTATTTCCTTTTTTCCGCAGGCTGTGAGCAGGAAAATGAAGATAAGTATGTATCCGAAATTCCTCACGTTATATTGAGTTTGTTTAAAGTCATAAATTCCCGTCCAAAATTTCAAATTATTCGATTTTTTTAGCTCTCAGTACTCAGTTCAACTTTGAACTTTTCTAACTTTATAAACTTTAAACAATCATATTTTCAGCTTCATTCCCGGACGGATTGACTTGGCGTTTTTGATATTATTTTTTTTCATCAGCTGGGCAACCGATACGTTGCGGTGTTTTTTGGCAATAGAAGATAAAGTATCTCCTCTTCGTACGGTATAATATCGGCTGGAGGAAGTCGAAGCAACTTGTGTTCCGCTGACTTTCAGCTTTTTGCCGGCAACGATAGTATTTCCTCTCATGCCGTTTAGTTTTTTGAGCTGAGTCACAGACATGCCGTATTTTTGAGCAATTTTACCCAGACTTTCCCCTCGTCTAATTGTATGATAGCGATTCGACGAAGACGTACTTGCAATAGCTTTCGATTCCTCTATCAGCTGCTCGATAGGTGACTCTTTGCTGAACGTTTTTTCGTAAGCAAAATAGTCGTATATCTTTTCTTCATTAGCAGTAAAAACCGCGATTTTGTCCAATGGTAATCTCAGGCTGAACTGTTTGCCTTGATAATAAGGGATAATATCTGATTTGTAGGCAGGATTAAGCAGTTGCAACTCTTCGATATTCATATCCAGTAGCTTAGCAATCGCGTCGAATTTCATAGACTCTTTAACCATAACCGTGTCGGTTTGTACATACGGAATGTTTGCACGCATCGGAATAATGTTGTGGTCTTTGTGGTATTCATAAATATACATAGTCGCCAGAAAGGCAGGAACATATCCTTGTGTTTCGCGGGGCATATAACTCCGTATTTCCCAATAGTTGGTTTTGCCACCCGAACGCCTGATAGCCTTCGATACATTGCCCGGACCATAATTATACGATGCCAGAGCCAGCTCCCAGTTGCCAAATAAGTTGTATAATTCGGATAAATATTGCACTGCTGCTTCAGTGGATTTAATAGGGTCAGACCGTTCGTCAACAAAAGTATTTACGTCCAGTCCGTATTGTTTTCCGGTTGGGTACATAAACTGCCACAAACCAGTTGCACCAACTCGCGAACGAGCCTTTGGGTTCAGTGCCGATTCGACAATCGCCAGGTATTTCAGCTCCATAGGCAAGTTGTGTTGGGCAAGTTTTTCCTCAAACATCGGAAAGTAGTATTCAGACAACGCCATTAGCCTTTCGTATGACCTCGAGCGATTTTTGATAAATTTTTTGATAACCTTTTCCAATGATTCAGAATATTCTATCTGAAAGGCAGATTTAGCGTTAAGCTCGTTGAGTCTTTTGACCAAAGTATCTTTCGGAATGTAAAAATCTACTTCGTCCTGATAGGAAATTCTTTCCACGTCACTTTCCATCTCAGCAAACAGTTCGCTGTTAAGCAATTCTGTCAGCCATTTTTTATCAACTCTCTGTGCTGCAGTATATTTGTCAAAAGTACCTTTGATGGAATCTAAATATTGCTCCGGACTTTTTTGCTGGGCAAACATAGCCAGGCTGAAAAACGAAACAACAAAAGCCAGGGATAATTTTTTCATCGTTCTGGGGTTTAATTTATTTTGAAATAGCGGTGATTCCGGGTAAGGTTTTTCCTTCCAGCATTTCCAGCATTGCACCGCCGCCGGTAGATACATAGCTCATCTGGTCTTCTAACCCGAATTGTTTCACGGCAGCCACCGAGTCGCCACCACCAACTAATGAGAAAGCACCTTTTTTTGTCGCTTCGGCAATAAAATCGCCTAAAGTGATGGTGCCTTGTGCAAACTTTTCCATCTCAAACACGCCTAATGGTCCATTCCAGAGAATAGTTTTGGCATTGAGGATTACAGGCTTAAATTCTTCCAGTGTTTTCGGACCCACGTCCAGTCCTTGCCAGCCAGCCGGAATATTATCGGCGTCAACAGTTTGTGTGTTGGCATTATTGTCGAAAGCGTCGGCAGCAATAACGTCAACCGGAATGTGAATCTGAACATTTTTTTCTTTGGCTTTTTTTAGAATTTCCAATGCCAAATCCAGTTTGTCGTCTTCCACAATTGAGTTTCCGATATGTCCGCCCTGTGCTTTGATAAAGGTAAACATCATACCGCCACCGATAATCATGTGGTCGATTTTATCCAGAATATTTTCGATAATCGTTATTTTGGAAGAAACTTTTGAACCGCCCAAAACTGCAACCACAGGTTTTTGCGAATCGTTCAATACTTTGTCGATACTTTCAATTTCTTTGGCGAGCAAATAACCGAAACATTTATTTTCCGGAAAAAAATCAGCGATAATAGCTGTAGAGGCATGAGCCCGATGTGCGGTTCCGAAAGCATCGTTTACATATATATCGCCCAGTTTGGCTATTTTTTCAGCGAAAGATTTATCGCCGGCTTCTTCCTCTTTGTAAAAACGTAAGTTTTCCAGTAGGATTATGTCGCCGGGTTGTGCATTGGCTACTGTTTTTTCAACTTCCGAACCTATAGAATCACTGACAAAAGTTATTTTTTTGCCTAAGACTTCTTCTGCTTTCGACACGATATGCTTTAAAGAGAATTGGTCTTCCGGACCGTTTTTAGGACGGCCGAGGTGCGACATTAAAATCGCTACGCCACCATCGTTCACAATTTTGTCGATAGTTGGCTTGGCGGCTGTGATACGGTTGTCGTCAGTTACCTGAAACTGCTCGTTTAAAGGTACGTTAAAATCTACACGAATAATAGCCTTTTTATTGCTGAAATTGAAATCACTGATTGTTTTCATTGTTGTTTTTGATGTGGTTGAAATACTCTTAATATGCAAATATACAATTTATTGGCTATTAGTTTTTTGTTTGGAAATTTTTATGATTTTTTTCAGATAAGTTGCTAAAAGGCATCAGGCAATGGCTAAGAGGCAAAAGTAAAGAGCCAAAAGCTAATAGAAGTTTTGTCATTCTGCGTCATTCCGAGGAATCTCAAAAAAAGATGTTTCGGCAAGCTCAACATAACAATTCGCAAATTCGCCCATTCGCAAATTGACACATTAGCTGAAAACCTATAGGCAGATTTTACTTTCATAACTTTCAACTTCATAACTTTTACCTTATTTTTGCCTTATGAACTTTTCTGATATAACAGGGCAGGAGTCCGTAAAGAAACATCTGATAAAAACTGCTCAGGAAGGAAGGATTCCTCATGCTCAGTTATTTGTCGGGCCGGAGGGCAGCGGCACTTTGCCAATGGCGATTGCCTATGCTCAATATGTGGTTTGCCAAAATACAACCGAAGATAATGAAGGAGGCAACGCAAGCTGTAACCTGAAATTTAACAAACTACAGCACCCCGATTTGCATTTCGTTTTTCCGGTTAATGCTGCCGATAAAAAAACGTCTGATAATTTTTGGGACGATTGGGCAAAGTTTATTCTCGAAATGCCCTACGGAAGTTTGTCGGCGTGGTATAACCAAATCGGGCTGACGCAGAAACAGGGATTAATCAGCGTGCATGAAACGACAAGCATAGCACGCAAACTGGCATTGAAATCTGTAGAAGGTGGATACAAGGTAATGATTATCTGGATGGCGGAAAGAATGAATACCGAAGCTGCCAACAAGATTTTAAAATTGCTCGAAGAACCACCTCAAAAAACATTGTTTATTTTAATTGCCGAAGACGAAAAACAGCTTTTACAAACAATTACTTCCAGATGTCAGCTAATTCGTTTTGCTCCTTTGTCGGAGACGGATATCCAGAAAGCTCTCGAAGCCAAAGACTGTGAAACCTCTGAAGCGATGATGATTGCCAAACAGTCTAACGGAAGTCTGCACAAAGCATTGAGCATATTAGCCGCTGATGATGCCGAGATACCTTTTGAAAAATGGTTTGTTCAGTGGGTTCGCCAGGCCTTTCTGGTTAAAAAGAAAACCAAAGTTGTGGTAGATTTGCTGAACTGGAGTGAGGAATTAGCAGGAATTGGAAGAGAAAATCAAAAACGATTTTTGCAGTATTGTATTGAAATGTTCCGCCAGGCTTTTATGCTGAATTACGGCGTGAACGATTTGGTTTATATCCAAACGAAAGAAGAAAATTTTGACCTGAGTAAGTTTGCCCCGTTCGTTAATCCGGCGAATATATTTGAAATTTTTGACGCCCTTTCTGAAGCGTATTATCATATTGAACGCAACGGTAATCCTAAGATGATTTTCGGAGATTTGAGTCTGCAATTAACTAAGCTAATTCACAAAAAGTAAATAGGCAAAAGCGATTAGTTAAGTGGTAAGCAATAGCATGTTTAAGTTTTCTTTAATTTATAAAACCTAAAAGTCCCGCCGGGACAATTGTTCATAGAATTAGCGAATAAACAAATTATCTAAAAATTTAAACGGGCTCTTATCCATGTTTGGTAGCATTTTCTTTGATTGATTGCTCTACTTGTTTAATAAAGATTGAAGGCGATATACCATTAATATTTTTAAAAACCGTGGTAAAGCTTGAATAAGAAGTAAATCCACACTTTTCTGCCAAATAACTAACTTTGTATTTCCTATATAAAGAATCATTTAATATTTTTGAACAGATATAGTCAATTCGAACTTCATTTATGTAGTTATTGTAATTCTTACCTTTGTTTGTATTAATCACTTCTGATAAGTAATTTGTATTTGTACCTAAATGGGTGGCTAATAAAGAAAGACTTAATTTTGGATTGATAAACTTATTCGACTCTTCAAATTTTTTCAATTTTTTCAGAAGCTCTTGCTCAGTAGTTTCAGTAAGAGAGCTTCCTTTGGTCATTACTCTTGCATCCGGTACCGGTATTTTTTTCATTTAGCCGGAGTTCGATTTTGGAAATAATTTGCTGGTAAAGCTGTTTTTGTTTTACTCTTTTTCGGTCGAGATAGATATATAAACCTTTTAAAAGTAAAATTGAAAATGTTACAGTGCTCCAGATAATTACGGTTTTTCTTTTTGATTTGTTTTCAAATTTTAATCGTTCGCTTTCCAGGTTTTTTACTGTTAAATCAATCGCTTTCCTTTTATTTTCATCTAATTGCCCAGACTGTTTTGTCTGTAATTTCAGATACACAGCACTTTTTTCGTTATCAGATTTTGCAGAATATAAGTTTTGAAAGAGCTTGTATAACTTCAAAAGTTTACCTGAATAATTGTCTTTTTCAAAGATAGGCAGGGCGTTTTGGAAACATTTTTCAGCTTCATCAAGGTCGTTTCTTCTGTATGCGATTTCTCCTAAAGAAAGTTGACATATACCATATAATCTGGGAATTTCCTTTTTCAGGTCAGGGATTTCAGCAACTTTTAGCATATAGAATTTTGCGGAGTCTATATTTTCCAGTTCTAAAAACGTTGCTGAGATATTATTGTTCAGCCCTCCATATCTGTCGGCATAGATATAACGATCGATATCCTTGATTTGCTTTAACTCTTCAAGTCCTTTTTTATAATAAGAAATGGCTTCCGGAAATTTTTGTTCTTTATTTTTTTTGCTAATTCAAGTTGCTTGTTTGTTAGTTCCTCTGCTTTGGTTAGCATATCTATCAAATAGTAGTCGTATGCCTGAAAAGAAACGAGATCATATTGAAGTAAATCATCATCAATAGATTCCGCTTCATCTACTGCACGGTTAGTGGAGTTGGCAAAAATATTGGCGGTATTGGAAGAATATCCTAAAATGAAGATCGATATACGTTCGCATACCGACAGCCGAGCTTCGCATAAATACAACGATCAGTTGTCTGACCGAAGAGCTAAATCAACGCTCCAATGGCTAATTGATCAAGGCATTGATGTATCGCGTTTGACAGCCAAAGGTTACGGAGAACGTCAGTTGGTTAACCAATGTGCTGATGGGGTTAAATGTACTGAAGAAGAACATCAGGAAAACCGTAGGTCAGAGTTTGTTATTGTCAAAATGTAAACTATTTTAAACAACCAGTAATTTAACTAATTTGTAGTAAAAAGCCGTCTCGATATATAAAATGAGACGGCTTCATTTTTTAATTTTATAGCTGTTTGATTTTTACTCAAAATCCAGCTTATAAATACTGCTGTTTCGGATATCGTCGTGTGAGCTGAATGTCACATCAAGGTCTTTGACGAGTCCGGTATCGAGTCCGTAAACCCAGCCATGAACAGACAATTCCTGTCCTCTGCTCCACGCCTCCTGCACGATTGAAGTCACACTCAAGTTCAGCACCTGTTGTTTGGTATTCCATTCCACAAAACGGTCAAACCTTTCTTGCTCGTCTTCGATGGCTTCAATATCGCTTTTACGGAATTTATAACTGTCTTTGATATGACGAATCCAGTTGTCGATAATCCCTACCGAACTACTTCCCATAGCGGCTTTTACACCACCACAACCGTAATGCCCGCAAACGATTACGTGTTTCACTTTCAGTACATTAACTGAATAATCAAGTACACTCAGCATATTCATATCAGAGTGAACGACCATATTGGCGATGTTCCTGTGAACAAACACCTCGCCGGGCTGGGCACCAATAATCTGGTTTGCCGGCACGCGACTGTCTGAACAACCAATCCACAAAAGCGGAGGAGTTTGCGTATCTTTCAATTTTTTGAAAAAATCCGGGTCTAAAGCCAGTTTTGACTCTACCCACTTTTTGTTATTTTCTATGATTTGCTTATAAAAATCTGACATTGTTTTATGTTTTTATTTATTGTTTTTTTTATTTTTTCCGTTTCCGTTGGTTTCCTCGGATTTTATTTCTGTAATTACCTCGCTTGACGTTTTATGCCTTTCTCTGTGTTTCATCAATAAATTATGCTCAACAGAAACATTTCTGATATCAGTTTCTGTGTTTGACAAATCGTATTCGTTCTTAAAGCCGATAAGCGTAACATCGATGTTCTTTAACGGAGAACGGATATCTCTGAATTCTTTAATACTATCCAGAATATCATGGGCGATATAAACCGTGTCTGAAGCGTTGATAATCACTTTTGAGTTATCAGGAATTTTATTTAAAGTAAACAAAATAGCCGCTTTGTTCAAAAATGAAACTTCCTGTGCCAAGTGAATATGGATAATATCTCCTTTTTCGTATTCCTCTTTACGGAAATAATAAGCTCTTTTCATGTTTCCTCTCAATATAGCAAATATACTGATAAACATTCCTAATGCTACACCGGTTAGCAAATCGGTAAACACCACCACCAACACAGTTACGATAAACGGCACAAACTGATATTTCCCACGACGGAAAAAGTGTTTGAAAACAGCTGGTTTTGCTAATTTATAACCAATAACCAACAACACGGCTGCCAAAACCGCAAGCGGAATTTTGTTCAACAAAAACGGAATCGACAATACACTAACCAAAAGCAAAATTCCGTGAATGATTGCCGACATTTTTGATTTTGCACCAGCATTGGCATTAGCAGATGAACGAACGACCACCGAAGTCATTGGCAACCCGCCCAGCAACGAGCTTATCATATTTCCTGTTCCTTGAGCTTTCAGCTCCAAATTGGTATCAGTAAGGCGTTTTTGCGGGTCGATCCTGTCGGACGCCTCAATACACAAAAGTGTTTCAATTGAAGCCACAATCGCAATGGTTACCGCAACTGTCCAAACCTCTTTATTGGTAAAACTTGAAAAGTTTAATCCGTCTGAAAAATTCAGAAAATCAGGCAGAATGAAAATTCCTTTGAATCCTTCCCAGTTTGTTACCACCGGCAACTCTACAAGATAATTACTTGATGTAATAGCCAGCGAACTCCCGGTCGCTTTGAAGATTTCATTCAAAACCGTGCCGACAATAACCGCCACCAATGCACTCGGAAGCATTTTTATTTTTTTGAGTACCTCAACTTTATCCCAAACAATAATGATGGCTAATGAAACGAGAGCAATAATGATTACACCCGCCTGAATTTCGGTAAAGGCTTTGGCAAGGTCTGTGAAAATAGCCAGTCCGTTTCCTACTTCGACATCTGAACCTAAAGCTTTCGGGATTTGCTTCAGAAAAATGATAATTCCGATACCGGCAAGCATTCCTTCAATAACATTATTCGGAAAATAATTCGAGATTGCTCCCGCCTTGAGATACCCCAACGCCAACTGCATCAGTCCCGCCAGAAAAACAGCCGTCAGAAAAACCTCGAATGAACCTAAGGAGAGAATCGCTGCGAGCACAATCGCGGTAAGTCCGGCTGCTGGTCCCGAAACACTGATGTGAGAATTGGAAAGATACCCAACCACGATTCCACCGACAATTCCGGTTATAATTCCCGAGAACAATGGTGCTCCCGAAGCCATTGCAATTCCCAAACACAACGGGAGTGCAACTAAAAACACAACCAATCCTGAGGAAAAATCATACTTCAGATTGGCAAAAAGATTTATTTTTTTTGACATAATTTATTTAAAATTTAGTGTGAAAACACATTGTAATGACTTCGTTGTCATGACAAAACAAGCACGACTCGGCCTTGGTAAGGTCAAACCGGCATCAAACCCAATCCGGAAAAGATTGAGGTAATTACACTAAATTTTGTTCAGGAGGCGGAAGTAGGATTTCATCAAAGTAATCATCATTCAAAAAAAGTTTTTTAGAGGCAAACTGTCTGTTCTGAATGAGTATGAAATCTGAAAAATCGCAGAAACTGGTGTATGCTACAAGTTTTTCTTCTTCTTCAATAAGATTGTTGGAATTTTTGGTTTCCTCTTCGGTAAGTGTGAGTGAATCGTAACTGAAATCGGTATCTTTCAACGTACAAAGTGCAGGTGTAACAAAAGCATTGCACATAATGGCAATGAAGATTACACTGAGTATTTTATGAAACAATCGATTTCTTTCCATTTTTCTTTTTCTCGTGATGCAAATATAAAAAGATGTATTCGTCTTTGGTAGTCTGTTTAACAAGATTTAACGCCTTATAACAATATATTAATCTACCTGTTGTGCATTTGGACAAAAATTCGTCAGTTCGAGTAAAAATCTGAAAGATTTTGTATCGAGAACTAAATAAAAAGACTTCTCGATACAAAATTTCTTCCACTTCGTTACAGAAATCTC
>Ga0180217_1000163_pt1 | contig 138201 bp, 44 predicted proteins | sample eDN3rd37CBELigOP_FD_128521 | JGI IMG/M metagenome (GOLD analysis project Ga0180217, IMG submission 128521) | Enriched Organic Plus compost microbial communities from Emeryville, California, USA - eDNA 3rd pass 37_C BE-Lig OP (version 2) (version 2) ... | reverse complement strand
AGTTAGTTAGTTAGTTAGTTAGTTAGTTAGTTAGTTAGTTAGTTAGTTAGTTAGTTAGTTAGTTAGTTAGTTAGTTAGTTAGTTAGTTAGTTAGTTAGTTAGTTAGTTAGTTAGTTAGTTAGTCTAACTAACTACCGCACACACTTTATGAAGGCGGTTTGAATATTGTTTTCGTTTGATTCCGGTTTCTTGTTGTCACGTGATTTCCAAGTACATATGTAGAACAATAAGCGTGACGGATGAAATACACTATACTACGCCGGAACTAGTGTTAAGAATGGATCAATACTTAATGCAGAGGAAAATGTAATATGCAAAGACGGGAACGATTGGGGAAATATAATCGACTAGTACACAGAAGGAGAGTAATATTCGTACACGAGGAATCAGACGGATGACTGGGATTGAATGTAGACATGAGTGACCAAGCTGAAGTGGCTAGGCGCCTCACTCAAGAACGCCACAGCCTCCTCGATGGCCAACTCAGATTGCACCGCCGCTGGGATTTTCAACTCCAGCAACCGTTCGGGAGGAGTAGGTGTACTTGAAGTACCCGCCAGATCCCCCAAGCGCCTTGGGCTTCGTTGCTAGGCCAGCTGCTGTCGAGCTCACGGTTCCGAGACCATTAGGACGACCCATTGCAGATGTAGTCGAGGCAATGGAAGCGGCTCTTTGCCGGTCCTCTTCGCTCGATGGTGTGCTGATTGAGGCAGTTGTGGGTCCCTTCGGAACCTGGTAACTCAACACCGATCCCGGAATCGCAAGATGCTGCAAGCTGTGGGGTGGATGCTGAGGGCCCATGTGAATACTGCCTCCACTTGATTGTCCACTTCGCAGTTTCGCCTCGAAACCCGATGAGGTCGAAGCCGTCTCATTCGCAGAGGCTGAAGAAACTGACGACGAAATGGACGCTGATGGCTCTCGTGTGCCTCGAATGACTGAATTTGCAAGGGCCGTAGCTTGCGCTTTGCTGTTAGGGGGCGCCCCGAGGTACTGATGCACATTTGGCTGGGGAAGCATAGAAGTCCCCATGGTTAAGGAATTGAAACGCGAATTTGATGGGTTCGAAGATGAGTTTGAGAGGAGGCTTCCTCCTGGTGAATAGGGCGTAGCCGCAGTGTTGTTAGTCGAAGTTGTGCTTTGTACCGATTGCATGACAATGGCTGCCAGAGGAGAAGCTACGGGTGTGGGAGTAGGAGACTGGGATGCTCCAGCGGTCGAGGTAGCAGGTCGCAATGTTACACCGGAGGCAAATTTGGATGGGCTCGTCATGGACACAACGGCAGCCGCTGCGGCGGCAGCAGAGCCATTCGAGGCGGTTAATGTTTGTGATGGCTGTTGCTGGTGCTGTTGCTGCTGTTGTTGTTGTTGCTGCTGCTGCTGCTGTTGGGGCTGAGACTGTTGTTGCGATTGAATAGGATATCCACCGACGGTCATTTGAGCAGTGCTCGTCAGAAGACCTGTTGAACTCGCTCCGCTCGGCGTTGGAATAAACGCAGTTGGGGAGAGATTCACGGTACTATCGCGGCGGTATCCGGTCATGTTCATAGTTGGCGAGCCGAGCCCGCGATTGCGGTTCTCAATGGTCAGGCTATGTAACATCTGTGTCAGGCTATTCGAAGACGAAACATTCATTGAAGGAATCGAATGCATTGCATTAGTAGGAGAAATGGATGAAGCACCTTCGAGGACGGGTGGATTCGAAGTCGTCGGCGTGACGGGATTGGGTCGATCAGGATTCGTGACGAGCGGCACGGGCGCTCGGTTTGCATTCAGAAGCCCGCTCGCCATGTTGGAGTCACCCGATACGGATCGGAAGTGCATACCAGCTGCGAGCTGCTGCTGTTGGCTTTGCAGAACCCTTGCGAGCATTGCATTGGGAGTGCCACTCGAGATTGTGGAAAGAGGTGCGTCAGGCAACCGAACTCCGTTGGCATGATGAGGCGCAGCCACTACTGTGACTGGAGGCAGCGCGTTCATCGTGGCGCCAATGGAGTTTGCTGGAGTGCCCGGCAGTTCCGCTGGTGTAGGCGGGCCAGATTCAATGCCTGTGTGAGGTAGCGCGGGATTTAATGCGAGAGGCATACGGCCGCCGCCGATCTCAGCAGCGCGATGCGCATCATTTGAGGGTGTCGTTACAGTGGAGTACTGTGAAAGCGCGGAGGCATCCTGTTCGGGGATCGCATGCGTAATGGCACGAGTAGGGACTCCTCCCGTGCCGGCACCCGCATTCGCACCACCACTACCGAGCACAACACCGTTTAATGGCATTGGGATCTGCCGCGTAATGGGAGTGGTGTTCGTGCCACTGGCGCTAGCGGGCCGCACGGGAACGTTAGCCGAGTGCGACCCGAGGGCTGAGCGCAATGACTCGACCTCAGCCTGGAGCCTTTGGTTCTCTTCTGAAAGGTTCACCAACCGGCTGCCGTGCGACTTGATTGTGCTGAGGGCCAAGCTGAGCACGACATGTTTCTCGGGTCGTGACTTCTCGTCAAGACCAAGCGCAATGGTGAGTTGATCAAAGAGCTCCTTAAGATCCTGTCGTCGAGCACGTTCTCTCGAGTTTTTGCGTAGCTTTCGAGCCTCTGACAGAGACAACTTGTTGTCAGAGTTCGTGGCTGGTCGTCGTACGACTCGGCCTCTAGATATGAGAAGTGGAACAAAGTCAGGTGGTCAGATGGTCGTTAATGAGTTTGGCGGTACAAGCTAAATGGTATTACAACCCGCACGAGGCCTTCACTGAGCGCTCACGGATTGCTCAGCTGTCTATCACACAATCAATATCAGGTCAGGAACGTGTACATACCGGCTGGATGCCATGGTGTGAGTGATGGTGGAGTCTTCATCCGAGTCTGACGTATCGTGACTCGTCGTTGAGTGGCGGCTCATCTTGTGTCCCTGGGGCCTTGACCCTTGCACACGGTCAGTGTCTCGGCGCGTTTGTCACTCAGGGGAGAGCGGAGGGTGCTGTAGCGTGGGTGCTGGCTCGTTCGAAAGACGAACCAAGGCTTCAGTGCACAGTGCAGTGCAGTGCAGTGCAGTGCAGTGCAGACCGAGATGTTGCTACGAGAAGCGATTGGATAACACCGGCGGTCCACTAACTCTGCAAGTGAAGCAGAACTTGTGGCCGTCCGGACGCAGTGTCTTGTCTGGGTGCGTTGCGCGCTGCGTGTACTGCGTGTACTGCGTGCAGGGCCCTGCTCAGATGCACCGTAGGAGGTGGGCGAGTTAGGTTGGAAAAACACGACACTCGCGGTGTATAGGTTGCGCGGTGAGGGTTGTGCGGGCGCAATCTATAGAGAGTGCTATAAGAATAAGGGGCGTGCAACTGTAAGTCCGCGGATGAACACAGGGCGGGTGGAATCGGGGGTCAAACCCCGGCACGTGTCACTTGTAGTGGCACGCGTCGATCGGTTACTATTGGAGGGTATTTTGTATATTCTTTGAGGGGTTGTAGTGCGTGTGAACGAATATGCATGGGTGGATACTATAGTAACGCTTGAGCTGCGTTAAATCATGCCGCGCATATACCATCCGCACTCCGTCTATACCCCCAAATCACTCCACAATTGGAATAATATCCTCGCTCCGGATTCCCCTTCTCGAGCCCAAGTTTTTTTTTCCCAGAGGGGGGTGAGCTGGCTGCGGGGCGAGTTTCCGACGCGCACTTACGGCCTGGTGGGGTCGCGAGGGGAAATGCGGTAGACGCAGTGACGGGCCGTCTATACGCAGTTACTCAAACGATGAAAGCATGGGTGTATTAAGACTCATTCAATCCACTTGAACTGGAGTTAGGTTCGCTCATCTGCGAGGACCTTCCTCGTCACAAACCTTGGATGGAATCGTTTACCGATACACAGATTAGACCGCCACTACTTGTACTAGGTTATAATAAACCCGCATCTGTCTATACCCTGACACCAGTGAGATACCTCCCTGAGATTGGCCCTGGCTGAATCCCTTGTCAGCAATCCAAATTGAACACAAGTCGTTGGGGCTTGGGGTCAAACTTCGTGTTAGGAACCGGAGGACAGGACCTCGCCCGCTGCACCTCGCCGGCGATGACATCAAGGCGACGCGAGTAGGAGCTGAGTGTTTCGCGAACCGCATTCCACCAGGTTGCACCGGATGCAGAACGCATGGCTTGATGGGCCGCCTTACACCAGTCCGGGGAACCGTACGGCATCCTTGACGGCTTACCCTTGAGGATCACTGGGTAAGCGCTCGCAGGTGTGTGAATGTGCAGAAAATGCCAATGTAGCTTCTCCTTTGGTGACTCCCGTGGCGGAAGCCCAATAATTACCTTCTCAACAATGTGGCCAACGCGGCCGTATCCAATGAAATAAGCTGCGACGAGCTCCGCTAAGGACGCAAACGGGAGGGAAGCATAGCCTCCCAGATCTGATCTCCTGCTAAGACCGAGGGACCCAAATCGCACACCGAGGGTGAGAGGCTCATCGTGAGACTCTTCTCTCTTCGGAGCCCGCACATTCTTCTTGGTCCTTGGGGAGCTCGTGACCTCTCCTTTCTCATGTGCCTGCTTATGGTCATCTGCTGAGGAGCTCGCTGATTCTCCCTCTGTATCCTCATAGTCACCCTCATAGACCTTGTCCCCTTCTTCAAGCGCAGGCTTGTGGCTCCTACCATTTTCCCCGTCAATTTCCTCGTCGATTTCAGGCGTATGAAGCCGACCTTCCTTGAGTTGTAATTGCCTCGATTGACCCTCGTCGTGGTCGCCACCCTCCTGTTCCTCCTCAGGAATCTCTTCTTCCTCAAAAATGTAATCCTGAAAGTCAAGGTACCCCTCTGGTTCAGACTCGATGTCGCTGACAATCTCAGCCGCTTCGGAGCTCGTAGCCGACGGAGCGGGAACGTGAGCTAAGCTGGATGTGTTGGCTCGTGGAAGAAACGAAGACGAAGACTGCGGTACCGACTCAGTGTTTGTCTTTACCTCCGGAGCGTGAGAATCAGGAGCCCTCGGTAGGAGCACTGAGGTGAGGTTTAGCGCCGGAACGCCACCTTTACGAGTCGGAGGAGCAAGCGATGTCACCTGGGATACCTGTTGGTCGGGTACGGTGGTTACTTGCTGGCTATAAGCAGAAGGTCTTGACAGCCGAGGTGACGTGTGTAGACGTGGAATAGACGAGGCCCTTGGTGTCCCCGTCCCTGTACTTCCTAGGTGATCTGCACGATTCCTCGCTGAGGGCATTGCAGTAGGAGATATGGACCTTCCTTGTGACTGCAGGCTGCTACCGCTTAACAACTCAGTCATAGAAAGCATGGATAGGGGAGAGAGAGAATGCAGCGCGAGGGCGCAAACTATATGCCAATACACTGACTTGGTGTCTCCGTTACTATTCGCCTGCGGTTGAGAGTCTTGCTGCACATGTTGATTCTCTGGCTTCTTTCGGCACGCCACACGCGTTTTGAACCGGAGGGAAAATCTCTGCAGGTTAGGTATCTCTCGTGTGAGGGCAATTGCGAGACTCGTTGCCTCGAGGCATTTAATAGGGAGGGCCTTCTCCTGAATCGACTGAGCCAGTTTGTACACGGATTCTAACGGCAACGATTTCACGGTCTGTTGAGGAGATTGGGCGTGGAATCAGACGCAAAGCAATCAGATTAGCGCCACTGAGATGCCAGGAGGAAGCCACCATGTAAGCCTGCAACGACTAAAGCCTGCGCCTGTCATCACAAGACAAGCGGCCGGAGAGTTGAGTCAGCGGTTCTGTAGACTTACCTGTATATCTTCAGTATACTCATTGCCGATATAGTTGTACTCAAAGGCGGAGATATACCGCTGAACGTCCTGCAAGTAGGTCACCACACGGGAGCCAGTACCCACCGGGATGGCTGAGAGCGGCGTCGGTGGCACCGGACGACTGGGAATCGGGATTCCCTCAGGGCGTGTGCGGGCTTTGAGTCCTGCAACATACTCGTCGATGAGCTATAAGACAGTGGGCGCATCAAGTGTGACTAGGCATAAGAAGGCTGAATATGACGCAAGCTCACTTGATGACTCGCATGCAGGCACCACAGGGGTGCTCGGATTGTCGAACTCACCTTTTTGGCTCTCTCGAGATCGGCTTGTGTCGCGATTTTGAAGGGGACCACCTTAGTGTAGAGCTCAGAAACTACGCTCATCTCGTGCTCTGCTGGTGTGTGGGGCGAATGGCATCGCTCCTCCGCGGCAGCACCTCGTCTATTTCCAGAATTCAGCGAAAATGGTGTTATGTTCGTTATTCCAAACGGATACCTCTGGGGTGAGGTTCATGGGGGCATCGTGTGGGATAGCTGTCGATGCTGGAATAAGCAATATCGCATGTGCTTACGCATTTGCGGCTAGTTTGGATGCCCAAAACCACTCCCCGCGAACATCCTCGTAGCCCGATTGTACGGTGAGGGATGTGCTGGCTCACTGGACTTCATCAGAGATACCAGCGATTCAAGAGCCGGAAGCGGAGAGCACCAGGTAGATTTATACTACACAGAAGGTGACACAAATAGTTATTGCACCAGTTCCGTCCATGAGCCTACCTACTCAGCGAAAGAACGCAAAACACAGAAGGCTCGGGCTTCTATGCAGACGCTCTTCGATCGTCAGCATAGTATTCTTTGTACATGTGCTGCTGATAAGTAGCGCGATTGTCGCCGGAAACGTTGCAACGCTTTGTGAGGGAAGCCAGTCGCTCAATCCCGCGGGCAGCGAGCGTTTCGAGGGAACGAAACGAATCGCCGGTCAGAAAGGATTCAGTATGTGCACAAATATTCAAGGAGCTCAATGCATGCGTACCTGTGGCACCTTTGCAATCAGAGCGGAGGATGCTCGGAACGCCATGATTGCAGAGAGCCGAAGAATATGGTATGAGATCCGAGAGATGGATCGAGGCTCAGGGGTGGTTCACTCGGGTGCCACTGGACTTCCCATTCCTCCGGAGCGCTTGGCACGAAATCGCCCATATGTTCGAGAGAGCGTCAATTCTGCGTAAGTAGCCTGCAATGCTGGGCTCAGCTTCACTTTCAACTCGCGGGAGTTTCCTACATGGTTCCTATGTTCGTAAGGTCTTGACTAACCCAACTTCACTAACCTCTTGATCAATTCTCTAGGGTGTGTGGCTCTAATCGTAAAGTTTATCCAAACGTTTATTACTTGAGACTATACAACTTCCTGCATAACACCACGTATCATGTTGTCCCAATGGAATACTGTTTGCGCCGGCGAAACCGAACGCCAGCACATCCGAGTCCCAACATCGACTCGGTCCCATAAGGTTCAGCGGGCGAAGATTACAGTGCTAGGCAATAAGCTTCAAAGCCAAGTATTTATTATGATACTCTTTCCCAGATGTGAGCCGGCAAGGGATGCCGCTTCCAGATCTCCAGCACTTCGCTAGGCGCATCCAGATTGGCATAGAAAAATCAAATTTAGACATTGAAAACTAATCTAGTCTCGCCCTGCTGGCTCTTATCAAAACTCCTACTATTAAAATAACACGGGCGCTAGCGTCCTACTGCTGTGATTGTTGCGATGATCCCTGACCTTGTTCTGTCTTAGCCCCTGCCTCTTGAGACAGGGCTTGGCGGACCTGCTGAAGCTGTTGGAGCTGTCGCTGGAACTGTTGTTGCTGGAGTTGCTGTTGGTAGAGCTGCTGCTGCTGCTGCTGTTGTTGTTGTTGTTGCTGCTGCTGCTGCTGTTGCTGCTGCTGCTGTTGGAACTGTTGAAGTTGGCGGAGTTGTTGAGCGAGTTGTGCTTGCTGCGCCTGCTGTGATTGGTGGAGCTCTACGAGTTGTCTTGCGACATGAGAGAGATTATTAGCATGTGCCTTGCATAGTTCGATCAATGCATGCTCGTGAAGTCTTAGAAGATTAAGTTGTTCATCATCGCACTGCACGCGTACTCTTCCAAGATCGTTTCGCAATGTGATCTCTGCCTCTGCCTGGGTCTTAGCACCAGTTGTCACTTCTTGAATGAACCTTTGGGTCACACGGTCACGCTCCAAAGCCATGACGCGACCATGATTACGTCGAAGCTCAGCCAACTCGGCTCTCATTTGTGAAACAATTCCTGCACGTTGTGCACGTAGGGTCTCGACCAGCTGAATGAACGATGGATCGTTGATCACTCCCATCTCGACCGCATAAGAGATTGCCATAGTCAGGCTGGGATCTGATCCTTCGGCCATCAATGGATCATCGCGATGGACCTCGATCGGACCGCTAGCAAGCAGAATGGCCATGGCACCTGTGGGCTGGTTAAGACCAGGCTGACACAATGTGTCAGGTGCAAATTGTGGTACATACTCCGGGTAGACAGGCTGTTGCTGTTGATAGGCCGTCTGCATATATTGCTTTGGTGCACCGTCATATCCACCTTGCATTTCCGCGTCTGCACCTGCAGCTGCCGCCTCCTTCTTCTGTTTTCGGCGTTCACGGGCGGCTTGCAATCGAGCCTCCCGTTCTTCCGGGGTCTCGTTGAGATTCAAACGTGGACGACCTGGTGGTCTTCCTCGTTTTGGAGTTTGTTGCTCCTCAGCCACATGTGCATTTGGATCTCTATACGCGTAAACGGTGTCTGCGTCCGCGGGAGCCTTTGGACCCTTAGCCGCCTTTTGCTTGGCCCTAAGCTCGCGCTGTTGCTCCTCTTCTTGTCTCAACTGCTCCAGGCGGACCGCCTTCGGGACATACCCTGCAATGCGCTTACGCGGGAGATGAAGTCGAATATCGGAACAGCTCTCAAGTAATTCGCCAGCGGAATACAAGAAACGATCTGCAGCTGGGCCGTCCACATCGGGGTTCGCGTCCGGCCCGAGATACAAAACCAGGTCATCATCAATTCTTGTAAGATACGCCCCATGTTGTTTTACGCGCTTGTAAACACTAGCCTTACCCTCATAATCGCCGAGCGTCGATGCAGCGCGACTGCGCTTGTATCCATGCCGCTCCATACCAAAGTGAGCACTTGAGTAGACATTGTTGGGGTCATCGAGGCTGGGGTCAACGTACAGACCAAGGTGCCTGCGAAGACGAACGTAGGCATCCTTGAGTTCATCTTCCATGTTAGGCGAAACATTCAGAAGGTCAACATCGATGGTATGTGCCCACTCGGGAGGAGGTGGAATAGTAAACTCGTCTTCTTCTCCCTCCTCTTTGCCATCTTCCCCTCCCTTCTTAACACCATCGTCGGTAGTCGCGCCGTCTTTCAAGTCTTCTTCGGACTTGGACTCTTCTTTCTTCACCACGATTTCTGGCTTCACTGAGTTCATCTCTGAAGCGTTATTGGTATCAGCATCCGCTGATGCTTCGGTGGAAGACGACGAAGATGAAGATGAAGATGCAGAGTCAGTAGTGGATTCAGGAACAGCTGTCGCACGCTCTTCTGAAGCCGGGCTGGGAGAGGGCTCGGACTTGGGCTCAGTCACTGTCGAACTTGATGGAGCGGATTCATCGGTCGTCATAGCTTCTTCCTTCACCAATTGATCGTCCGTTGAAGAAGCTGACGAGCTCTGATCAACAGCAGGACCGTCAGTCATCGATTGGCCACCGCTGCCACCGCCACCGCCTGCCTTCGCTGCCTGACGAAGCCTATAATTTTCTGCATACTTGGCTCGTCTCTGTGCCTCCGCCAACGCAGCCTGTTTCAGCAGCAATTCATTCTGTCGGTTCTGCTCCATCTCTTGCTTTAGACGCTGGAGGCGCTCTACTTCACGCACCAGTCGCGCCCACTCGAGAACATCGCGATTTCGCTCTCGCTGTTCAGCGCGTTGACGCTTTAGCTCTTGGTTGAGCTTTTCCTGAGCCTCTGCGGCTGCCATTTGTTCAAGCCATAACTTGTGCTCACGAGCCTTGCGCTCCTCCTCCCTACGCTGGCGCTGCCGCTCTTGCTCTTCCTTGCGCTGTCGCTCTTCCTCCTGCTGTCGGCGAAGCTCTTCTTCCTCTCGTTCTGCAACACTAACGCGAACACGAGTGCTGCGTTTGCGTGGCATCAATTGAAGCCGCATGCGACGCTCAGCTGCACGTTGACGAGCAGCGATAGTGTCTTGAAGCTGTACGAGTTCGTCTTGCAGTCGCTTAATGAGATTGCGTTGGTGTGGACCAAGCTTGGCTGGTTTCTGCAGCTCCGAGATCAAAGCCTCAACGTCTTCGATGGATGTGCAGCAGACCGACCACGTCGAGGTGGGCCCATCTTCAATGTAGTAAGAAAGTACGTTGTCGTACACCCAGTCCGGTTCATTGATCTCTTTGTCAAGCTCTTTGAGCCTCTCAAGCTCAGCCCGTTCAACGTCAGACTCGGTGTCACTTTCCTTCTCAGCCCGGTCTTCACCTTTCTCATCGTCACCGCTCTCGTCATCACCGTCGTCATCACTGTCATCGTCGTCGTCAGCATCGGTGGTTTCATCATCCTCTTCGTCGTCATCCGAATCACTAGCGTCTTGTAGGCTCGCGGCGATGCTTCGGCGTAAGCTTGTCCTAAGAGGCGCCTTGGGAGCGGACTTCGCTTTACTCGCCTTTCCACGGGATGATGATGCAGCAGGAGCAGCAGGAGCAGCAGCGCCACTTCGGGCTCCTCTTCGGGCGCCTCCTCGGGCGCGGCCTTTGCGGCTCCGTGATCTGCTATCGTCCGAATCCTCGGAGCATTCGGATTCGCTCTCAACTTCGGATTCAGACTCAGGCTCAGATTCGGATTCGGATTCTTGGGCTTTTCCCTGTGGTTCTGGAGCCTCTGCAGCGGCAGCGTCTTGCATTGCATCACTCGAGCTTGGGATCGTTAATGGGTACGGGCAGGACTCAATGACTGCCCGCTCCTCTTCCTCCTTTGCCTTCCTTTCAGCCTCGCGCTTCTTCTCAAGTTCGCCAACCTCTGCCTTGGCTCGCAGTACGCGCAGTTTACGCGCCTTGCGCTGGGATTCAAAAGACGTACTTGTGTCACGCCAGATCCAGGCATCGTCGGAGGCGAAATGCCAATACGTGTTTCCTGCATCATCTCGGCCGAAGGGTTTCGGACGCATCCACTCAATGGTCGGGGTGTCCTTGCCATCCTTGTCAAGAGCTGCATGTGCGTTCGCTCCAGTCAACTGCTGCTCGTCCTTGCGCACTTCGCCATACAATGTGTGTGAATATAGGATCTGCCACTGGCAAAGGTTGTACAGGACCTCGAGTCGAGTGGGAATTGGCAGGAACGCGAACTGAGCGCCGTTGGCCAGAGGATTGGATTCAAGGACAAGGTCCTCTACTACATCCTCATAGCGCAGCGAAAGTGCCTCACTCCACTTGTCGAGGTGCAGGTCCTTACACTTCTTCAGGCTCTGCATGTAGTAGAAATCCGCTCTGCGCAGATCTCGGTTGCGATTGTGCACAAGGCGCCAAGCAAGATTAACAAACAACACGGAGGACTCAGGGTAGATAATGCCCTGCTCGAGCTCTGCTACGGTGTAGGTTCCCAAGCCGAACCAGTTTCGAAACATGTTCATGAAGCCCACGAGCGCGCCGAACCTCCAGTCCGGGCGGAGTTGTGCTACATAAGGCGACAGATCGGGGGACGGGTCGTGAATGAGCACTGAGGCGGGGTAGAGAACCGGGGAATGCCGAGCTCGCAGAAATGACGCGCACGCAGGGCCAGTGGACGCTATGCAGTCTGCACACAGGTGCTCATCCACCAAACCACGGTCATAGGTCTTTCCCGGGCTTGGAAGTGGCCACACAGGTGCTGCTCATCCAAGCCCCATCCGACCGATGAGAATCACGTGCCCGGACTGCGACCCAGTCGCGAACCCGTCATCGGGAGGAGCTCAGACGATGCAAATACAATGTCCAGACACAACAACACGACAACCTCTGCCCATGCAAGGCTAGGACCTCCATACAGCCATGCTACGTACCTCTCAGTTGCTCGGCCTCCTCGGACGTGTTGAGTTGGAAGGTCGGCTGGGCGAGATCGATGTCGCCCTCATCGTAATACTGCAGGCCAAGCTTTTCGTCGTCCTTGTTCATGGCGTTGGTGTCACCATCCTCGACCCTGCCCCCTAGGGCGTCGTGGATCGGTGCGTTTTCCAACTCTGTAGTCATATCCTACTCCTGCGAGTAAGGTATTGGCACGGGATTTTTGTACACCACGCGTTTGTAACGTACAATATATACCTCTTAAATGTGTTAATCCAGGCAGGATGCTGCGTCTGATCCAGTGATCCCCACCGGTCTCCACCGAGATACCCGCGAATCGCCACCCCTGCAGAGAGATCAATCCGATTCAAATCCTCGCCCAGAGCCGGGTTTTAAGGTCAAGCCGGGTGGGGCGGGGCCGAGCGGGGCGGGGCGGGGCGGGGCGGGAGGGGATTCTGGAGAGGGGAAAGGGAGGGGTTCCGGGCCCGCCGCGCAACAACGCGGAGCCCACGCACTATGAAACGAAGCAGGAATGTTTCTCACACCCTACTAATACTGCTCCAGTATTTTCAACACACCACATGCAGTATATTACAACGTGATATACAACCAAAACAACTCCGATTCAGCTCGTGTTGGACGGGTTTTTGTATTATTGTACATTGGCTGTGGTGTGGGATTGGGAATAAAAGCATGGCCCACCGCAGAACGCTGCATCCTAAGCGCTGCGACGAACTGGGGTGAGCTCCGATAAGTGTGTTGTTAATTTCATCTGAATAGTGGCGCGTATCGAGCGAGCAGACAGAATTGGTCCGTGCGCGTACGAGGCTCGCCACTGGCCTCGTTCCACTGATTCATGTTCGAAGGTTGGTGTTTCCTACTTATACATCGCAACGATTCGTGCAAGATTAAATAATATATCCGATACAACACCCTAAGAACTGGTCACCAGGTGGCCTTGTTTTGTCGCCTTACATCGGCTCTCTTGGTCGGAATTCCCCACTCACGTCATCATCTCCGTCATCGGGATGCTGCAGCGCCGGCGGGTCGGAGGGTTGAGAGTGGGACGTCGTCATCATCGTCATCGTCCTCAGCGGCGATGGAAAGGTCATGCCGTGTCACCGCATAAGTCGGTGCCTGGACGTAAATCACGTGTGGCTCATTCGCGGATCCTCGCTTCGCTCTCAGGGCTGGATTCGACTCCGCGAGGGATTCTGCAGCGAGCGCCTCCACTGCTGCTCTCTTAAATTCGTCGAAGGCCGCATCAGTGGGTCCCTGCTGATCCTTCGATGTGGGATCGGAGGCGGCCGCCGGAGCGTTGCCGATGGTGGTTCGGTTGCTTGCTTCCACTTGCACCTGGCTCGGAACTTCGATGTTAGTGCTTGTAGCAACGCCTGTATCAGATCTCTTACCCGATGAGGAACCTATGAAGGGAACCCAAGACCAAAGATACTCGCCCCACGTTTGTTTCTTACCGGTGTGGGCCGAGTTGATATTCGTTGTTGCTTTTGTTGTTGTTGTTGATGTTGTTGGACTGGTTAAGGATGGAGACTGGGAATGGGGGTGGGAGACGACACTCGACGTCGTCGATTGCTGCGTTGGTGCTGTGGCTGTTGTCGCTGTCTGTGTTGCCACTAAGGAGGATGTCGTCGACTTGCTGCTGCGTGCTGATCCCGACTCCGAATCAGACTGAGCGACGGCCGAAGCGGTCCCATTCGACCCCTTGGAGCCCTGCTGAACGGCCGCGATTTGGCGCGCGGTGGATGCGGGGAAGACCTGCACCACCTTTCCATCACTGTCACGAACCTTTTCCAAATCAAACACTCCCTGCTTCTTCGCCATCACGAAGAGGAAGGCGTGTGCCGTGAGCACGAAACCGAACGCCAAAAGGAACTGCCTAAGGAACTTGCGCATGGCTTCCTTTCTCAGTGCTTCCTGGATCTGCTGCTGACGACGAAAGGCCTCGTCCTTGGGCATTTCCGCCTCGAGTGCTGGTAGGTCCTTGGCATACAATCCATACGAACTGGGGTCTACGAACTCCGACCCGGCCCCAACCGTTGGGGCTGCTTCCTCCTTGTCCGGAACGCGGGTGTCATGCCCCGCGCGGCTGGCTCGAGCACCATTCGATTCAACATCCAGCTGCGAGCCATCCCGTGATACAATGGGTGCTGCCTGCGCCACATCCGCCGCGGCGCCGATGATCACCTTGTGCACATCCGGACCCGGAGTGCGGATGTGGAGGAAGTGGCTCGTGGATGTGTACGTCCTGAATGAAACTGGACGCCCCGCCGCGGCATTCGACGCGGCGTGGGAGTTCACACCGGCTGCATGCCCTAACGCCCGACTCAGCGCCGCAACACACGCGGAAGGGCACCAGAACGACACATAGCCGAAGTTCCGGACGGACCGAGGTAATGAATGGAGACGTAATGCGGCGAGGGTACGCAACTGCGACGCGTGTTGAGCGTTGCTAAAGATATGTCGCAGCGACCTGTGCGTGATCATGAGATTTATCTCCGAGCGCGTGGTCTCTCAGCGCCAATATCAAGCCTTGTTATGCCCTCTCATGCGGTCACGTTGTTGGTCTCTAACCTTGAGTATATATTACGCTTATCACATTCGGATCGAATTAATTCACTGGAATATGTGTGTTCATGTTGTATTTGCATTATTGCCGTGTTTCTAGCCCACTCTATCAATACCCCCATGTATACCCGACCCGACCCAACCTGAACTTGGGCTGCCCACTTGTGTGGCCACTGGGTGGCGAGCATGCGCGGGTGAAGTAGGGCCCGGGCAGGGAGGTCCTCGAGCTCACCCAAGGTCACTCGAGGTCACTCGAGGTCACCCGAGTCTGCCGGTGAGGAACCTAGGCCAAGAAAGGCCTTCCGGATGCTCTACAAGGTACCTTACCTGCCCTTAGCACCACAGGGGGTAACAGGAGTCACCAGACGAACCACCAGCAGTAGTGGCTACATGCAGTTTCCCACAATGACCCTGGCATTATCGATAGCGCGACGTGTGACAAGCAGGTGCAGCATCAGATGGACACCCCTCAGCCTGAGCGGGAGACGAAGCAAGTGGAACCCAAGGACGCCCAAGCTCGTCGAGTCTGAGTTGAGACCGAGCCGAGAGGTTATTCACTCAAGAATATGAGATGCTGCTCAATTGGCCGCAGTACCCCGTCGACGACTCGGAACTGGTTCAATAGCTGGCTCAAATCATTGTTGACGCCGAGTCCGTGAGGCGACCTGTGGCAGTTGATAAACTCAAAGTCTGGAACAGAACCGCAAGCGAGCCTACATACCCGTCAGCTACGCATGGCGTCACAGATATCGTCTCTTTCCGTCTCCGGCAGACGCATCCGGCTACGGTATTCGTGTCTTTATTCGCGTCTGCCTTCCATTGCTGGCTCCCCGCTTCGTCGGCACTGGCACGCTTCATTTGCGTCTGCATCGTCAGAACCTTGTTTTCATCGGCCATGTCGCTTTCGCTGCTCCCAAGTTCCACGACTCAGCAAGCACCCGCGCCACAGTCGCATCTTGTGCTGCCATTTCTGCACCCGCCTCACATGCTACGTGTCGTTCTAAACTCTCCCACCCTTGACATTACCAACAGTCATCTGAATACATCACGACACAGCTTGAAGGATTCAATCGTGCCTGAACTGAGGGACTCCGGCAGCAGTGGCGTGACCACCAGACTCAGCGAGCGCGTGCGCGGCTGCGTGTTTCCTACGAATGCCGGTCCTGACTCATGTGGCCCCTTTCCCGCATCACCTGTGTGCTCGACGCAATTAAATGAAATTGAATCCAATCAAGTGAGTTGAGACGTGAGTGAGTGTGACCACCTTTTTGACCACAATTACAAATTGAACTGAAAAGTTAACTAGTCACATAATCGGAATTGGAACTGAAAAGTTTGCACCGCGAACCAAAGTACACAAGACGTGTATCTCATCACTAAAAAAGTGGCTCAATGGCTCAATTTAGGTGTGAAATATCTTGTGAGTGGTATATACAATGCATTGGATGGTGATAAAATGGATGAATAATAAGTTATACTTTAAGTATACAACTTGGAGAAGATGAATTTATAGCCCAATTTACTACCAACACACCCACACAGCCCCCACACACTACATATCATCACACTTAACACCCCTTCGCACTAGTCAGATTTGTGGTGAGACCGCGGCGACAAGTGATGAATCTGGCGCATGTGTCGTATGATACCCCAGCATTGTCGCGCCAGCAAGTTACCAGCTTCCCGCTGACACTTATTGCGCAATTTTTATCCTCATAATATAACCCGTGCTCGATCCAGATGTCATCCAACTCCTCCAACTCGTCGTCCAAGTCCGGCTACAAGGAGCCCACGCTGGGAGAGATCTGCTGGATCCTCTGCAAGGGCTGCTACCTAGCCTGCAGGGGTCACACTAATCAGCAGAACAGTGACCAGCAGACCAATGGCTACACCTTCCCGCCTGTTGAGGCTGATACGACGGATAGCGTGACGCAGGGGAAGCAAGTGGAGCCTCCCATGGAGACTCCTCAGCCTGAGAACGAGCCCGCACATCCGGAGACGAAGGCGCTAGAGCCCGAGACAAAGGATGTAGAGCCTGGCACTGAGGCTGTAGAGCCTAACACTGAGGTTGCAGAGCCTAGCACTGAGACTGTAGAGACTGGCACCGAGACTGTAGAGTCTGGCACTGAGGCTGTGGCGCCTGATACTGAGACTGTGGAGCCTGATGCTAAGTCCGTCGAGCCGGAGACCATTTCATCAGAACCTGAGACCAAGCCCACTGAACCTCAGACCACGACCGCTAAGCCTGAGAATGAGCCCACTGAGACTCAGTCTAAGACTACTTCGGCCTCAGTGGAGGTAACTGAGACCAAGCCAGCCCAGGAGTCTGCACCTGCACCCAATCAAGAGATCAAAGCCTCCGCCACGCCTAAGGAAGCCAAAGCACAAGCAGAAGAGAAAGTGGAAGCAAAGAATGCGACTCCCACCCTCGACCCTATCCTCGTTCAGGATCTAGGGGAGACGTTGTTGACACAAGACCCTGAGGCACTCCTCAACTGGTCGCAGAAACTGGTTGACGACTCAGAACTGATTCAAAAGTTGACTCAAATCATCCTCCACACACGAGGTATTGCAGCTAATCCCCACGGCACCGATGCTGAATCTGAAAAGAACCGAATGCTTGTCCAAGCAGCATCCAACGCGATCAGTGTACTGAACTATGCCTCCTTGCACGGTATGATCGAGTTTAGCTTCGCAGACATCGGTGATTGGAGCGGCATTCAAGTTCCTAAAGCAAATCTGAGCCTAGCTGTTTTGTCAGATTGCAAATTTGATAACGCCGACCTATCCGATGCAACGATGGTCCATGCCTGCATGTTCAATACCCAATGTCGCAACGTCAACCTAAAGGGCGTTAAGGTTGGTGAGTTCGCCACTGTCGAGGAGCAGAAGGGTACTGCCCGTGATTTGGCCTGCTCTCCGGACGGCAGAATGATTGCTGTTGCGTGGGAGGACAAGATCTACATCTGGGACACTGAGACTCGCGCCTTAGTTCGAACTATCCAGGAAGCCATCAAATCGGAATTCACAGGTGTAGCCTTCTCTCATGACGGCAAAATGGTTTTCGGCGCCAGTTTCGGCAGATCTGTAAACCTTTGGCAGGTTGAATCAGGAGAGTATTCCTTCATTCTTGGCCATGGCGATGATGTGACTTGTGCGGCCTTCTCAGCAGATGGCCGGTTCGTTGCCACTGGTAGTACCGACCAAACCGTCCGACTCTGGGACATGGAGACCCTACGACCGTTCGGTGCTACGTATCGGGAGTGGGTGGAGACATTCGACGGAAAACCTCCAAAGAATATCATCGGTCCCCTCGATGCAAGAATCACTAGCGTCGCTGTGTCACCTGACTGCAAACTAGTCGCAATTGGCAGCCTCAACAAGCACGTGACTGTATGGTCTGTTGACGGTTTAGCGCTCAAATTCAAGTTCGAGGGCCACCAGAGAGCAGCTCGGCACGTGGTGTTCTCTCCAGATGGAACCACCCTGGCTTCGGCCAGCGATGATGGTACAGTACGCATGTGGAGCATGGCTGATGGGCAGTGTATAGCCGTGTTGCGTGTTGACCGTCTGGATCTGCCTGTTCAATCCATTGCGTTCTCGCCAGACGGAAGCAGATTGGTCAGTGCTTACGGCGGACATCAGTCCATTTACATCTGGGACCTTGCCGAGATGAAGGTCAAGTGCATCATCAATGCGTGCTACGGCAGTCTTCAACGCGTTGTGTTTTCCCTTGACGGATCCAAACTCTACTCGTGCGCGACCCATGACTCTCCTTCAATTCGAGTTTGGGACGTCACCACTACACAGTGCCTTCCAGCACTTGAAGGTCATCGCCTTGCCGTCAATAAGCTTGTGTTCTTCCCTGATGGTGTCACACTCGCATCGGTTAGTGAAGATCGATCTGTGGTTATCTGGAATTCCCGCAAAAACCAATTCGTTTGCAAGTTCACTTGCGAGTCCCCCGTGAAAAGCGTTGCCGTCTCGTCGGATGGCCACTTGATGGCAGTGGGTGAAGAAGAGGGTCCAATCCGTGTCTACTCGCTCGAGACACGTGAATGCACCGGCGTTCTCACAGGCCAAGAGACGGCGGTACGAGCGCTGGCGTTCTCACCCAAGGCCAAGCTCCTTGCCTCGGGAAGTCATAATCACCAGGTAAGACTGTGGGACCTTGAGAAGATGACCTGTGTTGGTGTGCTTGAGGGCCATCGAGACAACATTCAGGCCGTGGCGTTCTCTCAAGATGGCACGCAGCTCATTTCAGCATGTCGCGATTCATCCATTCGTATTTGGGATATTGCAAGCAAAGAGTGTAAGAAGTCTTTTGAGACTTCAGGCAAAGTCTATGACTGTACTTTCCATCCTAATGGCCAGTGGGTCGTCACGGGCGGCTTTGGTGGTGAACCCCAGATCTGGGACATCTCAACTGCTGAACGTGTCCGAAGCTTGAAGCGTTCATCGTATTCCTTAATGGGAATGGTATGCTCTCCGGATGGCAAGTTTGTACTAGGAGTAACCAATGCTAGAAAACTCTGTGTCTGGGAAGTCGAATCCGGCAAGATTCTTTTCAATGGCTTCCCGGAGACCGGCATTTTCGGTGGTCATTGCAGCATTGCAATTTCGCCCGATGGCTCCACAATTGCCACGGGTCAGAAGCATGGGCTCATCCGTTTGTGGAAGTTGTCACCAGCAGGCCAGTTGGTTCACCGACAGCTCTTGGGTCCAAGTCGTACGTTTGAAATCCCGGAGGACTTTACGAATGCACAGATGGATCCTGAGGTCGGTGAGCTTGTCGAACTCCTCAAGAAGCTCCAGCCACCAAAGTGGTAAACCATTTTTGTGCCAATCCCTAAATCCTCGACTTCCTCGTACAGTCTCGTTCCGACAGGGCGTAGTTAACCACAGCCGTCATCCCATCAAAGGCCACTATATGCTCAAGCTGAGTGCACTGCGGATGTTTCAGAACTGTCATAGATAATTAGCTAAACATAACTCAACGTCAGCTCTTCATATGGTTAAGGATACCGTCTCGAGCTGGGTCCATATCTTTTACTGTCCCATTACTACGACACGTTACTTACTGTCATACTATACTACAACATGTTACATTACCACACAGCCAACGATGTTTAAGCCCCTGTTGTCTATTTCTTTTCACGTCATGTTTCTATTTCCCGTCGCTCGACGCACGGTAACCCACTCGGTTTTACTTTGATGAATTTCCTTTGATGAATTTACTTTGATGAAGTTTGCTACTGCCCCTGTCCGTTGCCATGGACCTTATCCTATGTCCCTGCCCTTATGTTGCACCAAATCCTAACACACATTCACGCCCAATAACGACTACGATAGTCATCTACCTGGTTACAGAGGAGTTCCTGCTCGTCACCATGGTCAGTGATACGGTGCGGAGTTGCTGTATTCTGAAGACCATTTACGGATCTTGAGCTCGTCTGTCGAACTCTCCCAAAGCGTTTATCACTTTGCCGTCGCTTTTCCCCTCCGGTGCTGCTGCCTGGCTTCGTCGACACTTGGGCACTTCATTAACCTACTGTGAATTGTTTTCATCAGGCATGTTTGTTGTTCCCAAGTTCTAGGTAAGCATCCGGCCCGTCCGCTCATGTTTGCATCTGTTGTTGTCATATTCTTCGCTATGCATCCCCGACCTGCATGATGCGCCCACTTTACATAGTTACCGCTCCATTTCATTCTATTCGTAACACCCCTGCTATAATCGCTTCAATACATCCCCACTCAGCTTGAAGGCCTAGATAGTGCCTGACCTGGAGCGTTTCCTCCAGCAGTGGCGTGTTCAACAGACTCGGCGAGCGTGTGCACGGCTCCCGGTTTTCCCGCAAGGGAAGCTCCGACCTCCAGTCCTCCAGTCCGGTTCTTCTCCTCACTTGTGCGGACTCGCAACATGTTGCGAGGAAACTCCGAGCAACGGATTCGACAAAAACGTGATGATTTGCAAGACAAATCGCGAGGATCTAGTGGTATTGTATGGGATTAAATCTCATTTTCATGTTATTAATACTTGTATGCATTGATTTAAATCCGCATCTTCTCGAATCACTCACGGAATCACCCTCACGGCACCTATTTCCGTTTCTCCACTTTAGCCCGACTCAGACCCCCGCTAGAAGGATATTTCGACAGGCTTTGGGGCGCATCGGGATATTGGATTACTTGAAAGACACGTCATGGAGTTCTTGCAACGTGCAATGGCCTCGGCCAACCGTCCTGCGGTGCGTCCGCAGGACGACGCACCGGGAAATGTAGCTGAAAACATCCTCGACTCGCCTGCTGCGGCAATGCTGGGACTACACAACATCAAGCTGGAGGACAAGGAGCAGTATGAGCAATTGAAGGACAAGATGAAGGAGATCCGTGACCGTGAGCTGAAGGAGCGGTTAGAGCACTATCGCCCCATGGAAGACTCTAAGGGCAATTTCGCTATGATGCTGGAAACAACTCTGGACTTCTTCTTCTTGACACCGATTCTGTTTTCGGACAAGAATACGGGTAAGCCTTTCTTTGAACCACGTCGACGTGACAAGCCTCGCATGTGGCTGATTGAGGAGAAGCGTCGTATTGACAAGGAGCTTCAGGAGAATGGATACGGCCCGCCACCCTCGCTTAGCTTCGTTCCGACCCCAGAGGAACTCGCGCGGGAGCGCTTGGTGTACCTCGACTGCGCATCGAAGTACCTAATTGCCGCACGCCCTGAACTTGCGAGCGATACTCGCCTTCAGGAGCGCCAGCCTCAGCCCGAGGAAAGCACTGATCCTGAATTAGCTGACTTGTACAAGCCACGCATCCCCCCGGGTCACGTTCCCGTGACTCGTGAGAAGTATGGAAACTACGATAACGCGTACAGAATGTGCCCCATCATGGCAGGCGAAGGCATCGGCAAGGGTCAAATTGTTTGCTATATTCGTCTGCCTGGTATCTACGTGCACCTGCCTGTCTACGGCCTACCCAAGATCGTCGCGGGTAACCTCATATGGTGCATTCGTAAGCTCTATGAAATGTTCAACGTCCGACTTCCCGCAGGTGTCAAGTGGGGTGAGCTCGTTTTGCGTATGGAAGGTAGCCAGCGTCCTCTCGCAATGGATGATGAGGTCCTTCCTGAGAACGATGACGATAACGGGGACTCCACTCGCATCCAGATGCCGAATGGAGATGTACCCATCCTCATCCTAGAGTCACGCGAGGTCGTTGTCAACGCAATTGTTCGCGGTGCACCTAAGCCTTATGTCATTCGTGGCGTTGAGGTCAAGGATGAGAAATCCGCTTCCAGCACTGCCAACGACTCCAGCAAGAAGTCGAGCAAGCAGTCTCGAGACAGCGACTCCACTGGCCCCCGACGTCGTCGAGGAGCCGGATCCAGTGATAAACTCGAGAGTGACTCCGAAGTAGATGATGATTCCGAGGACGAGCTAAGTAGGTACCCAGATCCAGAGGAATACTCTAAACTGCTGAAGAAGAAGGCTCCATTGGATCCTGATTGGGAAAACAAGTTGAAGAACTACGTTCCCACACCTTACAATGCTCGAGTCAAACTTGACAACTTCCCGCGTGGTTTTACTGTGGGTGACCTGAAGGTGGCCCTCGCAGAGGCGGCTCACCTTGAACTCACCCATGAGCAAGCCATGAGCCTGCCCCTTTGGCGAAGAGTCCCTGACCTTGACCCCTTCGCACGTATTTGCTACGTGAACGAGCACGGCGAGGAGATCTGGGAGGAAATCCCAGTTGATGACGTTTCAACTGTCAAGCCAAGTGGTGCCGTGATCGAAGAAATCATCACGGCTCCTAACGAATCCGTGAGCTCGAGCACATCCACAAGCCTTGTCCCAGCGGGTTCGACCAACTCTCTCTACTACCCGACTCTTGAGTCGGCAGTTCGCAAGGCCGGTCCAGAGGAACCTGCAAACATCAAGGCATCCAAGCCAGCAAAAGCGTTGACCGCAGCTGACATGCCCCCCGTCGCTGTTTTGACCAAGCCCCGCGTCGAACGAAACGTGCTTCCTCGGGACTTAGCCAAAAAATTCGTGGACGAGTATGAAAGCATGAAGAGCAACCCGAGCTCGTCGCAAACGAATATTGATGATGATAGACCAGCATTCCCACAGCAGCCCGAGCGACCCAAGGCGAGAAAGGAAATCCGTCGTGGTAAGGATGGTTTGAGATACAAGTGGGAGGTCGTGCAGCAGCCCAACTCAACGCCCCTTTGGGCATTGGATCTCGATACTTGCCGATATGGTTACGCGGCTGACAGTACATCTATGGCACCACCTCCGACTTCACTCGACGAGGCACCACCACTCCCGATGAACGGCAACGTATTCGAGCTTGTTTTCAATCTGGACAACGTTGTGGAAGATGAGATCGCACGTCAGAGAGCCGCAGCACGCAAGCTCATGGCTGAAAGTGGTAGCTCGAAACTCGCTGAGGGCATGCTCGAAGTTGTCGGTCTGACCGGTGGATCGTCTAATCCCGAAATGCAAGCGCTGCGTGAGCGCATCGCCACTCAGATCCGTGCACGACAGAGGCAAGCCTTGCAGCGAGTCTCCTACGAGCGTGCCAAACGCGAAGGGATCCTGGACGAGCACCTCAAGGATATGGCAGCTCGCCGAGTGCTAATGGAACAGAACAAAAACGACCGTGGCCTCTTCAGCACCAAGAATCTCATTGTATTTGTGATTATTTATCTCTTAGGTGTTTTGCTGTTTATGTATGCTCGAAATGTGAATATCGCCCGCGAAATCCGTCGTGAACACGAGTTTGCGCAGCATAAGAAGGTCATTCAAGCGCTTCGTGGAATGGACCCTCAGCCACTAAAGGGCAACTTGACACAGTTCGCGAACTTCCAAATGCCTCCCGGTAACGCTAACACTCAAGATTCGCAGAGCAAGGCGCAAGCGAACCAGCAGCAGCAGCAAGCGCCGCAACTGTCGAAGGAAGAGCTGGAAGAGGTTCTCAAGAAGATCCAGTCTGATCCGGAACTCATGGAAAAGTGGAACCAGCTCGTCGCCGCGGAATTGGCACTGCAGCAGAAGCAGCAGAAGCTTCAACAACTACAGCAAGAGAAACAGCAGCAGCAAGCGCAGCAGGAGGGCGGAAAGTAGCTAACATTGCTCGCCTGTGAATCTTCCTCGGTTCCCTGTTTTTGTTCCCTGTTTTTTGCACATGCTTCGATCCCCATCCAGTTATTCCCGTTGTGCTTAACTTACCAAACCCTCAGCCCTTGGTGTGTCCCTTCCTGGCTACTGTAACTGCGACTGAAAATGTCCTATCTGCTTTAGCGCTAACCGCACAGCAATAGCCTTTGTTCACACTGCTTACCCATTTTTTGCTACCTAATTCCTCTATTCACCTCCTCGAATGTCCACATATCCCCAGCTTCGAATCCAACCCCCCGTTTGTTCATCTGTTAGCTAGCCAGTTCCTGGTACTCGGATTGGCTATGAAGCGCATCGCTTTTGCGATCATGCACGCATGATCTCAAAGGGTCTCGTTATTCTGCTTATGACTCGACTGGTTCTCGAGAGCTGTTGTCAGAACATTGTTTTATTCATCTCACCCTGTCTTATGACATTTCCCACCTCAAGCATACATGCCTATTGCTAGTCGCTACATGTGAATGCGCGCATGAGACGCCAGCCCAGTGTGTGCCCTTCTTCTTCGTTTTCTTCTTCTTCTTCTTCTTCTTCTTCTTCTTCTTCTTCTTCCTCCTCCTCCTCCTCCTCCTCCTCCTCCTCCTCCTCCTCCTCCTCCTCGTCTCCTTCAAGTTGTGTAGTAAAGCAGTTTGCGCCATCTTCACTCGGATTTGTCCACGTCTACAACCTGGATATAAGTCGCCTCACAGCATGATAAGCGCGTTCGCGGCATCTCCCTGGCTACCGTTTGCGTGGCTGCGCCGAAAGCACCCGGAACCGCCCCGAAGGCTACGAAAGAAAAACCTCTGTCCACATTGTCTAGGGATTCATATTTGAGGATCTGAGTTTGTGACGCGAGATAATAATTGTGCGTTTGCATAGGCTAGTACATTCAACGCCGATTGGCTTTGCTAAAGCCCCGTCACTACCCACAGATTCACTGTAAATCGGCGCCAAAACATTGTCCACTGAGGGAGCGTGGCGGATTGGCCTCTGAATACCACGGAATACGCACAAGTGCGGGGAGATGGAGGACTCAAATGTATCCGCAGCGGCGAGCGCGTGTCGCGCGTCTCCGCAAGCAGACTCGCAGACGAACGTAGTGGTTGGCGCTATCACACGTGTACGACCTGAGGACCTGCCGTTCTTCAAGAACCTCGGCAAGCGGCTTGGTGTGGCCGGGTCAACGTATACGATGGCCGCATTTGACCAGTACCCACTGCCAGTGATAGACATCCGTGAGTCGAATGCATACATCAAGCACGACCCTGTGACCCCTGCGGAGTACAAGCGATGGTACAAAGACACATATGTTCCAATCATCATCGACTGCGGATCTTCTGAAGTGCGTGCAGGATACGCGACGGACCCGAATCCCAGAATCATTATCCCTAATGCCGCCGTGCTGCGCGCTCCGCGAGATGGTGTCACAACCTATCATGTTGGAAGGTTTACTGTTGATACGATTACCGCTGGGCGAGGCGCCATGGAACGGAATGTCGTCCAGTCGGTACATCTCCTCGAGGTGCTGTTGGATTACATCTTCGAAGGCTTGGGACTGGCAGAATCCCATAGTGTTGCCCATCCTATCATATTCACAGAGTGTCCCGCGAACATTGCCGAGTCTAGGATCCTCGTGAATGAATTGCTCTTTGGTTGTTATCAGATTCCAGCCATCTGCTATGCGATCGACATGCTCCTCAGCTGGCACTACAATACGAATGTGATCGGCTTGTCCAACCTGTGCTATGTTGACGAGCATCGCATGCGGGGAGAACGGCGTCGACCCGATACGAGACCTACGAAAGAGAAGGGTCCGGTCGAGAATGGTTTGATCATCTCCATGTCGCACGAACACATTCACATCCTTCCGATTATCAACAAAACGCCATTGCTACTGAAGGCGCAACGCATGGCGCTCGGAAGCCTGACCATCCAAAATTATTTGCAGCAGATCTTCCTTCTCCAGCGGCCTGATTTGAGAGGCCTGCTCTCCTCGCAAAGAATGTCTCAAATCTTGAGTGAGTTGGGAGTGGTCGCGCCGTATGGCTTGCGGCCTGAGTTCCTCGCTGCTGCTCCCTTTGTGCTTTCGAAACCTCTCCCTATCGAAATTCGAGACATTATGCTTGACAAGGCGTGCCGAGCCCTGTCCACTCGCATCGCCATTGGCAGACAGCGACTTCGCCAACTCCTCACTGGCAAGAGTATATTTCACCTCGCCAGCTCGAGTGACGCCGAAAGACAGAGAGAATATATTTCCTCTTTCACCAAAGCGATGGGTCTTGCAGCTAAGGTCCCACATGTCGCACAGCATGACCAGGACGAGTTTCTCATCCGATGTGGCGCATCGCCCGCACATGCACAAGCCTTGGTCGAGGTCATGTCGGATTCCACGGCAAACTATGCGTGCGGATGTGGTTCATGGTGTGATGGCGATATTAGCGTCAGTGCTCAGGACGTGGTTTGTCCAAGCTGCGCAATCCCTGATTCTGCCTTCGTTTGTGGACCTGTGGCGGTCACACTTGGACCTCAGACCAATATCGCGAGCAGTACGCAGACCCAGCAACTTGCGCAACAGCAACAGCAAGCACCACAGCTTCAGAAATACTTGCTCCAAATCTTCAACTCCTCAAGCGGGCGCTCTATTTCACTCAACTCGATCGACTTCTCCAGCCTCCCCGTGGCATATCGCGACGTTCATCTGTACCCCTACATTACAACTCCATCGTGTTGTCCCCACGATGCGTTCATGCGTCTAGAGGCTGCATCAACCCTGAAAGTGATGTATGACGGAGTGGTGGATCGTTTTGTTAAGAGGCAAGAGCTAACTGCACGACTGCGGCGAGATTTGTACCGCCGCATGTATGAGAGGATGAAGGCCAAGCTTGCGTACTACGAACATGTCATGCAGATGCATGCTTCAGCAACCACCATGGAGGCAATGCAACGAGTTAAAGAGATTGTTGAAGCGGAAGGCTATTCGTCGATCGAGGCTTATACCACCGCGATGGCCGATGTTCGTCGGCGACTAAAGGAACGAGAGTCCGCTGATTCGTTCGATGAGGAGGGGCTAGGGGACCCATTAGGTAATGAACTAGCTGAAGAACCTCTCCAGCTCACCACTGATTCAGCTGCAGCAGACAAGGCAACAGCTACAAACCCCACAACAGGATCGCCAGGAGCTGCAGCCTCAAGTGCCACGGCAATCGCCCCGCCAACACAAGGTAGTACTCGAGGCAGACGCAGACAACAACTACAACAACAAGCGCAGGAGCCTCAGCAAACCCAGCAACATCAGCAACCTCAGCAACCTCAGCAACAGAGCACGGCCCCATCAGTACCAACAAGCGAAGAGCTTTCCGCGAGTCAGCAGCATGCTGTTCACACCTTAAAACAGAAACTCCAGGAACTCGAGGCTCATTACAACCGGCTGTTGGATCTTGATCCATCCGGATCGAGCACCGAGTTCGAAAGTATTCAAGAGCAAATTGCTGCCGTGAAGACACGCCTGAAACAGTTGATGCAACAGCTGGATAAGGGTGTGCAGCACGAGAGTTTGTTGGAAAGCTCAAGCATGTTCTCAGCGGCGTTGCCTGCGCTAGACCCGAAGGTTGAACGTGCCCTCGCTAGACGCGACCGCTTTCCAGCGAGCGTAGGACTTTTGGCATTCAACACGTCTCTGCAGCCCGGACTCATCTCGGAGCATGAGATGGATCAACTGTGGGTAGAATCTGATGAGGCACGCAAGCTTCTTACTACCTACTTCCAGGAGGCCATCGCAGAGATGAGAGAGAAGGACACACCCAATGACAAATGGATTACCCGCTACCTCGAGGAACTAACTAGCGCGACGCTCCGCGCGAGAACTAAACTTCGTGAAAAGCGACTTGACCTTTGGCTTGAACGCACAAGAATTCTGGAGATGATTTTCCAGCCCACAATGTATGGGATGAAGATCCAGGGCCTGACGGAGTGTATCTCACAGGTCCTGAATAGCCTACCTGAGGATGCTTTGAGTCCAGGACAAACCAAGGAGCAGCTTATGCGTGAGATCGCGGGAAATGTCTTGCTCACGGGCGGCCTGTCGCAGGTTGCGTTCATGGCAACTCGAATCTACTCTGAAATTTCGACCCTGCTTCCAGCGGCTCCCACGACCGACAATACGCTTGAAATGGCTGAACATAGTATGGATGACATGAAAGTCGATACACCACAGAAACGATGTCGACCGGATGTGCACTCTGACGTCCGGGTGCACGTGGCAGCGAATCCCATTCTCGACCCATGGTTCGGTGCGCGTGCATTTGTGTGGGAACATGTGACTGTAGCTGCTGAGGTGTATCACCACCGTCGAAGCAGTGAGGAGCCTTGGGATGTCGTCCCTTCAATTGAGCAGGTGAAAGCTTGGACTGCACAGTCGGCCCATTCGGTCGAGGAATCTATCTTTGGAGACTTTGTCAGCAAGGCAAGCATGACTCGTCAGGAGTGGATGGATCACCCACCGGCTTGGTTCAAGCCGCACCAATTCAGCAACATTGGCGTGGAGGAGATGATTAAGCTGGCTGCCTCATCAACGCAGTAAGCGTCATAGCGTTTTGTACAGTTAGTATAGGAATTGTATTCGTAAACATGCAAAGTCGATTGGATACTCTATACTGATGTCCGGAAAGGGGTGTTTTGGCTGAGGATCATACCTTTACCGTGGACGATGTACCCGAGCACGTTCTTGCGCGCGATGAGATTTGCCAAAATGCATTCGATCTCATCGATGTCTAGGTCCTCGCCCATCAAACGCAAGGCTGTCTGAATCCAGACAATGGGGAACAGCTTCTGGGTCTCAGTTTCTCGGAACGCGGTGTGGACGTTCTTGAATAGTCGAACATACGCCAGGGACTTGAGTTTCTCATACAAAAAGTAAGTACCTTCTCGAATGAGGGATTCGGAGTGGCCTGCCATGTACTCATTGAAAGCTTGAATGTCGCCTGCATGGATTGCATGCACGATCGGGGCGATTGATGGCACGAGCTTAAGGCACTCCGCAGTGGGGATGCCTCCGCCACGTAGCATCTTCACTGGAACCAGCAACGAAACGAGTCGTCGCAGGTTGCGGCCGTGTATAGTTCCGCAGCGGCGCACGGCATAGCTGAGTGCCTGCTCGGCTGCTTCGTAGTTCTCATCAATGATGTGGAGTCGTCCAAGGTAGTAGTTATAGGTGATGGCCTGCGCAGCTGGAAACACGTCGTGATTCTGGAACAACTGCATAGTGCGGATGACGTTTCGGCACAAGGCAACGGCATTTAATCGGAAGAATAACTTCAAAATATGGTTGTTAATGAACATCAAGCCCTGCTTCTTGGAATCCTTGAAATCTCTTCGGTCCATGTTGAAGTTGCCCGAGAACTGAATGAGTGTCTTGTGTGCTTCTTTGAGCTGGGCGTGCGTAGGATTGTCAAGAATCACATCGTCTGCTGCATATGCGGCCTTCCTAAGCTGGTACAGAATGGCGTCGCAGAGGGGAAGCCACCAGATGCTCGTTTTGCCTGCGTTACTGTTGAGGTAGTCTTGATAGAGGCTGTTCGCGGCCTCGTTCGCCAGATTGAATGCAGTCAGCGCGTCGGCCTCGCTCAGGTTTTCTGGATAATGCTTAGGAGGTCGCTTGTCTACGCTGCAATTGGTATCGGAATGTAAGAACTCTGCGTACTCGCGGTTGTATAGGATGGCCTGGGAGGCGAGGTAGTTCTGCAGGATACCCAGCAGCGGTTGGTCCAGCTTAAAAACGGCCTTGGGGGTGGCCTTCTATAGAGGTGGATAGGTTGAGATGGGTGACAAGTGAGGTCGGCGGTAGGATAACTGCAAGGATCAGGTGAAGTCGAAGAAATATGCAAACGGGCTTGCACAACTAGCCACCTCAAGCGAGTCTTCACATACCCTTCGGAGCTCATCCAAAGATGACTCGATTGATGTGGGGTTCTGCTTGGTCAGTACCAGCAGCCGAACCGCGGTCTCTGCATCGCGGTTCCGGATTGCACCGGCAATGGCGGCGTAGTTCATCTCCGTAGAGTTAGTTTGCTCTCAACGGTCGTTTCAACTCGACCTGATTCCGCCGGGAGTACACTGTTGGAATGCGCGAGATCTTCCTGGAGAGGTTTTTGCGACGAATTTAGGCAGGAAGCTGTTGTTTCGTGACTATAAAGTGGGTGTAGAAGTGGCAACATATATGAGATCTACGCAATTGTAGCCTCGTCAGAGTGATGCACTCGTCAGCACTTGCGGTTTGGAACACATGGCAATGAAGCTCCCCGGTTAAATTTTAGCCTGATCCGGCTAAATCACTGGCTCTTGTACTGAGCGTGCAGGTAGTCTCCGCATTCAAGCAGGGGCGCGCGATGTGGGGATGTCTTGGAGACGCCGAGATGAGATGCATATACAATAACCGACCAGAGCGTATGTTTATTCCAACGATGTCGTGATTCCTGTTTTAGAAGTTGAATTCCTTGTTTGCGTTGTCGTTCACGCCCTCACGGTTGCGAGCGATCTCAATGCAATAGAACTGCAGGCGGGTGACTAGAGGTGGAGGAGAACAAGAACGATGAGGGATGAATGAGCGGCAGTCCCAGGAGTCACCCTAGCCTTCAAGCAACCAATCTGTCAGGAAGCCAGTTGGTGCAGTGTGATGAGGCTCAAAGTCCGATTCCCCTCGAACAAGCTCAATCCAAGCCGTCGTAAAACTCGTGCAGCCTGCGTAATCCAATGCTAGCCATCCATTCAAGCGAAACTCAGTGCGTGCTACATACCCAAGCAGACGTTCTCGGGGGTAAAGGGCTTGGAAACATCGATTCGCATCAGTGTGCCAGTGTTGTGTTCCCGAAGCTTGGAGTCGTCATAACGCGAGAGGAACGCGCGCCACTTCTCCTTGCCCTCGGGTGACTTGCTCCAGTCCTCGTCGAACACGTCTACGCGCATGTCAGGGAACTCCTTACGGAACTCAGTGTAGATCTCGTCATCAATGCTGGGTTGGGGAGGGTAGAAAACGGTGTTGGGAAGCAGACATGAGTTGGATTCCAGGGTGCGTTGGGTAGCCACTGGCGTGAAGAGCCGTTCTCTCACGTTGAATCTCAGGCGCGTCTCGAGAACCCCGCCTCGGCGCGGACGAATCCCTCCTACTTACCGAGACAAGCGCATCTCGCGAAGGTTGGGGTAGGTTTTGAGGATCTTCGCGTAGGCCTCCATGTACGCGTGGGCCTTGCGAGCCCACAGCTCCTCGATGACTGTTGTTTCCAAGTGTCGTAATTCGTCGTGGGATGCGTGGTGTGTGTGGATCAGCGGGTATGCATGGAGCAAGTGCGTGAGTGGGATTGGAAAATGCAATATTCCTGATGACCTCCGGGCACCTCCAAGGCATATGCACGATGAATAACATCGTCTAACTGCAATGATTCAATTCAACACATCCGATATACGTACAGGGATCGTTAGAAGTCGCAGCCGTCTGTTGTGACATTGTGATTGGAGAGCCGTTTTTTAGTGTTCCCACCGCCCGGCACTGGCTTTTCCGACGCCGTTCGCGAGAGGCGAAGGCAAGCCAGGTCCCGCGCCCGGGGCGGGACACCTGCCAGGTCGCGAGGAGTGCATACGTGCAGGCACCCGGGTCCGTGTAGCGGCGACTCAAGGAACAACCTCTCGGATCCCGTGGTCCGAGAGTTGTTGGAACCTGGCTTGTCTCGGGCTCTCGCGGACACACACGGCTCAGTGTGCATCCTACCATAGCGCTTTGGAAGACACTGCTGACGGCTATGTTATATCGCCCCTCATACGCATCCAACATGCTCCACGCGGCCGACGAGAGCCCTCATGAGCGCATCGGTGACTCGCTCCAGACCCGGTCTGAGACGTGGCACCAAGGGCTAGTGGAGGGTTCTGTCATGCATCCAGTGGATCCAGCACCTCCGGTGCATGCGTCGCTTGCTAGGAGCGCCGCGTGGGGCGCGCGGTGGCTCGAGCGCGGCTGGCGCGCGCGCGCGGCGCGGCGGAAGCCAGTCCGCGTCGGTTTTTCAAATTTCGAAAAACTGAAACGTCGAGTGGAGTTAGAGGGAATTAGAAGCGTGTTTGAGGGGGTTGATTTTGTGCAAATGGTATGGAGTGGATTGCATTGCGTAGATGATGTGTGCTGGAATATTATGCCTTGGTTTATTTACCCCTGCAGTATACAATATCCAGACAAATTTGACACAGAAGTGCATTTTCACTCCCATCCATTACCTGATTGCACTGGTATACACACCATCTAATCACCATCCAACACCTTTACCACACGTGTAGTCACACAAAATCGCATCATGAGCGACAACACTCCAAACCCATTTGCCGTATTTGACTCTGTCCAGCTCGAGCTCGCTGAACTGCGCAGTCGGTACGTCCACGCGATCTGCATCCAATTGCCGACACCTGTATGTTGGGAGGCTTCCCGTGTGGGTTATTACTTGGGTGAGTCGAGGCGAATTGCCATTGACCTCTAAGTGTCTTGGACGTAACCGCACGTCGTGAACCCCTTGGGATGCCCGCCAGCGTGCACACCTGAACGTCTCTGGAGACGTTACAAATTTGCGACCCAGGACTGGTATACTCACTTTGTGGAGTATAATAGGAAAGTTGTCGTATGGATTGTCACGTTTGTCTATTGCTCATCATCCCTCGCTTGCCTTCCCTCAATCGACACTACAATACCGTACATCCAGGTACGAACGCGAACTCGCTAACGTCGAGAGCGAGCGCGCCATGCTCGAGTCTCAGCTGAAGCAACTGCAGGCACGCCAGCGTGCGATCGTGGACGAGAGTGAGTCCGCCCGACGTGCAGCTCAGAAGCAGCTCCAGGACCTTGAGAAGGCATATCGTGAAGCACAGGCTAACATCCATGAACGCATGCGACAGGAGGCTGAGGTGTTCTCTCAGCAGTCGTCCCAAACTGCCAAGAGCATTCTCCAGATCGAGGCCAACATTGCTAAGGCTGAGCGCAAGGAGAATAAGCTCCAGAAGCACAAGGCTGCTGTTGAGCAGCGTCAGGCACATATTGCTCAGCTCCAGTCGAACTACCGAGCAAGTGCAGCTCAGCTTGCGCACGACTTCGCTGTCGCAGCAGTTGAGAAGGTTGATCCCGAACTCTTCCGGTCCAGTGCAAGCCTGCTCAGTTCGTCTACTTCATCTTCTTCCTCCTCATCGAGCGCACCCACAACAGACGATGCCTTGTGCCATGCTCCTACTTGCCCCTTCAGCCCACTGAAGAAGTTCCAGCAGCGACGTTAAAGCAGCTCGGTTCAGACGCGCTGTTTCTCGGTTTGCCTCGTGCGGTGCATGAGCTCTGCCTGGTCACCCACGCGCATGCCATATCGTTTAATGAATTAACTCTAATCATATTTACTTCTCAATGACGTTACCGCGCCTAATTCGATGAAGATGATGTTGATTGTATGATCACTCCCTAAGATTCTATCCTGCCTTCGTGCCCAATGAAGTTTGTTGAAAGGATATGCCAAACCATGTTTCCCACCTAGCCGAGCTTGTTGGATTCAGCATTGACGTCTACCTAGTCCCACATCCACATCGCTATCCAGCCCAGGCATCCTTCGAAGCCCATACTTCGATTGGTTAGGCATTCTACCAAAAGAGAAAAGCACATATTTTACCCCCATCCCCCTCAACCCAACCGCATCATCCTTGTCCGCAAAACCACAGTTCGTCACACGATTACTCGAGTAGCCCACCATTCCTGACTAGCATCGTTGACTTAATTTGAGGCGGGAAGGACAGCTGAGAGAGAGGGCAACCCAGAGTTAGCACGCTTCGTGCGTGTTTCGTGAAGGGTGTGGCCCGCTCGTTGTTTCTCTCATTGTAGAGTCAGACGGACTAAGGAGTTTTTTGAGGTGTTCCTTAGGTCCTGAAGCGCACTTGCATACAGTCCCGTTTTACGAGGTTGAAACCTTCGTTGTTGTCAAATGATCCAGGTTGAGTATTGGAGGTAAATCCGGGTAAATCCGGGTTAGATCCGGGTTGCACCGTCAGTATGTCTCACCAAGTTAAGAAATCGGTCGAAGGGCGCATAAGCACCTAACCCCTGAGCGCTCATACTCTCTACCATCCCCAGTCCTCTCCAACTCCACATGTCGTCCAGCTTCGGGTTCAGCTTCAGGATTTCAATTTTTTCGCGACATCGACTTTGCAGGTTGGGTTCTGGCCGCAGACGTGGGGGTGAGTATAAGGCATGGTTATAAGACAGCGGCCGCTGTTAGATCACAAGCTGATAATGGTTCTGGGATTTTTTTGGCCCCCCATGTCCCCTCGCTGGCTCGAACACGCCCCGAATGTCACACTCCCCAGCTCTCTGGCCGTGTCAGAGAATCGCCCGAAAAGGTAGATTCCGGGCCGGGGGTGCTGGAATACAGAGCGCCGAAGTCGGGGGTGGAGGAATATTTGGCTCTCCAACACTCACACTTTGGATTCTGTTTTCGCGCGACCGCCTTGTGCTGGGCAAGTGTGAGTGATGGTGTTACGTAAAGAGTGCTATCACCAATTGTCGCATTATCTCTAAACCGATGCAGCCCCACGTTATACCTTGGAAGAAGACGCACAAAGTGTGGCGACTGAAAAAACTCGCCCATTTGAGCCTGTTGTAGGCGTTTTTCGCGGTGATACGGGTGGTCTGGCACCTCAAAACTGTGGTATTTCGATGGATATTTCCAAAACTCATGATTCTACCCGCTTCTAACAACGCATCTTTAGGAGTGTATCCGGTTAGAGATGAGGTTTAACCAGTACATCCTTGCCCTTGTGATCCTCGTCACGATCGCCATGCTCTTGGGCCCGGTACGTAGACTGCACATGAGATCTTGCACTGGAATGATGTGAAGAACTGTGTACTCGATTGTTCCAGCTGGTTCTGCCCCGTATCACGTCTTGTTTTACCGCTCAAGGCCTGCTTAATTCCGCCCAGATCCCTCAGGGTGGCATCATCGATAGCATATTGTGCGTTGCTCCACCTTCCTCATCATTGCGTTCGGGCCATTGCTTACGCTGAGTTACTCTCTGTCTCCCCCCGTATCACCCCGCCTACCAACACAGGTCGAGGCGATGGCTCCGCTCCCCGGCGACAAGAAGGTTCCCAAGAAGTACGATCAGTTCGGACAGTTGATCCCTCCTGTCAAGTACCCGCGCGGTGTAAAGAAGAACCTTGGCATGAAGGACCCTCCGGAAGTCACTCCTGCGCTTGCTGCTGAGGCTACCAAGTTTGCCTTGGATGCTGGCACCGTGCGTGATCCTAATTTGCCCCCTCCACCACCCGAGGTGCAGCAGACGATTTACCCGGCAGAGCTGCCTGACCTGCGCTGGCCCGTGCCTCCCAACCCTTGGAACCCTCCCAAGAACGTTGTTGAGTACCGTGGCTACGTTCCCCGCGCTGGTGCGGACTTCCACCCTCCAAAGGGCACGAAGCCTGTCACTGTCAAGCAGATGCAGGACGTCGATGAGAAGCTCAAGCATCTCAAGATCCACACCTACTATGCTTACAACATCGATCCCGAGGCTGGTCTCGACTAATTAAACAAGCCACAAGCGAGCCGGCGTGTTTGGTTGTTAGTTGGTAAGCTGGTTGGCGGCATGTTGTTCGGAATCAATGAAGCCGCAATGACTAGGTTGTGATGTAACCGTTTCGAGGAATGAAGACTCATCCTCTTCGGTATGAAGCTAATACAATCACGCTCGTTCCTCTTACTGTATCCAGTACGCGCGACGACGGATAAAGTTGTTGCAACACACCTTAACATTACAGCTGTTGTCAGTCCTGCGAAGAAGATCGAGCAGAGCTTCGGACTCAACCTCGCGTGTGTGCTGTATTTGAGTGTCGAAGCTGATTGCTGCGAATAGTGCAATTGGCATAAAAGATGTATGACTAAAAAACAAGACGATGTGAACACTATGTTCCCATTGTTGCTCCCTTGGGTTGGAGGTCTACGGACACGTTCTGATGATGTCGAAACTCACTGGGAACTCTCGTGCTATTCTGACAAAGGTGTAGGTTCTCGAATCGCAATACCTCTCCGTGACTCGTTACTCTTGGTTGCCATCCTTCAATATGCTGTCACTCAAGTACTTCTTCGCCCTGGGATGACCCTCGATTTGATTTGATTTGATTTGATGATTTTGACTGAGGGGCTGAGGCTCGACGCAATACTCAAGAGATCGCGCTCGCGGCGGCGAATAACAAAAGCAACGGAGTAACTTCTATTGTTAATTCGATGTGCGTATATGTGGCTTAGCATATACATTCCTTATTACCTCAGCAGTCGCATCCAGGAATCTTATTCTTCGCCCGCTGGCTCAACCTCAATGACGAGCCGGTGCTCTTGATCTGCGCCGACCCAACTGTCACTCATAAGGAAAAAACGCAAGTCGTTTCTACCCTCCGTGGGTGCGATGAAATCAAACTTGATTTGGGTGACCTTCGACTTAGGGGTGAACTTCTTAATACCCCAGACGTCGTTAGTTGCAGGATTTCCAAGCACTATCCACCAGCTCTCCTGCTTAACAGCTGGGTATCTTGGCGCAACCACCGTGAGCACGCTAGGATCGAATTCGTCATCTTCATCCTCTTCGTCCGTGGGAGCGCGGTCCATCGTCACCACGAGAGTCGCGACCTCATTGCAGCGCACTTTTGGAGGTTTGGACGCTGACGACGACTCTTCTTCCTCGTCATCTTCGTCACTCACGAACTTCCAGCTCAATGCCACGTCAGGATAAGCATTGCAGAATCGTGCAACATCATTCATCTTGGCGGGTGGCAGGTTAAGGAGCTTGTTGCGATCGTCGTCATCCATCTCCAGCAGGTCGCTCACGGTCTTAATGCCAGCTTCAGCACACTTCTTCGCCAACTCAGGAGTAAAGTGAGGCACCTGACAGAGCTGCAGAGCATTCGTCCACGTTCCCATTGTGACCATTTGGCACATTTCAATGCACGTAAGGACAGCTGCCAACCATCTCGATGAAGAGACAATATCGACCATCGCACACAGCAAGCGGTATGACAATGGCAGAATCTGCTGCAAGTCACTCTGAACCAAGGTCGTGAGAGGGATATTCGTAAAGTGGGCCTGAAGCAGCACATTGACCTTGGTGGAGCTCTCGTTGAAGTTAGCATCAGGAATGGCAAGCGGGAGGTGACGAGCGAGTCGATCCAGAGCGATATCTTCGCGGGGGCGGACGACCAGTGTGTCGAACTCGGTTGCCGTGCTGAGGACCGCGAGGATGTCGGCTGTGCGTGAGCGTTCAGTAAGCGCGTCAGCGAACAGTTCAACTGTCGTGTACTGCAAGTTGTAGTGCTCTGCAATGCGTCCCAGGTTGAGCGGGGCAACCTCATCGCCCTGAATTTCAATACACTTGCTCGTTGCGAGATCGTTCAGAGTGTTCTCTACAAGCTCAGACAAGTGGACAGACACATGGGTCGGCGAGGTTCCTGGCATGTTGTAGTAGTTCGCATTCTGACGCAGTCGTCGATAGTAGAACGTCCAGGTAAGGTAGTCAACACCAGCCTCAATTGTATCGATGCGCTTACTGACGACCTCACTGTTGAAGCAGTCATGCAGGCGTCGATCCAAATGCGACTCAATTGGGTAGGGGTCGTATAAAAACTTGTGGTAGTACGCAACTCTTGGTGAGTGGCAGAATACCACGACACGACCCTTCAACCCAGAGCCAGCCGCGCCGCGATGGCCGGCTAGCGCAGCCGCTGCGGGCGGAATTGCTCGAGAGATCATATGTGAGAGATCTGCGAGCGGAAGATCAACATAACCGTGCTCGTGTGCATCATAAGTCTGCACGTCTTGGAGCACGACCAAGTTGGCACACATGTTGGCTGAAACCTCATAGCACAACGAGTACTCAACGAAGCAGACCTGGATTGCACCAACCGAGAAGAGGCGACGGACAACTTCACGCTCTCGGACCGACATGCCCTCATGGAAGACACCGACACCGTTCGAAAGCAACTCTGCTAAAGGCGCACTGACAAATCGTAAATGAGGTGTGATGTCTTCCTTGCTGACTCGGAGGAAGACGGGAGGCAAGAGATCTTCCTCATCAACGTCCTCATCTGCTGTCATTGAGTCTTGGTTCGCTCGGGCCGCGCGAACTGCTTCTTTCAGCTTTTCAACATCTTCACCGCGCGCTGAGCGAATTTCATTAGCATACACGGTTGCGGCGGTGATCAGCGCCTCTGCACTCTCTGCGCAGTGTCGACGCGTGGGTGCAAACACTAGCACACGGTCGCCTGGGCTCTGGTGGAGGATGGATAAATAGAGAGGACGTTGCATAGCCAACTGCCTTGCCTCAAAACTCTCCATGTCGAGACCTTGGATGCTGATTTGCAATGGAACAGGTCGAGTGTTGGGGTGGAAAGCAAAGATACTCGATGCCGGTGCACCAATCCACTCACCCACGTCTCTGCCGTTCGCGATCGACGCGGATAAGCCGACGATTCGGATGTGTTTTTCAAGCGTAAATGCCATGTACCTTAGACGGCTGATGCCGATCTCGTAAATGGGGCCAAGCTGACCACCAATGGTCTGGAGTTCATCGGCCACCACCAGGCTGATGAGATGAAGTGCCTTGCGGCTACGCCATCGTCGAGTGAGCACCTCCCACTGGTCATGTGTGCATACTAAAATACGTGCTTCGCCGAGGAGTTGCAGATCGGTGGTGAGATCACCCTGGAGCATGCGAACTGGGTAGCCTAACGCCTTACCAAACGTTGCACTCCAGGCTAGGAACACCTCCTTGGCGAGAGATGCACGCGGGACAATATATACAGCCTTGGCTGCAGGACCAACGGGGTGTTCCTTCGAGCCCTTCTTCTTACCCTTCTTTCCGCTCTCGTCCTCGTCCTCCGGGTTCGGTTCACCGTTCCGGGCCTCTTCTTCGCTCTTGAGCAACATTTTGGTAATCGCGAGTTCTGCAAGTAAAGTTTTTCCAGAGCCGGTAGGTGCAGCCACGAAGACTGAGTCGTCCTTGGTCCAGATAGCATTAAAGCACTGGGTTTGGATCGCATTCAGATACTGGAAGGCGCGACCGCTCAGGGCAGGAAGACCCTCACGGAAGCGATCTGGGACTGGGATCTCTGCCACCGGCTTTGGTTGCAAGTCAAGCAAAGAGGTGAGGGGAGGGAACTTGGCTGGAAGCACAAGGTTGCGGAAGGAGATCGGGAGGACTGCATCCGGTCCAAGCCATCGGTCTGACACTACCCGTACAAAGTACTGAGGCGGGAGGGGGTCGAAAAGAGGAACGGTAAAGGTAAGGTGATGGTCCTCGGTGGCGTACTGCTGTCGCAGTGTGAAATGTTCCCAGTGCAGCGACTTCTCACCATCGACGTCTGCAACCACAATGTAGAAGGATTGCGCAGGTCCGTGGACCTTGGGTTCCCATGCGAAGTCGGGGCTAAGTGTGAGGGACACACGCAGCACTGAACTTGTCAGAGGCTGCACATGACCCTTGAGCTCGAATCGAGGGATCTGATGAATGCAGTTGTACATTCTCTTGCCAGTCTTAGAATCACCACGCACCAATTCACCGATTGCATATGGATCCAAATCGAGCAGGCGCTCCCAAGGGAAATCTTTGTTCTCCAGCGTTGCAATGTAGTTTTTATCAAGCTGAGGGAATTGGCGCAGTGGGGATTGTGCTGACCACATGCGATGCTCGATCATCTTGGCTAAATTCAATGCACGCAGTGCTGCTTGGAGCCAGCCTCTTCGAAGGAGGATTTCAAAGAGTGCACGGGCGAGACGGCCTGCAGACTGAGTTACATACACCATATCCGCAACGAGAGCGAATCCATCCAACTGTAGTCGGGAAAGATACGCTTGCAACAGAACGTTGACCTTGCAAATCGGATCTTCGATGCTTTCCTTGATCGGAATAGGCGCCTTGTCCTTGAGCGCAGCGATTTCTAGCTTCTCCTCTTCACGAACATTGATATACTGGAATTCGGGAGACAGGGAGAAAACGCGGAAGAGCTCAATGTCGGTCATGGAAGGCTTGAGGTGATCATTGTAGATGCTAATAGCGTTGTAGCCGATGTAGTAGTATGAGGCCACACGACCAAGATCAGTGGCGATCAAAGTACCAGCTCGTCGATCATACTTGACCAATCGATGTTTGTCTAGAAGCACTGCAGCAGCATGGGCCAGTTGGGTTCGGTAGTTCACAAGGGCTGGATCAGATTCGAGTTCTTCGGGAGGCACGCCATACAAATCGGGTCGCTGTTGCATGCGAACATACAAGTATGTGTTGCCTAGCCATGCTGCCGCCTCTACAAGGGAGTGAACGGTTCCGGCAACCACCTCGGCATTGAGATTGTCAGCGAGCTTCGAGATGTACTGGGACTCGACTGGCAACTGCTCATTGAGGAGAGAGAGGTAGAACTGCAACTCCTTGAACGATGTAATGATGATGCCCTCACCATACGTGTCGTACTGTGGACGACCGGCACGACCCATCATTTGCGTCACATCCTGAGGCGATAATTCAACCCATCGACCCTTCTCAGGAGAGTAGACTTGAGTTCCCTTAATGATAACGGTATGGGCTGGCAAGTTCACACCCCATGCCAGAGTGGCTGTTGATACAAGAACTTGGATGTGCTGTGCTGCAAAGAGATCTTCGACAAGGGTTCGATCATCACGCGTCATGCCGGCATGGTGGAACGCGATACCAAATGGCAGCAGCTCTTGGAGTGCTGGGTGTTGGGCATTTGCAGCCTCGGCCCGCAAGATCTCCTGTCGCGCCGAATCCGTCTTGACGAAATTAGCGAGATCATCTTTTTCCATAGCCATGTCACGCAGGAATTTTGCTGTCGCCACTGTGTCCTTACGCGAGTGAACGAAAATTAGAACCTGATTTTCGCGCGCATGATCGACTGTTTTGTCGTAGCAGATTTGATTGATAAGTTCTTGTCGCTTGAACGCGTTCTTCGTGGTTACACCAATAAACTGCTGGTGAAGGGGGCAGGGTCGGTATGAGCTATCGAAATAGAATAGGCCTTCCGATGGATCAACGCGTAGGAATGCGGCGACATCTCTGTAGTTGGGGAGGGTAGCAGACAGACCGACAAGACGGATGTGGTTCTGCGTGGCTTCCACCTGCCGCAAGGTGCGAGCAACAATGCTTTCCAAAACAGGACCGCGCGAGTCGTGAAGCAAATGAATTTCGTCAATAATAATCAGCTTAACGTTCTGTGCCACGCTTCGGTCACCCTCCTTACGAGTTACAACATCCCACTTCTCAGGAGTGGTGACGATCACCTGGGTGTTGGCGAGCTGGGCACGGGTTAGCTGGGAATCACCAGAGAGTTCCTTAACCGTGATACCGTAGGGCTCAAGACGGTTTGAAAAGTTGAGCACCATTTCGTGCACCAGCGACTTCATGGGAGCAATGTATACGATCTTGAAAGCATCCAAATCCAACCCAGGGGCCTCTGGAACACGTTTGTCATTAGTAGCTGTGGCGTCCGGTACACGGTACAGACCGATCGTCTGCATAATCGTCAGCATCGCGCAGTTGGTCTTACCAGCACCGGTAGGGGCGCATACAAGCATGTTCTTATGAGATAGCAATGCACAATCGTAAATTCGTGATTGGATTCGGTTGAGTGACTTCATCTTGGGGAAAGCGAGTTGAGCCCACTCAGGGAGTTCATCGATTGGAACAAGACGCTCATCGCGACCCATTGGCTTTGGCTGTGCGGCTGGAACATGAATTTCCTTATATCCCTTCATCTCAATTGTTTCACTGTTTTCAGGAAGCTCACAAGTCTCGTTGCTCATGATGTGGCCGCCCTCCTCGAAAGCAAGCGCAGCCAGATCCACGGCAGGCTTGGTCGTCGTGATGGAAGCGGCAGCATCAGCCAGTGCACGGCCCTCAGGGGTGCCTTGGTAAGCTCGCCAGTAAATCGAATTAGCGGATGATGCTGCGGGCTTTGAGCCTGCGACGCCAGCAGATCCAGCTGTGGTTTTGCCTGTAAGATTCTTATCATCAGCAGTGTCCTCTGTTAGTATGCGAACGATGGGTGCCATGTCCGGGTGCTGCTTAAGTCGTTCGGCCAGACCTGGTCGTTCATCACGAGAGGCTCGTGCATAGAGTGTTGCCACGGCGATGGCCCACCTGTTCTTGACAAGCAAACGAATGAGGTCGAACTTATCGAAGTCGAACCACTGTACGAGTTTGTTTTCTAACTGTCGATTGTCAACTTTGGGATCAGCGAGAGCGTCAAATGCCTTATTTGCTAGTGTTTGAGCCTCCTCTGCGTCGCTGTAGTACGACTTGACTCGGCGTTGAAGCCAAAACGCGTCTAGCGCACGTACATCCACCGTACCGTCTGGGTTCACGCCATCTACGGCGACGGATTTGGCTCGGATGCCACCTTCGACCCGCAAACCATGTACACCTTCGAGATCGTGGGCATCAGCTTCGTCTTCTGGTCGGTCACCTCGACGTCGCGCGTCGCTATCACTCTCCTCGTCGGATTCGTCGCCGCTTTCAACATGGGTCATGCTCGCGTCGTATCGATCGAGATCCATATCCGAACCTTCATCCGAGAGGTCCGACCGGTCACCATCCTCAGCCGCCTCCTCCTCCTCCTCTTCGTCAAAGAGAACTGGGACAGTGCTCAAGGATTCATCGGGCTTGGAGTTAGTGCTGGTGGCCTGACCCACCGCAGCCGCGGCCGCATCGCGCTTGTGAACCTCAAAATCCGTGATCTTTTGTGCGACGTTATACAACGACGAGAGTCGATCATTTTCAAGCTTTGTACCCCGGGGCAGTAGACTTTCCAGTGCAACCTTCTTGTCCTGAATCGAAAGTGAAGCATCGCGCAGCACCTCAATGACCTCTTCAGCAGCTGCACGTAGTGCCTCTCGAGGGAGGTGACCCAAGTCACGCTGCAAGAGATTGAGAAGGTGTTCGTATGCTCGTCGAGTTTCTTCGGTAAGCGGAGTGTAACCTCGTCCGATCTCCGCGGTCAGTACTGATTCGCTATTATCTCTCTGAATACGCTTGGTGGTTCGGCGTGCATCGGATTCGGTTTTCGACGAGAGCGAATATACATCGCGCGTGCGCTTCTGGAATTCGCGCGCGGCAAGTGTCTGGTCCTGGGGCTTGGTGTGCCTGACGCGGTCACCAAAGCGCGATGCAATCGCCTTTGTGTCACCCTGGAAGACCTCTCTCAGTGACTGGACCTCCGTGCCTACCTGTGGTTCGCGCCGGTCTGGTTTGGACTGAAGCACAAGGTTAGCCGTCGCAATGTACGCATACTGCGACTTGAGATCCTTGATATTGTCCATGGTTGGGTTCTACGTGGTTGCTAGACCGCGAGATTCAACCTTCCTTGCTGCTTTTCGGTCCTCTGCTCCTGTGTGAGTTTTTCGTGTCGTATCGAGACGTTGTGGTCAGCTTGGGGTGTTTTCCGCTTAGAATGAGCTCGAAGACACCACAAAACACTCTGCCACGACGCGACTCGTGTTGATTGCACTCACGGGAGGGGGGATTCCACTACGTCGCCTCGGCAACACCGGCGCAGGCGGGATTCTGTGCGGGATTCGGGGGTTGAATGATGGGAAACCGGGTGAGAGAGGGACGCAAACAATATTAGAGCGCGCCATGCACAACATACGAGCTGATCATACATACATCATAATGAGGTCCCAATGAACCCCTCGAGCTGCACACTGTTCAACGCACGAATTGAAACCTGAAGGGCCTTTTTTGGAAATCCCACACCATGCGCGTAATATGCGGGGGAGATAGGACGACTATAATGCCCCATCTCACGGTTGACATCCAACCCACGCATTCATATCCCTTGGCCGCTATTCCAACCCCGCAAATTGGACACTCAATATAGTGGAAAATTCGACTTCAAAGCCAGTATTTTGACACCCCTGGTTGCGGAAGGAAGGGTGATGCCATCCACCCGCCTGTGGAACTACGCGACTGGGGGAGGCCTGTAGACATTTACTTGGGGGTCGTTTTGAGGGTATGTGGTGTGTGCATGTGCTATATAATGGCACCATCCAGTATATAGCGCATTATTCAATCGATTGAGTTACATCCCGACCCCCAAAACCATGGTGTATACCATATTCGCACTCTGCTCTCTGATGAATCTACTTCGTTCGCACCGATTCCGGCGCGGTTCTGGGTCAGATATTGGCGTCCCTGCGCCAGCTTCGAGTTGTAACAACGCTACGGCGGCGGAACGCACTTGAATCCGCACTCGCACGCGCTGCGCGAGTCGGCAGGGTCCCGAAGCGAGGCCCATTGCGGGGGTGTGGAAAGACTCAACTTGCTCGTTAGAAGAGGGTGTGATGGGATATGAGAGGTGAATGTGAAGTATGTATTCGAGTATAATTCTAATCTTGATGCAATTTTGAACCCAATGCTACCCCAATTTATAGCACGTACTAGGTCCCTATCCCGCGATTAGCCCGCCAAAACGAGCGGACCAAGCACTGCGACCAGTACCAGTGTTGTATATCAGTCACACCAAGCAGAAGCAGGGGTGACACACCTACACACGATCACCATCGTACCAAACCGACTTAGACGCCGATTAGATCCGAAGTCCCATCATTGAATCAGGCCCTGAGAGGAGGATTCTCGTTTCCTCCGTCTTGCGCTCAGCCTTGGTTTGACACCAGCCACCTCGATCCAGGTCGGTCTGCTCACTTTCGCCCAGTCTGTGAGTAGACTAGGCTAGGCGAGACTAGACTAGCCTAGAATCCATTAGGATCGGTACGAGAACACAAACATGAAGCGGCTGGTGGACTTTTTCTCAGGAAAGAAGGACAAGGACCAGGATCGAGACAAGGCAAGTGGGGCTCGGCCTGGTCCTTCCACCACCGCCGCGGCAGCAGGAGGCTCAAATGTCCCGCCACCAGGGGGGTTCGTCTCCGCATCCGCGACAGCAGGAGGAGGTTTGGCTCCAGGACTTACGACCACAACTGTGGCGACGTCAGGTGGCACACCGCTAACGATCTCACACTTCCCAACGACCTTGGGCGCTACCATGGCTACCTCCTCGAATGCTGGGGGCAGCTTCGGTAGCCTCGCCCGAAGTGCGCGAGGCAGTGTGTCAGGGTCTCAGTTGGGAAACAGTGCTGCGTTGGAGGATCTCCCAGCGCACATCCGCAAGTTGTCCGTTCAGACGCAAGAGCGCATGGTTGAAGTCACACGCAAGTTTGGTCCCGCGTCAGATGCGGCCCTGTTTGCATTGCTAGAGACACTTCCATCCATTCGCGCATACGCAACGAGTATCAGGATCGAACTGGATGTTCTTCGAGAATTTCTTGCGACCTTATCAACCCGCTATGCTGCGAGGCTATCTGGCGCGTCGATGACGCTGATGGCACGTTTTCAGGAAATTGAAAACTTTGGTATTCAGTCACCCACCCCTACACTTCCGCCCACGCAAGAGGGCATCGTTGTTCTAAGCTCGGAGCAAGAAGCAAGACCCGAGGAACAGGTGTCTGGTGAATGGCGTTCTGCAGCATCGAACCTAGTTCGTGTGCCTGCTGGTCCAACGCAGGCACGACTTCGGAATGCTACCTCGCCTATTAGTGCTACACCCCTTTCCAGAGCTCAAGCACAAACCTTGGCCAAGACCCTGTCACCCTCCCTCGTCGCGCTGCAGCGAGCAAGTCTGCCAGTCGCGGCATTCTGTGCAGACCACCAGCAACACTTGGATGCGGCTACTCAAGGTTCGTTGTCCGATGAACAGTACAAACAGATAATCGACATGTACACATCACTTCCGCAACCCGCACCAGTCCCGACCACCTCAAATGAGTGCTACCATCTGCTCAGGTTACCCATATCGAATATGATGGCAGGGGCAGGGGCTCCACCAGGAAGTTCGTCATCAGTGGGTGATGCAAACTCTTACAACGTGCTTTCGCCCGCAGCCTTATCACAAGTCCTGGAGCTCATCTCGATCTCTGCACAGCTCGAGCCTGCGCTCACCGCTACGGCTCTGAACCAGGGTCCTCTGGTTTCTACGATTGTCCAACTCCTCAGTTCCATTCTGACCATGGACTTGAACCAAATCGCAGTTGAGGATGCCCGCATTCTTCGTTTCTGCCAACAGCATGCGCTCCAAATTCATGCAGCGGCTTCGGCAGTTCTGGGTCAGGAGCAAATCGACGTGTATCCTATCACTGCAGCGTTAGGGAAGCCCATCCAGCCACGAAAACCAGGGCACGGAAAGCTCCACGAGGAATCCAAGGTGAGTGACGTCGCAACTACGACAGCTGAGCGGCAGTCGTCAGGTGTCGGAGAGTCTCCTGAAGATGAGAAGAATCGAGATGTCACTGCCTCTGATGATGAGGAGCCTGAGTTCGCTGAACTCTTTGTGAAGAAGTCGAACCCATCCGGTTCGACCGCAGCACGCACAGGCGGTGCATCGCTCAATAGCGCTTCTCCAACCAACAGCGCTGCATCAATTAACACGGCAACTTCCTCTAGTACAACATCCACTTTGCCACCGAATTCGATAGGTTCAACTCTGGATGCATCGATCGGGGAGATCTCACCGTACAAATCCTCCCCTGCTCCATCGACGGCGGGTGTCCCTCCAGAAGATGTTGGGGTTGTGCGGACTCGAGCCGGTAGCATGGCTATGTCTTCACTGCAGTGTGTATCAGGCTTTGATTCAATCATGCAGCCGCACAACGCACTCCAGATGGCTTGCCTTCAGACGCAGGATGCACTGACCTCTGTCTCAATTGCGCATGGAAAGTATTGTAACGCTCGAGCTCCTAAGGCCAATTGGCACCCACAACCAGCCGTGCAGCCGATCGTCTCGACAACCCCTGGAGCTTATCGCAACGTTTCACCATGTAAGGATCTAGCATATCCACCTTACCCTCTTCCTCCGGATAGTGATCTCGAGACCTTGCATTGGACCGCGCTACGAAGACTGCGATGGCTGTATCTGACTTCGGCGACTTTCCTCACTTCGATCGCGAATCATCCGTCAATGGCAACAGAGCTTGCACGATCGAACTCTTTGGGTCTCGTTTTACAGTTGATTGATAACGATAGCGAAGCAAACAATCCGCTCGTGCTGCGAGACGATTTGCCAGGTATTGCACCTGCCGATGCAGATGCCCTCTCGGTTCCTATCTTGCCTTCGGCTCTCGTCACGGCTCTACTGGAGCGTGCATGCGCATCAACTCCAACAGTAACACTTGGGGAGAAGACGAGCACAACAGGGACAAACCTCCCCCTTATGGGTGTGCTACCCGGGACGTTGCAAGGGCGCGGGCTACTGTGTAAGGCGCAACAGCCACCGCCACCAGTCGTGCCGGAGTCGTCAGCCTACAATACTGCGTGGTTTATCTCTATTCCAAATTCGTATTCAGTCATGTCTCCCATTCTCAGTGCTCTGGCGAGTCGTGGAGCAAGCGCTGAACCACGTGTGCGTTCTCATCTCCAACGGAGTGATGGTGCAGGGATTGTTTGTACAGCACTCGATCTGGCAGGATCAAAGATTGGCCGACGAGTTCATTTATCGAAACATATTCAATCTCATTCGCGGGCCATCCTAGCCGCAAAAAGTCTGCGTCGCTATCTACTTCAACTACAGCGAAGTACAGAGTCGGAATTCGCCAATGAAGGACCAACTGATACGACGCGAGGCTGCCCAGGGCGAATTGACGAGGATGAGGATGATGATGACGAAGATGAAGACGACGATGACCTTGTCAGTGATCTTGCTGAACTGGACAAAAACCCGGGATCTGGGTGTGAGAGACTAACTAGTACACGTTCAAGTGTCTCACCGAGCACTCCCCCACAGATTCAGGATGGCCAAACTGGGCCACGCAGCCTATCGGTCTCGGTGAGTCGAGCTCGTAGCAATACTTCGTTGACCAAACAGCGAAGGATAAGCAAGCCGCCAGAAGTGTCCGTCGATCCAGCTCAAACGGTGGACTGTGTGGTCGCGGATAACAGCGGTTCTGAGATGATTGTAACAGTACCCATTTCCGAACACCATCACGACTCGGACTCTAAGCCAGTTATCGCAGGAGCCAGATCGAGTTCTGAAGCGAATTTGACATCCAGCGCCGGCAGTTCGCCACAAATCAAGTCCGGGGCTAATGATGTCGAGAACCGACGAGCTTCGAATCAAGGTAGTATCGGCCTCCTCCGCCCAACCTATGACAGCGAGACCGATTCATCGAGCACCGGCGAAGATACAGAGAGTGAGGTCATCGACCATGATGCGAGGAACCTGGCCCCACAGAGCGATGATTTGAATTTGCAGGATCTCACCCCAGGAACAGCCAACGCCATGACAATTGTGCCGTCCAGTGCCACACAGGCGAGAGTAAATGTCAGCGAAGACCCAGCCACGGCTACGATTGTCATATCAACGGCTTCCCAACCGGTTGATGTGTTAAGCAAGCGCAAGGCTCTCCAGTTGTTAATAGATAAGGTGATGCTGTCTATCGATGAGTTCCATATCACCGACTCGGAGATAGTGTTGGCATCGCGAGAGCACCGTGCTCCCAGCGATCTAGTTGCGCTTGCGGAGACCGCAATGAACTTTGCACGTCACTCATTGCCGACGTATGTCATCTTCGAGAGGGTTCAGAAGCAGCATCTCGCTGACAAAATGGCAAATATTCTCTTATGGCTGAGAGAAATGTATATTGCCAGTACTGCAGAGGTCGAGCTGCTGACGAAACTACTCGATGATGAGCTCCATGTCAACTCAGACCCAAAGGATTCGCGCCGTTCAGTTGATCTACAGCTCCGGGATGTCTTACCTGAGTCATACTCCGCTTGGTTCACTGGCTGTCTATGGCTGGGCTGGGGAACGAACCTTGACGGATTGTCAGTTGTCGCAGGTATTCTGCGGCGGATCCGATTACAGCAGCAACGCCGAAGAACGTGGATCGAACAGCAGGTACTCCAGTTGCGCGATCGCATGAATGCGCACGGATTTGAGCTCGACTTGGACAGATGCACAAGTCAGCTCGAGAAATGGCTGCACGAGCTCTCAGAGCAGCGACATCAGTTACGATTATCCTCTGCGTGCCCAGCTAATTCAGAGGAATATCCATTTTTAGAGTCTCTGATCCGGGAGATGCGAACCTTGGCTTTACTTCGCTCAAGAGTTGCTCGCATGGGGATGGATCAGCTTCTTGCTGATCTCTTTGATTTCGTGTACATGGGACCAAAGGATTTGCCTCTTCAGCGCACCCGCAGTTCCCTCGACTTGAACGCATCATTGGGCATGAGAATTGCTAATACTGAGGCGGTGGATGCGATCAAAGCGGTTTTCCTCAAATGCCCTTTAGAGTTTGTGCAATTGGAGTTGATCAGCAAAATTTTTGTGCTACTTGGAGCACATCCAGACAATTTCCAACTGCTCCTCAATTCTGCGAAAACCTCTCAGCTGCGGTTCTTCTTAGAGGCTCTGCCTGTGCTTCGAAGCACTGTCCGGTCCGTACTCCTGCGCCTGCCTCGGTTTGTTGCCAGTGCTCTTGCTACCGTGCCCGCCGGAGAGATAGGCGCACTTGTCGTGCTATTGCGGTATCGTCCCACGATTGCGTTGGACCTGCTTAACGACATGAAGCAATACCAGGAACAGTCCTCTCCGGAGTCGCAATGCGAACTCTGTGCACGTGGTGAGTGCTTTGATCCATACCATGTTACTCATCGTCGCCGTTTAAGCTTCGGCGTTGAAACATCCGTTCCCTACTTACGCGAACTTATCACAGACTCACTGACCTCCAAGGAGAGTCCCTTCGCGCTTCGGTTAAGACGTGCTGTGCAATCCCGGCCACCGGTTGCGAGTTCTCTCAGTCCAAAGGTCGGGCCACTAGGCCTTCACGCTGCGCTGCCACCGCCCCCTTCGGCTGCCAAACATCTGGTCGATTCGGGCTCTTCGCCAACGCTAAGTGGCGCGAGCTCTACCTTGGGGACGCCGCCATCTCCTTACGCTCGACCAGGATCACCCCCTGAGTTAACTCGAGGTGAATCGAAAGTCGTGATTGACAAGTCCAACACTAGCCCAGGTTCGAAGCCGGATCACCACGTAGTCCGCTCGCGACGATCATCCATACTCCACCCGACCAATGCACAGCGTTTCCGCAAGTCTCTCCAAGCAAGGAACACACAGCGACAGAAGTTGCATATAGCACAATACCTGATGTGGGAGTTCGCGCCGTTGGCGGGCGAATCTCAAGAGCCGCTGCCGAGTTCCAAGCCCCAGATCACGGGCTTTACACACGCCAGCGAACATCACCCAGTTGCCACGAGTGCCCCCTATCCACCTGAAGAGGTTGTCATCGACATTTTCAACTCTCTCCAGAGTTGCCTACGTGACGATCCATCCTATGTGGAGTTTATCCTGCGAGATCGCCAGCTCGTTCATCATATTGCAGCTCATCTTCACGACCTGGTGCGACACCTGTCGGTGCCTGATCTCACAAATTATTACCGCGAAGGCTCAGGCCATGCACATACTGCACAGTTTGATCCCTTGAGGCCAAATCGTGGTCGACCAGTATCTTCATCGATCATATCCAGGAGTCGAGCCGAGACCTCACTCCGCTTCCTTATTGAGCATGGCTTTCCTGCCCGATCTATTGATGAATTCTACCCAACGCCGCTCACAGAATCAGAGCTTAGGCGATTTGGCTTGGTACCTGAAGTGTCCGTTAGCACATCCTCGGACTCGGCTCCATCTCGAGAACGTTCACTCCCCGTTGAATTTGAACAGATTCCTGCGCAGATCGTTGATCAAGTCAGCGATCAGGTGAAGCCTACTACCGAGGCTACGACACCCAGGGCGGAAAAATCCCGTGTCACCGATGCGAAGGGGCGAGGCCGACGTAAAGGTGTGATTATGAAGCCTGAAGGGCTGGAGAAAGTCACTCTATCTCTCGCGGCCTCCTCTATTGTCAACGACGAAGACGAACCAGCTGCTATCACTGCCATCTCTGGACAACAAACGGCAAGTGGCCTGGCGCAGTCGTTTCAACAGTTAGCTCATGCTAACCCGGTTCCCTCAAAGCCGGAACCAGTTCCTCCTAACGCGTTCCAAAGCATTGATGGAAAATGGTATTGGAGGCCTGCGGCGCCTGCACCCATTCCACTTCTGGCATCTCCTGAGGTCTTCTCTCTTGCGCTTGACACCTTGGCAGTTCTAATCGAGTCCTCGGCTGGGTATTCCATTTTCACCGACCACCGGCACGAAGGATTGTCTGCGCTGATTGCATTGGCCCATTCCGAGGTGTATCGCGCATCTACTTTAGAGATTCTTCAGATGCATGCTGACCAGGAGACGGTCGTTGCGTTGCTTCAAGAGTGTGCGGGGGCGAATCTCTCATTGGCTGTGGATATTCTCTCGACACTCAGGCGGATGTGTGCTGCACCTGATCCGTCGAGGCCTTCTCTAACGTGCAACTTCACAGCGAGTCCCAATGCTACTTCTCCGCTCGTTAATGTCCCCTATAATGGGCCATATCAGGCAGACACAATTATGCGTGTGTTCGACCCAGTGGAGTTCCCCATCGATCCATTTATCCGTCCTGCAGGAGAAGGAGATCCGTTCGAGCAGTGCCCATCGAGTTTTTACGCCGTGGGCTTGAACACGCCTGCAGCCATACTGACCAGCCAGGTGTGGCGCGACTCATCGGGCTTTCAGTGTTTATTCACCGTGATTTCGAAGCTGAATTCGCGATTCTCGCCAACACTGCCACCAGAATCTATGCACACTGCCTTCCTCGTCTTGGCTAATGCATTGACGCTGCTGACAATGACTGTCAAGGACAGCGCTCGTGCCCGTGCCACACTATGGCATGAAGACTCTTGGCTGCTCTGGGCGCGAGCGATTGAGAACACAGGTGTCATGACTACGGTTTACTCGGTCTCTGTTATGCAAATGCTTATGGACCTGGCAGTTGAGACGGTTCGTGTCCCGGCAATGTATTTCATGTACAAGTCAGCTGATGCAGAAATTTCCGCAGGCTGCAAAGGCGTTGGTCCAATGTTTCAGCAGCCCAGCGCAGCTACGAAGACTGATCCCGTGTCTCCCTCAGAACTTGTGCGTGAGGCGAAGGTTCCAATCAAATTGCTTACGTCCTCTTCTCGCGTAGCGGTCCCTCCTAGCAAAGTTGTGCTTGAACCGTCCGTTATTGGCAACACGTCAATGGCCACACCGAACACTCCGCAGGCCAAACATGTTGAACCAGGTAAAAAGCCATCCCCTTCTAGTGGCCTTGAGAGCCCGACTGCGGGCGTAATGCTTGGCGCATCTCAACTAGATTGGCAGTTGGTGTGGCCATTAGAGGGATATGTCTCCCCTCCTGTTCCTACGTTTATCAATCTGGGGGTGCTGAAAGGGAACGGAAAGGGCAGATCCTCGGATTTCGATACGTGTCCCATTCGCATCCCAGTTGCGGCTGGTCGGTACTACCGCAGATTGGCTCGCTGTCAGTATCTAAGTATCCCCACGCTTTACAATCCAGATGCATTATTCATCATGCTGAAGCTCCTACACGTTTCAGCACCGTCCGTTCAACAATCCGTTCTCTTTGCACTTGTCCAGCTCCTTGAACTTCCCACAGTGCTGCCTAATGGACACTCGCTCACAACACTTAATGCTCTAGTTCAGCGAGGGTTCACAAGGTACTTCTTGGTACAGTTCGAATACTTGCTGAAGGACAGTTTGCTCTTCAGCTCCCTGAGGCCCTCGAGCCCGAGAGATCTATTTGGTCTCAAAACTGATTCAATCGTCACACAAACCTATGCATCATATGTTTTGGATCGTTCACAATACGAAATTGCTGCTGATCTTGTCAGAATGAAGACTCAAGGTGCTTCACAACTGTTTGAGTTGATGAAGTCAACCGGAGATGGAAGGGCTGATGCGTCATTACACACAATTTCTCTCCACGATCCACGAATCTTCCCTGGACGCTTGCCCGCCTCTCGTTCATCTCGTTTGGAGCTTCGCCTTTATGCATGGAGACTAGTCGATGCCCTCGCAACACATTCACTCTCTCCTGTTGAACTGCGTAAAGTCGTGAAAATTCTCCCGCGATCCATGGTGCCGACGTTTCTACTCCGCCTTCGAATCCAAAGTCTATCAAGCCAATCATCTCACAACTTCATTGAGCTGAGCAGTCGACGGTCATGCGGATTTGCGGCCGTTCACATCCCTGTTTTGACCTGGCCATTATCGCTGCCATCCACCGTCGGTTCTCAACATGGTGTCATCACTACCGCAACGGGTGCGAGTGTAAATGCAACCTCCTCCACGACTGGAACGTCCAGTATGGGCAACTCGAACTCGACTTCAGGATCAAGCGCAGGAGGTGGAACTGGCAACCAGGGATTTACATTCTCGACGTGGTTCAACATCCGCCAATTCCCGACCGGGCCAACCGGATCGAGCATGGAATTTCCTACTCATGACCGCTTTAAGCCTGGTATGGAATCAAGAGGTGTGCGAAGAACTCGCAGCTTTGCACGCAATCACCGTCGTTACCCTGCACAAGCATCACACCTCCCTGGCCGAGTCTCATTATCACCGTCATCGCTTCAGCCCGCAAGTGCACAGACACAGTCAGAGAATCAACATTCATCCGGTAGTCCCTTCCGAGACACCAAGTTCGGAGGGTCCATTCCAACTTCTCTCACGCCTCCGATTATATTATGTCACTTTGCTATTGCCGGACTGACGCTCTTTGAAGTTGCAGTTGTTTCAAAGCTTGACCCTGGAGCTAGTTCCGTTCGTGTACCACCGGGCAGATTTGGTGATGGTAACGTGCACCCTCAGCGGTACGGTGGCACTTCATCAGGACCTCGTGGTGACGATGACACTGACTACATGGAAGACGATGACGCCTGGGCGAACCTTCCGTACGCTACGAAGCAACCTTCAACGGCAGAGTCTGCGGGTCTCTCCCTTCGGCCAAGGTACAAGACTGCCATTCAGATCTCGGCCACCACTGCGGGCTCCGTTGGAACATTTGCAACGCTCGATGATCTTGTTGCGACGATGCCAACCCCACCCCCGCCTCAGGTTTTCACGTTCGATTGCAATATTCCGTCACACACTTGGAATCATCTTGCCGTAATTTATTCGCGAGCAGCAGCAACCACGAGCGCAACATCAGCTTCGAGATTCGCCCCATTTAGCAAGACCGCTGCACCCGCCTCGACGACTGGTGTCCTAACACTCCTTCTGAATGGTGAGCTTGTCAATTCGGTCCCCATCACGTTGTTCTGTCCCCCACCACCGGCGCCTCCACCGACGTCACAGCCCTCATCGACTCCAGGTACTGTAAAATCTCTCGTTTCTCCCCAGTTATCGGACGATGCATTCGCACACGCAAGAGCAGCACAGTCTCCGGCCTTGGCTGCGCTTGGTGCGTATGCTTTGAGCGCTGATAGCCTAAATATGCCAGTAGTTGAAGACGATATGTCCGAAGATGGTAACTCTCAACCGTTTGGCACCCGCAAGTTGTTCTTCCGCGGCATTAACTCAGTCGTGCCCAGAGATCCAATCTTAACCCAAGCTATCAACGCATCTACCGCAAGTGCCATTGCCTCTGGTGAGTCCTTCCATATGATACCTTCGGTCTTCCTCCCCGTACGTTCGACCTCCATTTTGCCGTATGCATTGTCAAGGAACATTCACGTAATGCATCATTTTCTAACCCATTCTGGTGCTCGTGTTACCGATAGCCGTCTGCTGAAGGGATATGGCGCATCAGGAGCTGAAACGGCGACTACTTCAGACGCCGGAGCCGATATCGATAATGACGATCCGTTGGCTGAAACCAACCTTCAGAGCACGACCGATGGCACGGGTACAGTTCCTCTCGTTGTGACGGGCTACCTCGGAGAACCTCCTGGCCGGTCCAAGACTTATGCTTACATGGCTGCTGACGACAGCGGTTCCGAAGATGAGCTCGAAGACAGCCACGACTCCCAAACAGCTCGCTATGATGAGTTGATATCGGACGAGGATGATGGCGATAACGACACAACAGAGAGCACATACCTCCAGGCAGATATGCAGCGAGTAGGTGCTAGTCCATTGTACTCTCACTCGAGTGTATCAGGGTACGATGTCGAGCCTCCTACCTCGGATCAAATTCTTTCCAGTACCTGGCGACTGGGCCCAACATTTTTGTTCTCCGCGCCATTGTATCTGTCAGACATCGATGCGATTTTTGCAGCCGGACCAGGCTATGCCGGAACCTTCGAACCAGGCTCTCGCAGACAACCACCTCAGCCAGTCTCTGACTCGTATCCTGTAACACCGCCCACAGCAATTGTGCGGTCGTTGGCACCACCGCTCGCCGCACGGGTCCGGGTTGCAGCGGCACTTTCTCCTGGCTTCGCGGCCATGGCTGCGAAGAATAAGCAGCAGGCAGTATCACTTCTCGCTGCTGCACTTTCTGGTGGATTGTCTGCATCGGCCTCTGCGCTGCTTGCTGCGTCGGTTGCTGGCGGTACAGTGGGTGCCTCCGGTGTCGCTCTACTTCCTCCTCAAATTGTGCCTGCCGCGATGCAGGCGGGTGGTCTGGCCAGTTCGGGAGTGGGTCTGAGTTTGTTCGGTACATCCATCGCTGGCGGGCTCTTGGATTCCCCTGCCGAATGGCAAGGCGACCTTGCCACCAGTCAGAGCGTAACCTCCGGTGGCACTGCATTGTATGCAGGAGCAGCGGCTGCTGCAGGCGCAGGGCTTTTATCAGGAAGCCTCCCACCATCTGTTCTCCAGGGTCCGACTTCACGCTACCTAATTGGTGGATCAAATGCAACCCTTGCGGCAGCGTGCCTAAATGCCACTGATCCGAATGCTCCTATGGATGGAAGTGTCGGCGCATCATCCGCGTTGGCTGGTACAGAGACCAAACTCGAAAGCTCTAATTCCGACCCTTCCGTCGGTCCTGAGGGCTCTTCCTCCGTTGGATACGCAACAGCACCTGGCATTGCACTGCTCAATGCGTGGTCGTACAGTGGAGGTCCGGGTAGTGCTGCATCTTCTCCGCAGGCAGCGGTTGCGGCAGCAACCTTTGCCAGGGATCTCAATGCTAATACGATCTCAAGCGTGGCAGCTGCGGCAACCAGCCGAGGTGATACAACGACGCTAGCCGCGGCTTTGTCAAGTGCACTTTTCGCCACGTTGGGTTCAACGGATCGCGCAGAAAACTTTTCGATCGCTCGCGATTCGATTTCCTTTGCATTCATTCCTAGCGTGGCCTACCGTTTGACGGATCGTGCTGAACCCATCCAGTTCAATGCAGTAGATGAAGATGCACTGACTGTGCTGCAGACACTTCCACCAGGTCGATCGTATGAATCTTTGGCAAGCATTCCAACGGGTGCGACTGTGATTCTTCGTAGCACACACCAGACTGGCTCTGGTATCTCCCAGACGAGCCTCCCACCAAGAAGCACATTCTGTGATCTTGCGCGAACGCTCCGAATGCCACCGCGCCACGATGTAGAAATGATGGGAACCCATCCTGACGATGATTTCTTGATGGCCTCGATGAAGATAATCACTCGCCGAAATCGTCGGCTGTGGCGGCTTGCACTGCAGGCTGCAAAGCAGCAGAGCCAACCGGATAAAGATGCATCCGACATCCCAGGCGTTCCTCCTGTCACTGACAGTGTGGAGTTAGACAAATGGTTATCCAATCTGGCCAATCCTGAGGTGCAAATTGCTCAAGCCGCGCAACTGGACTGCCCACCCCTTGTCGATCGTAATGTATACCCTTCTCTCATCTCTGCATTTTCTCGATTCATATATGACGACTTGCTTGATCGTCGCACAAGAACTCTTCGAGAAGTACGTGGATGCCTTGCGATTGATGCTCTGCTGTCGTCAGTTGTAATCGCGCGCCCGAGCGCGCCCAGTACGACCTTGTCCAAAGAGTCCCAATTAGATGATTCGAACTCGAATGACACGAAGCAAACTGACTCGAAGGAGAGAAAACAATGTCAGGATCCAATGAGTGACCTAATCTCGACCGACATTAAACCTTCAGCTCGCTCAATAATGTCGTATTGGGATGAATCACGGTCATATCTGACTGTGACCTCAGCCAAGAATGTGATTAATCCGCTCGTGGCACCCGACCTTGAGACACTAGCCCGTCACGCGGCGCATGCAACGTTTGAGGGTGAGACAGCAGAATTAGAAGATGCATGCTACCTGGATTTTTATGCCTTTGAAGACGAAGAAACTGAGACCTGCACCACTTCCAACGCAGGATTGAAGGAAGGAGACAGTGCTCTTTCTGCCTCCATTGATGCTTCGCTGATCATGCCACCGATGGACCAGGACGGCTATGCTGAGCTACCAGAACATCGAGCCACACACTCACGAGCATTCGCGTTGGATGTTCACGATCTAGACCTTCTCTATCCCCTGTACTTGACCCTTGACTCTGGAGCTGGTGCCGGCGCAGGTCTGGGTGGAGTGATGCTGCCCAACGCCGCCGCGGCCAAAGGCACTCGTTTCGCCTTGGGCTATCCATTTGCGGGGCTCGTGGGCGGTGCCGATGTAATTCAGGCATTTTCATTCGAAGAGAGCATCGAATCGCTTGGAGGTGTTGCTTCCATTGTACCATCGCTCTCCTCAGCATCCACGTCTGCGGAGCTAGAGCAAGTCCTGGCAGTCATTCTATGGCTACTCCACGATTCCCCGACTCTTATGACCCAAGCATTGTCACGCAACACCTTTGCAGTGATCAGTCACATCCTTGTCACCAAGAGGGAGTTGATTTCGAGGAACATTTTGGATATGCTAGTTAGGTTTGTGGAGGGTCGATCACCTCTACATCCGTTTGATTGTGAGCCACGAGCCTACGTGCACTCGCAGAGAAAGCTTATGAGCTTTAGTCAAGTGGATGCTACAGGCAGTATCAATCTCCGCACACTCCCCATCGCACACTTGTTGAACAATGGACAGTCCAGGAGTCCGCAGTATCTTCTTGCACATCCGACTATTGCGTTGTCCATCGTGTTCAATCCGGCAATGTGGATGGATGCGGACCCTAGTTTACTGATAGCCTTACTGGAACGCGCACGACGGTGGATCCGCAATGGACCTACTATCCGCAATGTCATATGTACCTGGCTAGCGTCTTTGAGCATTAGTTCATACCTGACTCTATTTACACAGTTAATGACAGAGCCAGATAAGACTGACCTATTGCTTGCATATTTTCTTGGAACATCGCCAACTGTGTTCGGTCCCGCGCTTTCGGACCCCGGAGCTGGTCACCCCGCGGCCGGTTCGAACGCGCCGGAAACCAAATCCCATACCAACACCAACACCAACACCAAGTCCAAGTCAAGCCCTGCATCCCTTGCCGGTCTACCAACTCCATCCTCGCTCAATGTGTTCCCTGAGCGTTACGCGAAGGATTTGAGTATTTCGCCGCTCGTTGCGGGCAATTCTATTGGAGTTTCACGAAGTGGTCCGAATGTAGGCGCAGGCGCTGCGGCAGTTCTCCTTATGCTTGCAGGTACGTACACAGCAATTCAGTCCCCAGCCATGCAGCAACAACTCTTCAATCTATCCCAGTTCCTTTCGGTTGGGTCCAGCGGTCAAGATGAGCGTGGTATCCCCTCCGACCTGAGTGACTGGGCTCCGCCCTCAGAGTCTACAGCAATATCCTCCTTCCCGAGTTCGAACCTCCCTAACGTCTCACCGGTTAACACGCAAACAGGTGGCAACCTTAACCTAGCCATCGCTGCTGTTCTGGCATCAAGCCTACAGGCGTCTGCTAGTTCCTTTGTTTCAGGTTCCATTGCCACACTTCCCCTTAATGGAGAGTGGATTCCCGGCGACAAACATAGTGCCCACTATCATTCGAGTCAAGCATACCTGCAGCGGTCTTGGAATGCATGGCAGCTACGCCATCGAACGATGATTGTACCCTTCGTAAAACAGTTCTTGATGGCCGCTTGTTCACACTCGACCACCTTAACCCTGTCTGAGTCGAAAATCATCCAGCGTCGAGCAGCGATTATCCCCGCTGCGTTCCATTTGCTCAAAGATCTCATGAGCGATTGCACTCTGTCTTCGGACTTGAATCTGCTCTTCGCCTTCGCAATGCAGGGTCTGGGTCCAATGAGGTCTCTACGGTTGAAAGATGATAGTTCAGCATATAATTTAAGCTTGTGTGCGGGACTTTCACAGATACGTCTCGCTTCCGAACAGTGTTTCGACGCTCCATCTATCGCGCCGGCCATTCCGCATCTACTTGACACGGATATTAGCCTGCTGGCATCCTTCAATGGAAAATCGACCATCCCAGATGCAGAGATTTCGCTACCTAACTTCAAACCCCTAGTTATCTCGGAGTCACAACAAGGCTCTTCTCTCCCTCATCTCGATCTAGCGGCCACGGCAGATGCAGCGTCTGCGGCCTCGGTAGAACCGATGCCCCCGCGTCGGGTCCAACGAGCCATGCTGGCTCAGCTTAACCAAAACGTATTTGGACAGAGCTCTCAGGGTGCTTCGTTCGCGTCGATGGCTACGAATCTAGCGCGGGATTTGAGATGGACTGGTAATGCCCCGCTTTGCAGAGATGATTTGCTAGACTCAGGAGCTCTGGATATTGCTTTTGGTGGTGGACAAAAACTGCCAAGCCACTTGCGTGTAGTTTTGTCCATTTTCGATTTGCTGACCAAGAATCTTGTAGTAGAGAGCCTGGCACCAGCGATTGCCGCGCATGGGCGATCAATGCGAGACGCTGTCATTGCAGGTATTGACCCCTATAGCAACTCAACTTCGCAGCCCGTGATTCCGACCTTCCCACCACGACCGATAACCCTCGCTAGTGTCATCCCCGCTGGTTTCGCGCTCTCAACATTGCCTCCAGTCGCGGTAGATCAAATTCTTAGATTCGGTAATCTATCGCATGTATTGACCTGGCCCGCAGATACCACTGCTCGTTCGCTTGCTGATGCCTTATCTAGGCTCCCTAAAACACCGACATCGGTGTCGAGCAGCGTTCCTCTGGTCTTCAGTCAGTTATCCGCGGCGTTCATGGGTCAATTCTTCTGGAATGATGTGCATCCAGCACTCCAATTTATGGCCCTTCGCCTTTGGGCGCTCATGGTCGCATTACTGCCAGGATATGTTGCAGATCTTAACAAACCGATTGAACAGCTTGCCACGATTACGATTCCATGGAGCGATCTAGCTGCAGCAGCTGCCAATACAGCAGCAGCCGCGGCCGCCGCCTCAACCTTCAGTACAATGCTGTTGGGCGGGACAAGTACAGCGTCAGCGCCCGCGTCCAATCAATCGGATTCATCTCCGAGTGCTACGTTGAGTGGCATTGCTGGTGTCCAGACATCTCTCACTGGCGTTCCACCCATCGTGATCTCTTCATCTGGTGCCTCACAGCCGTCATCAGCCGTGGTTTTGACACCTATCACACCATTGCCTTCAACTCAAAGCTCTGCTACGCAGAATGCTGTTGCGCAGGCGACGGCTGCTGCGGCTGCAGTGCATTCCGCTTTGGTACACTCTCCGCAGAACCAAGCCATTACAGGATGGACCGTTATGCTTAATACCATCCCCCACGCGCGCCTGAGCTGGCATAGTATAGCCGTGCTGACCTATCTCCTGGCGAACGCGCCGTTCCCAGTTCCGCTTGGCTTCTCCGAACTCGAAGATCACGCCGTTAGTGCTCCCTCATCGCTCCTGCAAGGTGGAATCTCACTGCTCAGAGGTATTCTCAATAGGAACATGGTCTATCATCAGATGTGCCTTGAGTCCATTGTTCACCTTGAGGAGCAAGCCATTCACAAGGGTGAGCTCGATGAAAATACTCTAGCATGTAACCCCACCAAGATTGTCGAGTACTCGGCCAATGCCGTGGAGCGCTGGCGCAGTGAGCCATATCCGAAACATTATCCAGTCGCCCACGTCTTGTACATGCTCCTGGCCGCGATTCGTAGTCGGGCCAAAGATATTGAACGCCGAGCTAGAGACGATGGTATGTCATCCAATGCAACATCTTCCACGAGCAAAGGTATGGATTATGATGAACTTCCTGGTACTTGCGTCATGCATAGCCTAATGTCTGTGCCTGCATTTGTAGAGAGCGTTCAGGTTCACGCAGAAGTCTCGGTTGCAGTGATGAACGTTCTGATCTTGCTATTAGAAAGACAACCAGGATTCACCACCCATTTCTTTGCAGGCCGAGCCCTGTCGCTTATCCAAGACATCCTCATTTCGGCGCAAAATGCTTTCGATACTGATCCTCACCTGATGCCGGAGACGATCCTCTGTACATCAGTAGCTGGAGAGGCGAAATCGAATGTACCACATCAAACTCCAGTGCTGACGTCTACCACTGGATCCTCAGAGTTGAAGGAGCTCCCTGCGTCTCGTATCTACTCGAGCTCTACGTATGTCCCTCACTTTGCCCAGCCCTTCACATCATCATCGGCGATGGCAACAAGACTAGCTGCGCAGGCCCTTGCACGTGGTCGGGATCCGACGCAGTTGGTGAAGACGCCAGACCCTCCTTCACCTGTTGTACCCCCACCATCAGCGCAGATCGGTGGGTACGCAACTGTCCGACGAGTCGTTGGCGTCCCGCTTATGCGGTCCCTGCCTGAACCTTTGCAAGCATTGAAGTCACACATGGCTACTGTCATTGACGCATGCGTTGATGCACTCGCCAGCTCTATCCTACATATTATTGGCCTGAACGCGTCTGGAGTGGACTTCGAGGTGTCACGTGAGCCGAAGGAGGTGCGAGATCGATTGGCACGGGTTCTGAACTTTAGCACGACGGCCCCCGTACCTCAGATCATCGCAGTGCATTCCCGCGTCATCGCAACCGTCTTTGATCGTATTGATTCCTTCATGCGTGTCGCCCATGCAATTGCAGCCTTATCGTTCAAAAAGGTATGTCTTCCTAACCTTGTGGTGCTTTGCGATTTACTGGTTACGCGCTGCGAGGAAGGTTTATTGCTCTCGGATGGCACCCTGAGCCACTCACTGTCTGCTGCTAGATTGTTTGAGTTTATTGTGAATATGGCGCGTCTAGCTCATGCTACGGATGTGACCTTGTCGCCGCTGTGCCCCTTCGTCGATCCGACACTACATCACTATCGCGAGCGAGAGGCCCAGATGCGCAAAAGGCTCGCTATGCGATCTTGTCCACAAATGACGGATCTTTCCGAAGCTGTTCGATTGGGTGTTGGCGCTGCTGCTCAGTTCGTGGCCCGTTTGCGTACATGTAATTATGGCCTCACCGGAGCCGACACGACAATGAATGCCAAGGCGGAGGAAGCACTGAGCCTGCCGTTCTGGAAACGCACTACATCGTCAAGTCTTGTGCCGGAATTGACAAGGCATGCGACTCGGCTGTCGACATTTTGCCTCGATACACGATCCTACGATTTGCATGCAATGCTTTGCATTTGCAAGGTGTTCGTATATCATTCGAGTCTGTTTTTGTCCAGCAAAACCAACCTTTTCCTCACAAAGTATGCATTACAGGTTCTCTTGACAGACCTTAGACACTGTGTGTCTCACGCGGCGATGCATGGGTTCTATTCTCAAGCAGTAACATCACCATATCATCGTGCTTTGCTGCAGATGCGCTTGACAGCACCTGATCCCTTATTAATGAGAGACATAGGACCGGTCAACCAACAATCGCCCAGTGGAGTTGTCGCGACATCACTTTCTCTTGCCATGAGAGGTCCCAAGCCAGCCACTCCCGCGGCGCCCAATGATATTGAGCGAACTGAGCTACAACTGTTGGAGCAACACGTGCATTCCGCGTCATTCTCGGGCTTACCTCCACTTTCGGAGCCGTATTTTCGTGTTGTGAACAAGTATGAATTAAGAGTCTTCATGCTTCACGTCTACCGAACAGCATTTGAGAACCAACATAGCTTCCTAAAGTCGATCTTTTCGCTGTCAGATCAGACAACAAAGGCTTTCTTCGAATTGCTTGTCGCGAAGAACAGTAGCGTTCCACCTTTGGATGACAGCTATTCCCTCGCCGATCGTCAAGCCGTTGAGGAGCTGCTGAACTCACTCCCACCTCAGCTAGCACCCTATGGACAGTTTGAGACTTTGGACCTTTATTTCTCCATCGGTGATAGAAACCCCAAATTGCATGACATGATCACCGAGAGGCTCACCAGCAGGTACAAGGCTTCGCTTCAGGCAGCAGGATTCGTGCGTGTCGCTACACACTATTCCGCTACGTGCGCTAACCCTCCACCGCAGCCGGCCGGACTACTCGTCAATCCCTCTGTTCCGTTCACGGTAGCAAGCCTTTGTGATCGAATGCTTCCAAGTGCAAAAGTCTCGTTATTGTCTGTCATTGAGGAGGCTGCATTCGTGGAGAATGCCATTCGTCTTGTGCGATTGCGAATCTTCCCACCCCTGGTGCGCGCTGCCATTCCTCTGCAAGTATGGTTCACGGAACTGCGCAAGCTTTGGGCGAAGCGCCTTGTGGGTATGAATGAGCTTAACAACCTTAGTCTGAAGCGTGAGCGATCGTATCTTCTTGAGCACTCCCCGCTCTTGCAGCGCTTGGCTGATCTCGCCGCCGCAGCAATGCTTCGTTGTAAGCTACCTACAAACAGGACTATTCTTCACTTCACAGAGACGCATGGCCGACAGCGTGCTCTGGCCCACTTCCCTGGCTTCTACCGAAGCTACGATATGCAACTAGAAACTATCTTTAGGTTTGCATTGGCACCTCTGCTCAGCCTAATTGATGTCTCTAAACAGCACCCCGACGAAGGTTCCTTAGATCAGAATGTGGTCGTTGCCAGACCGAACGATCCAACTGAGCTTCTTGTATCTACAAAGCTGCGTCAGAAAGCACTGCTCGGGTCAACGAGTACTCTACGCTTCCTGCGGGTGTGCGCTGATCTTCTTCAGGCGCTGTATCAAGAGTGGAACGAGTATAAGAGTCGTGCACCATCCAAGATTGCAGAGCTTGAGGAGGAGGTTTCCAAGTTACAGGCGACTCGCGCTGAGATCGAAGAGCATATCCGCAAACAAGAGCAAGCAGCGAAACAAGAGGCTGAGAGACGGCGCCGCGAGATGGAAGAGAAGCGACGTGCTGCAGCTGCTGCTGTGGCGGATGCTGGTGAGGCTCGGGCTTCCTCTGCACAAGATGGTACTTCACTCGCGATTTTCGCTGACGGCCCTGCCAAAGACCCGTCAGCCGAGTCTGCATCGCAATCAGAGACACCATCCTCCACTAAACCGTCGCCGGAGGTCCCAAAGCTTTCTACTGTCGATTCTTCTTCTAAGGGAGCTACCGACCCATCGGATAAAATCATTATCCCAATCGATCTCACACAAGTTTCGCCTCTTGCTACCCTCGCTCGCTACTTGCCCCTAGTTTGTGGAACGCCATTCTCAATGGCAGCTTTGGCTGCGGTCGCGACAGCCAGCGATTACAAATCTGTATTGTCCCAGCTGTCAAGACCAACATCTCCCGATCTTGGCAGCTCCCCAAGCACTGCTGCATCCAAGCAACCTCTTTCCCCGTTATCTCTACAGACTCCGTGGTCACCCAAGTCCTCGACAACTGATGGGACTTCCGCGATGGTAGAACCTCCCAGTGACCTGGACTTGGCGTCAGACGCAAAGATGCAAACGAAAGGTGATATGGAGGATTCCTCGAATAAGGTGCTGTATTCCATGCCGCTCAGCTATCAGGATCTTTTGGGAATGGAGGCCCCAGATGTAGGTTCCAACCTGGATGATGCAATCGAGTCTCATGCTGACCTTATTGTTCGTTTCCCACATTTGCTCCATCTTCCACCGGATCCCGTTGCTTATGTCATGGCAAGGATGACCCCTCCACCAACGGGCTGTCTTAGCGCCATGAGCTCATTGTCGGATGCGTTCGCATGGAGTCCTGATTCTCAGCATCTTGCCGTAGCGCTTGCTTATAGACCACAAGTGCGCGTCATAGCAGCCAAAACCGGCACAATTGAGATGACTCTCGAGACAGGTCATGATGCACGGCTTACCTCGATCGCATGGTCACCGTGTGGCGAGATCTTGCTCGTCGGAAGTGAGGATCGACGCGTGACACTCTGGGATATGCGGCCAATCACAGACATTATCGAGAAGAGCCCATTTGCAAGAAGAGTTATTGCTGATTACTGCGCGACGCGTGCTGCAGAACGAGAACGACTTCGTCTCGAAAAGCTTCAGCAACAAATTGAAGAGACCGAGGCCTTGGCACGTCAGCGTGCGAAAGATCTTGCTGATCGTGAGGCTGAGCTTAATGCTGCGCGTGCTCGTTTCGAGGCGATGCTCGAGTCCGACGACGATGATGACTTTGACGAAGCCAAGATTGAGAAGCGAATCAAGGCAAGTTCGAAAGCGAGTGTAGGCCTTGACGGAACAGCTTCAAGTACGCGAGAGATCTCAGTCGATGGCGACTTGGAGAGTCCTACGACCCCAGCTGTCTCGAGCGAAGCAGTCGTGGTACCGTTGAAGCTAGATGAGCAAGATCTGGCTCCTGCACCAATTGACCTTGAAGTTGACCTAGCAGAACTCACAACATCTCACCTATCGTCTCTTCGGCTTTTGGCAGTACTTGAAGCGCACACATTGGGTGTTCTCTGTGTCGCCTTTGCACCTAATTCCCGCCTATTTGCCACAGGCAGTCTGGATAAAACCTTACGTGTTTGGAGCGTTGGAGCCGTTATTGAGGCGTATCAAAATCGTCGCTTAGCAAAGGATGTGAAACATGCCAAGAGTGGACATGGTTCGCCAAGTATGAATGCACGTGGCCGCATTTCGCCAGATCATTCGACGCCACCGCTTCATGCCTCGCTCGATATTCACTCTCATGCACTTGGAAATGTCCCCGCAGGCATCACAGTAACAAATCTTAAGGTCAGAATCCGTGCTGGGCCAACCGCTGATGGTATGCCAGGAGTCTCGGGTACCACAGGAGCTGTCAGGGTGCCGCCGCAACCACCTCCGAGGGTTCCGCCTCGTCCAGGTACGGTGAAAGTCCCAGGAACGACCAACTCATCCTCGGCTGAGCGAGCATTCTCACATCCTTTCACCATCTCAACCAAATCGGTCGAGCCTGTGGCTGACATTGTTGTGCAGCCTCAGGTGGATAGTGACGCTTCAGATATATCCTCCGCGGAAGGGACGGTCACGCCCAGTTCAGCTTCGGGATTCCTCGCTATCACGTCGCTTGGAGTTAATATGCAGGCGACGCGTTCTGTAAGTTCGCATGGTGCAGCCATTCTCAGTCTGGCTTTCTCCCCTTGTTCGACTTTCCTTGCGGCAGGTTGTGGGGATGGTGTTCTACGGTTGTGGAACCTCACACAGCAGATCCCCGAAGAAGGCACTCCCTCCGGCTTTGTTCGCCACCGATCTGAATCTAATGTTTCTGGATCCTCCCCGTCACTTACGGCGCTGGGTGTTGCAGATGCGGATTCACCAAAGGCTCGAACCGTGCGCCTAGGATCTAGCGGTAACATTCATCTACCTCGGCTTCTGCAACCGCAGGCCGATCGCGGTCATAGATACGGAATGCTCGTCGCCGAGCTGAACGGTCATGCAGATGCCATTGTCTCTATTGCGTGGACCCCCGATGGGTGCATGATTGTGACGGGGTCCGAAGATAAATCGCTGCGTATCTGGCACGCGCATACTGGTGTTTGTCTGCGTGAGTTGCGAGAACACACCCTCGCAGTGACTAGTGTGAGCTCCAGCCCTGCTGGAGATCTCATTGTCTCAGGGTCTCGCGACCGTTCTCTACGGCTCTGGTCGCTTGAAACCGGCTCTTGCATAGAGGTCTTGGGTGAGCACGGTGCGGCCGTGAATGCCGTCGCATGGGCTCCTTATTGGCCCTTACCTGTTGCTACATTGCCAGAAGCATACGTTCGCGCACGGAGCCAGCTCCGAAGGAAATCAGCCCCAGAAGCTGTCATTGGACCGGAGGCTGTTTCACTCTTGCTCAAATCAGATGCGCCGTCGCCTCGCGATTCCGATGATTTGTTCGGCATGGTCGATACATACATAGCCACTACCTCACGTGATCGAACCCTCCGTCTCTGGGCAACCAAATGCAGGCTTCCGTCACCAGACGCACCATCACCAGCCTCACCACTCCTGCTTTCTCCCAGCTCGCGAAACAGCGATATGAAGGCAGTAGGCATCATCGAGTCTCCTAACAACAAGATTGTCGCGGAGACAACACTTGCTGCGGGAGAAGTGGGGCAAAAGCCGATCCCCTTAACCCCGGGAACACCCCCAGCCATTCCCAAGCGGACAGCAGCCTCGCTTGCTATGCGGACAAAGCGCAGCTCAATGCTACAGATGGGTGAAACTTCGATCACCCCGTCAGTTGCGTCCAACACGACAGCCGCGGTCAAAGCGCTATTGTCGACGATGGGAGAGGGAGCCAGGGTTTCAAAGTTCGCATCTGAAGTTGCTGAGGCATTTGGTGCATTCGGCGCCCTATCTCCAGAAGATTTGGAACCCACCCATGCTGAGCGTTTGTATCGCATGCTTGAACCCGGCGATGAGCCGTTACCACAGGGTTTAATGCCGTGCTGCCGTGTCTTTGGTATGGACAAGACAGACGCGATCCTCTTGCTGTGTCGTCACAACATGTACATCCTTCACAACTTCAGGCTTGAACGTGCGGGTGGTAGCTCATTCTATGCGTCTGGTCAGACAGGCTCGAACGCATTTGGTGGCGAGGGTGGTGTCTGGGTGTTTGTACCCGTACAAACTGAGACTGGTGGAAGCCCAGGAGAGGTATCCCCGGGCATGCCTATTTCGCTGATGCGTAACACCGGACCTAATTACAGTATGAAATTGGTTCATCGCTCAACCAAACATGATTTAGCATCCAGAACAACTCCGACTGCGAAGGAGAGTCGATCGATCTACGATATTGCGCATGAGCATCCTGATGAGATTGAGACGGTTCTTGCGGTTCATAAGCGTCATCGAAACCGTCGACCTTCCGATCCATCAGCAGTTCCCTCGGGTAACTACGCACTGGGCATTCCCAATGCCTCCGAGCTATATTTGTCTGCAGTTGATCAGCCGGAATCGGCAGAGACGCGTATGCCAAATGATGGTCAGGTCTTCTCAGGTGTCGCAACATCGGGGACTCAGCTGCCTAGTACAAAGGCGCCACAAACATCCACTGCGCAAACTCCCGGTGGGAACAAGTCCCGAGTGCCTTTCGACAGCAGTAAGGACAATAAGCTGAGTGCTGCACAACACCTAGCAAAGATTGATCTCGCTACTGCAAAGCTGAACCACTCGATTCAAGAAATCCAACAGCTCATGTCGGCGTCGGTCATGGGTCCAGACTCAATACCGACCGTCGTTCAGGGTGGTGAGGATATCTTTGCAACGGTTTCACCCTATCAACTTGTTGGGCCACTGCCTCCCGGAGTTCCTAGCATTTATCACCAGCTACGAAAGATCTATATCAAGGCCCAGGCGGGCGCTCGGTCATCTGTGGGCAAGAGTGACGAGACAAAGAGCGACGAAGAATCGGTTGGGACACGCTTCGAGGCTTGCAAGGAGCCTTTCACGGAGGGTTCAGATTTAGAAGTTGATTTCGAAACTGAGCGCAAGGCTGCACGTGCAAGCCGCCGTGCTTTGAGAGCTAGACGAGCGATTCAGATTGCTGATGAGTCTCTGAGGGCCCAAGTCGAGGCTGCGGCGCTCGACGAAGCAGCGAGATCTACCCAAGAGCTTGTGGAACTTGCAAAGGATGTTGATGCATGTGCTCTGCCACTCATAGCGAGCGCGACCTCAATGTCGACGACTGCGACGGCAATGTACCTAGAAACACCACCGTTTGGTCATCACGACTTTCCGATTCGTCATACGATCGAAAAGTGCCCATGGAGTGCAATCACAGAGGTGTACAAGCGCCGATATCGACTCAGACCTATGGCAGTCGAAATCTTTACTGGAACTGTTGGTTCCTTCTTCCTAACATTTGATTCGCCTCTTCTTCGCGATGCCATGTATAACCGAATCGTTCGGTTGGCTGGACCGCCACGCGTAATTGACTCGGATGAAGATAGCGATATCGAGCAAGACGTGGGTGCCAATTGCGACAGCTTCATGGCAAGCCTAGGATTGCATCCGGGCATTCCTGCATCTGGTGCCGCCGTTTCATCCTTTACGGTTAGTGGCGCATCAGTTGCTCGCGAGCCGATTACAATTCAGAACTTGGTTGGTGCCGGCTTGGGCGCAGCCAATACTGGCAGCCTCGCGCTCGGCAATAGCGGTGGATACTCTGGTCAACCAACAAACTTAACAGCATCTGGGGCTGGTATCCAATCCGCTACAGCCGCGTCATCGACATTAAGTGGTCTTGGTAGCACACTGGCAACCCTTTACACCGGAATGAGCGTAGGTCCAGCGATTGAAGAGGCAATCCTTGAACGGGGTAAGAAGCTGTGGTTGAACGGTCAGATATCGAACTTCACGTATTTGATGTTCCTGAATACCATGGCAGGTCGCTCATATAGTGATCTGACCCAGTATCCAGTGTTCCCATGGGTCTTGGCAGACTACACCTCTGAAACCATCGATTTGGACGACCCCAAGGTTTACCGTGATTTATCGAAGCCAATGGGTGCTCTGACACCCAGCCGTGCCGCCCTTTTCCAGGATCGCTACGAATCCTGGGAAGATCCTGTGAATAACACACCAAAATTCCACTATGGTACGCACTACAGTTCTGCCGCTATAGTTGCATACTATTTGATTCGTCTCGAACCTTATACGTCGTTCCACGTGAATCTCCAAGCAGGTCGGTTCGATCACGCAGATCGCCTGTTCACAGACATTGCCCAGTGCTGGCTGAGTGCCTCATGCACTGGTGGTATGACTGACGTGAAGGAGCTGATTCCTGAGTTTTACTACTTGCCTGAAATGTTTGTCAACTGGAATAAGTTCGATCTAGGTCAGCTTCAATCGAATGTACCCGCTCATAACGTGAAACTTCCACCATGGGCAAAGAACGATCCGTGGATCTTCTGTTCTACTTTGCGACAAGCGCTTGAAAGCGATTACGTGTCTGAGAACCTGCACCACTGGATTGATCTAATCTTTGGTTATAAGCAACAAGGCCCCGAGGCGGTTAAAGCTCAGAACGTCTTTTACTACACCTCCTACGAGGACGCGGTCTCTTGGGAAACATTGACTGATCCTGTGATGCGTAATTCAATTATATCTCAGATCGAGAACTTTGGACAAACGCCTAGGCAACTGTTCACCAAGCGTCACGAGCAGAAGAAGGTGCATGCGTCGTCAGCAACTGTCTCGCTAGCCTCGCATCCACTCATCATTCGTCCATCTATCGAGTTAGGATGTTATCGCGCAGGCACTTACACGATATCGGCTGCCAGCCGACCCGGCGTGATCTCAGGCACTTCAATTCTCACTGTTGGTCGTAATGCGCAGCAACTGACATCAACCGTTCTAAACGCTTTGGTAGGTACCGGCATTACAGGCGGTATTGGCCAGACGATTACAGGCGGTCCCGGTGCGCCTCAATATCAGCTCACGACAGTTGCCCAGATGGCTACACAAGCGGTACAAAACCGTGAGCAGTATTACAGGGAGCTCTTGAGGGAATTGGGTTCAAAAGAAAATGTCCAGCTCCCGGAGCCCATCCTTCAAATGCCCGCGGCAGCCCCGGGGGCGCAGTTCGGACCCCTGGCACCGCCCTATCTTTATTTGTCACTACATCAGCGAGTTTCTTCGCTGGGAGTCGGAAGTGCCGTTACACATTCTGCTGGAGCCTTCGCAGGCATGACTCAACCGGGAATCGCTGTAGGACAGATTAAATTCCTGCGCAGCAAACGAGGAGCTGACAAGAATCGCATTATTGTTGCCAGTGCAAACCAGGTCTTGCTGCCTCCTTCCTGCGGTAAAGCGTTTACATGGGGCTCGAACGACAATTCGATTGCTGTGGTGAGTGTATATCCTCGCAGGTCTCGACCTGTTGATGAAGTGATCGTTCGCCATTCTACTACACTGACGTCTCCTGTTGTCGCAGCGGCCGTAACCGATGATGGGCGAACGCTTGTTGTGGGTGCCTCGTCCGGCATTGTAGATGTCTATCAATTAGGAGTAGGACAGCTCTGGTACAGGCAGCTCACGTTGGCCTTCAGACTGGTGCCGAAGTCCATTGCTCCTGTTCGCAAGCTGATCGTCTCAAGGCGATTTGGCGTGATCGTTGTGGGAGATAGTGCAGGGCAAGTCACAGTTTGGGATCTCGATCGAGGTGTGATGAATCTGGTGCTACCACAACACCCTGAACCTATTTCAGCGCTCTGCATTCACCCCTTGACTGGGGACTTGCTTGTATGTGCACGACACCATATCTATGTCTGGAAACTCTCAGGTCGTCTGGTAGCCCATGCGCAGCTTGGTTCTTCAGCTTCCGATACAGTCACAGCTTGCGCCTTCCTACCCGTGTTCGGAAGCACTGAGGTCGGTCGCAACCTTGTGACCGGTCACTCCGATGGTGTCGTACGCTTTTGGCGGTTGGCTACACATGCAGAGGCTAGGGCAATTCGTGCGCGACTTGAAGAAGCTGAAATTAACGCAGCGAACGAAGCAGATAACAAGGCTTTCCAACAAGCAAAGGCACAAGCCATTGCCGAGTACTATGCCAAGACCTCGGAGGGTGCAGAGTCTCGGCTTCGAACATCTGTATCATTCTCCCCCGAAATGGCGCAGCGGATTCTAAAGACGACTAGCGTCACTCCTACTCATCATGAATCTGGTGTAGCTTCATTCACGCCCTCCTCAGCGGGCTCCGCAGGAGGCTCATTGACGACATCCGTCTCATCTGAGGGAGCTCTAACGGGCAGATCAGGAGAAGACATACTTGAAGGTGCTGAGGAAATGAATCTACGATCAAGCGCGAATGATATTGCGTTGCTTCCTTTACAGGCGGCTGCTCGCAGTGGAGGAGAAGGCGCGTCAGACGCCGATCCATCCTCAACTCTGGTGGTCGGGAATACCACATCCGCAACTTCAGCACTTGCAGGCTCGATTCGTGGTGCAGCCGCAGCTGTCGCGGTTACAGCAAAGTCTCGAATGACGGCCCAGGCCTTGCTACTAAATGACGCTGATGAAATCCTTTCGGAAATCATGAACGAAGGCTATCCTGAGTATATTGCCGCTCAGCGACAATGGCACACACAGCGTCGTCGGTTGAGAAATGCACAGGTGCAGAAAATCAAGCGAACCATCCTCGAGAAAGGGCCTGACGCAGCAAGTGAGGCAATCTCGCAAGCCCAGGCCGCAATGGCGTCAGTTTTGATGCCTATTGTACCAGCTCTTGAGCGTCACGTGGCGAGTGAAGAGCGAACTGTGACTGAGTGGGACGTATCGATGCTGCGGTCAGGCCAATGCCTGTGGAGTGGTCTCAACTACTCACAAGCATCGATGCAGCTACTCCTACGTCTCTCGCGTCGCGCGCACTCCAGTGCAGTCACCGCCATGCATGCACCGACTTCCCTGGCAACGCAAATGTGGACGGGTGATGCCAATGGCACGGTGATTTCCTGGTCGCTCACCAATACCGACCACTGGGTCCGTGACGAGGATGCGAATGCCTGTGCGGGCTGTCGAGCCACCTTCTCCCGTCTCAGTAAGCGCAAACACCACTGTCGCTCGTGTGGTAATGTGTTCTGCAACAAGTGCAGCCCCAACAAGCTGCCTATTCCAAGACTAGGCTTCATGGAGCCCGTCCGTGTGTGCTACTTCTGCGAAACGAAGCTGTTAGCCAAAATTGAGCTCCTGTCCTCGACAAGCGCCACATCCACCCCATTGCAGCAATCCACTGCTCCTGGGTCCGATCAGCAACAGTCGCTGACTTCGCAGCTCCAGCAACTTGATGCAGATGATTAATTGATATATCTAAGGCCACTGATCTGGACTAGTTAGCCCCAAAGGCTAGCTAGCCAGCGTGTTAAATAGTTACTTGATGGGGTGGAGCTTGTACACGGCTCACGTTCCAAGTGCTCCACTCACCTTTGCTCAAGTGTTGAATGAAAAACACATTTCTCAGTATCTAATGCTTATCAGTGTACTTCTTTGATTCCATTTTTCATTGTGGTATAATAAGTTGACACACCATTCAACCAACCAACATACAAACATACATTCATTGAGTGAGGCTTTCTTGGTTGCTTTATTCGACGTATAATCCCCAGCCATGCATCGTTCCGGCTTTGCCGACAACATCTGTCCTGGGATATCCTCGTTGTTCAGGATGAGTCTGTAGTGCGTGATCACTCAAGGCCGTGAGGGGCAGCTTAGCAGGTGTCCTCGGTGCGATCTGCGTATGATCCATGGTCAAACCTAGATCTGCTCTCCAGTCCAGGACGTGTACTAGCCTCCCTCCAGGCGAGTTGGCGACCGTATTCCGTCACCCCCGCCCGCGGCCGAGCAGTGAAACTAGAGCAACGGAAGAGTGGGTTTGAGGAGTAAATACCGCGGGGTGCGTTGAGTGCGGTGGCATGCTGAGGCTAGCATTGTATGCTAGCCACTACGAAGACACGTGTGGAATTTTTTATACCCTAGTGCGAGTGCGATATAACTTGATTTTTTGACGCACAAACTTGCGTGAGTAGGCCTGTCCGTGGGGTTGACAGGAGGATACCCGTTGTGGTGTCATGCCGAGAGTCATGGCCATGGTCGTGGATCTGATAATGCTGAGCAAACTGCTGTGCATCTCTACCTACGACCAATACTCACCCATACCATCGTCCACCTATGCAACCCGGCTTCTCAGCGATGCGACCATATCTCGGAAAGGTCCTAGTTGTGGCCGCGGCACTGACCGTGACGCTTGTGATGGCTGCACAGGGCTCGAAACCCACCATTACCAAGACGGCGATTAATATTATTGACTCCCCCGTGCTCCCAGGCAACATTCTGCCTCAGTTCATGTTCATGCAGGGCGCTGTCGAGGGTGCCACTGGTAACGTTGCACTAGGCGGTGGTCGCGGCACTCCTCGACCTTTCAATCCCGACGACTCAAATGGCCCCGATATCTTTGAGGGTGGTATGGAGGACATGCGCTCTCCTCAGCTGCCTTACCTCACCCAGGACCAGTGGACGTGCGACCGCAAGCCCGCCCAGTTGCCTGTTGTTCAGGTTGAGAACGAGTTCCTTAAGATGAACGTCGTACCTAGCATCAACGGTAAAATCTGGAACCTCTTCGACAAGAAGAATAACCGTGAGATGTTCTTTAATAACCCCGCTCACCAGCCTGCCAACATTGGTGCGCTCAAGGCTTGGGCGTCTGGAGGCTGTGAGTGGAACTGGAGCCCTGGTATCATCGGGCACTCTGCGTTCTCCGAATCCCCTGTCTGGGTTGCTCGTGTTCAGTCTGACCGTGGTGACGTCGTGCGTGTCTACGAGTTCGACCGCTACAACATGACCGTCTGGCAGGTCGATATGCTTATCGAGGATGATGTGTTGTGGGTTCACCCTCGCATCATCAACCCCACCCCCGTTGACTTGCGCGGCTACTGGTGGACCTGCGTTGCTCACCATGTGACTCCCGCATCGCGTGTCATCTCACCTGCCACTCACGTCGCTGAGACTTCCAGCGGTCCTATTCGCGACGCTCCATGGCCCTTCATGGCAGAGACTCTCAACACATCCTTCTCGGGCCTCCCTCCGGATTACATCTGGCGACAGGACCACTCTTACCTCGGTAATATCATCTGGGGTGATTTCTTCCTCCGCATCCCTGACGAGCTCGACAAGTACATCATGCACGTCGAAGAGGACGGTTACAGTGTTTACCACGGTCACACCCTCAACGGTACCAAGTTCTTCACCTGGGGTCAGTCCGGTCCCGGCCGATTCATGCAGGACTTCCTTTCCGCGAACGCCCCCGACCGTGCTGGTGACTATGCTGAGCTTCAGGTCGGTCCTGCACCTACTCAGATGCAGACCTGGCCCTTGCCCAAGAACTCCAAATTCGAGTGGACCGAGTTCTTCAAGGCCTGGATGCCCGACGCCAAGACCATCTCCCGCCTCCGCGGTCGCGACTATGACGATGCCCTCCGTGCAACTGATTCCCTCATCAATGGTCCCAACGGTGTCAGCAAGCAGAAGTTTGTCGAGATGGATACGTTCATGAAATCCATTGCATCTAAGGAGGTCAAGCCGGGAGACATTATTAGTCAGGGCATGCCTTGGGGTGCTCTTAACGAAATGCTTCGTGCTTGGTATAATGAGCCCACACCTCGCATGACCCCCAGTGCTTACTTTTCGTTGAACGCCGGCGACTGGGAGGTCCGTCCTTGGTTCGAGTTGCTTCAGGGTGGCACCTTCTCCGCTGAGACTCTCAAGCGCCTTCCTATTAGCTTCCAGGTACACGACCTCTGGCGCAAGGTTATCACTGACTCTGCCAACAAGTACGGTATGACGTGGTTGCATGCGCTTCACCTTGGTATCATTGCCATGGAGAACGGTTTTGTTGCTGAGGCTCGCGCATTGTTCGAGCAGTCTAACAAGCTTAAGGCCAACCCTGTCGCTTACCGTAACCTTGCACTCCTCACCAAGACCGCTGACGACGCTTACCCGTACTTCATGAAGGCTTGGAACATGGCAGTGAACAACCAGGAGGAGCCCAGCCGCGACCGCCTTGTCATGAACTTGGCTGCCGAAATTGCCATGTTCTTGCAGACTCAGAGTGATCCCAAGTGGCGTGCTGTTCTCGCCGACTTTATTATCAACCGACTCGACAAGGCTCCCAACATTCCTGACCGCGCGAAGCGCACTGACCAGATCATCACCTCGCGCATCTACGTAGCAATCTATGTCACGAGGGACTTTGATTACGCTATCAGCATGCTCAAGTCGGAGTGCTTCCCCACTTACGGCAAGGGTCGCAAGGATCTCATCAACTTCTGGAATGATGCACACATCCTCAAGGAGGCACAACGCATCGGCCGTCCTCTGACGCGCCTCGAGCAGCGCAACGTGCGTGTTAACAACTTCCCGCCTCGCAACATTGGTTGCCCCTATGCTGATACTTATTGCCCCAACTACTGGTAAACGGTCTGTCGTTTCATCATGATGATATATAGATAGAACCATCCGTTCCAGGGTTGGCGCACGGGTTAGCGCCGTCTTCGTTTGTGTACACATGTTTTCTTTTTCAGCTCAATACATACAAATTTGCTGTGTTATCACCGAACCATTGCTGCTGTATGTGCATTACGTGCTGGCAAGCGTGTCTATTGCGTTCGTTTGTGTCGACTGAGTGTCCACCTGAGTCGCAGGCTCCCAGTCTTCAGTTACCACACTCCGGGGTGACGGACTAGTTTTTGCCGCCAAAGCAAGTACATTTCCTCGGACCTGGGTTTGCAGTGTCACGTGTGTGGCACATTCTGAAACTGGTGTAGATTTATTCTACACATGCTGGTGAACCTACTGCGCGAGAAATCATGAGCGAAGACGGCTCACTACCACCCTGGTTTTACGATGTTTGCACTTGCTCTGGGAACGACCCGCTTGCAGACGCTCTGCGTGAGTGGCGGCTGCTTGAGCCGGATACTCAACGAGCTGCTGCTATGTATGATCAAGTAGGTATCTAAAGCAGAACTTGCTTCACGCTATTCTGGACTTGTATTCGTTCGTGTTGCTCGAAAAACACTGCTATATTAGGGATCTTTATTAGGAATCTGACCAGGCGAGTATCTTGTTTTCGTTTGGTCTCTAGGCAATACGGTCCGTCCTCGCGTTTCCAGTGCCGCTGAGAAACTTGGATATCCTATGCAAATTACAGGGCGTTGATCTATCCCTTGCTCAACGCCTCCACGAACTTATTCGGAAGCACGCTCGAGTGTCGGAGAAGCCGTTGCTCTCAGAGATCGATAGCCCAGACAAGTTCGACCCGATCTTCCAGTTCGTGCTTGAGGAGTTTAACGAAGCTTCGCGTATGGTTTCTAGTGAACATTCACGTGGTGTGCAGCCAAGTGCGGTGCGCGGCGACGTGCTTGACTTACGATATGTGCAGCAGCTACAACAGCAGCGCCTGCAGCAATCGCAGCAGTCAAGGCCACAAAGTCCCACTGCGATGCAACCTAGCTCTCAGTCACTGGCGCCATCGCTTGAGCAGCAGCCCCAAAGAGCACACACTAATACTCCTCAACCGAAGAGAAAAGACTACCTGCCGCAACCAAGATCAGGAGGGTGGGCGATCTTGCTGGCCTTCGCGCTGACCCTTGAGAATGATTCCACAGGACGCATGGTTGGAGCGAATCTTGAATTAAGCAAGGACGAGATTGTCGCGCTTGGCAGTAGCTATTCGAAGACCTCATTTGAATCGTCAGCGACTCAGTTTTATTCAGCATGGAACGACAAGAAGACCCTGGAAAACCAAGGCATGCTGAGGCAACGTGGTCGAAATCCTGTTTTGTACTCGCTAACCCCGACAGGTCTGCGCGCGGCCTATGCTTGCTTCGTGGGTGAGTTCTCAAGGCAGCCCAAGGGAGCATGGGCTGCAGAGTTCATCGGAGAATGTCCAGCGACATCCACAATTTTGCCTCGCACCTCCTCGCCACCGTCACCAAGTATATCTCGTTCCCATTCGCTCACCTCAGCCCACACCAGCGACCACAGCAGCAATAATAGCTCCAGTAATATGCGCAGCAGTAGTAATAGCGCCGATATTATGCGCAATGCATCAGCAGGAGCTACTGACCCCACAGTCCCCACTCTTCAGCGACTGACCTCCAATTCACCGACAAAGCCGCAGGTGCAGCCTTCGCTTCAGCGTGGTATTTCGTTAACAGCGATCACTTCCAATAGTGTGTCGTCATCCCAATCACAAGTAGACCGAATCCTATCGCCTTCTCCTAAGTCCCCCAGCACGAGCATGTCAGCAGAGCTATTAGAGATGGAGAACAAATCAGTCCCAGCTTCTGCACAGGATGCACAGATGCGTGTCCTTATGGACGAATTTGAGATCATCATCCTTCTTGACATTCGCGAACGACACCTCGCAAATTTGCTTCAGCAGCTGCAACCTTCCATAACAATACGGTCCCATCCTCTCTCTGTGGGTGATATTCAATGGGTGGCCGAACACAAACCCACCGGCAAGTTGTACGTGCTTGACTACATTATCGAAAGAAAAACAATATCGGATCTTTATGAGTCGGTACAGGATGCACGCTATCGCGATCAGAGGGCGCGCTTACTTAAAAGCCGCATTAAGAACGTCATGTACATGATTGAAGGCGATCTGAACTATACAGGCGTTGGTAGTCCTCCATCGCAGAGCAATAGTTGGGCGGACTATGGGCGTATGGTCACGGTTTGCCAGACTGTGATTGCAAAGCTCACTTCGGTTTACGGATTCTTGGTCTTGAATCCACACTCACTGCCTGAGACTGTCCGGATGCTGACCGAAGTGCACGATATGGTGGTATCAGCATATCAAAATGCAACAGTTGCCGAGCTTGCACCTCTCCTGAAATCACTTCGTGGTGAGTCTGTTAGAGGTGCCGGTGAAGCACTTCAGTCATTTGAAGCTCGCATGAAGAAACGCGCAGCGATGTGTCGATGGAGAGTATTTGGTACGCAACTGCGTCAAATACGCGGCTGCAGCTCCCGGATTGCGATGGCGATTTTACGCACGTATCCTACTCCAGCAAAGTTGATTGAAGCGTTCCGAAAAGCAGAGGAGCTGGAGCGCGAACCAATCGTAGGTAAGATCACGAAGAAGGAACTCGAGAAGCGGCAAGCAAAGTATATGCTGACACATATCAATACGTCGATGGATGATTCCAATCCAGCATATATTGGAAAGGCTGTATCTGAGGCAATTTATGACTTCTTCCTGGGGAACGACCCATCTACTGTCGCTGATGCCGATGCGGCTTCTCCCGCGACCACCCCAAGACAAGGAAGTCAGAATTCTGACGAAATGTGGCGATGAATAAACCATACTGGCTGCAATCAATTCGATTCCGTTTGCTCATTCGCATCTTGTACCAATTTGTAGCAGTGCGTTTATTCCTGCGCTTTTAGGGTTGGGCGATAGTGTAACCTGTCAGCAAATAGCCACCAGTGGCAGAGCATGTCATGACAGGGTGTGTACGATTAGGTAAGACCTGAAGGGGTCTGTACCAATACTCTGCAATTTGGACATTCACGGCGATCTTACGCTGAACGAGGAAGTTTTGCGCCCTGGCCAGCGGCTCAGGTGTGATAGCATAAACCACGAACGGCGAACCTGGCAGGAGCAGGTTCAGAAGTGGAAGCATAACCTCAAGGGGCGAGCTGTTCGTGCAGATGACAAGTCCAGTAGCGCCTTCCTTGAGAACGGAGCGTGCCTGCTCCCATCGCTTTCGCGCAAGTACAGCATGTCGGGTCGGTCCAACGTTTTTCTTTGGCTTTGAATCGCCTGCGTCACCTGATGAAGCAGCAGTCATGAGACTTTCTGACGTTTCCTCACGTTCCTCCTTGTCTTCCTTGCCTTCGTCGTCATCATCTTGATCAGCGCTGGCACCCTCGACTCCATCCAAGTTTCCAAATAGCTTTTCGCCTTTTGCAATAAATTCAGCATTTGCTTTGGCAATTGCTTCAATCTCCTCTGCGCTTACACCCGTGTCTACACACTTATTGACGGGCGTGAACGCCATGAGTTGCGACAGAGGAACTTGCAAGATAGACTTGCGCTCCGCTGCTGTAAGATTCATTCGGTTGATCAGGAAGGACGGCTCCGAGAGACCAATGTAAGGTGCAATGATTGTGCCAAATCCGCCCATGCGATATGCTGCGGTTGCCGTAACCAGCCCTCCCACTGTTTCGAAGATAATGGTACGGCTACCGCTACCAATATTCGCCCTCTGGATCATCTGCGCCAAGCTGTCTTCTCGCAAGTAGTAGATCCTTCGGTGATCCTTCTCAATCATGAATTGCAGAACAGACTGGGGTGTGGGGCGTGTGATGTGGATATCCGTGTTGTACTTTGCAGCCTTACGCTTGAACCATTTCTCCTGCGAGAACTCGGTTTTCGAGCCGAACGTCTTGCTCGCCTCTGCCACTGCCCTGATGATTTCCTCACTCGACTTGCCCTCTTCCTTCATTTTGCGGATGTCCGCCTCCGTCAACGCCTGGTTTTGACCGTCGTCAAACAGCTCGGCATTCGTTGCCGAAGGCAAGAAGTTGGGATCGTCCTTGTTCGCAAGGTGCTCAAACACGTCGCTTGCGGAGAGTGCGCCGGTCTCACGCAGCCTCAGATTCTTGCCCTCAACAGCAAATACGGTTTGAAAAGGATATCCCAGGAGCTGATTGCACTGGGCACGTCCAGTCTTCGTCCTGAATTCGGTATTCTCCACGAGTCTCACGAACGTAGGACCCTTGCCGTAGTCCATGATGACTTGCATCCCGGTTTCCATGACGGGTTCGTAGTCAATGCGTTGCGTGGCGATATAGTCAGCATACTCGGCACGCTTCTCTTCTGACCACGTGCTTGTGTGCGAGGGGATTTCTTCCTCCTCCTCTTCTACGTCTTGATTCGCATGCTGGATGTCCTCCGCGCTGAGTTCGTTCTCGGATTGTGGTTGTTGCATGGGTTGTTCACTGGTTGTGTGATGTTGAGTGTTGAAAATTGTGTCATTATCCCTAGGATCTGTCTGTTCTGACCCAATTTCGGCAGTTGTTATAGCTGACATGACCACCACCTACCACCTCGCACTACCTATACGTACGAAGTTTCAAGCCCGATTCCGCGGTTTAACCGTCGGGACCGGGGGTGACGGAATACTATTCAAACGCATTTTCCCACCTCTTCCCACACCTGCTCCAGTGCTGAATTGCGGGGTTTCACGCGGACTGCTGCCTGGACAGTCTATCGTCGCTGTGCAGAACCCTGTGCCCTATTGTTTTCACGGGGCGAACCCCCACTGGAATCGGTGAAGCGTTACCAAATCCTCAATATATTAGAAACCCACTGACATGCTCACTGAGAAACGGCCCAACCATATGCTTTCCCCGCAAGACGGTGTGAGGGGAGTTAAACTCGCATCCGAATGATCTGTGTATCCTTGCCACTGACGGAATTCGCCCTTCGCTTTCGGTTTGCGCATTGTATAGAACTCGAAAAGGAGCCAAACTCGCAGGCAGGCGACTTGTTGAGGCCAGTTCGACTTACATCTCGAGGTGTATCGGCTGAAACCCTACCGCTGTGTCGATATAGTCAGCCACACCGTTGCCGTACGAAGAAACCGACCTGGTACAGTTCTCCCCTATCCGTTAGTGCTCCCCACATCTCAAAGTCCACTCACAACACACGAGCAACTGCTAGTGCATATTCGACCTCAATGTTCAACGGAGGCGACCTTCGAGCGTTGTCGGACCTGCTCCGAGAAGCAGAAGGAATTTCTTCAGACTCTGTACGTAATAGTGCAAAACACATGCTGATCGATACCCGCAAAAGTAGGATGATCTCGTACTCACCTCTGTACGCATTGCACCACCCTCTAGGATACTGAATATCATTCGTCGCACGCACGTAAATCAAGTGACAACAAAGGAGGCGAAGGTAAGTCCGTCGAGAGCTGTGTTGCCTGCTCCGCCTGCACACGGCTCTAATGTGCGTGTGCATGAAACATAGCTCCCTGTGCACCCACTGTACTGACACAGCGTCCTTACAACGAACTCGCGTATAGATCCCAAATTCAAAGCCGTCATCAAGGGCAACATGCGTAAGAATGCAAGTGAAAGCACAACAAATGCTTCAGCAGGTTTCAGTACTCAACAAAACAAACCTCAGAACGGAGAGTTCGACGAGGATCTCGATGAAGACGAAAAGGAGCGACGCCGGATGGAACGACGAGAGCAGCGACGAAGGATTAAAGAAGTTGAAGAACAGCGACGTCAACAATCGGAAGAAGCGGAACGACTGCGTCGTGAGCAAGAGGATGCAAAAGCCGAAAAGGATCGCATCGCCAAGCTGCGATATGGAAGCTCGAAAGTTCCCCCATCCAAGCAAATTTGGACGGATGAAGAGGTACCTGAAGATGATCTCGAGGAGGACTTCGTGAACAAGGATAATCGAGTTGAGCCCGATTACGAGATTCTCTACAAGCAGTCTGTCTCAGCAGAGGATGTCTATCTAGGATTGTCTGGAAAGGATCCTTCGTCGGGTTCATGCAACGAGCTGGTGGTTCGGGTAACAATGCCGGGTGTAAAGTTCTCGTCCATTGATTTGCAGGTTACTGACAGCAAGATGTATGTCACTTCACCGCTCCATAAGTTGTTCTTGTACCTTCCGCATCGTGTAAAGTCCGACAAGGGCACGGCAAAGTGGAACTCTGCCAAGTCTCAGCTGAGCGTAATACTCCCCACTGTTCAAACAAATGACTTGATGTGAAGTTGAGTGATGCTGCACGTTCAATAAACTCATCGTCTGCATATTTCTCCACTTTATGAGGCATGCAGGTTGAACTACAAGTTGTCAATGTTAAGTGTATGAGGAGGTCTACGAGAGTCGATACGGCAGAAAGCTACAAAGTCTAAAATCTAGCCGCCTGCTTCTGACGATCCAGACGAGCCTGATGCTTCTGTGCGGCCGCGCGTAGGATCTGAAGAACACGTGGCATTTTCTCAGCGCACTCTGGCCCAGAATTATACTCCAAAACAATATCTTCGGGTGTTTTGCCATTGAAGTCGATCTCTGCCGTAATCGCTGCTCCACCGAAAGCCAGACATGCTTCAACTAGAGTGGGCTCATTGGCATACGCGGCATAGTGCAAACACGTCCAACCGCGTTGATCGCGAAGGATCCGCAGAGCGTCATCTTTCTGCATCACTCCCCAGTCGGGATGGTCACGTACGTAATGACCAGTCACGTAACCGGAGCGTTCCGAACCGCCTAACCATGTCATAAAAATGCCTTGATGCATCACACAAACAAACATCGATGTCTTTGCGTACAATGCAGCTTCATGAGGCGCAGTGCGCCCTTCTGTATCGGTAATCGTTGCTAGCGGATCAGCTCCCCACGCAAGTACTCTATAAGCCGAAGGAACGTCCCCGAGACGGATACTTCGGTAGAGAGCGTCGCGAAGCTCGCTTGGCGTAGGTTCGATATTCACGAGCGAGGCCTTATTAAGATCCACAAGCTGACTAATGGTTGCAATACGTGGTTTCAGGAACAGTTTCAGTTCGTATTTATCACGGATAAAGCGTTCACGTTCGGCCATGGTGGCATCTGAACTCGGTTTCTGTCTGCCACTGTCGGCCAGGCCTTCCTCCCAGACACTATTGGCGACATCGTTGCCCACTGCTTGCAAGTACTCCATCGTATGTGGCTCAATAGCATCCATCGTTGCAGATCGAACTTGACTAATGTGCACTCCTAGGCTTCGATGCATGCCACTGCAACCTAAGCAGATGAGAATACCTAGGTTACGAGAGAGCCAGTCTGGGTTGGGCGCGCCACAGTCAGCGCAACGATCGTTACCAGGAACCCTTGAAAGAATACCAAGCGTACTATCTTCAGCGGTAGACGATGCAGCCACATGTGACATGGTCTGATGAAGCGCTGCTGTCACGGTAGCAACCGTCTTGGCATCATCCAGCGAACTGGTATGACTGAAGGCCGTCGCAGCTGCGAGGGCAACAGCCATGTCAGAGCCCCCACCAGTAGCAGTAGTAGTAGTAGTAGTAGTAGTAGTAGTAGCAGTAGTACTAGTAGTAGTAGTAGTCGATGATACAGTTGTGTTTGCACCAGTGGAAGCACTACTACGGCCTGTAACGGAGGGACTCGATAGCGACGTAGTGGATGATGGTTGCGAGGCGACTGAAGTTGGGGTGCTCATTTGTTTCGGTCCGTTCAATGCCGCGGCTATGGCATTCTGGATCGCATCTAACCATGACTGTACGTCGTCTTCAGTATCAGCCTGAAGCAGCACTGTGTCAACAGGACTGATGATAGTGAAGCAGTGACGCCATTTGACAGAGTCCTTGATTCCAACGCGCTTCACAGTGCAGATAGTAGGTTGTAAATTCATTGGAGCGACTGTAAATCTGCGACCTTTGCTCACTTTGCTAGACGCCCAGCTAACTGCTGACTCTGCGTCGTCATCTTGGTGATGGTCTTCGGCATGCTCCGGCCTCACGCTCGATGTAGCGGATGAGGCAGCGCTGCCGGGGCCGTCTGCGTTCTTGGCGCCCATTGCTTGCAAAGAGGCAGGTAAGCCACCATTAACCAGCAAAGTTTCATCGTCACCCACCTGCGGCAGAGGTGACACGGGGGAAATTGTAATCTTCTCGGAGGAGACTTCGAGCCAGACACGCACAAAGTTGGAGCTCGGCAGTGTCACATATCCACATTTGCGATCTGCATTAGTACGTTGTGCACTTACTCGTCCGTCAAGATCACGAATGCCCGATCCTACCCCGGAGGCACCTGCGGGACCGGCGCTGTGCTGCGGAGATGGAGTTGTGTAATAGCCTGACTCAAGGGGCTTGGAGGGATCAGCGCATGATCGCACGAACTGATTCAGACATTTGCTTGACACCTGAGACATTCGTGTGGATGGTAAGCTGACCAGAGGTGAGCTCAGAGAGGGCGGGATGACGACATGCATATTTGCATCAGGAGGGTACTGCATCCCTTTTTCCCTTGAGTGCGCAAGAACTTGCTGCGATGTCGCATATGGCGCTATATACGAACTTGGGAGCCTCCACTTGTTGTCCTTAGTTTGGGGAAGGGGCTGATTTGTGATCGTATCCCAGCTCTGGCTTGAGGTCGAGGCTGCAGTGATGTCTGCCATGGCTTTACCGCACTGCAACCATGAGCTCACAAACTGTTCGTAGTGATTCAGAGCTGCGTTCTCTGAGATGATGGATTCCATTCGAATCATCTTGTTGAATGCATCCAGCGTGGGCTGAAGAGACTGGAAAAGAGCATGACCCTCTGCGAAGAATGAGGCAAGCGCACTCAGACGCAATGAAAGCGGAAGTGCGACAGCTAAAGGCGCATCGTTGTACAGCTGAACGGAATCAAGGTAGAGCTCATGACGCTTAAGCTCGAGTGCATTTCTCGTGATTTGTAACATTTCACTCTTCTCTTCAGGTTTTTTTGAATCGGTTACCTTTGTCGAGAGGTATGTTTTAAGATTGTTCTGATATTGCTCAGTCGCTGCGTTGAACTCGCGTTGCTTCTCGTCAACACTCAGGAGAACATTCGATACGCTAGACTCAAGCATGTTCGCCGAAGTCCACAAGGATGAGAGTGTAACTTGAAGGTCTGCGACATGGGCAAGTGCATGAACAATTTCTGACGGGAGCTGTTGGGTGATTACGTTGTACATATCACCTGGGGGTGCTCCAGCTGACGAACCGGCAATCTCAGCACCACCTGCGCTTTTAGATTCCGAGTCGAGGAGGCTGCTTGACCCTCGGGAAGACGGTGTGTGCGCGAACTCGCCAATGAGATGCGCATGCGTAAGTGATTTGGTCTTTGCACCCGCAACGACTGATGCAAGCGTGTTTTGCAGCGCCCGGAGATCATCTGGAGTAACGTGAGTGAGGTCGGCAGTAGGGGAGGAGAAGATACTTGAATGCTGGCGAAGACTCTTCGAGAACTTGGACAGCTCCGCTCTTAGCTTACCAAACGCGTCCCAATACTCTGGTGAATCGTATGAATATGGAAAGACCACCTTGGGATCTGGGATGGGATTGCTAGTTTCGACATGACCTAAGGATGCGTGAGGTCCATTCTCCCTGAAGCTGGCCGAACTGGAAGAGGAGCTCGCTGTAATGGGCACAGCCGAAATTGCGGTTTGACTTGCGTGTGACTCGAATCCAGGAACGAGACTTAGTGATGATCTCAGGGAAGGTCGCCGCATCGATCTCACCGATGCTGATGTTGATTGCGTCTGCGTTTGGTTCACAGGTGAAGGGACTGGCCCAGCACCTCCAGCCGAAAGCAAGCCTCCGGACATGAGTGCTGAGTTAGTGGGCATCACAGCTGGGAGTGGATGTAAGGGAGGACTTGGCACAGCTCCTGATGACGCCGATGATCCCGTCCGACTCGATGAGAGGCTCGTTGTGATGTCTCGGTCCTTGGAAGATAAGTCTCTGTATCGGTCTCGCTCGGAGCTCAGTCTCAAGATGTTCATCCCGGGGACTCCACCGAGCCCACCCAGACTGTGGATGGTGGTCAGACCTGTGGGCTCGTTCATTGACCGAGTCCTGCTCACGCCCGTGTCAAAGAGCACCTCCTCAGGTAAGTCAGGTGGCGGAGGCGGTGGAGGCGGTGGGAAGAGGCCTGAGTTACGAAGACCAAGACTTGAACTACCTGGTTCGGATGCTCCAGGCGCGGCGTTGTCATTCTCACCCACTCGTGGTGATGCACCTGACCCTGACCCTACGGAAGTCGACGAAACGCCACTCGCCCTCGTTTCGTGCTGGCCCAGGTTCTGAGCACTGGCCGGCGCCTGTGCCCCGTGCCTCGGGTTCAGCTGCTTAGGATCGCTCCCTAACATCAGATAAGTGTGAAACTCGGCTGCCTTGTGCGTGCAAGCTGCGCCTTGGGGTCGAGAAGCGACGAGAGTTGCAGGCTGTTCTCTCAAAAAGAAGACAACTGCTCGATTTTTGGAGAGAGTAGGACGCTTCTCGTGGATACCGAGTGTGAATGTGAGTGCCGCGGTGTGTTGTACCGGTCTAAGTTATTATAATCCAGTGTTGACCACGGCAAGCCCTCTGTTCAAGTGTCTAGAGCGATGATTTTTTGGTTTTCTGAGTCGTTTTCACAGTGTTGATATCTGCAGGGGTGTGCCGGGGTGACAGGAGTTTACTGCGAGAAATAATAGCAACATGTAGTGCAGAGTGGATGCGTCGGGTTCCATGCCATCTGCTTATAGATTACCCTGCGAAAATCGTCCTGTAATCACTCGGCCTTTCTGGACTTCTCGATCATGGATGAATATCTCACATTTGGACGCCTTCCACACCGCCGTTTACGCTTTCAACCAGCCAGATGTCCGAAAGGTCCCCGCGCGTACGGCCTGAGTGCGCTTCTTGCGGTCACAAGCTTTCCCTCTGCTCGCGATGCAAGTCAGTGTACTACTGCAATGTACGTCCTTCAGCTCGATACGGTGCATCCTCAGGAACGATGAGGAGGATCTTGCGAAGTTCGCGCTCATGGCCACCTGTCACGACGCTCTCTCAGTTATTGCAAGGCTTCTCTTCAGTTCATCGCAAATACCTCTGAATTCCTTCGGGAACTTGGTCGATCGTGTCAGTTGCCGGAGGGGTTGACAAGACACAACGCCACACGCTTGCAGCATGCATCGAAGTCGACATGAGTCTCCCGAATTCGCTCACACCGATCACGTCACCTTTCTGTTCTCCTCTCTAGGTCAAGTGCCAGCGCGATCACTGGTTCAACGGAGGTCACAAGGAAGTTTGCAAGGAGATCGTCGAGAGCAAATCCGACGACAACGGTAATGCATCAGATGCGAGCAATGGTAATGGCGACAACATGCACCAACACAAACACGATGGTGATGAATCGTCCCTTTCGCAGGGCTACTCGATCTGGGCGGTGGTTGGCGCAGCTCTGGTGTCGATGACGCTCACAATCGCAGTGATGTCTCTCAGGAAGCGAAGGTGAACGCGAAAGGGACGTGAAGAGGGCTGGTCTGCAGCGCGTAGACTTATTGAGTCTGCTTGTTGGCCTTCAGTCTATTATCCAGACCAGACCTATGCGTTACAGCCTCCACATCTTGATTATCTCGATACATTAGTAAACCAAGGCAACATTGCTGTATTCATTAATCACACTAGCTGGACACTAACCAAGGGGGAGGATGGAGTGGTTGGTGTGGCTCAGGTTGAATCACCGTTCACTGCAGTTGAGGATTGCAAGCAGCCCCGCCTCGCTGCAAACTGCTGCTTTGCAAGACTTGGTGACATTTACAGAGCCACGGAGTGCTCCCGAAGCTGAAGCAGCAATTGCAGTAATGTCGTCTTTCTGTGACTTTCCATAGCCCTCCGGGATACAGGCAATCTCCCAGAGTGGATGTGTATCTAATGTAAATGTGTGTAAGGATTCTGCTCCTCGGAGATCCCAAACTCGGCAGGTACCATCATAACCCGTGGTAAGAATCAGTTCAGGATACGCTCCTTCAGAATAAACTGCAGGGAACACGGCGTCCGTCACAGGTCCAACGTGACCCTTGAGCATTGCAGCGTGACTGTTTGCGCGCTGGTCAAACACCCGTAACACGCCATCATGTGCCGCCAGAGTGAGCAGATTTCCATCGGCAGAGAACCGAGCCTTTCGGCAGTGCGATCCTATTGTCACCTCCTGGACAGCAGTGGAAACATTTGGATCGAAGATGGATACCACACCATCGCGGTAGGACACAGCGAGACGGTCGTAGTGAGGTGCATATTGAACGTGAAGTGCGAAAATGGCGGAGATATTTGGCTTGATTCGCTTGTACTGGATCGAGGGTTGAGTTCGATCATCTCCTAATGTGTTTTCTGGTGATTTGGTGATCTGTTTCGGGTCATCACTGCATGTCTTCGAGTCCTCTGCCGTTGGTCTAATTGAATAGGTTGCTACAATCTCTGCCATGCCACATGCCGTGATGAAATCGGGCGCTTTGGGGTTGTATGCCAAGGACCATGCTGTGCCCGGAGTGACTTGGATGCGGTTGATCTCGCTCAAGCCAGAGGTATGGTCCAGGACGCGAATTGTGCCCTCTGTAGAACCTGTAAAGAGCCTGTCTGCGTGGGCTAACATCGTTGTTACACCCACATCCCGCGTAGGAACGACCATTTTCTCGTTCAAGAGGTCCGAGTCGTCCCAGAGCTTGATAGATTCGTCATTTCCGAGGGTAATGATGCCACTTGAGGTCCATGCCACACCAAAGATAGCGTCTTCATGCGCAGTAGGCCGTGTTGCTAGTGTGGAATACATTGCGCACTCCCTCCCTCGTGAGATATGGACTCGATGGAAATGTACTTGGGATGGTTGAAATCGGGCTGGACGGGACTGGTTGTGCACTAGCTGGCGCGTTTGTAGCGGTCGCTCAAACGCACCATCCCGCACTTCTGAGCGGTAATATACACTAAGGCTGTTTATTACAATTTAGGACTATTAGAGGTTGGACCAGGTGTTTCTCCTGCTCCAACTCGGTACTTCGACAGGCGCGAGGGTTACTCGATCTTGAGCTTGAGGCGGTTGTAGATCTGCTTCTTGATCCATTCCTTGTTGTGTGGGACGTAGGCTGATAGGGTGGAGTCGTAGCTAGATGTGGAGAGGATTGATTGGGCAACACCGTGTTAGTCATCGACAAGGATGTGCGGAAAAGTCAGCGAAGCGTGCTGGAGACGCGAAAATGATATTGATATAGAACTTACACAAGTGCAGCGAGGTCAGGAAGACCGTCAATAAACTCAAACAGCGCCCGCAGATCGTATTCAATCCTATTTTGGTCGGGATGTTCCATCTTCAGTTGCGTCTCGTAGATCTGGCACACCGCCTCGATAGCATTCTCTACAGTTTCGTGGTCACTGTAGTGCTTGGAGGAAGGTCGCTCCGAGAATTGTGCCTAGAGTTGAGTTAATACACGACCGGCAATCGCATAAGTAACTCGGTGATCCAGGAATGACATGCTCGCATGCCTTTCCAAGCAACAACATTGCAAGCTCAACGGTTAGTTCCCACTGAAGGGGAACGATTGGGGCAATCTCGAAGGATTTGACGCCATTCTGGCAAATAAAAGCAGTGAAGTCAATTTACAAGGTACTTACAAGGATGATTGTGTGCGAATTTTGCGCCATGGCCATTCCAGTCGCGCAATACGCCGTCACAGAAAATGTTGAAACACAGCTCAATTTTGACCGGATCGAGCTAAAAAAAGGTTGCACCTGCGCGCTGAGCGGTAGGTAGGACCCTACGCTATGAGGTGAGCAGGCGAGGCATCATATGGCTTCGCTGGAGGGAATAAATCATGCCTAGATATACATCTCGTCGCAAACTTTACGTCCTTGCTGAAGGAGTTATGCATGATGGAGTTTATGGTTATGCGTGACCACCTGGCTACAGACGCACAGGAGCAGACGGATGTTGCTGTTGAATTTGGGTGGGTGCAGCAGCACGAGCTGCTGGCAGCGGAGGACGCATTTGCTGTGTCTGGCTTTGAACCGTTTTCTCATAGTGAGCAAAGACTTTGTCCAACACCTGCTGCACTGGAATTAATAGTTCGGCATGTACACTCAACCCGCTGTTGTTCAAATCGTCTCGGAACTGACGCAGCTCTCGGCTCTGCTGATCCAAACCTTGACATAGTCTAAGAAGCTTGCGAGGGGCATCACGGTTGCTTTCCATTTCATCAACTGTTGCCCAGTAGTGTCTCGAAAGTTCACAAACAATGCGATACAGATCCAACAGCCGTTGTCTAACTCTTTGAGGAATTGTCGTGTTCTGAACAAGCTCATCACCGAGCAGACTGGTCGAATGGAATGAAACCCTCGCATCTGGTCGCTGACCAGATTGAGCCTGCACTTGAGCTTGAGCTTCCGTGACCTGTGCTGCTCGGGCCTGGGCTTGCATCTTTGCGGAAAGCTGACGAGCGGCACGATATGCAGACTGTGCACTCGGCAATGCATTCGCGTTGATAAGAAGCGCGGAGGGCTTTGGTGGTTTGACAGTATCGTCACGAACCTCGTCACAAAGGTGGAGCACATGGGGAATTTCATTCAGCTTGACTCGCTTAACGGTGGCATTTGATGTATCAACAAGTTGTTGTGGCAAGGCCTCGGGCTGCGAAGTTCCATACATTGCACACATCACCTGGGTCGCGAGCCTGTTAGCAGCATCTGAGGTGAAAACTACAGGGCGCTGGTGCGCACGATGGTGGCCCGTACCCCCGTCTGGCTCTGATTCGTGAGGGACATCCTCCGCTTCGGCCTCTACATCGTCGTCTTCTTCCAGCAAATCGATCGAGAGTCGTTTGGCCTCAGTGGCGGTCTGCACCACAGGTTTGACCTTAAGAACCTGATAGTTCGTGGGTGGTGGCACCGTCAAGTCCTCCACAGTTGCTTCACGTTGGACTTGCTTGCGATACAGCTTCTTCACATCGAGAATGTCTTGTGCAGCCTGCGATGCATTTGTTGAGGCCGCCGCAGCCCCCGATGGTTTTGAAGTGGATGATGCGGCTGCCTCAGTCGACGAGGTTGGAACTGCTTCCAGCAGGGGAATCTCAGCTAACTTCTCGATCTCCGCCCTGGCGCGCTGCTCTATAGGGGTTGTTGCGGCGCGCAAGGATTCCGTCACAACTTTCTGTGCTTGGAGAGCAACGATCGCAGCGTCTTTGGGAGTTTCCGCAGCAGCCAATGCTGCTTCAGTTAGATCACCAACCCGATTCAGTGCAACGTAGCCAAATCGATTCAATCTATCCACAGCGGCTCGGGCAGTTTCTGCCTCCACTCTTTGCGCTGGTGGAAGCCGAGACAACGGAATGTCTCCATTCGCTCCGTCTTCGAACACATCGCGACCCCACTGAGGGTGGTCTGCGATATCCATCATCAAGTCAGTGCCGCCAAGCAGCGCCGTTTGCGGCCGCCTGCGTCGCTCAGCTAGGAGTGTTGCCGGGATCTCGACGCCATTTGCTTTAGCACTCGCTTGGGTGGACTCAGGAGAACGAATTGAGTCAGGAGGATGATGCACGAATGTTGAGCCCATCTTCTGCAGTTCTTTAAGCTCCTGACGTGCTATGGCGAAGATGTCATTCGAACGCTGTACTCGCAAGTCGTGATCCAAGCTGCGTTGTGTCAGTACATAAAGGTTCCAGAAAGCCGTTTCTGACATCTTGTGAGGCACGTTGTTTTGGTATGCTCGGAACACAAAGGGATAATCGAGGAGAATTCGAATGCGATCCGCTTGCGTCAGAACCTCTTGTTTTCCACCCACGCCCGAGCTACTACTTGATGTGGCAGCAGGATTGCTGTTCGACGTGTGTGGATCAGCTGGCGACGCTCTGCCTTGCGCTGCCGCACCAGCGATATCCTTGTACGTGATTGCAGCCAGCTGATGCTCGAATCGATTCGCGGCGTCGTCCAGTTCCTTCTTCCGGAACTCCCAGAATTCCCTCTCGTTTAGGATCTTGGCTTTCTCAACGAGTGTTTCGTGTAAGGTCTTGACAATCTGTGAAGTGGCTAAGACGCGAGCATGCATTCGCTGTTCCTCTTCGAGCTGCAGTCTGCGTTGCTCTTCTTCTGGTGAAAGCTTTGGGGCAGGTTTGGGAGTTTGAATGGAGGGGGTAACAGAGGAATCAGCTGCCGCAGCACTCGCAGAGGGTGCTGGAGTCGTACCAGACGCATCTCTCGAAGTTCCCGCCAAAGCAGAGTCAGCGGGGACAGCCGCAGTTGAAGACTGCCCCGCCGCACTTGGCGATGCAGCCTTATTGGCTTGCTCAGCAGTGGGTGAACTCGCTGGTTCCAGCTTCGGAGGTCGTTTCTCGGCCTTCACTTTACGCGCGATGGCAAGGAACTGTGCTTTCTGAAGTGCAGCCGGGCTGTCCACATGCGACGTGGGCCCCGCTACATAGTCCTTTTCGTTCCTGAACTGCACGATAGTAGTGATGAGAGGACCGTTCTCTATCTCTCTATACTGAAGGCGAACAAAATATCTGCTCTCGTCGCTCGCTTCAGGCTTATCCTTCGAGCCGGTGGCATTCTCCCATAACTGGAAATTGAATACGATCGACTTTTCGGTGGAACTGGGATCGAGAGGGACCAGCTTGACCTGCTCATTACCAACAATAAGCCGAGCCGGAACGAGAGCAGGCATACCTGCCGCGGCGCTCACTCCGAAGAGCACCTGACAGGCGAGACTATCCGAATTGGACATTGGGTCGGTTGAGAGTGATGAAGATCTCGCAACGTGTGCGCTTCGCGCACTTAAGTATCTATACCGATGCTATTATTGCACAATGCTGGACTAGTATATCTGATTATTTACCACAGGAAATCCATAGATCGCGCGTTTCCAGAAACCTAGAAACGTGCGCCAACAACAATTCCACGTTTACTGGATACCAGTATTCCCACACAGATCGTCGATCGGCAAACAGTCACGCGCATATAAAACCATTAGGTAAGGCAGACACCTCACGTGACTCCCGCGCAGAGCAAGCATGTCGACCGATATCGAGGAGAAAACCGGCGCCGCTTTCCCCAAGGACTTTGATCCAGTCAACTGTACGTAGTATTGACAGAGGCGAGGTGTTGGGTTGCCAAGTTGAATGGGTTTATTTGAACTCACTAAGCATGGTATCTTATTTTCTATAGATCGGGTGGTGCGCCGCGAGCCGCTAAGGCCCCACGCGCAGGCGAACGACATCTACATCGCCTCGACTCGTAACCTCGGTGCACTGCATAAGAGAGTAAAGGAGATCCTCTTCGGCACGGCCACACCTACGAATCCGCTTGGGGCCATGGCTTCTGTCACGCTGCATGCCCTTGGCCCCGCTTGCATCTCTACTGCTGTCCGACTGGCCGTGGAAGTATCCGAAAAGTATGCTCCCTGGATCCGAACGTCCGTCTCAACATCAACCGAGACTGTCTACGACGACTACGAGCCAATTGTACCGGGTGTAGAGCCTTTTACGCATGAGCGGTACGTGTCTGCGATACACATCGGCATCCACAAGATCTCCAGCACAACTGTGGAGACGGATCAGAAGGAGTGAGCGTGAGGAACCAAACTAACTACGAGCATAAAATGTACAGTTATCGCTATATTATGGAGCAAGCTGTTGGTGTCAAACTACAATACCGAATCTAAGGGTGGGGGTTCGAAAGCGAGGTCTGCATCTGTTATCAGAGGCGGTTGATCGATGCGTACAACTTCGAGACGGCATCGTTGCCTGTCCCTGACTTGAGTTCCAGGACCGACGCGATGGTAATGACGGCATTCCAAACCTGATCAGACGCGAGTGTAGCGCACATAGTAAAGTCGGGCGTAGCAGGCAATGCTTTGAGGAGCGCTAAACCGCGCTCAACTAATTCATCGGTGTTGAAATCAACCGTGAGCAGAGCACTGGAGATCGCCTCCAAGTCCTCGCTCGTGAGGCTCTTGGTTGTGCCAACGACAGTGCTGGCCTTATCCGCTGGGATCGTCATTAGAAGGCGACCGAGTGCTTGGGTATCGCTGGTGTAGCGCACAATCGCAGCATCGAGTGTTTTACGGGAAGTAATACCTTCACCGCTGACGACACTGGTTTCGGCCGTGCTTGTCGCCTTACTTGACTTCGACTTAACGACTTTACGCTTCGGTTGACGGCCAGTAGGAACATTCCTGAGTGCCTCATCGTCCTCCATAAAGGACAAATCAATACCCTGACCGATCGATTTTGCTTCTGCCCCCTGTTGTGGCCTATCTAGAACCTTCTGGGTGATAGAGATGAGGTTAGTGACGAGTTCCAGCTCAGCCTTAGCGATGGGACTCGAGTCCTTCTTTAGGGCCTCTGTGACATCGGATGCGCACAGGCGTAGAGATGAAAGGGCGTCGCGGCAGGCATTGTTCGCGAGGGATGCAACTTGCTCATCTGAAGGCACCTGTTCGGAGGGAACCATTCCAAGGTAAACCTGCACAAGTCGACGACGAGCCACTGCACGACGGAAGAAAGCTTTCGTGTTCGTAGGGTCCAACTCCCCTGCAAGGACCGTGGTGCAGTACTGGACGACGTCCTCCAAAAATTGGATTTGTGCAGCAGAGATGTCTTTCGCACGTTTGATATTAACGAGACTCTTCTGGAAGGTCTCAAGCAGAACAAGCGATGCGTTTGTGTAAAGCGAAACAACCACTTGCCTGACGGTCTCCTTATCGTACTTGTGCTCAAGTACCTTATTTCGTTGAGACTCATCCTTCAACACGCCAGACTTGGGTTCTACAAGACCCTCCCAGACCTGAATACCCGCAAGATAGCTCGAAAGAGCATTGGGATGGTTCCCCTTCTTGAAAAAGTCATTACCCTTTTGTTTCTTCGCATGCATGTCATCAAGTGCGGTCTTGACCTGAGGATTCTCGAGGGGATCGATTTCTGGCTCGGGCAATGGGTTTGGCGCAGCCTGTAATGGCTTCTTATGTTCTTGCGTCTTTACCTCCGAAGTATTCTCTTCCTCTCCACCCTTTTCTTCTTCGGTCTCGTCATCGCCATCGTCATCGTCATCATCGTCATCATCGTCATCATCTACAATCGTAAGTCGTTTCATACCTTGCCGCGGGGCCGTAGCAGGCTCGGCCACTTTCACCTCGTCATTTGACTTAGACTCCTCCTCGTCATCCTCTGGTTCACTAGCAGTCTCCTCCACCCAAATGTTTTCCACCATAGTCTTTAGCTGCAGCTCTTCCTCTTCTTCGTCATCCGTGACTTCGACCCTATCAACAACCTCCACCTCTTCCTCGATTTCTTGCTCCACCTCCTCCTCCTCACTCTCCTCTTCTAGGACCATGCCGGTGCGACTAACCACTTGCTGAATGGTCTTTGGCTTTGGCCGGCGAACCGTGACGGTTCGCTTCCGCTTCACAATGCGCTTGCGTTCCTCGATGCGCTTCGCAGGCTTGTCGGTGGGGACTGACACTCGCTTAGTGATTTGGCGGAGCACCTTGCGAACCCGCTTGCCCTGTTCGTTAATGTAGACTGGCGACTTGTCTTGATCCTTAGGCTGCTCTGGCTGTTGCTTGACCTTACCAGATGTACGCGCCTGAGGCACATCGGTGGTGCTGCGAGGCTTATCAACCCTGACTTCGTCGTTGGCAGTCATCTTGAATGGATCATGCTCCGTTGCCTTGTTCTTAGCTTCTGCAATCTTGGAAGCGGCCTCTACGTTGCCGGGCTGGAGGGCGACCACCTTCTCGAAATCTGCAACGGCTTGCCACCAGTAACCCAAACCCTGGCGAGCCGCACCACGTCGCATCAGTGCCTTGATGTTGCCAGGATCGATACTCAGGACATAGGAGCAGTCAATCTCGGCCTGCGCGAAATCCTGCAGTTTCAAGCACGCCGCAGCACGATTGGTGTACAACTCAAGTCGCGTAGGATCCGCTACGATACCCCGCGAATATGCGGCTCGTGCCATGTCGTACTCCTTTGCATGGAAGAACTCGTTGCCCTTCATCTTTTCTTTCAAGGCCACTGCCTCGCGCACCGCGGGATCACGCAAATGAATTGGGATCGAGTCACTGCCTGCCGACTGATTGTTGTCGTCTAGGCCACGAATGGGCACTGAGGCTAGCAACTGCTCTACTGCAGACGACGAACCAGAAATGGGACCTTTGCCTGCAGAGCCAGTCTTGCCTGAAGACGCCTTCGCCAGCAGTTGGTCGGTGGGGTCGATGCTAGACTTCCAAGCAACGATCTCGTCGATCGCGCTCTGCTTCTCCTCAAGTGTAACTGGTTTCTCCTCTCGTGGAGCGTGCTTGGGGTCGAGTTGGCGGAATTTTTCGAGTGCTGCAGCGTAAAGCTGGGGATACATGGCCTTCTCAGGCTCAAGAAGCTTCACTGCATGGCGGATCTTGCGTGGCTCCGTGCACTTCTCCACCCAATCGAAGTCAATGTCGTTCAGGTCGACATCGTCGTACTTGCGGCTTGCGTCCCTAGGATCACCTTGGAACTTGCTGCCTGATTCGCTAGTACCTGCGCCAGTAAGTGCGCTGAGATCCTCCATATTGCTTTCTTTATCCCAACACGCACCGTGTATGCTCCCAGATGCGCGTATTCAACGGTTTCGAGGACTGGAATTCAAGCGAGGCGCTAGAAAGGCGAGGATTCCTTGCGGAATTCGTCGATTGGAACGGGTAAGCAGGTTGGAGTGCGTTAGTTTAGTGTTCACCAATCATGAAACGCAATTCATTCAAGTGTACAGAGACGGCAGCACGGTCAAATCACTCGCGGAATAGTATGCACATTTGAAAAATTTTGGGATTCAAATTGAAGTGATACCATCCACCGGGTGGATGGAGACCGGAACGGACGCATTGCATGGGTTATTTCCAGGGGATATCAAAATGCGAGTGGCACGGGTGCGCTTGCTACGGGATGTATGCCGTTAGGAAGAGCACATTGGTACCTACAGGTAGACATGCTTTAACTCCGACACAGTTGCTTCCTAGCCTGTAAAAGCAGTCGAAATTCTTGTTTCGACTCCGAGCCTAGCCCTGCAGCACCGAGTTTGTAGTGCCAAGGCACCACTATCTCGGCCAACTAACTAGATACACCTCACAGAGCTGGCTCTACTCTCTATCCTCGCGTATAGGCCCACGCGGACAGTCGGACAGTCCCGAATACCATGGAGCAAATCGGAGTGGACCAACACCCCATCTCGCAAACGCCCAGCCAGGCGTTGCGGTCTGGTTTCTTCATTTTCAACTACGTGATCAGCATCATTGGCACATTCTTCGTGAACTACGGTTTTGCAGTTTTGATCTTGATGAAGAACGATCGGGTCGCCCTGTGGAATTCCCCAGGCATCCTCGTTATCAACGATAAGCGCGTATATTACTCAAACACCCCTCTTTGGTCCGATCTTCTCCTGACGTGCATTCTAATAACGTTTGTGGTATCGCTTATTTCTACGCCAGGCCTCCGCAAGGCGCTTATGCAAGCCAAGACGCTTCCTATTCCACAGGCCGAACTCCGACCCTACCGCTTCTTCGGTGTGACGGTGACGTACACCTTCGGGCGTTGCATCCTATTCACCATTCTCGCTACAGCGACGATCTACCCAGCCATCCTCGGATGCCTTGAGGCGTCTTGCAAGAACGGCACCATGCCGAAGTTTGGCAATGATTTCTATGCAACTGAGTGCTACTTCGATGCCGCCAAGTATAAGTGGTTCAAGGCAGGCTTCTGTGGCATTATTTGCACAATCGTGTATCCTCTCGTCTTTCTCGCAGCGTTGAATCGCAACACGCTATCGGATGAGGAGTATACGCAGTTCTTGGAGGCGAACTCCAGTCGTATTGCTCTCAATACCGGATCTACAATTGACTCAGGTCATCACGCCAACCACGTCGTTGCAATCTAATGCGAACATGCTACACACAAAGGCGCTGCCTCTAGTCGAAGCATAGATGTCGTAGACTTTCATCCAAGGAAAGCAGAACCTAGACAGACAAGCAGCACTCGACTTGTTATCCCTGCTTTGGTGGGTTCTATTCCATCTCTACTGGGCCTGATCAGACGACCACCCAGGCGTTGGTCTGCATCGCATGACGACAATTGTCGATTCTGTGAGAAGCCTGAGAAGCAGTCGGACACACGGAAATGTACAAGATCTTGTAGGCTATTCCCTGAAATTTTAGTCTATTTCTTCCTTTCTTTCTTCTTACCGACGATAGCGGCAATCGAATTCGCAGCTCTCCGCAGTTCTCTCTGGGTCAATACTGAGAGTATTTGAAATAAACTGTTCTTAAACAAACTGTATTCGTAGCATTGTCAACATATGCAGCGGCTAAGTGACCAATTTAACGTCGATTGATGGTGGTGTCTTGCTGTGTCATGACATGCGTGAAGATGCGATGAGGCTTGTTGCGCAACTCCGAGTTTGCACCCTTAGACCAATCGTATGAAACGGCATAGGTGAAGAAGCGCGCATCTGGAGAGAAGCAGCCCCAGGTGATTGTGTTATCGGTACGGTCAGAAGGACGGATACGCGTCTTTTTAAGGTGGTCCCAGAAGACGAAGGTTCCATCTCCACCCGTAGTTGCAAGGTGTCCTGTTTGTGGATTGTAGGTGACGCAGGTCACTCCGTAACACTCGCTGGGTTGACCCTGCTGGTTGATACGATGGCAACGGAATGGGAACGAGTTTGCGCGATTTGACAAATAGTTGATGTGGACGCGACCCTCGACACTGCCGTAAGAATAGCCACTGAGATCATGTGCGATACCAACGCAGCTGGTGATCAGCTCGTGCGAAGAGACCAGGGTCTCAACGGGCTGAGAAGGATTGCGTAGATCGAACTGAGCGAGACCTCGCTCACCATATGCAACGACCAAAAGGTTAGACTTGGCGTCCATCGCAACGGGCTTTTCAGGCAGCTGAACAACTTGTGGCTGCGCGGGATTGCGAATGTCGGTCAGACGGAAGGTTGCGTCCCAGCTGACGGTAGCGAGTGAGCTGATCTCTTCAATCGCGCGGATGACCTGGATAGGAGCATCGTGTGCACCGAGTTCGGCGGCTTGTTGCGAGGTAAGGTCCCATCCTCGAATAATCTGATCACAACCTGCGGAATACACGACGCCGTCCATCTGGGTGACCGAAAGCACGGGTGCCTGGTGCTCGAAGCGGAACTCAGCGTTGGCGTTGCCGCGGTCGTCAATACTCCAGACGCTTACAGTGCCATCCCACGAACCGGCGGTGAGGAAGAACTGGTTTTGGAGCAAACCATAGGTCATGTCGGAAACGGTGTCGGAGGGAGGAGACATCACCTCCATATCGACCGCATAGCACGGCCTGCTCTGTTGCGAAGCATCAAACGCGCGATTCATGTTGTTTGTGTGTCTGTTCGTGATGGAATACGCAATCCTCTGGTAGACGTGCGGTGTAGAGTAGATCGAGATCCAACCTAGGCTCGCTTGGTGTGGGATGTCTTCTTATACCCTTCTCCACGCGGACGGCAGATCGGACAGTCTGTCTTGGAGTGGTTGGTGAAGGGTCTGGAGAGGCGGATGCGGTCCTAAGCCGGGAGCAGACTCTTAGATGAGGTAGGCAAGTGCGTGTTGGTGCTCCTGGAACCTGTCACTGGGCTATGCAGCCAATGTGCTTGTCGCCAGCGGGCCTACGGCTGTTAGCAGCGTCGATCGAGTGCGGATCGAGGCCCGGTTGATATCCTGGACTCGAGATCGGTGGCAAAACGGGCGCCGTGTGTGATAATCACGACACCAGACGGTGGATCGAGGGGCTCTGTGTGCAGGGAGTTGGTTATTCAGAAGATTCCTTCGCTCCAAAGCGGGGTATTCTGATGCGAATGACTCTGCTACAGACTGAAATTTCAAAAGGGCCGAGAGGGGTATATCCACTGATTCGCGTTGAGAGGGTGTGTCAGGTCGAAAACCGGAGAAGTAGTGCGTCTGCGGTGCCTAATCAATGTACAAGGAAAATTATAATTTATGCGAATTTAGCGCATGTGCCTTCTAAAACCGAATATCTTGAGATTCCCGTTGAACTCGAAGAAAACCGAGAGTAGATACTAACCACTTGCAAGGCGAATTAGGCGTGGTGCGGTGGCTGCACGAGATGATAACCATACCTGTCAAGCTTGCAGCGCGTGTGTCTAACTAAAGCCCTCAACAGAACTCTTACACACAACCGGTATTGCCCCGTTTCGTCTCTCTTTCCATCCCTCTGTAGCCCACTTTCAGCCTGTTTGGGCTCTGTTTCGGTGTGGGATACGCGGTTCGTGACGTCGTAGGCGCGAGTCAATAGCACATAGGACGTCTGAGGCGAGGCCTCTTATCATCTAGCCAAGCTAAGCTAGCATGTGCCGCAAGCGACGCCTGCAGCCACAGATTCCGGCATGGGTCTACACCGCGGGAGTGATCTTTGTGATCACGTTCATCTCGGGTGTATACATAGGACTCGTGTTGGTACCAGAATGGAAGTATCACTACAGCCCGCCTGGTACGCCGCGTGAACATACCACGCATGCATCTTTTGGAGAACTACTCACTGTGACCATCATGTTCGGTGTACTTTTCACTATGGTGTTGATTACCTATATGCGTGCAATGTGGACGTCTCCAGGATACACACCCAATACGGCGTACTGGAAAGAGGGTGACTTCCTCTTGCTTCAGTCCGACGACCGACTCATCTGCGACCTGGTGACGAACCCCAGAATGGAAATTAGAAAGTCGGACTGGCCCATCATTCGACGACTGCCCGTTGTCGAGAGGACGCAGGCCACAGGCAAGTTCAGATACTGCGCGACATGTGCTGCCTTTAAGCCCGACCGAGCACACCACTGCCGTCTCTGCAACAAGTGTGTGCTGCGGATGGATCATCACTGTCCCTGGGTGAATAATTGCATCGGTTACCGCAACTACAAGTTCTTTATGCAATTCCTCTTCTACATCAACTGCACGCTGATCTTCCTTGTCGGAGCGATGGCCGAACGAGTCTTCAACTCTTTCACAAAGATGGTGTCGGTGTCATATCTACTCATTTATGACATCCCAATCCTGATTGCATACGCTGGTGTTTTGGTCATGCTCGGCGTGCTGGGCACGTTCTTCTACTTCCACGTTCGTATCTCGTGCAATGCGCTCACGACCATCGAAGCGAAGGAACAACAGCAGTCCACCAATGCATTCATCAAGCGTCGTTGGGAGGTTGCTCATGTCAAGGTTAATCTCGGCACGAGTTACTTGAACTTCAGACATGTGATGGGCTCGCCTTGGCTCTGGCTCATTCCCGTCAGCGATCTCAAGGACGACGATATCGATGATGGTACGTACCGCTTCAGCCCCTGGCTCGAAATGGAAGATATTTCAGCCGAGGTCGGAACGCCCCGCGATCCAAGCAAGCCGATTATACCCTTGGAAACATCTGATGTAAAGACAAAGTTGTAAGCAAACCTGTGATCATAAGACAAAACGCAAAAAGTGATTGTGGCCATATGAATCATTCAAAAGAAATACATCACATACCAACTGTATTTTACAATGCACAAATCATTGCAGAGCGTGGACAGTCGGACTGCCACGTGCCGCTGCTAAAACTCCCATTACGATGCTCGAAAAGAGTGAAATCATAAGAGTGAGAAGAGTGAAAAGAGTGAAAGTGATCACGAGTGACACAAACAGTGGAGAAGTGACAGATTAATAGTGTAGACGAGGCATGTCCTGTGGGGCGCCACGCTGTTGTGCAGGGTAGCTACCACTATTGCCGCTGGGCTGTGGGATCCCTTCCTCATGAAATCGAGAGTACTCGTGACTTGCTTGTTCATCTTCAACGAACGCATGCATACCCGAGGATGCATCTGGGGAGTTTGACAGCGTCGAAGGTAGATCAGACGGCATCACGTATTCGGGTGCGTATCTAGAGGCTGCAGCAGCAGCTCCATGATCGGCTGCAGTTTGGTTGTTTGGACTTTTTTCAGCTTTGCCCCGCCCAAGCCCTACGATGGCAAGCGCGTTCCCTTCCTGGTCGAAATCAAAGGTACGACGCCTCTGACCGGGACGGACAACATGAAGTGCACGGCCGGGAAGCATGTTATTCGCGTAAGGTGAAGCCACACGTCGGTTGTCCATCTGGGCGAGCTTCGGATCGAGGATCACAGACATGGGCAACCTGTGACCAGCCCGGGCCTCCTCCATTATCCTGGACTCGACACCCTTGGCGGCAGCTGCCTGCGCGGTGAGGTGACGACCTGCAATCTGTAGGCTACGTAGCTCCTTCCTTGAGAGTTGATCCTGTGCACCGAGTAACGGATCCTTGGTAGGTTGGGGTTCGATCACCAACACGGGTTCAGGGCGTCGTATACCAGCATATTCAGAGGGCATTCCTGCGTCTGCAGACATCCCCTGCAATCCTGCGCCATAGCCATACTGATCTTGGTAGCCGCTCGCGCCAGCCGGGGCAGCGGAAGTGGGTCCACTACCTGGCCTGACACGGAAGGCCACCACCCGGTTCTGTTCGCGAGCTCCACCAGCGGCTCCCACGGCGTGCCGCTGTCGCCTGTGGTCGTCCGGGTGGAAGGGTGTGTGAAACAGGTTCACGGGCTTCGGCCGGACGGGTCCTGAGGCTAGCGCGTGCTGGGACGCGAGGTACTCTTCCATGTATGCGAGACTTGTGTATCCGCTGGCCATATTGTGGAGGGTTTTTGTCCAATTAAACTATAGATTTAAGCTATATACTTGTGTGTAAATGGGCTGGTTTTGTTGGATTTTTTCTACAGCTGTGCTATATCGCCAAAGAATATAGATGGAAATCAGTCGTTTTGAGCATTTTGAATGACCTCATCCACCCTAGTTCATCCCCACCACATTCCTCTTGCCCCGGATGAGACAACCACGCATCTGCGCATAGAGCAAGACCACACGTAGGCTACAAGGACGTTGGTGAGGCTGAGTGTGCGTTCTCTAGGTCGGAGAATAGTTAGCCACGCAGTTTCAACTGGATGAAAATTTTCGAGTGTCTATTCATAACAGCGAATGGATTATGAGTGGTTGGCGTTGCCCAAACTAGGCTAATGTTAAGAGCGACAATGTAACAGCGTTTCAAGGGGGGTTCACAAGCACTTATGTAACAGCAAACCACAGAACAGTAGGAGTAGCGTGGAGAACGAGTGCGATGTGTCAAACCCCTTAGGCCGCTAGTCTATCAGAATGAATATCATAATATACAACGTGGGCTCGGACTACAGATTCTAGATGTGCGAGACTGCTTAGACTTGTTTAACGCATTGCGCTGTCATCAGCTCCCGAAGAACCGTCATGTCCACTTAGAGAAGGGCTAATGGACCGACTCGAGGCGGCTGCTCGACGACCACCCCGGCCTGAGCCTCCCGTAGATGAGGCAGAAGCTGGAGATGCTGCTGCAGCGGGTGTTGGCGTTGTGACAGGCGCGGGTGACGTGGCCCGTGAACCTCGGCGACCACCCGCTCGACCTGTACTACCACTACCGGCCTTACCATCATAGTAGTCCTCCTCACTTCGTGGTGAACTTCGAGGAACAACACCCAACGCGGCATTGTTAACTTCCTCATCCGCGTCATACTCCTCCTCCTCTTCATCGGCTTCTGCATCTCGTTGCTTCATCGCTGCGCGAGAGCGACTACGGCTCTGCAGTTGGCGGCTAGGAAGGGCTTCGTCCTCCTCCTCGTCCTCCATATCATCTTCATTCTCTTCCTCGTCCTCGTCATCTTTGGGGATCTGAAGAACGGATCGGACGCTGACCGATCGTCGAACATTGGACCAGCGGGATGCAATAGCAGCCTCAGCCTCTTCAGGGCTCGCCGAGTCCGCAACCAGACCCAAGCTGGATGCGACACGGAGCACTGCCTCGGCGATCACCTGGCGACCCTTCGCACTTCGCTGTGCCCGGCGTTGAGCCCTAAGCCTGGAGGCAGCCTCAGCAGCCTGCTCTGGTGCAACAGCAGCGCGAGTGGCACTGGCCACCTTGGCTGCCAACTTCGCATTGACCTTGACGAGTCGACGGGAGGGGAGCGGAGCGTTACGGATGAAGACATCCGCGGTATTTTCTACGTATAATGCTTTGTACGTGCGAGGGCAGAAGCGAATGACCAATCCGTTCTTCGATGTGCACTGCGCAGCGGGATTCAGAACGCGTTTGTCCTGCGGGATGGAATTAAATCGATCAGATCCATAGCCGAGGAAGTCCGACGGCGCAGTGATCTCGAACTGAGGGTTGGTAAGACAATCGAGCATTGAAAAGACATTGCGGACAAGGAAGGGGCGTGTAGACTCGAAGTCCAACTGGGGGAAAAGAGACGTGATGTCCGCATCGGCCTGGGCTGAACTCGAGTTGGATGAGGACTCATCATGGCCGCGATCATTGGACGAAGTGCCAGTCGAAGATGATGATGAGGCCACCATCGAGTCTTCTGAGCCCTCGGGGTTGTTCATCGGAGAGTGGACACTCAGAAGGTAGTCACGAGGAAGCAAGAAGCCAAGGGTGTAGTCCCCCATCGGTCCGGGTAGCAATCCCTGCGCTTGGCCTGCACCCACCGGGGTCGTTACAGAACTCGAGCTTAGCGGGGTGTCGGTTAGCATGGCATCGACAAACCCAATACCGAGATCAAATGTGTCGCGGAAGAATTCAACAATGGTGCACAACTCTTCTGAAGTCATCGAGAAATAGCGGTGGACTGCTGCGCGAGCATGTTGGGCCTTGGCCTTGGTAACGCAGTCGATGAGGACCTTTTGAACAGTGTTCTTCTCGAGAGCCTCAATGCCACGGTTGGAACCAAACAGCTGGTTAAAGATGTTCGATGGCAATCGAGTTAGAGCAGAATCGATTGCAAGCGCATACTGCACACGTTCGACGTTGTACTGAGCAAGCAGTTGTCGGGACGCCTCATTTGTAAAGATAGCTTGAGCCTGGCGTACCAACTGCTGCACTAATTTGTCAAGAGTGCAGATAGCAAATGAGCTTGCCGTGAAGAGAACGCGGCACTCATCCTCAAATCGACCGGCATCGAGAGCACCTTCGATAAATTGGCGAGCCATGTCCAAGAAGATGCGCATCTGACTGTAGGCGGAGGGACCAACGGCAGATGGCGAACGGCTTGAGGTCCCACCGTCAGCAATCGACCCCAAGTTATTTGTACCCACAACAGCCTCAGCACCTGATCGCAGCGTAGCATAGTTGTCACCGTACTGAGGGCCACATGAATTGTCACCTGTGGGAGCTGGGTTGGCCGCAGCTGCCGCAGCCGCCGCTGCAGCATTTGCGGTTCGACGATGTGCAAGCAGGATAATTGTCAGCACGCGTTCAAAGAGCAGATGATGCAATCTGAAAAACGTGTACAATGCCGGATTAGCCAGAAGCACGTTGCTGGGTCGGGCGTGAATTGCAAGTGCATGGTGCGAATCCTCCCAGCTCCAGGGAGCCTGCTCCGGATCGAGTGCCACGCGCAATGGAGCTGCAGCTACTGGCATACTCGGTCCCACAACCCGGCGTCGGATCACATTCATGACGTTCTTTACAGCTGAGAAGTTTGGATCGGTATCGAGTACGGTAGCCGCAGCGGCGATCGTGTTCTGCTGCGCCGTCTCGTCCGAATCCTCTCCGGACTCTTCTTCTGATCCAGCCGAAGTGGGCTGAGGCGAAGTCTCAGGCGCACGTGTAGGTTGCTGGCTCTGATGCAGCGCGGTGTAGGACATGGACTGAGCTGGAGTTGCAACAGTGAAAAGCGCATACAACTCTTCTACAGGGACAGAAGCAAGGAATGGAAGCGACGACCTCAGATTCGATGCCAGCTGAATGACATCAACACCCTCGGGATTCGAGACCATAACGTTCTCTCCTGAGGCCACTTCCATGGCATTTTCAGCATCGTTGGAAGCGTTTTTCTGAGGTGTCTTTTTCGCCTTAGGTCCTGTTTTGCTGGGCTGCGTGCCTTTGGATTGTGCAGCTTTTGGTTGTGTACTCGATCGCTGTTCAGTCATCTGGCTCGAATAGGCTTGAAGTGCATCGATAAACCAGTTCGGCCGCGATACTGCAAAGCTACCAGAAGTGACACCTGGGGTCATGACCTCTGCCAATGCTGCGCATGCGGCAATTGTTGAAGCGGGGACACCAAAGTAAGGCAGAACAAAGTCCAACCAAAAGCGAACCAATGTGGCGTGGTCGTTTTGTAACAGTGCTCGAGAGGCGCCGAAGACGAGCTCAGTCACATGGTAGTGAACGTATGTGTCAATAAAGCTGGCACGGAACGGATAGGTGTAGAATGCAGGCCTTTGCGTTGTCAGCGTTGTTGAGGATGTTAATGTGGCGCCTGCTGAAATCACCTTGATCGGTTGAGATCCACTACCCACAACACCATTACCAGCAGGCATGTCCGCATCGCGACTCGAGCTGCTTGAGCTACTGCTTGAGGAACCCGACGAACTTGACATGGCTGATCCATCTGTCATGTCTGAAGAGTCCTTCTCTTCCTCAAGCTCCCCAAGCTCGGGCTTAGGATAGCCCTGGGGTAGAATATCGGTTGCCAATCCAACGGACGAGCCCGAAGCAATAGGTTCGTTTTCAAGCAGCTGCAGTTGCGCCGGCGAGCGCGGCTGGTTCACACCGGCAATTAGGAACGCGAGTGCGACTCTTCTCGAAGCTTCAGTCGGGGCAGAGGCAGTTAGGAACGAATGGATGCGTCCGAAGTTCGCAGCGAGGATCGAGCCTGCCCCTGCTGACAGAATACTCTGATTAAGCTGTTGTTCCAAGATTAGCGTTTTAGTAGCTGCGGGTACACCAACAGCATCGTTAGGCGACAATGCGAAGCCAAACGAAGGATGTGCATCCTGGGGAAGCTTGCAAGGAGCAAATGCAGTTGAAAAGCCGTCATCGAGTGCCAACTTGATTCGAGTATGGAAGATCCGATTCTGCATCTCACGACCTTCAGTGAGGAGGGCCTTGGGGCCGCGCCTCTTCTTATCCTCCTGCTTGAAGTAAAAAGAACGATGGTCAAGCGCGCGGACATAGTTGGCCTCGCACGTCTTTCGCCAGCCGGCACGAGCTTCGACGCGGACTCGCCGCCACTCCTCATCCTTCTGACGAAGACGAGCCAAAATGAGGGAAACACACGATGCGGGTGATGCACGCAAGCATGCGAGAACCTCTCTGCCAGCCTCACCGTACGCTCGCATCAAGGCGCGAGCATGTACCATGTCGAAAGACCGACCCAAGCGCACGCGTCGGGCAAGAGTAGGGGGCAATGCCGCAATCTTTGCACTCAGCGCCTCAAGAACGTTGATCAATGATGCATTAGTCTCGATCAACATATCCAGTTCATATCGCTCGTCTTCGCACTTGAACAAGTTCTCTTCGTATGCATTTCTGCGAGTGTGCTTAAATGACTGATCTTCTGATCCGGAAGGCGTGCTAATCGCGATTGCGTTGAGGACCGAGTCGGCCAGCGTATTGCGACCAGCTGAGGGTGGCAATACAATACCCGCTGGGATAAGACGGTATGAAGGGCTTGCCTCCTTACAGGTTGTGAAGTCAACGCTGCTTGCGAACGCATAGTAATTCGTACCCTTCTTCGTGAGTAACTGACGCTCTGTCCAGTCGTCATACCCAATGGCTTGCTTGAACTTCTCAGCGAGATCTGGCTTCTCGGAAAGCACATCCTCGACCATATGCACAAGCTCGGGTCGCGAAACGACATCACATGAGAAAAGATTCAAGCACCTGATGAACTGGGTCCATCGGACGGGAGAGATCGACATCTTGATCTTCTCCAAGACTGCAATTTGTTTCTCGCTACCTGCGGGGAAGGAAACTGGTCGAACCTCACCGCGATACAAGGCACCACCATGACCAGCCGCTGCGGCGGCAGGGGAGATACCTTGAGCAAGTGCAGTGCGCTGGACAGGATGCAATCCCGACAGTGCGGCCGCAGGTCCAGTCGAACCGGGTGCCACAGCGCCAGCGATGGTACCACCCTGAGCCAGTGTAGCGTGGGCTATATGCAGGGGGATCTGCTGCCCGTCTGCAGACATCACGAAGACTTGTCCCCCAGGAGTCTCCTGGAACATGGGTAGTCCACTGATTGGGTCAATGTCAGCATGCTGCTGGAGCTGTTGGAACCTTTGGTGCTGCTGCTGCGCGAAGCTCGCTTGGTATGAGGGCTGGGCATGGAAACCCTGTTGTTGCTGCTGTTGGAACTGCATTTGCTGCGACGCTTGGTACGCAGCTGCTGCGTCTTGGCTCTTACCTCGTCCTCGACCTGTTGCTGCAGCGACACGACCGTGTTGGCGCTTGGGACCCCGTCCGGCTGCGGCTTGCTGTTGTTGTTGTTGCTGCTGCTGTTGCTGTTGCTGAAGCATAGCTTGGTGGTGAAGGAGCACCTGGTTGATATCAAAGTCAGGAGGTGGTGGAATGATCAACTGGAACTGGTCGTAGAGATCCAGGTCGTTCATGAAGATGACGCAGGCGCTTGCGTGAAGCGAGTAGAGGTCAAAATCTTCTTGATACTGTCTCAGCGCTAGCAGAAAATCTGTGTAACGATTGGGATCTGCGGCGAATCGCGTCTTGACAAGGTGCAGATAGTCTGGTGCGATCTCAACTGCATCCGCTTCTGGCATCATCATGCCCAGCATGTCTGCACTTAAGCTGCCATCAGCGACTTCAATGACATAGCCACCGTCTGGCGTTTCCACGATCCGTGTGGAAGCTGGCAAGAACTGGTTGAATCCAAGAATCAAGTCGCTATGACCTTGGAACAACTGAATGATCCGTTGAACCAACCCTTGTGTGTCGATCTTCTTCTCTCGAAACTCACGCATCACATCAATGAACGCAATATAGATCGACTGGTCATGTGCAAAGCGGTCTTTTACCTGTCGAATAAACTCATTCGCGTCGCCCTCGGGTTGTTGTTGCGCCATCATGCCGGGCACACCCACACCAGCCATGGCGGCTGGGTCCATGCCTACCTCCATCTGACGAGACTTGAGTTGAGAACTGTTGCTACCGTTATGCTCAATGTAGTGCTAGCGTATATTTGCTGCAACTCCTACTTTGGTAATGGGGGTGGATTGATCGGTCACGAAGGGGGACCTGATAACCAAGCCTTGGACTCGTGTAACTTAATTGGATGGATAGACAGATAGACTGCGCCACACCGCGGGGTCGAACTCCGGGGTTACAGGGCGCGTATTTGCGTCTAGAGGCAAAGAGCAGGCGTATTCATGAGTCAGATAGAGCTCCTGAGCAACCGCACACGCTTGGCACGGCCTCTGACCGCACTCCGACGAGGTGATCACTCTCGAGCCAGACTCACGGAGGGTCGCATGCGGACAGGTTCAAGGTGCGCAGCGACTTGTACGATAATGTAAATAGCTAGCACCCAACGCGTTACACCGTGCACACTTGGTATCATCAAGATTGGGGAGCATGGCATCCCAAACCAAAGCTTCAACACGTGTTAGGCCGAGTAAGTTCGAGTTGTTACGCGTGTGGGTATGTAGATTTGGTGGTGTTCATCACAGTGCGTGGTGATATCCCACGGTGAAGTTAATACCCAATCATGTACTATGGACTATTATGCAAACAGATTTCAAGATACACTTAGATCTTCCCCACTATCACTAGTTATAAATCATAGTATCCAATCGACTTTTTTCAACTTTTTCCGCCGCGGTTTGCGGCCGCGAAAAAATTCGATGCAACTTAGCAGCCACCCAGCTCGGCGACCGCCAGGCCATCTTGCATCGGACCAGCGAGAGAGGTGCTGCTTTGCGCAGCTTTTACAGATGCCTACGCTTGAGATGAGCATAAGCTCATTGAATTTGTCAAAGCCATGTATGGAGGACCACTAGGACTCGTTTCGCGACAACTTGACTCATGGGCTTGTGTATAAAGGCGTTTTATTGTTTTTCGCTTTGAAAGCGTGGGATTTGCGATTCCAGTGTCGGATTAGAATACATGACGAGCCAGAGTCTACTTCCGGCTAGTACTGAAAATTAACCATGATACATAGCAACATTATAGATACAACACACTTAGTCACACTGCTGGCTGACAGCAAGCGGTTATGCATTGTACTTCTGCGTGATCGCGTTGTAGTCAGTGTCCGGCTCGCCGGTGAGGTAGTCGATGTCTGCGGTGAACACATAGTACTGGGAGTAGTAGTGCGAATAGAAACGGGCAAAGTACTGCGCATAGTGCTCTACGTAATAGTCGTAACCTATACTTCTCCTGCAATATAAGCAGTATCGCTTTGCTTTCTCGCAGAACCAACAGTAGTAATCCTCACGAGGATTGTGCGTCATACCCTTCACAATGATGGTCGTTAGTGGATAAACAACCGCAGGGGTAAGCACGTGTGTCAGCATGCGTGTAGTGTATCGCAGCATGGGTTTGGACAAGCCAACCACAAGACCCTGCGATAATGAATTCGTCAACGCAACTGTGGCGGCTTTGGTGATACGACGAGATACACGGCGCACAATCGTGCTGTTCGTAGTAATCATCAAGTTTGTACCCAGGGTGCCAATGAGATTATTCGTCAAACCTGAGCTGGCTGCCATGGCCAACGTTTCGCCCGCCAACTGGACAATGGGGCCCATGTCATTATCCATTCGGCCAATGGTGGGCTTACCAGGGGCGTTCGTACCATACTGATATTTCGTGCCTAGTTTGACGCCTGTCTCAAGGAAAGAGGTTGCAGTTGCGCCGGACTGTTGTTGTTGTTGTTGTTGTTGTTGTTGTTGTTGTTGTTGTTGTTGTTGCAGTTTTGTAGTCGAATGATCTGTAGGATTCATGCGAACGCTGACTTGTGGGTGTGGCTGCAGATAAATTTGCGTATCCAGTGCGCGTTGGATGTCCTCCATCGAAAGCTCCATCGATAGAGTTCCACTGGCCGTGTGGGAGCCTGGGACAAATGGATTCAACTCCATCAGCCGATCGATGTCGATCGGTGCGCGGCGTCCCTTCGGAGTTTTCGACATAGCAGCCTTCATCGCAAGCTCAAGCGACTTGACCTTGACATCGAGGTGTTTGAGTTCAGGCACCACGCTCGCTCCTACTGACTCGTACGAGCCCGAAATGGGTAGCATCAAGTGGTCGTCGAGGTCGGCAACATACTCTGGGTTCTTCTTCGTACACTCGTTAAGCATTACGCGGAGACCATGGAGGAGAACTCGTCGACGGAACATGCGGCATGCCTGGCGAGCCTCCTCAACTTCTTGAGGTGAACTACCAGGTACCGATTGGTAACTACAGTCGGACATGTTTTCTAATGCCTCCGCTACCACCTGACTGAAGTGAGGAATGTAATTGCGAGCGCACCGAACGGTAGCAGCAAACCCTGTACCCAGAGCACTCACATCTTCATCGCTGCTGCCAGGTCCTACCATCGTGGCGGCTAGCGCCGTCGATGTTGGCTGCTCGTGGACGGAAAGCAACGTAGGTATGGTCGTTGTTGCACTATTACCTGCGGGCAATGCGCCATTAGTAAGCTTCTGGGCGTACCGATAATTCGCTGCAGATGTCAACAGTGTCTGATAGAGGACCTCAACAGCCCGCTGGCTATACCTCTCCGCTGCCAAGTCGATTGCTAACTTGCGTGCTGCAGCATTCTTACCTTGAGGATCTCCTGGGAAATTGTGATTCAGTGCGATGCGACCATGAAGCTGATCATGATACATCGCAGGGTACAAGAGCGGGTCCAGCAGCGCATGAGCCACCTCACCCAGGAGCCAGTCCCAGCCAACTTGTGCATCGCACTCGTGCGCCATGTGTTTGGCGACATGCATAATGACAGTTGCAAGAACGTCCGGTCGCTCCATGGGCGTCGGATACTCGGGTGCTGGGCATGAACCCCATGGGTGACGAGGCTCGAATTCCAGCTCAATAGGTCCGAGCTGATGCGTCATCCAGTTGACGATATTGATAGTTGGGTGACCCTTGGCAAGAACCTGCTCATTCTGGTCTTTGCGCGGAGCGAAGTAGCTACCAGGAGGGTGCTTTGTCCATACCTGATAATCCTCGCCAAGGACATCCTTGGCTGTTGGCAAGCCCAGGATCGACTTCGCTTGTGCAGATGGTGAGAGTGGCTTGGAGAAGAACTCCATCACCTTACGGGCTCCCTGTGGGATACTGGCGCGGATGCATTGCGAAAAGATCTCGTAACCTGGCATTTCCTTAGACTTCCACTGTGCGGTATCGAGCATCTTGGTGAATAGATTTTGGATGATATCCTGGTGAATCACTCCAGAGCCATGGTTATCATATCGATCCCAGAGCTTGATGTAGTCCATGAGCGACTCACAGCGGCGCAAGAGCGACTTTGCACCGCTCTCAATCACGTATGGCATAGACATTATTTGGGCCTTCGTCAAACGAGGTACGCGGCTTGGGATGAACTTTGAGACGGCCTCTAGCTCCTCCTCTTGGTGCGTAAGCGACCCTGAGAAACCGAGCTTGTCTTTCACAGCGCTACGATCAATTACATCAGGGATTTCCCATCGTGCCTCCAATGCGGTGCTATTAACACCCGAGATTCTATCGAAGACCTGACGAGCAGCTGCAGGGAGTTGTGAGTTGAAGCACTGACGGATCAATGCCAGTCGTTTGTCAGGAGGCGTGATGGAAGAGCCGAAAGGCATGCTGCTAACGCGGTTGGACATACTCTCTTGGGTTTCTGGGCGGTTGAAAAAGTCTGTGAAGAAGCCTTGAACTTGCTTCAAAGAGACAGGTTCTTCCTTAGGAGAGTACTGCAGCCACAATCGCTGCGCGTCACGTTGGAACTGCTTACCACAGTCACGTGTCAACTCAGCAGCTCGCTTTGCGAGATACTGAGGGTCTTTCTCGAACTCACACCGGTCAATCGATTCAGGGCGCACTCCACCAACGTGATTATCATCAAGAGGGAGTTTCGTGGTGGAACCCGAGCCCTTGTAGAAGCGCATGACGTCAAGCACGGCGTTCTCAATGCCCCGCGAAATGCATGCTGCGACTGCGGCGAATTGTGGCCCTGGCGCCTGGACTTGCGCCTCACCTAGTTGACGGCAATACTCTTCCCGGACATCAGTGGCCAGGATATGATCCTTTCCATGCCGGTATGCATCCCAGATCGCGTTATCTTGCAAGATGAACGGCTGTGAGTCCTCTCGGCATTTATCAAGCAACTTCTCATAGGTATTGCGAGCCAAATGAGGGTCCTTTTCCCAAGTACGCCGATCGATAGTCAACGAGAGTGCTGCCTCCGTCCCAGTTTCAAGGAAAGACTTGTTATCGGTCGACGAAGTCAGTTGTCGAACGACATTGAGCGCAGCAGAATGGAGCTTGGGCTTCAAGCATTTCTTAATGTGCCGCCAACCAGGCTCTGGGCACTTTTGGGCGAGCTTTCCACTCCACGTCTGTTCAATACTTCGCGGAGAGACTGGGCAACACACCTCATCATAGGTGTCGGCAATATCCTTGATTACTTCGGACTTGTCCTTCACACATTTCTTTAGGAGTGTACGATAAACCTGCACGAATGCGTCGTCATCATCCTTGGTCCAGCCACTACCATCATCATTGCTAGGCGGAGGATTGCCATCATACGCCAAGTAGTAGTCTTCAACTGCGATGTAACCCTTCGCTGGCTGGTCACGGTCTAGCTTGCGCATCAATCGTTCTACACCATCAGGAATTCGCTCAAAGGCGCACTTGCAAAGATGCTCCTTACCCACCACGAAGTCTGGGTTATTCTTACGGCACCACTCCCGGACCCACTTGGTGAATAAGGCCTTCACCTCGTCCTTGGTCATTTTGAGCTTATCCGCATGTTCATAGCTCATCCACTTGTTGCGCCGATACATTCGCATCTTAGACGTGTCACTGATACAACCAATGGCCAGCCCAGTGCCTCTTGTGAAAGGAAGGGAAGGATACCGAGCGAGCGCGGTCACTGGGACGGGCTTTCCGGCGTCTTCCTCCAGAATACCCATAATCTTCCGAGTGGCCTTAGCAGCGGCAGGAAGCCGATGTTTAGCACAACGGAAAACCAGTGTACGACCGTTCAATCGGGAAACGTCTGCGATCGCACGTACGGCAACATCCCAGAGGAGACCCATTGCAGATCTCTTCTCGGGAACAGGCGGAGGTGCTGCAGCGGCTGAGGAGCAGGAACTAACTACAGAACATGTCCCGTGAATGAAGAACTCAGGGTTGGCTTCAATGTGACTCCAACTAATTGTCTGTGGCCCTCCAGAAGACTTACCGCTGGTGGAGCGCGACGAAAGATAACGCTGGAAAACAGTGGCAGCAGCATGCTCACAGCTCTGCTTAAAGCAAGAGGCTACGGCCATACCTGACTCACCGCCAGGGACTTTGACGATACCCGCCTTGATTAAATTGGTGACCCGGTGTGTGAACATGAGCTGAAAAGCCGAGAGTGTGAGCGTACCACTTCCACGCTTATCTGCAACTGAGAAGAGCTGTTTCAGCTCCTGCACGTAAGCTGCTCGACGATTCGCACGCGTAGCATCGGATTCAAGTGAGGAGTAGAATGGCTTTGTCGGGCACTTTGGGGGTACAAATACACGCTTTACGGGTTCGGGAACCTTTTCTCCTGTCAATCGAGCCTCGAGCTGAAGTCGAGTGTTACTGATACGCGGGTTTGCGTCACACACCGCACTGATACCTTTGATCATCGCATCAAACGTGCGAATTCCTCTGAAGAGTTGCCAGTAGCGGATGGCCTTGGGGGCTTGTGCCTTGTACGCGGTGTGGAATGCGCGCTTTGCGGAAGCAATGGCCTTCTTAGCCTTCTTTGCATTCATAGCCATCCTAACCAAGAGGGAGGGCTTCTTTTTCGCGATTTTCTTCATCTCGTGGAGACGATAGGGGTTGATTTTGCCGAGAATGTACTCTTTCGCGCTTGGAGGCGTATATTGCGCCTTAGTGTCAGCAGAGAGCTCAAAGAAGGAACCTGATTCAGAGCCAAACTCCTCGGCGAGTTGTGATTCCACATCTACGGCCAACTCATAGAATGCGTTCAGTGCCGCATCATGTACCTGAGCGACATCTTCAGAGAGTGGAAGTGCAGAGCGTGTTGCCTCAGCAAGAGACACGTCACCTATAACGTCAGTCACTCGAATTGCTTCGGGTGGTAAGCTCTGACTAGCATTTAATACGCGATCCTGGTCGGTCGGGTCGTCTAGCAATGCATCGCCTTCAGCAAGGGCGCGGGCTTGCAAGGAGAGTGGCCTTTCCTGTTGCTGACCCTCGTGGCTTTCTAGAAACATGGCAGCGAGAGGTCGAGGACCACCCTTTGCGAAGTGGTCGGCAAGATATGGCTGACCAGCGATAGCAGCATTACTGAGCGTGGAGATTCGCTCAACAATGAGACGTGCCGTGGGGGGAATGAGCAGTCGCGTGCAACGGTGTAGTTTGGTATGAAGTGGCTGGCTAAGAGGCGAAGGACGGCGTGCGGCAGCGTCCAAGAGCTCAAAGAGCTTCTCGCGCAAGGAACGAGTCGTGATCATGCCGGCGTTGGTATCGGTTGTTCCAGAATACTGCTCAAATGTCAAGAAGATGTACTTAGGGCTGGCCTCAGGGCCAGCACCGAGTGCGAACAAGACACAACTGCGCTGAATGGTCTCACTCAGCAGAGGCAAAATGGCTGGGTTCGCATTGAACTCAGCGCGTGTAATACCTCGGTTTGGATCACTTCGGAGTTGTGCGAATGCAACCAGTGCTCGATTTTGCGCCATGCGGCCCGTGCATTCCTTGTACGCACGCTTTTGGACGCGCTCAAGGCGACTCCATGTCGCGCGCTTCGGCTTAGTCGCGGGGCCTGCGTACTGCTTGACTAGTTGAACCAACGGGATAATCTGTTGGCCGGGTTCGGCATAACGGGCCCAGACCTTGTTCAACGTCTGAGGGGAGTTATCTGGGAGATCGAGTTGGATTGACGCGGCCATTGGAATGCCAACCAAAAGGGCACGCTTCAAGCATCGCTGTTGCGCACTCTCCGCCGCCTTGATGAGCTTAAACGGATCGCGTAGGAAATCGACCTGTCTTATACCAGGCGAAGCCTGAGTTGTAGAATGGTATTGTTCACTTAACTTCGCAGCTGCTGAGGCGGCCTCAACATTTGCACATATCTGATACTCACGAGACAACGCCGACGCCTGATTCGCATTGGGAACTTGAGCGATGCGCATGAGGAGGAAACTTAATACCTTCGTCACATCTTGCACGCTGGCAACACCTGCACCTCTTGGATCGAGTCTTTTCCACAGCAAGATGGGCAGGACATTCCACTCACCCTCAACTTTTCGCATCTCGTCGAACTTGATCTGACCTTTCATCTGCATCACGTGGTTGCGGATCACGGTGTCCTTGAGTTTAGTAAACAGTTTGTACTTGTCTCCAATCCATTCGTCTCTTTGCGTGCCTGGGATACCATTCGTCTCGTACTCCGTTTCAACTGCTGATGCGAGTTCAGGTGCATTCACACGAGATTTCACGAGCGACCAATTTTCGGGATGAACGAGTGTGGTCCAAGAGAGTACAAAATCAACTTCCCTTGCCCATAGCGCAGCCGTGACAGTTCCGGTGCGCTCGAAGTCGAAGCGGGACCACAGTGCCACATCACTCATTACAGCCATAGGCTTGGCCTTCTTCTTGAGCTGTGTAGCGATGAACGCTTTCGTACCAGATCGTTCCGCGACCTGGGCAAGGGAGGCACCCTCGCCTTCACCTTCACCTCCACCTGCCGCTTCACCCTCACCACCTGAGGCAGCACCGTCCCCGCCACCAAACGCCTCCTGCTCAGCGGGTGTGGGCTCCGCTGCTGGTGCGACGTTTTGCATCGCGTTGGCTGGCATGCCTGAATCGACCAGGGGTTCGGGGTTCTGTGAAACCGTATCAGCGCTGCCCTTGTAGTCAATCGGAGCGAGCACAGCATCAACGTCGTCAGGCAAGGCACGTGGACCGAGGTGATTAATAATCGGATCCGTCATGGCCTTGAGAAGCACTGGCTTAAGCATAGAGGAAACAACTGAATGAGAAAGATCACGCACGATGTCGGTAATCGCTGTCACGATGAGAGGGACACCCAAGGTGGCAAGTGGTTCAACAACGGCTTCCATGACCTGCTTCATCTGCAGCTCTTCTGAGTGCTGCATCGTTTCGACAACTTGAATCATCGCCAATGTTTGAGCATCGAGGTTAGCACCCATAGATACCTCTTTCGATTCAGTGGCTGTGAGAGGTACCTTGTCACCATGAAAAAGCGCAGCAGTGAGGTGCGAGCCAGTTAAAACGTCCAAAGGTTGCACGTCCTCTGCTTGACTGGATCGAAGTACAGTAGTGGCGGCAGCGCCTGATCGCGTACCTGGCTCTTGCAGCAGTGCCGTCGCTTGGTGAGCGAACGACTGGACACCAACGAGAGTTGTCGACAGTGTGCTGCGGTGACCGCACCTTCGAGTGAGAGGAACCTGGCCCTGGAGGACTTGGCCGGAGCCCGCTCGCAGCTCGAAGGGTTGCACAAATTCGCGATCGTCCATCGAAGGGAACTGGATGGAGCACTGGCCACTCATCAGTCGTTCAGCGACGTAGCCAAGCGAAGACGGGCCAGCACCAGGGACAGTTTTGTCGAGAGGCTCCAGGATACTCAGTGCTATCGAGTTGCCTGCGTTGAACAGTTGTCGCAGCTTATTCATAGATTCGGCTCGAGCCAGCTCCGTCAGCGCATTGATCGTAGGGGATGCGGTCAGACCTTCGTGCTTTTCCGCCTGTTGAGACGTGGCCTCTAATGCGTGGCTAGGGTGAAGCAGTGGGAAAAACGGCAGCAACGTAGGCTTCGAGTACGGGCTCTGCTCCACTCCATTGATTACTCGACACCTCGGCAGCTGAATCGCATCGGTTGGATTGCTCGTCGCAGATGCCGTCTCGAGCCGCGGCTGGCTCGAAGGGACACACGAAGGGAAGCTCTCGACCACAAAGTATGGTCGACCGTCGCAGGTGAGGCGAAAGATACCCTGCATCGCCGAGAAGAGTTGTCCTTCCTCGCCGGCCGCGGTCAAAGCCTCGGCCAGTGGACGATCATTCAAGCTGAGTGGAGCGTCGAAGGCGAGCATGATGGTGGTGACAGCAAGCGTCTGCCCCTGCGGCTGCGCAAGGTGGATCCTTGTCGTGTCATAGCAGCTCTCGAGCACGCCCGCGCCCGAAAGCGTCTGGTTGGCGTGGCTAGCGCTCGAAAACGCGCCGTCGCAGCAAGACAGAACGAGAAGTGTGGCGAAGAGCCACGTAAGTATCTGTCTTGTCATGGCTCCCGCAACTTCCATGACGAAAATTGCAGCACGAGGCGCCACTACACGTGCAGTAAAGGGGTTAAATCAGTTGAAACCATGCGTGAGTGGCGTTAAATGCAGTTGAAAAAAGATCGGGAAGCGGATTGTAACCATGTGAGCGTGTAAAGATCGATATTTCTCCCGAGCTTCAGGCTCCACTCAGGAATAGTCAAGTCGACCGAAGAGACAAGAAGGAACACCATGGAATTCTGCGAAATACAACCCGGCGCAGAACACGTCTAGCGCGAAAAGGAACACCAAATGAAAGCAATTTGAGCACTTTTCCGTCGTGACGTCTGATTCGGGTGGATGGAAATACGGCATTCAGGCGGGTGGATAAAATCACTTGCAGCCAGCTTGGTGTGGGTTGGGTTGAGTAGTTGAGATCAGCTCCTTGTGATTGATCGCGCACGCGAGACGAGATGGTACGGCTGAGAACAACGCTTGGGAGTAACGAGTTAAATCGCCAACGATGAAAATTTATTTCAGGATAGAGATAGGTTGAATGAGGAGGATGGGAGGTTCCAATCTATGTAATGAGCACGGAAGATGGTGAATTTGTCAATCAGATGGGTTGAGCTGGTGGTTAATGTGATTTCTGGTGAGGTCTGAAGTACATGATGGGTTGGGGGAACGCTGTTTCGTTGCTTGTTGGGTATGGAGGTTTGACAGTGCCAAGAAATCTCAACGTAATGTGGCCAAGGTTGGGATCGCAGCTCACGCCGAGGTTTCGTGTAATACAAATGTTACTGGCAGCATAGTGTGTCGTCTCCTCATGTTTCATCTGGATGCTTTGCTCAATAGGCACTAGATTGGGTTTGTTGGCATGCACGATTGATCGACTGCTCGCAGTCGTGTGCTCCGTCAATAATGTGCATTCTGTGCTGTTTTCGGCAATACGCGTCATGTGCATCATCGAGTGGTACGCTTGTAGGAGTAAAGAATGTGATAGAAGTAGCAATCTTGCACGGCTTGTAAGAAGGAACTGGCATGAACAAGAAGCAGAAGGAGTAGTAAATCGTCAGTCGTTCCTAGCCGAGAAATGGACGCATAAGAGATAGCAATTACAGGAATATGTGGCGCAAATGCTCGATTCGTGAAATTCTGACGCGAGGCCGTCGGGTCACATTGGTGTCCAAATCAGAAAAAGAAAACCGATAGATGATGGTCAAACACGAGATTTGCACGAAAAGAAGGCGGTCGAAGATGAGACATGGGCGAGGGAGGTTGTGATGAATTCGAGGGATTAGATTAGATGGGCGATGGAGTCGAAGAAGCGGGCAAGATATGCTAGGAAGGATGCAGAATGGTGAATACTGTCGTAATACGAGCAGCGCTGCTCTGAGTGTTGAGCTGCCTCTTGCCCACATGTTTGTACGAACAACTAGAGCAGTAGTAATGAAATGGCAGCTTGAGCTCAGCGCGAATGGGTACTGCAAAGTAGAATCATCGTCGTGCCCAGAACCGGTGGAGATGTGCAAAAGGACGGAAATGGTTCGTAACAATTGGAAGCGAAGAAAAGTTCGAAAAAGTTTAAGTCATAGGAGATGAAAACAGAAACAGCGTACGAAGCGAAGGGTTGATGGCAAATGGATGAGCTTTAGTAAATGCAGGCCGTTGTGGTGAGCCTGACTGGTAGGTAGACTGAAAGCTGAGCTGTAGAGGAATGAGATCGTCACAAAAGGAGTTGGATGCTGGAAATAGAAGCCGTGGATAACGGGTGTATCAGCTCTTGGAACACTGGCTGAATCCTACGCAACAAGGGAGGCCACGAGCCTAAGGTCGAAGGATGGAAGGGCCCGTCCAAAGAGCGGTAGAAGGAATCCTGTGTGGTAACGCAAGTCCAAGACCTGTTTCGTGCTCAACACCTGGTAAAGTGCCAGAACTTTGGTGCATGTACAATTTGATGCAAGTTTATCGTAAAAGCAACCCCAATAGACTTTTGATTTGCAGGATTGGTATCACGATGCACTTCGACCATAATGCATAAGATATTAATGCTGGCGCACACAGGCTTGTTGGGGGAAGTATCAAAGACATGTACAAAGTTAGTGATATAAACCTGAAAAGTTGCCATGAGCAGTGGGAACGACTACAAGCATTGCGTACAAATAGCATGACATGGGAGTGGAAACAGGGAATATCCAAACAGAGCGGCGTTGAGACCACAAGTAGAATTAGTTAGCAAGAAAAGGTCAAAGTAAACTCATGAAAATAAAAGCCACAGTGCGCAGCTCAGATCGGTAGGTGCTGTCCTCTGTCGTTGTCATAATATTCGCAGAGGCTGAAGGTTCGTCGAAAAGAGAAGTGCTGCACTGGATGACCGAAAGATACATGGTTGGAAACGCAAAAAAGAAAGAAAGGGTGGAAAGAGAATCAAGGAGGGGTTATAACGTCAACACTGATAGTGAGGGCCAATCAAGAAATCGAACTTCGTAAAAAAGGGCCAGGGAGAAAGCAAAATAAACTCTTGAGCGGTGATGTGAGAGGAGCAAGAAAGAATCAAAGAAAATAATCGTGGAAATCAAGAGCGCGAGCAGGGCAGATAGGAGGGATTGAAACCAGAATGGAAGTACGATAAGGGTAGACGGTTGGCATAGAAAGTACAACGGACGACTAAACCATGGAGTTGCAGAAAACACTAAGGTAGGGAAAGACGTGGTAAAGAGAGCTCGGAGGAGCGCAGGAGAAAGCGCCTTCGAATGAATGATCTCGCTGAAGTCCTTCTCACATGCCTTTGGAATCGGCAAAGCACTTCGAAACCGACAAGTTTTGGGCGCACGTTACTCGTCGCCAGCCTGGTCGACATCGTAGCTCTCTTGATTAGTCAAGTTGCGGTCATGGTGCCACCGCTCCCAGCATGAAACACCATCTGGTTGCATGCACAAGAAAAGGTTGCAAGTCTTGCACTTGGTCCGAATGCGACCGAGACGCTTCTTCGATTCTCGGCTCAAACCTGAATAGTGGTAGCACACATAGCATACGCTTGCGTGCCGAACGTTTCGGTCGTTGCCATAGTTCATGCGAGATGGCAGCGCGACTGGCAAGTGAATACCAGAGAGCCTGGGAACCTGTTCTGTAAAGTTCCTAGGTCTGCGGCCTCGCTGAGTGGCATGATACGTACTCCCCTCGCTCATCATGCTAGGCACTTGCAACGCCTGCAGTTGTGCCTGTAGGCTTCCGTGGTAGGCCCCAGGCTGCATTGAAGGAGTATGCGTCATGGGTGGGGATGGAAGGCTCGACATGATTGGTGAGAAGGTTGGCAAACCTCCACCCAGGGTTTGCAGCAAGTTCATGAGCGTCGTTTCATCGCAGTATCCGCCCTGCTGTGCCTGAAGCGGCATTTGCTGTTGTTGCGGGAACCCCTGAAGTTGGGTTGGTACTGGCTGCTGCGGGGCTACTTGGGCATGCGAAGGCACTGGCTGTGTACCTTGGACACCGGGCCGCCCAGCGCTGCGAAACAGTGAGTTCAACGAGTTTGGCGCTGATGCAAAACGTGCAGTCTGGGTTATCGTGGGTTGGGGTAGCGGGGTGGGTTTGGCATCGCCACCCTGATGGGACTGCTTGGACTCGTCTTCGGAGGTATTGCCGGTGGAGACAGCATCTCCGCCATCTTCGAAGGGAGATTCTTCATCCCCATCACCACCATGCAGGGTCAGATCTGCGTCACTGTCGTTTTCGCTGCGGTTCGACGGGGAAAGGCCTTGTGTTGTGCCAGAGTCCTGCGCAGCATCCTCACTTCCTTCTCTCTTGATACGGCCCGGGCGGGTCCCAGGCGCTGCGTTTGGATCCAATTTGACTCGGCGACTGTTTCTCAGGCCCGATCGACCTGAAATGGTACTCATCCCCGATGAGGACGAAGCCGAACCTGCTGCTCCCGATGATGCAGAAGGTGACGTCGGCGCGGCATCACCACCTTGCGATTGCTGTTGTTGATGATCATCTGCGTAGTCCGTTTGACTGTCACCACTTCGCACGCGTTTAGTGCCGGGGAAGGCTCCCTCGTTCGTCGCTTCACCCGACTGCGAAAGAGCGTTTGCTTTGTTGGGTTTGGACTGGGTCGCTCGGGTGTGCGGAGTTTGTGCCGCCGATGACGCGGTTGCTGCCACGCCTTGTGGGAATTGGGAATGCAGTTGGTTCAGGTAAGATTGTTGTGGTGACGCGTAGGGGATCTGGAAGTGAGACCCATGCCCAGCTGCAGTTGCAACGGCAGCGGCGTTCTGTAGTTGGTGCGAGACATACTGTTGAGGAAGCCCTTGGCCGAAGGACTGAGACATTTGCGCCAGCGCTTGGAACGCGCTTTGCTGCTGCTGTTGTTGCTGCTGTTGCTGTTGTTGCTGTTGAGGCGCAGTTGGGAGCTGCTGCTGTTGTGTCAAAAGAGCCTTCAGCGTTTGCTGAAGGAATGCTTGCTGGTGCTGGTAGTTGACATGCTGTTGTAGGCTCTGTTGCGATGGTTGTGTTGGAACCTGCTGTTGTTGAGCTGCGAGTGGGCCCGGATGGTGCGCGGCAAACCCTTGGCCATGAGGCATGGAAGGGACCTGGGGTGCACCGTTGGATGGTGACGAGAGCAGCAGGCGATTGGAGTGCATTCTGGTGGCGTTCTGAGGAGAAGATGCGTGCATGCGTGCAATGTTCCAAGATTGGAATTGCGAGAAAGAAATCGCGAAGAGGTCTTGTGAGTCCTTGCTTAATTACTCGATTCCTTGGTCGGTTAGCTCGTTGTTCGATCAAGCGGAAACAACACTAACGCCTCCAAAGTGGGGACAAAAGCCGAGGGATGTGAGAGGGGTTCGGATGATGCACAAGGAATGTAGGAGAAATAAAGAAATGGTTGGGGGGGAGCGGAGCTCGCAGCGAGGATTGCCTGCGAGGGACTCACTCGGGGGGGTAGAAAGGGAGGTCAAGGAGGAAGGGAAGCAACAAGACGATCCAGGCGGAAAGTTCCGAGAAGGAACAACTTGACAAGATAGATAAATCTTTCAAACTGCACTCTTCTCGTCTTTCGAGCTGGGGCTTAGACCTTCCGGGTCTTTTGTGGTCAATCTCTAGAATGTTCTTATTCGCGGTCTTCTCTAGCTACTCGGCTCGCTGTCGTAGCTGCTGGCAGGGAATTGCTTTGCCTTCCTGCTGCTGCTGCTGCTGCTGCTGCTGCTGCTGCTGCTGCTGCTGCTGCTGCGGCGGCGGCGGCGGCGGCGGCTGGGCTATGGATTTCTCCTCACTTACTAGCTAACTTGCTAGCTATTGTCGCTGTTGTCAAGTTTCGTTTTCCGCACGGGGCAGTAATTCCTTAGCTTGAAAGGTCTTGATCGATTGATCGTGCAAGTGCGATCACACCTGGATACTCAGTCACACGCTACCACGTTGCCACCTTGGTAACCCTGGCTACTAATTCGACTTACACACACGCACAATCGCAAAGGCGCACAATCGCGGTAGCAATAGCAATAGCAATAGCAACTATAGTCCGAGCCTGTTGGCTTCTCTGCGGCGGGTGTTGCTGCGGTCGCTGTTTGTGATGCTTTGCTTTGTTTGTGATTGCGGCGGGTGTAGTGAGGATGTAGGGAAGGAGGGTAGAGTAGGTGGGGATAGTAGGGCTAGTGGCGGTGGTGGAGGTGGTGGTGACAAAGTAAGGGGAAGGGGGGAAAAGGGGAGGGGGTGGAGGACAGTGTAGGTGTGTCGCTTGCAGTGAAGCTGCCGTGCCGAGTGTAGTCAGTCAGACAGTCACTCACTGAGACAGTGCAGTCCAAATCTATACACAAGGATGATGGGAAGTTTGTGGAATGAAGAAGCGTGAGCTGACAGCCAGAAGCATGCGGAATGATGATGTCCGCTCCCCGATGTTACCTCCAGCCGCTGGCACACACGCACACACACGCACACACACGCACACACACACGCACACACACACGCATACCACACACCACATGTACACACAGTCGACGCCCAAAGGCACACCCAATACAGATCCAACCCATGCCATCGAGCAAGCTGCCCGCATCGCGCATCGCGCACCACTACGATACCCGCACGCCCGTGTAACCCAGCAGGTACGACGATCACTGAGGATCTCCTGCCTCAACGGAAGATATCCGAGAACCTTTGAGGTGCCGTCGCCGTGGGTAACACCGCGGGTGTACGGGGGCGCGTTCCTGCCGCAGATCGGTGGGTGATGTGACGATGCAGCGATCGATGATAATTGGAAACGCTAGGCGGCGCGAGGACGCGCGTATACACAAGCATCGGGTATGTGGGAGCATAGCATCGCGGGCGCGAAACCGCAATCCGCTCTCGAGACCACAATCCGTGCATTGGGTGCAGCTAGCTCGGGTGGAGGCGCATAGATCCCCGCCCGGATCGTCGTCCTGCGGGGTCGCCGTCGGTGTGGCGTGTGTGTCACGGGCCCAAGCCTCGCGCTGCATGGCATCGTCGCCAGTCGGTGAAATTTTTGGCACTTGCGTGGGTTTTGGTAGTAAAATGTGGTATAGATCCACCGTGTGGGGTATAATCTTAGGATATAAAATAAAACATCACACGTAATAGTACAAAATGTTGATAAATTTAAATCATTTACACATCATCTTACCCCTCATTTTAACTTTACAATTCAACCCTTTCACCCACTTTCTCACGTCCATTCTCACCATTTTTGATTTTTTGGGCCGGTCCCAGTCAGTTCCTCAGTTCCCTCGTTCGTCATGTCAGTCAGTCAGTCAGCCAGTCAGTCAGTCAGCCAGCCAGCCAGCCAGCCAGCCAGCCAGCAAAACTTCCCACGCTCGGCTTGCTTGGCTGGTTGGTTGGTTAGTTCATTAACTGGGAAGAGTCAGTTACTTAGGCGAGCTGGGAGTTGGGAGCTATTAGGGTTATTGGGGAAACTCGCTCGCAAGTGAGAGCGAGCTCCTAATTTAATTTAGTTTTGTTCCGTTTTGTTAGGACACAACAAAATTTTTCCCTAACCCTAACACTGATCTCAGCTGCTCACCAACGATCTAACTAAGATTAATAGCCTAGCTAACTAACTAACCCAAACTAAGCCGAACTAAGCCTAACTAAGCCTAACTAAGCCTAACTAAGCCTAACTAAGCCTAACTAAGCCCAACCAAACCGAACCAAGCCAAGCCCAGCGAACACGTGAACGTGAGGAGGGAGGCACAGGTCTCGCCGAATCCGCACGCGCCGGGAGTGGGAGAATTTAGGATCTCTTGTGACTGGCAACCACCCATCCGTCCTGGCCCGGAAATGCTGACCCAACATGGCACACAATCCTCGGAAACTGCGTGTATGGCACGCGGTTTCCACCCGACCCGCGCACTGCAGCGCAAATTGAAATTCACACCACTAGATCTACCACTGCAAACCCATAAGACCACATTTTTACAACGCTACACACGATCTATACGCCAAAAACAATTACCCGCCCCAGCACCCACTCACAAGTGAGCCATCCAACGCAGTGGTGCACACGCGGGCGCCACCTCGCCTCAGCCCGTGCTAGCATAGCCTGCGTCGCCCTGCGTCAGCCTGCGCCACCGGCCCGGCCCAACCGAGCTCCTGACCAGACACAACCCACCCAAAGAGCGGATTTTGGAAGCTGTGCACACTGGCGGAGTTTTATCCTGACGTATGCACTGAGATAGGCTGTGAGCGACCGCACCGACCGCATAAAAGCCCGCACACCGAGCTGGCGAGTGGTCTGATCCACGCTTTGCCCGCAGGTATGGAGGCACTGCAGGCGATCGAGATCGATATTGGCCCTCGCGAGGCAGCTCTTGCGGCTCACTTGGCACGTGGACCTTGGTTGCAGGATGGATTTGTGGTACTGAATAGGGTAATATCCGGTTTTGAAAGGTAATAAACTGGATGTACGCAGTGTGATACTCGGAGTTTACACGCGTTTGCACGGTTTTCAGCGCGGGAGATGGGCGCGGAGCGCAGATTTCGCGCGATGTAACAAATTGTTTTGCTAAATCCATTTCGAGAGATTTTGGTCTCAAAAAACCGGATTTGCGCCCGAACCAGTTAGGTTGTGAAGCAGAAGCATGACTCGCGTCACAAAAACTGGCCGAGAATGATTTGGTTAGGGTCAGGCTTGTATAGTAATGTTTGTCCAATACTATCCGATACCATCCAGTACTAGTATTGAACAAATTATCAACAATACCCCATTTGATTGACTGATAGGTTTTAATTTCAATTTCATATCTTATTCAATATTACTTACTTATACAAGAATTGACAACACAATCGAATACGGTCATTGGATTGATTGTTGGACTGATTGTTGGATTGATTGTTGGATTGATTGTTGGATTGATTGTTTGACTGATTGCTTGACTGATTGGTTGACTGATTAATCGACTGATTGATCGACTGATTGATCGACTGATTGACTAACTGATCACACGGATCGCCCGTCTGACATGCTGACTCAATACACTATGTAGCAAAACTCTTGTATTGACGGAGATGCTCGGGGTCGGTTGCGTTGGATTGGATTGCATTGGGTTGGATTGGAGTGGATTGCATTGGATTGGGTTTGGCACATGCGGCCTGCTGGGTGGGAATACAGACGCAGTACTCGCACAGCCAGGGCAGGGTTGGCCAATCGAGCCACGGTGTCGACTTAGCACAGCATGCTGGGCGCGTTCGCTGACTGAGAGCATAAATAACAACGGCCCAATGTGAAGACAGTTGGACTAGGTCACCAAGTCACAGGAAGATTAAATCGATCGAGAGAGGGTGGGGGAATCACAAAGCGAGGAGAGTGGACAGATGGAACACATTGACAATTGAAGGACGCAAACGAACAAGCAGACAAGCCAACAAACAACAAACAACAAACCGAAAAGCAAAAAAGGGGCTGCTATGCTAGGAAGGATCTGAACAACGGCGAAGATTATTCTTCTTCTCATTCTTCCGCCTCCCATTCCCCGTCTAATCACATGCCAACTTGCTCTCCAACGAGGTAAGGCAAATACCAAACGCCTGAACCAGCGTGAGGGGATAGCTGTAGTCCATCGTAAACGTGTCCTTGGCTGTGCGACCAAACTGCAAAACCACCGTCTCGGGGTCTTCGGCCTGCACCAACTGGAAGTTCTTCACTGAGGGCAGAGTCACGCGACCTCCAAAGTTCAGGACATACGCGCGGAGCCGCTCGTTCCAGCGAGGAGTCTTGTTCTCCAAAATGTACATCGCGTCCGTGCACGTGGCTCGGTAGTTCGCGAGCAGCGAGTCGGTCGGCTTGAGCGGCCTCCATACCGCAGCTACGTTATTCCGGTAGATCCTGGGCAGCAACACATGCATCTTGCGGGGACTCTTGGGGGCCAGGAAGTTGGACTCATAGACTACCGTACCGAGCTCTCGTCTGGGCTGCGAACGTGCGCCACCCTTGACTGTCCCGATCGCACCTTCGGCAGCGACCTCCTTCTGAGGCTGAGGCATGGGGAGCAGGGCGTCAACACTCTCTGTCGTATTGGCTTTGGACTCTTCGTACTCGCGAACCCAGTCTGGGTGCTTCTCTGGATTATAACCGGCGTCATAAATAGTAAATTCCGTTCCAAGGAAGTTCCCTCGCAACTTGCCAAGATAACCCGGACTGGTCTTCTCAAAATCATCCTGTCTCACTGAGATCTCAAAGTGAGGCGTTTTCGAGCCTTTCATCTTCTTCGCGTTGATCAAGAAGGCGCCATCGGCATGGAGGTAGCAGTGGAAGACCGACTTAAATAGAGACTTTTCTCGCACGATGGAACATTGAATCATAGCGCGCTTGGGTGCGGGTCGCATAGCGAAAGCTACACGATCGGACATGTCAAAGTAGACGTTGCCGGATGAATCCTCAAGGTGACCCGATGGAGTGAGTCGAAGGCCGGGTGGGATGTGAGGATAAGGGGTCTGGCTCGGAGCCAGGGCGGTGGGTTGCTGGCCTGAGACGTTGGGTAATTCAGACTTCGAGTCTCCAGGCTCGTTTCCGACTGCCAACACAGGAGCTGTCGTAGTCGTTTCCGACACATGGGCACTGCTGGCCACGGGCGTGGCGGAGCTTGCGCCGGCGTCTGCGTTGCCAGGCCAGACGACCTGATGGGCTGGCTCGCCTTCATCATAATTGCCCATTTCCGATGGCGAACTGGTCCTCGTCGTAGGCTCTGAATGCGTGGCGTCGACTCCCAGCTCCACCTCGCCCGACGAATGATGATGATGATGATGATGACTGAGAGGATGCTTCTCTACATGAGGAGGAGGAGGCGGTGCCATTCTTCTTGACGCAGAAGCTTGGTCCAGTGAGGCAGCTGCTGCTGTGGCAGGCTGTCGAGAGTCCGTATCAGCTCCAAGTTGCATGAGGCGGTTATGAATTACGTCCATGCCAAGCTCCGGTGCAGCTGATGGCTGAGCCGCTGTCTGAGGAGCCACGAGCGCGTTATATGTGTAGTACTGAGCGGCTGGTTCGTCGTCTGTCAGTGGATTGGCTCTACTGTCTGAGCCTGCATTCATGCCCAGGGCGATGTTAGGCTGCAATTCCTGATTGCCAGCGGCACTCAGCTCGCCGGGGGCGCCCATCGTGATGGGGTCGTAAGGCGTGTCTACATCTGAAAAGGATGGACAGACGGGGGTGAGTGTCTCCAAAGTGAGTATCACGTCGAGTGTGGGAAACTGCTCAAGGTCTGATGGGTCGTTTTGCAGGCCCTCGTTAGGGTCCTATCCGACTAGAAACCAGCCTAAAAACGACCATGTAGTATCCAATGCAATACACTTACCTTTGGCAATATTGGCGAAGCGCTCCTTCCTCCGCTGCAGGTGCGCCGTGCGCATGTCCAGCATACGCTGTCGTCGAACATCGGCAGAAGCGTTTGATTCGTCGGTGCTCATCGCGGATCGAGATCAGGCACTGCGATCTGCCATACACAGACTTCGTCGTCTCGCACGGGGATGGCTCAAACGGGTTCGCCACGCACTAGAATGGGAGTAAAGGCGTGTAAGAGAGGGTTAGTTGAGACCTGAAAAGCCGAATACGAGCCATTTTGTCAGGCATAGCACAGAGAATGTAGGGTAAAAATATGACATATCGGTAGTGGGCGTGTGTGGTAACATGAAGGCAAGATAATCTACGTGAATCACGCGCCCGACACCCCAGCACACGACCCCTTCCCCGCCCGTTTTTTCACCCTCTCAGCTCACTTGTGGCCCGACTCAGGTCGGGGTGGGGGCAATTTCGCCGCTTCGGGGCGAGGGCTGGGGTTCGCGGTTTTTCTTCATACGCTCGGGATATGCCTTGCAGGACGTGCCAAGCATGCTCCAGTTGTCACTGAGTCCCATCGCTCCTGCATATATCCCAGCCTGACTTCCGAACTCGACACCCGAGCCAGCATGAGACGGAGGTATCCGAAAGCCCGGCATCTTCGCCCAGCTGCCCCAGCTAGAACGTGACTGGACGAGCCTGCGGGCTGAGTATGGGGCTCAGCGGCGATGTGTATGGCGCGAGGCGGCGGCGCGCGCAGCGGCTCAGTTCAAAAATTTGAATTTGAACTGGATCACAGTGTTGAAAGAGTGAGGCTGGATTGGAAACTGCATCATAGTGCAGAGTTATATAGCATGTTGCATCGTAAAGTACGTTATACGCGAGGCCCATTTCGCGTACCTAGCATAGCCAACACCTCTGAGATCTACACAGAAATGTCACACAAATTAACTTCGACTGAAAACAAACTCAGCGCACTGCTGCAGAATGTACAGTTAGACGCCTCAGACCACGCGACTCCACACACCCTCTTGTACTCTGACGCATCCCCGAGATACACGCTTGAGCCCCCTACTCACTACCCTGCCCGCCCAGCAATGGATCCCAGAAGCTGGATCGACGTTGACCCTGAGATCGAGGTGACTCAAGACGCCCAGGAGCACATGCGCGCCTCGGGCGTAATGCAGGCCGACCGAAGGCGGTTGCTCGAGTACCTACACCAGGTGGTCGGGCCCTACATGGCGCTCGACGCGTCATTCCTTACTCGCACGCGAAAGCCTGCTGAGATCCTCGCAAACACAGCGACCAGGTAGCGCTTGTACCATCGTAAGCCCAAACTTTGTGGTTTATTGTACAAACGAATCTTTGACTAGACTTGTAAATAGCATTCTCGAACTGATTAGTTGTTCCTGTGACCATAAATCCCAGTGTCGTCATGACTACTCCATCGAGGCACCGGCAGCTGCTGCAGGAGCTGCTGCGGGCGCTGAGCTTTCATCAACACGAATGACTGGCTGACCAGATCGGATCTGTTGAACCTCCTGTGCGCGTGGGTTGATGAATCGCTTGTAGTCCCACTTTGTGCTGATGTCGAATGGTGCAGAGATGGTAATGCCCTCGCGGTCAATCTTAGCCATAGTAAACTTGTTGACGGTGCGGCAGTGACGGTAGAGTAGCACTCGCATAGCATCGGTGAGGAGCTCCTTAGCCTCCTCCTCGGTCATGTCATCACGATGAGCCTTGCGAAGGAGAGGCAGAGCCATGTGCAAGCCGAAGCCAGTGGCCATGACCTTGTCCTTGAAGTTTGTGCCGTACATATCGCAGTAACCAAGGAAGGGCTTATCGTCCTCGGTGGTGAAACCTGCCGTAACAACTTGAAGCCAGAGAGGATCACCGGTGTTGCGCTCACCATGCAGCACCCGGCAGAGGAATGCGTGAATCTCTTCGGGGCTCTTCTGAATGCCATCGCCGGAGATGTAGTCATCGATTGTGACCTGCTTGAGAATGTGCTCGAGGTGTTGCCAGTCAGAGAGCTCGCCGCTGAAGCCAACGAGTGTCTTGTCATTTACCTTGTGGAGGCGGGGGATGTTCGTGAAGCGAGCGAGCGAGCCATAGCTTGCTGCAGTATCTGCCATCAAGAGCACGCCATCCTTGTAGGTGACACCCAGCACTGACGCACCGACCACCATGGGTTCTCTAGACAAGAATGTTAATTGGAGGGTGTTAGAGGATGTAGACAAGGCCACAGTAAGCACCTATGCCAGAGCAAGCGAGGGTCGACGTTGGGCATGCAGCGATACATATGCACAAGCAGTGCTGAGGGACCGTGCTACGTACGTCGTTCGCTTGTGAGGGCCATGGAGGTTAGTAACCGGGGCCTGGAACATGCTGATATTTCTACAGGAGCGATGTGAGAGTTAGATGTGAATACGATCGGGTGGTCGTGAGGCATACAGAGTACCGCACTGTTCTGTGGGATGTGACCAAATATGGAGGGTAGACCCACTCAAGATCGCGCTCAAGACGAGGCAATGCCACGAGTCAGTGGCAGAAACACACATCAGGGAGATCTGAGTGGGAATCCGCGGGAGCTACACGCTGCATCGGGGTGATACGACGTCCGTCAAAAGGATCGCACCGTGATCCTCCTGGAAGCGCAACTTAGATAACAATGCACTCTGCGGATCTTCCGCGAAAGTGTGCAAATACTCTTCTCTGATCCTACTCTCAAGTGGGTATTCCAGCACCCCCGAACGTGGAAGTCGAGGAGTGTGATCCAGGTACATGGGCAGTGACTCAGGCACAGCAGGTGAATCGAGTTAGGCGGGTAGCTGTGTAGACTAGCCCCACAAGCGCACGTCTATATTCCCTCTGACAAGCACATGCGGAGGAGGTTGTGGCGCAGTTGCGTATGCGACCCTGTCGAACCCTACACTGTTGATCCGTTTGTGCAAGCCTAGTAGCGCTTAACACGCTGCAACCTATCTAGGTATTCGCGCAGGTGCTCTGTAAGTAAGGCATCTGTATGTGGTCACCTCGGTTTTGGGATGCCAAGCGCATTATAGTGCACAAACCGCCTGCACACAAGTCCAATCAAATTGTGGTACGAACACTTTGGGTCGGTCTTTCGTGGCGTCCTAGGCATGGTTCGGCGATCCACATATCGTAGCATATAGAGCACGACCTGGCGGTGTTTATGCGTGCGTGTTACTCGTATGCGCCCACGGTCCGCGGACCAAGCGAGGCCCAAACCGCAGCTCGCGGGCCCACTTCAGCGTGTGGCGGTCCGGGGAGGGGTGCTGGAGTACTACGCCGCGCTGGCCGGATCCGGCTAAAAGGGGAGGGGAAAAAGAGGTCGAAAATAGTTCATTTCGAAGTGTAAAATAGGGATTTGAGGTGGAGGTAAGAGATGAAAATAAGCGTAATTAGATAGATTATATCATTATGTATCGAAATATCAGAGGTATAATCGGGGACAATCTGCATTAACCCAACTTTACGGCCCCGAAGTACACTTTTCTACGCAATTGCGGACCCCCACATCTCGACCCTGCGACGCGGATCACGGCTCGAGCGCGTAGATTGGGCGCCAAACGCAAGTATGAAAGGCGTGGAGGAAGCTGCTCCGCACCTGTGGATCATGCAGAGAGTGACGGATCCACCTACGAGCGGAGCTCCGTTCAGCAAGGCCGCGACGTTTCACAATTGCTTTACGTACTGAGTAGTGTTTGCGGGGTCTGTGGGAGTTTATTCGAGTGTAATATTAACTGTGGCGCATGACAATGCTTCTCTTCAATTTTCAGCGCACTCGGGGCTGCACCACTCATTTTGCGATTTCCACCCCATACCACCACATCTTTGGGAAATTGAACACTAGCCAGGATGTCAAGTGAATCCCAGCCAGTCGTTGGCTTCATGGCGGGGCACTCGAAGCTCGTCGTGCTGGACGCCAAGGTAAGCTTCCCCGCGAGCGAAGTCGAGATTCTCAAGTACTGGGATGAGATCAAGGCGTTTGAACAGCAGCTCGAACTGTCGAAGGACAACCCTCCCTTCACCTTCTATGATGGTCCTCCGTTCGCCACTGGTCTGCCTCACTACGGTCATATCCTTGCTGGTACCATCAAGGATGTTGTCACTCGTTACGCTTCACAAACTGGCCACTACGTCTCCCGTCGCTTCGGTTGGGACTGCCACGGTCTTCCTGTTGAGTACGAGATCGACAAGACGATGAACATCACCAGCAAGCAGGATGTGCTCAAGATGGGTGTCGACAAGTACAACGAAGCTTGCCGCGGCATTGTTTTGCGTTACACTGCTGAGTGGGAGGACATTGTTAAGCGCGCAGGTCGCTGGATTGACTTCCAGAATGGCTACCGCACCATGGACCTCAAGTTCATGGAGAGCGTTTGGTGGGTGTTCAAGCAAATCTATGACAAGGGCTACGTCTACCGCGGCTACAAGGTCATGCCTTACTCCACGGCTCTGACTACTCCTCTTTCCAACTTCGAGGCCAACTTGAACTATAAGGAGGCCGACGACCCTGCTATTGTCGTGACTTTCCCTGTCGTTGGCGACGAGCAGAAGGCTGCGTTCGTGGCCTGGACCACGACGCCATGGACTCTGTTCTCCAACCTTGCTCTGTGCGTGAACCCTGACCTCACCTATGTCCGTGTCCGCGACCTTGCAAGCGGTAACATTTACATCATGGCAAAGCCTTGTCTTGGTGCTCTCTACACTGTCCCCAAGATCAACTATGGTCACAACCAGAACAAGGACACTGTTTCGAAGGAGGAAGGCCAGCGCATCCGTGCAGAATGGGTTGCCAACTTGCCTCAGAAGACGGAGCAGTACGAGATTCTCTCCGAGGTGAAGGGTTCTGAGCTTGTCGGAACGAAGTACGAGCCCATCTTCCCTCACTTCGCTGAGAAGTGGCAGGACACTGCATTCCGTGTCATCGCCGACTCGTTTGTTACCGATGACTCCGGTACTGGTATTGTCCACTGCGCGCCTGCATTCGGTGAGGATGACCACCGCGTGTGCGTTGCCAACGGTGTCATCGCCAAGGATGGTGTTGCACCCTGCCCCATCGACGAAGGTGGCAATTTCACAGACGAGGTTTCCGAGCTCACCGGCACCTTTGTCAAGGCTGCAGACCCTTCCATCATTGCTGCGCTCAAGGCTCGCCAGCGTCTCGTCAAGGCCGGTACCATTCGCCACAGCTACCCCTTCTGCTGGCGCTCTGAGACCCCTCTGCTATACCGTACTATTCCTTCATGGTTCGTCCGCGTCGAGGCCTTGAAGGAGCGCCTTATTGAGAACACCAAGCAGACCCGATGGGTTCCTAGCGCTGTCGGTGAGCACCGTTTTGCGAACTGGCTCCGTGATGCCCGCGACTGGTCTATTTCCCGTAACCGTTACTGGGGTACTCCGCTTCCAATCTGGATGTCCGAAGATGGCGAATCGCGAGTAGTCGTTGGTTCCGTCGAGGAGCTTGAACGACTCTCGGGTGTTACTGGTATCACGGATATCCACAAGCACAAGATTGATCACATCACCATCCCTGATCCCCGTGGTCCTGAGTATCCTCCTCTCCGCCGTGTTGAAGAAGTCTTCGACTGCTGGTTCGAGTCTGGTTCCATGCCTTATGCCCAGCTTCACTACCCATTCGAGAACAAGGAGGTCCTGGAGAAGGGCTTCCCAGCGGACTTCATTGCTGAGGGTCTCGATCAGACTCGCGGTTGGTTCTACACTCTGATGGTGCTCTCCACGGCACTCTTCGATCAGCCTCCCTTCAAGAACGTCATTGTTAACGGGCTTGTCCTTGCTGCGGATGGAAAGAAGATGTCCAAGCGTCTGAAGAACTACCCCGATCCTGTTGACATCTTCAACCAGAACGGTGCTGACGCCCTGCGTCTCTACCTCATTAACTCACCCGTTGTGCGCGCAGAGCCTCTGGCCTTCAAGCAGGAAGGTGTTGTCCAAATTGTCAAGACTGTCCTTCTCCCTTGGTGGAACGCGTTCCGCTTCTGCCTTGAGAATATCATCCGCTGGAATGAGTCCGAGGAGTGCCGTACCGAGTACGGTGGTGTGCCCTTCAAGTGTGACTTCAACAGCCTGAAGCCCACCAATGTCATGGACAAGTGGATCCTTGCCGAGCTCCAGACCCTCATTAAGGAGGTTCGTACGGAAATGGAGGCGTACCGATTATACACGGTCGTGCCCATCCTTCTCCGCTTCCTCGAGCAGCTAACGAACTGGTATGTGCGAGGTAACCGTCGTCGCTTCAAGGGTGTCGACACCACCTCCGCGGACCGTCTCGAGGCGCTCTCCACCCTCGCTTACGTCTTGCACTGCGTCAACAAGCTCATGGCTCCAATTACTCCATTCGTCACCGAAATGATGTACCAGCACATGAAGCTTGTCTTGCCTGAAGAGGAGCAGGGCCAGTCTGTCCACTTCCTTCAGATCCCTGAAGCTCGTATGGATCTTATCGATGAAGAGGTCCTGTCTGCGGTGCGAACCATGCAGAACTTCGTTGAGCTTGGTCGCGTCTGCCGCAAGGTTCCCAAGGTTGTTCCACTCAAGATGCCCGTTAAGCGCGTTACTGTCTTGTCCGAGAACCCCTCACTCGTTGACAAGGTTCAGAGTCTTGAAGAGTACGTTCGTGAGGAGCTCAACGTCCGCGACATCGTGTACGTTCGTGGCAACGTCAGCGAATATGTCAACGTCGTTGTCTCGCCCAACCGTGCCCTCCTTGGTCCTCAACTAGGTAAGGATCTGAACCTCGTCGCAGAAGCACTCAAGTCCTACAACATGGAGCAGGTCTCCAAGTTCATGGCTGAGGGCCAGGTCGAGATCGAAGTTCGGGATCCTAAGGACCCCGCCGTTGTCCGAAAGCATGTTATTACCGTGGACAAGCTTAGCCTTTCTGTCACGTCGGCGAAGTCTGTCGACACTGTTGCAAGCGGTAACGGTCTCATTGCTTTGATGGACACTACCCCTGACAAGACTTTGGCAATTGCCGGTGCTGCTCGTGAGTTTGTGAACCGTGTGCAGCGTATGCGTAAGACTGCCAACTTGCTGCCTTTCGACAAGGTCGAGATTTTCTACGACCTTGCTCCTGCCAGCGAGATTCCCGTCAATGAGACCGAAATGCTCGCTACTCTCCCTCTTCCTCAGTTTGCAATTGACCACAACAGCGCGATCCAAAAGGCTCGTGCTGCACTGGGTCTTCCTACTGCTGCAGCGCCCGCTACACTTCTTCAGGAGGAGACCAAGGAGGCCAAAGATAGCAAGGGCAAGAAGGGTGCCCAGAAGCAGAAGAAGCAGGCTGCCCCTGCACCATCTCCTGTTGCTGCTGCAGGCGAAGATGATGATACACCGGCTATCCAGGTTGAGCTGGATGATATCTTCACATGCGAAGAGGGTACTGAACCACTTCGCACTGCCTTCGGTGCTCTGCCCACACGCGGCGTTCCTCCCAAGTACGCACATGTCATTATCTCGGAAGTTAACACTGTAGGTACTTCCCATGTGAAGTTCTGGCTTGTTCAGCCATTCGTCATTGTTAATCGCAAGACTGTTCCTCGTGACAAGTACAACGGAGTTCTCGCATACCTCTCTACGATGCCCTACGAGCATGTGACGGAGGCCCTGTCATTCAAGCTCGATGGTCAGAAGGTCGACCTCGAGCTAGGTAAGGATGTCTTCTTGACTTGCGCTGCCGCAGCTCAAGCTTCGGCGGAGTGGTAAGCGCCTCACTTCCTTTCCTACTTCAAATCATGATGACTTAATACCGTGTCGCTACCAAAACTTGTATGACACCTCTCTTTGCAACGCACTATCACCGGTTGTATGTGCCTTAGCATTGCGCTGGGTTGCGTACTCACGACAGCGCAGCGGTACCGTCCTAAGGCAATCATAGGTATTATCCTCGTTTCTTTTGCAATACAAGCCATTAAACCCTCGTGTAATTCAGTTAACGTGAGTAGATGGGAAGACTTAGGGACCCTGTCGAATCACGACTGAATCCACTTTGTCAATCGCATTATGGTTCCTGGGCAGAATCCCCAGGTCTGTGCAAACGTGAACTGATCTGGATGCCTAATCTCAAATAACCTGATGACGTGTTAGAGGATTGTGGTTGTTGGGAAACCATGGGTACTACGCAAAAGCAAGGTTGGGGATGCCGTGAAGTGAGCAAACCCGTTGATGTATGGGCATCAGTGGTTTCTTTCGAATATGAGAATGGAAAAAAAATGACGTCGTTCGCGGTTTTAAAAAGAAGAGCATCCGACGAAGACAAAAGAGAAACGAAAGATGTGTTAGTACTAAATATAATTTGAAGCAGCTTAAGTGAAGTTAGCTGTACGCTCACTGAGTCAGGAAGCTTGCCTCCTCGTGTTGTAAGTCTGGAGTGGGTCACAAAAGCGGGAAAAGGTTAAGACAGCTATCAGGCCAGGGGATCGAACCACATCATTTGGCATGTCTCGAGGCTCACGCTCGAGGTTGCACTCGATAGTAAGCTGGGCTTGGTTGATGAGTTGAAAAGCATAACGAGCCGTGGATCGTGATCAGGTGACGGTAGTCTTGGTCGTGGTAGCAATCAGAAAAGATTCCAAGCCGAGAAGAACAACAGCAGATTGTTATCAACGCTATGTTGCAAGTATTACTATTACTACTACTACTACTGCTACTACTACTACTCCTCCTGCTACTCCGTCTCGTCTCAAACGCGTTACCGTTGCTATCGATGGATGCTTCTCTGCTGGCGCTGGTTGCAGTGCCATGAGTAGGAATCGGTGGACGACTTCCGAACCCCTGATTGATTGAACCGAGATGTTAATGTCGAACTGGAACAACTTAAACACTGAGAATGGGCTAGGATGAGATTATAATAATGGAACATTGTCGCGGTCGGTTCGTGTGCCTGATGGATGGGAGTCGGGGTTGATTAATGAACGGAGGGAACACGTACTTGTCTGACTATGCTTGAACACGAAAACAAAACTCTGCAGTCAATTGGCTGCACGGGAGTAAGCAGAAGCCAAGGTTTCTTGTTGAATGCTGGTGTCATTGGGGGGGGGGGGGGGGCTCTGAGGATAAAATTTTTAAATTTAACCATTTTGTGTTTTTAATGGGAAGTTTTTTTGAATTTTTCTAATCCATTGTGTTTTTTTTTTTTTTTTTTTTTTTT
>Ga0180217_1000162_pt1 | contig 138871 bp, 99 predicted proteins | sample eDN3rd37CBELigOP_FD_128521 | JGI IMG/M metagenome (GOLD analysis project Ga0180217, IMG submission 128521) | Enriched Organic Plus compost microbial communities from Emeryville, California, USA - eDNA 3rd pass 37_C BE-Lig OP (version 2) (version 2) ... | reverse complement strand
TGGCTGCACACCGAACACAAGAACGGCCCGGTGAGCCTCGTCGCCATCGGCCCGCGGACGAGCACGCTGGCCCTGGTCGCCGCGGCACTCGAAGAGCACGCGATTTCCCGCGTCGAGCTGCACGGCGCCCGCGGCAGTCTGAAGCAGATCATCGAAGACAACACGGCGGTCAACGAGACCCCCGAGCAGTTCTGCTTCGGACTGCTCGAAGTCGCCGACGTGCTGCAGCTGTCCGCCCTGACAGCCCCGCGGCCGGTCGAGTTTCGCGCCCCGAGCGAACGGGTCCGGCAGGAACTTGCCCCGCTGTCGGTGCTCTACAAGACGCTCGAAGTTGATTTTGAACCGCTGAAATAACAAACTCTGTCGTTTCGGCTTTCCCCCGGCAAAGCCCCCACGGCCCCGCACACTTCATGAGTCGGGGCTGTCGGGGAGTGATGCCGGGGTTTCGCGGGTTGTCCATTTCCCTTTGGTCAGCTTTCCGCTGCCGTCGTGACGGGCATCCCGTCTGGTGACGCTGTCGCGTCCTGCTTACCGCTTTCGCCTTTCATCGCTTTACGACTCCATGAAAATTGCTATCGGCTCGGATCACGCGGGGTTCGCCTACAAAGAGAAGATCAAGCAGTACCTGATCGAGAGGGGACACGAAGTCTGCGATTTCGGGCCGGACGCTGCCGAGCCTCCGGTCGACTATCCGCTGTTCATCCGCCCCACCGCCGAGGCGGTCGCGCGGGGAGACTGCGAACGGGGAATCGTGCTCGGCGGCTCGGGGAATGGTGAAGCGATCGTGGCGAACCGCGTTCCCGGGATCCGCTGCGCGCTCTGCTGGAACGTGGAGAGCGCCCGGCTGGCCCGCCAGCACAACGACGCCAACATGATCTCGCTGGGCGAACGGATGATGACGGAAGAAACCGCCCTCGAGATCGTCAAGACGTGGCTGGAAACCCCCTTCGAAGGAGGCCGCCACGCCCGCCGCATCGCCCAGATCGACGCGTCCTGATCGCCCGCCTGCGATTGCGGGAAAGTGCAACCGGGCACTGGCGCGATGCTCGCGGTTTCGCGCTTGCGTCTTCAGGAATCGTGGCGGCGCGTGTGAAGATGAGAGGGAAATCGCGAAGCCCCGATTGCCCCCTGGCGGAGAAGACTGTGGCAATCAGTGTCACCCACGCAACCGCCTGTCCATTTTCGTCGAGTCAAGTCGGCCTCCAGGAAGCACCGGTGACTGCTCCTGAAAGCCATGCGTCCCCCGCCCGCCGGGCGTTTCGGGAGTCCGCTCCAATCACGGCCATAACGCCGGTGAAACGAGGGCTCTTCCGTCGCGAGAACTGGCTGCCTAACCGCCGCCGATTGCCGGCAGGAAGTGGACTTCACTCGTCGGTTCGAGCTTCTGCAGGAGGCCGCGGCTGGTGATGTTGCCGTCGACGGCGACGGCAATCCCCGAACGCAATTCGTCCCCGTCGCAGAGGCGTTCCCGAATCCCGGGATAACGCCGCTCCAGCTCGGCAACCACCTGCCGGACGGTCTCCCCGGGGACATCGAGTTGCTCGACGCCGCCGGTCAGCGAACGCATCAGTGGAGGAATGTAGACGGTGGGCATGGGGAGGGTAGGCTTTAGACTTTAGACTATAGGCTTCAGGAGGGTCAGGCTGCGCCTGAACGGGGCAACCTGACACGCGAAGACTACACTACATCAACTCGGCGCAGAACATCACCTCGGCACAGACAGATGTCTGTGCCGAGGTGATAAATACTATCTAACACTCATCCAATATCGCCAGCAAGGCTTGGAGCCGCTCACCTAAGCCCGATGCAGGCCGTACCTAAAGTCTAAAGCCTATCGCCTAAAGCCTCTTCAGAATCTGGTGCAGCAGGCGCGGGGGCGACATCGGCAGCTCATGCATCCGCACGCCGACGGCGCGATAGATCGCATTCGCCAACGCGGCCGGCGGGGGAACGATCGGCACTTCACCGACGCCGCGGACGCCGTACGGATGTCCGGGGTTCGGAACCTCGACGAGAATCGGATCGATCATCGGCAGGTCAAGACAGGTCGGCATGCGGTAATCGAGAAACGTCGCGTTCCGCATCGTGCCGGTCGCATCGTAGTAGTACTCTTCGTTGAGCCCCCAGCCGATTCCCTGGGCCACGCCTCCCTGGATCTGTCCTTCGACATAGCTCGGGTGGATGGCCGTGCCGCAGTCCTGGGCTGCGGTGTAGCGCAGGATCTCGACCTTGCCGGTCTCAGGATCAACCTCAACATCCACGCAGTGCGTGGCGAACGCCCCGCCGGGATGCTGCGGGTCGGCGGCACCGCGGCCGACGATCGGCTCGCCGTGCTTCGCGCACTTCTCCGCCAGCTCGGCAAACGACATCGACTTGCCGTCCGGACCTTTCACGCCGCCATCTTCATAAACGACGTCGGCGGGATCGACTTCCCACATCTCCGCGGCGCGGGCACACATTTGCCGCTGAATGTCGCGGGCCGCTTCATACGCGGCAATGCCGGTCGCGTAGGTGACGCGACTGCCGCCGGTGACGTCGGTATAGCCGACGCTGTCGGTATCGACCACGCTCGGGGTGACGTCTTCCGCACGAATGCCGAGCGTCTCGGCAAGCTGCATGGCGATGCCGGTCCGCGAACCGCCGATGTCGGTTGAGCCTTCGAGCAGCGCGACGGTCCCGTCGGGATTGACGGTCGCGGTCACCGCGGACTTCAGCCCGGCATTGAACCAGAAGCCGGAAGCCACACCGCGGCCGCGGTTCGGCCCTTCGAGCGGCGTCTTCCAGTGCTCGCTCTGCTCGATCGCCTCGACCGACTCGTACATTCCGATGCGGGAGTACACCGGGCCATCAACGCGGCGGGTCCCTTCCTTCGACGCGTTCTTCTTGCGGATTTCGAGCGGACAGATCCCCAGTTTCTCGGCAATCTGGTCGAGCAGCGTTTCGACCGCAAAGGCCGCATTCGTCGCCCCGGGGGCGCGGTAGGCATTTGTCCGCGGCTTGTTGACGACGACGTCGTAGCCATCCACCCGACCGTTCGGCAGGTCGTAACAGGCGAAGAGACACATCGCACCGGCACCGACCGGCGAACCGGGATAGGCACCCGCCTCGTAAGCCATGCAGGCTTCGCCCGCCGTCAGACGCCCCTCGGCGTCGGCACCAAGCTTCACGCGGATATAGGAGCCGGGGGTCGGGCCGGTCGCTTCGAAGCAGGCGGCACGGTCCATGATGATCTTCACCGGACGGCCGCTCTTCTTCGAGAGGATCGCCGCCACCGGGTCGAGATAGACCGAGATCTTCCCGCCGAACCCGCCGCCGATCTCCATCGGGATGACCTTCACCCGCGAAATCGGCACGCGGAGCAGTTCGGCCATCTGCTGCCGCACGGTGAACGTTCCCTGCGTGCTGGTCCAGACGGTAATCTGCCCGTCCTTGTTCCAGAGCACCGTCGAGTTATGCGGCTCGATGTATCCCTGATGAACGGTCGCGGTGCGGAACTCTCCCTCAACGACGACCTTCGCCTGCTGGAAACCCTCTTCAACGTTTCCCTTCTCGAAGCGGATGTGCTTCGCCACGTTGCTGACCTTGTCGGACTTCGTGCCGAGCGAGTCGGTCCGCAGGTCTTCGAGCAGGATGGGAGCATCATCCTTCATCGCCGCGAGGACATCGAGCACCGGCGGGAGCGGCTCGTACTCGACTTCGATGAGCTTCGCCGCTTCCTCCGCGATATGGACGGTATCCGCCGCGACGGCCGCCACCGCATGACCGCGGTAGAGCACCTTGTCGTGCGCGAGCACGTTGTTGCTCAGGTGCTGGAGGTTGACCGCCCCCTCGCCGAGTTCCGCGATGCGGTTGCTGGCGTCGGGGAGGTCGGCAGCGGTCGCGATGGCGTGGACGCCGGGGACGGCCGCCGCCTTCGAGACGTCGATCGACTTGATCCGCGCATGCGCGTGCGGGCTGCGGAGAATGAAGCCGTGGATCATGCCGCTGAGCTGGACGTCTCCACCGTACCTGGCCCGTCCGGTGACCTTGTCGGTCCCGTCGTGCCGGATCGGCCGGGTGCCGATGACCTTGTACTTCCGCTGTTCGCCGACTTCGGGTTTGTCGATGGTCGCCATTAGACAGTCACCTCCTGCCGGGCCTTCGCCGCATCCTGGACGGCCCGCACGATTTTGTCGTAACCGGTACAGCGGCACAGATTGCCGGCCAGATAGAAACGGATCTCGTGTTCGGTCGGATTCGGGTTCTCCGCCAGCAGGGCCTTCGTCGCCATGATGAAGCCCGGCGTGCAGATGCCGCACTGCAGGGCCGCATTCTCAAGGAACGCCTGCTGGATCGGGTGCAGCCGGTCCGCCGCGGCAACTCCTTCGATCGTCTGGATGTCGGCCCCTTCCGCCTCGGGGGCGAGCACCAGGCAGCTCACGACGGGGCGGCCGTTCATCAGCACGGTGCAGGCGCCGCAGTTGCCGTTCGAGCAACCTTCCTTCGTGCCGGTCAGGTCGAGCGTATTGCGAAGCACTTCCAGCAGCGTCTGCCGCGGCTCGCACAGGAATTCGGTCTGCTGACCGTTGATGGTGGCGGAGACCAGACGTTTCTTGGCCATGCTGTCCTCAGCGAGTGAAATTCGAAATGACGAATGCCTGTGAACGCAGGGGATACCGGGGAGCAGTCCCCCTTTCCCGATTCGACCGCCGGAAGGCTACCGGGCGCGGTTGACCGCTTCCTGGAGCACGCGCGCCGCCAGGACGCCGGTGACATGCAGGCGGAACTCGCGCGTCCCCCGCATGTCGTCGATCGGCGATGCGATCGCCCGGACCGCCTCCGCAGCTTTCTGAATGGTCGCCTCGTTGACCGGCTGGCCGGCCAGAAGCTCGCTGGCTTCCTTCGCGAACAGAGGTGTGGGAGCGACCGCCCCGACACCGATGCGGGCCGAGACGAACGTCTCCCCCTGCGGGTCGAGGACGACCGAAGCGCCGACGCCGACCACGGCGATATCCATTTCATTCCGCGGAATAAAGCGGCGGTAATGCGAGCCGCTGTGTGCGGGACGCGGCGGCAACTGCAGCTCGACGAGGAACTCGCCCGGCTGGAGGACGTTCCGTCCCGGGCCGGTGCAGAACTCTTCGACGGGAACCTGTCGTGTTCCCCCGGGGCCCGCAATCACGCAGATCGCGCCGAGTGCGATCAGCGCGGGAATCGAATCCGCCGCCGGGCCGGAATTACAGAGGTTGCCGCCAATGCTCGCGCGGCTTTGAACCTGAATGCCGCCGATGATGCTCGCCGCATCGGTCAAGGCCGAGTATTGCTGGCGGAGTGCCTCGTTCCCGTAAACCCGATAGCACGGGACGGCGGCTCCCAGCCGCAGCCCGTTCCCCGAAAGCTCGAGCACATTCAGCTCGGGGATCTTCTTCAGATCCACCAGCAGATCGGGGGTGAGCCGGCCGACGCGAACCTGATCGATCAGGTCTGTCCCGCCGGCGAGCGGACGGGCGGAGCCGTTGTGTTTGCTCAGAATCTGTACCGCCTCGGCCACGGAGGCGGGGGCCTCGTACTCCAGGTCGCGCATGGTCGCAACATCCCTCATCGAGTGAACGGCACGCAATCGTCCGGATTCCAGAATCCGTATTCTACCGGCCCGGGAATCAGGCAGACAGCGAACAGGCGAGAAATCTCCACGAAACCCCGCGCAGGCGGAACACACCGGCCTGCAGAGTCCGGTGCCCGCCGCAACCTGGGGTCTTTCTGACGACGATCAGGGGCGCTCAAGGCGCCGCTGCTCTGGGGCACTGCCAACGTGGCAAGTCACCGCAGGGGCACGCGCCCGGGATACGAACGTCAGACATATCACAGCACGGATGGCAATTCGCTCAGAAGCCGCCGTCGCCGAAGTAGCCTCCCTCGGGCTCGGCGATGTGGCTGTAATCGACGAAACGCATCGACTCGCGGACCCACGTCAGCGGCACGATGCCGGTGGGACCGCTGCGGTGCTTCGCGATGATCACTTCCGCCAGCCCGGGATTGTCTTCGGGGTTGTACGCATCGGGGCGGTGCAGGAACATCACGAGGTCGGCGTCCTGTTCGATCGCACCGCTCTCACGCAGGTCCGCGAGCCGCGGCCGCTTGTCTTCACGCAACTCGACGCCACGGTTCAGCTGCGCCAGCGCGATGACCGGCACATCCAGTTCCTTGGCGAGGAACTTCAGGCGGCGGGCGATGCCGGCAATCTGCTGTTCGCGGGGGGCCTTCTTGTCTTCCGGCTCGATCAGCTGCAGGTAGTCGATGATCACCAGGCCGATATTATTCCGCCGCTTCAACCGTCGCGAAATTGCACCGATCTGCGCCATCGTGCGGCCGGGCTGATCGTCGATGAACAGCGGCATCTCGCTGAGCTCGGCCGAGGCCTCCATCAGCCGGTCGCGGTCCTCTTCCGTAAGCTCTCCCTTGCGGAGCTTGTGGCCGTCGATCTTCGCCCGGATGCACAGCAACCGCTCGGCCAGTTCGAGCTTCGACTGTTCGAGACTGAAGATCACAACGCCGGTGTTCGAGCCGCGGGCGACCGCCTCGGCGATGTTGATGACGAAGGCCGTCTTCCCCATCGAGGGACGGGCGGCGAGAATGATGAGCTCGGTCCCGTGCAGGCCGTTCGTCTTCGCATCGAGATCGATGAAGCCGGTGCTCAGCCCGCTGACCTGCCCGTCGCGTTCGAGCCGCTCGTTGATGCGGTCGAAGGTCTTCAGCAGGATCTCGCGCAGCTCGAGCTTGTCGGTGTTCTCCTGCTGTTCGAGAATCTGAAAGATCTGATGCTCGGCCTTCTGCAACAGGTCGGGCGTCTCGAGCGCCTCTTCATAACTGTCGCGGAGGATCTCGGTGCAGGCGTAGATCAGACTCCGCTGAATGTACTTGTCGCGGACGATGCCCGCGTAGTACTTGGCGTGGGCCGCATGGGGGACCGAGTTCAGAATCTCGACGAGGTAACGGTCGCCGCCGACCTCTTCGAGCTCCCCGTTGCGTTCCAGCTCGTTCGAGAGCGTGACGGCATCGATACCCCGGATGCCGTTCTCGTGCAGCCGCCAGATCCCGCCGTAAATCTTCTGGTGGGCATCGAGGTAGAAGTGACTGGCGTGGATGATGTCGGCAACCTCGTCGAGCACATCATTAACGAGGAGAATGCTGCCCAGAACGCTGCGTTCCGCATCGAGATCCTGCGGAGGGAGACGGTCGAAAGTGGGTGCGGGAGGTTTGCCGACAGCCATAGTGAGTCCTCCGTGGATCGTCACTCCAGGTACCGCCGGCGGGGCGACCGGGCCATTCCGTGACGATCGATACCGACATCAAGCAGGAACGAAGTCTGCTTCAGGGTCTCGCGGATGAAATTGAATGCGTGCCCGCCTGTCGCTTTCCAGCTTAGCAGAATTCGTCCCCGGGTGCAGATGACGAAAAAGCCGCCGAAAACTCTGCCAGGGCAGCTTCGACAGACACGACGCGCATGCGCCTGCACACGTTCCGGGCCTGCCCGAACCCGAAAGTGCTGGAGAGCAGCGCACCCTGCCCGTCGCCACCCACCGGCGCGCAGCCTCTCTGTTGCTCCACAGGATCGCTGATCGCGGCCAGCGAGGGGGAGATTTCAGCGGGACACGAGAATCACGCGAGCTCACGGGGCGGCCGCCCGAGCGCGACCGCCTCGTTTCTCAAGCGCGACTCAGGACGAAACCGACGCGGTCGGGACGACCCACACCTTGACGTCGGTTTCGACCTCGGAGTGCAGGTGGATCTTGACCGTGTACATCCCGGTTTCCTTGAGCGGCCCTTCGAGACGTACCTGATCGGTCTCGATCTCGTAGCCGGCCGCTTTCAGCGCCTTGCTGATATCCGGCGCGGTGATCGAGCCGTAGAGGTGCCCCTCGGAGTTGGCGTTCGCTTCGAGCGTCACGCTGTACTTGCTGACGGCATCCGCCAGCTTGCGGAGCCCTTGCAGCTTCTGCGCCTGGATCTCGGCGAGCCGCTTGCGGTGCTGCTCGACCATTCGCTTGTTGTGTTCGGTCGCGACGGTCGCCAGTCCGTGCGGCAGCAGGTAGTTACGTGCATAGCCCGGCTTGACGGTGACGATCTCGCCCTGCTTGCCCAGCGCGGGAACGTCCTCCGCGAGCAACAACTCGACGCCCCGGCGGGCCTGCGTCTGTGCGGTTCCGCTTTTCGCCATCCTCTTCGTGCTCCCAGGAAACTGCCGGCCGCCGCGATTTCGCATCGCAGCCGCTGGCGTGTCAGTGTCCCCCGCCCAGCGGTGGGGAATGACCATTTTCAGCATGCCGCCCGGCCACGTCCACACGACGTGTCCTGCGACACAGGTTTTCAATTGAATCCACTTGAATGATCGTGGCCGAACGCCGGAAGCCGTTCCCACAGTTTCGCCGCGAACCGGAGCTCAGCCGGTCTTCATTGCCGACGGCCGTTAGAACGGTACCTCGTCGTCGATGAAATCGCCACCCGACGGATCTCCATAATCCGGTTCCGAGGGGGCCCCGTAGGAATCGCCACCACCGCCGCGGCTGCTGGAGCGGGCCGGAGCTCCGCCACCACCACCGCCGCCTTCACCCCGGCCGCCGAGCATCTGCATGTGCTCGCATACGACTTTCAGTTTGCTTCGCTTCTGTCCGCTGTCCTTGTCGTCCCAGCTGTCGAGTTCCAGCCGGCCCTCGATCATGACCGGCCGCCCTTTGCTGAGATACTCGCCGGCGACTTCCGCTTCGCGTCCCCAGAGGGTGACATCCACAAACGTCACGCTCTCCTTGCGGCTGTTGCTGGCCTTGTCGAACCAGGTGCGGTTGATGGCCAGGCCGATTTCGGTGACGGCAGTTCCTTTCGGCGTATAGCGGACAACCGGATCGCGCGTCAGGTTGCCCATCAGAATCACTTTGTTGTAGCTCGCCATCGAAACCTCCGCCTCAAAACTGTCAGATTGCCCGGATGCAGAACTTCACGGGGACCCTCTCCGTGAACTCGCCAGCCGCAACGTCACCCCGCAGTCCGACATTGCCTGCCGGCCACTTCCGCGGGATGCGGGGCCTTGCCTTGCTCGACTCATGCATCCCTGGTCGCGCGGGACGTCGCCGCCCCCATCGACGTCTTCAGCCGCGATTGTACGGGAAGACATGCCGAGTCCGCCAGACTTAACCTGACATTTGTTCAGCACGCGCACCGAAACCCGACGCCACCGCCCACAGGGCCGGCAACAGCGATCCAGAGACCGCTGTTTAACGGGCGCCTTCGCGGCCGCCGACTCCGGCTTCGGCTTCTTCACCGGCAATGTTCCGGAAGGAGCCTTCTCCGGAAACCATGGCCAGCAGCGGCTCCACGAGAGCGGGATCCAGCTTCAGAATCATCTGCCGGATGATGCTCTCGTTCAGCTTGCAGGCGCGGGTGACTTCCGGAAGCAGTGTGCCGTCCATGCGGAAGTAGGCGAGGAAGTACAGCCCCTTCTTGTGCCCGTCGATCGGATAGGCGAGTTTGCCTTCCTGCCAGGGGCGCGAGGCGAGAACCGTCGCTCCCGACTTCTCGAGAATCTTCAGCACGTCCTGCGTGGTCCCCTCGGGGTTGCTCGCAAACTTCGCCGCGTCAAGAAGGAACATTCCTTCGTACGTATTTTCCAGACCCAAGTGAGTGCTCCCTTCCGTCAATCGAGAAACGCTGTCTCAAACAATCTTGTCGTCGGCCGGCGGCGGAGACCTCTCCTTCGCCGCGGCAGGCTGGCCCGACTCCCGGGATCGCTCTCCCGGATCGCGCGGTCAGCCTTCCGCAGAATCCTTCGCCGCAGGGTTGTAACGGTTCATGGCGGCAGCGAGTCCTTCGCGAACCCAGACCTCCACCGCGTCGGCAGCAGCTCTCACCATCGACTCGACAACCGGCATTTCCGACTTGCCGAACCGCCCGAGAACATAGCCCGACGCATCACGTCCCGCGGGCGGAGAGCCGACGCCCATCCGCAACCGCGGCACCTCTTGTGTTCCTAACTGGCGGAGGATGTCAGCCAGACCCTTCTGCCCTCCCGCCGAACCGGAGGCTCGCAGCCGAATCCGGCCGAGGGGAAGGTTGATGTCGTCGCAGGCGACCAGCACATCGGCGGGAGTCGCCTGATAGAAATCCACAGCCTTGCGGACACTGCGTCCGCTGAGATTCATGTATGTCTGCGGAGCGAGCAGCAGCAGCCGCTCGCTTCCGATCGAAATCTCGACGATCTCCGCGTCGAACTTGGCTTTCGGCCGAGGCCCATCATATCGCCCGGCCAATTCCCGCAACAACTCAAACCCGATATTGTGCCGCGTCCCCTCGTACTCTCGGCCAGGATTACCCAGACCTGCGAGAATCTTCATGGCCGACGCCGCCTCTTGACTACTTCTTCACTCACGTTCTTCAGTCACCCCGCCTGCATCCGCCGGGCACCGCCGCTTCCAGCCACCGTCTGAACAGACCTCCCCAAGCCCGGCAGAAAGCCCGGCCCCGCCGCCTCATTCACGAATGAAGAGGACCGGCGGCAAAACCGGCAGCAGGCTGCACGACGCCGGAAAAGACACGGGGCAAGAATGCCTCGGTGCGCCCCCCCAGGCGACTGCAACCCGCTTCGCAGGCGGAAAGACGCGAGTCCCCGCGTCCCCTGCACGACGGAGAGACTACTCTTCCTCGCCGGCGGGCTTGCGACCGATCAGTTCGGGCTGCGCGGGGGCCGATTCTCCGGTCGGTTCCGCGGCCGCCTGGACCTGCACGACGCGAACCACGAGAGCCTCGGGGTCGTCGAGCACCTTCATGTTCGGGGCGAGCTCGACGTCGCGAACGAAGATTGACTGTCCCAACTGCAAGTCCGTGACCTTCAACGGAATATGGTCGGGAATCTGATAGGCCAGACACTCGATCTGGAGGCTGCGCAGTCCGTACTCCATGACGCCGCCGGCAACCACGCCGGGAGCCGTCCCCCGCAGCTCGAGCGGAACTTCGACCGCGACCCGTTCATCCGGATCGACGCGAAGCAGATCGAAGTGCTTCACGTTCACGCCGAAGGTGTCCCACTGGACATCCTTGACGATCGCCTTCTCGGTCTTGCCCCCCACCTCGATATCAACGACGTGAATGGCGTTGCGAATAATCGGAGCGAAGCTGTCTTCGCTCACGCTGAAGGGAACGGGTTCCTGCCCGTGGCCATAGAGATTCCCGGGGATGCGGCCACTGCGCCGCAGCCGACGGCACGCCAATGAGCCCAGGGTGGTCCGCACCTCACCTACGAGTTTCGCCTCTGTATGCATGGCCTGTTTCCGCTTCCTTCGATTCGATCGCGAACAATATCAATATCTAAATCACTGCGAATCCGCAGTTGTCGTTTTGCCTTCCGACCTTCGTAAGTCTGGTAACGTTCCCCAGGACTGCCGGGCCTGGAGAGACGGAGCCGCAAACGGTCGCAACCCGCGACAGCCTTGAAAGCAGAGACCGGCGGGGCGGACCAACAGTCGGTTCGATCCCGGACGCGCCATTCGCGCGGAATCGGAAACGGGTCAGAATAACGGGGAACCGGCTCAACTGCAAGCGCGAAGCATGAAACTGAAGCAACCACCCGTGCCGATGATCTCCGGGATGTACTGCACCACGCAGCTTACCTGAATTCAGCCGATCTTCCCCTGAGAGGATTCCTCCTCGCCCGCGCCCCGGTTCGTCGGCTGGTCGCCTGCTGACTGTCTGCCGGCTCATCCCCTGCTCCGTACCCGGATGCACTCCTTGTCAGTCGGGAATCCACCAGTCACAATGAACCTCAGGGACGGAGACCGGAGGCACAAAAGGAAACAGTTGCCAAAGTTTGCGCAACCCTCGCGACCCGCCAAAATACGGGAAACGGGGGACTTCAATCCGGGCGGGATCTCCCATCGGCAAGGTCGGCCCCCTTCCCCGAGTCGATCTGCGGATTCCCATTCGCCGCTGCTGGTCGTTGTGTGCCCCCGGCTTGCTCTGTCTTCTCCCTAATCTCTTGTGGAAACCGAAGATTCGTCAGACCCAGCATGATCGGCAGCGGTTTGTTGACGGCGGAGGACGAAATTTTCCGTGTGACTCCGCAGCGGTCCGGGTAAGCTCGTACGTAGCGACCGGAGCGTTCGGCAAGTGGAACCATCGGACTCCCCCGCCCGCGACGGGAAGATTCCCGGACTTCATCGGCTTTGCCGAGGAGAATCAGAGTGAAACGTCTCTCGATGACCTGTCGGAACTCCCTGCTGCCCTGCGGTTGTGTTCTATCGTGGTTCATCCTGTTCGCTGCAACGTCAGAGCTGCCCGGCCAGGAGCAGGCGAAGGAAGCCCAACCGGCGGCGACCAGGGAGGCTGCCGGGGAGGATGTGGAGGCCGCCGCCGACGAGAAACCCGCCCCTGAGACACCGGCAGCGCGGAACAATCCGCTGTCCGACTTGCTCAAGCAGATGCTCGCCCCGGCCAACCGCCCGGGGAGGAACGGCCGCGGCGGACGGCGGGCGAAAGCCAGGTCCGACGAGTTCGCGCAGGACGAGACCGCGCCGGTCGATCGGATGCACGAAGAGATGCTCGCCCGCGCGCGCGAGCTGGGCACTGCCGGCGACTGGAGAGCGGCCCTCGAACTGACCCAGCGAATCCTCGATGATTCCACCGATTCGGTCGTCAAGGGCCGCAACGACACGTGGACCTCGGTGCGGCTGGAAGCGCAACGCTTCCTCCAGGAAGCTCCCCCTGCTGTCCGCCAGGCTTACCAGACGCAGTTCGGCGGACTGGCAAGACGCCTGCTGGAAGAGGCCGAGCGGGCAAACGACTTCCAGGGATACGCGCACGTGGCTTCTCGCTATTTCCTGACCGATGCCGGGTTCGAAGCGGCGAATCAGCTCGCCGCGATCCATTTCAACCGGGGAGAGTTCGGACTCGCGGCGCAGTGGTTCGAACGGCTCGCCGCGGCGAAGGCACCGCTGACCAATTCCCCGGCGTGGAAACTCCGGTTCGCGTTCGCCGCCCAGCAGGCCGAGAACGCGGAGGCATCGGCCCGGTTGCTCAAGTCGTTCGCAACCGATCCGCAATTGAACCGCGTCGCGGTCGGCGGTTTGCAGGTAAACAGCACGGAATGGCTCCGCAGCCACACCGACTTTCTGAAAAGCGAGCCTGCAGTCCTCGATGACTGGCCCATCGTGTTTGGAACTCCCAGTCGCCGGGGGACGGCGCAGGGAGGCGAGCCGCTGCTGATGCGGCGCTGGTCGCATCCCCTCGCGCAGAGCCGGCCGGTCCAGCAGCAGATCGCGCACCTTCTCGAAGACACCTACGACGAGGGGTCGACTCCGATCCCGATGATGCAGCCGCTGATGGTGGACGGGAAAATCCTCTTTCGCTCGCTGCGGGGAGTGCAGGTCATTGAAGCGCAGACCGGCCGCCTGCTCTGGGAGACTCCCGACGAAGTCTCGGCCGAGCGGCTCCTGACCGGTGGCCTCAACGAAGAGGGAGGCCCCTACGGGCACCAGTTCCGCCAGATGGTCGTCGGCTTCGGCCGCGGCATGATGCCCCGCTATTACAGCGGCAGCGCGGGACTGCATCCCCTCTCGTATCTGCTGTTCCGCAACAGCAATTACGGGACGATCAGCAGCGACGGCGAACGACTGTTCGTCATCGAGGACCAGATCATTCTGGACAATCGCCAGCCCGGACAATCGTGGGGCGAAGACGGCTCGGATCTCGATGCGTTCGGCCGCAGCCGTTCATCCAACAAGCTGGTCGCTTACAACCTGGAGACGGGGCACCCCGTCTGGGAAGCGGGCGGACCGGACCTCGACGACTCGTTCGCGTTGACCCTCGCGGGGCATTTCTTCCTCGGCGTGCCGCTCGTGGAGGGAGGCGAACTGCTGGCCGTCACCGAACGGAACAATGAGATCCGGCTGTTCGCGCTCGATCCGAAAACGGGTGCCCTGCGCTGGTCGCAGCTCATCGGCCACTCGGAAGCGGACATCGAAGATGATGTGGGCCGGCAATGGTGGACCGCGTCACTCGCCGTCGGTGAAGGCGTGATTGTCTGCCCCACGACCGTCGGCTGGATGGTGGGAATCGATCGGCGGACCCACTCGATTCTCTGGTCGCAGCGGTACGCGCCACCGAAACGCCGCAACCCGACGAACAATCCGGGCGAGGCACTCGTGCCGTTCGTTCAGCTGGACGAGCAGTGGGCCGCGGCGCCGCCGGTCATCGCGGGGAACCGGGTGGTCTATTCTCCCCTGGAAGAATCGGTCCTCGTCTGCCTGAACCTGTATGACGGGACCGAACTCTGGAAGCATGCCCGTGAGGATTACCGTTACTTCGCCGGCGTGTTCGGCGAGCGGGTGCTGCTGGTCGGCAAGACGCGCGTGACCGCCCTCAGTCTCGGGAATGGCAAGCAACTCTGGACACTCTCCCTGAACGAGAGCGGACGAGGCCTGCGTCCCGCCGGTCGCGGCGTGGCAGTCGGGAACCGTTATCACCTTCCGCTGACGTCGGGTGAACTCTGGACGATTGATCTCGAAACCGGAAAAGTCGTCGATCAGGCTTATCTGCCCGGTGAAGTCGCCGCCGAATCCGGCGGACTCGGAAATCTCGCCATGTACCGGGGGATGCTGATCTCTCTCAGCCCGCAGGGAGTCACCGCCTTCGAGCAGCGGGATGCGGTCGTCGCAGCCATCCAGAAACGGCTGGCTTCCAACCCCCGGGATGTCGAAGGCAACCTGCGAAAAGCCGAGCTCGACATCCTCAACCGGGACTACAAGGCCGCGCTCGAAAGCCTGCACCAGATCGATCTCGGCGCGCTCGGCGACGCAACGCGGGCGCGCTATCGGGCGCAGCTCATGGACACGCTGCAGGCGCTCGTACGGTCGGATCTCACCGGGCACGAGGCCGAGATGGCGGAACTCGAAGCACTCGTCACGACTCCCGAAGAGAAGCAGAATTTCCGGCGGCTCACCGCTGAGAGGCAAGTCGCGCGGAGCGAGTTCCTCGCCGCGTTCGAGACTTACCTCGCCCTCGCCGAGGAGAACCGCGACGAGTTCATTCCTCTTGGCGATGCCGCGACCAGCAGGGGAACCGTTCGTGCCGATCTCTGGCTGGCGGGCAAGCTGCGGGATCTGTGGGAGCGTCTGCCGGAAGATCAGCAGACCGAGTTGAATCCCCGGCTTGCGAAACTTGCTGAGACCGCAATGGAAGCCGACATCGCCGCCCGGGAGCGGTTCGTCACGCTGTTCGGATTCCATCAGGCCGCATGGCCCCTCGAAAAACAGCTTCTCGAACACCTGATCGCCGAAGGAAAGTTCCTCGAAGCCGAGAACCGTCTGCTTGCGATGCAGAACGATCCGCAGCGTGCGGCAATCGCCACGCTTGAGCTCGCCCGGCTGATGCGGTCGTTCGATCGGGAAAGCGATTCCGAACACTTCCTCGCACGCCTCGAAAAGGAGTTCGGCACGACGGAAGTTGCTGAGAACCGGACGGGGGCGGAGGCCGCCCGGGAACTTCGCGAAGCCAGCAGCGAGAAGCCGGCCCCGCCCGCCCCTCGCTGGAGCGAAGAGGAACTGGTGATGTCGCGGGTCGGCTCGTCGTATTCCTCATACGCAACTCAGGAGTTGAGTCTGCGGGGAATGGGGCTGCCGTTTTACCGTGAGCATCGTCTCCAGGTCTCTCCGCAGGACCAGCGTCTTGCGCTCGTCGATGTGGCGCGGGAAGAGCATCTCTGGCTGCAGCCCCTGCGGGCGCGGAACGATCAGGAGGACGAGCAGTTTACGGTCAGTTCGATCTCGGCCCATCAGGTGGTGCTGTTGCACCGCGGAGTTCTGCACTGCCTGTCGCCGGTGGAGCGGCGGGTCGTCTGGACGCATGCCCTCGATGAGCGATTCGGCGGCGGGCACGTCAATCACTATGCGCAGCGGCAGCCGGTGCAGCCGATGCGTCCCGTCGAGCGCTCTTCGCTGCTCGACCGCCTCTCGCGCGATGCGGCGTTGAATGGGCCGCTCGCGGCGGCGAACAACCAGTACATCTGTTATCAGGGACGCCGAAAGCTGGTCATGCTCGACGCGTCAACCGGCCGCATCCGCTGGACGCGCGAAGGCATTCAGCCGGGCACACTGGTTCACGGTAGTGACGAGTTGCTCTATCTCGTCGCTCCCAATCGCAACACGGCAACCGCGCTGCGGGCCCTCGATGGCTCGGAAGTCGCGATCGACGGCCTGATCGATCATTTCCGCAAAGCGCTCGATCTGCGGGGAAAGGATTTCATCCTCGCGGCGACCGATTCCAGCAAGAACATCCTCGGGCTGACTCCCAAGGGAGGCGTGACCGTCCGCCGCTTCGACCCGCTGACGAAGAAGGATCGCTGGCAAGTCGATTTCCCTGCGAAGACCCTCTCCACTCCCCTCTCCGATCAGCACTTGGCAATCGTGACCGCAGAGGGTAAGTTCCAGATTCTCGACCTGGAGACCGGCAATGTGCAGGGATTCGCATCAGGTTCCGAAAGCGAACTGAAATCGCGTTCGGACCTTTACGCGGTCGCGGATTACGACAACATTTATCTGATCGTGAATCGCCGGCAGAACCGGAACTACTACTCGGACGGAATTCCGTCGGTTCAGGTGAACGGCACGATGCATGTGTTCGATCCGGCTGCCGGGAAACTGCGCTGGAAACAGGAGATCACCTCGCAGCACCTGTTGCTCGACCGTTTGGACCACAGCCCCGTGCTCGTGTTCGCGGCGAGGAAGTACGAGCGGAAGGGGAATACGGGCTTCTGGCTGACCGAAGTCCTGGCCGTGGATAAGGAGACGGGACACAAGCTGGCCGATGTCAGCACGGCCTCGCAGGCCGGCTTCCAGTCGCTGGTCGTGAATCTCGCCGAACATTACGTCGAGTTGCGGTCGTACAATGAGCGGATTCGCCTGTCGCCGCAGCCAAAGACCGCCGCGGCTCCGTGAGGGCTTCCCGGACAGGCGCTCGGGCTGTTGAAGGGTTGGAACGCCTTTTGCGGCGGCACTCTCTATAATTTTCGAAGGAGAGGAACACGTGATCGCCGGTGTGCGGAGGGCAACGTCCAGCCACACGGTGCAGGACCGCGCCGATCGAGTTGCCTGGTCAAGAGCCGCCGGACCGATTGCACCGACAGCGTTCCTCGGGGAAAGGGTGATTCCATGGCGCGAGATCTGACTCGCCTGCTTCATTCGATGCTTGAGCCGGTCAATGAAGCGATGAGGCAACTCCGCTGGCAGCCGCCGGCGGACGTTTACCGCACCAGCTATGGTTGGCTCGTGAAGTTCGACCTCGCCGGCGTGCGGCCGGAAGACATCGCCGTGACGGCCCGCGGGGAGAGGTTGAGCGTTCAGGGACGTCGGCGGGACCTGGTCGTCGAGGACCAGGGTTGCTCGTCGTATTCCATGGAGATCACCTACAGCCAGTTCGAACGGACGCTGGAACTGCCGTGTGATCTCTCCCGCGCCCATGTGACGACGGACTATCGTGACGGAATGCTGTTTGTCCGGATTGATTGCCAGGAGACGCCATCGTGAGTTCTGCCGACGCTGCCGATGTGGCCCAGACCTCCAGTTCGGCCACCCAATCGCTGCCGGTCCTGCCTCTGAAGAATACCGTTCTGTTCCCTCTGGGAGTGATGCCGGTTTCGGTCGGACGGCCGATTTCGCTCGCGGCGGTTGAAGCAGCTCTCGCCACGGAAGACAAGACGCTCGTTCTCTTCACACAGAAGGACGGCAACGTCGACACCCCGGAGCCCGACCAGCTCTACACCGTCGGCACCAAGGCGGTGATCAAGCGGATGGCGCGCACGCAGTCCGGCGTGGAGCTGATTTTTCAGGGGCTCGAGCGCGTCGAACGGATCGAGATGCAGCAGTCAGAGCCGTATCTCAAGGCGCTTGTCCGTTCGATTCCCGTGCCTCCGGAAAGTTCCCCGGAGATCGAGGCGCTGCGCCGCGAACTGCTCGAAACGATGAGCAAGATGCAGACGATGGCCCAGCCCAACGCCCCCGTCGATTTCACACAGGTCGCCGCCCAGTTCGAGGATCCCCTGCATCTCGTGTATCTCGTTGCCTCGATGATCAATCTCGACGTCGAGAAAGAGCAGGAGCTCCTGGAAACGTCCGACCGCACCACCGCGCTGCGGAAGATGCTGGAGTACCTGACGCAGGAATTGCAGGTGCTCGAGCTGCGGCAACGGATTGCCAACCAGGTCCAGACCGAAATGACGAAGCAGCAGCGGGATTATCACCTCCGCCAGCAGCTGCGCGCGATTCAGCAGGAACTGGGCGAAGGCAGTCCCGAAGAAGCCGAGGCCGCCCAGCTTCGACAGCGCCTCGAAGAAGCCGACCTTCCGGAGAAGATCCGCGAGGAGGCGAACCGTCAGCTCTCGCGGCTGCAGTCACTCCCTCCGGCCGCGCCCGATTATCAGGTCACCCGTTCGTATCTCGAACTGATTCTGGAACTGCCCTGGAACAAGACCACTCCCGACAATCTCGACCTCGTCCGCGCCCGGCAGATTCTCGACGAGGATCACTACGATCTCAAAGAGGTGAAGGAACGGATTCTCGAACATCTCGCCGTGCTGAAGCTGAACCCCGACGCCAAAGCACCGATCCTCTGCTTTGTCGGGCCCCCGGGCGTCGGCAAGACTTCACTCGGACAATCGATCGCGCGTTCGCTCGGCCGGCACTTCGAACGGCTGAGTCTCGGCGGCCTGCATGACGAAGCCGAGTTGCGCGGACACCGCCGCACCTACATCGGCGCCATGCCCGGACGGATTATCCAGTCGATCCGCCGTGCGGGCGTCCGCAATCCCGTGCTCATGCTTGACGAAGTGGACAAGATCGGGCGGGATTTCCGCGGCGATCCCGCGGCGGCGCTGCTTGAAATTCTCGATCCGGCGCAGAACTTCGACTTCCACGACAACTACCTCGACCTTCCCTTCGATCTTTCGAAGGTGTTCTTCATCGCGACGGCGAACACGCTCGACACCATTCCGCAGCCGCTCCTCGACCGCATGGAGACGCTCCGCCTCTCCGGATACTCCGAGGAGGAGAAGATCGAGATTGCCAACCGCTATCTGCTCGATCGGCAGCGGAAAGAAGCCGGGCTGACGAAGGAGCAGTTCACCGTACCGAACGAGACGCTTGCCGCGTTGATCAGCGGTTACACCCGCGAGGCCGGCGTCAGGCAACTCGAACGTGCAATCGGCCGCCTCGCGCGGCGCGTCGCGCTCCGCTTTGCGGAAGGAAATACCGAACCGGTCCGCATTCTCCCGGAAGACCTCCCGGAACTGCTCGGTCCCGAGCGTTTCCGCCAGGAGAAGGCCCGCCTGAAATCGGAACCGGGGGTCGCGACCGGCCTCGCCTGGACCGAAGCGGGGGGCGAAGTCCTTTACGTCGAGGCCATTCTGCTTCCCGATTCGTCGGGTCTTTCGCTGACCGGGCAACTCGGCAATGTCATGCAGGAATCGGCCAAGGCGGCGCAAAGCTACATCCTCGCGCATGCGGAATCGCTCGGCATCACTCCGCCGAAAGCGGGCGTGCACCTGCACGTCCCGGCGGGCGCCATTCCGAAGGATGGTCCCTCGGCGGGCGTGACGATGGCGACGGCCCTCGCTTCGCTCTACACCAATCATCCGGTCCAGCCGGATACGGCCATGACGGGTGAAATCACGCTCGCCGGGCTGGTGATGCCGGTCGGCGGGATCAAGGAGAAAGTCCTCGCCGCCCGCCGCGCGGGAATCAAGCGGGTGATTCTTCCCAAGGCGAACGAGAACGACGTCCAGGAGATCGATGAAGTCGCGCGGAAGGATCTGGAATTCATCTATGCCGAGCGGATCGAAGATGTGCTCGCCGCCGCGATCCCGGCCCTGGCCGACCGCCTCACCCCGAGCGGCACAAATCGCTAGCCCCCCGTCCTGAGTGACGCATCCCGAGCGGCGGGGCTTGCCCCCGCCGTCGTCGTGCGACGCAGGCGTTCACCGGGAAACTTTTCCTACGCGCGACCAGGCGGACGCAAAAACCGCGATTCCCCGGCGCGCGGGCGGCGACAGGGTGAGAGCAACACCGGAGGAACCGCACGGATCAACCGTGCGGATCGCTGGCACTGCGCGCCCCGCGGTCGATCCGCGCCTCGACGGGCCCGTCCAACTCCCTCTTCTTTTCCTTTGACGCCTCCCGCTCTTTCCGCTTATCATGATTGGCATCAGCACACGTTTGAATGTTGACTGATCAGCACCGGCTGATCGCGCGGCCCTTTCGCCGCGAACTGCCCTCCCTGAATCCGGACAGCGGACGCCCGCATGGGGCGACCGTTGACCGGGCCAACCTGCACGATCCGGCGGCCCCGTGCCGCCGTCCACCACGGAACTTTCCGCCACGACGTTTCGGGCCACTGAAAACGGATGATGCCCCCCGGGCACCGTCACTCCTTCCTCAATGACGTTTCAGGAAGCCTGACTCCGCGGAGAGTTCTCACGAAACCTGGAGACAAGCGATGAGGGTGACTTCCCGCCTCTGCGTTGCCGTCAGTTGCAGCCTGCTGTCCCTCGCGATGTGCTCTCCGGCCCTGGCCCAGGCCCCTTCGCTCTCCACCGCGACGCCCCGTGCCGTCCGCCCGGGCGAAACGACGCAGGTCACGCTCCGCGGCGGCAACCTCGCCGGTCCCACGCAACTCTGGACGAGCTTTCCCGGCGAAGCCACGCTCGATTCTTCCGTCGCGAAGAACGGAGAGAATCCCGGGCAGGTCGTCTACTCTTTCCAGGTTCCTGCCGATACGCCGCCGGGAGTCCACGGCCTTCGAATCGCCACCGACAAAGGTGTTTCCAACCTGCTGCTGTTCGTTGTCGATGATCTGAGCTCGGTCGCGCAGGCGAAACCGAACAACGATGTCGGCCAGGCTCAAGTGCTCACAATCCCCTGTGCGGTGGACGGGAATGTCGATTCCCTCGTCCGCAATTACTACAAGTTCAGCGTGGCCGCCGGTCAGACGCTGTCGATCGAAGTGCTCGCCCGCCGGATCGGATCGCCCCTCGACCCGATGATCCGCCTGCTCGATGCCCAGGGACGCGAACTCGCGTACAGCGACGATGCCCCCGGACTCGGTTCCGACGCGCAGCTTCGCCACACGTTCTCGCAGGCGGGCGACTACGTGCTCGAAGTCCGCGATGTCCGCTTCCAGGGTGGCGGGAATTTCGCTTACCGGCTGCGGATCGGCGATTTTCCCTGCGTCACCGTCCCCTACCCGATGGGAGTCAAACGGGGACAGGCCGCGACGCTGCAGTTTGCCGGCCCGCACATTGAGGGTATCGCTCCCCTCGAGATCAATGTCCCCTCGCCCCCTGACCTGGAATGGCTGCCAATCGGTGCGAAGCGCGCGGGAGGAGTCAGCAGCGGCTTTGTCTATCTCTCGCTGAGCGATCAGGAAGAAAGTCTCGAACAGGAGCCGAACGACGAGGCCGCGAACTCGAACCGGGTGACGCTCGGCGCGCATCTGAACGGGCGGTTCGAAAAGCCGGGCGACGTCGACCGGTTCGTCTTCACCGCGAAGGCCAACCAGCGATTCACGTTCTCCGGGATCACCCGACAGCAGGGTTCGCCGACCGATCTTTATCTGCGGCTCCTGAAGTCGGACGGTGCCCAGGTGGCCGCCGCCGATGATACGGGAACCAGTGAAGGAGTGATCGACTATACCTTCCCCGCTGACGGCGATTACACGCTGGTGGTGGAGGACCTGCACCGCCGCGGAGGCAGCGAGTTTGCCTACCGCATCGCGACCGCCGAGTACAAACCGGGTTTTGCGCTTGCCGCCTCGACCGACACTCTCAACGTGCCCGCGGAGGGAACTGCCGCCGTCACGGTGACTTCGGTCCGTACGGCTTACAATGGCCCGATCGAACTCTCGCTCGCCGGAGCGCCGGAGGGAATCAAGGCGACTCCCGCCGTTCTCGCCAACGGCCAGAACTCGGTCGTGATGACGATCGAAAACGCGGGCGGCGTTCCTGCCGGCAAGATCTATCCCGTCCAGATTGTCGGCCGGGCGCGAGTCGCGGGAGTGGACTTCGAAGCGGCGGCCACGGTGACCGAAGCGCAGAAGACAGCGTTCAGCGGAATGCCTCTTCCGCCGCCGCAACTGGCGCGGAATCTCGTGGTCGGTGTGAATCCCCGGCCGTTCTACGTGCTCCGCAGCCAACCGGGCGAGCTGGTCTTCGGGAAGAGCCTGAGCGCCACCGTGAAGATCAAGGCACTGCGGGCCGAGGACTTCAAGGAGGCGATCACGCTGGCGGTCACTCCGGCGCAGAACGGTTTGCCGGCCGGCATCACCGCCGCCGTCAAACCGATCGAGAAAGATAAGGACGAGGTCGAGATCGTCTTCACGGCAAACGATAAGGTCGCGCTCGGCGAATTCACGGCGGTCCTCGCGGGAACCGGGAAGAAGGGGAACGAAACCGTCGTACAGTCTCCGCCGGCGATTCGGCTCGTGCTGCGGGCTCCGTTCACCCTCAAGACCGACTTCGGCGAAGCGAAGATTGCGAAGGGGGAAAAGCTGAAGGTGAAGATCGTCGCGGAGCGGAACCCCGCGTATAACGGCCCGATCACCCTCACGTTCGCCAATCTTCCGAGAGGAGTCACCGCCCCCGCCGTGACGATCCCCGAAGGGCAGACCGAAGTGGAAGCCGAGCTGTCGGCCGCCGCCGATGCTCCGGCCGCCGAAGTCACCAATATCCAGGTGAAGGGAGCGGGGTCGGCCAACAACGCCAAGTTCAGCGAGACCGCTCCGAACGCGAAGTTGACGGTCGAATAATCGTTCCTCGTTACGGAAAAGCCCTGCCGAGGCGGCACATCCGGAACAGATTGCCGCCGGAAGAGAGTTTCGGGCGAGCGACGTTTCGCAAACGACAGACTTTTGCAATAATCTTGATGCGTTGATCGAAGCGATCCTGCTGTCGGTAAGACCGCGGCCAGCAACTGAATTCAACCGCGTCACCCGGATCGAGACAGGGAGATGTGCGACATGCGACGCGACATGGAAACGAAATCACAGATTCGCTTCGGAATCGGCGGGGCCCTCGCCTGCTGGATGCTGATTCTCCCGGCTCTCGTCTCCGCGGCGGATGCCCCTTCCGCGACGAGCGAAGAGGACAAGGCCAACATCGGCGAGCCGGTGAGCATCACGCTCGATCCGGGCGATTTCACGCTCCTCGGATCGCGCTCGCAGCAGCAGATGATCGTCACCGGCAAGTACGCCTCGGGGGAAGTTCGCGACCTGACCTCCCTGGCCAGCTTCACGTCCTCCGCCCCGGCGATCGTCAAGATTGAGCAGAGCGTCGCCCGCCCCGTCGCGGACGGTACCGCGAAGATCACCGCCCGCGTCAGTTCGCTCGAAGCCACCGTCACCGCCACCGTGCAGCGGATGGCGGAACCGGCCCTCGTGAGCTTCAAGAACGAGATGCTCTCGGCCCTCACCAAAGCGGGCTGCAACATGGGGGCCTGTCACGGGTCACCTTCGGGCAAGGGAGGCTTCCGCCTCTCGCTGCGGGCTTACGACCCTGAACTCGACATCATGACGCTCCGCACCGAGTTCTACGGCCGTCGTACCAATGCACTCGATCCGGCCGAGAGTCTGCTGCTGAAGAAGCCGCTGATGGAAGTCGCCCACGGCGGCGGCCGCCGGCTGAAGAAAAACGATCCCGCCCATCGCGTAATGCACGACTGGATCGCCGAGGGGCTGCGTCTCGACGCCCCGGAGGTTCCCAACCTCGAAAAGATCCGCGTGATTCCCGAAGGCCGCGTCTTCCAGAAGCACGCCGATCGCCAGCAGCTGATCGTCATGGGCTACTTCAGCGATGGCTCCGTCCGCGACATCACGGCCCTCACCGACTTCAGCTCCTCCAACGAATCGGTCGGCAGCGTCGATGAGAACGGCCTGGTGAAGAAGCTCGCCCGCGGCGAGACCGCCGTTCTCGCCCGCTACCTCGACAAGATGTTCACCAGCTACATCACCTTCCTCGAAGACGTTCCCGGCTTTGCATGGAACAGTCCCGAAGAACGGAACTTCGTCGATACGCTCGTCTTCGCGAAGCTCAAGCAGCTGCAGATTCTGCCTTCCGACGTCTGCAGCGATGAAGAGTTTCTGCGGCGGGCCTATCTCGACACGACCGGCCGCCTGCCGCGAGTCGAAGAAGCCCTCGCGTTCATCGAGAACAGCAGCCCCAACAAGCGGGCCGAGCTGGTCGACAAGCTCGTCGACAGCGAAGACTTCGCTTCGTTCTGGACGCTCAAGTGGGGGGATGTGCTCCGCTCGAACAGCAAGAAGCTCAACGCCACCGGCGTCCACAAGTTCCGCCTCTGGATCTACGAGAGCATCCTTAACGACAAACCGTTCGATCAGTTTGCCCGCGAGCTGCTGACCGCCCGCGGCAGCGTCTATCAGAACCCGCCGGCGAACTACTGGCGGGCCAGCCGCGATGCCGACGACGCCACTGAAACGACGGCACAGCTCTTCCTCGGCATTCGCATCCAGTGCGCGAAGTGTCACAACCATCCGTTCGAGCGCTGGACGCAGGACAACTACTACGGGATCGGTGCCGCCTTCGCCCGCGTCGGCCGCAAGCCGGGCATCGAGAAGGATGACGAGATCATCTTCGTCAAGTCGGACGGTGAAGTCACCCAGCCGCGAACCGGCAAGACGATGAAGACGCACCTCCTGCTTGAAGGGGATGTCGATGTTCCCGCCGACCAGGATCGTCGCCAGGTCTTCGCGGACTGGCTCACGAAGCCCGAGAATCCGTTCTTCGCCCGTGCGGCGGTGAACCGCATCTGGGGCCACCTGATGGGCCGCGGGATCGTCGAGCCGGTGGATGACTTCCGCGACTCCAATCCGCCCTCGAATGCTCCGCTGCTCGATCGACTGGCCGAGGAGTTCGTGAAGAACAACTTCAGCCAGAAGTACGTGGTTAAGGCGATCATGAACAGCCGCACCTACCAGGCGAGCTCCCGCAAGAACCAGTTCAACGCCGATGATGAGATCTACGCGTCTCACGCGACGACGCGGCTGCTCTCGGCGGAACAGCTGCTCGATGCAATCTGTCAGGTGACCTCGGTCCCCGAGAACTTTGCCGGCCTGCCGGCCGGAACGCGGGCGACGGAACTGCCCGATCCGCCGACGAACCACTACTTCCTCAAGATCTTTGGCCAGCCGCAGCGGGAAATGGCCTGCCAGTGCGAGCGTTCGAGCGAGTCGAATCTCTCGCAGGCGTTGCAGATGATCAACGGCCCGGTCGTGCACGACAAGCTGCGTGCCGAGAACGGCCGCATCGCCGCATTGATCGCTGCCGGCAAGAGCGACGAGGAGATCGTCACCGAGCTTTATCTCGCCGCCTTGAGCCGCAAGCCGGGCGAAGGGGAAATGCAGGCCGCCCGCAATCACATCGCCTCCAGCCCCGACCGCAAGCTCGCGCTCGAGGATGTCGGCTGGGCCCTGCTGAACTCCAAGGAGTTCCTGTTCCAGCATTAAGCGAGGAGATGTTCGCCGAGCTGCTCTGAGCGTGCGTCAGCACCCAGGGTAATGGTTCAGGCGTGGCCGGGGTTGGAGGGTACCGAAACCCCGGTACGGGTGGATGTCGCCAGCTTTCACGTGTTGAGCGCTCGCCGCGATCGCTGCCGAGTTGGAGGGGAGATCCATTCGTTTCGCGGGTCTGCCTCAATAACTGTGGCTCGCGGGAACTGTGGCTCGCAGGGAGAGAGCGGGTTGGTGATTGCCACGTCTTCTCCCCTCGGGCTTCCTTCGTCCAGCCCGGCCACAAGTCGAGGCCGCGTCTCGCGCTTGCAGACTGCGCGACCATCACACTGCGAACCAACAAAAAAGCAGCGCGGCGGGTTTTCCCCGTCGCGCTGCTTTTTTCATTGAGGAGCCATCACTCGCGCTGCCGACGACACCGACGATACCTCGTCAGGCGGTTTCGTCCGGCGGAGGGGCAAAGCCTCGTCGCAGCGTATTCTCGGTCACGTTGATCGGGATGAGGAACTGCAGCAGGTAGTCCGGCCCGCCTGCTTTCGTGCCGATGCCCGACATCCTGAAGCCCCCGAACGGTTGCCGTTCGACGAGCGCCCCCGTGATGCCGCGGTTCAGGTACAGGTTGCCGACTTCGAACTCCTGCCGCGCGCGACGCAGGTTCGCGGGGCTGCGGCTGTACATTCCACCGGTGAGCGCGTAGTCGGTGCCGTTCGCAATTGTCAGGGCTTCGTTGAGATTGCGGGCCTTCATCACGGCGAGCACCGGGCCAAAGATCTCTTCCTGGGCGATCCGCGCCTGCGGATCGACGTCGGTGAAGATATGCGGCCCGATAAAGGACCCCTGTTTTTCAAGGTCGCCGAGAGGCCGTTCGAGGACCAGCGTCCCCTCCTGTTTGCCGATCTCGATGTACTCGCGGATTCGCTGCAGGGCTTCCTCGTCAATCACCGGCCCCATGAACGAACCGGGATCTTCGGCGGGTCCGACCTGCAGGCTTCGCGTGGCTTCGATCAGCCGGCGGACGAAATCGTCATAGGCCGGTTCGAGCACGATGACCCGCGAGCAGGCCGAGCACTTCTGCCCGGCATAGCCGAAGGCACTTTCGACCACCCCCTGCACCGCTTCGTCGAGATCGGCATCTTCATCGACGATGATGGCGTTCTTGCCTCCCATCTCCGCGATGACGTGCTTCACCATCCGCTGTCGTGCGTCGGTTTCAGCGGCCTTCTGGTTGATCGACAGGCCCACCGTCCGCGAACCGGTAAATGCGATGAGATCGACATCCGGGCTGCCGACAAGCTCGGGCCCGACCTCTTCCCCCACCCCCGGCAGATAGTTGACAACTCCCGGAGGGAGGCCGACATCCTCGAAAATCTCCATCAGCTTTGCCGCGATCACCGGCGACTGCTCGGCCGGCTTCATGATCACCGTGTTGCCGGTGACAAGTGCGGCGACGGTCATTCCCGTGAGAATCGCCAGCGGGAAGTTCCAGGGAGCAATCACGACCGCCACGCCGCGGGGACGGTAGCTGTACGTGTTCTCTTCACCGGGGACATCGTGCTGCTGCGGGACGGCCAGCTTCCGCATCTGCAGGGCGTAGTACATGCAGAAGTCGATGGCCTCGGCGACGTCGGCATCGGCTTCGATCCACGGCTTGCCGGTCTCGAAAACTTCCCACGCGGCAAGCTCGAACCGCCGCCGCCGCATTTCCGCCGCGACCAGTTCCAGATATTCGGCCCGATACTGAGGCTCGGTGCGGGCCCATTCGGGAAAGGCATTCCGCGCGGCCTCGATCGCCTGCACCGCCTCTTCCGCGCTCGCCGCCGAGACGTGGCCGACCACGTCGGACGACTTCGACGGATTGCGTGAAGTGATCCGGCCTTTCGTTTCGATGCGGCGTCCGCCGATCACCAGCGGATACTCTTCGCCGAGCTGTGCCCGCACGTCTTCGATCGCATCGCGCATCGCATCGCGATTCTCGGCGCGGCTGAAATCGGTATGCGGCTCGTTGCGGAACTCGGGAACCGCCGGCGGCTCGGGAGCCTTGGTTTTCCGCCCCACCTCGACAGGATTCATCAGCAGCTCCTCCAACGACACATTCTCGGTGAAACTCGCCCGCAGGAACGAGTCGTTCGATGTATTCTCAAGCAGGCGCCGCACGAGATACGCCATCCCCGGGATCAGCTCCCCGAATGGGGTATAGATGCGGACGCGGTGCCCCATCTCGGCGAACAACTGCGCCTGCTCGCCTCCCATCCCGTAGAGCATCTGGATTTCCCACGCTTCCGGCGGGAGATTCAGTTCCCGCGCCCAGGCCAGTCCGTGCGCCAGGCTCCGCAGGTTATGACTCCCGAGCGCCGGGCGAAGCCAGCGATGGTTCTCCATCAGGAAGCGGGTTTGCCGTTCGAAGTTTTCGTCCGATTGCCACTTCTGCTGGTAGACGGGAATCGGCCAGTTGCGGGCCTGGGCCACGACCGTCTCGTAGTCCCAGTAGGCCCCCTTGACCAGCCGCACCCAGACCGGAGTGCCGCGCTGCTGAACCCACGCGAGCAGGTTGCCCAGGTCGCGCTCGGCATCGGGCAGGTATGTCTGAATCACAATCCCCACATCGGGGAAGTCGCGGAACTCATCTTCCACGAGCACCTGCTTGAAAATCTCGAGCGTGAGATCCTTGTACGCATAGTGCTCCATGTCGATGTGCACGTAGGCATCGTGCTCGCGGGCGGCCCGCAGAATCGGCCGCAGCCGGGCTTTCACACCTTCCGCCGTTCCCACCGGATCGACGGGGCGGAACCGGCTGTAGAGCGCCGACAGCTTCAGCGACACGTTCACCCGCGGGATCGGGCCGTTCTCGTCGCAGTCGATCTTCACGTTCTCGGGCCAGCTGTTGACCTGTGGCGCGAGCCCGGCAATCAGATCGAGGTACGCCTGCTGGTATTTCTCCGCCTCGACTTCGCTGATGATCGCTTCGCCGAGCAGATCCAGCGTGAAGGCGAACCCCTGCTTGCGGATGCGCGAAACCGCCTGCAGGACTTCCTCGACGGAGCTGCCGGCGATGAACCGCTTCGCCATCCGGGTCGCATTCGTGCGGGCGTTGAGGGCCAGGGCCCGTCCGAGCACCGAGTCGGGCTGGCTGACATCCAGGCCGAGCCGCACCGCCCACGGCAGATGTTCCCGCACCTCGTCGAAGTATTCCTGCAAATGCTGGGTGATCGCCTCCCGCGAGCGGAGCATCGGCAGCACATCCACGAAGCGGAACATCTGCACCTTGACCGACTCGTCCTGCATTGCCCAGGCGAGGATGCGGTCATCCCACCACCGCCGCTCGAAAATCGAGGGGGTGCGGCGTTCGAGATGATTCCAGAGATAGCGGCCGATCTCCTGCGTCGCAGCTTCCACACGAGCAGGATCGACGGTCGAGATGGTGGTCACGGCATTTCCGAGAAAACGGCGCTCCCGCGGAACGCGACACAAGGAAAACGACAGGGATCGCGGGCGAGTAATTCTACGCCTCGCCCGCGCCGGGGGCTACGCCCTCCGGCAGGTCACATCGCCCCCATCCTAGGGCGAGAGGTCGCTTGCGCCGAGCCCATTCGCAGGGGAAACGATCCGTCCCCGCTCAGGTCGTGTAGTCCGCATTCAGCCGCACGTACTCTGCCGTCAGATCGGAGGTCCAGAAGCGGACCGAGGCCTCCCCCAGCGTCAGATCGAGTTCGATATGCACCTCGCGATTATTGCGGATGCTGCTGGATACCGCCGCCGCATCGAAGGCGAGCGGCGTTCCCGCTTCATACAGCGGCGTGCCGTTGAGCCGCAGCGAAATATCCTGCTCCTGCAGGTCCACCCCCGAATAACCGGCCGCCGAGACAATCCGCCCCCAGTTCGGGTCGGCTCCCGTAATCGCGGTCTTCACCAGGGCCGAGTCGGCGACCGCCTTCGCGATGCGGAACGCTTCTTCGCGCGTCCGCAGACCGCGAACATCGATCGTGATGATATGGTCGGCCCCCTCGGCATCATTGATGATCGCCTGGGCCAGCTCGGCAGTGACCTCATCGACCATCCGCTGCATTTCGCTGCGATCGGTTTCGCTGAGCGAAGTCGAATTCCCGGCAACGCCATTTGCGAGGAAAATCACCGTGTCGCTGGTGCTCGTGTGTCCTTCGACGCTGATGCAGTTGAAGCTGCGGTCAACGCCGTGCCGAAGCATCGCGTCGGCATCGCCCGGCGTGAGCGCCGCATCGGTCATGATCACGGCGAGCATCGTGGCCATATTGGGACCAATCATCGCGGCCCCTTTCGAGCACCCGCTGACGCGGACCGTCTTCCCGCCGATCTGAGCGGTTCGCGTGGCCTGTTTGGGCACGGTGTCGGTCGTCATGATTCCGCGGGCCGCGTCGAGGAACGATTCGTCGCGCGCGGAAAGCTGCGGGACCAGTGCGGGAATGCCGGCAGCCAGAACCTCTTTCGGAAGGAAGCGGCCGATCACCCCGGTCGAACAGACGAGGACATCTTCAGCCGCACACCCGAGTTGCTCGGCGACGAGGCTCGTCATCCAGCGGGCGTCGGCCATCCCCTGCTCGCCCGTGCAGGCGTTCGAGTTGCCGGAATTGATCACTACAGCGCGCGTCGTCGCGCGAGGCACCCGTTCCCGCGAGACCTTCACCGGAGCACCGCAGACGCGGTTCCGCGTGAACACCCCGGCACTGGCACAGGGCACGTCCGAGACGAAGAGCGACAGGTCGAAGAGGGAGGGATCCTTCTTCACGCCACAGTGCATGCCAGCCGCCCGAAATCCCTGGGGAAGCGGAATCAATTGCGCCACAATACTGTCCTTCCAGTGAAGCGAAACTCGCCTTCTCCGTCCTGAAGCCTGGAGCCTGAAGCCTATCTTACAGTCCCGTCGTCTCCGGGAACCCGCACATCAGGTTGAAGTTCTGCACGGCGACTCCCGCCGCCCCCTTGATCAGGTTGTCGAGGCAGGCGAGCACGATGAGCTGATCGCGGCTGAAGCGAACCGTGATGTCGCAGAAGTTCGTGTAGGCCGAGTCCTTCGTCGACGGGAGATGATCGACGATCCGAATGAACGGCTTGCCGGCATAGAACGAGCGGTAGATGCCGAGAAGTTCGTCTTCTTTCACGGCCTTCTTGAGCCGGGGATAGATCGTGCAGAAGATGCCGCGGTCCATCGGCATCAGGTGCGGCGTGAAAATCACCTGCACTTTTTCGCCGCCGCCGATCTGCGTCAGCACCTGTTCGATTTCGGGGGTGTGGCGATGCCGGCCCACCGAATACGCGCTCACGCTTTCGTTGCACTCGGGAAAGAGGGTGGTCAGCTTCGGGCTGCGGCCGGCCCCCGAGACGCCGCTCTTCGCGTCGATCACGATTCCCGTCGGCTCGATGTAATCGCCCGCGATCAGGGGGGCGAGTGCGAGAATCGAAGTGCTCGTGTAACAGCCGGGGTTGGCGATCAGATCCGCCGTGGGGATCTTTTCGGGGAAGAGTTCCGGAAGACCGTATACCGTCGTTCCCAGCCGGGTCGGGTCGGTGTGCACGTGGCCGTACCACTCTTCATAAACGCCGGGATCGCTGAGGCGATAGTCGGCGCTGAGATCGATGACGCGGCAGCCACCCGCCAGCAGATCGGGGATGACGCTCATGCTGGCGACGTGGGGCAGGCAGCAGAAGACGTACTCCGCACGCTCGCACACCTGTGCCGGCGTCAGGTCCTCGCAGTTCAGATTGAGGCGGCCATACAGGCTGGGATGCACGGAACCGACCGGCGGCGAGCCTTCCTGCCGGCTCGTCATGGCCGTGATCTGCACTTCGGGATTCCGCAGCAAAATCTTCGCGAGTTCCAGCGCCGTGTAGCCGGTCGCCCCCAGGATCGCCACCTTCACCATGTCTCGTCCGTTCTTTCCGCTCGAGCCAGCCTCGATTGATTCAGGGGAAGAGACTCCCCCCGCGCGGTACGGCGGCGGAGCGCGCATCGCCTCAGTGACCCGTATCGCCTTTTGAAACCGTCATTCTACGTTGCTCGCGCAATCGGACAAGACAGGAGCCCTTCGGGTTCACCCGCGCCCGCCAGGTCGCGATGCCGCAGCACCTTCCACGTCCCCTGAGAAAGATCGGCAACCAGCCTGCGACGCGAACACCGCAACTGCCGCCCGACGACTTCACAGCTCGAAGACTCCACCGAATAAGCAATGTCGGGCCAGTTTGCCCGAGCGGCATGTGCTCGCGGGAATTGCCCATTCGCTGCTTGGCGCGGGCGGTTTGCGTCGGTAGAACGGAGAGGCTTTCGTGGCCGACCGAACTTCCGCTCGTCAACGAACAAACATCAACGCACGTCCGTACTGCGGCTCGGCACTGGTTCGGGACGCCGAGTCGCTCATCCCCATTCCGAGGCTGTGGCAGAGGAGCACTCACTCTTATGGCCAACGTGGCGAAACTTGCGAGCGATGCGTTAACTGAAGGTGGCGGGATCTTTCGTCTGGCGCCAACCTGGGTGCCCCGCTCCTTTCTCCAGCCCGGAAAGCGGATCAAGCTGCACCCCGCCGACTATTACGCCCTCGGCACGCATCGCGGCGGCATCGACGAACGCTGGTTCGGTTCGACGACGGTCGCCATGAACGAAGGTGCTCCCCCCGATGAGGGGTTGAGCTACTGCGTTTTCGGCAAGGAGCGGTTCACCCTGCGCGACGCCGTCGCCGAACTCGGGGCGGAGATTGTCGGCAAGTCGATCTGGAAGAAGTATCAGCGGTGGCCCGTGTACTCGAAGTTCTTCGACAACATGGGACCGATCCCGCATCACATGCACCAGAACGACAAGCAGGCGAAGCTCGTCAACCAGGAAGGAAAGCCCGAGTCCTACTACTTCCCGCCGCAACTCAATGCGATCGGCAACAACTTCCCGTACACGTTCTTCGGCCTCGAACCAGGAACGACCAAGCAGGACATCATCGACTGCCTGGCCCGCTGGAATGACGGCGACAACGGGATTCTGAACTTCTCGAAGGCGTATCGCCTCCAGCCGGGAACCGGGTGGCTGGTGCCTCCCTGCGTGCTGCATGCTCCCGGCAGCCTCGTGACGTACGAACCGCAATGGGGCAGCGATGTGTTCGGCATGTACCAGTCGATGGTGGAAGGCCGCCCCGTTCCCCGGTCGCTGCTCGTCAAGGACTTCCCCGAAAGCAAGCACGACAACCTGAAGTACCTCGTCGATGCGCTCGACTGGGAAGGAAACGTCGATCCGAATTTCAAGGATAACCACTACCTCGAACCGATTCCGGTCGCCGACACGGCGAAGGAGGGTTACGTCGACCGCTGGATCGTGTACGGCAAGGTCGGCGGGAAACAGCTCTTCACCGCGAAGGAGCTGACGGTCGATCCCGGCGCGAAGTGCACCATTAAAGATGGCGGCGCGTACGGCTGGATCACCGTGCAGGGAGAAGGCCGCATCGGCAACCTGCGGCTGCAGACTCCGGCGATGATCCGCTACGGCCAGATGACCGAGGACGAAGTCTTCGTCACCGCGAAAGCGGCCGCCGAGGGCGTCACCATCGAGAACACCGGCAGCGAGCCGCTCGTGTCGCTGCGGTACTTCGGTCCCGATGCCTGCCCCGATGCTCCCAACGTCGGGGATTACAAGAACCGGAAGAAGTAAGCCCCCTGCTCCGCGCGGCCGGGCACACATCCGTGTCCGGCTGCGCGGAACACCGCGTTGCGTCGCGTGAGTTGACAACCGTACCGCCGAACGGGGACGATCGAGACCGCTCACCAGATCCCCGCGAACTTCGAACCGAGGAGCGCTCGCATGGTTACGCGCAACAACTTTCCCAGGCTGCACAATGCGGCCTGGCCGGGTGTCGTCGGCAAGGGGCCGGATTCCGAACCGCCGATCGATCTCGACACGATGCTCGATCTCACCGCGGCGGCGGAAGTGGACGGCGTGAAGTTCGACGGGGTGGACCTGTTCCTGTTCGCACCGCACGTTGACATCGACGCCTCCGACGACGATCTGAAGCGTCTTGCCGACAATGTCGCGGGCCGGAACCTCGTCATCGGTTCCGTGGTCGCGCCGGTCTGGCCGCAGACCGGCGGCGGTTCGGCGATGGGGACCGAGGCCGAACGGCAGCAGTTCGTCACACAGGTCCGCAAAGGGTGCCGGATCGCAAGAAAGCTGCGGGAGCTCGGCATCCGTCCGGACGGAGTGGTCCGCATCGATTCCGCCTGCAGTCCGGCTGACTGGCTTCAGGATCCAGAAGGGAATCAGCAGAAGATTGCCGCGACCTTCCGCGAAGCGTGCGACATCGCTGCCGATGCCGGTGAACGTCTCGCCGCCGAAGGGGAAATCTGCTGGGGCGGGATGCACAGCTGGCGGCGGATGGTGCAACTGCTCGAACTCGTGGACCGCCCGGGGACGCTGGGCTTCCAGGCGGACATGGCGCACACCCTGCTCTACACGCTCGGCTACAACGCCCCGGAAGACCGCATTCTCCCGGAGAACTTCGACTGGAGCGACACGAAGACGCTGGACGCCGCACTGCAGACGCTGACCGACGCGCTCCGTCCCTGGACGATCGATTTCCACGTCGCCCAGAACGATGCGACGGTGAAAGGCTCCGGCTCACACGACAAGACCGGCCGCCATTGCCTCGCCAACGATCCCAACGGAAAGCTCAACATTCCGCACCACGCGGGCTTCTGGCTCCGCGATCACTACGGCAATCTCACGAAGCGAATCCGGCACATCTGCTGGGATGGCTGCATGTTCTCGAACGAAACGATGATGCAGCCGCAAACCTGGAACGACATTCTCCGCGCCATGATCGCTGTCCGCGACGAGCATGGCTGGGTGGAATAGATGAATTACCAATGACGAATGACGGATGAGATTCGCTCGCGCGTCGTTTGTCCTTCCTGCCACTCGTGTTCATGTTTCCATGGACAATGACGCTGAGACTCCTGACAAGAGACGCTTCGATCTGGAGGAGCGGACGGCGCAGTTCGGTGAAGCAGCTTCCACGAGATGCAGTCACGAATCCGCTCGTCGCACAACTCGTACGAAGCGCAACGAGTATTGGCGCGAACTATTGCGAAGCGGACGATTCTGGAACGAACAGGGAGTTTCGATATCGTATATCAGTTTGCAAGCGGGAGGCGCGTGAGACCAGATTCTGGTTGCGAATGTTCGCCCGAGCCGCGCCTCACCAGGACAGCGAATGTCGCCGCCTCTGGAAGGAAGCGAAGGAACTGAGCCTGAGTTTCGCGGCCATTCACCGATCAGCTCCCAGGGAGTGAATAACTGCCGTCGACATTCGACATTCGACATTTTTTATTACAGGCAGGAGCATACCGTGCCCAAGTCTCTCAATATCGGTCTCATCGGTTACGGCTTCATGGGCCGTACGCATTCGAACGCGTATCGGCAGGTGAACAAGTTCTTCCAGCGCGAGTATCAGCCTGTGTTGAAGGCCTGCTGCGCGCGGAACGAAGAGAAGATCAAGGCGTTTGCCGAGAACTGGGGCTGGGAGTCGTATGAAACCGACTGGCGGAAGCTGATCGAGCGGCCCGACATCGACCTGATCGACATCGGCTCGCCGAACAACACGCACTACGAAATCGCGCTGGCCGCGGCGAAAGCGGGGAAGATGATCCTCTGCGAAAAGCCGCTGGCGATGAATGTGGCCGAGGCCGCCGAGATGACCGAGGCGGTCGAGAAGGCGGGCGTCCCGAACATGGTGTGGTTCAACTACCGCCGCGTTCCCGCGATCTCGCTCGCGAAGCAGGTGGTCGACGAGGGACGGATTGGCCGGCCGTTCCACTACCGGGCGACCTATCTTCAGGACTGGACGATTGCCGAGGACGTGCCGCAAGGGGGCGCTGCGCTCTGGCGACTCGATGCGGCGGTTGCGGGCAGCGGCGTGACGGGGGATCTGCTCGCGCACTCGATCGACACGGCGATCTGGCTGAACGGGCCGATCACGCAGGTGTCCGCCGCGACCGAGACATTCGTCAAGGAGCGGGTGCATCAGGAGACGGGAAAGAAGCAGCCGGTCGGCATTGATGATGCATGCATGTTCCTCGCCCGCTTTGCCAACGGGTCGATGGGGACCTTCGAGAGCACCCGCTACGCCCGTGGACGCAAAAATTACAACACGTTTGAATTAAACGGTGAGAGCGGCTCGGTCTTCTTCGACCTCGAAGACCCGCAGATTCTCCAGTACTTCGAGTACCGGGATCCCCAATCCGGAAAGAAGGTCGCCGATCACCTCACCGGCTGGCGGCGGATTCACGTCACCAATTTCGAGCATCCTTATATGGACAAGTGGTGGGTGCCGGGCTGTACAATTGGCTACGAGCACACCTTCACGAATGCGCTTGCGGATTTCCTGGAAGGGCTCGAAACGGGCAAGCCCACGCAGCCCGATTTCCGCGCGGCCCTGCAGACGCAGAAGGTCTGCGACGCCGTGCTGCAAAGCGCGAAAGAGAAAAAATGGGTGGACATCGACTGAAAGTTCGGCCATAAACCAGGAAGAATGTCTTTTGGAGCGGCGTGTCTGCCCGCTCCCGTCACTGCTCCAGCCAACACCTGTTGTCTGGAGCGGATCGTTTAAATGGACCCGGAAAATGCCCGGTGGATGTGGCCAGGCTCGCATTCATCAGGATCGCAGCACACGTCACGCCTGTTAGCGATTGAGGACAAGCAATGGAACGGCAACCGATTTCCCAGGAAGGCTACGACAAGATCCGTGAGCAGATCAAACAGCTCGAGGAGGTCGAAATGCCGCGGATCACGGAGAAGATTGCCGAGGCCCGTTCCGAGGGAGATCTGAGCGAAAACGCCGAGTACCACGCCCAGCGCGAGGCGCAGGGACTCCTGCAGGCCAAGATCAACCTGCTGAAATCGCAGTTGGCCAACGCCTACATCGTCGACAAGTCCAGCATGCCCAAGGGGGTCGTTTCGTTCGGCTCGCGGGTGACGGTCCGCGACGTCGATGACGGCACCGAAGAGGTGTACGAGTTCGTCGGCCCCGGCGAAACGGACTACGACGGCGAGATCATGAAGATCCTCAGCTCCAGCCCGCTCGCCACCAGCCTGATGGGCAAGAAGCCGGGCGATGTCGTCGAAGTCCCGCTCCCGCGGGGCTCGCAGCGACTCGAAGTGGTCGCTGTCGAAGACACCGTCTGACGCGGCATCGCCGTCGCCAGCAGTACGGGATTTGTGCGGATCGGTCTCCCTGCCCAGTTTCTCGGAGAACTCCCCCATGCGTTTGTTCGCGGAACGGTCCACGTCGCTGTTGGTGATGGTTCTGGTTCTGGCGGCGGCGCAGGCCGCCGCCAGCGAATGGCCGCAGTTCCGCGGTCCCGACGGCGAAGGACATGCGAAGGCGACGAATCTCCCGACGCGCTGGAGCGATACGGAGAACGTCGCCTGGAAGCAGGAGATCCCCGGAAAAGGCTGGTCCTCGCCCGTCGTCTGGAACGGGACAGTCTACCTGACGACCGCGGTTCCGCAGGACGGGGAAGACGAGTCCGCACCGCAGTCGCTGCGGGCGCTCGCCCTCGACAGCCGGAGCGGAAAGATCCTCTGGAACACCGAGGTCTTCCAGCAGACCACCGGCACCCGGGTCCACAAGAAGAACAGCCACGCCAGCCCCACCCCCATCGTCGATGGACGACGGCTGTTCGTCCACTTCGGCACGCACGGCACCGCGTGCCTCGACCTCGCGGGCAAGGTGCTGTGGCGCAACGATGATCTCAAGTACGCTCCGGTCCACGGAAACGGCGGATCGCCGATCCTCGTCGGCGAACGGCTGATCTTCAGTTGCGACGGTGCCGACGTGCAGTTCGTCACGGCTCTCGATGCCGACACCGGAAAGATCATCTGGAGAACGGCCCGCAAGGTGGAGGAGGCTCCCAAGAAGTTCTCCTTCAGCACGCCGCTGGCGATCGAAGTCGATGGTCGCACACAGGTGATCAGCCCGGGTTCCGGAGCGGTGATCAGCTACGATGCCGAGGACGGCACGGAAATCTGGCGTGTCCGCTATCGGGGTTACTCGGTCATCCCCCGTCCGGTCTACGGTCATGGGATGATCTTCATCAGCACCGGCTATGACAGCCCGACGCTGATGGCGATTCGGGTCAACGGCCGCGGCGACGTGACCGATACGCACGTCGCCTGGACGCTGAGCAAAGCGGTTCCGCACAGTCCCTCGCTGCTGCTGATCGGCTCGGAGCTGTACTTCGTCAGCGATCGCGGCATCGCCAGTTGTCTCGATGCCCGCACGGGAGAAACGCACTGGCAGGAGCGGATCGGCGGCAACTTCTCGGCCTCTCCCCTGTTCGCCGACGGGCGGATCTACCTGCAGAGCGAAGAGGGGGAGGGCATCGTCCTCAACGTCGGCACGAAGTACGAGGAGATCGCCCGGAACCCGCTCAATGAGCGCACGCTGGCGTCGTACGCCGTCCTCAACGGGGCCTTCCTGATCCGCGGGGATAAGCACCTCTTTCGCCTACAAGGCGATTGAGAACAGGCTTTCGACTCGAGGCTGCAGGCTTCAGGACGAGCCGCTGTTGGAAGCGGATTCTCGGGGGCGGAAATCAACGCCGGTGTGACTGGTTCGTTGGGGGCCGCGCGCTTCTTCCGTCCTCGCGTGTGGTTACGGTCTCAGCGGCCCCGAGCGGACAACGTCCACTGTCCGCCCGCAGTTCCCTTCTCACTTCCGGCGCGGAGAACTCCGCTTCGCGCGCAAAAAAATCCAGGCTGAGGGAGGTGCCTGCCCCCATGTACATCCGCCGGTTGGCCCTTCCGACGGATGCACATCACCTCGCTCGGCCTGGACGACATTTTCGATCCGCCCGCGTACGACTCACGTCATTCGGCTTCCCGCAGCGCGTCACTTTCGCGGACACGGCTGCGCACAGCGTTCCGGCTATGGCCGCATCACCGTAATCTCGTTCTCGACGTCCGCGTGCGGGACGAGATCGAGGACGGCGTGCGTCGCCAGTTGTTTCACGTAATATGTGGAGCTGCAGCCGCGGAGTGTAACGCGGGTGCCGCTGCGCTTCACGCACAAATTCGAGACTTGCCGATATGTCCTGGATTCAATGCTGCGTCGCAGGTCGGCTTCACTGGGAAGGCTGTCATGTCCGACCGGCGTCCCTGGCAACAGTTCGGCAACCGAGTGCATGGGAATTGAGCTCCGTTTGTTCGAGAGAAGGCGGCCCGATTTGCCGTTCCTGAATGTGCCTGTCCGTTACGCATTACCGACAGGTTTTCGGGCGGGGGGAGTACGGCTACGGGAGTTTTCATTCCGTGACCGCGAAAGAGCGAATGCCATGCCAAACTGCACAGCAGGCCGCCCTTTCCCCTCATGCTGTCTGTCGAACACTCGTGCTGTCGGCCGCGCCGGCGCGGACTGAGTCCGCTTCTTCCCGGGCATCCAGCGTGGCGCAGCCCGCAGAGCAACCGCAACGCATCCTGCCCCGTGGCCCCGAAAAAGTTGCAGTCCACCTCCAACAGCGGGATCTCTCACGCAAGCCGCGAACCTGCCGCATGAGCGGGTGCGCGACAATAAACCGGCCCGTGTGCAACAGGCGACCAGAGTGGCCTCTTGCCTCGGGGGAAATTACGGGAAGAGATCCGTGGCAGATCAGTCAGAGGCAGCCCGGGGGACTGCAAGGCGGGGAGAGCACAAAGCCCTGGCGATCGCGGGGACAGCCAGGTTCGCACTCTGGAGGGAGGCAGGACTCGTCTTTGGCTGGTTCTTGGAGTGCCGAGTGGGGACGCGGTCTCCAAGAACCAGTGGCCGGTACACCAGCGATCCTAGCGGTGCGGCTTCGTGAAACCACGCAGCTCGTTTTCCCGCGGACCGTGCTCGTAGCAGTCCTCCGAGTGCCAAAGCGGCAGACCGGCGGCATAACGAGCGGAAAGCATCAGCACCTTCGCCTCGGAACCGGGACGGGCCTTCGTCGGACGGCCCGGGTCGATCCCCATCGCGGCGAAGTCTTCGGGCTCGTAAACATCGTCTTCGCCGAGTTCGGCATCGACTTCGAGCTCGTCTTCGTCGTTGAGGCCATATTCAGACTCGAGGTCCGCATCCTCGAAATACGTCGACATCTCTCACTCCAGAAAAAGGTTCACAACTGTCAAGACAGATGCTACACAGTCTCAAGGCAGTCCGCCCCGCCCTTCGACCGACACCGGCAGGCAAACCACCGGCAGTCAAATGGCCCGTTCAACACGTTTCAGGACATCCCGGTTCAGCAAGAGTGTCTCCGCTATCGTCAGACGACCACTGCGGAGATCCAGACCGGGAGAGAATTCTTGGTTTGTCGGCAGGTAGGAAAAGCCAGGAGGGCCCACTAATGATTTCTACTGATTTTTTGGTTCTTTGGCGGGAAAGTCAACGAAATTCCGAGGATTTTTCACGGAACCGAAGAACTTTCGCTGTTCCGGGTTAATGCCAGTCGGGGCGGAGCGATTCTCCGCCGGCGGCTTCGCTCGCTCGAGTCTCGCGAGCACCGCCCCGAAGGTCACACGACCGTCCCACGACGATCGTTCGGCGGGCGGGTCGCCTGGTATTTCTTTAACTTGCGGTCGAGCGTCGAACGCTCGATTCCGAGAATCTGGGCCGCCTGGGACTTGTTCCACCGCGTCCGCTCGAGCGTCGCCAGAATGTGCTCCTGTTCGAGCACCTCCAGCGTCGATTCGCGGTACGGAACGGTCGGCGACGGGGAAGGCGCTTTCGCTCCCACCGAGCCCAGCTTCGAAAGCTGAATGTCGCCCGTCCCGACGTACTCCCCCGTGCAGAGGATCAGTGCCCGCTCGACCGTGTTCTGCAGCTCTCGCACGTTCCCCGGCCAGTCGTAGTTCGTGAGCACGTCCAGAGCCGCGGGAGTGAACCCCCGGATCGGACGCCCGGTCTTCGCCACGAAGCGGCGGCGGAAGTACTGCGCGAGGATCGGCACATCGCTGCGGCGCTCGCGTAGCGGAGCCACGGTGATCTCGAGCACCTGCAGCCGGAAATACAGATCGCGGCGGAACGTGCCTTCGGCGACGGCCGTTTCGAGATTGCGATTGGTGGCCGCCACAACACGGACATCCACCTGCACAGGCTCGGTTCCGCCGACACGCTCGTAAGGATGTCCTTCGAGCACGCGCAGAAACTTCGCCTGAATCGCAAGACTCATTTCGCCGACTTCGTCGAGCATCAAGGTTCCCTGGTGCGCCTGTTCGAACTTCCCGACCTTGCGACCGGTGGCTCCGGTGAACGATCCCTTCTCGTGCCCGAACAGTTCGCTTTCCAGCAGACTCTCGCTCAAGGCAGCACAGTTCATGCAGACAAACGGCCCGTTGCGGCGGCGGCTGCGAAAGTGGATCGCCCGCGAAACGAGCTCCTTCCCCACGCCGCTTTCTCCGCGAATCAGGACGGTGGCGTCCGTCGGTGCAATGCGGTCGATCTTCTGGTTGAGCTGCTGAATGAACTCACTGTCGCCAATGAGCTCACTCTCCATCGCCAGCTGCTCGCGCAGCGTCTCGTTCTCGACGCGGATGCGCGCAAGACCCGCCGCCAGCGATTCCTGACGCCGCAACGCCTCCAGGGCCACCGCACATTGATCGGCCACCGCCAGAGTGAACTCCAGATCTTCCGGGCCGAAGGGACGGTCGGGATTCGTCGAATACAGGTGGACGACGCCACAAACTGCCTGACCCTTACGAATCGGCGCGCAGATCACGCTCCGCGCCTGAATTTCGCCGAGGCTGTCCCGTTCGACGAGCGTCTGATCGGCGAGGATATCACGGGCCAGAACGGCTTCCCGCTCTTTCAGCACGATTCGCGACAGGTAGTCCGACACTTTCGGATACGAGTCCTCTTTCGTCGCCCGGTACGCGAGCATCGTGAGTCGCGATGGGTCGGGAAGATCTTCCAATTCCACGGGGAGCAGCAGCATCGCGCCGATGTCGGCATTCGTGCTGTCGATCAGGCCATCGAGCACCAGTTCCCCCAGCCGCGTCGAATCGGTCGCCGATCCCATTTCGAGCGCGAGCCGATACAGTTTCGCCAGCTCGCGGCTGGTGCGGTCGCGTGCGATGCCGCCGCTGCGATCGTCTCCCTCGTAGCGGGTCTGTCGCTTGCGATGCAGGATTTCCGGTTCGAAGACGACCGAGGAGCTGGCAACACTGGGATGCAGTCCGGTGCCGGTGTCTCCATCAAGGTTGGAGCGCTCGTTGCGTTCCAGTTCGGGGAGCGTTTCCGTCAGGTCGAACGTGAAGGCGAGATAGCTGCCGCCGATGCGGATGATCTGCCCCGACTGAAGCGGCACGTCGCCGATCGCGACCACGCCGTCCACGACGGTTCCGTTGCGACTGCCCAGATCGCGGAGCATCCACTGGTCGCCGCTCTGAAAGATCTCGCAGTGATTTCGGCTGCAGATGTCGTCTCGCAGAACGATCCGGTTCGTCGATGCCCGCCCGATGGTCATCACCTGGCCGGGAATCAGCCGGTACACGTCGCGCCACTTGTCGCCGGCCTTGACGACAAGATAAGCCGTCATCTGAGATGATGTCTCTGTCTTCTGGCCCATAATGCCCGGCTCAGCCTCCCACACTCCCTCACCGCAGGGCCTCATTCGCAACCCCGGTCGACGTCATCGGCAGCCTGACGCCGCTGCGGATCCAGAGGCGGCTTCACAATAAACCACGCGAATCATGCCCTGCAAGCAGATTCCCCAGCCGATCCCGAAGGAGTCCTCCGAAAAAGCGCCCGACATCGAGCAACAGAACCCGTCACGATCCCCACCGGGCACCTGCCCTTAAAGGATGCTTACGGCCCACGCACAGGGAACGTGGGCGCGCAGATGACCCGCAGGGGCGCGTGCCGCGAAAATTATAGTCCCGATTCGATTGACCCGTCGCTGATTCAGGCGAAGATGGAGCAGGCAGCACTGCGCGCGGCCGGTCATGCCCGTCATGCGGAGGGGGTCAACCCGATCGGACGGCATCTCACAGGAGCGCGGCAACAGGCGCGCTCGCGGCATCTGTCGGCTCGACGCAGAGCGGTGCATCCGCGCGTGGGCCGACGCCGGGCCATTGTTGTTGTTATCGTCTCGTTCCGACACATTCTGCCCTGACTGCGACGGACGCAGTTAAATTCGCTTCGACAGATCAGGATTCACCGGACACCTCTGAATCCACGCATCGTCCCATCGACATCTTCTCACTCCTGGAAATCTGGGGAGCTTCCATGCCTGCCTGGCCCGGTGGTCCATGCCCTGAATGCGGCGAAGAAATGCCCGCCCAACTGATTCACTGCATGAGCTGTCGCGCTCTGCTGAACACCGATCTCGAACAGGACAGCGTGGAAATTCCCGCCTTCGTCCCGCTGCAGGAGATCTCATGTATCATCGATCTGGAGCCGGAAGGGTACTACGTCGGCTGTCCCCACTGCCAACGCGAGCTGCGAATCCACCGCAAATATGAGGGAAAAACGGTCAGCTGCAAGAAGTGCAACGGCACTTTCCCGCTCGACCTGAATGCGCCCGGCGTCGAGCTCAAGGCGTATTACGGCGACTGCCCGCATTGCTCGGAGCGTCTGCGCATCGGCCTGAAGTATCGCGGCATGAAGGTCGCCTGCAAGCAGTGCGCGGGAAAGATCCAGCTCAAGTGATCGCACTGGCGGCAAACGCCGGATGACCTTCCGGTGTCATGAGACGGCGCTCCGCACGCGAGCGGGAAAGTTCTGAGGCGCGAGTCCGACGCCTTCAAATCGCGACTGCGGCCGCTCAGCGCTTGCTCCTGCCAGCCGACGCCGGCTTTTCGGGATCTTCGACAGAGAGCGGCGGCAGCCCGGTCGCGGCGCGAGAACCGGCGGCCGATTTCCCCTCCGCTTCCGCGAAGTCGGTGACGGTCTGCTCCTCGATTCCGGTTTCCGATTCGGCAGGACGCATCGCGTACAGCTTGCCCGAAGCATCGAAGAGGAGCGCCACGTTCAGGTGCCAGCGTTCGCCATTCGGGCGGTTCCAGATGTCGCAGTAGAAAATGTTGTTGCCACTTCCCGCGACATGCTGGATCCCCGCCTTTTCGAGCCGCCTGGCGGCCTCTTCCCGGGAGGTTCCCATCGGGACGACCGCGGAAACGGCTTCCCGCTGCTGGTCATAGCTGAGCGGAGCCTCGACAAACCGCCCCGGCCCCCCCTGACATCCCGCGAGCCCACCAAGCAGCAGCACGCACAGGACGGTCCCGGAGAGTCCGCGGAGCATCCGCATCGTTCCGTCGCACCGAATCCGCATGGGCACCTCCGTGTGCTGTCGCGAAGTCAGAACTGCTTCAGAAACCGCACGTCATTCGCGGTGAACAGGCGGATGTCCTGAATGTTGTGCCGACGCATGCAGAACCGCTCCACCCCCAGGCCGAAGGCGAATCCGCTCACCTGCTGGGGGTCGTACCCGACGGCGCGGAGGACGTTCGGATCGACCATTCCGGCCCCGCCGATCTCCAGCCAGCTCTTTCCCCCTTCGCCCCAGCTCATGTCGACTTCGACCGAAGGCTCGGTGAAGGGGAAGAATGACGGGCGAAAACGGATGTGGACGTCGTGCCCGAGATAGGTCGTGGCGAAAAGCCGCAGCACCGTTTTCAGCTCCGCCATCGTGACCGAGGGACCGACCATCAGCCCCTCCATCTGGTGGAACATGCAGGAGTGCGTCTGGTCGATCGTGTCGGGCCGGTACACACGGCCGATGGAGATGATCCGGATGGGAGGCGGCGTCTGCTCCATCACGCGGATCTGGACGGTCGAGGTCTGACTCCGCAGCAGCCGCGGCTCCTGCGTGGCGACGCCTGCGGTGGCGAGGAAGAAGTTATCGAGGGGATCGCGGGCGGGATGATCCGCCGGGATGTTGAGCGCCTCGAAGTTGTGATACTCGTCCTCGATCTCGGGGCCTTCGGCGGGGGTGAAGCCGAACCGCCCCATGATGTCCTTGAACTCGGCGATCGTCTGCGTCAGGGGATGCAGACGGCCCAAACGGGGGCGAATCCCCGGAAGGGTCGTATCGATTCCCGTGAGCACGGCCTTGGGACGCGCCAGCTCGCGCTGGCGGCGTTCGAGCGCCTGGGTGACCCGCTCCTTGACTTCGTTGAAGCGCTTGCCCAGCACCGGCTTTTCTTCGCGGCTGGCCTTCCCCAACAGTGCCTGCAGATCGCGGAGCCGCCCCTTGCGCGCTCCGAGAAACTCGATGCGTACCGCCTCGATCTCGGCGGCGTTGGCTGCGGCCTCCAGCGCGGCGAGCGCTTCTGTCTCGTAGCGATCGAATTCAGCGACCAGATCCATCGACGCGGGGTTCCCAATTCAGGGGTGAGGCCAACGGCTCCCGACCGGGGCACACCGGGCGAAGCGGGCAACAGAGCGGCCGGGACGCACCCGCTTCAAAGAGAACCGGCGGCGGGATTCTGCTCCTCGCCGCCCCTTCCGGCCCGCCTCGCCGATCGGCCGGAGGCGGCCGACGCGAGGTTTGACTGTCGTCGTGAGCGCAGCCCCCTCCTCCACGCGGCCGGGCAACCGGGAGGAGACGCGGTATCGCTTAAGCGACTGCCGGCTGGGCGGCATGCTCCTGCGCGAGCTGAACGAGCTCGTCGAAGATCTGCGGCTCGAAAATCGCGATCTCGCTGAGCATCTTGCGATTCAGCTTCACTCCCGCGGCCTGCAGGCCGTGAATGAAGTTGGAGTAGCTCAGGCCCCGGGCGCGGCACCCGGCGGTGATGCGCGTGATCCACAGGGCGCGCATCGTCCGCTTCTTCATGCGGCGATCGCGGAACGCAAACGCGCGCGACCGCAGCAGTGTTTCCTTCACTGTCCGGAGCAGCTTCCGCCGCCCCATCACATTCCCGGCTGCTTCCTTAAAATACCGCTTCTTGGCCCGTCGACGCGCGGCACCTTTACGAACTCTCATGGATGCACGTTACCTGCGAAAGAACAATGCCGAAAGCCACTCGGGGACTTCCGGGCGAACTGGCAGAGAAGCAGACTGCGAAGCGTCAGCCGACCGGCAGACAGGCTTCGCCTAGAGACAAGGCCGCAGCCCCTCCGCGATGATCCGGGCCTCGGCCCCGACGACGACACCATCGCTCCGCAAGCGGCGGCGACGGCTGGCGCTCTTGCCGCTCAGCAAGTGGCCGCGGTAAGCCTTGCGATGCTTCACCTTGCCGGTCGCGGTCACCTTGAACCGCTTCTTCATTCCCTTATGCGTCTTCTGCTTGGGCATGCTCGGCCCTCTAAATCTTTCGTTGACTTACAGTTGGATTCGCGAGCCGCGGTCGCCCGTAACGCGGCAACACGGCGACCGGCACCGGAAACCGGGGATTATAGCGAGACTCGCCCCCCGGTTTCCAGAGTACTTGAAAAAAACCGCGGCGGCGGCCCTGTTCGCGGTCAGCCCTTGGGGGCCAGAACCGCCGTCATGTTCTTGCGGCCTTCCATGGTGGGCGGCTTTTCCACCTTCGCCACATCGTCCAGCGAGGCGATGATCTCATTGATCATCTCGCGGCCGCGGTCGACGTGGGCCATTTCCCGCCCGCGGAACATGACGTTCACCTTCACCTTGTCACGATCCGCCAGGAACTGACGCGCCTGCTTGACCTTGAACTCGATGTCGTGATCGCCCGTCTTGGGACGCAGACGGATCTCCTTGACCTGCACCTGGTGGGTCTTGGTGTTCTTCGCCTGCTTCTTCTTTTGCTCATACTTGAATTTGCCGTAATCCATGATTCGGCAAACCGGAGGCCGTTCGTCCGGAGCAACCTCCACCAGATCCATGCCCGCCTGAGCCGCAATCTCAAGGGCTTCATCGGTCGACATGATGCCCAGCATTTCCCCGTTGTGGTTCACCACGCGCACCGGCGAGATTCGGATCTGTTCGTTGAGACGATGACTCGTATCGATTGCTGTTACCCTCACTTCTCTAAAGAAACGCGCCGCACGACGCCCGCCGGCAAAATCTCGCCAGCATGAAAATTCGGCGCCCCCGGACGCAAACTCACCTGCCGGTCCCGGGATTTCCTCACGACCAGAATCCGGCGCCGGCCAGTGCCTCCTGCATCAGGTTGCCTCAGCACACGCGGAATCGCGAGTTCCGGCGAAACGGCGCCGGTACCTGCGGGTGGGGGAGCGGCCGCAGCGGCACGCAACCTGATGCGGAACACGTATTTGTATCTCCGCAAAATCAGCCAGTCAAGAACTTCCTGCGAAATCGTACTCCTCGTCCCTCAAACTTGAATCTTTTCGATTTTCCCTGAAGACACTCTCCGCTTCCTCCAGCATCTCCGCTTCTCCCCTCACCGGGAGACAACCTGATCATTCCTTTGGAAATCCACCAGTATTTTCTTGCTTGTCAAGACCGATCCCCCTATGCTGGTCAGATCAATGGTCTGCGGGCTACCAATCGTTCCGTCTCACTTCTCGAGATGGATGCACCGCTGGACGTTCTCTAGCGACTCCCGGAAAAATTCCGTTTTAGCACAATCATGGATGGGGCGGTGGATCGGGTCTGCCACGCCTTGACATGGTGTGGACAAGGTGTCCCTTGCTCCGATCCGGTCTGCTGCGCGCGGGGCTCAGCCACGCGCTGACTCTGCTGATTCTCTACCCGTCCCTTGCTCTCGCAGCCCCCGAATCCGGCACCGCGACGAAGCCCGACAAGACGCCCCGGGCCGCCAGCAACCTGCGCCGCCTCAAAGGCTGCGATATCACCGGCAAGCTGCATCGCCTCGGGGAACGCGAATCGACGCGCGGCGTGGTGGTCGTCTTCCTCGCCACCCAGTGCCCGATCAGCAATGCGTACATCCCGCTGCTGAACAAGCTGGCGACGATGCATCAGACGAAAGGGATCGAGGTCTACGGCGCGATCTCGAATCCCGGTGTCACCCGGGCCGACGCGGCCCGCCACCACCGCGAATACCAGCTTCGCTTCCCGGTCCTCTTCGATGCCTCGGGGGATCTCCGCAGCAGCCTGAAACCGACCCACACACCCGAAGTTTTCCTGCTCGATCGCGAAGGCAAGGTCCTTTACCAGGGGGCGGTCGACAATCGCTATGCGGCTGTCGGCCGCAAGAAACAGCAGGCGACCGAACACTATCTCCTCGATGCGGTGGCGGCGACTCTCAGCGGCCGCCCGATTTCCGTGAAATCCAGCAAACCGATCGGATGCCTTCTGGAAGACGCCCCTTCCGCCGCCGCATCGGGCAAGGTGACTTTCAACCGCGACATCGCGCCGATCCTGTTCGCGAACTGCAGCCGCTGTCACCGCCCGGACCAGGCCGCCCCGTTTTCACTGCTCACCTATGCCGACGCGAGCCGGCACGCGAAACAGATCGTCGAAGTCACGAAGTCGCGGCTGATGCCCCCCTGGAAGGCGGTGCCGGGCATCAACCACTTCAAGGATGAACGCCGGCTGACCGATGCCGAAATCGAGCTCATCGCCGAATGGGTCGCCGACGGAAAAGCCGAAGGAGATCCCGCCGACCTCCCCCCTGCTCCCGAGTTTCCCAAGGGATGGCAGCTCGGCACGCCGGACCTCATCCTCCGCATGCCACAGGCGTTTGAAGTCCCGGCCTCAGGGCCCGATGTTCTGCAACATTTCGTGCTGCCCACCGGCCAGGAGGACATGCGTCTGGTCTCCGCCGTCGAGTTTCAGCCCGGCAATCCGCGTGTCGTGCACCATGCGAGCTTCTTCCTCGACAATCACGGCTACGGGCGGAAACTCGATCATGCCGATCCCGGCATCGGATACGGCGGCGGGGGAGGCCCCGGCTTCTTCCCTGTGGGAACGCTTCGCAGCTGGCTGCCGGGGATGACGCCGCGCCCCCTGCCCGAAGGCTCCGGCCGCATCATGCCCCGCAATTCCGATCTCGTGCTCGAGATTCATTATCAGTGTAGCGGCAAGCCCGAGAAGGACCAGTCCACCGTCGGCCTGTACTTTGCCCCGCCACGATCAAGACGCCTGATCGCCGAGTTGCAGCTCTTCAACTTCCATCTCGAAATCCCGCCCGGAGAGGCGCGGCACCGCCACTCGGCGTCGTATACGCTCCCCGCCAACGCCATCATCCTCGACTGCGCGCCCCACATGCACCTGCTCGGGCGGGAAATGAAGGCGACCGCAACCTTACCCGACGGGACTACCCAGATCCTGATGTGGGTCAAGGACTGGAACTTCAACTGGCAGGAGCAGTACGAGTATCTCGAACCGATCCGCCTCCCCAAGGGAACCCGGATCGACGTGGACGCCTGGTACGACAACTCGACGGACAACCCGCTGAATCCGTTCTCGCCCCCTCAGCTCGTCCGCTGGGGTGATCAGACCACCGATGAAATGGGGATCTGTCACTTCCACTTCACCTGCGACACCATGCAGGAGCTGGCGACGATCAACCTGGATTACTCCGAGCGTGTGCTCGCCATGATCAAGGAAATGCGGAACATGCGGTTCGGCATCCCGATCGGCGACCCGTCCGATGCGGCGTCCGCCTTCAAAAGCATCGACGCCGCGGTGCGTCCCTTCAACTCCCCGGTGAACGAGCCGATCCGTGGGCGCCTGCGTCCCCGCGGTCGATAGGACACTTTGCCCTGCATCACGTGGCCAACTGACTGGGGCTCGACGAAGGAACGCCGGGTGCGAAAGCGTGGCAACCACCAGCCAGCCGCATCCCCATGAGGCACGGAGCGGTCCAACCGCGCTGCGCAGAATCACCGGGAGGAGGCACCAGGCCCAACCGCTCAGCCTCTCCTCGTGCTGAGCGGTCTTGCCCGGGATTCTTGCCGGTTTCCGGCCGCCTGCCCGAAATCCATTCGTTCCCGCGGGGCTGTCAGAACAGCTCGCTGATCGGCTGGCCGTTGTTCTCGACGATGTAGCGGGGACGTCCGCGGTTGTCGAGATAGGTCGCATCGAGCGGCACGTCCATGTAGCGATAGATCGTCGCCGCGAGATCGCACGGAGTGACGGGGCGTTCCTTGATCTGTCCGCCGTCCCGTTCGGTGGCTCCGATCACCTGCCCGTGCCTCAGTCCGCCGCCGGCCATCGCCATCGACATGACGACCGGCCAGTGATTGCGGCCGTCGGTGCTCCCCTGGGTCCCCATGGTCGGCGTCCGGCCGAATTCTCCCATGGCGATCACCAGCACATCATCCAGCATTCCCCGCTCGTCGAGATCCCCCACAAGCGTGGTGATGAGGTGATCGAAGAGCGGCAGCAGCGGCCCGAGCCCGCGCTTGATCCCCCCGTAAGGCGGAATATTATCGCCGTGCGTGTCCCAGGTGCCCGACGCCGGGTGATAGCTGAGGTCGATGGTGACGAAACTCACCCCCGCCTCGACGAGCCGGCGGGCGAGCAACGCCTGCTGACACCAGAGATGCTTGCCGTACCGCGCGCGGGTCGCTTCCGGTTCCTGCGACAGGTCGAATGCGTTCTGCGCCCGCCGCCCGATGAGCATCTCCACCGCCTGGCGGCGGTACGTATCGAGCGCCTCCATCGAACCGGTCCGGTCGAGATCGCTGCGGAGGCGGTCGAATTCTTCCATCAGCGAACGGCGTTCGAAGATCCGGCTCGCGCTGATCCCGGCGGGAAACTGGAACATGTCCGCCCCGGAGAGCTTCCCCGTGTCGCCTCCGACGACATCGTAAACGGGCAGCCGGGCCGCATCGTTCGCCACGAAGGGATCGTACTGCTTGCCGAGATAGCCCCCGAAAGCGACGTGAGAACGCGACCTCATGAACGTCACATACGGCGGCATCGAGGGGTCATTCGCACCGCGGAACTTCGCGATGACCGAGCCGATCGCCGGATACTTGTCTCCTTCGGGGTTCACCCGCGGGGCGGCTTCAAGGTTCCCGGTCTGGAACACCGCATTCGGCTCGTGATTGCTGCCGCGCGCGTCCACCGAGCGAATCAGCGTGAACTTGTCGAGCATCGCCGCCTGTTTGGGGAGATGTTCGCAGATCGAGACCCCCGGAAGGGCCGTCGAAATCGGGCTGAACGGCCCGCGATTCTCGATCGGCCGGTCAGGCTTCATGTCCCACGTGTCGATGTGACTCGGCCCGCCCGTCATCCACAGCAGAATGACGCTCTTGCCGCTCGAACCCGGTCGCCCTGCTTCGGCGGCCCGGGCCCGCGATCGCAGGACTTCGGGCAAGCTCAATCCGGCCAGCCCGGCGAGGCTCGCTTTCAACATCCCCCGGCGACTTTCGAGCACGAGCCCCTCGCGCGTCGTCCCCAGGTAGTTTTCAAACGCATGTCGCCCGTGTCCGCTGCAGCGCCCGCTGTTCATCGACCTCTCCGAAGAAGAACGAGTCCGTCTGTCCACACCCGGCAGGAATGCGCATCGGCATCGCCGCAGGGGATTCTTTCACCCTGCAATATATAAACAACTGCTCACCTCTACAAGAACACCCACCGGCCTGTCATTTCATTCGGCAGACCGGGCGGCGTCTCCCGAGGAGCAATCACGCGCAGAACAGCCCCGCCCTGCGCGGGCAACCTGGAGTCACCTGTCCGGGGAGCAGACGATGCGCTGATTTCCCGCGGCAATTTCGCTTCATTGCTGCTCGATCAGCTCAATTTCAACGTCGCGCCACGCTTCCCCCGTGCAGGGGCAGAATTCGAGTCGGTACTGCAGTTCGTTCCGCAGCTTTGTCAGTACCTGTTCACGCGTGGCCGCCGTGACCTCCACACGCCCGACTTCCGGCCCTTCGTGCCGGGCGCTCCATGCTCCCCCTTCACGGCGAGCTAACTGACAGGAGAACTTCATGATCTGCTCCCCGCATGATTCGCCGCCGCATATCTCGCCGCTGTGCGTCGCGGCAGCCATGCAGCAAACCGGGCATCGCGCAGTGCGAGAACGGAACGACGGCTAGAAGTGACAGCGCAGCTGGCCGCGCTTTTCGAGATATTGCTGGTGGTATTCCTCCGCCCGGTAGAACTCGGGAGCCGGCTGGATCTCGGTGACGATCGGGCGGCCGAACTTCCCGCTGGCGTCGAGTGCCTCTTTCGACGCGCGAGCCGCCGCTTCCTGCTCGGGGGAGAAGTAGAAAATGACCGAGCGATACTGCGTTCCGACATCCGGCCCCTGCCGGTTCAGCGTGGTCGGATCGTGGCTGTTCCAGAAGACCTGCAGCAGCTGGTCGTAACTCACCTCGTTCGGATCGTACTCCACGAGCACGACCTCGGCATGGCCGGTCCGGTCGGTGCAGACCTGTTCATAAGTCGGGTTGGGGACAGTTCCTCCCGCATAGCCGACCGCCGTCTCGCGAACCCCCGGCGTGCGGCGGAACTCCGCCTCGACACCCCAGAAGCAGCCCGCTCCGAACATCGCCTTTTCCATCGCCTGACTCCTCTCTTCTTTCGCTACTTTCGAACTGCTCCTGGCGAACGACTCTCACCAACGCCCGGAGGTGAGGGATTCACCGCGTTGCCACTTCTCCCGCAGACTCGCATCGGTTCGTGCGGACGAAGCCTTCACAATCGCCTTTCAGTGCGGGAAGCGGGGCAACCTTTCTCAATTGTAACGCCGTGTGGGCGGCTGTCGCCGAACGGGGCAATCTTCGACGGGACTTCGCATGTCCGTTTCGCCGCCGGTTCCTCCCGGACCGGCTTCCTCCCCCTGCTCTCGAATCGAAAAAGCAACCTGTGGCCGATTGACGATTTGTGACTGAAGGGCGTCCTTCGGCGGAGTTGACCCGCGATCCACGTTCATGGAGGCCACTCGTCAGGCCGATAAGAAAAGCGAATGCGGGTATTGGATCCGTAGAATCCTCAGACAGGAGGGAATGGGGGAGATGTCGGACCACATCGAATACGAAGAGATTTCCGCCGATGAGGTTGACCGCATTGTGGGTGAGCTCAACCGGTTGATGGAGTCGACCGACAGCACGAACATCCGTGCGATGATCGCCGACGCCGCGAATGAAATCCTGAGCCTCGTCTACGAGGAAGACGAACTCGACAGTCAGGCCGCCTGACCTGCGCCGCGGGTTCCTCTTCATTGCGGAGAGGCAGAACGTCAATGCAATCAGCCCGGCATCGCGGGAATCCGCCGATGCCGGGCTGTTGTGTTTCTTGAAGTCTGGAAGCTCGATTGGGGAACGTTCCTCTTCACCGCAGAGCCCCGGGCCGTCGCCTCATTCGGCCGGATTTCTGCGGGGACGCACGCACACGCTCAATTCACCGGATCGGGAGTGGGGATGAGGGTATCGGGTGCCGTTGTCGGTCCTGAGGGAATACCGGAAGGAACGGGACTGGTGAGCGACGGAACCGATCCGTCAGGGGCAATCACCGTACCGGGAGCCACCGTCGTACCGTAGGGATATCCTCCGTAATAAGGAGCACCGTACATTGGATCGCCGGGAATCGGGGCACTGTAAACCGGAGCCGGATATACGGGAGCCGGCAGGAGCCGGGGACCATACGCCGGGAGGAAAGCTCCCGGTCCCGGGTGCACTCTCACGCGGGTCCCCAGTGGCCGCGAGGAGACACCGACACGCACTCCGCCCGCCCGCACGCGAACACGTACTCCCGCTTCACTGGGAGGCGGGTCCCAGATGAGCATTCCGGACACCAGTGCCGGAAATGACGCCGCCAATATCCACCTGAATTTCATAAGCATCTCTCCTGAACGGACCAACGGAACCGCCCCGCGCCACGCCCCGGTTCGGGGAGAACCGGGCAAGAATGAAACGGCTGCGAATGACAAACCTGAAAGGGTGACGGCTCATTCGGGCTTGCCGTCCGCCTTCCAGTCACAGCCGGGAAACTCTTCGGAAACCAAAACGCCCCTCGGGGCCCGAGGACACTGTCAGGGAACGTCGCCGCGCGTCCGCACGGTCGAACAGGCGTTTCACCGGTGCCGTTCAGAGTGCTGTTCGAGAGGGACGAATTCGTAACGCCCCCTTACGCGATCCCGGTCGCGATTTCGGTCTGTAACGGCGTTGTTCGGAATGCGCGCGAACCGGGGGTACGCGCTGTTGAGACACGCGGTTCACCGCTTCAGACGTTTCCGCGATGCCGGCCGCGTTCCCTGGTGGGTTGCTGCCGACGCTCGCGCCTGCCTGCTCTTCTACTTCGACGCGAGATGTGGGGGCGCTTCAATTTTGCGGCGGCCCCGCTCCCCCCTTGGGCAGTTGGAAAACCGCCTGTGACCGGGTCACGTCCTACGTTGAATCAGAACCGGAGATCCAGCAGCTTCCGGTCGTGCGCTCCCTTCCTTTCAGGCAGCAGGATGTGAAGGACAAAGTGTCCCCTGTCCCTCCTTTCTTTGCGCGCATGGGAACGCAGGCGCTCCAACTCGAACCGCACGCATCCCCCAAGCGCACTTGCTGCAATCGCTTCGGCCCTGCTGCCGCGCCACGCGCTCCGTGAAGAACAGCGATCGAGGCGCCCTCTTCGCAGAGACGTTCCACTGGACATTGCAGCGGGCATCGCTGACGATAGTTGCAGTGCTTCTGCCCGGATGAACTTTGGCGGAGGCGCCGATTCTGCTCACGAGAGCCAGCGCGATCCCGTCTGCGGAAGGAGAACAGCAGATGAAGTTCCCGATTCGATTCCTGGCAACGATCACGGCACTCGCCGTCTGGCCTCTAAATGGAGTCCCGGCGACCGCCGAAGCGCAGGATGTCTCAGTCCGCATCAATCGTCGCGGCAAGGTAATTGTCCGCCAGCCGGGGCCGTTGCGGAGAATTCTCCGCGGCGAACCGCTCGTGGAGCCGCTTCCGCACTCCTTCGATCCGCTGTCCGATCCCGCACTGCCGGAATCGAGCGAACCCACCCGACACTTTACGGCAAGGCCGCTGCGTCTGTTGCCGATCCCGCGACTGCTTGTTCCGCCCCCTGGTCCGCTCTACACCCCGTACGCGGCACCCTCCGCACCCTCGCCGCACGCTGCGGATGCGTTTGCGCTCCCGCAGCCGTTCCGCCAGCTGCCGAGCGAGCCGCCCCCGCGTCCGCGATTGGAGACCGCCGACGATCCGCTCGAGGATTCAGACTCACTCTCCACCCCTGCGGAGCCCCGCACGCGGCGGTTCGATCCCGACTTCGCCCCCGCGGAGTTTGCATCACCCCAACGCCGCCGCGCGATCGAGCCGGTACCGGAGCCGCAGCCCCGTGACCGGGAGGTGGAACGCCGTCCGCGACGTCTCCCCCGTGACGTTCCCACACCGGGACTGGTCCCCGCGCCGCAGGACGCTCCCCAACCAGTGAAACCCGATCCCCCGGTTCCGCAGCCCGCGGCACCCGACACAGCACCGACGGAATCAGGCCCGGCCCTGATCAATCCGAACGGGGAATAACGCGGAAGCAGGCTGCGACGTGAATGGTGAATCAATCAGGCCAGCACTCGCTGCTTGCGATACCAGTGAGCGGCGTACCAGCCGTGCGCAGTGTTCCTGACGGGGATTGAATTCCCTCCTCAGGAACACTGCCCGGGCCGCTGTGCTGTCCGGCTGTCAGGAAAGCGCACCACAAGAAGTGGCGAGCGACGTCAGACCGTCGGCTCCCAGCCGGGTTCGTACTCGCGCTGCCAAAATGCCTGGGCCTCGGCATCATTGAGGATGTGCCCGTTCTTCGGGTCGCAGCGGAGTTCGCGTCCGACGCGATGCGCGATCACTCCCAGGTGACACATGAGCGTGCTCTTGTGCCCTTCCTCGATCTCAGCATGCAGTGAGGTTCCCTTGCGGATCGAATCGAGGAAGTTGGCAACGTGGTCGCTGTCGCCGGCGGGGCTGCTCTGCTTCTCAAGCTCCTTGTTCTTCCGATCGTAGATCCGGTAGTCCGCTCCGCCGATCACGAGGCTGCCGGCATCTCCGTAGAAGGCGATGCCCGAGCCGGTGGAATCGAGCCCGCGGGCATGCCAGCTTCGCCCTTCCCAGGTGATCATCTTGTCGCCGTAGTTGAAGGTCGCGATGTGGGTATCGGGCGTCTCGCGATCGTCATCGAAGTAGATCTTGCCGGCGCTGGAGCTGACCCGTTCAGGATAATCGACGCCGAGCCCCCAGCGGCAGACATCCAGAGTATGCACGCCGTTATTGCCGATCTCGCTGGTCCCCCAGTTCCAGAACCAGTGCCAGTTGTAATGCACGACGTTGTCGCGGTAGGAAGTCCGCGGTGCCGGCCCCTGCCAGAGTTCATAATTCAGCCATTCGGGAACCGGTGCGGTTTTCCCGTGGCCGATCGACTCGCGGGGATTTGTATACCACCCGCGCGCGAAGAGCACCTTGCCGATCGCCCCTTCGCGCAGCTTCTGAATCGCCTCGACCACCGCGGGCCAGCTTCGCCGCTGTGTGCCGAGCTGAACCCGGCGATCGTACTTGCGGGCCGCGGCAACCATCAGTTCCCCTTCGCGGGGATTGTGGCTGCACGGCTTCTCCACATAGACATGCTTCCCCGCCTTGCAGCCGAGGATCGTGGCCGGGGCGTGCCAGTGGTCCGGCGCGGCAATCACCAGCACATCGACGGCCCGGTCGTCGAGGATCCGCCGAAAGTCTTCGATCACCTGCGGCTTGCGGCCGTTGATCTGCTCGACGGCCTCGGCGGCCTGGGCCGCGCGGCGCTGATCCGGATCGCAGACGTATGCGACTTCGGACCCGGCCTGCCCTTCGAACTCCTGCGCCAGGCGGGTGCCTCGTCCCCCCAATCCCATCACGCCGACAACGATCTTCTCCGCCGGAGCCGCCCCCGCGGCCCAACTGTTCACTCCAAGCTGCAGCGCCACACTTCCGGCCGCTGCCTGTGTCAGGAAATCGCGTCGGTTCAGTTGCTCGTTCATCAGGGCTCTCCTGCAGTTCGAAGGTAAGATCGCAAGTGGCCGCAGTTGCCACGGAGGACGGAACCAGACTCCGGCAACTTCCTGCTGCCGCGAAACCCTTGCGGCGACATTGGTGTCCTCGGCGGCAGTGGTCCGCGCGACGGCTTCACAATATCCCATCATTCAGGTCGCGGCAATTCCCGGGAGAGTCCTGGAACTCAACGCTTCTCGCGCAGGACCGTGCGACCACGGCCGGCCGATCACCCGGTGCTCGTCTCCACTTCGGACTCCTACAGGGAAGAATCTTGCCGCTGATGGCGGTTCCGCATCGCCACCATACACGCAGGGAAATGATGCGCTGTTCACCGAGCGTCCTCGAACACAGCAATCGATGCCTGATCCGATCTGAGCAAGCAGGTTGCCCGGAAGCGCAAATCGAAGACCGGCACGGTTCGCGCGATCAAACGGCAAGAGCCCGGATATGAATTCCGGGCTCCTGGAGGCATTCCCTTCTGCGGCGCTATGCTCGCCGGAAGTTGCTCGTTCGCATTCACGCATCCGGCGGCAGGGGCCGGTCGCGGTCGTGATCCACAATGCAGAAGAAGCCGAACGGCTCGTTGGTGTCGTTGCGAAGCTGATGGACTTCCAGCGGCGGTACATACGCAACGTCGAACTGCTGGAGCGGCAACTCACGGCCACCACTGAGCAGCGTCCCCGCGCCCCGCACGCAGATGACCGTATGCGTGTGCCGATGTTTTTCGAGGCTGCTGTATCCGCCCGGCTCGATCTGGAAATAGCGCAGATCGAAAGCCGTCTCCTCGCGATTTCCCGTGATGAGCTCGTGCCGCGCCACATCGCGGAACGGCAGCGTTGCCGAGTTCTTGTACACGGTCGCTTCCCGCCCGTTCCAGGAGAAGTCCGGCGAGAAGGCGAGGTGCTGCATCGTCGTAGCGGCAGTCTCAGGACGCCTGATCGTGCCGGCCGATGATGCTCCGGGAAGTTCGCACGCCGACACAAATGAACCTGCGGGTTGCGGATCGACGAGCCGCGCGGGAAAGTGCTTCTCGATCTGCTCGACGAAGGCCCGCGTACTCTGTTCGAGACTCTCCGAGTGCGTCAGCAGTGCTCCGCCGATCAGGCAGACGACGTCCGAACCGTACTGCTCGGCCATCTGTGGAATATTGTTGAGCCGCATCCCTCCCGCGGGAGCGGGAAACGCCGGCTTCAACTCTCCCAGGGGATCGCGGAGCCGGGTTCCAATCTCCCGGCACTCGGCATCCGAGAACGTAAAGCGGCCCCCCGCGTTGGGGAAAATCGACACATCGACCCCGCTCAGGCGGAACAGCGTTCCGAGCAGAATTCCCGGATCGATCCCGTGCCGGGGATCGTGGAAAAATGCTCCGGTCGCCGTCGGATGCGCGAGCACGACGAGGCGACAGGTCTCCGCCATCCGCCGCACCTGATCGAGGCCGAGCAGCAGCGGCGGAACCATCACTCCCGGAACTCCCTCCTGCACGAGGAACTCAAGCGAACGTTCGAGCCGCTCGGCGGGAGCCATCAGGTTGGGGATATAAAGAGTGTTTCGGCCCGTGCGTTCATTCGCCGCCCGCACCGCGTCATGACAGCGGCTGACGCGATCACAGAACGCTTCGAACGAACGGTCATGAAGATTGTGATCATCCTTGACGATGTCACCGCCGCCGAGTGCGAACTGGCCGGCGATCCGCGCGAACTCTTCGTTCGCCGAGCCGACCGGCTTCAGCGCCGTCGCGAGCAGCGGCCGCCCGAAGACGCCCAGCAGCGTCCGGATGCCCTCGATGCCGAAGTTCGGGCCACGGAATCGCGAGAGCAGTTCGCCGGGCAACTGCAAGTCGATGAGGCGAATGTTCCGCTTCATCGAGATGTTGCCGTAAACGAGATTCAGCAGTTGCGGGAGCTGATCGCCGACAAGTTCCGCGTTGTAGGCGATGGTGACATCGAACATTTCCGGAGCGTGCGGGACCGGCTGGATCTGTTCGACGCGGCCGACGATCTCCTCGAAGAGCGGGGACGAACGGACCAGAGACTCGGGGACTTCGACCGTCTGTTCGAGCGCAATATCGCGACTGACAGCCTGGATCTCGTCGGCGGAACAACCGACGCGGTAGACGGCAAACACCTGAATCATCGCAGTCTCGTCTTCGGTAAACGGGAATCAGCACGCGGTCGCGGGAGCGGAGGAACAGGAATGCGGGAGACAGCCGGCGCTTCGAGATGTCCCGGCCGCATCAGCACATTTGCCACAAGAGAGGATTCGGTCCCCTGACTCGATGGGAAAGGACCTGCTCCGCATCGTCCGCTTCCCTCGGCCCGAGAAAATGCTCGCCGGGCAGCAGTAATGATACGGAAAATCGGGGGAAAAATTTCGAGGCGGGACCGCATCCGAAGGGACCGGGAGCGAGTAAGGCGGCGACTCCCTTTGCAACAATTTCCTCCGCCACTTTACAAATCGGGAGTCGCGAAGTATAGCGTAGCGGCAACGGCCCCCCTTACTTTCCCGCCGGGAAAACCGGGCCTTCGGGCCGCTCAAAACGCAGTCCCCGCTCACCTGTGTAAGCGGACAGCCTGCTCCCGCGGAAGCCGTCTACGAGGCGTTCCATCCATGCAGTTCCTTCCGACCCGTCTGCCCGGCGTTGTGGAAATCGAACCTCGAGTCTTCGGAGACGTGCGCGGCTTCTTTCTGGAGACGTACCACAAGCCCCGCTTCGAAGCGGCCGGCATCCATCTCGAGTTCGTGCAGGACAACCATTCCCGCTCGATCGAAGGAACGCTCCGCGGGTTGCACTACCAGTTGCGATACCCCCAGGGGAAACTCGTCCGGGCGATCCGCGGCGAGATTTTCGATGTGGCGGTCGATCTCCGCCGCCATTCCCCCACCTTTGGCCAGTGGACTGGAACCGTCCTGAGCGAGGCAAACCGCCGTCAGCTTTACATTCCCCCCGGCTGCGCGCACGGCTTCTGCGTGCTGGGAGAAATGGCCGAAGTGATCTACAAGTGCACCGAAATCTATCATCCCGAGGATGAGCATACGCTCCTCTGGAATGATCCTGACATCGGCATCGACTGGCCGATTCCGTCTCCCTTGCTGTCCGAAAAGGATCGACAGGGGCGGCGTTTCGCCGAAGCGGCAGTCTACGAGTAATCCGGAGCTTGCATCCCTCGGGCGGCGTCACACCCGCAGTCTGACGCGGCAATTACGACGCTCCGTAGATTCACGCCTGACGAACGGCTGCACTGCAAAGCCCGCGGCGTTTAGCGCGGCGGAGGGGGCAGCTCGACATAACCCGGCGGAGGACCGTAACCGGGAGGAGTCTCCAGGGCACTCTCCTGCGGCCGGTAGCTGGTCGTATGCGTCGCGGTCTTGGGAGTGCGGGTCGTGGGACCGAAAGTCGGGCCTTCCGAAGGAATCTCATCCATCGGGAATTCTTCCGGAGCCCCGAAGCTCGGAGCATCGGACTGCGGGAAGGCGGGAACCTGGTCCGGCACGGGAGTCAGCTGCTGAGGCTGCGAGTAATTCCGCCCGGGACGGGAGTAAGTCGCACACGCGCAGCAGACCAGAGCCGCCACACACGCAAAGGGAAACCACGATCTCATCGACACACCTCGCAAAGCGAACGTCGCGCGCCTCGTCCCGCAACAGCAAAGAGCCGCCGTCAAGAGCAGTGGCGGCCCGGCAGGAGCGAAAAGGCACAGATTGGTGAGGGGGAACCGGCCGCAACCCGCTCTCGCCGTCCGAGGCGGGCTGATGGGTTGCGGCGAAGATCGACTTCGGACATGTGTTCGAGAGGCGCGGCCCGGGAGTGAGCCGCGCGGACTCCGCACCTCAGTCCTCGAGACCGAGGCGATACTTCAACTGTTCGAAGCGTTCGCAGAAGTCTTCGCTCGACGAGTGCACGTGCTCGGCTTCGGTGATGAACTTGATCTCTTCGCTGCAGTTCAACCGGGCGTCGAACAGGACTCGTTCGAATTCCGAGAGATCCTGCCCGTACATGATCAGCAGCTTGTGTTCATCGAACTGCACTTCCATCGGGATGTTCGGGTTCAGCACCGCGATGCCCGTGCAGCCGTCATCCAGGAGCAGATCCTCGAAATCGTAAAGGATGCTCTTCAGCACCGGCAGGTCGATGTGCTCGCGATAGAGGTCTTCGTGGCCGCGGGACGAGCGGTTGTGGCTCGTCTCGAGGACGACGTCGACTTCGGTTCCGAGCGGATCGAGCAGGTCGAAGAACAGATCGAGAATCTCGTGCCGCGAGGCAGCCGCCATCAGCACGGGGATGTCGACGCCGGTCTCGCTGTCGCGATAGACATCGTGACGGTAACCGGCGCGCGGCACGACCTGGAGATCGAACGACGGACGCACGGCGTCGGTGAGTTCGAAGTCCCCATAGCGGGCAACGCGCAGATGCGCTTCGAGCTGCGCCTCGGAGATGTTTTCGAAGCTGCTGCCCGTCGTATGCGGCTGGCCGTCACGAAATACGTTCTTGAAGAACCGTTTCAGAAACCCCATTGTTTTCCCCTTAGCGAGCCGGCCAACTCCGGCGCGGCCGCGTGATCGTTCCTGCTCAGCAATAATGGCTGGGGCGTGCGTCGTGCCCGGGTGCGCCCCGGTGGAAAATTGTTTTTCTCGACGTGTCTGCCCTGTGATGTCCGTTTCACAGGAACTCTAGCACGCAAAACCGGCGGTCGACGTGAATGCTGATTTTCCAACCGGATTTTTTGGGGAACCGAAAAACCCTCCTGCCGGAGGTACCGAATGGCGAAGAGTTATCACCCCTCTTGGGATGATCCCCCCTGTTAACAATTTCGTGTCCCCGACATCCTTCACCACGTTTGCAAACCCTACAACTCCTGAAACTCGAACGAAGAACGCAAACTCAGGAATTGTCAGGGGTTGGCTCGACTGCTGATTCCTTGCGGGCGGCAAAAACGCCACCCGCGGCGATGCTTCCCGAAGAAATGCAAACCGAGTGCCAATCGGCAGCAGGCCCCCGCGGAATGTCCCGGGTTGCACAACCGGAATCATTCCCGCCGCGCGCTCTCCGCGCCCGCCGGCTGTGGCAATGTGCAGCCGGCCGGGGACGCGGCGATGCCAGGGGAGCGAGCCTACTCGCGGCGGGGAGCGATCCCCCGCACGAGCTCCTCGTGATAGGCGAAGAGTGCCGGCGTGCCTCCCGTGTGCACGAAAACGACCTTGTCGTCACTGGCGTATCGCCCGCGGCGGATGTCGTCGATCAGCCCCGCCAGTGCCTTGCCGCTGTAGATCGGATCGACAAGGATTCCCTCGGTCCGGGCGAGCAGCGCGATGGCCTCCAGTCCCCCCGGCGAGCACTTGCCATAGCCGGGAGGAATGTAATCGAAGGTGACATCGACCGCCTCCCGCGGCACCTCGACCGGGAGCCCCATTTCCTGCCCGGCCCGCGTCGCCAGCTCCGCCATACTGGCGGCGGTGTCCCACGGCCATTCCAGCGGTGCGATGTTGCGAATCGGAACCTGCTGTCCCAGCGCTTCCCGCCCCAGCACCATCCCCGCTCCGGTCGATCCGGCCGAGCTGAGATAAATCGCGTCGGGGAGAAAGCCAAGCTGCTGCGTCTGCTCGATGATTTCGGCGTAGCAGATCGCGTAACTCACCGAGGCGAGAACCTTCACCGAATCGCCGTCCCAGTAGTACACCTTTCGTCCCGCCCGTCGATACTCGTCGGCCTTGGCCGCGATGCGGGCGTCGAGTTCCGGGCCGATCTTCTCATCCACGATGTCGATGATCGCCCCGACCAGATGATCGAGCAGCAGGTTTCCCTGCACGACTTCGGGAGCCCCCGCCGGGCCGCCGCGACCGAGGATCAGATGACAGTCGAGCCCCGCTTTCGCGCATGCGGCGGCGGTCTGCCGACAGTTGTTGCTCTGCACCCCGGCCCCCCAGACGACGATGTCGGCTCCATCGGCGACCGCGCGGCCAATCAGAAACTCGTTGTGCCGTGTCTTGTTCCCCCCCAATGCCAGCCCGGTGCAATCATCCCGCTTGATATAGATCTGCGGCCCTCCCATCACCTTCGAAAATCGGTGGAGCGGTTCCAGCGGCGTGGGAAGCTGCGCCAGCGGAAACCGGGGAAGCGTGTTGGCAGCCGCAATCAACTGCGAAGGAGTCAGATCCGCATGCGTCGGAGACATAAGACCGTCCTTGAAGTGCCCGCAATTCCTGAGAGAGTGTTGAAAGGTTCCATTCGAAGTAAACGACCGGGGCCTCGGTGGTTGAACAGAACATTCGCTGTCCTCTCCCCCTCCGAGGCCCGCTTCACTGCACATCACGCGCATCGCCCCCTGCACGGTGGGCGCTGCGCACAGCTTGCCTGCCCGGCCGATTCCTGCCGGGCCAGGTCTTAACGGGGCACAATCCAGATGTTGCGGAACCGGACCGGATTTCCGTGGTCCTGCAGAAACAGCGAACCGGCCTGCGATTCGTCGCGCGTCCCTCCACCGGGAGTGCTCTGCGGAATCTCAAGCTGGTCGTGGATCACGACACCGTTGTGCCGGACGGTGGCGGTGGCGGGCGCGATCTTCTTCCCCGACTCGTCAAACCGCGCGGCCTTCATCTCCACGTCATACGTCTGCCAGGCGAGCGGCGGGAGACACATGTTGACCTTCGGCGGAGAGGCCTGATAGATCCCCCCGCATTCGTTGTCCTTGCCTTCGAGGCCAAACGAATCGAGGATCTGCACTTCGTACTGGTCGTTCAGATACATCCCGCTGTTCCCGCGTCCCTGACCGCGTGCCTTGGGCATGAACGGCGTGCGGAACTCGAGGTGCAGCGTGTAATCGCGGAACTTCTCCTTCGTCCGCGTGCCGACACCAAGCAGGTTGCCTTCCTCCAGTTTGCCATTCTGCCACTGGTCGACGCTGGTGCCGTCGAAGAGCACGATTGCCCCTTTCGGCGGCTTCGCCCCGAGAGTGGGAGACTTGCGTTCGACCTTCTTCAATTCGAGCGAAACCCCATCCGGCCCCTTGCCGCGAAACACCTCTCCTTCGATGCTGCCCGAGCTCATCTTGCCGGCGAGCTCCGTGCGGTTCTCCTTCGTTTCGCCGCTGAGCTTGTACTTTGTCTCACCGTTCCAGCCTGCTCCCGGAAGCCCGCCGGGATAGAGCACCGCGTCGAACTTCCCGTCGCCGAGTGCGATCACCTGCAGCCCCCAGCCGCTGGCTCCCTCGCCACTGGCGTACTCGCCCTGGACCTGGTAATCGGGTCCGGCACTGGCGGGATCGGTGTAGGTATTCGCGTTCTTGCCATCCGCAGCGTACACGCACAGCGACAGACTCAACGCCGCCAGGAAGCTTCCGGAAGAGAGCAGCAAGCGCATCAGTTTCGCCTCCGTTGAAACTCGGGATGGGGAATCAAAACTCCGGTGCAGCCTGCACCGGGCGAGACAGTCGTCACAATCCGCAGGTTCGGCAGATCGCGATCCAGCATACTGCGTCGAACCGGGTGCGGCCACTGGTTACCCTCCGGCTGCTCCACAATTCGCCCGCGAGCATTTTCAGCCCCCGACCGTCAGTGTCGGCGACTGCTCGGTTGTGTCGCCCGTCGGCAGGACTTCACCGATAATCGCCGCATCGACATAACCCGCGGCCTGGAGAGCGGCGTGAACGGACGCGGCCCGTGCTGCCGGGACCGCGAGGAGCAACCCTCCCGAAGTCTGCGGATCGAACAGTGCCGCATACGCGGCGGTTGTTGTCAGCGCCGGTGACTCGCAGCAGATGTGCGTTTCGGCCTCGCGGTTTGCCGGTTCCAGCGAACTGCGAATCCCTGAATTCGCCAGTTCCTCGAAGCCGTCGAGCAGCGGAAGCGTCGAGAGCGCGAGCCGGGCCGAGACTCCGGACGCCATCAGCATTTCCAGCAGATGGCCGGCGAGACCGAAGCCGGTGACATCGGTGGCTGCCCGGATCTGATGTTCGCGGGCGATGCGTGACGCCGCCGCGTTGCTCACCAGCATCTGTTCGAGCATGCTGTCCATCCACGCCGCGCGACAGACATGCTGCTGATCGGCGGCCAGCAGCGTCGCCGTCCCCAGCCGCTTCGTCAGGATGAGCTGATCCCCCGGCTGGAGCGACGACTTCGCAAACGGCTCTTCTCCCCCCAGGGCCCCGAAGACGCTGAAACCGATCGTGAGTTCCGCCCCTTCGGTGGTGTGACCACCCCACAGTCCCGCGCCCGCTGCGGCGAGTTCCCGCTGCGCGCCGGCGAGCAGTTGAAAGAGCAGTTCCGTCTGAGCCGTCGCCGGACCGGCGGGCAGCGTAACAATCGCGAGCGCCCCCGCCGGTTCGGCTCCCGTCGCCCACAGGTCGCTCAGCGCATTGATCGCCGCGACTCGCCCGACCAGATAGGGATCGTCGAGAAACGCCCGGAAGAAATCGACCGAAAAGACATCGAGTCTCGCACTCCCCTGCCCCAGTACAGCGGCGTCATCGGGGCGGTCGAGCCCGTACGCCAGGCGCGGGTCCGGAGGAATGTTCAACCGCCGCAATGCGTCCGCGAGAACGGTCGCCCCGACCTTGCTGCCGCACCCCGCGCAGCGCATTTTCATGGGCGCATCGTTCGAAGCCCGCGGCATCGCGGCATCCATCAGGGATTCGACACGGTGCATCCTCATGAACTTCTGATCGATCGAATCCTTCAGCTTCCACGCCCAGCGGCTGTGTGTCGAGAAGCCTCGCCATTCCAGAAAGGCTCCCCCTTCGCCATCCGCGAGCAACGAAAGAAACTTCGCCTGCGGACGATATTCCTTGAGCGGCTGCCCGGAGAAATATCGCCGCAGGTTTTCCCACAGGATCGGCCCTTCGCGAACCGCGTACACGCCTGCCTTCGGGATCGGCTGATCTTCAAACGTTGCCGTGTCGCCGACAACGAAGACAGGATAGTCGGCAGTCGTCTGCAGCGTTTTCCGCGCGGCCAGAAACCCGTCCGGCGCTTTGGGCAACTGGAACTGTTCGAGCACCGCGGGAGGCGCTGCTTTCGTCGCCCAGATCACGACATCCGCAGCGAGCGACTTTCCCCCCGCGAAGCGCAGCTGTCCCGCTTCAAAGCTCTCGGCCCGCAGTCCGGTGTGAATGTTGATGCCCCGGCGGGCCATCGTCGCGCGAACTCTGCGAATCGTTCCCGCCGAATAGCCGGCAAGGATCTCTGCATGCGCATCGACCAGATGAATGCACGCTGCAATTCCCTCGCGGCGGAGCATCGCTTCGAGACACAGCGATACCTCGGTTCCCGCGGCACCGGCGCCGACGACGACAATCTCCGCCGGACGATTCAGCGCCCCGGCTTCCTGCAGCCGCTCCCGAAGCCGGCGGCGAAACGTCGCCATCGGCTTGATGCTCAACACCTGCGGATGCTCACGCCAGACCTCTCCCCCCGCCGGAACGGAACCGATGCCGATGGAGGCGACATCAAAGTAAAGCGGCGGACGATCGGCGAACCGGATCTCCCGCCGCTCGGGATCGAACCCCGTGACCGCCGCGACAATCAGCCGCGCTCCACACGCGGGAACGAACCGGCGCAGGTCGATCTCCATCTCCTCGGGAGCATACAGCCCCGCGAGCGTGCCCGGCAACATGCCGCTGTATGTCGCGCGACTGTACGGGGAGACGACCGTCAGCTGCACATCCGGGATCGGCTGCATTCGCCAGCAGCGGACGATATGCAGGTTCGTGTGCCCTGCCCCGATCAGCACGAGTTCGTGCCGGGCCAGCGCACCGGGAGCCTGAGCGTCAGCGGAGGAGTGCCTCACCGTCCACCATCAACCCCGCAGCCCGACCTGCTGCAGCAGCTTGTCGGTTTCGCGATAAGCTTCGGCAACCCATTCCTCGATCTTGTCCGGATCGGGAGCGAACTCGAGCTCGATCGAAATCGCCCCGTCGATCTCGAGTGCCTTGATCTCCTGCAGGTACGGCACGAAGTCCACGACGCCGCGACCGGGGGGAAGGTCGCCATGCACCTTGCCGTCGCAATCGGAGATGTGCACGTGGATCGCTTTCCCCTTCAGCTTTCGCAGTTCTTCCGGTGCGACCTTCGACAGGCAGAGATGCGAGATGTCGATGTTCGCCCGCAGTGCCGGGTGCTCGACGTCGTCGATGAACAGCGCCATGTTGTCGACGTTGTTCAACAGCGAGAGATGGAACGGTTCGAGCTCCAGCGCGATCTGCAGGCCGAGTGAATCGGCGTAATCGGCGAGCTTGCGACAGTTGACGACTCCCGCCTTCCACTGCTCGGCGGGAGGAATCACCTCGCGGTTCCAGATGTATTCGCCCAGAACCAGCAGCACGTTCTGCGCTTCGTACTCGTACGCGAGGTCCAGGTAGGCCTTCACGCGATCGATGCTGAACCGCTGCACGCTCGGGTTGGGATCGATCAGCCCGACCGCGACGCAGGCGATGGAAACGATCGGCAGGCCGGCACGATCACATTCGCGCTTGATGAGACACCGTTCGCGAACATCGATGTCGAGCGGATCGGCAAAGATGTCGATCGTGTCGAACCCGAGTTCCTTCGTCTTGCGGATTCCCCACGCCGTATCACGTCCCGCCTGTGCCCACGCGGAGTTGATCATCCCGAGTTTCATGGCGTCGTTCTCCCCCTGTCGGTGCCGGTCAATTCAGAACATGCAATGACGCCCGAATGTAACAAAACTCGATTGCGGAAGTCAGTGGCCACGTCGGGAATCCCTCCCGCGACGGCTTTCCGCGAAGAACCTTGACTTGCCCCTTCCGATCCTCTGCAATGACAGCCGAACCAATCCTTATCTCGAAGACGAGCCCTGAACATTATGGATCTCAACCTGCGCGGCCACGTCGCGGCAATCACAGGGGCAGCCAGCGGAATCGGCCGGGCGATTGCGGAAGGCTTCGCCGCTGAGGGATGCCGCGTCGCACTCTGGGACGTGTCGCCGCGCGTGAGAGAAGTCGCCGCGGAGATCGCCGCCACTCACCACATCGAAATGCTGGCCGAGACCGTGGACATCGCGGAACAGGCAGCCGTGGAGAGGGCCGTCGCGCGGACCGAAGAGGAGCTCGGGCCGATCGATCATGTCGTCCACAGTGCCGCGATCGGCTCGGGAAAGTTCGGCTTTCCCTTCACGAACCTCACGCCGGAGGACTGGCGGAGGCCGCTGGAGATCAACATTCTCGGCATGGTGCACGTGGCCCACGCCTGCGCGCCGCGGATGGTCGAACGCAAGGCGGGGACGATGGTATTCATCGCCTCGGTTGCCGGCCAGATCGGTTCGCAGACCGATCCCCCCTACAGTGCCGCGAAGGCGGCGAACATCAATTTCGCACAATGTATTGCGAAGGATCTCGCCCCGCATGGAATCCGCGTGAATTCGGTCTGTCCGGGAATGGTGCAGACGCCGCTCAACAAGAGCGTCTGGCAGGCGTGGAACGACCAGCAGCCCCCGGAGCGGCAGATGAGTTATGAGACCTGGGCCGAAGCGAAAATCCGGGCGATTGTTCCGCTCGGTCGCTGGCAATCGCCGCAGGACGTTGCCGACATGGTCGTCTTTCTCTCGTCCGCGCGGGCCGGACAGGTGACGGGGCAGACGATTAACGTCGACGGCGGCTACGTCATCCGCTGAACCGCATCACCAGCGAATCGGACGAAGGACGTTCGCGGCCAGCAACAGCCCGAAGAGAATTCCCGCCGCCAGGACGGCCCGCAACACCCACCGCGCCCGTTCGGGACCGAACCAGCGCACGAAGCGGCGGCCGTGCCGGGACTCCGTCAGCAACCAGGTCTGGTAGCCGAATCCCGCGGCACAACTGATGGCGATGATGCTGCCAATGAGGATCTGGTCTCCTCGCATAAACTCCGGAATTCCGTTGGGAGGACTTCAGCGGTTGTGAACGAGACAAAACGAATCCCGCGGAGCACGACGGCTCGCGCGGGATTCGCCGGGAGATTTTCAAACCGTCCTGAACCACGAATGAGCACAGGCCGGGCGGCCTGTTATTCGAGGCTCATCGTTACGGTCTTCAACTCGGTGTAGTTGGCCAGTGCCGCCTCGCCGAGTTCGCGGCCCATGCCGCTCATCTTGAATCCGCCGAACGGAGCGGCGGCATCGAAGACATCGTAGCAGTTGATCCACACCGTTCCCGCACGGACGCTGTTGGCAATCCGATGCGCCTTGGCGACGTCGCGCGTCCACACGGCGGCGGCGAGACCGTACATCGTGTTGTTCGCCCGGTCAATCACCTCATCGAGATTCTTGAACGGCAAGACGCTGAGCACCGGGCCAAAGATTTCGTCCGTGGCGATCGGCATGTCATCGGTCACGTTGTCGAAGATCGTCGGTTCGATGAAGTAGCCGCGGTCGCCCAGGCGGCTCCCTCCCGTCCGGCAGACGGCTCCCGCCTGTTTCCCCTTCTCGATGTAGCTGAGGATCTTGTCGAACTGGGCCTGATCGACCTGCGGTCCCTGCATCGTCTCGGGATCGAACGGGTCGCCGACCTTGCGGTTCTTCGCACGCTCGACCAGCCGCTCGACGAACTCGGAGTGGATCTTCTCTTCGACGAAGACCCGGCTGCCCGCACAGCAGCACTGCCCCTGATTGAAGAACAGACCGAACTCCGTGCCGGTGACGGCGGCGTCGAGATCGGCGTCAGCAAAGACGACGTTCGGGCTCTTGCCCCCCAGTTCGAAGGTGAGCCGCTTCAGCGTCTCGGACGCATCCCGCATGATGATCTGCGCGGTGCGATGCTCGCCGGTGAAAGCGATCTTGTCGACCAGCGGGTGCCGCACGAGCGAAGCGCCGGCGGTCGGGCCAAAACCGGGGACGATGTTGATCACGCCGTCCGGGAAGCCGGCTTCCATCGCCAGTTCGCCCATCCGCAGGCAGCTGAGCGGAGTCTGCTCGGCGGGCTTCATCACGATCGTACAGCCCGCGGCGAGTGCCGGCCCCCACTTCCACGCGACCATCAGCATCGGGAAGTTCCAGGGGATGATCTGCCCGGCGACTCCCATCGGTTCGCGGCGGGTGTAGCAGAAGTAATCGCCGCGGATGGGGATTGTCTGCCCGTGGATCTTGTCGGCCCAGCCGGCGTAATAACGCAGACAGTCGATCACCAGCGGCAGGTCGGCGGTGCGGCTGTCGCGGATCGGCTTGCCGTTGTCGAGCGTTTCGAGCGCCGCCAGCTCGTCGAAGTTCTCTTCAATCAGGTCGGCGAGCCGGTTGAGCAGCTTGCCGCGATCGCGGGCATCCATCTTCGCCCAGGGGCCCGATTCAAACGCCTTGCGGGCGGCCTTCGCGGCGCGGTCGATATCTTCAGCGTCCCCCTCGGCAACATCGGCGATTTTCTCTTCGGTGGCCGGATTGTACGTCGGGAAGGTCTTCCCGCTGGCCGCATCAACCCACTTGCCTCCGATCAGCAGTTGGGTCTTTCGAATCTCCGGGGGAGTGAACGTGGTTTCAGCAACAGTCGTAGCCATGACTTCTTCTCCCTTCCAAGCGCGAGGATGGTGGTGCCGCGGAGCCGACCGGAACTCCTTGCTCCTGTGCAGACGCACACATCTCATTATACCGGAGAACCCCGGGAGTGACTGCGCGGCGACCAGGCAGCATCAAGGTAGGCGCGGGATTCCTCCCGGTTTCACGAGCCGTTTACCGGTCCATTTCGCGGCCCGTGGTCCTGCGAATTTACGATTGTTTCCCTGTGGAGACGAATCGCCCTGCCGCAAGGGGAAACATGCCCTGCACGAAACCTTGCTGCCGGCGCGGCGATTGCAGAATCGTGACTTAGGAAGAAACGGAGGCTTTCGCAGCAGACGTTGCACCGACAGCCGAAGTCGCTTGCCAGCCCGAACGCCGACCGCCTAAGATCGACTTTCGCGGCTGAGCGGACGGGTGCGATGTCTGTCCCGGGGTTCCCGTCACGACGGCGAGGACACGTTCGATCCTCGTAAATGTCCGGGGGTGTCGCCTCTCTGAAGGGCGAAACCGACCGGCAGGCAAGAGCACACGTTGCCGGAGAATGCGGCCCCCTGTCAGCCGCCGCGACTCAAGACGGACGAAGCTCACGAAGACGAGTTGCAGGACGAGCAGAGATGTCGGTGATCGCGGCGACGACGAATTTCTGAGAGGATGCAGCATGGATCAGATTGTCTGGATTGCCGGTGGCCTGCTGGGAGCCGGAATCCTCCTCGCGCTCCTGTGGCGGCCGCTGCGCCGCTGGTGGAGGGCCCGCGAGGTCGAGACCGCGGTGCGCCTGTTCCGCCTGCATCGGGAAGTGCTCGAAGCGAAGTTCTTCGACGTCGCCAGCTCGCTCGGCAAGCCAAAAGGCCTGCGCTGGCTCGACTGCAACTGGCAACAGCCGGTCACGTTTGCGCGGGACCGTAACAGCGGCCTGCTCACCGCATTTGTCGCCGTCAATGTGCGGTTCGAGGCGATCGAAGGGGGAGACATGGAGGGCGTCGCCGCCGTCGATACGGTGCGCGATGCCGCCGCGGTCTTTCACTATCGCGGCGGACGCTGGGGGACCGGCGGCCGGGCACTGTTCAATCTCAACCCGCAGGATGCGATTGAACGCCTCGAAGACCAGTTCGAGCCGGTCGCCACCGGCTCGCGCTAAAGTCGTCTCCGCGCTTAAAGCTTCTCGGCGACCGTGGATTCCAGCCGGTCCACGTGCGCGGTACACGCTGCCGCGAGGGTCTCCAGCTGCGGATCTCCCTGGCTGGCGACTTCGATCATGCGGCGGTGATACCAGATGATCTCTTCGGGCGGAGCATGAAAGCGGGGCCAGAGAGGCTCGCCACACTCGAGATCGAAGAGCATCGTTCCCAGGTTATGCAGCTTGTCGGCAAGAACAATCGCCCGCACCTCGACGGGGGCCTGTTCGATCTGCGCGAGATGATCTTCCTTGCGATCCCGCCATTTTCGCGGGCGGCCCTCTTCATCCCGCTTGCGTTCGGTGAGAAGCGCGACGGACTTCACGACCGATTCGGGGAACTCGCCGGCGAGATCCTCCGCCGTCCAGTCGGTGTCCTCCACGACGTCGTGCAGCAGTGCCGCCGCGAGGATGTGCTCATCCGAGAACCCGGACTGCACCAGCAGCAGCGCCACTCCGGCCGGGTGCGTGATGTAGGGGATATCGGAGGCCTTGCGGCAATGTTCGCGGTGGGCCCGTGCGGCCACGCGCAGGGCGCGTTCAACAAGCGGAGAGAACGGCACAGTCGGTGACTCCTTTCAGCGGTCGGTTACTTTCCTGCATACCGCACCGAGCACCCTGCGCCAAGCCCGGCACTGCATTCCGCAACGGTCACGGCCCGTTTCGCTGCGGTCGATGTCCCTCTCGTGACCGGGGTTCGAGGGGACTTCCGAAATCCCGGCGGGAGTGGAGGCCGTTTGTTTTCGCGCGTTGCGCTCTTCCCCCCAGCGATTGCAGAATCGGAGGGAAACTCCGAGCGTTCAGCCGGTCTGCGGGAATTACAGTGGCTCATGGGGAATGACATGGCCTGGTGATCGCCACGTCGTCTCCCCCGGGGCTTCCTTCGTCCAGCCCCGGCCACGCGAAACGCGCACTCGCGGCAAATTTGCTGCACGCCTGACCTCTCAGCCGACCGGAGTCACGTCGAACTGCCGCCGGTACTCGTTGAACCGCATATATTCCCAGTGGCGGTAGAGTTGGGACGACTGAATCAGCTCGGCATGCGTGCCGATCGCTTCGATCTTCCCCTGATGAAGAAAGACGATCTGCTCGACGCGCCGCAGTGTCGACATCCGCGTCGGCAGGAAGATGAGCGTGCGGTTCTGCCGGATGCGCAGGTACGCGTCATCCAGCAGCGACTTGGTGTCTTCATCGAGCGGCTTCGACGGCTCCTCGATGATCATCAGCGCCGGCTTGCGGAGCACGGCCCGCGCGAGACTGAGCCGCATGCTCTGGCCGGGATCGAGCTGTTCGCCATGTTCGCCGATGACGGTCTCGTATCCCTGCGGCAGCTTCAGAATGAAGTTATGGGCGTGGACCAGCTTGGCGGCTTCGGTGACTTCGTTGAGAGTGTAATCGGTGCTTCCGCCGCGGATGTTTTCGAGAACGGTCCCCGTGAAGAACGGATCGGTGCCGCCGACGAACAGGTTCTCGGCCCGCAGCGACTCAAGGGTCACCCAGGCGATGTCCTCGCCGTCGATGAGGACCTGCCCCGACTGCGGCTCGATGAACCGGGGGATCAGGTACGTGAGGGCCAGCGCCTCGCGCGGGTCGGTCGAGGCAATTGCGACCTGCTGTCCGGCGGTGATCTTCAGGCTGATGTGATCAAGCAGCGGCTTCTTCGTCGGGGTCGAGTAGCTGACGTCCACGAACTCAAGCTCGCGACTGAGGGGCTGGAGGAACTTCGCCCCCACCGCCTGTCCGACATCGGGAATCAGGCTCAGGTACCGCTGGATCCGCGCTGCCGACTGATGGACCGCCTGCTTCTCCTGTCCCAGACGGCGGAGATTCTGCAGCGGGAACCAGGCCCAGGCGAGCGTCGCCACGAGAAACAGCCCCAGCGCGAACGAGAGCTGCGAGGGGGCCAGCAGCACCTTGCTGCCGATGAGATACCCCGTCAGCGCCAGCAGCGCAAAGATGAGGGCCCGATAGCCCCAGTTCGAGAGCCGTTCGTGCCGGCCGACGACGGCATCATCCTGCTGGAACCGCTTCAGGTACTTTTCGAACTGCTCGCGGGCGTAGTCTTCCATCCCGTAGCCGCGAACGAGCCGCGTCTTCTGCAGGCTCTCGGCGAGCAGGCGCAGCTCACTCTGGGAGCGCACCATCGCCCGGACCCGCTGGGTCTCCAGCCTTTGCTGTTCGCGCTGGGCGATGAACCAGCAGAAGGCCAGCGGAACCGCGCACAGCAGAGCGAGCCGGGCGCTGATGCTCAGTGCCAGCAGCGCGATCAGGAGCAGCGTGAAGGGGCTGCCGGCCAGGGCTTCGATCCGGGAGATGACGGCATTCCGGAGTTGATCGGTATCGGTCGTGAACAACTCGAGCACGTGTTTCTGCTCGGTTCCATCGATATCGCCCGGCCCGAGGCGGAGGGCCTGACGATGAATGGCGAGTCGCTGGCGGCTGGCGACTTCCTGAGCCGCCTGAAAACGCAGCAATCGCGCGCGGGCGACCGCGACCCGCCACAGGAATGCAAGGACGCTCGCCGTGAGGATCAGCGTGAGGAACGCGTCGCCGTTATTCCGCAGAATGCGGAGCTGCCGATAGGCGGGCGCGAGGACCGGCCCCCACACACGGTCGCGCCCCAGCCAGACCGCGGGAAGCAGTCCATGATTCTCGAAAATCACCTCATCCGCCCGGACGTCGTCTCCCCCGTCGGGAGTCGAGACGATCACCGGCGGGGTGCTCGTGTAATCGGCGACTTCTTTCTGGGCCTCGACGTTCAGCCGCAGAGTCCCGCCGGTGGCGAGCAGTTCCGCAATGAGGTACAGCGAGAAGAGAAAGAGGGCGAACAGCAGGCTGCTGAACCAGGACCAGAGCACGGCGGCGCGGGCCGGGCCCCTGAAGAACTCGCGGCGGGGAAAAACGCGTTCAAACGCGGTCGATTGTTGCTTGGCCACAGGTTCTGCCGTCTGCTGCGAGACACGTTACCCTCCCTGACCGCGGACGAAAATCCCTGCCGACGCCCCACACCGAGGGGGGCGGCTTTCGTCCGACTGTGCCGCACTCGAATCGGCCCGCACGAAAACGAGAAACGAAGGGAAAGCGGCTTCCGGCGGCACACTCCGCAACCGGACCTGACACGTCAGATCCTGCTTTCATCGTAGGGAGAACCTGCCGTCAGGCAAGATCACGGTCTTCAAACATGATAAACGCCAGGAGAATCGCCATCGCGCTGTAGCAGGCGCAGTAAAGCGCTGCCCAGCCCAGATACACCGGAGGCACATTCGCCCCCGTCGCGATCGCCGCCTGAATATTGAATACATCGAGCGCGGGGAGCACCGTCGCAATCAGCCGCGCCATGAACTGCACCAGCTCCATCTTGAAAACACCGGCATGCACGAGGCTCGGCGTCAGGTGCCCCACGACGAAAATCGCCAGGCAACTGACCATGTTGACGACCATCGGCAGACGGGTCGAAATCGCGACGCTGATCGCCGCCATCACGGCGATCTCGAAGAAGATCAACGCCAGCCCCGGCAACACCTGAACCACCGAAGCGAGCGCATCGGCATGAGTGACATCGGGATTCCCCGATTCCCGACCGTCGTAAAACACCTTGTAGTAGACGCACAGCAGGAAGGCGGTCGCCACCGGGACCAGCATCATCACCACCGAGCTGAGAATCCCGAGGTACTTGCCCAGCACGAACTGCCGGCGGTTGATCGGCTTCGAGAGGAGCGTCATCGCCGTCTTCCCCTCGATTTCGTCCGCAATGCTCGTACTGGCGGTCCAGACCGCGAGGAGCAGGCCGGAAATCAGCATCGTCGCCAGCCCACAGTCCTTGAGCATCTTCACGTCATCGCCCAGCGTGAAGAACGGCACGAAGACGTTCACGACGTTCAGCACGAGGACGAAACAGAGCAGCAGGATAAAGACCGGCTGCCGGATCGCCTCTTTCGTGGTCGCCGCCGTGATGATTCCGGTGGCGCTGCGGCCAAGCACCGGATACAGGGCCCACAACAGTCCGAAGGGGAGCAGAGCGACGCAAATGGCGCCCAGAAGAATCAGGAAGACCTGCATGCAATGACCTCAACGAAACCTGGCCGCGTGCGACACCCGCCGCAAGTCGGGCCGACCCGTCCTTCAATACCCGGATATTCTCGTATGCCAATGATGCGCGCCAGCGCGGGGGAACTGGTCTGCTTACGCATGGCGCGGCGAAAATGTTGGAGAGTGAGCGCCGGCGGCTGCGAATTCGCCGTCGGTTCACCAGAAACTCCCGGAAATGAGACGCTGAGTCGCCCTGAGTTCCCCCAGAGCTTCTCATTTTCGTCAGTATGTCTATTTAACCAACCCGGTTTCCAGAAAGGAACTCCGAATTCCCGGGCCGCCGGCAACTGGATGGGCGGGAAGGTGCGGTTCTGCGGATTGGGGGTTCGATGCCCCCTCCGGTGGCCGGGAAACTGCTGCCCGGTTCTTCCAGCGGACACTCCCCTTCCTCCGCATGCGGGCTCGCATTGCCGGGGGGCCGCTCCACGCGTGTGCAACGCAGGTGCGGGCGGTTAACGAATCTCAAAACCTGTCAGCGGGCCGACGTCGTCCGCCGGGGTGCTGACGCATTCAGAAATGTTGTTGCGATACGCCTCGTGGATCGCCTCGACGAATGCCTGAATTTCCGAGGGGGTCCCGCGGGCGACCACCTCGACCGAACCGTCCGCCAGGTTCCTCACAAACCCCGTGACCGCAAAGCGGCTGGAAATCTGTCGGGTGGTCTTTCGGAACCACACCCCCTGCACCCGGCCACGGAAGATAAAGCGGGTCGTCTGTTCGGGTTCGCGCTCCGCCGCTTCGCCCGTCATGGACGTACCTCCTCCACTGATTTCTGCTGCACCGGCGACCGCCGGAATGATTTTCGAATGCCTGGAACCGTGGCCCGAACGGGATGTCGGGACGCCCCGACCGAGAGATCTGAAGGGAAAGCAGATGCCCGCGCTCCCCTTTGAAATTGAACACACTTCGCAAATCAGTATACGGTTCTCTTCGCGGCTCCCGCAAACGGCCCGGGGATTGCCGCGCGTGCCCCGCTCGCCCGACTTTATCAGCACTGACATGAAGAGCCGAGTCTCCGTATCAGGACGCCCGATGCCGCGGACCTCTTCCGTGCTGCTTGCCCCCTTTCTCCAGTCGCCATAGAATCGGCAACGCATCAACGATTACCGCTGCAGCCCGTGAGACCCGATCGAGCTGACAACTTGTTCGTGGAACGGCGAAGCGGCGAATCCCCCAGGCCTGTCGGCTGCAACAATGAAGGAAACGTCATGCTTGAGAAACGCGCGCTCGTGACTGCTGTGACCCTCCTGACGGCGACTTTGCTTTCCGCGGATCTGCGAACGGGACTCCTCGCCGACGAGCCCCCCTCGACGCCGGACCCCGCGGCAATCCTCGTCCTCTTCAACGGTCGCGATCTGGAAGGCTGGCGCGAGCCGCACGGAGAGTGGACCGCTGCGAAAGCCGCCCCGCTCGATGAGAGCAATCCCGCCCGTTTCAAGGTCGAGCCGGGGACCGGCATCCTCGTCAACGGGGCCGCCGGGAAAACCGTGAACCTGCTCACCGTCCCCGAACATGCCGACGTCATCGCCCACATCGAGTTCATGGTCCCGAAGGGTTCGAACTCCGGCATCTACTTTCAGGGACGCTACGAGATCCAGGTGCTCGACAGCTACGGCAAAGAGGAGCTGAAGTCGAGCGACTGCGGCGGTATCTATCAGGCGAACCAGGGGTTCGCCGGAAAAGCCCCGGCGGTGAACGCGAGCCGCGCCCCCGGCGAGTGGCAGTCGTTCGACGTGATCTTCCGCGCCCCGCGGTTCGATTCGAAGGGGAACAAGACCGCTGATGCCCGCTTCGTCAAGGTGGTGCACAACGGGAAGGTGATCCACGAGAACGTCTCGGTCGACGGCCCGACCCGTGCCGCTGCCTTTTCCGACGAGAAGTTCACCGGCCCGCTGATGCTCCAGGGCGACCACGGCCCGGTGGCGTACCGGAATCTGTGGCTGAAGCCGATTGAAATCAAGTAATAGGCTGGAGTCCGGAGACTGGAGACTGGAGTAACGCAGGCATTTACTTCTTGCCGAGGGCGCGTTGGGCGGCGAAGAACTCCTGGAGAATCGCCCGGCACTCGTGCAAGAGAACTCCGCCAAGCACCGTCGACTGGTGGTTCAGCCGCGAGTCGGCGGTGATCTGGTAGAGTGTGTGACACGCCCCTCCCTTCGGATCGGTCGTGCCGTAAATCACCGTCGGAATCCGCGCCTGCACAATTGCCCCGGCACACATCGGACACGGTTCGAGCGTCACATAGAGAACGCAGTCGAGCAGGCGCCACGATCCCAGCGCCTCGGCGGCCTGGGTAATCGCGATCATCTCGGCATGCGCGGTGGGATCCTTCAGCGTTTCCCGCTGATTGTGCCCCTCGGCGATCACCCTGCCCTCGTGCACGATGACCGCGCCGACGGGAACTTCCCCCTCATCAAACGCGGCCCGCGCCTGGTCGAGGGCCAGCCGCATGAACCACTCGTGTGCCTGCAGTGGAAACTCGGATTCGGAAAGCAACAGTGACTCCTCAACGTCCGTGATCAACCGACCACATGACGCCGAAAGCATGCCGAAAACATGAGGTCGAAAAAAACGACAAGGGACCGGCCACCACGCACCCGCGTGGAGACAAGGGGACAGCTTTCCGGCGGGGACGATGCACCAGCAGTCGGTCCCCTTGCAATGTACGTTCGGCCGCTTCCGGCGTCTATCGAGAGCCCCCGCGGAAGGTCCGCAATCTCCGGCACGAAACGCACGGGGCCGATCCCGGCAAAAGTTTGATTTTTTCTCCGGGACTACCCGGACGGAAAGTATATTTGACTGCGGCAGATTTCACTGCGGCGGATGCCTTCGGAAGACGCAGTCGGGTTCGAGGCAATCGCCTCCCTCGGTCCCGCTTGACGGTCCGTCAGAAAGCAGCTAGCCTCCGCCCCCATGTCACAGAACTATCCTCTGCTGGTCAAACGCGATCTCGACGGCTTCTTCGGACTGTTCATCGACAACCTCGTTCAGCTGCTGATGATCGTGCAGCTTGGGGCGTTGTGTGGAATGACCGGCGAAGGGGCCTCCTACATCTATCGCCTGATTCTTCCCGGTGCGGCGGTCAGCATCGTCGTCGGGAATCTCTTTTATGCCTGGCAGGCGCATCGGCTCGCCCGCCGCGAAGGGCGCAGCGATGTGACCGCGTTGCCCTACGGCATCAACACCCCCTCGCTGCTGGTGTACGTCTTCTTCGTAATGAAGCCCGCCTACGACCAGGCCGTCAGCGCGGGAGCCTCGCCCACGGTGGGTGCCCATGTCGCGTGGCAAATGGGACTCCTCGCGTGCCTGGGAAGCGGGCTGATTGAGCTCGGCGGGGCGTTCGTGGCCGAGCAGGTCCGTCGCCGCACACCGCGGGCAGCGCTTCTGTCGACTCTCGCGGGAATCGCGATCGGCTTTATTGCGATGGCGTTCGCCTTGCAGATTTACGATCGGCCGCTGGTGGCAATGCTCCCCTTCGCCGTCATCCTGATCACCTACTTCTCGCGCGTCCCGTTCCCCCTGAACCTGCCCGGCGGTCTCGTCGCGGTGACTCTGGGAACCCTCTGCGCGTGGCTGTTCCCGCACCTCTTCCCCACCTGGATCAGCGGGCCGCCGATGCAACTGGAAACCGTCACCGCAGCCTGGGAGACACGGGGACTTTATCTCCCGCAGTTCACGGGGGCTGAACTGTGGAGCGTCCTGTCGCAGCCGGCCGGATGGCTGGGTTACCTGTCGGTCATCATTCCGATGGGGCTGTTCAACGTGATCGGCAGCCTGCAGAACATCGAATCCGCCGAAGCCGGGGGAGACCGTTTCGAGACCCGTCCTTCACTCGCTGCCAACGGGATTGGAACGATCCTCGCCGCGATGTTTGGCAGTTGCTTCCCCACGACCATCTATATCGGGCATCCGGGCTGGAAAGGTCTGGGAGCGCGGGCGGGGTATTCGACGCTCAACGGAATCGCCGTCACGGCGATCTGTCTGACCGGAACGGTCTCACTCATCAACAGCATCGTTCCGATGCAGGCCGGCATCGCGATTGTCCTCTGGATCGGGATCATCATCACCGCCCAGGCATTCCAGGCGACTCCCGGCAAACATGCCCCGGCGGTTGCGGTCGGACTTTACCCGGCGATTGCCGCCTGGGGTGCGAACGTGGTCATCGGCGCCTTCAATATTTCGGGAGGCCGCACGATGCAGGACGTGCTCAGCCAGAACTTCTCCGCCGAGTCGAACGGCTTTCTGATCCACGGCATGCTGCTGATGGATCGAGGCTACATCTTTACCTGCATGATTCTGGCGGCAATCGCGGCGTTTCTGATCGATCGGAAGTTCTTCAGCGCCGGCTTCTGGTCGCTGATCGCCGCCGGGTTTGCCGCGATCGGACTCACGCATGCCTACCAGCTCACGGGGAACAACGTCGATTACCTGTTCGCCTTCGCCGCTCCCGCTGAGGGGGCACTGGCCTATCGGGGCGCGGCAATCGCGATCGGCTACCTGCTCTTCGCCGCGGTAGTCTTCGCCTTCGGGTTCTATCACCGCGCCCACCCGGACGCCGAACTCCCCGAACACTGATCCCAGGCGAGCCCTCTCCACGGCCCCCCTTAACCATTGAGCCGGGGCGGCAAAACGTTGAGCCGCGTCCCAACGGGACGCGCGTCCTGTGCTTGCTTCCGTTCGCGACGGAGGGAACTGCTCCCTTGCGCCACAGGCTGCCGCGGGAACGCGAACGTACTCAGCGACCCATCAACTGCCCACGCAGGGTCCGTGCGTAGCCCCACAGCATGCCGACCGCGAGACCGACCGCGTGCGCCGTATTGGCGACCTTGAGGCCCGGGAGCAGGCTGCTGACCACCAGCCAGCCCAGCAGCCAGAAAACCGTATTCGGGGGAACGAACATCCCCGATTCGGGCTCGTAGCGACTCTTCATCCAGAGATAGCCGAACAGCCCGTAGACCACACCGGAAAGCCCGCCGAAGTAGGGTCCGGCAAATGCATACTGCGCAACATTGGAAACGATGCCGATCACCAGCACCATCAGCAGGAACCGCCCGCTGCCGCGCAACGATTCGATGATCGTGCCGAACGCATGCGTCATCAGCACGTTGAACAGGATATGCAGGAGGCTGAAGTGCAGAAAGATCGGCGTAATCAGCCGCCAGACCTGCCCCTGCAGGACCGCGTCGAAATTCGGCCAGCGGGCCGGTATCCGAATGCCGCCGACCTCCGCGGGAGGCGCGATCATCAACCACTCGGCCAGAGGGCTTCGGCTCGGCCCCTCGAATCGGGTATTGAACGCCACCAGCACGCTGAAGGCGATCAGGAAGAACGTAATCGGCGTCTGCACGAGAGCCGGTCGCTGCCAGCGGGCCCGCATATCGACGACATTCCGGCGGGCACGTTCGGCCCGGCGTTCCTCTTCTCGCCGGGCACGGGCCGCCTGTTCTTCGGCTTCGCGATACCGCGGGGCATCGGGCTCATTGCGGAAGAGCTCGAATTCCCGCCGCGCGTCGGCGACCCGGTCTTCATCATGAGCCCAGATCACCCAGGCCCCGTCGCGATCGGGTTCGACGGTCGTCTGAATTCCCAGTGTCAGCAGATAATCGGCAAATCGGCGAACTTGAGTTTCGTTGTCGACGGTTCCGACCTGCCGCATGTTTGTCTGCCTCTCCCTCTCGTGAAGTCTGATTCGCCCTGATCGCAGCGTCCGTATTATCGAGTGGCTGCCGCCCCCGAACAGAGCGTTCTCCCCTGCAGGCGCAGACGTCAGCGTCCCGGCACGCGCGGGGAACCTGCACAAAGCATGCCTGCCCTTGCCGGTGAACGTCTCCGCTCCTAGCGTCCGGACATCAACGGTCTGATGTCGAGCTTGCGCAGAATCTTCAGCTCGGGGACCGGATGCAGCGGAAAACCCTTCACTCCCACCGCCGCCCGAAACACCCCCGGCGGTTCGCCGGTCGTGCAGTAAATCTCATCGTAGTTCGGCCCGCCGAAGGTCAGGTTGCTGACGACCTTCGAGGGAAGGTTCAGGTGGCCGAGGACTTTCGCGTCGGGAGACAGAACGGTGATCCGCCCTTTCCCGGTCTCCTTCCGATGGAAGTCGGCGACCCACAGGTTGCCCTCGGCATCGAAAGCGCAGCCGTCGCCTCCCGAGCCGCCCAGATCGAAGAAGACATCCGCTTTCCCGAGCGGCTGGTCTTCCTTGGGCAGGGCGTAGCGCAGCACCTTCTGCGTCTGGGATTCAATGACATAGAGGTGTTTGCTCTCGGGGTCGACTTCAATGCCGTTGGGGAAAGCAAGTCCCTGCGCGATGCGCGTGACCTTCCCGGCGGGCGTCACGCGGAAGATGCTGCCGATCGGTTTCTCTGCCGACGAGCCGGAGGGGTCGGTCCAGTAGACGTTCCCGTCCTTGTCGGCGGTCGCGTCGTTGAGACTGTTGAGCGGCTGGCCTTCGAACATCTCCGCGACAATCCCGACCGTTCCGTCGGGAGCGAGATCGAGCAGCGCGTGAAACTGGTTGTCGCAGATCAGGATGTGGCCGTTGCCGCGCAGATACGTTCCGGCGGGAGCCAGGTCGAGATACTTGCTGACGTTCCCCTGGGAATCGACGCGGAGCAGACCACCGCTCGAAAAGAAGAGTTCCCCATTGCGCCAGGTCGGCCCCTCGGAATACCCCGGAGCAGGTGCGAAGTGGGTCACCGGTGCCGATGAGAGCTTCTGCGCCAGCTCCTCAGCGGGCGGCGCGGCGAACAGGGGAAGGCTCGACATGGCAACCAGGCCAGCGAGGATGAAGAACCCCGCGCTCCAGATCATGGGCACACCTCTTCACTTGCGTCGTCAACGGACAGCGGTTTTGTCCCTTGCAGCATAGAACCTCGCGGCGGGAAACACAATGGTTAGCGCGCAATCTATTTCGGAGAGGCCCACTGTGATCCCCGCGAGACACCCCCGGAGCAGATTCGCCAGTTTCCCACCGCTGCGGGTGTCGAGCTGGCCCCCGACCGGTGGACATGGCGACTTGAGCCGCATCGGGAATCCGACAGATCAACGTCAGCTTGAGTGTCGAGTTAGGGCGACCGGGGTGACTTTACCTGAAATCCGCATTTTGGAGCGATGGTTGAGTCAGCCTTTTCAGGAAACCATCCGATGAATACACTGACCGATGAATACACTGGCAGAAGTTTTGCCGGCGAAAGCGATCCGGCAAGCTGCCGCGTTCCCGCGGTTGCCCACGGCCCCGGTCCCCCGCATGTCCGGTGCACGCCTCCGTCGCGTCCCGGACGGAGTGGATCCCGCCCGGCCTTTGGGCGGTTTTCTGACACTGACCACGCCGAGCAGCGGTCGAAGTGCGACCGGCTCGGGCGACTCCGACGCACACCGTTCGCCTCCCCGGCGGACGATCGGACTTTGAAGACTGGAAGTGAATCATGCAAAGAGAACTGGCTGAACCCGCTGTAGCCGACATCGATCCCGGCGAAACCCAGGAATGGCTGGAGTCGCTCGAGGACGTGCTGCAGCGTCATGGTCCCGAACGCGTCCAGCAGTTGCTCGTGCTGCTCCAGGAGAAGGCGTATCGCGAAGGGATCAAGATGCCCTTCACCGCCAACACCCCGTACATCAATACCATTCCGGTCGACCAGCAGCCCCGCTATCCGGGCAATCGCGAAATCGAACGCCGCATCAAGAGCATCATCCGCTGGAATGCAATGGCGATGGTCGTCCGCGCGAACCGGAAGACCGACGGCATCGGCGGGCATATCTCGACGTTCGCCTCGTCGGCGACGCTTTATGAAGTGGGCTACAACCACTTCTTCCGCGCCCCGACCGATACGGAGATTGGCGATTTCGTGTACTTCCAGGGACATGCGTCCCCCGGCATGTATGCCCGCGCGTTCGTCGAAGGACGCCTCTCCGAGCAGCACCTCGTCAATTTCCGCCGCGAGCTGCAGCCCGAGCCGGGGCTCTCCTCCTATCCGCATCCGTGGCTGATGCCGAACTTCTGGCAGTTCCCCACGGTCTCGATGGGGCTCGGCCCGCTGTGCGCGATCTATCAGGCCCGCTTCTGCCGCTATCTGCAGAACCGCGGCCTCGCGGACACCTCGAAGTCACACGTCTGGTGCTTCGTCGGCGACGGCGAATGCGATGAACCCGAAACGCTCGGGGCGATCACGCTCGCCTCGCGGGAAAAGCTCGACAACCTGATCTTCGTCATCAACTGCAACCTGCAGCGGCTGGACGGCCCGGTCCGCGGCAACGGGAAGATCATCCAGGAACTCGAAGCGGCCTTCCGCGGTGCCGGCTGGAACGTCATCAAGGTCATCTGGGGCAGCGACTGGGATCCGCTCCTCGCGGAAGACCGGGACGGACTGCTCGTCCGCCGGATGGGTGAAGTCATCGACGGACAGTATTCCAAGTACGTCGTCGAGAGCGGTTCATATATCCGCGAGCACTTCTTCGGCGCCTATCCGGAACTGCTCGAAATGGTCGAGAACCTCTCCGACGAGCAGTTGAAGCGGCTGAGCCGCGGCGGCCACGACCCCGAGAAGGTGTACGCGGCCTACAAGGCGGCCGTCGACCATGTCGGCGCCCCGACGGTGATTCTCGCCAAGACGATCAAAGGCTACGGGCTCGGCGAATCGGGCGAAGGCCGGATTGCGACGCACAACGCGAAGAAGCGGAACGAAGAAGAGCTGCGCGAGTTCCGCTCGCGGTTCGGAATTCCGATCTCCGACGACGAGGTCGCCAACGCGCCCTTCTATCGTCCGCCGGAAAACAGCCCGGAATACAAGTACATCCACGAGCGGCGGCAGGCTCTCGGCGGTTATCTGCCGGCCCGCGCCAATCGCGCGCCGAAGCACGAGGTGCCGAGCGTCGATACGATGCTCAAGCCGGTCAACAAGGCCGCGGAAGGCTCGACGACGATGGCCCTCCTGCGCGTCCTGCAGACCCTGCTGCGGGACAAGAAGCTCGGGAAGTACATCGTGCCGATCATCCCCGACGAAGCCCGCACGTTCGGCTTCGAAAGCCTCTTCAGCAGCTACGGCATCTATGCCCACGCCGGTCAGCTCTATGAGCCGATCGACAAGGGGGAAGGTACGCTGCTCTACTACAAGGAGGCGAAGGACGGGCAGGTTCTTGAAGAAGGGATCAACGAAGCCGGCTCGATGGGTTCGTTCATCGCCGCCGGGACGGCTTACGCCAACATCGGCGTGAACATGGTCCCCTTCTACGTTTTCTACTCGATGTTCGGCTTCCAGCGGATCGGCGACCTGATCTGGCTCGCCGCCGATGCACGCTGCCGCGGCTTCCTGGTCGGCGGAACGGCCGGCCGCACGACGCTCAACGGTGAAGGTCTCCAGCACGAAGACGGCCACAGCCACCTCCTCGCGGCGACCGTTCCCAACTGCGTCACCTACGACCCGGCATTCGCGTATGAGCTGGCGATCATCATCCAGGACGGCCTGAAGCGGATGTACGTCGACGAAGAGCCGATCTTCTACTACCTGACCGTCTACAACGAAGCGTACGACATGCCCGAAATGCCCGAAGGCGAGCACATCGCCGAAGGCATCCGCCGCGGCATGTACAAGTTCAAGAGCCGCGACGTCCAGAACTCGACCGTGCGGCCGCAGCTGTTCGGCAGCGGACCGCTGCTGCGGCATGCGGTCCAGGCGCAGGAGATCCTTGCCGACCAGTTCGGCATCGCCAGCGACGTCTGGAGCGTGACGAGCTACAAGGAGCTCCGCCGCGATGCCCTCGCGGTCGAACGCTGGAACCTGCTGCATCCCACCGAAGAACCGCGGAAGTCGTTCATCGAACAGCAGCTCGCGGGGCTTGAAGGGCCGTTTGTCGCCGCCAGCGACTACATGAAGCTCGTTGCCGAGCAGGTCGCTCACTGGATTCCCGGCGAGTTCGTGCCGCTGGGTACCGATGGCTTCGGACGCAGCGAAAGCCGCGAAATGCTCCGGCGGCACTTCGAGGTCGACGCGGCCCACATCGCGTTCGCCACGTTGAGTACGCTGCATCGTCAGGGTAAGCTCGATGCGAAGGTCATCGAGAAAGCGCGCGCGGATCTGAACATCGATCCCGAGAAGCCCGACCCGGCGAGCGCCTGATCCGGCATGTGGTCCGCCGACGGCTGCCGGGGCAAGCCCCCGTTTCCGTCGGCGGATTTCGGCAAGCGCCCCATTGTGCGGCTTGCCGAGAGCCGGCCGCCGCGCCTGCGCGAATTTGAGAAATCCGACACACCGCGGCTTGCCCCTTCCTGCGAGCCGAACCAACCTGGACGACTGGGGCCTTCACCGACCCTGAGACTGCACATTCACCCAAGACTGAACTGGTGCCGAACAACATGTCGATCGAGTTCAAGCTGCCTGAGCTGGGAGAGGGGATCGCCAGCGCCGACATTGCCAACGTCCTCGTTTCGGAAGGAGACGAGATCCAGGCCGAGCAGAACGTGCTCGAACTGGAAACCGACAAGGCGGTCGTCGAACTCCCCTGCCCGCACGCCGGGCGGCTGAGCAAGCTGCACGTCAAACCTGGCGATACCGTCAAGCCGGGACAGCTGCTGATGACGATCGAATCGGCCGAGGCCGGCCAGCAGGAGGCCCCGGCGAAATCGGCTCCGGCCGCGGGCGCTGCCCCTGCCGCGAAAACCGCAGCCGCCCCCGCGAAGGCCGCCGAATCCAAACCTTCCCAGCCGGCCACGGCACCGGCCGCGGGCGGGACGCAGGTCTTCACGCTGCCGGAACTGGGCGAAGGGATCGCTTCCGCCGACATCGCGAACGTCCTCATTGCCGAAGGGGATGAGATTCGGGCCGAGCAGAACGTGCTCGAACTCGAGACCGACAAGGCGGTCGTCGAGCTTCCCTCGCCGTTCTCCGGCAAGGTTGTCAAGCTGCACGTGAAAGCGGGCGACACGGTGAAGCCGGGCGACCAGATCATGACAATCTCCGCAGCCGCCGGAGAAGCCGCCGAATCGGCCCCCGCCCCGAGCGAAGCGCCGGCCAAATCGCAGGCCCCGGCTGCCGCCACTGCGGCCCCGGCCCGTCAGACGCAGGTGAGCACCGCGGCCAGGCCCGATGCGACAACTCACGACCGGGTGCGCGAAACCGTCCCGCTCGCCACCAAGGAGCAGGCCGAAGACGCCGGCAACGGCGCTCCCGCTCCCGCCGGCCCCGCGACGCGGCGCCTGGCCCGCGAGCTTGGCGTCGACCTGCACCAGGTGAAAGGCTCCGGCCCCGGCGGGCGGATCACCGCCGAGGATGTCCACGCCTTCGTCCGCAATCTGCTCAGCGATCGTCAGGCGGGCACCGCCCGGCCCGGGGCGGCGCGCGGCATCGAACTCCCCCCGCTGCCCGACTTCACCCAGTGGGGGTCCGTCGAACGCGTCGCGATGAACAAGATCGCGAAGACCTCCGCACAGAACCTCAGCATCGCCTGGCAGCAGATCCCGCACGTCACCCAGCACGAGCTGGCCGACGTCACCGAACTCGAAGCCGGCCGCAAGCGCCATTCGCAGAACAAGCAGGGCGTGAAGATCACGATGACGGTTCTCGCCATCAAGGCGGTCGTCGCCGCGCTCCGCCAGTTCCCGCAGTTCAATGCCAGCCTCGATACCGAGACGAACGAGGTCATCGAGAAGCACTACTACAACATCGGCGTCGCGGTCGATACCGAGTACGGCCTGGTCGTCCCGGTGATCAAGGACGTCAACCAGAAGAGCATCCTCGAAATCGCCCGCGAACTCGACGAGCTGGCGACCAAGGCCCGCGAGCGGAAACTGGCCCTCAGCGATTTCCAGGGAGGCACCTTCACCATCACCAACCTGGGCGGCATCGGCGGCACCTCGTTCACGCCGATCGTGAACTGGCCGGAAGTCGCCATTCTCGGCATGTCCCGCAGCCGTCCGCAGTACGTGATCCGCGACGGCAAGCCGGAAATCCGCCTGATGCTCCCGCTGTCGCTCTCCTACGACCACCGGGTCATCAACGGGGCCGACGCCTGCCGGTTTATCGTCAAGGTCGCCGGCCTGCTCGCCGACCCGTCGCAGCTGCTGATCGAGAGTTGAGCCGCGGCGACGGCACCGCGCCCCACCCCCTGTCCGGCCGGCGGAAACGCCGGCACGCGGGTACTCACGGCAACTCTTCCACAGGACGGCCCGGCCGTCCGCTTGTTTGATGACGGTTCGCCCGTCCCAGTGAAAGGTAAACGATGGCAGGCAACGTACGTGAAGCGGACTTGGTGGTTCTCGGTGGCGGGCCCGGCGGATATACCGCCGCCTTCCACGCCGCCGACCACGGCATGGACGTCACGCTCGTAAACGCGGAAGAAAAGCCGGGCGGAGTCTGCCTCTATCGCGGTTGCATCCCCTCCAAGGCCCTGCTGCACATCGCGAAGCTGATCAACGAGTCCCGCGAAGCCAGCCACTGGGGCGTCACCTTCGGCGAGCCGAAGATCGATCTCGACAAGGTTCGCGGCTGGAAACAGCAGGTCGTCGAAAAGCTCACCGGCGGCGTCGGCCAGCTCGCGAAAGCGCGGGGAGTCAAGCAGATCGTCGCCCGCGGCACGCTGCTCGATTCGAACACGCTCAAGCTGCATCCGGTGGAGGGTCAGCCCGCCCCCGAAGCCGATACGCTGAAGTTCAGGAAGCTGATCCTCGCGACCGGATCTTCCCCGGCGATTCCGCCGGCCTTCCAGCTCGACGATCCGCGGATCATGGATTCGACCGGAGCGCTCGAACTGCCCGACATCCCCGAGCGTCTGCTCGTGATCGGCGGGGGTTACATCGGCCTCGAAATGGGCTCGGTCTACGCCGCCCTCGGCTCGAAAGTGACGGTCGTCGAACTCACTCCGGGACTGCTCCCCGGAGCCGACCGGGAACTCGTCCGGCCGCTGCAGAAGCGACTGGAGAAGCAGTTCGCGGCGATTCACCTGAACACTCGCGTCGAATCGCTCAAGCCGACCGACAAGGGAATCGTAGCGACGCTGAAAGGTGAAGGAGTCGAACCGGAACAGACGTTCGACCGCGTGCTGGTGTCGGTCGGCCGGCGTCCGAACAGCCGCGGGCTGGGACTCGAGAACACGAAAGTTGAAGTCGACGACAAGGGCTTCGTGAAGGTCGACCGGCAGATGAAGACTCGCGATCCGAACATCCTCGCGATCGGCGACATCGCCGGCGAGCCGATGCTCGCTCACAAGGCCTCGCGGGAAGGGAAGGTCGCCGTCGAGGCGCTGCACGGAGAACCCGCCGCCTTCGACAACCGCGCGATTCCCGCCGTGGTCTTTACCGATCCCGAAGTCGCCTGGTGCGGTCTCACCGAAACGCAGGCCCAGGCCGAGAATATCGAAGTCAAGGTGGTCCGCTTCCCGTGGGGAGCTTCCGGACGGGCGCTCACGCTCGATCGCACGGAAGGGCTGACCAAGCTGATCTTCGAGCCGAAGACCGAACGTCTGCTCGGTGTGGGACTGGTCGGTGTCGGTGCCGGCGAATTGATCGGCGAAGCAGTCCTCGCGGTCGAGACCGCAGCGGTCGCGCGCGATCTGGCCGAGAGCATCCACGCCCACCCGACGCTCTCCGAGACGATCATGGAAGCCGCCGAGGCCCTCTTCGGGCAGGCGACGCACACCTACCGCCCGAAGCGCTGAGCAGCTTCACAGGAAGCACAGACGATTGCCGAGCCGGCACGGACATTCCCGTCTGTGCCGGCTCGGTTTTTTCCTGTCTCAACGCTGCTCGTCGAGCAATCCGTGCAGGTACTCGCCGTAGGCATTGCAATACTCTCCGGCGAGCCGGCGCAGATCCTCGTCGCTGATGAACCCCTTTCGCCAGGCAATCTCTTCCAGGCAGGCGACTTTCAGCCCCTGCCGCTGCTCGATCGCCTCGAAGAAGTTGGACGCCTGAATCAGCGATTCCGGCGTCCCCGTATCGAGCCAGGCGAAGCCGCGGCTGAACTGCTCCACATGCAGCTGGCCCCGCTCCATGTAGATCCGGTTGACGTCGGTGATTTCCAGCTCGCCGCGGGCGGAGGGCTTCAGCCGTCGGGCAATCTCGACCACCTGCGAGTCATAGAAATAAAGCCCCGTGACGGCGAGCCGCGAACGGGGCTTCTGCGGCTTCTCTTCCAGACTGACCGGACGCCCGTCCGCATCCAGCTCGATCACGCCGTACCGCTGCGGGTCCTTGACCGCATACGCAAAAACGGTCGCTCCCGATTCGCGGCTGACGGCCCGCTGGAGCATCGGCTGGAAGCCCTGCCCATAGAAGATGTTATCCCCCAGGACGAGCGACACCCCCTCATCGCCGATAAACTTCTCCCCCAGCAGAAATGCCTGCGCCAGTCCTTTCGGCTCGGGCTGCACGGCGTATTCGAGCGCGAGGCCGAGCGTGCTCCCGTCCCCCAGGAGTCGCTGAAAACAGCCGATGTCTTCCGGTGTACTGATCAGGAGAATATTACGGATTCCCGCGAGCATCAGGGTCGACAGCGGATAGAAGACCATCGGCTTGTCGTAGACCGGCAGCAGCTGTTTGCTCACGGCACGCGTCATGGGGTATAACCGCGTCCCCGCCCCACCGGCAAGAACGATCCCCTTCTGAATGGCGGGACGGGCTGACATTCCGCTTCTCACCTCGACCTGGAGTTGCTCGAACGGGTGACCTTCGTGACACATTCCATTCTGGGACGCCGGCCGGGTGCCGTCCACCCACGAATCGGGACCGGCATCGCGAGCCGCGACATCGTTCCCCACCGCGTCCGGACCGGCGGAGTGTGTACAGCGGGTACGACCAGAACACCGGGACTCCCGCGGACAAAACCCGACAACGAAGGTCTTCGGGAGATCAATGGCGCTTGGCATCGAGGCGGGACTTCGGTTAGCATCGTGTCAGATCGATCCGCGCTGATATTCGCATTCCGCGATGAACGTGCGCTGCCGTCCAGGTAAGACGTCCTTCCACACGAACCCTCCTGCCCGCTACGAGGTGCCCTTTATGCACAGCACACGTCGTCTCGTCCCGGCCCTGCTGGGCCTGATCCTGATGACCAGCCAGCCTCTTGCCGCCCAGGAGTGGACCCGTTTCCGCGGCCCCAACGGGACGGGCATCAGCAACGCCAAAACAATCCCCACGGAATGGACCGATCAGGACATCAACTGGAAGGTGCCTCTGCCGGCGAACGGGCACTCGTCCCCCGTGCTCTGGGGAGACAAGATCTTCCTCACCGGGGCCGACGATCAAACCACCGCTCTCCGCGTCGTGTTCTGTCTCGATGCGTCGGACGGCAAGGTGCTCTGGTCCCGCCGCTACGAATCGCGGCCCCACAAGAAGCACAAGTTCAACAGCTACGCATCGGCGACCCCCGCCGTGGATGCCGAACACGTCTACGTCGCCTGGTCGACTCCGGAAGAATACAGCCTGATCGCCCTCGATCACGCGGGCGAAGAAGTCTGGAACCGGGATCTCGGCCCGTTCCTCAGCCAGCACAGTTGCGGCACCTCGCCGATCGTTTACAAGGACCTGGTCATCATCGGCAACGACCAGGACGCCAGGAGCGAAGAAGACGAGAACGTCGAGGGCCGCAGCTTCCTGATCGCCGTGAACCGCAAGACGGGCGAGACCGTCTGGCAGGTCGAGCGCAAAAGTAACGTCGTCGCCTACTCCACCCCGATGGTTTACCGGCCGGAAGGGGGCAAGGACGAGCTGATCTTCAACAGCTCCGCGCACGGCATCACGTCGATCGATCCCGAGACCGGCAGCGTTAACTGGGAGGTCGGAGGCCTGCTCACCAAGCGGAGCTGCAGCTCACCGATCCTCGTCGGTGGACGGCTCATCACCGCAAGCTGCGGCTCCGGCGGGGGCGGCAACTACATCGTCGTCGTCCAGCCGGCCAGCAAGAGCGCCCCCGATTCGGGCAAGCTCGTCTACAAGGTCGACAAGCAGGCACCGTACGTCCCGACCCCCATTGCCAAGGGGAATCTGCTCTTCCTCTGGGCTGACAACGGCATCGTGACGTGTCTCGACGCGAATAGCGGCAGCATCCACTGGCGCGAACGGATCGGCGGCAACGTCTTCAGCTCCCCGATCATCGTCGACGACCGGCTGTTCGGGATCTCGACGGAAGGCGAAGTCGTGGTCATCGCCGCCAAGCCGGAGTTCGAGCTGCTCGCCCGCAATCCCCTGAATGAGCTTTGTCATGCGACACCGGCGGTCGCGAACGGCCGCATGTATGTGCGGACCTACGGCCACCTGTATTCGATCGGCGGTTCGAAATAACCGCCGCGCTGCGCGACTCTGCGATTCGGTACGCGACAAATCACACGTGCCCCGGCTCCCCGGGGCACGTGTGCCGTTTTTCGCGTAACACTGTGCCGCGAGCTTACCGGCCGCGGCTGCGTTTACTACGGCGAAGTTTCACGAGGCGAGGATGGCGTCTGTTGCCGATTCCCGCTTGACGCGCTGCCTGGTGCTGGCGGCGATCCTGCTGCCGATGCTGGCGCTCCGCGGCCTTCTCCCCTGGTATCGGATTCACACCGCCGCCACCGCGATCGAACAGGCCGGCGGAAGCGTGTACCGCGAGCCCGTCCGGCCCGAATGGATGCGGCGCATCCTCGGTGAGCGGCTGACGCAGTTCTTCGAACCGGTCGTCGATGTCAAATTGCCGGCCCGGCTCGGAACGACTTCGCGGGTGCTCGATCCGACTCCTCTCCTGCTGCAGCTGCGGGAATTTCCGGGCCTGCGGCGATTGCATGCGCAATGGCTGCCGCTCGACGATTATCACCTGCAGTACCTCTCGCGACTCACCCGCCTCGAAGAGATCGACCTGGCGAACACGTTGATCACCAGCGACGGCATCCACCATCTCGAACGCCTGCCGCGATTGAAGATCCTGAGCCTCGCCGGCACCGAAGTCGATGACATCGGGCTCGAATGCGTCTCCCAGATCACCAGCCTGCAGATGCTGATTCTCGACGGGACAGGGATCACCGACCGGGGGATCATCCACCTCACGCGTCTGAAGAACCTCACCGAGATCAGCCTGAGCAATACGGCCATCACCGACGCAACGCTCGAACTCCTGGGGAGACGCCTCCCCGATCTCGCAGTCTCGGACGACTAACGCTCCTCCCCTGGCCCGCAGCCCGATCAACAGCGTGCGCGATCAACCGCTCTTCCGACTGACTCCCGCCGGGCTTTACTGCGAAGCGGGGCAGTTCTTTGTCGATCCGTGGCAGCCGGTGAGTCACGCGGTCATCACCCACGCCCATGCGGATCACGCCCGACGCGGCTCGCGGCGATACCTCACCGCCCGCCCGGGAGAAGCACTGCTGCGAGCACGCATGAACGAGCGCGCCCGCATCGACACCCTCGAGTACGGCGAAACGCTGGACCTCAACGGTGTCAATGTCTCACTGCATCCGGCGGGGCATATCCTCGGTTCGGCACAGGTCCGGGCCGAGTATCGCGGCGAGGTGTGGGTCGTCTCCGGCGATTACAAACTCTCCCCCGATCCCACCTGCGCTCCCTTTGAGCCGGTCCGCTGTCACACCTTCATCACCGAGTCGACTTTCGGGCTGCCGATCTTCCGCTGGCCGACGGAAGAGAGCGTCTTCGCCGAGATCAATCGCTGGTGGCGGGAGAACCAGGCGGCGGGCAAGGCGAGCCTGCTTTACGGCTATGCGCTCGGCAAGGCACAGCGCCTGCTCGCCGGTGTTGATGCATCGCTCGGCCCGATCTTCACCCACGGGGCCGTGGAATCGCTGAACGTCCATTACCGGAATGCCGGCGTGCTGCTCCCTCCTTCCGAACTCGCCACGCAGGCCGTCCGCAAAGCCTGGCAGGATGCCTTGATTGTCGCCCCGCCCTCGCCACACGCGACGCCGTGGATGCGGCGGTTTGGCGATGTCTCGACAGCGTTCGCATCGGGGTGGATGTGCCTCCGCGGCGCGAGGCGGCGGCGCTCGGTCGACCGCGGTTTTGTCCTCTCCGATCATGCCGACTGGCCCGAGTTGCAGCAGGCGATTGCCGCAACCGGAGCCGAACGGGTAATCGTCACCCACGGTTATTCGGCGACAATGGTCCGCTGGCTGCAGGAACGGGGACTCGAAGCGCAGGTATTTCCCACGCGCTTCGAAGGAGAGCAGGATGATGCCCCCGAACCAACCGAGGCCGACCTCGAACCGGAGATCACCGACGAGCAGTCCCCCGAGCACAGGGGGCACTCCGGGACTTCCGCATGAGTTGCGCCCGCCCTTGCGGCTCCGGCGGTCGTTCCCCGCTTCTGGTTGCCTCTGACCCCGTAAGCGGCGACAGTCGCCATGCGTGCCTTCGCGAACCTCTACACACGCCTCGATCAGACGACGAAGACGAGCGAGAAGCTCGCCGCGCTGCGGGATTACTTTGCCGCCGCTGAACCGGCGGATGCCGCATGGGCGGTTTACTTTCTCAGCGGCCATAAGCCGCCGCAGGTCGTCCCCACACGCAGGCTCGCAATCTGGGCTGCCGAGAGTGCTGATATTCCCCTCTGGCTGTTCGAGGAATCGGTCCATGCCGTCGGCGATCTGGCCGAGACCATCGCGCTGCTGCTGCCCGAGCCGCAGGCATCCAGTTCGCTCCCGCTCCACCAGTGGGTGGAAGGACACCTGCTGCCGCTGCGGGCGGCTGATGAAGCGACACAGCGTGCCGAGCTGCTGAATGCATGGCGGCAGATGGACCGCCAGCAGCGGTTCGTCTGGAACAAGCTGATCACCGGCGAATTCCGTGTGGGAGTGGCGGCCCAGATGGTCACCCGCGCCCTGGCCGAGGTGAGCGGACATCCACCCGCGGTCATCGCGCACCGCCTGATGGGAAACTGGAAACCGAGTGCGGCGTTCTATGAGCGGCTCGTCGGCCCGGAAACGGACGATGCCGAAATCAGCCGCCCGTATCCCTTCTGCCTCGCCCATCCACTTGAACAGGAGCCCGCCGAGTTGGGCCCGCGGGAAGACTGGCAGGCCGAATGGAAGTGGGACGGCATCCGTGCCCAGATCGTGCGGCGCGAGGGCGAAGTCTTCCTGTGGACGCGGGGCGAGGAACTGGTCACCGACCGCTATCCCGAGATTCGCGACAATGCAATGTCGCTGCCCGACGGGTGCGTTCTCGATGGTGAGATTGTGGCGTGGAAAGAGGGAGCCGTTCTCCCCTTCGGCGAACTGCAACGGCGGATCGGCCGCAAGTCCCTCTCAAAAAAACTCCTCGCCGATGTCCCGGTCGCCTTTCTCGCCTTCGATGTGCTCGAACACGACGGAAGCGATATTCGCGCGCAGACACTCCGGCAGCGGCGCGAGGATCTCGAAAGACTGCTGGAACCATTCCCCGCAACAACGCGACTGCTTCTCTCTCCCACCGTGGCTGCGTCCACCTGGGAGGAGCTTGCCGCGGTTCGCGAGCAGAGCCGTGAGCGGAATGTTGAAGGGCTGATGCTCAAACGGCTCGATTCTCCGTATGCGGTCGGTCGCCCGCGGGGAGTGTGGTGGAAGTGGAAGGTGAATCCCTTCACCGTCGATGCCGTGCTCATCTATGCGCAGCGCGGTCATGGCCGCCGGGCGAGCCTGTATACCGACTACACGTTCGCCGTCTGGGATAACGGCGTGCTCGTCCCTTTCGCGAAGGCGTACTCGGGACTCACCGATGCCGAGATCCGCGAGGTGGACCAGTTCGTCCGCCGTCATACGCTGGAGCGGTTCGGCCCCGTGCGAAGTGTCGCCCCGGAACTGGTCTTCGAACTCGGATTCGAGGGGCTTCGGCGTTCGACGCGGCACAAATCAGGGATTGCCGTCCGCTTCCCGCGAATGCTCCGCTGGCGGAAAGACAAGCGGAGCGACGAGGCCGACACGCTCGAGCGGATCCGGGCCCTGCTTCCCCCCGGCGAACGGGAACGCGACTGAACGGCTCGCGAACGACTCAGTTCGGCGGTTCTCCGCAGAACTGTCGATGCTCCGCAGGTGAGAAGACCTGCCGCAGATCGACACTATTCTGACCGTGCAGCGACCGAAATTGCCTCTCGCATTGTTGACAGGCAGCCCGTACAATGAAGAAAATCGTCTGGGGAAGCTCTGGGGACGATCTATGGGACAGAAGTCTCTCCCCGGCGGTGACAGCAGCTTCCCGGGCAAGCGGCTGTCTCCCGGCAGTCGATATCTTTTCAAGGACGCTGACAGCACATCACCTGTCGCGGAGCCATCGGGCTTTCAGCCCTTGTGCGACGCGGCTTGAAGGTCACGCAAAGCGATCAGAAGACAACGGATGCACAGGGGTGCAGCGGGTTCCGCCTCCTCAAGAGGATCTGGACCGGATTGGGGCGGTCTGGATTTCCCAAGAACCCGCCGCACCCTGTGTTTTTCCCGTCTCCAAAGTTCTCCAGACATCCTAAAGCCACTTGTCCGCGTGGCCCTGAATGTCCTATGAATCAGGAAACCATGCCGGGAACCCTGAGTCAAGCCTCTTGTTGGTGAACTTGGACAATCCAGGGAATTTGCCGAACATCCCCGACGGTGGTCACGCGGGTCACGTCTCTGGCCCACTCGCCGACTGACATCGCGGCCCGCTGTTGCATTTTCTCCCGCTCGCGGTCAGGCTGAGGCATCTCACCTCTAAGTGGTCCGCGGAATCCGGGATGGCCTGATGCATACATCTCTCACGTGCGGGGCGTGTGGACGGGAGCACGCCGTCGATCAACTCCAGAACCTCTGCCAGGCGTGCGGGAAACCGCTGCTGGCCGGTTATGACCTGGAGGCCCTTCGCCGCGAAGGATTCTCGCCCCAAGTCGTGCGGCAGCGCTCCGCCCGCTCGATGTGGCGGTTTCGCGAAGTGATGCCCCTCCGGGACGCGCACGAAGCCGTGTCGCTGGGCGAGGGGCTGACTCCCCTGCTCCGTTGCGAACGCCGTGGGCCGTTTGCTCCCTTCGAGAACCTGTTCCTGAAGGACGAGTCGTTCAATCCGACCGGCAGCTTCAAGGCGCGGGGGATGTCGGCGGCGATCACGCGGGCCGTTCAACTGGGTGTGAAAGCGGTCGCACTCCCTTCGGCGGGAAACGCCGCCGGGGCCGCCACCTACTATGCCGCCCGGGCGGGTCTCCAGTGCTATCTGTTTATGCCGGCGGACACGCCGCCCGCGAACATCATCGAGTCGGTTGTCGGCGGTGCCCGGGTCTATCTCGTCAACGGACTGATCAGCGATTGCGGGAAACTCGTCAGGCAGGGGGCGGCAGAGTTCGGCTGGTTCGATCTCTCCACCCTCAAGGAGCCGTTCCGCGTCGAAGGCAAGAAAACGATGGGCTACGAGCTGGCCTTCGACATGGCGGACGCCACCTGCCCGCCGAATCCGCAGCTCCGTTTGCCCGACTGCATCCTCTACCCCACGGGAGGAGGAACCGGCCTCATCGGCATGTGGAAAGCCTTCGACGAGATGGAGCGGCTTGGCTGGATCGGCCCCGAGCGCCCGCGGATGGTTGTCGTCCAGGCCGAGGGATGCGCGCCGATCGTGCGTGCCTTCGAGTCGGGCCAGGATCATGCGGAGTTGTTTCCGAATGCCGCCACGGTCGCCGCCGGGCTGCGCGTTCCCGCCGCGATCGGCGATTTTCTGATGCTCCGCGTGCTTCGCGAAAGTCACGGGACGGCGGTTGCCGTTTCGGATGCCGAACTCCTCGAAGGCGTGCGCGAGCTCGCGCGGCTGCAGGGAGTCTACGCCTGCCCGGAGGGAGGTGCGGTGTGGAAAGCGGCCCAGCGGCTGCTCGCGAGCGGCTGGCTGAAGCCCCACGAAGAAGTCGTGCTCTTCAACACGGGGAGCGGACTCAAATATAACCATCTGTTCCCCGTTCCCGACCTGCCGGTTCTCGACCATACATCGACAGACTGGATGAAGGCGATCCGCGTCTGAGACGGCGTGTGAACCGTCTGCCTCTCGCATTGCGAGCAATACGCGCAGGCCGTGTGAAGCTTTTTCCGGATGGTTCCACATTTGTTCGGCCTTCGCACTTGCACGAGGGAAGAGTCCAGCGGTCGTTTGCACGTGGGATGTCAAATCCCGCGGCCTCGACCGACGCTCCCTTTTCCGGGCGAATTTGCCTGAAGACGATTCGCCCGCAGATCTCGTTGATGGACACAGATTCACGATCAACGGGACGAAAAGTCGACTCCCGATTAAGGGGTTACAAGGCCACCAGAATGGTCATCGATCCATCAATTTCGGCGGTGACTTCCCGGCTCGCGAGGAAAGTCGAAAAGGCAGCGAGGCCGCCTTTTCACCGGCACTCTCCGCTCGCTGTTGCGATTCGTGCTCCGGCGATTCGCCGCACGGCTGCTGGAAAGTCGCTGCAACCCACGACGAGCCTTGCCTCTGGTGCGTGTGTTGCCCCGCATGACGCGATCGGGTGCTGCCCGCTCGCCTTGTTGTTGCGATACCGCGACACTCCCGCGTGCGAACACGTGAGCGATTGAGGAATTCTTTTCGCGTTGCGAACGAGTTCGGAACCGTTAGGAACGCGAGTTGTTTAGTCTCTGTCCTGAGTGAGTCTATGAGTTGTTTGCCAGCGGCGGCGGAGGGGTACTGGAAAGGTTCCCTTTGCGTCGAGAAGGCTTCGACCGAAGGAGAAGACAAAATGAAACGAATCGCATGTCTCGCAGTTCTCATCAGCAGCTGGATGATGACCGATGCGAAAGCGGCGTCCACGGCGACTCAGGCCCCTGTCCCGAAAACGGCCGAATTCCAGACGAGTGAGCCGGCGACCATGGAACTTGCCCGTCGCGGTCGCCACTGGGGCCATCACCATCACCGGCACCACTGGCATCATCATCACAACTGGTATCGTGTCCCCCGCTACTATTACTACTACCCGAACTATTACTACCCGTGGAATTACGGCAACTACTACTGGTACCGGCCGTACCGCGGCTGGGGCTTCAGCATCTGGCTGTAAGCGCAGACTGCAAGCGCGAAGCCCTGTTGCAAGCACGATTGCCTGAACGATGCATGACTGCCTGAACGACGAAGCGGGGCCGGTCTTCCCGATCGGCCCCGCTTCGTGCGCGCCGAGGGATAGTTGATTTTTCGCAAAGCGTCTCCGAGGGAAATTCTTGCCGGCCCTCTTCCACAGGGCTTATCATGAGTCGCAGTCGGTCCACCTTCCGGCCACAACTGTGAGGCGGAAGAGAAACGGCCGCGGATCGTCCATGCTCGCGATTTGGAAGCACATTCACGACACGGTGGATGCCTGAACTGCGAGAATCAGCAGCAGCCCCTCAAAAGAGAGCGTCGGTCATGGAATCGCTTCGCATTGCAGCGGTCAGTATGAATGGACGGCTGGGTGAGCCGGGGCGGATTCTCGAAGAGATCGACATCTGGTCTCGCCGGGCTCGCGAGGGGGGAGCCGAGCTTGTGCTCTTCCCGGAACTGGTCGTTCACGGCCATTGCACTCCCGCCACGTGGGAGCTCGCCGAACCGGTTCCCGATGGTCCGAGCACGCGTCGGCTGTGTGAGCTTGCGGCCCGTTATCAGCTCTTCCTGTCGGTCGGACTGAGCGAGAAAGAACACGACATTGTCTTCAACACTCAGGTGCTTGTCGGTCCCGACGGGTACGTCGGCAAGCAGCGGAAGATCCACCTGTCGCGCGATGAGGTGCTGTTCTACAAGGGGGGCCGCGACATCCCGGTGCACGACATCGGCAAGTGCAAAGTCGGGACGATCATCTGTTACGACAACACCTTCCCGGAGCTCTCGCGGATACTCGCGCTTCGCGGTGCCGAGGTGTTTCTCATGCCGCACGCAGCCCGGCTGAAGATGTGGGACGAGACGCCTGAATCAGCGACGGCTGCGAGAAAGTACGCGGCCCACTACTACCGCACGATGATTCCCGCCCGCTGCCGCGAGAACGCCTGCTTCGCCGTTGTTGCCGACCAGGCGGGCCGCGCCGGATACGTCGATCGTTATCCGCCTGAAAGCCCTGCGCAGCCGCATCATCCCGGCGGTGCCTTCATCTTCGATCCGCAGGGAGAAGTGCTCGCCCACACGAACGAGGAACAGATCGCCGACGAGCTGATTTTCGCCGATCTGGATGTGGCGGCACTCAACGCGGTCCGCAGCGATCCGAACTACACGCTCCGCACCCGCCGCCCGGAACTGTATGGCGAACTCGTGCGCGAGCAGGTGACCTGCTGAGCGGTCGCGTGGGCGAAAGTCGTCCCCAGACCGATACGGAGAGTAACTGCGGGGCGATTGCTGAAGCGGGCTGTACGCAGAAAGGCCCCATCGATCTCTCGATCGATCGCCTGAAAGCTGGCTCGCCTGAAAAGAGAACAGCGGCAAGGGAACGGTGCTCCCCTGCCGCTGCAAGCTGTCGATTGTCGACGATGCGAGGCGTGTGCGCTTCAAAGCGCTTGTGGCCTCATCAGAATTCTCCCACGACCTTTCCGTCAGCCATCGAGCCGAGATTCCGCCAGGTGTCGAGCGAGATGTTCTCGCTGACGAAGCGGACGGCACCGTCTCCCATCAGCATGTGCAGTCCCCCTTCGTGTGGACTGCCGAACGTGTACTGACAGTTCGCGATATTCGAACCCGTCGTGACCATGCATTCGTAAATGCTGGGATACGGGCCGAGTTCAGTGGAACGGGCGCTGTGGTGCTCGGCTTCCACCCACGTGGCGCGCAGCTTGTTTCCGGCGGCATCGGCGTTGACGGCGGGCGAACCGGTCGTCGGGCTGGTCGCATCGTTCTGCCCGGCCTCGCCGATGAAGAAGCAGTTCGACGATCCATCGGTCAGGTCGCGCATCGAAACGCTGCCATTCGCAACGAACGGCCCGGCCAGACTGGGATTGCGGCTCAGGAAGTTGCGGGCGAAGTTGTCGAGATCTCCCGACCCCCACTTTCGCCCCGAGCTGAAACAGTAGCTGCTGATCGGGGAGTTCGACGTATCCGCATGATCGGTGTGAGCATCGCGGGGGGAGATGCGCCGCAGGCTTGTCAGCGAGTCCGAGGGACACTGATAGACCGACAAAACTCCATTCGCCTTGAACGTGGCCTGATCCTGACCGCCACCCCCGCCGGACATGTCCAGGCCCCCGACGCCGATGTCGAAGTTGTACTGGTTGTACAGCGGGGACTGATCGAGAAACGGCAACAGCATCACAAAGCCGGTCGCCCGCCAGCCCAGGCCCGAAATCGGCTGTGACTGACCCGGGCGGCCGTAGGCGCACGCCGGGAAGACTCCATGCGAGTCATGGTAATTGTGAAGTGCCAATCCCATCTGCTTCAGGTTGTTCTTGCATTGGGAACGCCGTGCCGCCTCACGTGCCTGCTGCACCGCAGGCAGGAGCAACGCAATGAGCACGGCGATGATTGCAATCACCACCAGCAGCTCGATCAACGTGAACCCCCGACGCGCTTGTCGCGCACAAGCCATCGTCTCTCCTCCCTTGGATAAAACTCGAAAATGTCACTACGAACGATCACCACCCCGGTTCAGCGCCGGGTAACGCACACAACACATACATCCCATTCACCGCATATTCTCAAGTCTTGAATCTTACCCCATCTATCGGTATCCGAGAAGTTTCACCAGTCCTTTCAGAGAAAAACCTCCCGTGGTATGATCCAACGAGCGACACCACCTGACGACATCAGTATTTCCACCGATCTCACGCAGGCTGCAGCACCAGCAGCAGGCGAGCAGACTTCCGGGGAACTGGCTCCTGCCGCCCTGACGTGTTAGAACAGTGCAGTGACTGGAGACCCGGGCGCGCCATTTGAACCGCCCGGGGAGTCCTTCCCCCCTGTCCTGCACTGCAAAGGAGCATCCGCCGTGAAACTGGCGACATTGGAAACTGCGAAAGGGACACGAGTTGCGGCGGTCAGCGAGCAGCACCCCGGGCGCTACGTCGACCTCCAGGCCGCCGATCCCAGCCTGCCGAACTGCCCGAAGGCACTCCTGTCGCTCGCCGACGGCTTGACCCGGGCGCAAGTCGCACGCGACAAGGGGGAGAAAGAGGGGCTCTTCGTCGAGGGGAAGCTGCTGGCACCGATCCCCAAGCCGGGGAAGGTGATCTGCATCGGCCTCAACTACCGCGACCATGCCGAGGAGAGTGGCCAGCCGATCCCGACCGAACCGGTCTGCTTCGGCAAGTTCTCACACGCGGTGGTCGGTCCCGAGGCGACGATTCTGCTGCCGCGGGTCGCCGAGAAAGTCGACTACGAAGCTGAGCTCGTCGTCGTGGTCGGCAAGCGGGGCAAGAACATCCCGGAAAGCGAGGCCCGCGGCTATGTCGCCGGTTACACGAACGGTAACGACGTCTCGGCCCGCGACTGGCAACTCGGCCGGCCGGGCGGACAGTGGCTTCTGGGGAAGACCCCCGACACCTTCGCCCCGATCGGGCCCTACCTCGTCACCGCCGATGAGATCGCGGACCCGCAGCAGCTCTCGATTCAGCTCCGGCTCAACGGTGAGACGCTGCAGAACTCGAGCACGAAAGAGCTGATCTTCAATATCGATCACCTCATCGCACATCTGTCGCAGCTGATGACGCTCGAACCGGGAGACCTCATTTTCACGGGGACTCCGCCGGGAGTGGGGGCCGCCCGGAAACCTCCGATCTTCCTCAAAGCGGGGGATGTGGCGGAAGTGGAGATCGCCGGGCTGGGTGTGCTGCGAAATCCGGTGGCGGCAGAGTAAGCTTTCGACACCGCTGGAGAATCTCCCCGGGAGGCATGACCGCCCGGGGAGATTCTCCAAATGGCGCAGGAAGGAAATCGCCGCCCGACGACTCGTCACCAGAACATGACGAGTCCGCTCGTGCCGCGAATGCGGCGATAGATGGCAAGCACCTGCTCGCCCGTCTCGACCTCAGGCTCCAGAGTCACCGAAACGTGACGCCCGCTGGGAGTCGGCTGCAGCCGGTACGGAGGATCGATGTCGGAGCCAAGTTCGTCACGAACGGCGGCAACAATGCGCGCGGCGAATCCGTCGTCAACACGGCCAATCGCCTTGAACATGTAAGTGCCGGGGAAACAGTGCGTCGACTCCAGAAGTTCGACCGCGGGGAGTTCATTCATCTAGCGAATCCTCTTAGAGGTGATGGACGCATCGCAATGCGGGGGAGTTGCAGACAGGAATCAAGCTGCCTGAATTGTAGCGCCGCGGCAGCATGAGTCGAGTTGAGAATTCCCGCTGATCCCCTTGGAAAGATCCTCAATTCCCCACGACTTCAGGGCATGTCCCCTTCAACGCAAGTGCGGCGACACCTTCTCATTCGGTCTTATCCAGCAGCCAGGTAAGTCTCCAGCCACTCGACAATTCGCCGCCACGAGTTCTCCGAAACCGTGTGCCCTTCTCCATGGTTATAGAGCCCGATCCGGGCACGCCCGCCGTAGAGCCGATAGACCGGGAGAGCCGCTTCGACATACGGCCACGAGCGGTCACCATCCGCGGCGCCGCGTCCCTGTTCACCGGCGAGGATCAGGAACGCCCGCGGTGCGATCAGGGCGAGCAGTTCGTGATGATCCCGCGGGAATCCCGGCTCGTGAATTGCCGGGCCCAGGTACCAGGAGGCATCCCAGTTCGTAAAGCGGAAGCCGATGCCCCCTTCGCTCGCGACCGCGGTCCGCACCCGTTCATCGAAGGCGGCGAGATAGAGTGCTTCCTTCGCCCCGAGGGAATGTCCGAAGGCACCGATCCGGCGCGGATCGACCTCATCGCGACTGACCAGCACATCCACCGCCCGCTGGGCATCGTAGAGCATCTTGTGCATGCCGAGCGTCTCGGGGTGCCGGGCGCGAAAATCCGCCACCGTCTGCTTTGTTTCGATGCGATACCCGGGAGGTGTCTGCCAGAGGTAACAGCGCGGGCAGAACACGACAAACCCGCGCCGGCAGAGCCGCAGCCCCGAGTGATTCCGCTCGGCCCCGTTGACCCCGGCGATCTCCTCGATGCTCGTCTGGTTCGTCGGATGCAGCGCCACGATCCCCGCGCGTGGCGTCGTCGACGGTGTCGCGGGGCGCAGCAGATAGCCTTCCACAAACTGGCCCGGTTCGGACTCATAACGGACGAGCTGCCGCACGCAGCCCTCCGGCCGATCTTCGTTGAGGACTTCGAGCCGAACGGGCGGGCGCTCGGCGGGCATCGGTCCGAGGAACTTCATCCAGGCGTCGCGGATTCGCCGCCGTTCCTCCTCCCAGGCGGAGCGTGTTTGAATCACGGAGCCGTCCGGACGTTTCAGCAGCGGACGCAGCGTGCTCTCTGCCGGAGAGTCGCCGAGCGGCGGCCGCTGGACTTCGGCAAGCCAGGGAACATCCGCGGTCTCACTCCCCCACACAATTCGTTCCCGGCCAATGAGCGCGGCCGAGAGGCTCGCTCCCAGAAAGGCACGCCGTGTGCAACGATCAACCGCTCGCGAAGCCATGCAGCACCTCGCTGATGAGAAAATCTTCTGGACGTTGAATTCACTTCCTCCGCATGATGAACATTCCGGGAGTCCGCGGCCACTCTGAAATGCGAGGTTGGCCGACTCCGGGCGAGACGGGGAGATCGCAAGCCTCCGATGGACGCTGAACAACTTTACTACCTCTGGGCGGTACTGCTGACGCTGTTCAACATCGCCGCGTGGGTGGCAACGTTGTTCTCGCTTCCGGGCAACTGGCTGGTTCTCGGAGCGACGGTCCTGTTTGCGCTGTTCGCCAACGTTCCCGGCGAACTGGGGATCGGCTGGACAATGGTCATCATCGTCGCGGTGCTGGCGGTGGTCGGCGAACTCATCGAGTTTGCCGCCGGCGCGATGGGAGCCGCAAAGGTCGGAGGCAGCCGCCGCAGCATTCTGCTGTCGCTGGTGGGAACGCTCCTGGGCAGTATCTTCGGGGCGGTCGTCAGCGCGCCGGTCCCGGTCATCGGCCCGATCATCGGGGCGCTCGCCGGAGGTGCTTTCGGAGCGTTTGCCGGCGCCTACCTGGGAGAAGCCTGGCTCGGGCGCAGTTCGCGGGAGAGTTTTGCCGTCGGCAAGGGAGCCATGATCGGCCGCCTGCTGGGCACGGTCGGCAAACTGGCAATCGGAATCGTGATGATCGTGCTCGTCACGATCGACGCCTTTTACAACCCGATCGCCCGATGAGTTGCTCGGGCCGATCGACGGCACTGTTCGTCATCACACAGTGTTGCTCGCAGTCCGACTCGACGTGCATTCGTCTTGCGGAGAGCCTTCACACATTCTGCGGTTGAGCATCCGGACGGGCAATCCGCCCGTTCACATAGATATCGCCGTCGAGGATTTCGATTCGCGGCGATTGAAGTCTCAGCGCGTGGGACATCTCGGCCACGCCGAGACCGGCAACCGGAGGGAGGGCGGCACGTCCTCCCGCGACCTTCGGGGCAATGAACACATGCAGCTCATCGAGCAGTCCCGCATCGAGGAAGTCCCCGAGCGCTTCTCCTCCCCCTTCGACGAGCAGGTTTGTGAACTGCCGCCTGCCCAGTTCCTGTAACAGGAACCGCAACCCTGGCCGCAGCGGTGGTTCACCAGTCGCTGCCCCCTCGTCCGGCGGGAGACTCAGAACTTCGGCACCGGCGGCCCGCAGTGCTTCAACGCGCTCCCGGGGTGCGGAATCACCGACGACGACCATCAGCGGCGCTTCATCCAGCGTTCGCAGCAGCAGCGAGTCGAGTGAGAGTGTCGCGCGAGAATCGAGGACGATCCGGGTGGCGACGCGTGGACCGGCGGGGCGGGCGGTGAGTCGCGGATTGTCGAGTTCCGCGGTTCTCCGCCCCACGAGAATCGCATCCATCCGCCCGCGCAACCGATGCACCACCGCGCGGGACGTCTCGTTGGAGATCCACTGCGAGGAACCGGTGCGCGTCGCGAGCTTGCCGTCGAGGGTCATCGCCCACTTGCCGTGAACGAAGGGAAGCCCCGTCGTCACCCGCTTTGCAAAGGGAGCGATCAGGGCCCGGCACTCCTCTTCCAAGAGGCCGACTTCGACTTCGATGCCGGCGGCACGCAGCTTTGCGATCCCGCCGCCATCGACCTGCGGGTTCGGATCGCGAGTACCGATGACGACCCGCCGGATCCCGGCGGCGATCACGGCATCGGCACAGGGAGGAGTCTTCTTCCTGGTATGACTGCAGGGCTCGAGGGTCACGAAGAGCGTCGCCCCGGCGGTTCGTGTTCCCGCCCGGGCAAACGCATTGATCTCCGCGTGCGGCCCGCCAAAGCGTTCATGCCAACCCTCGCCGAGCACTCGCCGCTGGTCATCGACGACCAGCGCCCCGACCATCGGATTCGGCTCGACACACCCCTCCCCCCGCCGGGCCAGCTCAATCGCCCGGCTCATCAGGGCATCATCGTCGGAGGGAGGAAGCATTGGCATAGGCTACAGGCTGTAGGCTATAGACTGCAGGACGCTAGCTTGAGACTATAAAACGTCAGATCAACCAGAAAAATCTATAGCCTGCTTACTTACTCCGGTCTCCAGTCTCCAGCCTATAGCCTATTCACTCTTGTCCCGGCAGCCAGATCTTGCCGCCGGAGGCCGGGGGGTTGCCGGAGGAGGGCGTCCACAGGCCGCCGGCTCCCGCGGTCCCTGCGGCAGCGGGAGTCTGGATCTCGGACATCACCTCGGCGGTCGACAAACCATAGGCGGTCGCGATCTGCAGGACGTGCTCGCGCAGCTCCGGAACCTTCGCTCCGTAATCCTGAATGAGGCGTCGCAACAGGGGAATCCGCTGTGGATCCTGCGGATCCTCCACTCGCAGCGTGAATTCGCGCAGATCCCACGCGACCCGATGTTGAAACTCGGTCGTGGAATCGGGCTGCGGGAGCGCACGGGCCTTGGCAACCCACGCCAGCGCTTCCTCACGCATGCCGAGCTCGTTGCAGAGCCCCACCAGCGGATGATAGAGATCGCTCAGCGGCATCTCGGCCGTCATGCTGGGACGCGCGAGAATTTCGATGAGCGCGTCATACGCCAGCCGCGGCAGGTCGGCGGTCATTGCGTAATTCGTGACGTAGGAGAGCTGCCCGTCCGTCAAGTCCTCGAGCGACAGCCGTCGCAACTGCGCGAGCGACAGGGCGACGACATCGTCGCCCTGCGAAATCTTGAGGGGTGCCGGTTCCGGAAGCTTCAAACGCCTGCGGAGCGCCGCCGTATCGAACGTGTAATCGGACTGCAGGCAGCGTGTTTCGAGCACGACCAGTGCCGCCGCCAGCGGGAGCTTGCGCGACTCATCACCCGCCGCTTCCAGGGGAGTCTTGCCTCCGAGCACGCGCAACGGGGTGCTCGGCCAGACTTCGTTGACATTCCGTTGCCACTTCTCGCGGAACAGGCGACTCCGTTCCGCCCCGGTCGCATGAGGCGGAAAGTAGTCGATTCCCTGCAGACTCGAGAGATCGATCGGCTGCCCATGCTTCGTGCGTGTCGTCCACTCGGGATCGATGGCCTCGCCCGCCACCTGAATGAACTGCCGCAGGAGCTCCTCATCGGCATCCTGAAGAAAATCGACCACGACCCGCGGGGCTGCGGACTCTTCATCTCCCCCCTCAAAAATCCCGATGCTCGCAAGCGGAACCGGCAGCGATTCGAGTGTCAGCGGAACCTTCTCATCAATTTCCCGGTCGAGCAGCAGATAAATTGCCGTGACGCTGCTCTGGTCGTAACGGGGGTCGATCCGCACCTTCGTGTATCGGGGCTGCTGATCCAGACTGGTGAGCAGACGTCCGACCGAATGGACATTGAAGAGATACGCCGTGCGTTCGACCAGGTTCTCCGGCTCGTTGTACGCCAGGAGTTGAGCCAGGGTCTCGAGCTCGACAGCGGTGTCAAAATCGCTGACCTGTCGAGCCGCCTGGGAAAGCATCTTCGCGGCCCGCACTTCGTCACCGGCGAAGGCAAAGCAGAGCCCGGCATTCTGGAGTGCCGCGGCATTCGCGGGCTCCCGGTCAGCCAGTTCGGCGAACAGTTCCGCCGCGGACTCAAAAATTCCCTTGCTGGCCAGCTGCAGCGCCCGTTCGAACGTTTCGCGATCACTTCCTTCGGGAGCCGTCTGCTGCAACGGATGAGGTCCGCGGAAGGGAAACGGAATGTAGCGTTCCGCATCGAACTGCTGAAGCTGCTGAGCCGTCTCCTGACTCGGATTCAGCTCGAAATAGAGTCCCAGGTAACGACGTGCGGCGAGCAGCTTGCGGTTCATGAAGAACCACTGGGCGATGGCCTGAACCAAAGCGGCCGCCAGACTTCTTTCTTCGTCCGCGAGCTTCTCCAGCGCCTTCAGAACCGCCGGCTTCGCCTCGTCAAAGCCCTTCTGATTGAGCTGCAGGAACGCCTGCAGGAACAGCCCGAGCGAGTCTTCCGGCGCGACCGCCTTCAGCCGTTCCAGCACCGGCTCGACTTCCTGGAGCCGGTTCTCTTCGAACAGGAGCATCGCCTGGGTCCGCAAGATCCAGGGATTGTCGGGATGAGCCGCCGCCAGCGGTTCCAGTTCGCGCAGTGCGAGTTTCGTCTGTCCGTCGCGCTGCAGTTGATGCACATCCTGCATTGCCTCGACGATCGCGTGGCAGCAGAACTTCACTTTCTTCCCGCTGCCGCACGGACACGGGGCATAAACATCAATGGCCATGTATTCGTTTCCTCAATCCTGTCGCAGCGCGGGTTCCTCGGGCGCAGCGGCTTCGTCGGTTCAATCCCGGAACGGGGCGATCGCTCGCTGTTTCCTGAATGGTACCAGAAGTGCCCGCGAAGCAAACTCAAGCAGCAGGCTGCAGCAGCAATTTCGTGAATCCCGCGCCGTGTCAACAGTGGAAGCGGGAAAAACTCGAGATTCGAGACGCTTTCATCATACGCGTCCCTCTGCCTGGCTGCTCCGGAAAAGAGCTCCGCCAAGCAGTCCCCCGCAAAGAAAGCAGAGGCCGCACCTCAGCGATGCGGCCCCGGCAGATTCCCGGTCTCCGAACTTCAGGCGGGTTGCAGACGCGCGCGGCCCGAATCGGCAATCCCCCGGCGGAACTCTACGCGAGCAGAATGTAGCGGCAGATCAGGCTCACGCTGTAAACCACAACCAGCGTGACGATCCCCGTGCCGAAGTTAAGCACACCCCGCGCCAGGTCCATCCGTTCGCGGGCGATCACCTGACACATGAGGATCACGCTCCCCACCAGCACCGATTTGAACAGCACCATCCCCTTCAGCCCCCACCCGTAAATGAAGTACCGGGCGAGCGGATTCGTTTCGATGAAGTGCACTTCGGGATGACAGAGCAGGTAGTACGTCAGGATTACATCCAGAGCGCTCACGAACATGAAGAGCAGTGTCTCCACCTCGAGCGGAGACGCGACCGGCAACAGCCTCCGCACCTGGGTGGCCGGCGTCGCAGGAGAGTAAGAATTCTTCATGGATCTCCCAACCTCCTCCTGGGGATGGTTCAAACTCGTCGACCAGTGACCTCAACTCCCCCTTCTGGAACCGATTGCCGGATCTGTTTGCACGGAGCAGAACGCCGCAGCGCGAGGATCGCGACTCCGGGCGGTGCCCCGCATTCTCCTGCGGGCACTCTCGTCAGATGTTGTCTTCATGAATTTTCAACAGAGAGGCCACAGAATTCTAACCCGGCTTTACAACAGGTCCACAGGGCTTTTTCCGGGGGTCAACAGCTTCCGCGGATTACAGAAGCCTGCGCACGAGAAGTGACTGGACATTTCCTTCGTTCAGAGGGGAATGTCGCGAAACGCCCGTTGCTTTCCGGCCCTTGCGGGCCTGCTGGAGGGGGAAGCAAACCGGGTGCCATCCGCCGGACAACTCCCCTGCCCCGGCCGCGGAAATCACCGCCGGGCAAAGACGAGAACAGGCAGACACCGGATTCGATGTCTGCCTGAAAGTTCCGCATGGGAAAGTGGCCCGCGATGCCGTCGCTGTTCCGCTGGCTTACGATTACCGCCCGAGCAGCTTGCGCAGCGTGTCGAGGTGCCGCGGGACAGCGACCAGCGGATCCTCGGCGGCCTCGTACTCCAGGACGACGTACCCGCGGTAGTTGGCGTCGGCGAGAATCTTCACGAGCCGTTCGAGATCCGCCTCTTCCTTTTTCCCGCCGGGGGCAATCTCCGTCTTGATCTGGGCGTTCACCGCATACGGAGCAATCCGCGCGAGATCGCCGTACGGGTCATCCGTGCGGAAGTTGCCGCTGTCGAAGTTCACGCCAAACCACGGCGACGGCGAGACCCGCTTCACAATCGCGAGCAGCTGGTCGGGAGTGGAGGTGATCCCGCCGTGGTTCTCCAGAGCGAGGATCACCCCTTTCTGCGCGGCGTACTTGAGCGATTCCTCGATTCCCGCCACACACAGGTCGAGAGCCTCGGCTTCGCTGCTCCCCTTCGCGATCCGGCCGGCAAAGATGCGGATCACGGGCGCTCCGAAGACGGCCGCGTAATCGATCCAGCGGCGACAGAGTTCCAATTGTGCATCCCGCTCGGGGCTGGGGGGAATACAGAAATCGTTGCCGATCGCGGTCCCCGAGATGTCCAGGCCGAGGCGGAATGCTTTCTGCTTCAGTCCCAGGAGGTATTCGTTCGTGATCTCCTTCGGGAACCAGTAGCTTGTCAGTTCGCAGCCATCGAGGTTGTACTCAGCACACTTGTCGATGAAGTCCTCCATCGTCATCGTCGGCTCATTCCCCCCCAGAAACTGGCGGAACGAGTACGCGGCGAGGCTGAGTTTCATGTACGGCTTCTGATTCCGCTCGATCGGCTCCGCGGCCCGGGCGGTCGTCGGCACGGCCGTCGCCAGAAGGCCCCCCGCGGACGTGGCAAACAGGGCCTGCCGCAGGAAATCACGGCGTGTGGAGGCGGAAGTCGTCGTCGATCGCGGTTCGTGCATCGCGTTTCTCCTTGTATTTTCAGCGGGAAACATCAGCGGAAAGAAATCGTTCCGGGCGGGGCCGTCGCGGAACCCGGACTCCGGTGGCCGTGTCCTTCTGGGCGGAGCGGGAACCATTCTGTTCGATCGGGGGGCGAGAGAACAGTCCGCCGGAGCGAGTCTGCTCACTTCCCGCGAACCGCGTTCAAACCGGGGGAACTCCGCGGGCGAGTGTTTGACAGGTTCGGGAGGGCCGACTAGGCTGGCGGTTCTCCCTGCGCACGGACGTCTCGGGCGGAAAAACTCGGGGAGTTCTGCTGTCGCCGTCTTATTTTTCAGAGCCAGACGATCATGCCTCGCTACGACGCCAAACGGATCGAACCGAAGTGGCAATCCTATTGGGAAACCAACCGCACCTTCGAAACTCCCTCGCGGCCCGTTCCCGGCCCCGGTGAGAAGCTTTACGTGCTGGACATGTTCCCCTACCCCTCGGGAGAAGGGTTGCACGTCGGCCACCCCGAAGGATACACCGCGACCGACATCATCTGCCGCTTCTCCCGCATGCGCGGCAAACGGGTCCTGCACCCCATGGGCTGGGATGCCTTCGGACTCCCCGCCGAACAGCACGCCATCAAGACCGGCACCCATCCGCGGGAGACGACTTACAAGAACATCGCCAACTTCCGCCGGCAGTTGAAGATGCTCGGCTTCAGCTATGACTGGAGCCGCGAGTTCGCGACCACCGATCCCGATTACTTCCGCTGGACGCAGTGGATCTTCCTCGAAATTTTCGACACGTGGTACGATCCCGAGTACGAGTGGACCGACCAGAACGGCAAGAAACGGGTCGGCAAGGGACGCCCGATTGCCGAGCTTCCCATTCCTGACGAAGTCCACCAGCGCGGCGACGAGGCCGTCCGCCGTTACCAGGACAAGCACCGCCTCGCCTATCAGACCGAGGCCCCCGTCAACTGGTGCCCGGCACTCGGGACCGTGCTCGCCAACGAAGAGGTCATCGACGGCAAGAGCGAACGGGGAGGCCATCCCGTCGTCCGTATCCCGCTCCGGCAGTGGATGCTCCGCATCACCGCCTATGCCGAGCGGTTGATGCACGAACTCGACGATCTCGACTGGAGTGAGTCGATCAAGGCTCTCCAGCGGAACTGGATCGGCCGCAGCGAGGGAGCCGAGGTCGACTTCTTCATCGGCAAGGATCCGACCGCGCATCCCGGCAGCCCGGAACGCATCGCGGCATTCGAAGCGTGGAAACAGGCGCGGCAGTCGGGCGGTTTCCCCGCCGAGCCGGACAACGATGTCCTGCGGATCTACACCACCCGCCCCGATACCCTGTTTGGCGCCACCTACATGGTGATTGCCCCCGAACACCCGTTCGTCGAACGGCTCACCGCTCCCGAGCAGCGGGAGGTGGTCCGGGCGTACTGTGAAAAGGCCGCGACCAAGAGCGACCTCGACCGGACCGATCTCGCGAAGGAAAAGACCGGCGTCTTCACCGGCTCGTACGCTTTCAACCCCGTGAACGGCGAGCGAGTGCCGATCTGGATTGCTGACTACGTGCTGATCAGCTACGGCACCGGCGCGATCATGGCGGTACCCGCGCACGACATCCGCGACTGGGAATTCGCCGTGCAGTTCAACCTGCCGATCCGCCCGGTCGTCGAACCGCCCGCGGACTACACCCCCTCGCGCGAGGAGCTCGCGGTGGCGGTCGAGCGGGACGGCCAGAAGGCGACACCGTTTGCCGGCGAGGGGAAAGCGATCAACTCGGGTGCGTATGACGGTCTCACGACCGCCGCCTTCAAGCAGCGGATCACAGACGATCTTGCTGCGGGAGGGCTCGGCAAGAAGGCGGTCAATTACCGTCTCCGCGACTGGCTCTTCAGCCGCCAGCACTTCTGGGGCGAGCCGTTCCCGATCTGGCACGAGCTGGATGAGAACGGGAACCCGACGGGACTGATGCAGACGGTTCCCGCCGACCAGTTGCCGGTGACGCTTCCCGACATGACGCACTTCAAGCCGCACGGCCGGCCCGAGCCCCCGCTCGCCGAAGCGCCGGAGTCGTGGCTTTACAAGACCGAGAACGGCAAGCGGTACATCCGCGAAACGAACAGCATGCCGCAGTGGGCCGGCTCCTGCTGGTATTACCTGCGGTTCATCGATCCGAAGAACGACCAGCAGTTCGTCGATCCGGAGCTCGAACGTGCCTGGATGCCGGTCGATCTCTACATCGGCGGCGCGGAACACGCGGTCCTGCACCTCCTGTATGCCCGCTTCTGGCACAAGGTCCTCTTCGACCGCGGGCACGTCTCGACGCCCGAACCGTTCCAGCGGCTCGTGAATCAGGGAATGATCCTCGGCGAAGCCGAGCTCACAGGCTATCGCGATGCGAGCGGCGCGTGGGTCTCGGCACAGCATGTCACCGATGGTCCCGAAGGTGGACCGGCGAAGATCGACAAGCGCAACCAGCAGCCGGTCCAGGCCGTGAAGCTCACCCCCGAACAGGTGACGAAGTCGGGGAACGAATTTGTCCTCGCGGAGAATCCGGCGATCTACGTCGAGAGCCGCGCGTACAAGATGTCCAAGTCGCGCGGCAATGTGGTGAATCCCGACCAAGTGGTCCAGGAATACGGAGCCGATGCGCTGCGGCTCTACGAAATGTTCATGGGCCCGCTCGAAGCGACTAAGCCGTGGAGCATGAGCGGCGTCGAAGGGGTGAGCCGATTCCTCGCCCGCGTCTGGCGGATGATCGCCGATGACCGGAGCGAAGAGACTCGCCTGAACAGCACGATTCAGGATGTCGAGCCCTCGGCGGATCAGCTGCGCATCCTGCACCGGACGATCGGCGCGGTGACCGACGACATCGAGAAGCTGTCGTTCAACACCGCAATCAGCCGGATGATGGAGTTTGTGAACGAAATCAGCCAGCAGGAAGTGCGGCCGAAGCAGATCATCGAGCCGTTCGTGCTGCTCCTCTCACCGTTTGCTCCGCATCTCGCGGAGGAACTGTGGGAGATGCTCGGGCATTCGCAGTCGCTCGCCTACGAACCGTGGCCGCGGTTCCAGCCAAACCTGCTGGTCGAAACCGAAGTGGAGATTCCGGTGCAGGTCAACGGCAAGCTCCGCGGCCGCATCCGCATTCCCGCAGGCTCCGATCAGGAGGCCGCCCGGGCCATCGCGCTTGCCGACCAGGGCATCGCGGCCCAGATGGAAGGCAAGCAGGTGGTGAAGGTCGTCTTCATCCCCGACCGGATGATCAACTTCGTCGTGAAATGAAACGCACGGCCTCGCCGGGGACTGCCCGTATGAACTCCCGGCGAAACAGAAAGCAACCGTGAATCCCACCTCGCCTGCGGCCTCCTGCTCGAGAGCCGCCGGTGAGGTGTTTTTGTTTGATGGGGTATCCGCCAGTTGCGCAGTCTGGATCGGAGATTCCGCGAAAACTGCTTGCTTCACTCATTCGGCGCAGCGAAAATCCAGCAAGCGGGCCCCCTTGGATTCCTGGATGCCGATTCGGTCGCGTTCGTCCTCTGCTGCATCTGCATCTCCCTTTCCCTTCTGCCTGCTTCAAGGTCCGACATGCGTCAGTCCGCAGTGGCTCTGCTGCTCGTCACAGCCGCGATGGTCGTATTCGGGGAAACTTCTCCCCGGAACTCCCCATCACAGAAACCAGCACGGGCAGCCCCATCGACCGCGGCGAAGAACGTCAGGGCGATCCGCAAGGCGCTTGCGCGGCGGCTCGACATCCACTTTGTGGACACTTCGCTGACCGATGCCGTGAAGATTCTGCAAGACTCGCTTCAGGTGCCCATCGTCCTCGAGAAAGATTGGCTGGAGGCGGAGAACATCGATCCGAACCTTCCCATCAATTTCAAGCTGTCTGACATTACGGGGCATTCGGCGTTGAATCACCTGCTCCGTGCGTCGGGTGCCAAACTTGGCTGGACTATCCAGAACGAAATGCTCCGGATCACGACGCGGGAGATGACCCTTCAGTCGTATTCAACAGGAGTGTACGACCTCACTTTCGCCAAGTCAGTGAAACCAATCGAGCCGGAATGTCCGCCGCGCGAGCAGGGTATTATCGACATCCTCATCCGGCACACGGGTGGAGATCAAATTGGTCACTGGTTGGAACTGCGCGGCGAGGGGGGAAGGCTCGGTTTGCTTTCGGGCGCTCGAAAGTCACTGCTCGTGGTTCGACAAACGGAGGCCGTACATGTCGAGGTTGCCCGCCTGCTCGCGGATCTTCAAGCCGCAATCGCTACGGATGATTCCTGCGACTCACCATCCCAAAAGCCCGTTGATGATTTTCCGGCGATCCCGCTTCGTCGCGAACGGGAAGAGACGATCCGACGCGTTCTCGATCGGCCGATCGACCTCGATCTTGACGAGGTATCCGTCATCGATGCCGTGGGCATTCTCGCCGACATGCTGAAGGTAAATGTCTTTCTAGATCATGCGGGCCTGAAGACGGCAATGGGAGACGCGACGCCACCGATCTCGCTCTCGGTTCGTGGAATCAGCGGACGTGCAGTCCTGGACGAGATGCTCGAACCCCTCGGACTGTACTGGACAATTATTGATGAATCGCTGCTTGTTACAGAGGCCGCCAAAGCGCTCAGTCACTACGAAGCACGCGTGTATGACGTCCGGGGATTCGAACCCTGGGCGGTTGGGGAAATCCTGATGAACACCACAGGCGGCCCTCCCGACGGCGCTTGGTACGGTTTCGACGGTGAAGCAATCTCCGTCCAGACAGTTTCTCCGCACTGGCTCGTCATTTATCAGACCGAACACGTGCATCACGAGATTCGCGAACTGCTCGCCATCCTGCTTCGGCGCGAGGGCGAGGCATCGCCCGAAATTGACAAGCCCTGAGTCGACGGAAAAAGCACTCGCTCGCCAAGACGTCTTGTGCCTTGCGGGCTGAAGTTGAGAAAATCACCTCAGCGGGCCGCCACTTCTCCGGACTGGTCGAGGAAGGCCACTCTTCTGTGGACTTCCGAACTTCGCTCACGTCTCTCTGCTCGAAGGTGAGGTTCCCATGTTGCGAACGGTTGCGGCAATGCTGCTGACGGCGGGAATTCTGACGCTCCTGCTGGATCCCGCTCCTGACCCGTTGCGGATCCAACACGTCCTTGCCCAGGAGAAGCCGGCGGCGGAGCCAGCGCCCCCGGCAAACGGGAAAGCCACGGATTCTTTAGAGGACCGAGCCGCCCCGAAACCAGCGGACAAGCGAAAGCGCCCGCAGATTACCGAGGCTCTCGCACGAGAACTCTTCGTCGAGTTTACCGACACGCCGCTGGAGGATGTTCTGCTCTACCTGGGCGATCAGTTGCGGATCAATGTGCTGGTGGATTGGAAAGCAATCGAGGGAGAGGGGATTGCGCGGGATCAGCCGATCACCTTCCAGGCCGATGCGATGCCGGCGGCCCGGCTGCTCGACCTGATGTTTCGGGTCACCGGGGTTCCGCTCGATTTTTATGTTCTGGATGAGGTGATTGTATTCACGTCGCGCCCGGTCGCGGCCAGGGCCCTGGAAACGCGCGTCTACGATGTGACCTCGCTGCTGCCGCCGCAACCGGCCAAATCGAATCGGCTCGTTCAGGCGGACGAACTGCCCCACCTGGTGACTCAAGCGTCGCCTGGCCCGTGGAAGATGATTGACGGCGAAGGCGGCGAAATCTCACTGTTTCACCTTCGCGGCAAGACGTTGCTCGTCATCCGGCAGAACCGCAGAAATCATGCGAAGGTTGCCGAACTGCTCAAGATCGTGCAGGAGCTTCAAGAGCAGGCGCGCGAGAACGCCCAATCGGATCCTGCTTCAAGCCCGCTGCCCACCGCGGAGGCACAACTCCTGAGTACGCTGGACCAGCCGGGCGAGTTTGAGTTCGTCGATGTCCCCCTGCGCGATGTTCTCGATTTTCTGAGCAAGTATCTCAATACGCCGATCTACGTCGCCCGGCATGAGCTGGAACAGTCCGGCCTGTCACTCGAAACGCCGGTCACCATGTCCCTCAGCAACGTGAAAACGCGAGCCGTGCTGGACCTGATTCTTTCGCCGCATGGATTCGGCTGGTGCGTGGAGGGGCGGGCGCTGCTGGTGACCTCGAAAGACGCGGCGCAGGAATGCCTCCGCACGCAGCTTTATGATGTCTCCGATCTGGTCAGCAGGAATCGCGCTGCCGCCGCCAATCGCGACGACAACACGGTCCCCGAAAAGTCACCGCCCACAGAACTGGAAAGCCTGTCGATGCTGATCACTCAACAGACCGGGGATGCGACCTGCGGCCCCTGGATCGGCATCGACGGCAGCGGAGGCATCGCCATCCCCTTCGAACCGTCGATCCTCGTCGTGCGGCAGAACGAACGGGTCCACGAGGAAATCCGAAGACTGCTCTCCGACCTGCGACGGCACAGCCAGCCCGCGGATGCGCTCCCGCAGCAGCAGCAGCCCGAGGAGTGATCCGCCGGGCGGAGCGACTCAGTTCGTGGGGATCAGGGTGCTCGCCTCGCTCGCGGAGGGAACAGTAGCCAGCTGGCTGATGTATTCGCCGTACTGGCGGTCGAGCTCTTCGTATTCGACGCCCGTGAGCGTTTCGAGCGAACGCGGATTGTCGCGGACGCGCGGGTTCAAGCTGTAGATGTCCGAGAGGTGCTCGATCAGCGCTTCGCGATAGATTCCGCCATCGTAGTGCATGAAGAAGTGCGCCAGCCCGGACGCCTGGCTGTAGTTCTTCGAGATGTTCATGTCCGACTGGAACTCGTTCATCCCCATTGCTGCGAACTTTCGCAGCGGGATGTAATAGTTGTCGGTGACGTAGCGATACTGGGCCGCGCGGAAGCGGATGTACTCGGGGTTGCCGAGCGAGAACCGGCTGCCGTGTCGCTGGAACGACTCCATGTAACAGGCAATGCCCTCGATGATCCAGAAGTTCCCCCGCATGCCGACCGATTGCCGCGAGGGGCGCGTCTCGGCGAATAACTGATGCGTTGCCTCGTGGAAGAGGGTCGTCCTGGCCTCGGCATCGCCGCTCGGATCGTCGAAGAAGTACGCCACCCGGTCGCCCGAGAGATACAGGCCGGTCGTGATCTCGATCGGCTGGGCGATCTTGCTCCGCAGCCGCTGGTTGTATTCGTCGCGCGAGCGGTAGTAGTGGATCTCGAACGGGTCCATGCGATTGGTGCTGCGGCTGTCGGTTCCCGAGAAAAGCCGCTGCAGCTGATCGCGCGTGTTGAAGAACCCGGCGAATGTCTGAAAGAAGATTCGATAGAAATCTTCGAGTTGCTTGCCGAGTTCCACTCCCGTTTCGAGGCTGTGATTCGTGCGGATTCGATAGTGGTCGGTGCGGATCTCCCACGCGTGTTCGAAGTCGCGGCGGATCTCGGCTTCCTGCGCGGCACTGATCCAGCGCGGCTTCAGGTACCGCTCCCCCTTCTCGTAGCGTTCCACATGGTCCTGCGGGAGCCAGCCGAACGTGTCGTGCCAGACATGCTTGCGACGGAGCATGTAGGCGGCGAAGGGGGTCACCCACTCATTGCCGAGCCGTTCGTAACCGAGCAGCCGCCGGGCCGCGGAATGGTCGGAGTCCTGCAGCGCGACCTCGCGGACGAGGTCGTACGCGTAGCTCACATACCCGGCACTGAGCACCCGCCGCGAGAGCAGATACAGCTCCTTCGCATAGTCTTCGCGATACTTCCGCAGCCGGGTTCGCCATTCGCGTTCGTGCGCGGGAAGGCTGAGCGGAATCTCGAGCTGGACCGCGGAGGGAAGCGGGTCCATCTGCAGCGTGCGCGTATCGACCGGCTCGGCGAGCTTGCGGATCTCGCTCGCTTCCAGCGAAAGGTTCTGCGCCTCGCAACTCTGCGCGAGCTCTTCGAGCTGACGGGCAAACGCCGCATGCAACTCGGCGTGCTGCTTCTGAAATCGCTCGAGGTCGGCCCGCGGATTCCGCGCGAGCCGCCCGCGATTCTGAGCGTTCGCGAGCGGGGTCGTCGTTGCGAAAGCCGCGACCAGTCCGGCGGCAAGACAGAGACAGCGGGTCCAGTAACGGAGAGGACGCGGCGGCATCGGGCTCCGGTTTCCTTCTGGCAAAGCGCAAGCGAAAGGGGAACACCGACCGTACAACGGGACGGATCATCCATTCTAGGCCAGATCGCCAGGAGCGGAAAGGGGATTCCGTGCGTCCGGCCTGCTCGCTGTAAACTCTGATGGGAAAGAAAGTTTCGACCGGCACCCTTTTCCTGGCGACGGCACCGCCCTGCCGTTCGAGTCTCCCGGACGCTTCGGAATAGCGGCGTTTCTCCGCTTTCAGAGGGAATGCCGCCCCTGCAAGTCGGCTCACATCAACGAAAACGGCAGGCCCCTGAGGAACCTGCCGTTGTGGATTGCTGGGCGAAATCCGCCGGGCTTTCCTGGCGAATATTTCTCAATCGGCGAACGCCGCATCGAAGGCACGGTTCGAGGGTTCGAAATCCACGTTCTTCGTGAACTGGCAGGCCTCGCGGGCACCGGCTTCGCGATCCATGCCGCTGTCTTCCCACTCGATCGAGAGCGGGCCGGTGTACTTGATGTGATTGAGGGCCCGGATGATCTCTTCGAACCGCACGCCGCCGCGGCCCACACTGCGGAAGTCCCAGCCGCGCCGCGGATCACCGAACGGCAGATGGCTGCTGTTGATGCCGCTGCGGCCGTTGAGCGTGACCGACGCGTCCTTCATGTGCACGTGATAAATGCGGTTCGGGAAGTAGCGGATGAACTCGACCGGATCGACTCCCTGCCAGAGGAGATGGCTCGGGTCGAAGTTGAACCCGAACTCTTCCCGCTGGTCGAGCGCCTGCAGCGCACGCTCCGCCGAATAGATGTCGAACGCAATCTCGGTCGGGTGGACTTCCAGCGCGAACTTGACCCCGCACTCCTGGAAGACATCGAGAATCGGATTCCAGCGCTCGGCGAGCAGGTTATAGCCGGCATCGATCATCGAACGCGGAACCGGCGGGAAGTCGTAGATCAGGTGCCAGATGCTCGACCCGGTGAAACCGTTCACGACGCCGACGCCAAGCTTCTGCGCGGCCCGTGCGGTGTTCTTCATTTCCTCGGCGGCCCGCTCGTTCACGCCGTCGGGATTGCCATCCCCCCAGACATACTCCGGGAGAATCGCCTTGTGCCGTTCGTCAATCCGGTCGAGAACGGCCTGGCCGGCGAGGTGGTTCGAGATGGCGAAGAGCTGCAGATCGTACTTCTCGAGCAACTCCCGCTTGCGGGCACAGTAGGTGTCGTCGGAAAGCGCCTTGTCGACTTCAAAGTGATCGCCCCAGCAGGCCAACTCAAGACCGTCGTAACCGAAATCGCTGGCCTTTCTGCAGAGCTCTTCCAGAGGCAGATCGGCCCACTGACCGGTGAACAACGTAACGGGGCGCGCCATTCTGAGTCCCTTTCAGTCTCCAAAGCGGAATGTCTGATGAGTCGGACGGGATTCGGCTGCAAACCGCAAACGCATCGGCGAATCCGAAACGGAACATCACAGTAGAGGACACAATCGGTCGTGTCAACAATTGCTTTTCTGATCCGGAAGATCGCGGCGACGCCTCGTCACTTGAGGAGCAACGAGTCTCCGCTCAGCTTTGCGCAGTCGGAAGTGTCGGTGTGCGCAATCCACTTCCGGCATGGTCGCAAGTGGTGAAACGTTCGCTTCAGGGCATGCGAAAGTCGAACAAGTGCGCAGCCCGCCGGGCCGCGGCGAAACGATGTGCGTGGATGCGATGCGAAGAAGTTGAATGAGCCCTTCGTCGCCCCCGCCGACGAACTCAGGTTTCCTCATCCACGAAGATGACGTGCTGGAAGTAGTGCTGCTCTTCGAACGAAACACCGAAGGCCCCGATCACCAGCCCCAGCGACGAAACGAAACCGGCCAGTTCCAGATAGTGCAGCAGATGCGGCGGCGTCTTCAGCGATGTCGCCCACGAGGCCACCAACTGGGGATGATACAGCAGTTGCTCCAGCAGGAGCGTCAGCAGAAAGATGACCGCGTACGTCGTCGCCATTCCCATCAGCACGACGGCGGCAATCGTCGCATTCGCGAACACCCGCTGTTCGCTGAACTGCCGCGGCTGACGCCGCACAAACAGTTGCTGCCGAATGAGCACGTAAACGGTGGTCGCGATGATCGCCAGCACCGAAAGCAGGAAAATCTGCCCCGGCGGCTGGACCGTCGCCAGATCCCAGGTCTCCGCCGTATTGATCAGCAGCAGCATGGTGGCGATCGCCGCCGTGGTCAGACGGCTCAGCCGGATCGGGAACTCCCACGGCTTGGCTTCCCACGACGCCTTCAGGATGTCGCCCCGGTTCATCCAGATCCCGTACAGATAGAACTTGAAGCTGGTCCCCTGCTGGAAGCTCGCGTAATCTTCCAGCCGCAGATCGGCGACTTCGCGCAGGTTACCCCCCAGGCTGGTCACCTGCTCCTCGGAGAACTCTCCCATCTGCTCCAGATCCTGGACGGTGCGCAGGTTGTACATCCAGTTCGACGGATCCTCGCTGTGCGCGAGCCCCCCCAGATGCCCGAGGATATGCATCGCCAGCGCCCGCAGACGGCGAGCCAGCACTTCGACCCGGTCGTCGCGCGAGATCTCGAAATCCTCCGCCTGCGGATCGATGCGAAACGTGGAGATCACCCCGACATCGAGCGAATGCGAAAGCGTCGCCAGCGAGAAGGGCTTGTAGCGGCTGATGAGATCGGCCGCCGTGATGACCAGGACGAACTCCCAATGTGCGGCATCGCGTTCGTTGGCGCCGGCGTCGAACAGGCGCACCGGCTCCTCCCGCGCGGAGCGCACCATCTCGTTTCGCTGCAGCAGCGGCATCCGCCATTCAAACTCGGGAAACTGCCGTCTCAGCAAGGCCAGCACTTCGTCACGGGCCAGCCGGATCGCTTCGAGATCGACCCGATCGAGCCGCCCCGCCACAATCCAGCCGATCTCCAGCGGGCGCGGTGCGAACTGGGGGGTCTCCTCGACCTGGCCGACGGCTTCCTGCTCCACGGATGACTCATTCGACACCATCGGAAGCACTCACACCGAAGAGGCACTCGGGAAAACGTCTTCCCGACGAAACAGGAGCAAGCCACGAGCCAGACGCAATCGATCCCTCTCAATCTCCCCAATCCGAGCCGCGCGACGAAATGCGATCGCTGACTGCGCAGGCACCTGCATCTATCGACACGGTCCCTCTCTTTCGATGAGCGGGCCACCCCGTTGAGCCGGCAGGTACGGCAATCAGGGATTGCCAGCCCGACTTGCCGGCAACACCTGAACCGCATCGACGATCACGTGGCCGTCCGTGCCGGCGTTTGAGATGGTGACGCGGAGTGTCTTGCCGCAGCGGAAGGTGCCAAGCGAATGGAAGCCGTTCTCCTTCGGCGCCACCTTCTGGTTGACGCGGACCGTTTTCTCCTCGCCTTCACTCTCGATCGTGACCGGCACGTTCGTGGCGCGGTTCGGATTGGGCGTGTAGGAGACGCGGACTTCGTATTCCCCGGGCTTCTCAAGGGTGAACTCGAAGCGGACCTGCTTCTCGCCTTTGCCCAGGTGCGCGTCGTGCAGGTAGTGGGCACCAACGAAGCCGCCGACCGATGAGCTGTGCAGCCAGTCGCCGGTGAGCTTTGCCTGCGTGTCGTCCTGGACGAGTCCGGTGAGTTTCCGCGGATCGATTCCCGCGTTGGGCCGCGGGCCCGTCCATTCGAGCACCTGTTTGTCGGCGAGCAGCTTCTCGCGAAGTTTCGCCGTGTCGATCTTCTGCACCGGAACCTTCTCGTCAATCGCCTGCGCCGCCGCGGTCGCCGCCGACTGGCCGAGCACCATGAAGACCGGCTCCATGCGGATCGAACCATAGGCGATGTGCGAAGCCGACAGGCAGACCGGCACGAGCAGATTCGCACATTCGCTCTGTTTGGGGACGATCGAACGATACGCAATCGGGTACGGTGCGAAACCGCCGACCTGCACGTCTCCTTCGTTGTACACGCGTCCGTCTTTCGCGTAGCGCTGCGTGTTGTGCGAATCCATCGTGTAGGCGGCCAGCCCCACCGGATCCGGAGCGACCTCGCGGCCCTGGCAGTTGTGCTGCGTCATCACATAGTCGGAGATCATGCGGCGGGCCTCGCGGATGTACATCTGATGCGGCCATCCGCCGGTCTCCGGAAACTCATCCTTGCAGAGTCCCCAGCGGCCGATCTCCTCACGGATGTTCTCGGGCACCCGCGGATCGTTCGCCAGGAACCACATCATTCCCTGCTGATAGGTGACGTGCTCCTGAAAGATCCGCTCGCGCGTCGCGTAGTCGCCGTCGGGGTACTCGTAGTTCATCCCGATGTTGTCGGTCGAGAACCCGCCGTTGTTGTTCGTATCGGTCTTGCGGTTGGGCATCGGACTGTTCGAGCCGAACGCATCGAAGACGCCCCCCTGAATGTAGCGGAGCAGCAGTTCGTACCGGAGCGGATCGTAGCCGGCGGGTTTGGGGAACGGGATGCGGTTCTCCGGCGCATCGGTCAGACACATGCGGAAGTTGTACGCCTGCACGCGATGATCGCCTTCGCCGTCGACGCCCGGATCGGTTCCCTGAATGCCGGGGAGCAGTCCGCTCGCGGGATTCCCTTTCTCCACATACGGATCGACGGGAACCTTGAACTGGTGGTAACGCGCGTTCGCCGTCTGCACGCCGTTGAGCGTTTCGCCATACGTGGCGTTGGCTTCGCGCCCCACGTGATAAGAGACGCCGGCCTTCGCCATCAGATCACCTTCGTAGGTGGCGTCGATGAACATCTTCCCGGCGACCACCCGGCCGCTCTCGAGACGGATGGCCACGATCCGGCCCTCCTTCTTCTCGACGCCTTTGTCGAGATCGAGGCGTTCTTCGAAGACCACCGGCACGTTCGCTTCTTTCACCATCTCGCGAAAGATCTGCTCGGCGACGTGGGGTTCAAAGGTCCACATCTCCTCTTCACCAACGCGCTGACGGCGGCTGCGATACTCTTCCGGCTTTTGCCACTTCCAGTTTTCGCGTCTGGCGTAGTGCGTGCCCATGCGGCGGTAAAATTCGCGGGAGATCCCGCCAATCGCCGCCTTGTTGCCGATATCGGTCGCTCCGAGGCCGCCGGACGTCAGTCCCCCGAGATGCTTGCCCGGCTCGATGAGCAGGACGCTCTTGCCCAGTTTGCTCGCCTGGACCGCGGCCACAACGCCGCCCGACGTTCCGCCATAAACAACCACATCGTAATCCGCTTTCGCGGCCGGCTGGGCGGAGAGCGCCCCGGCGGCCAGGCCGATTCCGATCACCAGCGTCAGGGCGGACACACAATAGCGCAGTTTCATCGGAAAGTGCTTCCTTTCCAGGCAGTCATCAACAAACAGGGCATTCACCCGGACAGACAGGGGCGGAACTGGCAGGTGGCTCTTCAAGCCGCTGCCGATCCCGCCCGCGAATCAGGTTTCCCGCCTTCAACGAACGCGGGAATCCTCGGGAGGAACCGGGGACGCGATCACTCCGTCGCTGCCGGCTTATCGGCGAGATTCCCTTCGATCAGCGAATCCTGCAACTGCTCGTGATCGCTGACGACATCGGTGAGGACGTTGTCCGAGAAAAGAATCCGCCGGCTCGGCTCACCCTCCACGGCAATCGCTTTCGGCCGGACACTGGCGAATACGTTCCCGGCGACAGCCACGTGCGAAGTCCCCTCGACCGTCATCCCCGCGGCGGCGAGGTCATTGACCCGGCGCTTCACCTGCGACTCACCGATCCAGCTGTTCGAGAAATTGTTGCCGGTCACCGTGATGCGGTCGCTGTCCGGGCCGATTCGCAGGGCATGAGTCGCCAGAATCGTGAACGTGTTCGCGCTCACCGTGCAGCCGTGGGCATCGCGGAGATCGATACCGGCACCGTTATGCGCGATCACATTCGCGCTCAGCGTGATGCCGTAGCAGTCCCGGTCGAGAATCACCCCCGTGCCGTTGCACTCCTCGATCATGTTCCCCGAGAGGACCGAGCCGTAGGTGTTCTCAATGATCACCCCGTCGCCGAGATGGTCGTCGACGCAGTTGCCGGTCATGCAGAGGTTGTACGCGTCGGTGCAGCGGAGCGCGGTGCCGTTCTCTTCGAACTGGTTGCCCGAAACGACCATGTCGTGACAGCCGGGAAGATTCAGTCCCGTCTGCTTGTTGTAGGTGATCAGCGAGTTACAGACGCGTGCATCCTCCAGGCAGTGGTCGAGCAGAATGCCGTCGCCGCCGTGATAGCTCGACGTGACGCCGTGAATGAAAATCTCGTTGACGCGCTCGGCGGCGATTCCGTGTCCGCTCTTCTCGTTGCCGGTAATGCGGAAGTTGCTCAGCTGCACGCGCCAGACGGGCGTCGGCCGCTGCCCTTCGGCGGCCGGTTTCGGACGGATGACCAGCGCCGGTTGGCCTTCGGTGTTCACATTCTTGATATGCGTCGCCGTGCCGGCGCCTTCAAGACGGATGTCATCCTGCGTGATGACCAGCGGTTCATTGATCTCGAACGTGCCTGCGGGAAGCTGCACCAGCCCCCCTTCGGGAGGGACCGCATCGAGAGCTGCCTGCAAGGTCGGATACTCGGCGGCGTTGATCGCCGGCCGCGCGCCTTTCAAACCCTGCGACTGTTTTTCGAGATCGCCCCGTGCCGACCATCCGGTCAACGCTGCCAGCAGGAGTGCCGCGGGAAGAACGTAGGGAAGCGTCTGTCGTTTCATGGGCCTCTGCGTCATGGATGCTGAATTCTGGTGGATGAGGAAAGCGAGTGCCGCAGTCGTCCTTTGTCGTCCGTCAGGGGTCGTTCGTCAGCTTGTGCTGGTCAGTTGTCCTTCGTGCCGGCCGCTGGTCCTCCAGGCAGTTCGACAATCAGGATCTTGCGATACGTGATGCCGCCGATTTCGCCGTCGAGGGCGAGCAATCCCGCGAGCGGAATGTCGTTATCGCGGGCGATCGTATCGAGGACCGGTTCGCCGTTGATCTCCGCCTGCACGCGCTCGCCTTCCACGCGCAGCCGCAACGTGTTCCACTCGCCGCCGCGGCGGACGGCGTTCTTCGTGGGCGGAGCGACGCCGAAAAGCGATCCCGTGCAGAAGTTGTCGGGCGTCACGCCGTAGTCGTTCGTCAGCTGAATCTTGAACGCGTTCGAGTTCGGGCGATCTTCGCCGCTGTAGCGGAAGTAAACGCCTCCCTGCCCGACCGGGCCGGTGGTCTTCCATTCGAGCGTCAGTTCGAAGTTCCCGTACTGCCGCGGAGACAGCAGATAGGAACCTCGCTGCTGTTCCGCAGACGCAATGTAGTCCCCTTCCGGGGTGATCGTCCAGTCACGCGGCCCCACCGGGTTCCAGCGGAAGAGCGTGTAGACCTGCTTGCGATACTCGGCGGCCTGCTTTGCCGCCGAGGTTTCAGGGGCATCCTTTTCGAGTTTGTCGATCAGCTGCAGCGCAACCAGAACGTTCTCGCGCTTCATCTCCTGCTCGATCGCATGCAGCCGCCGACGTGCGAGTCGCTCGGTGAACTCCAGTCCCAGGGCTCCCGCCCGCTCGAGTCGGGCTTTCACCAGCGAGGACTGGCCCCGCGAGTCGTAATGGAGGAACGTAGCGATGCGAAGCTGCGCCTCGGCATCCTGCCTGTCGATGCCCGCATCGGCAAGCAGCACGAGTTCGCTTCCGCTGATCTCAACGAGCGGCTTCGTGATTTCCTTTGTTTTTGCACGTGCGGTCAACTGGCCATCCGCAAACTTCTGGAATTCGAGCGACGCTCCGCTGATCCGCACGGTATCTCCCGGCTTCTTCATCGCGACCGCCGCTTCCAGGTCTTTCCAGAACGTGCGGACCCGTTCGAGATCTGCCGCATCCCAGTCGAGCAGCTCGCGGGCCTCGGCAAGTTCGGCTGACTTTCTGTGCGACGCAAGAAGCGTCTCGGCCTCATCCCACTTGCGCTCGGCCATCAGCCCGGCAAACCGCTGCTGGAAAGCCACGTACGCGAGCGGCTGCGAACGGGGATCGACCATTTCCTCCGCGTCCGGTTCCGGTTCGTCGCTCATCTTCGAGCGGTCCGCCAGCATCGGCGGCGGTTTGGGAGCAACAGCTTTCCCCTGAGGAACAAAGCCCCATTGCGGACGATCCGCGAGACGGACGAGATACAGTTGCGGCACTGCCGTTGATGCTCCCGCGAAAACCAGCCACTGTTCATCTTCTGAAACGGCGAACTGCCGTCGCTCCGCCTGCGGTTCGAACTCGGGAAGGGAGAGTTCAGCAATCGTTTCTGGTGCGGCAAACGGATCATCAAGAGTCAGCCGCCGATGTCGCAGCAGGCGGCCTCCCTCGAGCGTGTAGTGCCGCAGCCCGTCACGGGAGAATCGGGGATGCCCGTCGGGCAGTTCGAATTTCTCCGCGCGGCCGAACTCCTCATCCAGCTTTTTGCGCTCGGCACGCCAGCCTGTCAGCACGTCCTTGAGCCTTTCCTGCCAGTAAAGCTGACGACCATCGGCAGAAATCTGAGCGGACTGCCAGTCGGCGGTCGCGCGGGGACTGAACTTCAGGGGCCGCTTGTCATCGAAGCTCGCGAGTGGATTCGCGCGGACCAGCCCCCAGACACGATTCTTGCTCGCATAAGCGACGAGCAGCCCGTCACTGGTCACCGACGGGCTTGCGGGGATCTCGGTGCCGCGGCTCAGGAGGAGCAACTGCGGTGAATCAAACCTGTCAAACCGGGAGCGGCGTGTCGCCGTGTAGACGCCGTTCCCCTCCGGCCCGGCACCGGCAAACCATAGCGAAAGCCCGTCCGCCGAAAGGAACGGATCGAACCAGCGCCCGGCCTGGTTGATCTCCGAAAGTGGAATCGCGGTTCCCACCGGCGCGTTCAGATAGGGCGAGTGCAGGATTCCCCCCGCGGCATTGGAGCTCGCCACCGGCGTGAACTCAATCTCGCCGATTTTCGACAGGTTGACGACGCGCGAGGCATCCAGCCAACCTTCGCGGGCAACGGCGATCGTCACATCGCCGCGGGGGACCGTAACCTCGCAGGGGGTCTTCAGCCACTCCCCGGCTTCATCTCGAACCGGTTCCCCGTCGACAAACACGAAGAAGCCCGGTTCCGGCGTGTCGACCCGGCAGGTTGTCGTCGCGATCGTCGGCCGGGGAAGGTCCGCCGGATCGCGCAGCTTCGCCGGCGCGACTGCGGGGCGGCTTTCCGGCTGAGCCGGCGCTCTGGAAATCGACTCATCCGAACTGCCGCCCAGGAGCAGAAACAGCCCGACCATCGCGAGCGCGCCCAGCCCGACCGCCGAGAGCTGCATAACCCGACGTCTGTCGAGTCCAGAGGCCACGCCACTTCCGGCGTGCGGCGTCGCTGCCTCGACCGATCGCTGCTTTACTCCTTTCACCTCTGCGGAGTCGGCGGGCGAAGGGGACGATGCGCCCGGGCGGCGGCGTTGGGGGGAGCCGGGTTGCGGCGACCCCGAAGCCGCCGGACGCGCTCGCTCCGTGTCAGCGGGAGTCGGAGGAGTCGATGCGGGCGGCTTCGATCCGGGACGGCGGCCGGCAGGCTTCCGCGGAGAGGACGGGTTCGGATCCATGGCAGGGAGGTTACCTGGAAGAAATTACCGGGAAGAGAGTGCGACAGGTCCGGGAACAGCGCGCAGTTCTCGCGAGACACCCCTGCCCCTCCACAGGCGAGGACCGTTCCGTCAACCCGGTCCTTCTCCGGCGAGAAAGTCACATCCACTTCCTCACCGGAGCGACTGGCGGCTCAGGATGCCTTCACATCCCCGCTGGCTTTTTCCGCGGGTGTCTCCTCCGGTTCTTTCGGAGGAACCGCAGGGGCGGGATCGTTCGAGAACTGCAGCTCATAAAGTGCAGGGTTCTGCGCAGGCACATTGATCGACAGCCGCTTCTGTGCGGCATCGACGGTGACATCCAGTGTATTCATCGCTCCCGGAGCGCGATCTTCCAGCACGATCTTGCCCGTCCGCTTGTCGAGGCAGTGCAGCTGATAGTCCCACTTGAAGCTGATCTGTCCGTTCGGCAACGGAATCTGCTGCTGAACCCGTGACGCGAAGATGAGCACCGGCAGATTCCGCGCCTGCCCCATGTCCAGTCCCTGCCGCTCGATCGTCTGCGACCAAAGCTTGCGGCCGGTCGCGCGATCGAATCCATGCGCCATTCCGTCGATGACCGGATTGTTATAGCCGAACGCATAGACCTGGTTCTGGAAGTTGTTCGGCATGATCTGGCCGCTGAACAGCACGTAGTGATCGGCCGAGCGCACCACCCGGATCTGATTCGGCTTCGCCGGGAGTTTGAGCTGCTCGTCAATCACGCCGGAACCATCAGCAACCCGCAGAAGCAGGAAACGTCCACCCGGTTCGAGGACGGCGACTTCATCATCTTCGATCATCGCCACGCGGGAATCCGCGGGGAACTCCTTCTCCCAGACCGACTTCTCGTCCCACAGATCGCGGAGCGAAAGTCGCTGCTTTCCGTCGATGGTCTGCCAGAGAAGTGAATAGCGGTCAAATGTCGCGCTCCGGGCCGACTCGGGCGGCAGGACGCGCTTCCCAAGTTCATGACCATCGAGCGAGCGGAGCACCAGTGCGTTTGCCTCTCCCTGCGGGACGACAAACAGCAGTTCCCGGTCACCGAAAACTTCGCTGCCCGGGGCAACATCATGACGCTGCCACAGAACCTCGCCCGAAATGGGATCGAGAGCCAGCAACTGCCGCCCCCGCTGAAGCACGACCATGTCGGAGTTGACGGCCCCCAGCATGCCGAGCGGCTGTCCGTTGTGATCGGTGGCGATGAACTTCAATCCTCCCCCGGGGAGCATCACCTGCCGCAGGTTGATCCCGGGGTTCTGCATTCCATTGGGAAAGACATCAACCAGATCCTGCTTCCAGAGCACGCGCGCGGACCGGTCTTTTTCGGTTCCGAGCGTGTCGACGGCATACAGGTGCGTACCGAGCGACAGCATCACCAGATGGTTATGCACCCGGCACTGCGTCCCGTACGGATTGAAATAGCCGCCGCTCCCTTCGAGCGAGATTCGCCAGGCTTCATTCCCGGCACCATCCAGCCCGAAGACCGCCTTCTGCCGCTGGTCCATACTGACGACAAGGTCCGCGTAGAACGGCCCGCGATTTCCCGTTATCTGCACGAGGAACTTGAAGTTGTTCGCCCGTGTTCCGTCCTTGCGGGTGACTTCCACCGTTTCGGTCGGCCAGTCCTTCGCCCCGACGAGAGAGGTGGCGATCTTCGGATCGCCGGCCCATTTCTCCGCAAGCTGCTTGCCGGTCTCTCCATCCAGACAGACCGTCTCGGCGTACTTCTCCGCAAGCAGCGGGAATGCATAAGCCGCATCGGCGGGACGGCCCGCTTCGATCAGCAGGCTCGCCAGCTGCGCCAGCGCGGGACCGGCAATCTCCGGATCGGGAGATTGTTCGAGTTCGCGGAGATAGCCTTCGAGTTCGAGCTCCAGTCCGCGCGGCAACAGCAGATTCACGAGCTCCTGCCGCGCCAGATTCGCGAGCGGATGCGCCCGGAAGTGCGTAATGAATGTCCGCAGGATCGCGGGATCTTTCGAGTCGATCGCAGCCGACAGCCGCTCCTGAATCCCCTTGTCCATCCATTGCCGATCCTCCTCGCCGGCTTCGCCGTAAAGACGCGTCAGCTGTGCCGCCAGCCAGCGATCGCGATGGACGGTCAGCACCGCATCGACGCGTTCCAGCCCGGAGGCTCCCACATCACTTCCCGCGAGACGCAGGTACACTTCGAACTCGCGGGTTCGATTGCCGGCTTTCTGGAGTCCGCCGGCGAGCACGCGCAGATACGTCCCCCGCTGCTCCGGGGTATCGATCAGCCGTTCAATCTCTTCGCTCGAACGGCTGTAGGTCGCGAAGTCGGTCCGCAGTCCTTCCAGCAGACTCTCGAAGAGGAGTGCCCGCGTTTCCCGCGTCCCGTTGAGTTCCAGCGAGCGGCGGAGATCGGCATACGCCAGATCGATCTTCCCCTGGTTGAGGCGAATCTCTCCGCGCATCGCGAGCGCCTGCGGATCGTCGGGATCTTTCGCCAGCGCCAGATTTACCTCGGCTTCGAGCGTGCTCAGTTGCCGGAAGGCACTCACCGAAGTCGAATCCTGCGCCAGCACGATTCCCTGCGAGCAGACAAAGTTGCCAGGCTCGCGCTCGTTGCGCGAGGGCATCCGCGTCAGAATCCGGCCGGTCTGCAATTCGATCGTGGCCACTTCCGCGGTCGAGAGCGGCACATGATAAAGATTTTCCGTCAGAAAACCCCGCCCGCTCGGTGCGGGGATCGGGGTCGCCTGCGGCCACGCGGAAATTCCATCCGCAATCCGCACCGCCTCCATCTGCCGCTGGCCGACGATGATCACCTTGTCATCGTAGACGCCGCCGACATACAGCCCCTGCCCGCGCGGCCGCTTCCACAGGAGCGAACCATCGACGAGGCTGAGACAGTGCAGTTCCATCGAATCGATGGGGGTGATGATCACCCGCTGGCCGTGGATCATCGGGACTCCGTCGAGCCAGCGGTTCGTCTCCGGAAGCTGCGCGGCGGGATTCTGCTGCAGGCGGGCGAGCCCCAGGCGACGCTGCCGCAGCGTTCGCGGATCACTCGAAAACGGTTCCTTGTAGGCGTAACTCCAGAGAAGCTGACGGGTCGTCAGGTCGACGCCCACGATTCCTCCGGTACCGGTCGGGCAGACGAGCACACCATCCGCCGCCGAGGGACTCAGGCCGCTCACGCGGCGATGCGGATCCTGCAGCACATCCAGATCGACCTGGGCGAGCGTCTGCGACCACTGGAGTTCGCCGTTTCGTGGGTTGACCACCAGCAGGCGGATCTCGTTCCCCGTCTCGGCGAGGCAGTACAGTTGACCGCCGACCGGAAGCGGCGGGCCGAGGAAGAAGTTCCCCGACAGATCGAGGGCGAAGTCGCCGCGCGGTCCGCCGACTTCCCATTTCAGCTTCCCGGTACGGATCTCGTAGGCGGTGAGCCGATTGTGTTTCTGCGGCGCCAGCGGCGAGACCGAGTTCGGGCTGAAGGGATTGCCCGACAAGGCTTCCAGCCCGAGCTCTTCAATACAAAAGACATAGGTGCCGTCGCTGCTCAGCGTGCCGAAGGTCGCATCCTCCCAGGCGCGCTGTCGCAGCAGCGCGGTCAGCCACTGCTCGCGGGCATTGCGGGATGCGTTCCGTCCGTCCGAATTCCGCAGCAGTTCCGTAAGCGCGCGGTCCGCCTCGATCGAGCGCCACAACTCGTCACCGGTGGTGAGATCATAAGCGCGGAGATTGTTGAACGTGCGGACGAGAACGACATTGCCCACCACCAGCGGATGCATCGCCGGCAGCAACGGCGCTCCCCCGTCGCGATACGCATCGCGCAGCCGGTCGAGCTCGAGGGTGACGTTCTCCACCCGATCCTGGAGAGGATCCTCATCGTCGGGAACGGCCCAGCTTGTCGTCGGCGCTTCCCACAACGACTTGAGAAACGGGGCTCCGCCCACGCTGGGAGTCGAACGGGTCGCGTTGCCGCGGAAGAGAAGCCAGTGCTCCTCGGTCTGCAGCACTTCGGTGGGAAGGTTTGCAAAGTTCTTCGCCAGCCAGGCGGCTCCCTCCCGGGGATTCGAGAACAGCGGGATGTCGCGTCCCCCGAGCGAAATTCGCGTCTCCGAGGTTTCGAGCTCCGCCAGCACCGCCGCCGCCCGTTCAGGCATCTCCGCCTGCATCCAGCAGAAGGCCGTCTTCAGGCTGAGCATCGGCTCGCGTGAACTTGCCGCCGCCGGAATCTGTCGCAACCGTTCAAAAATGAGCGCTGCCGCCAGCGGACTGCCGCGGTGGAGATGATGCGTTCCCAGCCGTTCGGTCGCCTCGTATCCGGCCTGCGTGTGGAAATAACGCCGCACGACTTCGGCGAGCTGCTCCACATCGCCGCTCTGCGTGGCCTCCTGGAGAAGCTGGCGGGCCTCGGCACCGAACTGCAATTCGTAGGAACGCCGCGCCTCTTCGGGCATGGAGCCCAGCAGCCGCTGGGCTTCCGCCTTGATTCCACGCGGAGCCGAATCGCCACTGACGACGAAGAAGTCTTCGGGATGGTCGAGAACGACCTGAAGATGCCGCACGGCATCGGCGTACTGCTTCTCGGCGAGCAGTTCCTGGGCGCGCTTCAGCCGCCGCTCGACCATCCCGTCGGGGACGAACAGCAGCTTGCGCGAACGATTCGCCGCCGCCGCGTCGGCGACCGGCGCCTGGGAGGCCATCAGGGCGAGCACTCGCGGCCCCAGATCAGCTGCGGGAACCGCCGCCTGGGAATGACTCCACAAACCGGCGGCCACCAGGCCCCCCAGCAGCAGCCCCATCCCTACCAATTTTCGGCAATGCACGCCTCACCTCCCTCGAACTGACGGGAATCCGCTGCCGTCGCGAACGCAGGGACGCAATCTCCCCGCTCCCGCTCGCCGGCCGAACACATTCCTTTGAGGTTCCCTGATGGACGGAAGAGTCCCGGCACTGCGATTTCGGCGAGGCAGCCGCGGCCTCACCGCGAACCACCCGACCAGTTCGCCGGCAACCTCCCGTCCGGTTTGCCCGGGTACTGAACGCGGCCAAACCATTTCAGCATAGTCCAATCCCGACGGGAATTCAGCCCCCAACCTCGCGACTTTCTCCGCGAAACCGCACCCACACACCCGCAGCAATACGATTCTCGTCCGTGAGGTATCTGCAGGGCAAGAGCAGACATTCGGGCCGCAACCGCGACACTCCGGCCTGGCGGGCAGGCTTACGGTTCCTCCCGGCCGGTCTGCCCCGCTGCCGCAAGAGAATGAGAATTCCCGGTCAGGTTGCTCTCAGGAAAACGACAACGCCCTCGCAGGCCGGATTTGCGGCAGCCTGCGAGGGCGTCGAACGAATCAGCTCGGGATTGTTAACAAGGGGGGCAGCGATTAGAACTCGCCGACGACTTCACCCTTGGCGCGGGTGCCGAGGCCTCGCCAGATCGTCAGCGAAATGTTCTCGCTGATGCTGCGGACAGCCCCGTCCATCATCATCACATTGACGATTCCCTCGTGGTGACTGCGGGCGGTCACCGCGGCATAGGTCACCGTGCCCGGCGAGGTCGTTCCCTCGCGGCTGGAGGTGAAATCGATGTCGTAGATCGTCCCCCCGTTGTCAAAGGGAACGAACGTGTTGGGGGTGAAGACAGTCGTAAAGCCGACCTGGTGAACCCGGGCATCCACCCATTCGGTGTGCCCGGAATCCGCCTTGAACTCGCCGGTCGCGTAGCCGACCAGAGTCGAGGTCGATGCCGGGGGAGCCACACCTGCGGTCGCGGGCTGTCCGCTGCTCCGATCATAAGCATTCCAGGCTTTGACTTCCGCGACGCCGAGCGTGTTGCTCGTGCCGTCCGAGATGCTGGCGGTATCGATCTTGCTGTTGGGGAAGAAGACCCCGTCGCTGCCGGCTCCGGTGGTGGGATTGTAGATTTCCCAGGTACCGGCATTCATGGCGTAGTTCAACGGATAATGCGGCGTCGTCCCGGGCCGGCCGACATCCTTCACTTCGCTGGGACAGAGGAACGTCGGCACCCGCGTTCCGCTGACCGCCGGCTGGCTTCCATAATCCAGCCCCCAGTTGATCAGGTTCTGCAGGTTCGCCTGGTCGAGGTAGGGCAGCAGGCGGGCCTGTGCCGAGAAGGAGCTCTGGTTCGACGTCGCCCCGACCGTATAGCAGCCCAAGGGGGGGAAGTACTTGTTCGTATCGAGGTAGTTGTGCAGCGCCAGGCCGATCTGCTTGAGGTTGTTCTTGCACTGGGTGCGACGTGCGGCCTCGCGGGCCTGCTGTACGGCCGGCAGCAGCAGCGAGATGAGGATCGCGATAATCGCGATGACCACCAGCAATTCAATCAGTGTGAAACCACGGGCACGCAGCGAGGCAGGTCGGGCAGGCATGAAGCAACCTCAGGAGTGAAGTTCGGGCGGGGCTGGCTGGCTGAGCGACCGCAGGAGGGAAGCTGAGGCGGTGCGTGGCTGGCTGAATCTGAGACTCAATCTCAACGCGACACATCATGCCGATTCGTGACGGCACTTGTCAATTCCTTCCCGGCAGATTCTCGCCACTTCGGCGAAATCATGTCCACGCGATGCCCACGCAACGTCCGCGCATGCGCAGCGGCGCATACGCAAGCTGCTTCCCGGAAAGGGCTTGAAGAATCAGACGGGGCACACCGGCTATTGCAGGCGGGCCCGCAGCCGGGCCAGCATCTGCTCCTCCAGAGCCGTATCCCGCCCCAGCGGAATCCAGCCCGAGGGTGCCGACTGCCCCGCAACGAGATCGAGATCCCGTTGCAGCGGTGCCGATTCACGGAGCGTCGCCCCGCCCGCGGTTGCCTCCGCGGTCCCGGTGGCGTCCTCCCGCTCCTTGTACACTTCGACGCCGATCAGATATCCGCCGTCCGCGGGCGTGACATTGATGAACGCCCGGCGGCGGATCGGCTGCAGTGTACTCTCCAGGCGGTTCGCCAGCCCCACCGAGTCCCGGTGCCACGGCTCCAGAACCCCTGCCCCCACCTTGGGTTGCGTCTCAATGACTCCATCGAGACGGTTCTCCCGCGCGATCTCGAAATACTGGTGGACCACATCCACCGTCCGCTCCCAGACCGCTTCCTCACTGGTCGCGGCGACGAAGAACGGATTCGAGGGGGGAGAATGCGCCGCCGCGCGCGGCTGACGGAGCGCAGCGCATCCGGGGAGCGCCAGCACACAACTCCAGCAGCACAATAACGCGATACGCATTCGAAAAATGCCTCGGTCTCCCGTTCAAATCCCGAAGAGACGGTGACCGCTGCCGGCCGATACCGCACGCGGGGGGCGTAGTTTGCCAGTTCTGCCGATTTGACGCAAGATCAGGTTGCGCACGGCTCGACAGGCCGCCTCGGCCCCTTACCTTCACCCTATCCTGCCCAGAGAATCCCGTTTCACATTTTCTCCAGATTCCGGCCCGGACCCCTTGCCACAGCAACTTCCGATCATTTTGATAACCTTAGTGACATTTCTGTGCCGACTTTAACCTTCGTAGCGACTCTTTGAGTCTTGTCGCCCCTACTGCGCTCTGACGGGTTGTGTTCATGCCTTTCGAACTCATGATTACCCTGGCCGTGTTTGCAGCGGTCGTTCTCGGCCTGCTGCAAGAGCGGATCGGCCCGGAAGTCGTCATGCTGACCGGCCTGCTGACACTCGTCGCCTGCGGGGTTCTCGAACTTAACGAGGCCCTCTCCGGCTTTGCGAACCCGAGCGTCATCGCCATCGCCTCGCTGTATGTCATCGGGGCGGGACTGCGCTCGACCGGCGGACTCGAATCCCTCAGCCTGGCCATGCTCGGCCGCCCCTCCGCGCGCACTCCGCTCCTGCGGCTGCTCGCCCCCATCTCGGCCCTCTCGGCGGTCATGAACAACACGCCGCTCGTCGCCTTCTTCATGCCGATTTTTGTGCAGCTCGCCAAGCGGCTGCGGATCTCGCCGTCGCGGCTGCTGATTCCCCTCTCCTACGCGGCCATTCTCGGCGGCTGCTGCACGCTGGTCGGCACCAGTACGAACCTCGTCGTCGACAGTATCCTCCGCAAGCAGCCCGGACAGGCCCCGATGTCGATGTTCGAGCTGACTCCGGTCGGCCTGCCGATCGCGATGGCCGGGCTCCTCTATCTCGCCACGATCGGCAGGCGCCTGCTCCCGGAACGGGAAGACCTGCTCGAACACCTCGAAACGCACCCGCGCGAATACATCGTCGAGATGCTGGTCCGCGAAGCCTGCCCGCTGATCGGCAAATCGGTCCGCGAAGCGGGGCTGCGCGATCTCCCCGGGTTGTACCTCTACCGCATCGAGCGGCAGGAAAAGGTGATTTCGCCGGTCTCGCCGACAGAGTCGCTCCGCCTGGGGGACATCCTCTGCTTCTCGGGAATCGCGTCCACCGTCGTCGACCTCCAGAAGATCCGCGGGCTCGACCCCATCGACCACCGGCCGGACTACCGTCCCCTCTACGAATCGCAATCCGCTCCCGCCGAAGCCGAGGAAACGGCGCAGACAGTCCCCCACGCCACGACCACGGCCGCCAGTACAGCCGGTGGGAAGCAGGACTCAGCCGCCAGCAGTCACACCGCCGTCGCGACCGCCAGGAACGCGACGAACCTCTCGGCAAACCCCGGGCTGGGCAATGGGACGGGCCAGTCGCTCGACTCGTTCGAAGGGCTGCCTCCGAAGTCCGCCGCCCCCGAGTTGGCCGCCGCCCCGCGCATGGGCCGGCAACTGTGCGAGGTCGTCATCTCCTCGACCTCTCCCCTGCTGGGCGTGAGCATCTGCGAGGCGAATTTCCGCACGCGCTACAATGCGTCGGTCCTCGCCGTCCATCGCAGCGGCGAAAAGCTCGAACAGAAGATCGGCAAGATCGTGCTCCACGCGGGGGACACCCTGCTCATCGATGCCGACGATGACTTTCTCCGCCGCTGGCGGCACTCCCCCGATTTCATTCTCGTCTCGGGAGTCGACGACAGTGCCCCGGTCGCCCACGAACGCGCCTGGCTGGCGCTGCTGATCTTCGCCGGCGTCGTCCTCGGCATGTCGTTCACGGCAAACCCGGTCCTCGTCGCACTGATTGGAGCGGTGTTGATGGTGCTGACCGGCTGCGTCCAGGGGAACGAAGGGCAACGCAGCATCGAACTGTCGGTGATCCTGCTGGTCGGAGCGGCACTCGGCATCAGCCGCGCGCTCGAATCGAGCGGTGCCGCCGAGTGGCTTGCCCACGGGCTCCTCTCCGTCTCGCAGAACGCCAGCCCGGTCATCGTGCTGGCGATCATCTACCTGCTGACGGTGACCCTCTCCGAGTTCCTGAGCAACAATGCGTGTGCAGCGATGATGGGAAGCCTGGCAATCGCCGCCGCCGCCGAACTCAACCTCGACCCGCGTCCCTTCCTGATCACCGTCGCCGTCGCGGCCTCGTGCGCCTTCGCGACCCCGATCGGCTACCAGACGAACCTGATGGTCCTCAACGCCGGCGGCTATCGCTTCATCGACTACCTCCGCGTCGGCCTGCCAATGAACATCCTCTGCATGATCGTCGCCGTCACCCTCATCCCCTGGCTCTGGCCACTGCAGTAGCCCCGACGGCGGGAGGAACCTCCCCTCTTCTGCTGGCACGGAAATGTGTCGGCAGGACGCGTGCGCACCACGTGGCCCGTGACGCGATGACTACGGTACAGCGGTAGGAGCACCCCGAGCCGGGTGCCATGCTCTCACGCCGCAGGCGGGTGAGCATGCTCCCCGTAAGTCCGCGTTCAACCTTCAGCACTTCGCGGCGGCAGGGTGGCCCTGACAACTGTGTTGTCCGGGTCGCGGAGCGACAAGAGGGCACGCCCTGCGTTCTCGCCGACAGGTTGCACTCGCCTTTCACCAGACGCAGAAGGACGGCCAGATCGACTCCGAGCCTGGCTGCGGAACTCAGGGGCGTGAGATGCGTCGCAATTATGCGTTCGATGTTTTTTTCGAGGAGACGCTGCAAGCGAAACTCACGGACATGCACGACAACCCGGTGAAAGCCGGCCGGGTCTTGGGTGCCGTGGATTGGCGGAAGTTCCGCCCGGTGGCCTGAGGAGCGGAAGTCCGTCGGCGTGCCGATCGGCCGGGGGGAAGTGGCGGAGTGAACTGCGGGAACTTCCAGGCGGAGGAACGCACCGGGCGCCCCCTCTTGTTGGTTCGCAACACGGACGCCCGGGGCGTCCGTGCCACCCTGCGATGGAGTTCGAGGAACAATTGACCGTGCCAGCTTAAGCACCTGGGGTGTCCACGAAACCCGAAGCACCTCAAGTCGTGCCGTCAAATCTGATTGGTACAATGACGTGAATAATCTTCGTGTGATGCCGAAACGTCTGAATTCCGCTGACGGATCGGCAAAACCTCGCTACAGGCAAGATGCTGGTCCGAACTATACAAACTAGTCGTGAGGGTCACAAATGGCGCATCCTTGGTTGGATCAGTTTGGCACGTACGGCGATGACATCCGTGAAAGTGCCGTTGTCGAGGGCGCAATCGAGTATAAGGTGATCACACCAGGTTGCACTTTCTTTAATATAATTGGCCCGATCTCGGACTCTCCGACCTTTTGTGTGACAAGCTGTCGAGATGATTCAAATGAGTCAGTGGCGAGGGCACTCTTTCGCTCGGCTCGTTCTGTATGCGGCGGAATTGAGGACGTGAGTGATTTATTTGCCCGTGGAGTGATGCCAGAGAATGATCGTGGGTTTCAGACTTCTGTGTTTATTGGCGGTAATTTGCACCGAGCATTCGAAACTTGGAACCCCCTGCTTAACTCTCACACCGTCTTTGCATATCCTGTATATGACTGTGAGATCCTTCCCGAGTGGAACTGGAATCAAATCAGTGGTCGTGCGCGGCGTGGGTTAATTCTGGTGGATTGGTACCGTCAGAAATTTCCCATTGTTTACGGTCGCGGCCGAAACGATCGCATGCAAATTGTGGGTTCACGATGGGAGGAGTGGACTTATAGCAGCGCGTTGTTCTACTGTCGGGAATTACTGGGGGCATCAGGATTTGTGCAATTGAAGAATTTTCAGGGCGGGGTCGTAACACTTGAGACACCAAACTCAAGGTATATTGCGGTGAGCGAGAAGGGTGAAAGTGTCGACCTCACCGAAAGGGAGATTGAGTCTTGGTTGAGACATTTCTTAACCGAAGGAGAGTGACTGTAGAACAGTAGTGGTCTGTCTATCGATAAATGTCATGTTTGAGTAAACTGGCCTGATTCGTGGTTGTGGAGCCGGAGAGAGGGGAAAGGAGTCCGGGATGCCGAACCTGAAAGCGAAATACAAGGTCGTA